>Ga0268282_1000007_pt1 | contig 209814 bp, 150 predicted proteins | sample saktaG_12_FD_190133 | JGI IMG/M metagenome (GOLD analysis project Ga0268282, IMG submission 190133) | Saline water microbial communities from Sakinaw Lake, British Columbia, Canada - sak_2011_5_24_120m | ecosystem: Environmental > Aquatic > Non-marine Saline and Alkaline > Saline ...
CGACTCCGCCTTCTACTCCGCCTTCCACTCCGCCTTCGATACCGATGTCTGAGAGTTCTTCTTCTGCGATTTCGTCTGGGATTTCGACTGGTGCAACGAGCTGGCCGGGTTTAATGGTAGTTTTGGCCTGGACCGGCTTGATGCGAGTGTGTGTTCTTTTGCTGGCGCGTTTTTTAGCAGGTGGTGGTGGAGGAGGTGGTGGTGGTGGAGGAGGAGCAAGAAATGCACTGAAAACTTCCACAGTAGGCATGTTTTTTGTGTTGAAAAGAGGGAAAATGACCAGGAGCAGTATAATGATCGCATGTACTGCCAGGGAAAATGGAAAAACCACAGCTTTTAAACCGATATGTGTATCTCCTTCAATAAAAGAATCTTTAAACATTTTGCCCTCCTTCTGTCGGGCATAATGAATCTTTTCTTTTATCCTGGAGGGAAAAGATTCCCAATAATTGTCTTCTTGAGTACTCCCTGGGATTTGTCTTGAGAATTCATCTAATTGTTTCAAAGCAGAAAACTCTTCCCTGCATTGATGGCATACTTTAATATGAGATTCAATTTTTTCTTTGAGTTTATTATTGAGTTCACCATCAAGATAAGCGCTTAATAGGTTTTTTATTTTTTTGTGTCTCATCAGCATCTCCCTTCGAGATAGTCTGCCATCAATACTCTGAGTTTTTTTATCGCTCTATTTAATCGGGACATGACTGTTCCGTGTGGAATATTCAGGAGTTTGGAAATATCTTTATAGCTTTGGTCTTCATAAACTCGCAGGATGAAAATTATCCTCTGGTCAGCAGGAAGTGTTTGAAGGGCTTCCTTAAATTTTTCTTGCATGCGCATTTTCTCGAGTTTTTCTTGAGGCAATTCCTGGCTGGAAGAATACAGGTTTTCTGTTATTCTATTTTCTCTCTTGCCCAAAGGTTCTTCACGTTTCATTCTTTTTAGATAGTTTAGAGTGTTGTTTACGGTAATTTTCCGGATCCAGGTGAAAAAATTCATCTCCTCATTAAATTTAGGGAGTGAGAAAAAAGCTTTGACAAAAGTTTCTTGAGAAATGTCATCAGCAGCCTGGTGTATGCCTATCATCCTGTGGCACAGGTAATAGATGCTCTGCTGATATTTTTTCACTAAGAGTTCGAAAGCTTCTGTGTTTCCCTGTTTAGCCTTGCGGATTAACATGCGTTCCTCGCTTTTTTCATCTAGGCTCATTCTCACTCCCAATCTGTATACAAATGAAACCGGAAATTATTCCCTTTAGGACAAAGAGACTTAAAATTTCCTCCTCAATAGAACAATAATAAGCAATTTTTGTGCCATATTATTTCATTTATTTTCAGGTAATTAGGTATGTTAGTGCAAGTAAATATGTTTTACAATTGTAAATTTTTTTTTATTCATAAAGAATGCCGATACCTTTATTTAACCTAGATGAAATCTACTTTTCAGCATGATTTTTCGCAAGATTAAGATAGTTGCTTTCTTTGTTGAGTTAAATTTTATTATTATAATCGGCATTCTTCACCTTACAGGCGAGCCGATCTTACCGCATCTGCTTCGTTACAGCAAATTCGTGGTGAAGGACCACAACTTCATGCGCTGTGCCTTGCATCTGCAGCAAGCTTGGCTCGTGAATAACCCAGGTTAATAGTTTTCATGAATAATGAAAATATTTGTGGATTTTTTTAGTCTATTGAGGTAGTAGTTATAAATGGAGAAATCATTCAAAACCAGCAGCAAGATTTAAAGGGTAAAATCAAATTTGGGACAAAATTTAAATGAAAATAGCACAAATTTCAATCAAAAGGCCCATAACAACCTTTATGTTTTTTATTGCCATCATTCTCCTTGGTTTCGTTTCCTTAAAGGAACTGAGTGTCGACCTTTTACCTGACATCAGCTACCCAAAGCTTTCGGTTGTTACTCAATATGTCGGTGTTGCGCCTGAAGAGATTGAAACTATAGTAACAGAACCTTTAGAGGCTGCTGTTTCACGTATCCCTGGATTGCGAAGAGTGGAATCTGTATCCAAGGAAGAAGTTTCGTACATGACACTTGAGTTTGCATGGGGAACAGATATGGATTTTGCAATGCTGCACACCAGGGAAAAGCTTGATAGTGTTCAACTCCCGGAGGATATAGAAGACCCTACGATCATCCCATTGGATCCCCAGAGTAAGCCCGTAATGGTTCTTTCTGTATCCGGAGAAAGGTCTCTCCTGGAGCTTAAAGAGTTTTCTGAAGAATTGATAAAACCACGTCTGGAACAGATCGAAGGAATTGGGTCGGCAGAGATAGCAGGAGGAGTCGAGAGGGAAATTCATGTAGAAATCGATCCAAAACTTTTAGCCCTGTATGATCTTAGTGTAGACCAGATCTCCCAGAGGATCGATGCTTTTAACCGCAATCTTCAAGGGGGAAGAATAAGAAAAGGCCGGTTCAAATATGCTATGAGAGTTGTAGGTGAATTTGAGTTTGTTAGTGAGATTGGAGAGATAAGCATCAAAACAACAGATAAAAGGGGCGTTATCAGGTTAAAAGATGTGGCTCAAATCAAAGATTCACTCAAAGAGCGCCAGGGAATTACCAGACTGAATGGAGAAGAAAGCATAGGCCTTCTGGTAAGGAAGGAATCCGGAGCAAATACTGTGAAAGTCACGAAAATAGCACGTGAGGTTCTTGAAGAGATAAAAAGAGAAAATCCGGAAATAGATATTCTTGTTGTTTCGGAACAGGCCAAATACATAGAAAATGCTATCTCCTCTGTTGTTTCTTCCATAATCTTAGGAGGAATTTTAGCTTTCCTGATTCTGTTTATATTCCTTCAGGATATTAAGACACCGAGTATTATCGCAGTGGTTATTCCTATTTCAATCATTGCAACCTTTAATCTTCTTTTTTTCCGGAATATCACTCTAAATATCATGTCACTGGGAGGTCTGGCTTTGGGTGTCGGAATGCTGGTAGATAATTCTATCGTGGTTTCTGAAAGTATTTTTCGACACAAAAGCCTAGGCAGGTCTCTTTCTGAGGCTGCCTATACTGGCACAAAAGAGGTAGGGATGGCTGTCACAGCTTCAACACTTACAACAATCTCTGTTTTTCTCCCTGTGATTTATGTTCATGGAGTAGCAGGACAGTTGTTTAAAGATCAGGCATTAACTGTGACTTTTGCTCTTTTTTCTTCACTTGTTGTTTCTTTGACACTGCTCCCTGTGCTGGCATCCAGAAAATTCGAATTTGGAATGAAAAATGAAAAGCTGAAAAAAACCAGCCGAATAAGAAAGGAACCGGATAACAAATCAAAATGGAGGATTTTACTCCTTCCTTACAGATTGATTCGATGGGTATTGTATTTTATTCCTAAAGGTATTTATTTGGTTTTCAACTTCCTTTTCAGTTTTATTTCTCAGATTTTCATACTGATTTTTCACTATCTTTCTGTTCCAATAAAGCCTGTAGTTCGCCTTGTTTTTAAAAGATATAATATTATCTATCAAAAATTTGCTTCCTGGCATCATAAATTTCTCATTTGGTGCCTGGATAACAAAGGCAAGGTCATAGCCGGAGCCGCAGGTTTTTTGATAATAACATTTCTCCTTTTTACTTTGATTCCACGTGAGCTTATGCCAAAACCAGAAGCTGTTTCATTCGAGTTAAACCTGAAGACACCAATAGACTATTCTTTAGAACAGACATCTGAGGTGGTGAGCTTGATTGAGAAATGGCTGGAAAAAGATAGGTCTGTCAAGGCCTGTTTCTCTCAAATAGGGATTGTAAGCGGGATGGAAAGCCAGAACCCCGATATTTCTCTGAATTCGGCTAAAGTGTATGTCAGGGTCGGGCATTCGTCAGAGATTGAGGATACAATTGAAAGTTTGAGGGAAAAACTAAAAACACTCCCTGATATGAATTACTCTTTTGCCAAGGAACAGTCCACGCTCAGCGAATTCCTGACTTTTTCAGGTGCAGAAGTAGGCCTTAAGATCAAAGGTGAAGACCTTAACATATTAAAGGGGCTTGCGGAACAACTTACCGTAAAGTTAAGAAGTGTCAATGGAATTACAGACGTAAATTCTAATATTGGAGAAGGGAAGCCTGAATTTTTAATAGAAATAAAAAAAGGAGCCCTCGAAAAATATGATATTTCTCCTGCTGAAATAGGGAGGTTTCTTGTCGATGCTGTTAGAGGAGTAATAGCTACACAGTTTAAAGAGATGGATAAAAAATACGATATACTGGTTCGTTTTAAGAAGGGAACAAGAGATAATATCGAGTCCCTTCTTGATGAGCAGATTCCTGTGCGTGGCGTCACTATTCCATTAAGAGAGCTGGTTTCTTATAAGATTGCCAAAGGGCCAAAAGAGATCCGGAGGGAAAACCAGCAGAGAGAGGTTTTAGTCTTTGGCAATCTAAGAGGGGTAAAAATCAGTCAGGTTATGCCTGATATTAAAGAAAAAATCAGTGAACTTACACTGCCTCCAAGCTACAGGATCCTCTTTAGCGGAGAACAGGAAGAGATGACAAAATCCTTCAGAAGCCTTATATTGGCTTTTTGCATGGCAGCGCTTCTGGTTTATATGATCATGGCAGCCCAATTTGAATCGCTGCTGCATCCGTTTTTAATCTTGTTTACCATCCCCATGGGTTTTACCGGAGCTGTTTGGGCTTTGTTTATCACAGGACAGACTATTAATGTGGTATCAGTGATAGGGGTAGTTGTTCTAGCCGGGATTGTAGTCAATGATGCTATCGTAAAGATTGACTATACGAACAAGATGAGAAAAGAAGGATTAAAACTCAGAGAAGCGATTATGGAAGCAAGCAGGGTAAGGCTGAGGCCTATTCTTATGACGACGGTTACTACTATTTTTGGCCTTCTGCCCATGTCTCTTGGATTGGGAAAAGGCTCTGAGCTTCAACAGCCTCTTGCGATTTCTGTAATAGGGGGTCTTATTTTATCCACTTTTTTAACATTGATCTTAATTCCATTGGCATATGAATTGGTCGAAAAGCGGAAATAAAGACTTAAGCCATGAAAATATTTATTGAACGGCCAATCGCAACAGCCATGTTTTTTATGGCTCTTCTTGTGTTGGGTGTGTATTCTTTCCTGAATATTCCGATTGAGCTAGCACCTAAGGAAGAATATCCTCAATTGGACATAGCGACCTCATGGCCGGGAGTGCCTCCGGAGATTATCCAGACTCAAATTTCATCTCCACTTGAAGAAATTGCTTCAACAACAAAAGGGGTGCGTAAGATTATTTCTGAATCCAGAATCGGATATTCGAAAATTACTCTGGAATTTGACCCGAAAATAAATATGGAATTTGCGCACCTCGAGCTTAAGGAAAAGATTTCAGAATTAAAAGATATACTTCCCTATAATGTAAGGCCGGAAATTCAGCCCTATATTCCCGAGGATTTTAGAGTAAGTCCTTTTCTCAGCTATACGATTTCCGGAAATTATTCGCTTCAGAAATTGAGGGAACTTGTCAAAGATAAAATCGAAGTGGGAATAGGTTCTGTAAAAGGGGTGGCAAGTGTGGATGTTACCGGAGGGTCGGATCCTGAGGTAAGAGTCATCCTCGACAAAAAAAAGCTGAAAGGCCTGAATATCCACCCTTATCTTGTTAGATTGCGAATACAGGAAAGAGCCCAAATATTTCCTGCAGGAAAAGCAAAGAAAGGCAGCCAGGAATATATCTTCAAAGTTTCCAATGCTATTAATAGAATCAGAGATCTGGGTGAGACGGTCATCATTTACTCTGGAATAAACCCGGTTAAGTTGAAGGACATAGCAAAAATAGTTCCGTCTTTTGGAGAAATTTACCATATAAACCGCATCAACGGGCAGCCTACAATCAGGCTGACTATTCAAAAAGAAAAAGGGACAAGCACTCTGAAAGTATCACGGAATGTAAAGGCAAGATTAGAGGCTGTAAAGCAAGCTTTGCCCCAGGATTTGATTTTCAGGTCAGTAGATGATGAAAGCGAAGAGATTCAGAAAAGCCTTAAAGAGCTATATTTTCTCATTGGAATAATCATTTCCGTTATTTTCTTACTTGTTTTTATAGTTTTAAAAAGCGTTAAGCCTTCCCTTTTAGTCCTTTCATCCATATTTTTTTCGGTATTAATAACTTTTAATCTTATTTATTTTTTCAAGATTTCTTTAAATATGTTTACTCTTGGAGGCCTGGCACTTGGATTTGGCCTGTTTGTGGATAATTCTATTGTGGTCTTTGAGAATGTGCTGCGGTTGAGAGAAAAAGGGATGCCATCTGTAAAGGCAGCAATCGAGGGTTCGAAAGAGGTATTTCTTCCTGTTTTAGCTGCCACTTTAACCACAATGAGTGTATTCTTTTCTTTTGCTTATTTTCAGGGAAGAATGAAGCTTTATTATCTTCCTCTGGCTATAGTCATTTCTTCTGCTCTTGCTGCTTCACTCCTTGTGTCTTTTTCATTGATTCCAGCTTTAAGTCCAATGTTGATAAAGAAAGGAAAGAAGAAAGTCGAGAGATTTCGAGAGATATATGAGAGGATTGTGAGATTTTTTCTTCGTCACCCCATAGAAGTTATCCTTATAATAGCCGCAATATTTTTTGGAACGTACAAATGGTTCAGGGCAGAAGTAAGCCTTGGTGAGTTTTTCAGGTGGCATTATAAAGAAAGACTTATCGTATCACTCGGTATGCCTGCTGGGTCAACCATAGAAAGAATGGATGAGGTGGTTAGGAAGTTTGAGGGAAAAGTTCTGGAGGCGGACTATGAGAAAGAAATGAATTCGTCAATTGGTGAAGAACACAGTACGATTGTTATCACTTTTCCTCCTCAAATAGAAAACTCCTTCCGTCCTTTTCTCTTAAAGGAAAAATTGATACAGCTTGCTACGAATTTTGCTGGAATAAGCGTTGGCATTTATGGGTTTGACCCTCAGACGTATTATTCCAGCCTTAGCACAGGGACATTTTATGATTCAAGGATAAAATTTTTCGGGTATAATTTGAAGAAATTAAAAGAAATAACTTCCAGTCTCGAAAGAACTCTGAAGAGAAATCCCAGGATTAAAGATATAAAAATTGTATCTAGCAGATACGGCTGGTGGAGGCTTGATTCCTTTGAGTATGTATTAAAGATCAACCGGGATACTATAAGGAATTATAATGTTGATCCCTCATATCTGTATTTTGCTCTTCAATCTTATCTTCAGGGAAGGGTTACTATTCCACTTAAGGCAAAAATCGGCGGCAAGGAGATGGATATTTCAGTTAAATTTCCAGAAGCCGACGCCATGGACTTAAAGAGTCTTCAAGATTCCCTTATTCGGACAAGGGAAGGGGAGTATTTGAGATTAAAAGAAATTTCAACTCTGGAAGAAAGGCCTATTGCAGGCTCTATAGACAGAGAGGACCAGCAGTATCAGCAGACAGTCATGTGGGAGTTCAGGGGGCCTTACAAAGCTGGCGACAGATATAAGAAGGCTGTTTATTCGATATTGACGCTTCCTCCAGGTTTTTCTGCCACTCTGGAGGAAGAAAGATTTATGACGGCAGAGGAAAAGGGGCAGATAAAATTTGCCATTATTTTTTCCCTCATAATTATATTCATGATTCTTGCTTCTCTGTATGAATCGATTATACAGCCTTTTTTTATTCTCCTGGCTGTTCCGCTGGCGTTAATAGGCGTTTTTGTGGCATTTGTGGTGGCTGATTTTCCGTTCGATTCTTCCGCTTATATCGGTGTCATTCTTCTTGGCGGGATTGTGGTAAACAATTCTATACTTCTTGTTGACCACATCAACTTAAAGAAAAAGCAGGGGCTTCCACTCGATGAGGCTGTTTGCAAAGGAGCCAGGGAGAGGATCAGGCCAATTTTTCTGACAACCAGCACAACTGTCCTCGGAATGCTCCCCTTGATTCTAATCCCCCTTGAAGAAGGGAAAAGACAGATATGGTCTTCTCTGGCTCTTTCGGCAGTTGGAGGGCTAATCAGTTCGACGATCTTTATTCTTGTTGTTATTCCCATTTTTTATTATTACGGAGATGGCATACGCTCCTGGATTTTTAAGAAGACAGGAGAATTGAAAGAAGCAAAGAATAGGTTCTAATCACAGTTAAAATCCTTTTGATTTGAGACTGTTTTTTGTTATAAAATTTCTAACCGTTAGAGACATAATATGAATAGATCCGATATGAAAAAAAAGATTCAAGAGTTTCCAAAGAAAAAATTAATTAATTCACCTACGCCTTTTTATAAGCTGGAAAGGCTGTCCAATTCTCTTGGCTGGCCAGAAATTTACATCAAACGAGAGGACCTTACAGGGCTGGCCTTTGGAGGGAATAAGTCCAGGAAACTGGAGTTTATTATCCACGATGCCCTGGATAAAAATGCCGATGCAATCATTACCTGGGGAAGTTTGCAGTCCAACTGGTGCCTTCAGACAGTGGCTGCCGCCAGAAAATTCGGTTTGATGCCGGTTCTTATTCTATTTAAATCATATGATATTCCAGGCGGCTATGATGGGAATATGTTTCTTGATTTCATCCTGGATGCCGATATTAGAATTAAAGATGCAAAAAAAGGGGGAGTGGTAAAAGAAGAGGATGTGAAGGAGATAATCGAAGAAATTGGAGTAGAACTGAAGAAGGGGGGAAATTCTCCATATGTTGCTCCTATCGGAGGGTCTATGCTGGGAGGATCTATGGATAGGCCTTATGGGGCTATTGCTTATGTTGATGCTTTCATTGAAATGATGGAACAATCTGAAGTACTAGGATTTGAACCGGATTATGTTGTTCATGCTTCTGGTTCGGGAAGCACCCAGGCAGGATTGATTGTAGGAGCAAAGTTACTGAGTGAAAACACAAGGGTTTTGGGCGTAAGCGTTTCTGATGAAAAAGAGGTTTCTGGGAAGGACATATTTACTATCGTACAGGATACAGAAAAAGCATTAGGTATGGATTTTTCAGTTGCGAAGGAAGATATTATTGTTTTTGATGAGTACATAGACGAAGGTTATGGAATAGTGTCAAAAAGAGTCGCAGAAGCGATCCGTTTTGTGGCAGTTAAAGAAGGCATTTTTCTTGACCCGATTTATACAGGTAAAGCCATGATCGGACTTATTGACCTTGTAGATAAGGGCTATTTTAATAAAGATGATAAGGTTGTTTTTTTTCATACTGGAGGAATACCAGCTCTTTTTCCCAACAAAGAAACTCTCTGCAAGTTTTTAAAATCATAATCTGATTTTCAGAAGTCAGTTAGCATAGTATCCTTTTCTGTAGGATACTTTGTAATTCTTGTTTTTGACAATGATTGTTATATTTTTAAATTTTCCGTCCTTCTGGTAATTTTTTGGGTTGTAGACCAGGAGGTAGTATTCCTGGCAGGCATTTGCAGCCAGCTTGAATCCATCGCTCGGGTTTTGCGAGTTGTCGATAATCCCTCCGGAAGAATCCGCCACCTGGATAAATGTATCGAACACATCTTCGGACTGTTCATGCATTTTGATTCCCCGTATATCTTGGGGCTCCTTGTTCATGAAGATGAAGTTGAACATCACAGAGGCGTCTGAAAATGCCTGGCTGATTTGGTTTACATCCATCCTAGTGGCCCGGTTGTACATCGTGAACAAATCCTGGACCTGACCAATGATGTTGGGTTGGTCTTGATACAAGGACATCAGTTGATTTAGTATTTGTGGGTTGATTTCCGGACGGAATTCCCGTTGATAAAAGAAAAACACGATCTTCTGCCCTTTCATGCGTTTCATCTGACTGGCAAATATGAGGAATTTCCTCTGATCCACAATCCGAATTTCATCAAGCCTCTGCAGTGTATCTTTGTACCGCGGCAGTTGAAATTCCAAGCCGAACCCGCTTCCAGAATCGGATTCCATACCAGTCATAGGTGTACCAGAGATACTCCGGACGATCTTCTTTAAATCGTTCAACAGGCTGTTGTAGTCTCCGGCTCCTATCTTAGTATCCTTACGAACAAGATTCTGCAGCTCTTTGGAAATCTGCTCCCTGGTTTTCGTCTCCAGAGCTTCTCTGGGCAAGGTATAACGCTTCAAAGGTGTAATGACCGTTAGAGTGTCATCAGGAAGCAGGACATTTTTGAAGAAATAATCAATAGCGTCATTTAGCTGAGGATTATAGTCTAGGAATTGAAACAGCATGAAGAACCGACGAGCAGTGTTAGGTGTGGACCAGGAGGCCCCTTCCTGTTTTTGCAGGTTAGTATTTTTGACCAGATAGAAAGACTTCAAGTCCTGGAGTTGTCCGTCTTCATATATCTCAAAGTCCTGAGGGGTCAGAGTGTCAATAAACAAATTCCCATCCATAACTCTGACTGGAACTTCAATGTTTACAACTAGGACTTCATGCTGCTCTTGAGCGAAGAGATGAACTGATAAGATTATAAGGATTGGAATAAATATTAATTTTTTCATCGTTATTTTCTCCTAGGTTAATTCTATTTTATGCCGATTTGCTAATTAAAATAGCTTTTTCGATCTTCTGACGTACACCATTTCCTTTTCTTTTATTATAGGACTATTTCATATTCGAGTACAGTATAAAACAACAGATCATACTTAATACATCCACTGAAGACGTAAGATTTCAGGTGTATGGCAAACCGTAAGAGAATCGAGATTTAATCACACTGTGTTAGTAAGTTGAGGTAGTTCAGGATCAATAATTTTATGATTCACTGAGTTTCAGTTGGGTCACTGAAATCAGAATGCATAGGAACATTTCACGAAAAGTGTCTGAGGCTTATCACCCAAGACACCATACCGGGGGTCACCGTACTGATAGCCGAACTGCAGCATTCCAGCGGGCTGTTTAAAACGGTAAAACAAGAAAATCTGCAGATTGCTCTTTTTGTTCAACTCGTTATACTGAAAAAAACCCTTGAGGAAGATATTCCGGTTGATATTGTACGTGGATCTTATCACGAAGATCATCCAGTGTTTGGCGGTCCGGTTACCTCCTATACAAGGATGATTAAGAGACTGAAATGCAAATTCCGAAAACAGCTTTTGAGTGACCCTGAGCCGTTTATTGATCTCAGCAAGACGAAATGTCCGGCCGAAGTTGTATCCAAAAGTAAGCAAGATGTTAAAAAGCTGCCACTCGCGGGTGTCCAGCCCGATAAACAACCTGGTCGCCCGGTTACGGAACTCCTCTTCAAAGAGTTTATATTCCTCCCTGTGCATAATATTGACTTCAAAACGGTTTTGCTTCATGAGAGAGAGCCCCTGGTCGATCTGCCAGCTTCGTAGTGTTCTATCTGTGCCCCAGAAGATGTCGTAGTTGGAGATGTACTTGATGTATTCTATTCCCCACTTCTGCATCACGAAAGTTTTAATAAGACTGGAATTCACTTCTCTCCGATTGTCATCCCAGATATATCCCACAGTGTTGGCATTGTCCCCGAAATTGGCCCCTACCTGAGAGTAGCCGATATGAAAATGGAATGTCTCTGTTTCGTAGCTGGGGAACAGCGAGAAGGCCAGATTCTCAGAACCGTAGTCCCCATAACTTAAAGCAAGCTGGCCCTTAAAACTCAGGTTTTGGAATATTGACAAGTGGGTATCAAGTCCTACCGTTCCGAAATTCTGCCCGTTTATCAGTTTGTTGGCAGCCAAAAGACCGACGGTTGATGTTCCTAAAATGCGGCTGTTCAAACGGACAACACTAAAATTGGCAGTATCCTCCTCATTCTTTATAGATTGATTGCTCGTGGCGCTAACATCTAAGGCGCCGAATTCTCCAAAAAACGCAAACCCACCATAGATATCTCCAATGCGTTTGCTGTAAAACAACTGCTCATAAGGAAGCTGGTACTTGTCCAATCCCTTGCGAAAATACTCCCTTTTTTCAGGAAGACAAAGCTCATACCTTGTGAGATTGAAAACTTCTTGATCTGGTTCGACGGTAAAAAAATCCGGATTTATAGTGAGCTGACTGCTTATAGTATTTGTGAATTTCAAGGGAACATCGATTCCGGCACGAATATACGTTCCTTCTCTGTCGGACATTACCATAACATATGGGATAGCCTCTACCCATTTTTCTACAAGTGCAAGAGTCAATTTTCCCAACCCTTCCATTTCTGATAAACGAAAAGCTGGATCCAGGGGCTCGGTCCAGAAACTGCTGTCAAGGCGTGGTACGACACGTGAAAAACTGACACCAAGACTTGATCCATCTTCGGGGACGAACATCAAGGCGGTTAGATTGATCGCGATTTCTGCCGTCCATCCATCAGATGACTGCTGTATCCTGACCTCCCAATCGCCATTCCACTCGGAATTCAGCATAAGTCCATCCTTACGGATGATGCCGTCGGCCTGTGTCCCTAGGGTGTTTACACCAAAAAAGAAGTAATTGTCGATGTTTTCAAATAGGTCAAGCAGGATAAATACGGAATCATCTGTTTTGATGTTTCCATCTCTTGGTTTAACCAAAGCCCTTATCTTATCCTTTTCCTTATCCTTGCATACGAACCCGACATAGAGAGTCTTTTTATCAAATGCAGCTTTTACAGAGGTTTGTACAAGAGACTGATCGAGGCGGCCCGGTTGGAAGACGATGAACTCGTTGATCTCCTCACTTTTCCGCCATATGGAGTCATTCAGAACTCCATCAATTATGACTGGTGTGGACGTCTGCCGCGCAAAGTGCTTTTGCGTGTCGTCCTGGGCAAGCAAATCCGGCAGGAAAAAAACAAGGATCAGGAGGCAAAAAGCAGTCTTTTTCATTATGGTATTGAGCAGACTTATATATCATTTTTAAAACAGAAATTCAAATTGGGGAGAACTGCTCTTCTTTATGAGACTTTAGGCTGAGATGAATTGCTTATTTTATTTTTTTGTGCTTTTCAGATATTTTAGGAATTCGGCGTCTGTCGAAAGCAGCAGCCAGGTATCTTTATCCATTATCGTGCGGTATATTTCCAGAGTCTTCATGAACTGGTAAAATTCCGGATCCAGATTATAAGCGCTGGCATAGATTTTTGTGGATTCAGCATCTGCTTTTCCCTTGATCTCCTGTGCTGTCTTATAGGCTTCGGATTGGATCCTTTTCAATTCCCGCTCTTTCTGTCCGCGAATCTCAGCGCTTTTTCCGTCTCCTTCCGAGCGGTATCTTGCAGCGATCCGCTGCCGTTCGGCGATCATGCGATCAAAAACTTTCATCTGAACATCATCCACATAATTGATCCGTTTAATTTTGACATCTGTAATTTCCACTCCTATTTCCGGAGTTATTTTTGCAGATGTTTCCAAAATAATATTGGCGATTTTTTCTCTTCCTGTTTTAATTTTTTGGACGGCCTCTCGGCTTTCCAGAACAGAAGCTTCTTCAGTCATTTCAAATTCGCGGTTTGAAACACGTACAATCTCGATAAGGTCAAAGTTGGCAATAGCATTTCTTGTCTCTCCATCTACAATGTCATCCATTCTTGAGTAAGCTCCTCTCTCATCTCTGACTCTCTGGAAGAAAACGAGAGGGTCGCTGATTCTCCAGCGTGCATAGGTGTCGACCCAGATGTACTTTTTGTCTTTTGTTGGAATCTGGTTGGGATCTCCATCCCATTCGAGCCAGCGTTTCTCGAAAGAGTTGGCTTTCTGGATGAAAGGAGCTTTTATGTGGAGACCGGGTGAAGTGACAGCATTTCCTATTGGCTCACCGAATTGAGTAATGATCACCTGATTTGTCTCGGAAACTATATATAATGCATCTGTAAGAATAATTAGAACAGCTAACGCAACAACTATAACTAAAATACTTTTTGTTTGCTTGGTCATTTTTTCACCTCCTCACCCAGATTCAACAGGGGAAGTATGTTTTTCTGCTTCTCATCGAAGATTATTTTCTTGCTTATTTTTGGAAGGATCTCATTTATTGCTTCAAGGTATAACCGTTTTCGTGTCACTAATGGGGCACGGACATATTCTCTGTAGATAGCCCTGAACCTGGTTGCATCACCCTGTGCATTGTTTATTCTGGCCATGGCATAACCTTCGGCACCTCTTATTGTTTGTTCTGCCACTCCTGAGGCTTTGGGAATTTCCTTGTTGTATTCTGACCATGCTTCATTAATTTTACGTTCCCTTTCCTGTTGTGATTCATTGACTTCGTTAAATGAAGGCTTGACAGGATCCGGGGGATTCACATCTTGAAAGATAAGCTGATTGACTTCTATACCTATTTCGTAAAGATCACAAAGTTTCTGGAGTTCCTCTTTTGCTTGTAAAGCAATCCGGGCACGTCCGACAGTGATGACTTCGTCTACAGAATTATCACCGACAACTTTTTTTACTATCGCCTCGTTCATATAACGAAAAGTTGTCTCTGCATCCCTGACTTTGAAAAGGTATTTATAGGCGTCTTTAATTTTGTACTGAACAATCCATTCCACAACAACAACGTTTAAATCTCCGGTCAGCATTACAGCTTCTTTCAATGCTTCACCTGTGACTCTGTATTCTGACTTGATCCCAGCCCTGGAAGTCCGGAATCCAAACTCCATTTTCAACTGCCTCTGTACGGAAACTTTGGTCAGTTTTTCTATGCCAAGAGGGAGCTTTAGGTGCAGTCCTGGATTAGTGGTCCTGACGAATTTGCCGAAGCGAAGAATGACTCCCATTTCTTCTTGACTGACTTGGTAGAATGACCCTACAAGAATAATGAGAACGATGACAGCAACTGCTATTAATTTTATGACTCCTGGCTTGATTTTAGGTAATTTTAAATCTATGGTTGAAAAGTCATTTGCCATAGAAACCTCCTTTGCTTAGGTTGAATTACTTAACCTTAATTATTCTCGCTATATAATAACACAGGAAAAAATTAATATAAAGCAACCTTGAAAAAAATACTTTAAGCAAGGATTGAAGAATCGGTTCGCCGCAGTCAAGGCAGAAAGTTTTTCCGACTACCACTGCAGTAACCTCGACTGGAGGCTCATCGCAATAATGAGTACCTTATTAGAAGACAAGAGGAAGAGGAACAGATGAATTTGAGGGCATCACTGCGCTCCACTAAGATTTTTAACGCCATTTCCTCCCCGATCTTCTCGGCTCTGCTGGAACTCCGCGTGTTTATCTTAAGCAGCGCCACAATGTCCCCGAGCCACCATTAACACCGCCCCTTTGATTATACAGTGCTCACACATCCATCAGGCCAGACTTCGTCGGGTTCCCTCGAAAGATCGACTCAGAAAGACTAAATCTTTCAATGTCGCTTCTTCCATCCCCTCAAATTCATTCGTTTACAGGCATTTCATCTGATACTATCTATCCAGGTATGCATTATTGCGATGAACCTGACTAGAAAATAATCTAGGCTAATGAGGATGGCATATTGTAAATTTCTGTAAACATCTATAAAATCTTGAATTAATGAAGGCAGATAAATATTTTATGCGTGTAGCTATGGAGGAGGCCAGAAAATCATCTGCAAACGGGGAAGTTCCAGTAGGGGCAGTTGTTGTATTTGAAAATATGGTGTTGAGTAAGGCTCATAATGAAACCATTGTAACAGGTGATCCTACTGCCCACGCCGAGATAATGGCAATAAGGAAAGCCTGTGAAACCAAGAAGAATTACAGGATTCCTGGGTGCGATTTATATGTGACATTGGAACCCTGTGCCATGTGCCTGGGGACAGTTATTCAAGCCAGGATCCGGAAGCTTGCATTTGGTGCTTACGACCCGAAAAGCGGGGCAGTTGAATCAATAATGAAGTTTCCTTTTGATAAAATGAATCATCGGGTTGAAATAAAAGGCGGAGTTTTAGCTGAGGAATGCGGTAATATTTTAAAAGATTTTTTCAAGGGAAAACGATAATTTGAATTATTTATATAATTGCTTAATCGATTAAGAGTGGAGAGGTGGCCGAGCGGTTGAAGGCGGCGGTCTCGAAAATCGCTATCTTGAGCAATCAGGATCGTGGGTTCGAATCCCACCCTCTCCGTCATTACTGTAATTTTGTGCTAAAAATCTGACTAAAAGTTATGAAAATTATAATTTTTTGTGTTTTTTATAACCTGCAGTTATAAACCTGAAAAAGTTTATATTATAGAATACCATAAAAATTAAGATAAAAGGAGTAGATCCGTGTTATGAACAAGACGATAAATGATATCGAGGATGTTTTATTGATGGGTCCAGGTCCCTCTTGTATTCACGATTCGGTTTATGCTGCACTAAGCAGTAAAACCCTGGGGCACATGGATCCTTACTTTATCAGGATCATGGACGAGACAAAAGAATTTCTGCAGAAAGTCATGCAGACACAAAACCGCCTTACTCTTCCAATATCGGGGACAGGTTCTGCTGGTATGGAAGCATGTTTTGTGAATTTGATCGAGAAGGATGACCCTGTCCTGATATTGATAAACGGTGTATTCGGGATGCGTATGCAGGATCTAGCGGGCAGACTCGGTGCCAGAGTCGATACGCTCGAATTCGAATGGGGAAAGCCTGTAGATCTTAATCTAGTCGAAGATAAATTGAAAACAAATTCTTATAAAATCCTGGCTTTGGTGCATGCCGAAACTTCAACTGGGGTAAGAAACCCGGGAGAAGAAGTCGGAGAAATGCTTAGAGGAGAGGATACTCTCTACATTCTTGATGCAGTAACAAGCCTTGGTGGCATAGAAGTAGCAGCAGATGACTGGGGAGTTGATGCCTTGTACAGCGGATCCCAAAAATGCCTGTCCTGCCCACCCGGACTGGCCCCTGCTACTTTTTCTGAAAGAGCTGTTGATGTTATTAAAAACCGGAAAAGCAAGGTTCCAAATTGGTACCTGGATATGAGTTTGCTGACCAAATACTGGGAGGGAAAGAAACGCGTCTACCATCATACAGCCCCTATTAATATGCTGTATGCCATTAACCAGGCACTTTATCTTATTATTGAAGAGGGATTGGAAAATGTATTCCGACGCCATTTGGAAAACCATAAAAAACTGGTCAGCGGTCTTCAGAATCTCGGGATTGAAATGTTGGTGGAGCCTGAATTCCGTCTTCCAATGCTCAATTCAGTTTATATTCCTGAAGGCGTCGATGATGCTGAGGTGCGCAGTGAACTCAGAACAAAATATAAGATTGAAATAGGTGCTGGATTGGGACCTCTGGCTGGAAAGATATGGAGGATTGGCTTGATGGGGCATACTGCTAGAGAGGAGAATGTGGAACGTCTGCTTGCAGCATTGAAAGAAATATTAGGTTTATGATAGTTGGATTCTGATTTTTCAGCCTCTGTTCCAGACTAGTTGCTGTTTTGACTGATTGACCTTATGGGTGTTTTCTGATAATTTAAAGTTTCCATTTCTTTTCGCTATTTTAAATGAGAGCGGAGAGGTGTCCGAGTGGCTTAAGGAGCACGCTTGGAAAGCGTGTGTGCGGTTAGATGCTGTACCGTGGGTTCGAATCCCACCCTCTCCGCCACTGAAATAATATGATCGGAGGTAAGTAAAATGGAGAACAAGTTTTTTATTGATGTAGAGGACTTATATGGAGCTCATAATTATAAACCCCTGGATGTAGTTCTTGAAAGAGGGAAAGGCATCTGGCTTTGGGATGTAGAAGGCAATAAATATATGGATTTTTTAAGCTCCTATTCTGCAGTGAATCACGGGCACTGCCATCCACGGATGGTGAAGGCTTTGATAAATCAAGCCAGGAAATTGACGCTGACGTCAAGGGCATTCCGTAATGACCAGTGGCCCATGCTTGCCAAGGAATTATGTGATATGACTGGATTTGAACTGGCTCTTCCAATGAACTCGGGTGCAGAGTCAGTTGAGAGTGCAATCAAAGCTGTCCGTATGTGGGGATACCAGAAGAAAGGCATCCCTCAGGATAAGGCCGAGATTATTACCTGTGCTAATAATTTTCACGGCCGTACGATTACCATTATCGGATTCTCTACCGAGCCTTTATACAGGAAAGATTTCGGTCCTTTTACTCCTGGATTTGTGAGTGTACCGTATGGAGACCTTGAAGCTCTAGAGAAGGCCATTAATCCGAATACAGCGGGTTTTCTTGTTGAACCTATGCAGGCAGAAGCCGGGATTATAATGCCCCCGGAAGGATATTTGAAAGAAGCCAGAGAAATCTGCAGCAAGAATAACGTATTGTTCATGGCTGATGAAATTCAAACAGGCCTTGGTCGTACAGGCGAACTTTTCGCATGCGACTATGAAAACGTTAAACCTGATGTGCTTATAATAGGGAAGTCTCTGGGCGGTGGATGCTATGCTATTTCTGCAGTACTCTCTCAGAGAGAAGTTCTTGGACTACTTACACCCGGAACGCATGGTTCAACATTTGGGGCAAACCCATTGGCCTGTGCTGTTGCACGGGAGTCTCTCCGTGTTATTAAAGAAGAAAAAATGGCAGAGAATTCTGCTGAGATGGGAAATTATTTCATGGAGAAGTTGAAAAAAATAAAAAGCAAATATATTAAAGAAGTCAGAGGGAAAGGTCTGCTTATTGGTATTGAGCTGAATCAAAATGCTGGTGGGGCACGCCGCTTCTGTGAAGCATTAAAAAAAGAAGGATTACTTTGCAAAGAGACCCATGAAACTGTTATCCGCTTTGCTCCTCCGTTAATTATTAAAAGGAAAGAACTAGATTGGGCATTAAAGAAGATTAAAAAAGTTTTTAAGGAATTAAATTAAAAATATTACATGCTATCGGTAGGCAACATGAAGGAGGGTTAGGATGAAAAAGAATATTTTTTTAATTTTTCTTTTTTGCTGTCTTGTTTTTGCTGCAGGCTGTCTGATTTATGTCCCGTATCATGAAGAAGGGGCGCTACCTCCGGAAGAAGCTGGATATGGGGACTATTCTTCAGGATTGGATGTTTCTTATTTTTATGATTATCTTTCTCCCTACGGATTGTGGGTAAATCTTCCTGAATACGGACATGTATGGATTCCTCAAAAAACCAGATATGGATGGCGTCCTTATACATATGGACAGTGGGTTTGGACTGACTATGGATGGACATGGGTTTCACATTTTGAATGGGGTTGGGCTCCGTTCCATTATGGCCGCTGGGGGAGGGACATGCTTCTTGGGTGGTTCTGGAAGCCAGGTTCTACCTGGGGCCCTTCATGGGTGACCTGGAGGAGAGGAAGGACATATATCGGCTGGGCCCCACTGCCTCCAGAAGTGGGTTTCCGTGCTGGCTATGGAATTCGATCTCTTCCTCATAACCTGCTTGATTATTATTGGGTTTTTGTCGATGGTCCTTATTTTTTGAACGAAAGACTTTATCGATATGTGCTTCCAACTGAGAGGAATATGACGATAATTAGATATACAGTTATAAAAACGGATATCGTTGTACACAATAACAGAGTCGTCAACAGAGGTATTGATAGAGATGAGGTAAGAAAAATAAGCAAACACAGCATTACAAAATATGAGCTTCAAGATCGGGATGGTCCGGGGCAATCCAAAATCAGAGCCGGTGAAATTGAAACCTTTAAGCAAAGCCTGCAGGAAAACAGTCTGGCAAAGCCTGAGACAGTTTTCAATCGTGAAGAGGCAAGGGTGAAAATATCCGGAACTAGGCTTAGGAATATTGATACTGATAATCAAAAAATCCAGTTGAAACAAATTCAAGACGATGAGGTTAAGCTGCTTGAGGAAAGTCAGGAAAAAGAGATAGTTGAGATTAAAAAAATGAGAGATGAAGAAAAGAAGAAAGTAAAAAGTGCTTCTAAGAGAATTAAAGTCGAGAAAGAATACAGCCAAAAAATGGGAAAACTAAAAGAAAGCCACAAAGCAGAAATATCCAGGATCAAGAAGAGGCATAAAAAAGAAGAAGAAAGTGTTAACAAGAAGAAAATAAAGAAATAAGATCTTTTAATCTTCTCCTTTCAGTTTGGAAACTTTAAAGATCATAAGAGTTTGCCCGAGAAGGATGATGACGCCCCCAAGTATTGTTCTCTGAGAAGGCATTTCCTGAAGAAAGAGAAAAGCAAAAACAATCCCATAAACTGGTTCAAGAGAATGGATAATGCTTGCTGTCTGTGCCTTTATTTGTTTCATCCCTTCTATGAATAAGGTGTGAGCACCCGCCGTACACAGCACCCCGAGAATTGCAAGAAGAAGCATATCATTGGTGTTGACAAGAGGATGCAGAATAAGAATGAGAGGGAGAAGAAAAACCATAGCAAAAAAATCCTGGTAAAAGGCAATGATTAGACTAGAGTAATTCCTTGTGAGTTTTCTGTTTAGAATAGTAAGCACTGCAAAAGTGAAACTGGAAAGCAATCCCCATAAGACCCCGATATAAGTCGAATTGTTAAGATCAAATCTTGGCATGATGAGGAAGACACCGGAAATACACAAGACTGAGAAAAAAATATTAATTTTAATTATCTTTTCTTTGAAGAAAAGAGGTTCAAAAAAGGTTGTGAAGACTGGATAAGTTGAGAAGGATAGAAGGCCAACCGCAACCGTGGATACCTGAATTGATTTAAAAAAACAAATCCAATGGACAGAGAGAATAGATCCAATCATGACGAGCAGGGCATAATTTCTGGCAGGTGAGATTTTGAAATTTTGTTTTGAGAACCAGAGAAAAAGAGCAAGTACAGCACTTGCAAAGAAAACCCGCCCAAAAACGATAGTTAGAGGAGAAATAGAAAGCCATTTCCCGAAAAGTCCAGCCAGTCCAAAAAACAGAACAGCAGAATGTACTTCAAGGAGACTTTTGTGTTTATTCACGGATAAAACCTCATAATTCTCTTAAAGTTTATCAAACAATCATAGTTTTCTGCAAAGGATGAAATAATTTCCTCTTTGTGTTCAGTTTATTTTGCAGTAAAATATAAAAGAAGGCTGAAATATTTATTGAATTCTTAATTGAGTGTGATAATATATTGTTTAAACTTTGTTTGTTTCCGATAGTTTAATTACCTATTAACTAAGATGAGTTATAAAATTTATGCAAGGAAATACAGGCCTGTGATATTTGAGCAGGTGATTGGTCAGAAGCCTGTTGTCCAGACTCTCAAGAATGCAATAGAGAATGATCGAATTGCTCAAGCATACATTTTCTCTGGCATGAGGGGTGTGGGGAAAACGACCGTTGCTCGTATCCTGGCTAAAGCTTTAAATTGCCAGAACGGTCCTACATCTAAACCTTGTAATAAATGTGAATTATGTAAAGCTGTCAATGAAGATCGTTCTCTGGATGTTATCGAGATTGATGGAGCGGCGAACAGAAGGGTTGAAGAGGCAAGAACACTGCTTGAAAGAATACAGTATAAGCCTATACACAGCCGTTATAAAGTCATAATAATCGATGAAGTTCATATGCTTACACTTCCGGCCTTTAATACCCTTTTGAAGACGCTGGAGGAGCCTCCTGCTAACACTGTATTTATTTTTGCTACGACTGAATTTCATAAGGTTCCTGCCACTATTATTTCCCGCTGCCAGCATTTCGAATTCAAGAAAATTTCGCATAAAAATATTATCGACCATCTCGTTATGATAGCAAAAAAAGAAAATATCACCATTTCTACTTATGGATTAAACCTTATTGCCGAAGCTGCAGATGGGAGTTTACGTGATGCACAGAGTTTGCTTGACCAGGCAGTATCTTTTTCCGGAGAGAATATAACCGATGAAGATTTAAAAGAGATTCTGGGGACAATAAGCAGAAAAATACTCTTCCAAATCTCTAGTGCGATCATGGATGAAAAGGCAGAGAGAATTTTTCCTCTGGTTGAAGAAATTACAGAGAAAGGCTGTGATCTGAGGTTTTTATATTCAGAGTTGATTCAGCATTTTAGGGACATGCTTTTAATTAAGTCGGTTAGCCATCCTCAGGACTTGCTTCCTTTGGATGAGAAAGACATGAAAAGTTTGAAAGAGGAAGCAGGAAAAGCTTCTTCTGAAGAGATCCTGCGTTATCTGATAGGCCTCCAAAATGGTGAGCAGGGATTAAAATTTTCTTCACATCCTAAAATTTATCTAGAGGCGTCATTGGTTAAATTGTGTCATTTTAAAAAAATTACGCCTCTAAAAGAGATTATCGGAAAATTGGAAGGTGTTAAGAAAGAAATAAATGATCCGTCTGAAAAAATGAATAATACTCTTACTTCGGTGCTTGGACAGAGAAATGACATTAAAGAGAATGCATCATTTGCAGGAAATTACTCGAGCGAAAAAAAAATAAAAGAGAAATCTGAAACCAGTTTGTCTGGCAATATGACTTATCAAAAAGAATCAGTAAAAGTGCCGGAAGAAAATGTGAAAAAAGAACGGGAAATAGATGTTGCTTTGAAAGATCCTGCTGTTCAGAATTTCATGAAAACCTTTAAGGCTCAAATACTTTCAGTCGAACAAATAAAAAAAGCAAAGGATAAAAGATAAATTAGCATGGATTATTTTAACTGGATTATCAGAGGAGAAGTAAAATGAAAGGTGTCGCAAATTTGCAAAAAATGCTAAAACAAGCCAGAGAAATGCAGGAAAAGTTTCAGAAAGAAACTGCAGAAATGAGAATAGAAGGTTCTAGCGGAGGCGGGATGGTGGATGTTACACTTGACGGAGCAAAGAATTTGATTTCAATCAAGATAGATCCGGAAGTTGTGAATAAAGATGATATTGAAATGCTTCAGGATTTAATAATTGCCGCCTTTAATGATGCAAATAAAAAAGTAGATGAAAGCGTGTCCCAAAAATTGGGAGTAATGGGAAGCGGTTTCAAGATACCGGGATTTTGATAATGTTAGGACAGGACCATCCTTTAAACCGTCTCATTGACGAGGTTAAAAAGATTCCGAGTATTGGGGCTAAAACGGCCCAAAGAATCGCATTCTATATTATAGGTTTACCCCAGGAAGATTCTGACCGCTTGGCAGATGCCATAAAAGATGCTAAGAGGAAAACTTTTTATTGTTCCATCTGTAACAGCCTTACTCATGTAGATCCCTGTTATTACTGTTCTGAGAGCAACAGGGATGATAATCTTTTGTGTGTTGTTGAAGAGCCGTTTAACATTAATTCGATTGAAAAAAGCGGAATTTATAACGGAAGGTATCATGTTCTTCTAGGTGCTCTTTCTCCATTAAAGGGAATTGGCCCTGATGAGTTAAAAATAGAGGGGTTAACCAGGAGGATTAAAGAGGGGCATTTCAAAGAAGTGATAATTGCTACAAATCCTACTGTAGACGGAGAGGCAACTGCCTTATACCTTGCAAAAGTCTTGAAAGGTTTTAATATCAGGTTGACAAGGTTAGCCATGGGGTTGCCTGTTGGCTCTGATATTGATTTTGCTGACCAGGTTACAATAAAAAAGGCATTGGAAGGAAGGACTGAATTGAGAGATTAATAATTCAGGAGTCATAATTCTGAATTTATAACAAAAATAAGCTGTTTTTTAGCAATAATAGGAGATAGATCATGAAAAAAACATTTAAAGCCATTGATGGAAATACTGCTGCGACGAATGTGGCTTATGCATTTAGTGAAGTTGCCGCAATATATCCTATTACTCCATCATCATTAATGGGGGAACTGGCAGATAGTTGGGCAGCTCAGGGCCGAAAAAATATTTTTGGCCAGACTCTGGAAGTAATTGAAATGCAGTCAGAAGGAGGAGCATCCGGAGCTGTCCATGGATGCCTTTCTGCAGGAGCATTAACAACGACATTTACAGCTTCACAGGGATTAATGCTTATGCTTCCTAATATGCATAAAATTGCGGGCGAGATGCTTCCTACGGTATTTCATGTTTCTGCTCGTTCTCTTGCCTGCCAGGCGTTATCCATTTTTGGGGACCATTCTGATGTTATGTCTGCAAGGAATACCGGATTTGCCCTTATTGCAGGCGGTTCAGTCCAGGAAGTGATGGATCTTGCCATTGTTGCGCATCTGTCCACATTGAAATCCAAGGTGCCGTTTCTAAATTTCTTCGATGGTTTCCGGACTTCCAACGAGGTTCAAAAGACAGAAATTATTCCTTATGAAACGATGGCTGAACTTCTAGAGATGAAGTATGTCAGAGAATTCCGTGAGCGTGCTATGAATCCGGAAAAGCCTATGATGAAAGTTGGAGCTCAGAATCCTGACGTATATTTCCAGGGTAGGGAGACAGTAAACAAATACTACATTGTAACACCGGAAATTGTACAGGATTATATGGATAAGCTTGCCGGGAAAATCGGACGACATTATCACTTGTTTGATTATATAGGCGCTGATGATGCTGAAAAAATTGTCATCGCCATGGGTTCCGGAACAGAAACAATTGAAGAGACGGTTAATTATCTCTGTAAACGTGGGGAGAAGGTTGGTGCTGTAAAAGTTAGACTCTACCGCCCATTCTCGGCTGAGGCTTTTATTTCAACCATTCCTAATAGTGTCAAAAAGATAGCAGTTCTTGATCGGACAAAAGAGCCGGGGTCATTAGGTGAACCTCTATATCTGGATGTTGCTGTGGCGTTGAGTGGAAAGGATATAAAGGTTATTGGAGGCAGATATGGGCTCTCTTCAAAAGAATTTACATCTACTATGGTCAAAGCAGTCTATGATCATCTTGACGGTAAATGCACTCATGGATTTACTGTCGGCATAGAAGATGATGTAACAAATACATCTGTCCAGATTAATGAAGAAATTGACGCTGAGCCAGAAGGAGTCATCCGCTGTAAGTTCTGGGGATATGGTTCTGACGGGACAGTAGGAGCAAATAAAAATTCCATAAAGATTATTGGTGATAACACTGATATGTATGCACAGGGGTACTTCCAGTATGACTCCAAGAAATCCGGAGGGGTTACAATTTCTCACCTCAGGTTTGGAAAAGAAAAGATTCAGTCTCAATATCTTCTTACGACTGTGGATTTTGTCGCGTTGCATAAGCCATCCTATATCGGCCGTTATGATATATTGGAAGGGATAAAAGAAGGGGGGACCTTTCTGTTAAATTCTACATGGAAAGCCGGTGAAGTTTTTGAAAACCTGACCGAAGATATGCAGAAAACTATCATTGAGAAGAAGATCAAAGTTTATAACATAGATGCATTGAAAATTGCTCAGAAAGTTGGACTCGGTGCACGTATTAACACTGTTATGCAGGCTGCATTCTTCAAGATTTCAGGCGTGCTTCCAGAGGATGAAGCTTTAAAACTCATAAAAGGTGCGATCAAGAAGACATTCATGAAGAAAGGTGAGAATGTTGTAAAGATGAACTGGGAAGCTGTTGACCAGGCAGCGGCTGCGCTGGAGGAAGTCCCTATTCCCGATACAATTACAAAGTCAGCACCGGAAGCAAAGCTCATTCCAGATGATGCGAGTGAGTTTGCCAGGGATGTAATCGATCCTGTGATGCATTTCAAGGGAGATTCGATTCCCGTTTCCAAAATGCCATTTGATGGTTGTGTGCCAACCGGAACTGCAAGGTTGGAAAAACGTGGCGTTGCACCAGAAGTTCCTGTATGGATACCCGATAACTGTATCCAGTGCAATCAGTGTTCATTGATTTGCCCCCATGCGGCAATTCGTCCCAAGCAGATTGATCCAAATGATTTAAAAGATGCCCCTGAAAAATTTATTACGGTGAAATCTAAAACCAAGAATGAAAGAAATCTTGAATACAGGCTGCAGGTTTATATCGATGACTGTGTCGGTTGTTATAATTGTATGGAGGTTTGTCCCTCAAAAGAAAAGGCACTCAAGATGGTTCCTATGGGTGATGTGAATGTTACAGAAGAGAGAGAGAATGTAGAATTCTTCGAGTCTCTCCCTGATAATGTTCTTGAGGGAGTGAAACGCGAGTCAATAAAGGGAAGTCAATTTCTTCTGCCGTATCTTGAGTTCAGCGGTGCATGTGGAGGTTGTGGAGAGACTCCCTATGTTAAACTGGCCACGCAGCTATTTGGTGACAGAATGATTATTGCCAATGCGACAGGATGTTCTTCTATCTGGGGTGGTACATTTCCAACTATGCCGTACTGCAAAAATAAAGAGGGTACAGGTCCGACATGGGCAAACTCCTTATTTGAAGACAATGCGGAATATGGTTTTGGAATGCGCCTTGCAGTTGATGCTAATAGAAAACAGCTTTTTAATAATATTAATAGACTTCTTGAAATAGGAACGACTACGGAATTAGCTCAGACTCTCGGATGGACTAAAGAACTCTGGAAATCGGTAGATGATGAAGCAAAGGAAGCAGCAAAGGCTGTGAAAGCTGTTTTGCCGGCTGCATTATCCAGGGCCACGGATGTAACAAAGCCCATCCTTGAGAAGATAATAGAATTGAAGGATTACATTATTGATAAAAGCGTCTGGAGCATAGGTGGAGATGGATGGGCATATGACATCGGGTACGGTGGATTGGACCATGTGCTTGCTTCGAACAGAAATGTGAATGTTCTGGTTTTGGATACTGAGGTTTATTCGAATACAGGCGGGCAGGCTTCCAAAGCAACTCCTACCGGTTCTGTTGCGAAGTTTGCAGCAGCAGGTAAACGGACAAAGAAGAAAGACCTCGGAAGGATGGCTATGAGTTACGGTTATGTTTATATTGCTGCAGTAGCTATGGGTGCTAATCAGAATCAGTGTTTGAAAGCCTTTTTAGAGGCAGAAGCTTATAATGGACCATCAATGATTATTGCTTATTCACCCTGCATTAACCACGGCATTGATATGACCAAGACCCAGGCAGAAGAGAAGCTGGCTGTTGATTCCGGTTACTGGATTTTATACAGATACAACCCAATGCTTGCTAAAGAAGGGAAAAACCCATTAATTCTTGATTCAAGAGAACCCAAGCTGGAATATCAGGTATTTCTTGATAATGAAATCCGTTATCGAACTCTGACCCAGCAATTTCCTGAAATTGCAAAGGTGCTCTTCAAACAGGCAGCCGAAGAGGCAAAACAAAGATACGAAGACTACAAGAAGATGGCTGAAAAATAGTACAAATGGGGAGAAAACAATTTACTTGTAGGAAATTTAGCGTTTTATCCTCTTTCCAATTAATATTGAAAGTTCTATTTGTTGTTTAAGTAGTTTTTCTTTTTCATGAATTTCTTAATTTCATCTATTTTTTTTGGTGCCTTTATGGAAAGATTCTCGTATCCATTTTCTGCAACCAGGATGTTGTCTTCAATTCTAACTCTTATATTGTATATTTCTTGGCAATGGATTTAACTCTATGGAGCAGATAAATTTTGTATAGATTAAGAATTTTGTTAAAATGGATTGACAATAAATCGTGAAAGCAAAAACTTTAAAGGAGATGTGTATATGAAAAAGAAATTATTTTTATTATTTTTGACTGGAGTTTTTTTTATGAATATAAATTTCCTGTTTTGCAGTCTGGAGGCAACTGATCCTGTTTCAAGGCTGAAATCCTTTGAGTATCACCAGAAATTAAAAAACGAGTCGATTTTCAAAAATCTGAAATGGAGAACTGTAGGGCCTTCATTCCAGGGAGGAAGGATCTCGACTATTGATGTGCCTCCTGGAAATACTTTCACTATATATGTTGGCGTTGGTGCCGGAAATATTTGGAAGACAACAAATCTTGGAACAACATGGAAGCCAATATTTGAGAACGAGTCGACTTTTACAATAGGTGATATTGCAATAGTCCCATCGGATCCAGATGTCATCTATGTTGGAACCGGAGAAAACCTGATGGCAAGAAGTTCATTTGCAGGCACCGGAATTTATAAATCCATTGATGGAGGTAAGACCTGGAAAAATGTTGGGCTGCATGACAGCCATCATATTGGCAGAGTGGTGGTTGACCCTAAAAATCCTGATATTGTCTATGTTGCTGTTTTAGGCCACCAGTATACATTTAATGAGGAGAGGGGACTGTTCAAGACCGATGACGGAGGTAAAACATGGAAAAAATCCCTGTATATCTCAGATAAAGCTGGAGTTACAGATGTAGTAATGGACCCTTCTGACAGCCAAATATTGTATGCTGCAGCATGGGAAAGAGATCGAAAAGCCTGGAATAATGTTGAAAGCGGCGAAGGAAGTGGAATCTATAAAACTAGGGATGCAGGTCTTTCGTGGCAGAAACTTACAAACGGATTCCCTGAGGGAAAACATGTTGGCCGCATCGGCCTTGCTGTTTCTGCTTCAAACCCGGATGTTGTGTATGCTCTTCTGGATAATCAGGCTTCAAGGCCCGAAAGGAAGCAGGAAGGAAAGAAAGAGATAATTTCAGAGTTGACAATTCTTAAGCTGCAAAAAATGTCAAAGGAAGTCTTTTTAAAGATTAAAGCTGAAATGCTCAATCAATTTCTAAGAGAAAATGGAATTCCCCGGGAATATACAGGCAAAATTGTACTTGAAATGGTAGCAAAAGGAGAATTGACCCCAGAGGTTCTTGCCAAATACTTGCTTGACCTTTGGGCTGACCGAAAGTTGCATGTTACAGATGTTATCGGAGGCGAGGTTTACCGATCTGACGATGAGGGAGAAACCTGGAAAAAGACAAATGAATCTCACCTTGACAGTTTTTTCAGCACATACGGATATTCTTTCTGTGACATAAGAGTATCTCCTGATGATGAAAACAAAATTTATATCCTTGGAATACGAATCATGACTTCGGATGATGGGGGAAAAACATTTAAACATATAGGCGGTAAGGGCGTACATGTGGACCATCATGAACTCTGGATTGACCCTGTAAATCCGGATAGGATAATTCTTGGTAATGACGGAGGCCTCAATTTTTCTTATGACAGAGGAAAAACATGGCAGGATATCAAGAATATGCCCATTGGAGAGTTTTATACTATTTCTGTGGATAGAGACACCCCTTACAAAATTTATGGAGGGCTTCAGGATAATGGATCAGTATTTGGGCCGAGCACACATACTGTTGAATATGGTGTCGAAGATCCCTGGAAACATATCGGAGGAGGAGATGGTTTTTTTGTCGAAGTTGATCCTACAGATTTGAACACGGTTTATTTTGAATACCAGTTCGGGAGTATCATGCGGAAAAATTTAAAAGACGCCACATCAAAAAGTATAATGCCAAAACCAAAGATAGGAGAGCCGGCTTTGCGCTTTAACTGGATGACCCCTTTCCTCGTTTCACACCATAATCCTTATATTCTTTACTGCGGGGCAAACAGGATATTCAGGTCTTTAAATAGAGGTGACAACTGGATGTGTATAAGCCCTGATTTAACGACTGACTCTGGGCCTGAAAAACAAGGGGATGTTCCTTACGGGACAATCACAACAATCTCAGAATCGCCGTTTAAACCAGGGTTGATTTATGCTGGAACTGATGATGGAAATGTACAGGTTACAAAAAATGATGGAGTTAACTGGAGTAATGTTTCACAAGGCCTTCCGGATAAGTGGGTCAGCCGGGTCCTGGCATCCCGCTATGAAGAGGGAAAAGTATTTGTGTCATTAACCGGATATAGGGAAGATGATTTTGAAAAGTACCTTTACATGTCGAAAGACTATGGGGAATCATGGACGTCTATATCTTCGAATCTTCCATCTGAGTCGATAAATGTAATAAGAGAGGATCCTGCGAATAAAAATATTCTTTATGTAGGCACGGATCTGGGTGTTTATGTTTCTTTGGATGATGGTGATAAGTGGTATTCTCTTTGTAATGACCTGCCGACATGTGCTGTTCATGACCTGGTTGTTCACCCGCGGGAAAACGAGTTGGTTATTGGCACTCACGGACGAAGCGTATTTATTCTGGATGTAGGATGTCTGCAAAAGTTTAATGAGAATATCGCTAAAAAGACAGCTCATTTGTTTGATATAAAACCGGCAAGACTTCCGCGAAGCCGAGGTGATATGGGTGAGTGGAGTCAAGAAAAGGTGAAGGAAGCGTTTATTTATTATTATTTGAATGAATCTCGAGAAGTAAAAATTTCCGTATTTGATAAATCCGGGAAACTGATAAAGAATTTGAAAGGAACCAGTGATGCTGGTATGAACAGCTCAGTGTGGGATTTGACATTTGAAGGCGGAAAAAAGATTGGGGAGGAGTTTGCTACAGCTGGAAATCTGGTTGAACAGGGTGAATACACTGTCGAGATTTTATCAGGAGATATAAAATTAGAAGGCAAGATAAAGATTCAAGGAGCTTACTAACAGTAAAGTGATAACTTTTGAGCAGCCCGAATGATACCAGGCTCTGTGATTTGAACTATTTTATTCACTGCTATATTATTTTAATTGTTACTTAAGGAAGATTGAGTGATCAAAGGAATAATTTTTGACATAAAGCGCTATGCCATTCATGACGGGCCAGGGATTCGGACAACGATTTTTTTTAAAGGATGCCCTCTTTCCTGCCCTTGGTGCCATAATCCTGAGGGCATTGAGTCGAATCCGGAAATTTTCTTCTATTCAAAAAGGTGTGATAAAGAGTGCAGTGAATGTGTTCCTGCATGTCCCAATAATGCAATTTATAAAAATGAAGCATCGATCAAAATAGATCACGAAAAATGTGACTTATGCGGTATTTGCGAGGATGTTTGTGTCTATGAGGCTCTTAAAATAGTTGGAAGGGAAGTCAGTGTTCAGGATGTCCTGGACGAGATTGAAAAAGACAGGATTTTTTTTGATGAATCGGGTGGGGGGGTTACGCTGTCCGGAGGAGAACCTCTGGCTCAGCCTAATTTTTTAGAGACTCTCCTTTTGGAGATTAAAAAGAAAAGAATTAATGTGGCTGTGGATACTTCAGGATATGCTTCTTTTGAGGATTTGGACAGCATAACAGATAAGGTGGATTTGTTATTGTATGATTTGAAGATCATGGATGATGAAGAGCATAAAAAGTATACAGGTGTGTCAAATGATGTTATCCTGGAAAATCTCCGGAGGCTTACGGAAAAAGGGAAGCCTATTTCCGTACGGATTCCTCTTATATCAGGAATCAATAGTGATAGCCATAATATTGAGATGATTGCTGAGTATCTTTATTCTTTAAAAAACATAAAACAGATTAACCTTTTGCCTTATCATAAGGGAGGTTATGAAAAATCTAAAAGGTTGATAAAAACAGGGGAATTTATGAGTTTCAAACCTCCTGCTGATGAGAGGATAGAGGAAATAAGAAGATTCCTATCAGATTCGGGATATGTTGTAAATATCGGAGGATAGAAGGTGAATAAAAGAATAAGAAAGCTGAGGGAACAGAGCCTGAATGCAAAGCCTCGTATTTCAACAGAAAGAGCCGAGCTTATAACGGAATTTTATAAAAGTAGTATATGTGATAAAGTCTCTGCCCCTGTAAGAAGAGCTCTGGCGTTTAAATATCTACTCGAGAAAAAAAAGATTTGTTTCAATGAAGGAGAACTTATCGTGGGCGAGAGAGGCCCGGCTCCAAAAGAAACCCCAACTTATCCTGAAGTTTGTGCCCACAGTATGAAAGATCTGAGAATATTAAATGACAGAAAAAAAGTATCGTTTGCTGTAGATGAGAAGACAAGAAAACTGTATAAAGAGGAAATCATTCCCTTCTGGAGAGGTAGGTCAATCAGAGATAGAATCTTCAGCGAAATGTCACAGGAATGGATAGATTCATATGAAGCAGGAGTCTTTACGGAATTTCAGGAGCAGAGGGCTCCAGGTCATACCGTTCTGGATGACAAAATATATAAGAAGGGATTTCTTGATTTTAAAAAGGATATTGAAAAGAGTTTTGACAATATAGACTTCTTGAATGACTCGCAGGCTTATAAGAAAAGGGAAGAACTTAAAGCAATGTCAATATGTGCAGATGCCTTGATCTTGTATGCAAGGCGCCATGCCGAAAAAGCAGAAAAACTCTCAAAAAAGGAGAAGGATCCAAAAAGAAAAAAAGAGCTGAAGAAGATTGCTGAGATATGCAGACATGTTCCGGCTCACCGGCCCGTGGATTTCTGGGAGGCTCTGCAGTATTACTGGTTTGTTCATGTCGGAGTGATTACAGAATTCAATACATGGGATTCTTTTAATCCGGGAAGGTTGGACCAGCATCTTTATCCCTTTTATAAAGAGGATATTAAGAAAGGCACTCTATCACATGAGAAGGCTAAAGAGCTTTTAGAGGCGTTTTGGATAAAGTTTAACAACCAGCCGGCCCCTCCAAAAGTCGGAGTCACAGCAGAAGAGAGCAACACATATACGGATTTTGCATTGATTAATACGGGCGGGGTAAAAAAAGATGGGTCTGATGCAGTAAATGAACTTTCTTATCTTATTCTTGATGTGGTAGAAGAGATGCGTATTTTACAGCCGAGTTCTATGGTTCAGATAAGTAAAAAAACTCCTGAAGATTTCCTGCTGAGAGCAATAAAAATAATAAAGACAGGATTCGGCCAGCCTTCTGTTTTTAACACGGATGCTATAGTGGAGGAATTGCTCAGGCAGGGGAAATCGCTCGAAGATGCCAGGAGTGGTGGAGCCAGCGGTTGTGTGGAAACAGGAGCATTTGGTAAAGAAAATTATAATCTTACCGGCTATTTTAATATGACAAAAATCCTTGAGATAACATTGAACAATGGAACAGATCCGGCATCAGGAAAGAAAATCGGGTTAAGCACCGGAGATCCATGTGAATTTAAATCATTTGAAGAGTTATTCGATGCTTTTCAAAAACAGATGGAATATTTTGTGGATACCAAGGTTAAAGGAAGCAATGTTATCGAACGCCTGTATGCTGAATATTTACCCACTCCATATCTTTCCCTGCTCATCAGTGATTGTATAGCTAATGGGAAGGATTACCATGACGGTGGGGCAAGGTATAATACTTCGTATATTCAGGGAGTCGGAACAGGCACAATAACCGATGTCCTGACTTCTATTAAATATAATGTTTTTGATAAAAAATACATAAGAATGAAAGAACTTCTTGTGGCACTAGAAAATAATTTCGAGGGGAATGAGATGCTTCGCCAGCGGTTTCTGAACAAAACTCCCAAATATGGGAATGATGATGACTATGCGGACAGTATCATGGAAAGAGTTTTTGAGGCTTATTATGATGCTGTAAACGGAAGGCCAAATACAAAAGGCGGGTGTTACAGGATAAATTTACTGCCGACAACCGTGCATGTGTATTTCGGGAAAGTAGTCGGAGCAACAGCAGATGGGAGGAAAGCCGAGGAGCCTCTTTCTGAAGGCATTTCACCTGTCCAGGGTGCGGACAGGCACGGCCCTACTGCTGTCATTAAATCTGTCGGGAAGATGGATCATATACGCACAGGTGGGACACTTCTCAACCAGAAGTTTACTCCTCAGTTATTGAGAGACGAAGAGGGAATGAAAAAAATGGCTAACCTTATACGGGCATATTTCAGGCTGAACGGTCATCATGTTCAGTTCAATGTTGTTAATGCCAGTACTCTCAGGAGAGCCCAGAAGAATCCGGAAAAATACAGAGACCTTATCGTGCGTGTGGCTGGATACAGCGACTATTTTGTGGATCTTGGAGTTAAACTTCAGAATGAAATAATTGCCCGTACAGAACAACAGGTATTCTAGCTTGGATTATTAATAATTAAGGTTACTTAAACTGGATTATTAATAAAAAATGCCGATACTAGATTTTGAATTTATTATAAAGGAGAATAAAAATGTTTGATTCTAAGATTTATCATGATAGGAGAAAGCGCCTCAAGAAACAAATCGGATCAGGACTCATTCTCTTTTTAGGACACGAGGAGAGTCCCATGAATTATCCCGGAAATGATTATCATTTCAGGCAGGACAGCTCATTTCTTTATTTCTTCGGCCTTGATTCTCCAGGCTTGGCAGGAGTCATAGATGTTGAAGAAAACAGAGACATTATTTTTGGGAATGATGTAGATATCGAAGATATAATTTGGATGGGCTCTCAGCCTTTGATTAAAAATAGAGCTGTGGAGGCAGGAGTCGAAGAGACTTTTCCTGTAAGCGAGCTCGGAACGATCTTAAATAGTGCCATAAAGAAGGGGAGGAGAGTTCATTACCTCCCGCCGCACAGGCCTGAACTGACTCTTAAGATTGAACAATTACTAGGAATAGACCACAGTCTTTCAAAAGACTATTCCTCGCTTGAGCTTATAAAGGCTGTCGTTGAGCAGAGGTCAGTTAAGATTCAGGAAGAAATTGAAGAAATGGAAATAGCACATGCCATTACATTTGAAACATATGATGCTGCAATGAAGATGGCAAAGCCCGGAGCATATGAGAGAGAACTTGTTGGAAAAATGGAAGGGATTGCTCTCTCATACGATGCGCATATGGCTTTTCCTACAATCCTGTCTATGGACGGGCAAATACTCCACAACCACTGTCATAAAAACAGGCTTGAAGAAGGCCGTATGGTTGTATGTGATGCGGGAGTGGAGTCTCCTACTCATTATGCTTCAGATATTACAAGAACTTTCCCTGTTGGAGGCAGGTTCTCGCAAAAGCAGAAAGAAATTTACCGAATTGTATTGAATGCTCAGGAAGCAGCAATTAAGGCGATTAAACCAGGTGTCAAATACAAAGATATCCACTTTATAGCTGCAAGAATTACTGCCTTCGGGTTGAAAGAGTTAGGGTTGATGAAGGGGGATGTTGATGAAGCTGTTAAAGCCGGTGCCCATGCGATGTTCTTTCCTCATGGATTAGGACATCAGATCGGACTCGATGTCCATGATATGGAGGCATTAGGCGAAAATTTTGTGGGTTATGATAAAAGCATAAAAAGAAGTGATCAATTCGGGCTGGCTTATTTGAGACTTGCAAAAGAACTTCAAAAAGGTTTTGTTTTAACAGTAGAACCGGGGATTTATTTTATCCCTGTACTGATTGATAAATGGCTGGAAGAGAAGAAGTTTTTCGAGTTTATTAATTATGAAAAAGTCAATGAATACAGAGATTTCGGCGGAATCAGAATCGAGGATAATGTTCTGGTTACAGAGAACGAATACAGGGTTTTGGGAAAATCAATTCCAAAAAGCATAGAAGATGTAGAAGCTGTTACAGCAAAAGCATGAAATCATGCATCTTGACACTGTCTTCAATCTGGTCGATAAAGACAAGGCATTAGCGATTCCCTATCTCTTTGAGAAAAAATATGCTCAGGACAATCCGATCGTTAAGGTATTAATCGCTATAAATGAAGGCTTGAAGGCTGAAATGAAGAAGAAGACCCGCGAACTGGATTTTCCTGTTATTGGATAAAATATTGTTTTCATTGTTCCGAGAATTATGATATTTTTTTTAAGAGGTTAACAAAAAAGGTATATAAAATGAACGAAAATCACGGCAGGGTTAATACTTCTGGTCGATTGAGCAGATTATTTTTTTGCTCAATCTTGTTATTAGTAATCTTTTCCAATATTCTTTATTCCCAAGAACGTCAGATTAAATTCGAGAATATTGGAATTGAAGAGGGACTATCCCAGGCTAGCATCCATTGTATCTGGCAGGACAGCAAAGGATTTATATGGATAGGTACCGAGTCGGGAGTAAATCGATATGACGGCTACGATTTCATCGTGTATACTCCTGATATAAGAAATCCTAAGAGTCTGAGTAACAATTGGGTTTATTCAGTTTATGAAGATCACCTGGGGAATATCTGGATCGGGACAGATGGCGGCTTAAACAGATTCAATAGAGAAAAAGAGATATTTACCCGTTATCTTCATGATCCTGAGAAACCAAATAGTCTGAGCAATAATAAAGTCTTTACCATTTTTGAAGATAAATTCGGATTCCTTTGGATTGGGACGGATAACGGATTGAATAAATTCGACCGGAAAGATGAATCCTTCAAACGATATCAGTTTGACCCAGAAAATCCTCAAAGCTTAAGCGATAATCATATACGATCTATTTTAGAAGATGCCTCTGGTACGCTCTGGGTCGGAACCGACAATGGGTTGAATAGATTTAACCGGAAAGAGGAGAACTGGTTCCGATTTCAGTCTGACCCGAAAGATTCAAACAGTTTAAGCCATAACAGCATCAATTCCATATGTGAAGACTCTTTGGGTATGCTCTGGATTGGAACGGATAGAGGCCTCAACCATTTTGATCCAAGAACCGGAAAGTTTATGCAGTACAAACATATTGCCAATGACTCTAAAAGTTTGAGTGATGATTGGATTCATGTCGTTTATCAAGATCGCTTGGATATACTCTGGATCGGGACAAATGAGGGCGGGCTGAATCGATTTGAGAGGGAAAAAGGAGAGTTCATTTGTTATAAAGCTGACACCAATAATCCCTACAGCTTGAGCAGTGACAGAATTTACTCCATATGCGAAGATCGATCAGGAGTGATCTGGGTTGGAACTTATGGCGGCGGTATCTGCAAATTTAACAGGGAACCAAAGAGATTTAGACTTTTCACCCATGATCCTGAGAACCCCAACAGCTTGAGCCACATGTTTGTCAGGTCATTTTATGAAGACCAATCAGGCACTCTGTGGGTCGGGACTGACGGCGGAGGGCTCAATAAGTATGACCAGGGAAAAGACCAATTCATTCATTATCGGTATAATCCCAGAGACCCCGCAAGTTTGAGTAATGACAGGGTTTTTTCAATAGTCAAAGACTCATCAGGCGTATTCTGGATTGGGACCTATGGTGGAGGACTTAACAGGTTCGACCCGAATAGTGGAAAATTCACCAGCTATCGACATTCTCCCACAGATCCGAACACTTTAAGCGATGATAGAATCAGAGTCATTTGTGAAGGACAACCGGGAGTTCTCTGGGTCGGGACTGACGGCGGAGGCCTCGATAAATTTGAAACCGGAAAAGGAATATTCACACGTTACAGGCACGATCCCAGTGATCCGAACAGCCTGAGCAATGATAGAACCTGGTCAATTCTAAAGAGTGATTCCGGTTCCCTGTGGATAGCCACATTCGGAGGCGGCCTGAATAAATTTGATCCGGGAAAAGGCCAGTTTTCTTATTACCGTTTTGACCCCGATGATCCAAACAGCTTGAGCAATGATTACATAACAACGCTTTGTAAAGATAAATTTGGAATACTCTGGATCGGTTCCAACGGTGAAGGTCTCATAAGATTCGACTCTCAAAGAGAGACCTTTTCCAATTATACAGTATCTGAAGGACTGGCGGGCAGTACGGTTTATGGAATTCTGGAAGATGATGAAGTAAATCTCTGGATAAGCACCAACAATGGGCTCTCCAAATTCAATCCTCAAACAGAGACTTTTAGAAATTATGATGTAAACGACGGGCTGCAGAGCAATGAATTCAACGGGGGATCCCGTTATAAAAGCCCTAAAGGCGAGATGTTTTTCGGTGGAATCAACGGATTTAATAGATTTTATCCAGAAACCATTAAGGATAATCCGTATATCCCTTCTGTTGTGATAACAAATTTCAGAATCTTTAACAAAGTAGTGCCCATCCAGGGAGGAGAGGATAGAAAATCACCCTTAACAAAGTCCATCACAGAAACCGATAAAATTGAGCTTTCCTACAGAGACAACATGTTGTCTCTTGAGTTTGCCGCTTTGCATTACGTTTTCCCGGATAAAAATGAGTATGAATACAGGATGGAAGGATTGGGGAAGGATTGGATTTACACTTCCGCCGCTCAAAGGTTTGCCACTTATACCAATCTGGATCCAGGGGAGTACACATTCAGAGTTAAAGCATCGAATAACGATGGTATTTGGAATGAAGAAGGAGTCTCATTGAGAATTACAATTACACCTCCATTTTGGCAGACCTGGTTGTTTAGAAGTTTTGCCATTACAGCCATCTTATTATTGATTTTGATGGTCTATGAGATTAGAACACATGCTATCAAAGAACAAAGTAAACGACTTGAAAAACGGGTAGAAGAACGTACTTCCGAGTTAAACATAGCAAACAAGGAACTTCAAGAGCAAATCACTGAGCGTAAGCGTTGGGAGAAAGCGCTCCAAAGAGAGAAGGCTCACCTTGATCAGTTATTCGAGAGTGCACAGGAAGCGATTGTACTGACTGACAAAAATGGTAGAGTTCTGCGTGTAAATAGCGAATTTATAAGATTATTCGGGTATACGCCTGAAGAGGCTCTTGGGCAGTTAATAGATGATCTTGTTTCATTCGGAGAACTAAAAAAGGAAGCTGTTTCATACACGAAGAACCTTACAGATGGCAGGAATATTGCTTTTGAATCCGTGCGTCGACGTAAGGACGGATCACTTATTCATGTATCAGCTATCGGTGCACCAATCATAATTGGAAATGAACAGGTAGCCATCTACGCCATATATCGCGACATAACCAAACGCAAAAGGGCGGAAGAAGATGTTAATCGGCGGGCAGCGCAAGCTGCGTTTATATACAGAGTGGGACAAAGGGTGAGCAGCAAATTGGAGTTGAAGGCGCTGCTGTCGGAAATCGTAACTGCTATTCAGGAGTCTTTTAATTACTATGAAGTGATGCTTCTGCTTGTAGATGAGAAAGGCAAGTATCTGAGTATGCAGTCCATTTCAGGCGGCTATGTCAGCGTTTTTGCTGAAGATCTATCGGTTACCATAGGAGAAGGGATGATAGGACAGGCGGCAGCGACTTTCAAAACTCAGGTTAGCGGTGACGTCCACAAGGATCCCCATTATGTTCGTATAGCGGATGAGAAGACAAGGTCAGAACTTGCGGTACCTATAAAGAGCGGAGAGAAAGTGATTGGTGTGCTTGATATACAAAGTGATGAATTTAATGCTTTCGATAAGACTGACGTGACAGCCATAGAAACCCTCAGTACACAGATTGCTTCAGCCATAGAAAACGCTCGCCTATATGAGCAGGCACAGAGAGAAATCACTGAAAGAAAGCGTACAGAAAAAGAATTGCAGAAGGCGAATAAGAGGGCAGGATTGGCCCGGGAAGCCGCCGAAGCCGCAAATCAGTCCAAGAGCTTTTTTCTAGCCAGGATGAGTCATGAAATCCGCACTCCTCTAAACTCTGTTATCGGCTTTGCCGACATGCTGCTGGATATGGATCTCAGTACTGAACAAATTGACTATGTTCGAACCATCACCAAAAGTGGAGAGGCCCTCCTTTCTATCATCAATGAAATTCTCGATTTCTCCAAGATCGAGGCGGGGGAGATGGTCTTTCAGAATATGGACTTTGACCTGGAGGTAACAGCTTTTGATGTCTGCCATCTTATTCAACCTCGCCTGGAGAATAAACCGGTGGAAGTGCTCTGCCATATTGGGGATCAAATACCAGCTTATATAAAAAGCGATCCCAGCAGAATTCGCCAGGTAATGCTCAATTTAATGGCCAATGCGGCCAAATTCACTGATGAAGGTGAGATCGAGCTCTCTATGGACATTGAAGAAGAAAAGAATGGAAAGTCAGAACTGCACATCGCAGTACGGGATACGGGAATCGGGATTCCTAAGGACAAGCAGGAAACCATCTTTGAATTGTTTCAACAAGCGGACGGCTCGACTACCAGAAAGTATGGAGGAACCGGCCTAGGATTAGCCATATGCAAGCAGATCGCCAAGTATCTGGGTGGGAAAATATGGGTGGAGAGTGAAGTCGATAAAGGAAGTACCTTTCATTTTACTGCCTGGTTAGACAAATCAGATAAGAAGTTTATCAAGAAGCCGTCTCTTGAGATCCTGTCCGGGAAAAAAGCCCTTATCATTGACGATAATCTAAACAACCTGAACATCTTAGCACATTTTATTGAAAAAGCAGAGATGCGTGTTAAGAAGCTCAAGAAGGGTCATCTGGTTTTATTCACGCTTCAGGAAGGAATAGATAAAGACGACCCATTTGACATCTGTATCTTAGATATCCAGATGCCTGATGTCACCGGTTATCAAATAGCCAAGCAGGTCCGGGATCACCCTGATCCCCGCATCTCTAATCTCCCTCTACTGGCATGTTCTTCTTCGATTTCGATGCGAACTAAAATTTATAGAGAATCAGGGTTTGATGGCTTTTTACCCAAACCTATTCAGAGGCATAAACTGCTGGCCATGATAAAGCGGTTATTAGGGGAAGAGCCGGAATCAAATGAAAAAAGAGAAAAAGAGACAATTATTACCCAGCATACGCTGGCCGAAGATGCCAAACATTCTATTAACATACTGGTGGTGGAGGATAACCCCGTGAACCAGAAGTTAGTCGTTTATATGTTAACTAAAGCCGGATATCGCCTGGAAGTGGCGAATAACGGGAAGGAGGCTGTGGAAAAATATACCGCAAATCCGGGTAATTTCGATATGATTTTTATGGATATCAGCATGCCTGAGATGGATGGCCTGGAAGCTACAGAACTAATCAGAAGCAAAGGGCATAAAGATGTTCCTATCATCGCCATGACTGCCGCGGCTATGAAAGAAGACCAGGAAAAGTGCCTGAAAGCCGGCATGAATGACTACATTACCAAGCCCATCAAGCGCGAAATTGTCTTTAACACTGTCAAAAAATGGATTTTTACTTCTTAGCACTTTCTCTTCCTTGCCTTTGAGGTCTTTACTTTTCTCGCATCGGCCTTTCTCCTCCTTTTCACCACCAAAAAAATAAACTGATAATACATGGGTAAATTTGGAAATTGTAGTTAGGCTGTGCCAACTTATAACCTCTTTTTTTTTAAAAAATAGTTATGATAAAACTCTGATTTTTACCGGACGGCTTTCGAATTTTTTATTTCCTTTATAGATCGTAGCTTTAATTGAATAAGAACCTGGCCTTAGTTGCCAAGAAATAGAAAAGGGGAAATGAGAAACACCAATTTTCTCCTCATTTACAATCCATTCTATTCTCGTAATCCCAAAGCCATCAGGTAAGCAAGCTTTAAGTTTGATGGTTTGATATGCTTGAGGGAGAATCGGGTCTATTTTAAAGATAGCTCCATCTGCCGGAAAAGAGATTTCAATCTTAAGAGGACTTTTTTCGGATGGAATGAAATTCTCTTTTTTGAGAAGAATTGTGTCCTTTTTGTGAAGAGTGCAAATATTGTGAGGCTCTGTCCCTTTTATGAATATTTCTTCTGTGTACCCTGGACATGATGAGCTGGAAAGTTTTCCACTCAAAGGACAAATATTTTTGTGCACTAAATTTTCAGGCTCTTTGAATAGTGCTCCCGAATCTTTTCCTGACAAAAGAAGCATGACATCTCTAAAGAGAGGGCCGCATCCGGTTATTCCTGAAACTTTGTGCATGGGTTTTCCGTCGAAGTTTCCGACCCAAACTCCGACTGAATATTTATGTGTATAGCCTGTTGTCCAATTATCTCTGAAATCCTTGGAAGTTCCTGTTTTTGCAGCACAGGGGAAAGGCAGATTTAGGGGAGAATTGTATCCAAAAGAAGGAATACGAGCGTCATTGTCTGCTAGAATATGGGTCAGAATATAAGCAGTCTGAGGGGAAAATATTCGTCGATGTCTTGAACTTTTAGGGATGATTTTCTGCTTTTTATTGATGTCGATTAGGCTAAGAATGGATTTTTCATTAAAATAAATTCCACCTCGTGCCAGAGCTGCATAAGCCCTTACCAGCTCTAATAGAGTTACTTCTCCATTACCAAGAGTCAACCCAACTCCATAGAAGCTTGGACTTTTCTTAAGGCTTTTAAAGCCAAGGTCTTTTAGCCTTAAATAGAGCAGATCAGGGCCTATAGTCTGGAGTACTGAGACAGCAGGAACATTGTAAGAACAGGCTAGAGCGCTTCTTATCCGAATGGGACCATGGAAATTTCGGTCATAGTTTTTAGGGCTGTATATTCCTTGAGGAGTTACGAGTTGAATTTCAGCATCTTCAACAATTGTGGCTGCCGTCATCCCTCTTTCCAGAGCCAGGCCATAGGTGAAGGGCTTTAGAGTAGATCCTGGCTGACGTAGGGAGTAAGCTCCATTGACTTGGCCTCCATGGTCATAATCAAAAAAATCTTTTGAACCAACCATTGCTAAGATCTCTCCACTTTCGTTATCCAAAACAATGACGGCAGCATTTGAGATTCCCCTCGATTCTAAGGATAGAATATGGTTTTTAACTAATGCCTCGACCTTTTTTTGGAGTGAATAGTCAAGGGTAGTCTTGATTGTGCTCAATTTTCTTCGTTCTGAGGTCGATATTCTTTGGAGGATAAAATCACAGAAGTGAGGAGCGCAGAATTTTTCTTTTTCAGAGCAAACATAGATTTTTTCTTCTGAAGCCCTCTTCAGCTCATCTTTATCAATAAATTCCAGGTCATACATTTTCTTTAGAATTTCTGTTTGTCTTTTTTTTGCCAGAGAGAAATTTCGGTAGGGATTAAGTTGCAAAGGGGAACGGGGAAGCCCTGCCAAAAAAGCGGCCTCAGCCAGGCTGAGATCTGAGGCCTGTTTATCGAAATAAAGGCTGGAAGCAGCTTCGATGCCGTAGGTTTGATTCCCGTAGCCAATGCGGTTAAGGTATTGAACTAGGATTTCCTCTTTTCTGAGCGTTCGCTCCATTCTTAAAGCTAGCCAAACTTCGAAGATTTTTGAAAACACATTTCGATGATGATGATAGATGTTTCTCACCAACTGTTGAGTGATGGTAGAGGCACCGGATACAATTTTTTTCTCTTTTATGTTCTGTAGTAGGGCACGTAAAATAGCAAGAGGATTGACTCCAGGGTGGAGAAAAAAATGTTTATCTTCTGCAGCAACTGTTGCCTTGAGAAGATAAGGGGAGACCTGTTTAAGCTGAGCCCAGCGGCAGCGGCCACCTTCATCAGATAGGACTTCTCTGAGCAATGTGTTATTGCGGTCAACAAGACGAAGAGAAATCAAGGGAGAAGGGCTTAGTCTTTGCTTTGGAAAAGGAAGGTAAAGGGAGGCAAAGAAAAGCAGCAGGACTAGTAAAAGAAGTAAAATAGAAATCTTTTTTATGAGCTTCACTTTGATATTTTGATTACAAGTTCTTCGCTTCTTCCAAAAACTTCAGGGGAGTACATCTCCTCTACTTTTGTTCCAGGAGCCTGGAAGGTTCCAAAAGTTAAAGCCCGAGCCAGATAGCTGTGGGTGTGGATTCCAGGGTTTAGAGAATCGGCAAAAAGAAGAACTCTATCATCATGGAGTTCGATATGGTTAAAGCCTTTCCACCATATTCTTCTATTTCTCCCCTCCAACTGTTCCAGTCTGCCCATTGCTTCTCTGCTTTCAGTCAGAAAAGTTGGATTGACAGCTTCAAGTCCTGCGGGAAGAGGGTCGTCGACAACAACAAAAAGGCTTTCTTTTGGAACAACAATCCGTAGCCTGACAATTACGAGTGATCCGGCTTTGATGGATTCGAGAGGTTTTCCATCCAGCGAGAGGATTTCCTTAGAGATGCCAAAGCCTTCATCTTGAGGATTCAACCTGTACTTGGGGACATAAGTCATCCTTGTTTCGTAATAGACTGTTCCTTTTCCTTCCATATTGACTTTTAAAGGAATGATTTTTCCAGGCGAGAAGGGAGCCAAAGAGGTCTCTGCTGAAACAATTTTGTTCCTTTCATCTCGGAAAATTTCTTGGAGAAGATCTTTTCTCTCTAGAGAAATTTTAACTTTAAAATCTGGCTTAATATTTTCATATTGACGGTAAAAGTCGTTAAGAGCATAGAAAACAAAAAAATTATCCTGAGTTGAATTCCAGGAGTTTGCCTTCCTTTTCTTGATAAGCCAGCGGGCAGCAGCGGGGATGAGGATGTTGTCTGAGCCAATCTCAATCATGCTCTGAAGAACGAAAGCGGTAGTACGTGTAGTGGATGAATAAAGCCAGCCTCTACCTCTTCCCTCATCGTCTTCAAAGTGAGCTTCGGTCGGTGTGACTTTGATTTTGTTCAGCAACTCGTCAAGTAAGGAATTCTGAGTGCTCTGAGGAGCTTTCCCCATAAAAAGAGCTTTAAGGAGGAGTGTTTTGCCGAACAGGGACAGCTCTTCTCTTTCTGTATATAGTTTTTCAGCATAAGATGGTTCTGGCTTATTAAGGAGGGCTAAACTATAGAGAGCAAAAGCATGGATTGTTTTCCAGCTCCTTAAGCTGTAAGGGTAATTTTTCTTATTTAGTCTTTGACGAAGAAGATTTTTAAGATAAACTGAAGCATTCTCCAGCCGCTGTACGTCAACTTTGTAGCCAGCTTTTTTTGCTTTAGCTAAGGAAAAGACAGCATAACAGGTGAGAAAAGGAGACTCATGGGTAGAATCAGGCCATAAGCTAAAGCCTCCATTTTCTCTCTGATAACCATAGATCTCATGAAGAGTATCTTGGACATAATCTTGTATTTCCTTTGATTCGAGCCGGCTTAGATTGAAATCAAGGATAACATCAGAAGCAACAAGGTAAGGAAGGATAGAGGAAAGGCGCTGTTCGAGACAGAGATAAGGATATGAAGTGAGATAATCGACACACCCCCTAAGACCTGAAAGGGCGCTTGATGAGGCTGAGACTTCGATTTTACTTTCTGAAGCATAAATATTATCAGGAATTTTTATTCTTTCTTCTATAGATTTTGTGGCCTTTTCTAAAAAAGCAACTGTTTCGCTTGGGCGGGGCACTTTTAAGGGAAAAGATAAGTCAAGGCCGTCTGTCTCTTTTCCCATCTGTGCCCGAAAGGTGAGCGAGGCTTTTCCTGGCTTTCCGGCCTCAAAAGAATAAAGAACCTCTTTTGACTCTCCAGGAGCCAGATAAAAACTGCGGATGTTATTTTTATCGAGTAAAGAAATTCCCTGCGCTTCACAGCTTAGAGAAACATTCCCTTTTTTTGAGGAGTTATTGTGGATGGTTACCCCTCCTTTAAATTTATCGCCCCTGCGTGCAAATCGTGGCAATGCTGGAAGAAGGAGAAGGGGTTTTGAGCTGCGAAAATCAGATTGAGCTCGTCCAAATCGGGAATCAGTGGTTTGAGCTGTGGCCATTATGCGAAAAGTTGTGAGGTTATCAGGGAGGATGAAAGAAAGCGATGCATTGCCTTCCTTATCTGTTAAAATAGAAGGATTCCAATAGGCTGTGGACTTAAACTCTCCCCGAAGCTCAACTTCTTGAAGAATGAGAGGAGCGCCTGCTTTCCTCATCTCAAGGCCTCCGCCGCTTACATCCTCTCCTTTTTCCCCATATTTCCTTTCTCCTATCAGATGGAACCTTGTGTCTGAGGTCTGGACTGATAAGGGTCTCTGAGAATAGAAGAAGGAAAAAGGGTCGGGAGTCTTGTAGCCAATAAGATTGAGGACGCCCAGATCTACAACTGCTAAAGAAATACAGGCTTGAGTGCCATTTCCCTTCCAGTCTTTGACCTTCAATTTGAGATGGACTTCATCTCTAGGTTTATAAACCTCCATCTCTTTTTGAATGTCGATGTCAAGTCGTTTTTCTGATGGATCAACCTTAAGATTAATATAACCGATTTTGAATGAGGGCTTTCCGATATCTTCATCTTTTTCAGCCACCAGTGGAGAGGTTCGACCCTGAACAATAAGGATGGAGACAAAAACGTTAGGAATGTAATCGGAAAGGAGAGGGATTTCTATCTCATCAGAGTTCCCCTCGATTTCGAGGATTTTGTTTTCGAGAATTAGATCTCTTTCCACTGTAACTAAGGCTTTTGCCTTCTCGTAAGGCGATTTTACCAGGATCTTTGCCACGTCTCCTGGGTGGTATTCCTTTCTGTCTGCGACAAGCTCTATTGTATCGTCATTACGTCTTTCCCATGGAATATAATCTTTTCCCGTTATATAGCAGTAGGTTGTAGTCATGATTTTATTATTCAGGCTGTCCTTTCCTTCTGCTCGCAGGAGGTAAAATCCGGATTTTTCAGGAAGGAAAGAGACTTTCTGAGGCTCATTTTCTGTTTGAATGGTTTGAGCAGCTATTTCAATATCCTTTTTTTCACTTACCCAGCGGTACATGCCTCCCACTGACCTTTTTCTAACCGAATGCCATTCTCTTCTTATGAGTTCTAACCGGAGTTCTTTCCTGGGGACGATTACTCCTTCTGGGCTTACGGTTATGAGATTGACTTCAAGCTCCTTTCCTTTCTTTAAAAAGGTAGTACTGGGCTTTAAGCCGATATAATATTGGCCGCGGTGGACTAGAGTTTGAATGCGGTTGGATATAGTGCGGCGACTGGGTCCTTCAACTGTAGCCTCCAGAGTGACAAGCACAGAATCTTTTTCTTTTTCGGGAATAAGTTTTGAAGACAGCTTGAAGTCACCTTTACTGTCCAGAGTAGAGTCACCAGAAGAGATAAGGCGGCTCTTTTCTTTCCCTAAATCAAGCCAACGATCAATCTTATTACCGAAGATATAGCCTTCATTGCCCGGAGGAGAAAAGGAAGTAGAGTTAAGTCGAAGATGCCATGAGAGTTTTTGATTGGTCATTGTTCCGCCGAAAAGATAATTTGCCTTTACTTCAGCCTGATAGGTTTCGCCGAAGACAAAATATTTTTTAATAGTCTGGAGATGGACTTTGAATCTTGCTGGCCGGAACGCTTCCACTCGAAAAGAGCTGGAGAGTGTAATGGGTTTTTCGCTTTTGATGAGGGAAGGGATTTTACCCTTGATCTGATAATCGCCTAAAGAGGCTTTTTCTCCTGTCTCGAAGTCAAAGGCAAAAGAACCATAGGAGTCGAGGTCGACTTTCTTTTTGAAAACACTCTTTCGAAATGGGTCCAAAATTTCACACTCTATCTCTCGGATGAAAGGAAGATGCCACTCTCCCTTCTCCCTCTTCCTGATAATTCCCTTCATATAAACTTTTTCCCCAGCTCTATAGATTCCTTTCTCTGTAAAGATATAACCTTGAATTTCTAATGGTTGAGGTCTCCAGTCGTACTGGATATCAAAGCGGTAAGGATAGATTCCTGTATTCCATTCAGATGAAGTGAAAGCCAAGTCTTTCTCGTGGCTGACAAAAACCCACTGACGAGGTTTAATCCATTTGTTTTTGCTTTTTATACCCAAGGGCTTCCATCCCGGGGCTAGGACTTTTCCTTCTTTATCCGTTTTTCCCTGCCAGCGAATTTTATTGAGGTCATCTCTGATTTCGACAGCAGCACCTGATATTGGCTGGCCTGTCTTGAGTTCGGTTACCCAAATGAGGTTATTTTCCGGAGAAAACTTCCCTGATATTCCAATATCTGTCACCTGGAGAAATGTTTTAGGATATCGGTCCCATTTTTTAGGCATGTAAGTATCGAGCTGGAGAAAAACCAGGCCATATTTATCACCAAGGAGCTCTTTTAACTCTATTGGAAAAATCTGTCTTTTATTTCGTTGTCCAGATAGGCTTATTATTTTTTCCAATTGAAAAAAATTTTTTTTAGAAATATTTTCGCTGGACCAGAATATATTCTTTACCAAAAGAAGAGGAATGACCTCCTCTTTCTTCACTTTTGCACCTTGGAGAAACGTTTCTTTCGCATTCACGGCATATAGGGGATGACGTTGGTCTCCGTAGGCTTCTATGATTCCGTGGCCGGTGTTCATAGTAACGGAAAGAGGATAAGGAGAAGTAAGGAATTTGAGTTTGACTTGCTTTCCCAGTTTGTTTCCAAATTCATCTTCTAAATCGGGATCAATCCACAAGGTATATTTTGTCTCTGGTTCTAAGGGAACTGACATCCAGAGAATTGAATTGGGTTGGTCCCAGCTAAGATAATAGTCTGGAATTATAATGGAAGGTTCGAAGCGAATTTTATTTACAAAATCGCTGTATGTAACTGGATTGGTAAAATGAAAAGGAAGAGGCGAGTAAGGATTGTGCTTTTCCTTCACATCCAATTTTTCAAATTTGAATTTCCTGTAGGTCTCAAATTTAAAAAGATGGCTTTTTTCCATCCCCAGAGGTCCTTCTTGGCTGGGAAGACCTGCTTTAACTTCAACATAGTAAGAAGACTCGAGTTTTAGCTTTTCTTCTGGCACGATCAAAAGGACTTCATCAGGAGGAGCTTTGATGTTTTCTTCTGCCAATCGTTTCTCTGAGGGGGAAGTTATGGTGAAAGCAATAGGAGTTTCTTTGTTTATCTTATTGACTTCGATTAGAGATAGGAAATCTCTAGCTTCATCTTTTCGGATAGATTGATTAAAGACAAGGAGAATTTGATAATCGAGCCTGACCCATTTTTGGTTATTGTTAGGTAAATAGCTGGTAAGGTACGGAAGAATTGTGCGGAATGTCCAGCTGAAATCTTCTTGGAGAGTGGAACCCTGAAAGGATTTTGTTCCAGCAGGAATTGTGGCCTTGATTTCAGTAGCGAAGGGAAATCGTTTTTCAGGAGTGAAAGTCAGAGTTTTTTTATTCAGCCAGCGCCATTTCCCAGGAAAAGGAGGATCAATTTTTAGTAGAGAAGGCTTACTTTCGGAAAGAGCTTCTAAAGGTATCATAGGTTGGTTAAAAACGACCACAATCATTTCTGTTTCATGGGGAGCTGATGTGCTTCCTTTGGGAGTGACAAATGTTACATGGAGGTCTCCGACTTGAGGATCCTTAGCCATAGCTGGCATATTAGTTTCTTCTTGCTTATTCTTGCAGGCAGGAAGAAGAATCAATATGCCAATTGCAAATAACAAAATAAAAAATTTTCTTCTCATTTAGCTTATTCCTTCATCGAATGCTTTCCTCCATCCTAGAGGAAAGGGAAAGAAATATCAATAAACGAGGTGGATCTTAGTTGGGCCTCTGCCCTCATTTGTTGCTGAAAATTCAGTCAGTGCCCCAAAAATGAAAAGTTCTACACCTTCTAGCTCTCCTTACTTTATATTTGCTTTTGTGTCAGCAGACAGTTCCTGTTCCGCTAGGATTAGATCTAGATTCGCTCTCTTGTAAATGAGAATTGGGTTTTTAAGATTTCAGATATTTAAATTGTGCTCTGGGGTCCTATTATGATTTCTACTCCCTTTTCAGGATCAAGGACCTCTTTTATATAGTCATTCATTTCTTCAAGCGAAACCGCATCTATTTCAAGGAACAATCTGTTTAGATAATTGAAACCGAGTCCTAATGCTTCAAATGAGATAAGGCTGTGACTTCGATTTTCTTTTCTCTCATTGTTCCTCAGGAAAGAGGCTTGGGAGAAGTTTTTTGTTGAGTTCAGTTCCTCTTCTGAGATTCCATTTTCGTAGAGGTTTCTCAGTACTTTTTTCAATGCATCAACAGCGATATCTTTTTTTGCATTATCTGTCTCCAGATAGACCTCAAGGATTCCCGCCTCTTTCAACTGGGTTGCCTTTGAATTGACATTGTAAGCAAGTTTCTCTTTTTTCCTGAGTGGCCACAGTCTTGAATTTACTCCTTTTCCGAGGAGGTTTTCCAGCATAAAAGCCAGGCAGAAGTTTCTGGTTGAGATTTTTGGCAGAGGATATGCGATTGCAACTAGAGATTGTTTTGTTTCTTTTTCGACAAAATGATTTTTCTCTTCAGTCGGCGTTATTGAAAAGGGGTTTATTTCAGGCGGATTACCTAAGAGAAATTTTGTGAAATATTTTTCAAAAAGCCTATTAATAATTACTTCATCCAAATCTGAAGAAACAGAAACGACCATATTTCCTGTTATAAAATGATCTTTATAGAAATTTTTAATATCTTTCCCTTTCAATGACTTCAGAGATTCTTGACTTCCATAAACAGAATCTGCGTATGCTGTGTTTGCAAAAAATATCTCGAGGCAGTAATTATGCACAGCTTGAACAGCATCATCTTCTTCTATTTTCCTTCTTTGATTCATCTGCTTTTTTATGTTTTCAATCCTTGTGCCGGAAAAGACTGGTTTGAGCATGATATCTGTCATAAGTTTTAGGGTATCTTCAAGGTTTTCAGACAGGCATTCCAGGTTGATAATTGAATAGTCATTTCTGCAGTCCATACTGATATGTGTAGCCTGGTTCATTATTTCTTGAAGTTTGGTTTGATCCGGTATTTCCAGAACCAATCGAGTTGTCAGATAAGCCAAGCCCTGTTTTCCTTCCGGCTCGGCCCTCTTTCCTCCTTTAATGAGGATCTGGACCACAGTGATAGCAGATGAACCGTCTTTTTCACATATGATTGTAAGACCATTATCCAGGTGTTTTTTGTTTGGAAAAGTTTTCCACAGTGTCTCTTGTTGCCCGCAGAGAACCGGAATTGAGCAAAGCAAAATATAAGCCATCAAAACAATTCGTTTTGGCAGGCTGTTCATTGTTTTAACTCTTCTTTTTTGGCACGATGGAAACAATAACATAGGCATTTTTACTGAGATATTTTCCTGCAGCTTTTCTCAGGTCAGAGGAAGTAATTTTATTAATATTTTCAAGAAAATTTCCCCGCTTTGAGTCCTCGTTCATAAGCATGAATTTTGCCAGGGATTCTGCGATAACAAGACCAATTTCTTGGGATTTGTGAGTATTAAATTTGATTTTATTTTTAGCGCTTTCCAGGTAATCAATGGCATATAATTGAAACTCTCCATGGTAGTCTTTCTTTGAATAGTTCAAACTCCTTGATTTTTTCAAGAATTGAATGAGTTGGCTTTTCGCCGCATTGATTCTTCTTGGGTTTAAGGTAAGATTGATGAGAACAATGCCTCCGTATTTATGTGCTCCATAGTGCATAGTGATAGAATTTACAAAGATCCTTCTTTCTATAAGAGGATGGTTCAACATTGGATTTATCCCGCGGCCAAGGATCGCTGTCAATAAGTCGATGGCATATTGTTCCTCATGATTGAAATCTGGTGCAAGCATCCCGATAGCCAGATATCCTGTGCTGACATCCATTTCTTTCTTGATTTCAATAATCTTTTTAGGTAGAGAAGCCTTTTCTAATTTTCTGGGAGGAATTTCTCCTTTATTTAGGTTTCCAAAGACTTTCTTTAAGTTTTCTTCCATCTTTTCTATTTGGAAATCGCCTACAACTGCAAGAGCACAGTTTGAGGGGCTAAAGTAACTTTTGTAAAATTTTTCCACCTGTTCAACTGTTGCGGATTTTATGACCTCTCTCTTTCCATAAGCCGGTTTTTGATAGGCATGATTTTTGAATAGATTTTGGTAGACCAATGATGTTTCGTATTTTATGGGGTCATCTTCGATTTGGCTTATTTCTTCAAGGATTACTTCCTTTTCTTCATCGAGCTCTTTTTGTGTAAGCTTGAGATTGAACAGTATTTCTTTTTGATTGGTTAAGGCGAAATCTGCATATTCAGAAGGAAGATTCAGTTCGAAAATTGAAAGGTCACGTCCGGTGTAAGCATTAAAATAGGCACCGTGCTTTCTTATGTTTTTGCTGATTTCATCTCCGCTGTGGAATTCAGTCCCTCTGAACAGAATGCAGTGTTCTAAAATATGAACAAGGCCGTTTGTTTCTTCTGATTCGTCCTTTGTTCCAAGATTGAAAGCAAACACAAGATTGATTAAGGGTAGAGTTTTTTTGTTATAAAGAAAAACCTTAAGGCCGTTTTCAAGTTCAAAATATTTTGTATTCTCTTTTTCTTGAGAGTAGATTGGAGTAAAAGAGAGAATGAATCCAAGAAAGACAGTTGCAAATAAAATGTACGGCCTTATAAGCTTCATATTGAATGTCTTATATTCATCTTACAATATTGTTTGGAATGGGACAAGCAAGAGTGTCAGGCTCCCTTTCCTGATGAGTTGAACTTTTTGTGCTTCTATTGTATTATCTTTTTACCTGAACTATTCATAAAAAATGTCGATACTTAAGATAACAATATTCATATCAAGTTGAAAATAAGGGAGAGAAATGAGCAAACGCCGGAAAGAAAAAATATTAGTAGTTGATGATGAAGAGAATATCCGCAAATCTCTCAAGATGATCTTGGAATATGAGGGTTACAGTTTCCTGGAAGCTTCAGACGGTGAAGAAGGCCTGGATATCATTGAAGATACAATCGGGTTAGATTTAGTCCTTCTAGATATCAAACTTCCTGGAATAGATGGTTTAGAGGTTCTTGCAGAGTTGAAGAAAAGGCCGTATTCACCTGAAGTCATCATGATATCCGGACACGGTACAGTCCAGACTGCTGTGGAAGCGACAAAATTGGGAGCTTACGATTTTATTGAGAAGCCTCTTCACCGGGAAAGGGTTTTACTGAGCATTCGTAATGCTTTGAGCCAGAACAAACTGCTCCGTGAGTGCCAGGATCTACGAAAGAGGGCAGAGAAGAAGTACCAGCTCGTCGGGAATCATCCGTCGATGAAAAAGCTTTGGCAGGAAATCATGAAAATTGCTCCCACTAATGCGACAATTTTGATATTTGGCGAGAGCGGTACAGGAAAAGAACTCATTGCACGTGCCATCCATGAACACAGCCTACGTGCCCGAGAAGAATTTATTCAGGTGAATTGTGCGGCAATTCCTGAAGAGCTGATAGAGAGTGAACTTTTTGGTCATGTAAGAGGAGCATTTACAGGGGCGACCGAGAAAAAATTGGGGAAGTTTGAGTTAGCAGACGGTGGAACGATTTTCCTGGATGAAATTGGTGATATGAGTTTAAAAACCCAGGCAAAGGTTCTGCGTGTTCTTGAGGAAGGGGAGGTTCAAAAGGTTGGCTCCAGTAAAATAAATAAGGTTGATGTCAGAGTTATTGCTGCGACAAATAAGGATTTGAAAAAGGAGATAAAGGAAAGAAATTTCCGGGAAGATTTATTTTTTCGTCTGAATGTTGTTCCCCTTTATTCACCTACACTGCGTGAGAAAAAAGAGGATATCCCCATTCTTGTTGATTATTTCTGCAGTTTATTTGTGAGCGAGAATAATTTCAAAGTAAAAAAGTTTTCGCAAGATGCACTAGAAAGTATGATGAAATATCAATGGAAAGGAAATGTACGGGAACTTAAAAATATCATCGAAAGATTGCTTATTATATCAGATGCCGATGTAATAAAAAGAAAGGATTTGCCTGATCAGTTAAAAGAGGATGTAAATATTTATCTCCCTGATGTAAAAAAGATAAAAGGCTTAAAAGAATTCAAAGATGTTGCAGAAAGGGAGTTTATACTTTCTAAACTCAAAGAAAACGACTGGAATATTTCTCAGACTGCGAGGGAGATTGATACTCCACGCAGTAATCTTTACAAAAAAATTGAACAATATGGTATAAAGATAAAGGCTGGAGCAGGCGAGGTGGTTGCCGCTTCTTCTCTTTATGAGGATGAAGGGGAGGAAAGTCCGAACTCCAGAGGGCAGGATGGTCGTTAACGACGACTCCGGGCGATCGGAGGAAAGTGCCACAGAAAACATACCGCTCTGAGAGATTGGTAAATTTACCGTCTTGCGGAGTAAGGGTGAAAAGGCGAGGTAAGAGCTCACCGTTCTGATGGTGACATCAGATGCATGGTAAACCCCATCCGGAGCAAGACCAAATTGGCCCTGTTTGAAGCGGCCCGTTTCATGGGGCGGGTAGGTCGCTTATCCCCTTGGGTAATCAAGGGGTTAGATAAATAACCACCGCCGGCTGATTATTCGGCAGGAACAGAATTCGGCTTACGTCCTGCTCCAACCAAAATATTATTCATCTTTTTCTAGGGTGGAAAACGTGATTTTATGTTTTGACAAACATAATAAGAATGCTATAATGGGGGACGTTGCTGCGGGGTAGAGCAGTCTGGTAGCTCGTCGGGCTCATAACCCGGAGGTCGCTGGTTCAAATCCAGCCCCCGCTACCATCTTATTTATCAATTACTTACGTAAATTCCCACCTCCAAAGGGCCCATAATCCGTTCTTTAGCCCCCCATATAGGAGGCATTTATGACCACTTCGAAAGGGATGGTGTCTGCCTTTCTGTCTACCAGGAGACTCAGGAACCTAAGTCCCAACATAATCACTTTCTACAGCCAGCATCTCAACAAGTTCCTGGAGTTTATGGATTCGCATTATCCCGATGTATCATTGGAGCAGATCGGCCACAAGTATTTTTAACTCATTGTTTTCATCCCGGATTTTCTTGACTTTATTGGAAGAGGCTTCTCGGATCGTATCTCCGTTGAGCTGTCGTTTTCCCGCCTCCAAAAAGGCTTTACTCCATTTGTAGTACATGGTGGGATGGATTCTTTCCTTGCGACAGAGGTCTGTGATACTTTCCTCTCCACGCAGCCTTTCCAGCACTATCCGGATCTTTTCTTCTGCTGTGAATTTGTGACGGGTTCTTCGTTGGATCTCCCGGACGATGGATTCAGGTGAAGCTTTAGACTTTTTCTCTTTTGTCATGCATTTCTCCTAGCTTAAGATTATCACAAATAATCTGTAGCTTAAGAAATGCCCTCATCTGTCAGAATTTCGCTGACGGGAAACAAAGTATTTATCATCAATCCTGTTAAAAGTATCGCGGATAAGGTCTTAAGTCCATGTTTTATTTTTTTAAGAAATACAGATTATAAGTCAAATTGACTCTTTTGAAGGCAGTAGTAAAACAATTCACAGCTCTTACATTTATCTCTAATCCTGCCAGTGCAGTTTTCTATAATTCCGATTCTAGACAATGCAAAATCATATTTAACCGGGTCTGTCGGTTCAATCTCAGCAAAACTATATGTTATTTTTTCTGCAGACTTCAGTGATATAGTCTTTTGGTCGTAAAACCCTAATATTCTGCACAATCTGCCCATGTGCACATCTACGGGCACTATAAGTTTAGCTTTATCAATCACCTTCCAGAGACCTGTGTCCACATCGTCACTGCGGACCATCCACCGCATGAAAAGATTAAGCCGTTTGCATGCACTTCCTCTGGAAGGACTTGCCAGTAAATACTTTAAACCGCGGTTTACATACCCATTGCGGTACGAAGCATGTATATCCAGAAGAGAATCGCTAAATTTAGACAAGGCTGGAATAATATTCTTATCGCTCGAGTTGTATCCCTGAACAAAAAACTCCTTTATGCTTCCAAATTCCCAAAGTATTCCCTGTAACAGCTCAAGGAGGTCAGATATATCGCTGCCAGTAGTAAACCTATGCTTGAAACTTTTAAGGTTTTCTCTTTTCTCCTTATTAAAGGAAAGGACAAATTGAAAAGGGCTTTTGCCCATAAGTCCAAACAGATAAATAAGATTTCTCTGGATCTGCTGTACTCTACCATACGCAAGACTAGCTGCTAAAAAACCTGCAATTTCCATATCTTCCCGGCTGGAATACTGATATACAAATTGTAGTGGGTCTGGTTTTATGAGCCTTCGGTGATTGTACTTTGCATACAATTTATCTAAAACATTTTTCAGGGAAGCGATTTGTCTTTTCATCAAATCAAGTTTACTATATCAAATATGAAACATAAGTTATGGTTCTGAGAAATTTCAATAAAATAATAATAATTCCTTTTTACTTCATTATAAAGCAAGTATGTAAAAATTTCAGTTTCAGTTAGCACAGAAGAATGCACTGGAGGAGAAAAAGAGAAAAAGGTCGTCAGATTAGGTTATTTCCTATCGACAAATCATTCAAAAATACTTATATTGTAAATTGCAATGAATATAAAAATGTATTAAATCAAAAATTAGCTTAAGTCCAAAAATGTCAAACCTACGTACATAAGATTGAAAATATTGGAATATCTTAAAGCGAATAAAACTCACCCAACAGCAGAAGCAATAAAGGAGTATGTAAAGAGTGTCAGAAGAATAGAAGGAGGAAATAATGGATCTAACAACGCTATATAAAATTAGCTACGGAATGTATGTGGTATGTTCCAAAGAAGGCGATAAATTGAACGGACAGATTGTAAATACTGTCATCCAGGTTACAGCAGAGCCTCCAAGAGTTTTAATATGTATTAACAAAGAAAATTTAACACACCAGTATATCCAGAAAAGTAACGTCTTTTCTATTTCAATTTTGGAAAAAGATACACCGATGAAATTCATAGGGCATTTTGGCTTCAGGTCCGGAAGAGAATTAAATAAGTTCAAGGATATGGATTACATAACTAGAATGACCGGTGCTCCAATCGTTACTTCAAATACTCTGGGTTACATAGAGTGTGAAGTAGTCGGGAGTATGGACACAGGTACACATACAGCCTTTATTGGAAAAATTAGAGATGCCAAGGTGCTCAAAGAGGGAGATCCTCTGACTTACGTTTACTACCATCAAGTTAAAAAAGGAAAGACACAGAAAAATGCTCCCACATATATAAAAAAAGAACCAAACAAAGAAAAGGAAGAAAAAAAAATGGCTACATAACACAGCAAGAAAAATAAATTAAGGAGGTTTCACTATGACCAAAAAATTGCAGATTTACAAATGTGAGATTTGTGGAAATATTGTTGAGGTCTTACATGAGGGAGTAGGAGAACTTGTCTGCTGCGGGCAGCCAATGGCTCTCCTTTCCGAGAAAACAGAAGATCAGGGTAATGAAAAGCATGTCCCTGTCATTGAAAGCACTGAAAAAGGAATAAAGGTAAAGGTAGGGACTGTCACTCATCCCATGGAAGAAAATCATTATATTGAATGGATAGAGGTCATTGCTGACGGCCGGGCTTACCGGAAATTCCTCAGCCCCGGCGATTCTCCAGAAGCAGATTTTGCCATAACTGCTGAAAAAGTCGAAGCCAGAGAATATTGCAATGTCCATGGTTTATGGAAAAGTTAATTATAATAAGTGGGGCTAAAATTAAAAGTTTAAAAGGAACACAAACGGAAAAGAACATCTTAACCGCTTTTGCCGGCGAGTCTCAGGCAAGAAACCGTTATACGTATTTTGAATTGTGGAGACGCCAGCTTCTAAACCTGAAATAAAAGGCATGATTCCTTTTGAAACCGGCACATTATCAAAAAAGATGTTTGAAGCAATTTTTAACAACTTACCTGTAGAGATCACTTTTGTAGATAAAGAGGATACTATTCGCTACTTCAACCAGCCCAAAGAGAGAAATTTCCCCAGGACAAAAGCGTTGATTGGCCGAAAAGTTCAGCAATGCCACTCTCAAAAAAGCTTACACATAGTCAATAAGATATTGGAAGATTTTAAAAGTGGCCGCAGAGATTCAGCTGAGTTTTGGATTAATTTGAAGGGTAGGTTAATTTATACCCAATATTTCGCTGTTCACGACAAAAATGGAGATTATTTTGGATGTCTGGAAGTAACTCAAGACATCACAGATATAAAGAAGATTAAGGGAGAGAGGAGATTACTATAAAAGGAGGTTAATTATGCCTGATTTTGGAACACCATTTTCTGGCCTTGCCAAGGGACGTAAACTTACACAAGAAGAATTAATTCGGGCAATACGGTTTATGATTGCTGCAGAATACGAAGCAATCCAGCTCTACATGCAGCTTGCAGAATCAACTGATAACAAACTAGCTATCGAAGTGCTTAAAGATATAGCGAATGAAGAGCGCGTTCATGCTGGCGAGTTTCTTAGACTCTTAAAACACCTTGCACCAGATGAAGAAAAATTCTACAGAGAAGGAGCAGAAGAGGTAGAAGAGGAAATGAGAAAATTAAAATAGAGTTGAGTCAAAAAAGCACATAACTTCTTGCGCTACATAACGTAGGCTTTCGAATTATTCTGTTTAACCCGCTTAGCTGTTAGACATTATGCTTAATGCCCATATGCAGAGGTTTTTTCTACTTCCCATATTGGGAAAAATAAAATTAAAAGATAAATAAAGGAGATTTTTCCAATGAAAAAAATTTTTAACTGGACGGTTAATGTGAGTCTTCTGTTTATTGCTGCCTCCGCACTGACATATGCAATACATTATTTCATTTTTCATGACGCTCATCATATTTTTATTTACATGATCGGAGACTTTGGTTTTCTTTTCATAGATGTACTTCTTGTTGTTTTATTTATCGAGCGCATTCTTTCTCGCAGAGAAAAACAGGCTATTATGAAAAAGTTAAATATGGTAATCGGAACGTTCTTTAGTGAAGTCGGGCTTGATTTACTCAAAAAGTTTTCGACTTTTGTGAATAATGCTGAAAATCTGGAGAAAAAACTGAAAATTTTGCCCCAATGGGGAAAGAAGGATTTTAAAGACGCTATTGTCTCGGCTCAAGAGTTTTCTTATGAAATAAAAATTGATAAAGACACATTATGCGAACTCCGTGATTTTCTTATTGATAAGCGCTCATTCATGATGCGATTGCTGGAAAATCCAAATCTACTCGAGCATGAACATTTCACAGACCTTCTGTGGGCAATTTTTCATCTTACCGAAGAACTGGCCTTTAGAGAGGATAAATTAAAAGAACTTCCCCAGGAGGATTACAATCATATAGTCAATGATTTGAGACGGGCCTATTCACAGATTACAAGCGTGTGGATCGCTTACACAGGGCACCTTAAAGAGAGCTATCCTTTCCTGTTTTCATTGGCAGCACGGATAAATCCTTTAGACCCGAGTGCCACGCCGATAGTATCCAGCTAATACCCTCTACTGGCAGAGAATATGGAAAAATGTATCATATGGGCAATCAGGCTGTGTATGGTATTATAAAGGTAAGGGGGAAAAAGAGCTTCGCAAAATAGCAAAAAGATTTTCTTATACGAGATTCAGAATATGGACAGAAAAGGATGCTTACTCTTACGAATTTTGCATTGACGATATATAATTTTTCTATATATTATTAGTATCAGGGTAAGTCTGAATGAAAAGGACAGTTGGTATATTACTCATATTATATCTTTTCATATTTTCCTGGGGGAAAGTCTATTTCCATGGGAACTTGACAAGGAAGAATTCCAATATACTGATTATAACCATAGATACTTTGAGGTTAGACCGTGTAGGAATTTATTCGGATAAGTACGTAAAGACTCCAACAATAGACAGTCTTGCCACCAGGTCATTTGTTTTCCGGTGGGCTTTTGCTCATAATCCCGTAACCCTTCCGTCCCATGTTAATATTATGACCGGTACTACACCACTTTTTCACGGCATAAGTGATAATCCTGGGTTTTTTCTGGACAAAAAATTTCTTACTATTGCTGATTACCTAAAGGCTAAGGGCTATAATACCGGTGCCTTTATAGCTGCTTATCCTCTGGATTCCCGTTTTGGTCTGAATCAGGGGTTTGAAATATATGATGATCATTATGGTACCCAGAAGGTAGATTCAATCTACTTTATTGAACGACCGGCGGAAAGGGTTATAAAGCCAGCAATAGAATGGATAAAGAACCGGGAAAAGAAATGGTTTGCTTGGATACATCTTTTTGAACCCCATGAACCCTATGAACCACCGCCTCCCTATGATACTCAATTCCCGAAGGATCCATATTCCGGAGAAGTAGCATGCTTGGATGCAAAACTGAAGGTACTTTTTGACTTTTTGGAAGAAAGAAACTTGTATAAGAATACTATTATTATTCTTACTGCAGACCATGGGGAGGCTTTTGGTGAAAAGGGAGAAACCTCTCATTCATATTTTGCTTACAACAATACAATACATATCCCACTTATTCTAAATATTCCAGGGACACATGGTGGCTGGATTGAAGAGAATGTAGCACATATAGATATATTTCCTACCCTCTGCATTTTATTGGGATACAAAATCCCAGGCCATCTGCAGGGAAAATCCCTTGTGCCACTTCTACGGGGAAAGAAACTTGAAGAGAGAGCGATATACTTTGAGTCTTTGACTCCATACCTAACCCGGGGGTGGGCCCCGCTTCGTGGCTATATTGAAGGAAGTAGAAAATTTATAGATCTCCCAATCAGGGAGCTATATGATTTCAAGAAGGACCCTGGGGAAAATAACAACCTGGCAACACCTGACAATATTGGTAAATACAGGTCTCGTTTATCTATGCTTCAAAAAGAACTTGAGGGGAAGGATCGAGTGGAGCGTTTCAGAAAAATCGATTCGAGAGAGATGAAAAAACTCGAGAGTCTTGGGTATATCACATCCAATTTTTCAGGAGAGAAGAAAATATTTACAGAGAAGGATGATCTGAAAGTTTTAAAACCTCTCCAGAATAAAATGGAGGAAGCAGTAAAGTGGTTTTCTAATGGAAAACGATGTAAAGCTATAGAGCAAATGGAGATGCTTGTAAAACAAAGAACAGATTTTATTATTGCCTTTGACTACCTGGCTGGTTTTTACAGAGACAGTGGTAATCTTAAAAAGGCAATAGAGATGCTCCAAAAAGGACTTGAACATAACAAAAACAATCTCAATCTAAAAATGAAGTTAGGAATTTATTTGATTGATGATGGAAGCCCAGAACAGGGGATTCCATTACTGCTTGAGTATGAAAAGAGAAATCCATACAACCCGGATACTGTTAATTATCTGGGGATTGCTTATCAGAAGATGGGTAATTATGATAAGGCACTGGAGTTTTATAACGGGGCTATTAAACTGGATGAAAATTTATCCGCTGCTTATTACAACAGGGGAGCACTTTATTTAGCAAAGTGTATCAAAAATTACAAAAAAGAAACCTGTCTAAAAGCTTTAGAAGATTTTTCAAAGACACTTGAGATAGAACCTAAGCATATTAGTGCTCTTAATGGCAGAGCGATGGCATTCAGATTGATGAAAAATTTAAGGATGGCAGTTGAGGATTGGAAAAAAGTAATTAAAATAGATCCATCCTATGCCAGGGCTTATATATATATTGGCGAGTGTTTTTTCCAGATGAAAAAGCCGGCAGAGGCAAAAAAGTTCCTGAAGCTATGCCGGGAAAAATATTATCTTGAACTTAATGCAAAGGATCGCCAGAAACTGGATCATCTTCTTAAGACAACTAATAATTAGGCAAATTGCAGATCATAGATCGGTTCTTTTCCTTTCTCTTGTTTAACAATCCGTTCTGCATATGGCAAAGGATAGGTGAGAGCCAACTCCAGGACTGGATGCGCTTTTCCTCTGTAAATGAGATATCTTGTCTTCTTCAGCCGAACAAGGAAGGAGAGTTGATTGTTCAACATATGATCGAAAAGACATTCCCTGTCTCCCCCTCGATCCATAACCCAAATCCCTTTCTTTTCCGTCGCCTGCGAGACCTTTTAATGAACTCATTATAGAGCACTGGGAACATGGAATACAAAAACAAAAAAATAGAATCGGTTTGATGGGGGTGTATATTTCAGAAGCGAGGACTCGATTATCTGGAAATTCAGATTTATTTTCTGGTTTTGATTAAAAAGTCATCAAGCTGTTTCCTCTTATCCGGTGATAATCGGTCGTAAAATTTGTCTTTATATCTGGAAAAGTAAAAGAATGCGATGGAAAGATTTCCTTTGTCCAGGTGGACAAGAGCCAGATTGTAAAGGGCATCCCCTGAATCCGGATTCCATTTCAGTGCCAGTTCCCAGTTTTCGATGGCCATTTCAAGGTGACCGGATTTTCTGTGCGCCGCACCAAGTCCATTGTAGGCCGCAGAATAACTTGGATCGAGCTTCAAAGCTCTCTGGAACGCATCTATAGCCTTTTCCAAGCTGCCGGGAGTACTGGTTTCCAGGAAGATTCCCAAGTAAGCAGAACCCAGGTTGTTGAAGGCGACAGGAAAATCTTCATCTGTCGCAATAGCTTTTTTAAAAACCTCAGTTGCTTTTTCAAACTGTCCTGTGTGAAAATAGGCGGCTCCAAGACTGTTCCATATTTCAGGATCATAACTCATTTTCCGAAAGGTCATCGTTTCACACATATTGATTACCTCATCATATCTTCTTGCTTTGAGCAGATTACTGACATAAGCCAGGAAAATCTCGTAGCTTGTTGGGATGCGATCGAGGCCCAGCCTCAAAACCTCAAGGCAATTGGTCATCATCCCGTCCTCTCTGTACAACAAGGCTAGATGGGTAAAGGCAAGGTCAAAATCTTCCCTTTCGGCGATGACTTGTTTAAGGATTTCAATACCCTTGCGGAGTTGTCCATGATGCCGAAGAGCTGCGGCTTCCATAACTCGGTTGTAAAGGGGAAGCAAAACCTTGACATCGTCTTCAGGACCGAACGTCTTTTTTTTTGAAGGTTGTCGAGCGCTTATATACCCGAGAGATTCCATTTTTTTAATTGTCTGCTCATCGACTCTTTCTCTACTCTCTGATTTATAAATAGAAGAATACGCCGACTCGAGCTTATTCAGACGCCGTTTGAAATCTCCGAGATTCGCGGTGTTTGCGAGATTTCGGATTTCCTCAAAATCCTTTTCCAGATCATAGAGCTCGGGAAGAGGAGAGTCTATGAACTTTTGTTTTCCAAGAATAAAGCCTTTCAATGGTGCCCAGCCTAAACTGTAAAAAGGATAGAGGGACTCAAAGTAGATCGGCCTCTCGGGAAGTTTTTCTCCTCTGATGACAGGGAGCAGTGAGAGCCCCTCCAGAAAACCGGGCATTTCGAGTCCTAAAATGTTGCATACCGTTGGAAAAATATCAAAATGTGCGACAGTTTGATCGACTTGTCCCGGTTTTAAGCCAGGAGCTGAGATGATAAGCGGAATCCAAAGTGTGCTGTTGTATGCCATAAATCCATGGGTGGATTCCTTGTGCTGGCCCAACGACTCTCCATGATCACTTGTCAATATAATGCATGTGTCTCCAACAAGGTTGTGAGTTTTCAATGAATTAAGTAACTCACCAAGTGCCTTGTCTACGTAAGCCACTTCGCCCTCATAGGGTTTGTCTTTAAATTGTGTTTTATAAGGTTCCGGAGGGGAATAGACAGCGTGAGGATCAAAAAGATGAATCCATTGAAACCAGGGTGTTTTCTGGTTTTGAACCCATTCCTTTGCCCGATCTATAACAGCCTCAGCCTTTCTCTCTACGTACATCGGATCATTGAAATCCTGACTTCCGTATTCATCGTCGTAGACGTCAAATCCCTGGTCAAGTCCAAATCGTGAATCGAGAGGATAAGCTCCAATAAAAGCCCCTGTTGAATAACCGTGGCCCTTTAAATATTCGGCCAAGGTTAGAAATTCTTTTCCGACAACGAATGTGGCATTCTCATGAATGCCATGGAACAAAGGAGTTGTCCCAAGAAGAATACTTGCATGGGAAGGCAGGGTCATTGGAGAGTGTGCAAAGGCCCGGCGAAAGAGAACTCCCTTTGTCGCCAGGCTATCGATATTGGGAGTCTGGATATATCCTGGATCATAACAACTCACTCTGTCTGCTCTTAGGGTGTCCACGGTGATCAGGAGGACGTTCAACCGTTTCGTGTCTTTGTTCGACGTAGAAAAAAGTGGCCAGGACCCGGCTATCATTCCCATCATGATCAACGTAAAAACAATCCGATTTGTACGCATAATCCAGTTCATCCCGTTAAATAAAATCTACCAAACACATCCATGAAATTCACCATAAGAATTTGCTTTTTTGGCTTGCTTTAATTTCGATTCATTTTGCTAAATTTAGGCCCTTTTATCTCCTCTATTGCCAATACTATACTATATAGAACAAACATTTTTTGTCAATAAGATGTTTGCCAGGAGTTCCCCCCAAACAGTACTTAACAAATAACAAATAGCAGAATATTCCTTTCTGCTCAAAATTACATCTTACGAATTTTGCATTGACGAGATATGCTTTTTCTATATATTATTAGCATCAGAGAAGCTTTCAAGGAGAAAAACATGGCAGATTTAACTACATCTTATATGGGATTAAAACTCAGAAATCCGATAATCGTGGGAAGCAGCGATTTAACAAAGACTGTATCAGGGATAAAAAAATGTGAAGAGGCTGGAGCAGGCGCAGTGGTAATGAAGTCGATATTCGAAGAACAGTTTTTAGCAGAAGAGAATATTCATGTCCATCCGGAGGCGCTTGATTATATGAGGGCAGGAGGATTGTTAGAATATGCTCCTCACTCGATTACTCGAATGATTGAAGAGGCAAAAAAAGATGTAAGCATTCCCATTATTGCCAGCATTAACTGTCAAACACCCAAACTGTGGCCGAGCTTTGCCAGACAGATTCAACAGGCCGGGGCGGATGGGCTGGAGCTGAATATTTATTTTCTTCCGATCGATGTTGATTCACCTTGTAAAGTTTACGAAGAACAACACCTTCAAATCCTTGAAGAAGTAAAAAAGGAAGTTTCCGTTCCAGTATCTTTGAAGCTTATGTCACAGATTACTTCTGTTCCTTATTTAGCAAACAGGCTAGCTCAAGCTGGTAGTGACGCCCTTGTTCTCTTTAACTGGTTTCTCGAGCCAGATATTGATGTCAAGAATCTTAAGACAAGGACTATCATTGGAAAAGGAAATTTCTATCAGTCCTTAAGATGGATAGCTCTTTTGGCTCATAGGATTGACTGTGATCTTGCCTCATCTGGAGGAATTCAAGAGACTGAAGACATTGTGAAACAGATTCTTGCTGGCGCTTCTGCTGTTCAAGTTTGTACTCTTTTATACAAAAAGGGACTTGATGAGATAAAAAACCTGTTGAGCGGAATGGAAACCTGGATGGATGAACATCGCTATTCAGGAATAGAGGATTTTAAAGGAGAGCTTTCCTTTAAAAAACAAGAATTGAGTTTTAAGAACTTAGGAGAGGCCAGGGCTTATTTTCGGGCCCAATATTTGGAAACTTATTCAAAATAAATAGATGAGAAGCTCTCTCTTTCGAGTATACTTCTGATATTCAGAGGGATAACGCTAGATAATAAAGAATTTATCGTGGAGTAAAAACATGAAAAATCATAAATTATGGATGCTGATTGTTTTTATTGCAGTATTTATAGGTCTTGTAAATGAGGCCATTGCCGAAGAAAGCACGTTTACTCTCGAACAAATATTGAGTAGTCCATATCCTAAGCACTTGGTAGCGGCAAAACATGCCGACCGGATTGCATGGGTCTTTTATGTTGAAGGTGAGCACAATGTCTGGACGGCAGCAGTTCCGGATTTTAAGCCGGTGAATCTTACCGGTTTTGTAAAAGATGAGGTGTTTGAAATCCCTGATGTTCAGATAACCGATGACGGTTCCATTGTTGTGTATGTGCGTGGGGGATACCCGAACAGCAAGGGATGGGTCACAAATCCGAAAAGTGATCCGGACGGAATGGAGCAAGCTATCTGGGCAGTTAAGGCGATTGAAGGAGAACCGTGGAAAGTTGTCCTGGGGAACAATCCTGTACTATCGCCGGATGGGAAATGGATTCTTTTAGAAAAAGAAGGACAGATTTATAGAGTTTCTCTGCAGCCACCATGTGAAACCGGAAAGCAGGCATTGCCGGAACAACTGTTTAAAGCTGCTGGTAGAAATGAAAATCCCTGCTGGTCGCCAGATGGGAAACGATTGGCTTTTGTCAGCAGCCGGGATGACCATAGTTTTATAGGAGTTTTCGAATTTAAGACACGTAAAATCACCTGGCTAACTCCCAGTGTAGATCGGGACAGCGATCCGCATTGGTCGCCGGATGGGAGGCAGATAGCTTTCTTGCGAAGGCCTGGTTTGCAATATAATGAAGTATTTAACTACTGGAGGCGGGGGGAGCCTTCTAGATTGATGATCTGGATCGCTGATATAGATACAGAAAAAGGCCGAGAGCTGTGGAGTTCGATAGATAAAGAACCTAAGTTTTATTCCATTCGCAACTTCCAGTGGACAGCGAATAATCGGATTTTGTTTACGGCCGAGCACGACAATTGGAATCATGTTTTTTCGATGTCATTATCTCAGGGTGAGCCTGTAGATCTTACCCCTGGGGAGGCTTTTGTTGAGCATCTGGGTTTATCGAGTGATGGAGAAACGCTTTTTTTTAGCAGTAATCTGGCTGATATTCACGGGCGGTATATCTGGAAAGTTGCTACATCTGGAGGCAAAGCGAAACAGCTAACCAAAGGTGCAACCATCGGGACTTATCCGGTTGCCCTTTCATCGGGAAAGAATGTCGCTTTTTTGCATTCCACGGCAAAATATCCTATGTCAGTAGCGCTCGTTCCTGCTGATGGGAGTAAAACAAAAATCATCGCACCGCTGAAACTGTCAACAAAATTTCCTCTAGATGAGCTTGTGGTTCCAAAGCTTGTGATTGTAAAGGCTGAAGATGGCCTGGAGATTCCATGCCAGCTGTTTCTCCCTAAGGATGCAAAAGCAGGGGATGGAAGGCCGGGAATTGTGTATACACATGGCGGTCCTATACGCCAGATGCTACTGGGCTGGCACTATATGGAATTCTATTCCGAGGCCTATGGGATAAACCAATATTTTGCCAATCGAGGCTACGTAGTGATTTCGATCAATTACAGGAGCGGGATAGGGTATGGACGTTCCTTCCGGGATGCACCTAACACTGGGAGAGAAGGTGCATCGGAGTACCAGGATGTTGTTGCCGGTGCTAAATATTTGCAAGAAAGGCCTGAGGTTGATCCTGAGAGAGTAGGGCTCTGGGGTTTGTCTTACGGTGGTCTTTTAACAGCCATGGGACTGGCCCGCAATTCCGATATATTTAAGGCAGGTGTAGATATGGCCGGGGTTCATGACTGGTCGCAGTTTGTCAGGAGCTTGTCTGATGAAGAAAATGATAAGAAACTAGCTTTTGAATCTTCTCCGGTAGCCAGTGTCGAAAAGTGGAAATCTCCGGTTTTATTCGTACATGGTGATGATGACCGCAATGTTCCCTTTTCGCAAACTACAGATTTAGTCCAAAAACTCAGGCTAAAAGGGGATGTACATATCGAATTGGTAATATGCCCGGATGAGCCGCATGAGTTTTTATTATATAAAAACCGGATAGGCGCCTATAATGCAGCCGTTGAATTTCTGGACAGGTTTTTGAAATGATTTAATTTGAAAGAGTTCACTTAATTAATTCAAACTATTTCTGTGCTAGTTGGAGATCAGCCCAGAAAGAATATTTCTTTGGGATTTTCCTCCTCATCGATGCCATAGACGACGAACTGGCTCTGCCCCCGCTTCTTTCATCTGAAAACTCGCCAGCTTTTGTTGCTGTGGTTCTTGTACTTTGCTCACCAAGCTGCCTCATCCTTGCCTCTCTCATCTCTTTCGTCATACCGCCCCATTCAAAACCGATTTTGATGCTCTTGCCAGCTTCTGTCCCTATCCCTGGATCAAGATCTGACTGTTTCTCTAGAGGAATGGCAAATTCATAAACGACCGTTTTTTCTTGGCTTGCGATCCTGAATACAGCTTTTTTAATTTCACTGCTTTCTGTGTCTGGGGAAGATGACTTGCTCTTTTCGTTTATAATTTTATAGTTCTGTATGTTGTAATAAGGAGTCTTTAGCATTTGAGTTTTTCTTTCCTCAGAGATTGGCCCCTGGTCCTGTTCTATAAGAGCAATAAACTGATCAGCCGGAATACGCTTACTTAAAAATGTAATGCCATGATCTTGTTTATTTTTTCCTTCGGTGTTGAAATAGATTGTCATACCGCTAGCCCTGATTGAGCTTAAATACTTAGGATCCTTGAAGATGAAAAGAATATAAACATAATCAGAATCATTTCTGAATGCATAGTCAATTTGTGCTTTTTTCTCAAAAGTAAAAGAATTTCCTGCCCAGTCATAGGTAGAACCATCGATTTTAATAGGAACATTCGTCCATTTACTGGTAACTGCTGTATTTTTAGCTGTAGCTGCAAAAGAAATGCTTAATATTAATAGTGAAATTAAGAATATTTTTAGGAAGGGTATTTTTTTCATCACTTTTCCTCCTATTTTCTTTGGTCAATTAATATAACATAAATTATTGTCTATTTAAGGCAATTGTCCTGTCTTGACTGCTTTTATTTCTTTTCGATTTCATCGATTAACTTTTTTACATCTGGTTGTTTTGAATTCAGGCTGAGAGATGCTTTGAGGGCATTCAAGGCATTTTCCCTTTTTCCAGTTTTGTAGTAGCAAAAACCAAGAGAATTAAGAAGACTGATATCGCTGTTATAAATCTCGTTTCCTTTATTTAAGTTTTCTATGGCCTTTGAGTAGTCTCCCATTCCCATGTAAGCTTTTCCCTTTATTAGATAATAATCGAATCTAAATTTTTCGTCGTTCTCTATGGTTTCACTCAATTTCAGGCTTTTTCCATATTTCTTAAATTTGAACAAGAAATGAGCATATTCAATCAGTCCCTTTTTATAATCGGGATTGGCTTCATAAGCTTTTTCATAACTAGCTTCAGCTTTTTCATACTCTCCAACGTTTTCATATTGATGAGCCATCATGTTGAAATAAAGATAATTGTTGAGCAGAGAAAAAGCCTTTGAGTGTGCTATAGGATGTGCAATGACTTCCTGAGTCGAAATGATGAAGTTTACAGTTTTCTCATCGATTGTCACTCCGTTTTTATCTTTCAGGCTCAACGTCATCTTATAATAATCTGGAGACAATTCTCCTCCTGAAATAGTATTCGTAACAGGTATAGATTTCCTTAAGGGATAGTTATTTAATCTTAAATTAAAAGATTTTAGTATTGGATTCTCTGGCTTGAGGCCCTTTATCACAACTCCAACTTCGCCCTCATCCCAGAGGCTTTGATTTATATTCGAGAGAATAAAAAAGAAAGAAATATCTTCTGATGCAGCAAAATTGTTTTTGGGGTCAATGACTAGTTTCTTGTCCAAAACCTTAAAGGGAATGTGCATATTATTGTTGTAAGATTGGAATTTATAGCCGATTAAAGGGCTTGTAATCTGGGGAGATTCTGAATCCTCGGGAATTGTAATATTTTTCTCAAATATACTGAATTCTTTGGCTACAGAATTCTGGAGGAGAATGACCAATTTGTATTTACCCTCTATGGCTGGGAAGCAGTCCTCGATAGAAATTCCATTTCCTCTTATCTTGTCAAGGTCTTCAGGAGAAAAATAAAATGGAAAATTTCTTCTATACTGAAAGATAATTTGCTCTTTAATCCTTAGACTAACTGTAAGATTAAAGTTAGAAAAATACTGATCTTTTGGCTCATAATAATCGAGGGGAATACTTTTGGGTGCAATGGAAAAGTGCAAAAAAGTTATCCCCATGATAGGATCTTTTATTAATGACAGTTGGGTATCATTTTCGATAAAATTTTCCATGTATTCTGTGCTGACCATTCCTTTATAATCAAGAAAATGAGTTGCATATGTTGGATTGACATTCTTTTTTGGCGATTCGATAATCTCAGCAAGCATGATAGTGTTTTGAGGGGAAGGTGTATAATTGTAAGGGATGTCGCCAGGAATAATGGATAGAGCAACAAGTGATAAAGTTGGAGCGAGTTCTCTGATCTTCTCATACATACTTCGATAATCTTCCATGGCAAAACCCTTGGAATGGATCATTAAACGTCCAGGCCCATCGGAAACTGGGTCATACAGCTTGAATTCTCCGATACCACCTCTTTGATAAAAGACCAGTCCAAAGTGAACTGGCAGCCCTTTTGTCTTGTCTCCGTAATAATACCAGATTTCACAGGGATAAAGTCCAAGTGTTCCGTAAAATCTCTCTTTGCTTACAGGTTCTCCAAGGATGATGTAAAACATCCCCTGGTCAGTCTTCCATCCGGGCCGTACGGTTTGGCGTCTAAAAATCTTGTTAGCATGATTAAACCGCTCAATATGCTCCTCTCTAAATTCGTTTTGAGGAGTGCCGGGAGTAGGATCACGCTGTTTCCAGAATGTTTTGATAAAAGTGTCCCTTTCTATGTTCGAGGCAAGTTGCATGAAAACATCTTTTTCTTCAGAAAGTATGATGTAATGAGTAAGATCCAGAAAGTTTCTGTATTTTGCGGGAAGGTCTTTCTCTTTGATTTTCACTCCGGAATAAAGGAGCGAAAATGCTGAAAGAAATAATAGGATATACAACGATGCATTTTTTTTCATTTATCTCTAACCTTTCAAACCACTAGTTTTTAATCTCAAATATCTTTCTTGTCTTGCCGTTATCCAGTTTTCCGGTGATTATCACATCGACATAATATTTTCCTGACTGTAAGTCATAAGGAAAGAAAAACTCGACTTTCTTTAGCTTGACAATCTCCTCTTCAGACCTTGCAAAAGTCCTGGTTTCATCTAGTTTATCTTTCTTATTCTCATTTTGCTTGTAGATAAAAACCTCAAATTCAAAATCGGCTTTGAGAAGCCCATCTTCCTCTATAAACGTTAAATAATCCGCAGAAATCGATACAACAAACTCTTTCTTTGCCTTATTATACACTAAATCAAAATCAACGAATTTCCTTGCTTCCAAATCATCTTGAAAAATGAACCCAAACTTGGCACTTTCAATGGCATCAAAAAGATTCCCGTATATACCGGAATATGGATCCAGAGTATAATGACCGGTATAATTTTTGTCGAGAAACATCACTGCAAACGCGTATCTGTAATAAACCCACCAGAGAATAGGACCTCTAACTCCTGGCATATTATGCGTGTGAATTTCATCAATCTTATCAGGAAAACCAAGGTAGATATAAATCCTTCCCCGATCTGTCTTCCATCCCGGAGGTCCTTCTTTGAAGCGTTGGTTGGCATATTCTATTCTGCGGTAAAATTCATCCTTGAATTCATTTTCTTTTGTCTTTGGAGTGGGGTCTCTCTTTTCCCAAAATTCTCTTATAAATTCTTGTCTTGACTCTGTGTCAGGAAGATGGAAGAAAATATTTTTCTCTTGATTGGTTATAATGAGGTAAGCATATTCAAAAAATTCCTTGCTTTCCGGATCGAGTTCTATATTTCTCGACGTGGCACAATTCATCATCGATGAAAAAATAATCCCAAATATGAATAGATAACAGTATGTTAAGACTTTTCGTTGCATTTTTTTATCAATGTCTCCAATTTTTGCCTTTCTTTTAGTGGAAGAACCCGGTAGTATTTTTCCCTGTATTTATTAAAACACACAAGTGCCTTAACCTTATCGCCTTTGTCCAAATATGTCATGCCTAAATTGTAGAGTGCATTGCCAAAATCAGGATTGAGTGCCAATGCCTTTTCAAAGATGAGAATTGCATCGGCTAAACGGCCATAATATCTGTAAGCTGAACCCAGGCCGTTATAAGGGGAGGCATAATCCGAATCGAGTTCTATAGCCTTCTTATATGCCTGGATGGATTTCTGCAAGAATTTTTCATCTTTTGACTTAAGGCTTAGAGAGAAATAGGATGTTCCCAAATTACAGTAGGCCACAGGATAATCCTTATCTAATGAGAGGGACTGTTTATAGGCTAGGACAGCATTATCAAAATCTCCTTTTTTATAGTATGCCACTCCTAAGTAGTTCCATATCTCAGGGTCATGGCCCATCTGACGCAAACTCTTTTCCTTAAAAAGCTTGATGCCCTCATCAAATTGGCCGGCGTCAATGAGATGGTTGATATAAGTAGAGAAAATCTCATAACTCGAAGGTAGGTTCTCGAGTCCTAACTTTAATACTTCAAGAGCTTCTCCGAGCCTCCCTGTTTCTTTATAAATAGTTGCCAGATTCGAGTAGGCAATATCGATATCCGTCCTCTCTGTAATCACCTCTTTAAGCAGCCTGGTTGCCTCTGCCACGTTTCCTTTCTTGTAGAGCTTCATGGCTCCAATGGATTTGTTATGGAAGGGAAGTAAGGTTTTTATATCCATCTCAGGCCCGAATTTCTTCTTTTTGGGAACCTGGGGGCTTGAGATATACCCCAGGCTTTTTAATTTCTCAAGGGACTCTCTATCTATCTTCTGCTCGGCTTTCATGCTTTCAGGAAGAAACTGTTCTTTGATTATTTTTACAAGTTGTTTTCTGTATTTATCTAGTTTTTTCCCTTCAGCGAGATTTTTAAGTTCGTCGAAATCCTGCTCTATATTATAAAGTTCTGGAATAGGAGATTCGATAAATTTAACTCCATTAGCTATATAGCCATTCAAGGGTGCCCATCCCCGGCTGTAATAGGGATACATTGCTTCAAAATAAATGGGTTTCTTTACAATCTTCTTTCCTTTAAGTGCAGGCAGAAGCGAAATTCCCTGAAGAAAAGTCGGCGCTTTTATCTTAAGGGCATCGCAGACCGTTGGAAATATATCTACGTGGCTGACATACTGTTCGATTCGGCCAGGCTTCACTCCAGGGACAGAAATTATGAGAGGAACCTGAATGGTTGTGTTGTAGGCAAAATAGGCGTGGGTCATTTCTCCATGCTGTCCCAAAGATTCGCCGTGGTCGCCAGTGAAGATAATAATGGTTTCATCATAAAGACCTTTTTCTTCAATATAACTTAAAAACTTTTCCAGAGCATGATCAACGTAAGCGATTTCACCTTCATAGAGATTATTTTTATATTTACTTTTGAAAGGCTCCGGTGGTTCATAAGGATCATGGGGATCAAAACAATGTAGAAATAGGAACCAGGGATGGTCCTGTGTTTTTAACCATTCTAGAGCACTGTCTACAACAAGCTCAGCTTTTCTTTCCACATAAGCCAGTCCATGAGAGCTTGGGCTGCTGTAGTCATCGTCATAGACGTCAAATCCTTGAGCGAGCCCAAACCTTGAATCCAGTGGATAGGCTCCGACGAAGGCTCCGGTGGAATACCCAAAACTCTTTAAATGTTCGGACAACGTTAAAAATTCATCCTGCAGTACAAACGTACCGTTTTCATGGACTCCATGATAGAGAGGAGTTGTGCCTGTGAGCATATCTGTATGGGAAGGTAAGGTAGCAGGCGTGTTGGCAAAGGCTTTTGAAAACAGCACGCCTCTTTTGGCAAGGCTGTCGATATTAGGAGTCTTGAGATGTGCATGGCTGTAGCAGCCTAGTCTGTCTGCTCTCAAAGTATCGATACTGATAAGGATAACATTCCACTCTGGTTTTTCTTTTTGAAATGCCGTAGAGGCAGATAAAACTGTGTTTAAAAAAAGGCAGAAAAACAAAAGGGAATAAATGGAGCGATGGTTTCCCATTTCAATTTGGGTTTTTCCCCTCGATTTGCTTTTTTAGAAATTCGATGAAATTGATGACCTGGTTGGCACGTTCGGATTCGGAATCATGCTTTAAATACTTTTCAAAGGCGGCCATAGAATCCTTGTAGTTTCCAAGGCTGAGATGAACAAGCCCAAGTTGATAAAGTCCGTCGAGGAAATCATCCTTGATTTCGACGGATCTATTATAAAACTTCATAGCTTCCTGGTATTTTGCAAGATTGTAATATTTTGTTCCAATATTGTAGAGAACAATCGGATCATTGATTTTATCAAATTCGATCTTATTGTACCATTCCAAGGCTTCATCTCCTTGATCACGATTTGAATAGCAATTTCCGATGAGCATCATGGCGTCGTTATTCTTGGGATCCTTCTCTAGAACTTTCAAGTAATATTTTTCAGCTTCGTCATAGTTTTCCAACTTAAAATAAGCATTGCCAATATTTTTATTGACGATATAAACATCAGGGAACTCTTCAAGAATTTTAGTGTAGACTGGGATGGATTCTTCATACTTGCCCTCTTCAAAGAGCTGGTTTCCCTGCTTGAGTTCTTCCTTCAACTCTTCTGTAATTATTAATCCCTCGACTTTCTTCAATGTTACCTCAATCGGGGGAGGCTTTTTGCCGTATTCTGTCACTTGGACAGTTATTCCTTTAGGCATATAGCCGGCCTTTTCAAAATCGATAGTCCACGTCCCTCCCCTTATCCAGGAGGCAATCCATTTGCCCTGGGCATCTGTCTTAACCTCAAAACCTGATTTTCCTCTTAAGGAAAACAGCTTGACCTTGACTGCTTCAATGGGATTAGCTTCATCGTCAGAAATCAGGCCTGTGATTCTTCCTTTTCCTTTATAGGTCTGCGCAGAAACAAAGAGACTAATAAAGAGAATAAAGACAACCATGAGTGCTGCTTTTCGCATCTGAAAACCTCCGCTGTATGGAGTAATTTTTTTGTGCTAAATTATTTTATCATCAAAAAGGAGGATAGGCAACTTTTTTCGAGTATACAGCCTTTTCTTTTTATAAAAAAAAGCCCTTCCCTCCTTGAGGAGGGAAGGGCTTTGAACTCGTGCTTTTAACTATACTATTAGAAGCTGAACCGGATTCCTGCTCTCAAAACTCTCGGGTTTAAGATTTCATTAAGTGTGTATGCAGTAGTATCTTGTTTGAAGTAATTTCTTGAGTCTCCAGGGCCATACCAGTAGAAATTGCCCCAGTCTTTCTGGTAGCGTCTGTTCTCGAGTTTGGAATTTAGGCAGTTGAAGAAGTCTACCATCAGGTAAATCTTGCCGAAATCTCCGCTCTTCAGCACTTTCTCAAGTCTAATATCGAGTTTATAAAAAGTGTCCAGCCTGTCGTTTCCGAATTCATTCAGATATAGCCATCTGTTATTGCTTCTTGCGTTCGGGATTGTGTAGTCGTAGAATCTCAATCTCTCTCTTGTCAGCCAGCCTTCTCTGGCCTGGAAAGTGAAAGAGAAGTTGATGTCATAGGGAAGCTGATAGAGTCCTCCGACTTTCACTAACCATCTGGAGAAGATGTACGAGTTGATTTTTCCGCTTGCTCCACCTATATAGGCTGCATAGGATTGGCCTTCGAGAGCCCATAGATTTGTTTCATCCCAGTAACCTTTGTCGCCATAGTAAATAGATTGAGTCTGTAAAGTAATACTTCCAGTGAGCATCCACTTGTTGGAGAGTCTTTTGTTGAAGATGAAGTCAATGCCGTAATATTCATTGTAATAATCAGGTCTTTTCTGATATTGGACCCAAGGAGAGTAAGAGGAGGGGTCATAGCCGTTGTAATCATTGGTCATGTATTGGTAAGTATGGTTGGGCGCGTCTCCAAGGTCACCGTCCCATTTCGTGTAACCATCCGGGAGGTACTGTGAGATATTGCTGATAGGAAGACTCCAGTCTACATACCAATCCTGTGTCTGCCAGCCATAGGCGTTTCCGTCCGCATCTTTAAAATATTTGTTCTCCCAGTTGAAATTATTATATCTTCTCCAAGAGATGTTTGCAGCAACTGAAAAATCGGTTAAGACTTCTCTTTCCAGAGTAAGCATTGCTTCCAATGTCCTTGAAGAACCGGCATCTGCAGCTCTAGAATAATAAGGATCCACTAACTTAAGGGGATTCGCGTAATCATAGCTTCCCCAGAACGATCCGCCTGCATCATCCCAGTTTCCTGCAAAAGCACCGCCGCCAGGAAAGAGTTGGACAGGTGTGTATTTTCCGTCTCCTACTGTGTTCCAGTAGAGCTCATCGAGTTGAACAGTTCCGTCTGCGGCGCGGCCTGTGGCAGGACTGTTATCCCACCACCAGAAATCTATCCATCCACTGGCTCCACCTGGCATCTGGCTCCAACTTCCTGTTCCCATGAAGTCGCCGTAAGAAGCAAGGGATACTTTAGCAATGGTTTTACCGTCGCCAGTGACATCCCACGTCAATCCCAGCCTTGGAGACCAGACTCTCCATGCGTAGGTGTTTCCATCGACATCCACTGCACTTTTTTCTGTAATATCGATTCCAGGAAGCATCGCATCGAGTGTTGACTGCACAGTTGAATCAGCGACATCCCAGCCAGGATCACCATTCATAGCTTCGATAGTAACAGGATTGATTCTTGGATGCTGGTAGTCATACCTTAGTCCTAGGATCAGGTTGAACCGTCCAAATGTCACTGTATCGCTGAAGTATGCAGCCATGGCCTTTACACCATAATCCCTGTAATATCCTCTCCAGTACATGAAGCGATAAAAATTTGCATCGGTAGGGACATCCGGGGCACCATCGCCAGTAAAATCCATTGTGGATTCATTGTAGTTCCAGTTGATCTGCATGTTTCCTACATATACGGATTCGGCGTATTGATTTCTGTCTGCATACTCGACGCCTAGCTTGATATCGTGGCTTGCACCGAAGAGTGAATCATTGAAGTAATTGACGAGGAGATTATACTGGTTGACCGGTCTTTCAACATAATAGCGCCATTCTCCAACAAGTCCGTTAGGGCCTTCCATGATTGAATTGGTGACATCCCAGAATACGGTATGCTCAAAATTGAGGTCGTCCATCGGGGTCAAATTGAATCCTGCGTCGGAGAATCCGAATTTAGCAGATACAAAGAGATTATCCCCGAACATGTGCTCATCCTGGAGTTTTACGATCGGGCTTCCGAAGTGATACCTTCCGCCCTGGTAGTAACCGCCAGGAAGTGCAGCAGAGGAAGACCTCCCGTATTTGTTCTTTCTTCCTACATGGATGAAAGCCTCAAACCGGTTTTCCGGAATTATCTGGAGGTTGAATTTGGCAGCCATATTCTGAAGAAGTGTATCATCCTTCCTTTGGTAAACGGTTGTTGTATGGATATCCTGAATTCCCCAGGACCCCCAGAACCATGCTTTATCCTTCAGTAGAGGAATTCCAAGATTGAATCCGTAGTCCTTGTTATCGCGGATCAGATTGAGCCCTCTAAAGCCTGGCTCTGTTTCCTGAATTTCTGCGACATAGTCCTCGTTTTTCGCCTGGAATTTCTCATCGATTAAATAAAAACGGCCGCCCAGTGAAACCCTGTTTCCGCCTCTTCGTGTAACCATGTTGATGGCAATTCCGCCAGTCTGTACGGTGACATCAGCACCGCCTACCACGATGTTCATCTCTTCGAAAGCATCAAAGTCATAATAACTCGGTGATGCTCCGATTGCAGCAGGGTCGGTGATGACCATTCCGTCCATGGCCCACACATTGTTGCTATAATCGGGCGAGCCTCTTCCGACATAGTTGGATTGCTGGCCTGATTCTGCGCCTCCGACATTCTCACGGTCTGTAATAACGGATGGGGCCATCTGGAGGACGACCCAGGGGTCTCTTGCCGTGGGCAGAGACTGTAGGACTTCGTGGGTAACATTAGAACCTACCGAAGTTTTCTTGCTATCGACAACAGGAGTAACGGCCGTAACAGTGATTGCTTCTTCAAGGGTTCCCATTTCCATTGTGAGGTTCAATTGTACGTTTGAACCAACAACAACGATGATGTTTTCATGGATAATAGTATTGAAGCCTGATAACACGGCCTTGATTGTATAGTCTCTTGCAGGTGGGAGAGAGAGGAATCTGAACATTCCCTCAGCCGAGGTGACTGATGTCATAGGAGCTGTTAATAAACCTGTTAAGGTAACATTCACACCAGGAAGAAAATTACCATCTGCATCGCTGATCGTTCCGTAGATATTACCTGTTCTGGTCTGCGCCATCAGAGAGGATGAAAGAAGAACCACACATAAAAAAACTAATATTTTTCGCAATTAAGATCTCCTTTTTTGCTCCTCCTTTTTAGGAGGAAAAGTTTAACCAAATCCCTAGAGTGACAAATCTCACTCCAACTAATACCTTTACGTTTGTTTTATCCTATATAACACCTCCTGTAAATATAGATTTATTTAAGATTTTCAATACAATCTCAAAATCTTATATGCAGGTTCCATGCCAAATTGCCATATTTTATATCTTTAATGATATCAATAAGTTGGGTTTTGCTTTTGTAAATTAGCCCCTTTATTAATCCAATAAATTGAATTTAATCCAATTTATTGGAATTATAAGACATTAAGAATCTGAACTATTTTTTATTTTATTCTTTCGGCTGTATATATGAGGATCATTGCAAAAAAGGATACTTGGTGATTCAGTTGTTTTTTTATATCATCCAATATGAAAGGCTTAAATTCTTAATAAATAGGAGACCTTGAAGAAAAAGCCCCGCTTTGTCTCTAGGAAATTGTTACTTTCTACATACTCACGGTTTTCCCATTGAAGCCTTTTAAATACCGATCCATATCCAATGTGAATAACAGTCCCTGGGATATAGGTGAAAGAAGCAAGAAGATCAGTCGTTAACTTCTCCCAATATGTGTTATACTCCACGATTCCTCTGAAAAAAAGATATTTGTTAACCTGAAATGTGGTGTGGTTGCGAAGAAGAGTGTAATCATATATTTTTTCTCTGTCAGATTCGCGGTAAAAGTCGCTGTATGCAAGTGAAAAACTGGAATTTAATTTATCAAATGGCTGATACATGATGCCAAGACTCATACGGCTTCCGTATCCTTGGTAAGGGTCATCAGGGTCATAAAATATTGATTTTGTATGCCTGAAAAAAAGGCTTAAATACAGGTGTTTTGTTAACTGAGAATAGGTCCGGAGACCTAAACCGCTTGTATTAAAACGCTGACTCTCAAAGATTTCATTAGCAAGGATTGTGTCTATACGGAACTGAGTGCTCCTTGGTAGACTGAAACGAAGAGTAAAAAGGTTGAAGCTTTCAAACATGTTTGAATATTTGTCATGGATATGGTAACTCCAGTAAAAAGGTTCGATTTTTTTAAAAAAATTGGATTTAGGATAGATCTGATACATAGAAAAGACAGCCAGGCGGCTTATACCTGTACGAGTTATAAAACCGCTATCTATTTGAAAATCCTTTGATATATCCTGAAATCCAAAGTCGAGAACAACCTTGCGTGTGCCGTAGTTGTATCTGAGCGCCAGTGCATGACCACTATTGCTATGATCATTATCTGGATTTTTGGTTAATGAGCCGATAATGTGGTATTCAGCCACCACAGTTTGAGTGAGCCGCAGCAGTCCGTCAGAACCGAAAATACGATTGTATCCGCCTTCCTGGCTCTTGTCCGAAAATAATCCGCCGATATATGAATCATCTTTCAGGGAATGACGCAGTCTAAAGATGGAAAAATTAGGACGTACCATTCCATCCTCAGATTCAACCTCATCACGTGCAAAGATAGCTGCGATTGAATTGGGCTGCCCGAGTTTGCCGGCCAGTTTAATTCCGAATTGAGGATTAATGATATTCCTGGTATGAACTACTGCCCAGAGTGGAGCCTCTTCTGTATTTCCTGCAATCTGGAAGTTTTCATTTCCTTCAAGAAAAAAAGGCCTCTTTTCGGGAAAGAAAAGGTCGTAGCGCAGATTTACATCAACCTGTCCTGCATCGGCCTCAACCTGGCTGAAGTCCGGGTTAAGAGTAGCATCCAGAACCAAGTCTGATGTAAGGCCTATCTTTGTTGTCATACTAAGATCACTTCTGCTCTGCTCTTCATCAAGCTTTAAAAGGCCTTCATCAATGGTATTTTTCCTGCTGCTGGTTATGGCGGGTAATATCTCGACGACACGCTCATATTTCAATCCTGAAACAGAAATAGGCTGAGACTGGCTGAGGATAGCCCCTTTATCGGGGTATAGAGGAGGAAAAGAAGCTGCTTCAGAATACCGGACAAGCTGGCGGAAAATACCTAGTCTCATAGTGATTACCTTTTTATTTGAAAAACGGATGCTCTTTATCGGAATCCTACATTCTATGGAATAACCTTCATCGTCGATTTGACCCTTGCTGTACCAGATGAAATCCTGACTGGGTTCAAGATTGCCGTTTGCAGTCATCATCCCGTCTCCCTGGATTCCTAGAGGATTTATAAGAAACCCATATCCGCTTTGTTTATCGTTAAATGTATCGATGATAATACCAACAAAATCGTCCTGAAACATGTTGTCTCTCTTTGTAACAGAAGTTTTTATTTTGTTCGGTTCTTTATCGTATGCACGAATGCCAAAATAGAGATTTTCCGAGTCATAAGTCATAAAGGCTTCGGTTTTCTCATGAGGTTCCTTTCCAAAATCAGGTTCATATGTCTTGAAATTTGTCATCCTGAATGCGGAGTTCCAAACACTCTCATCCAGTTTACCATCGATATTTGGCGGGTTGTCGGTTTTTGGAATCGTTTCAACAGTTTCTGATACTAAAAACAGTGAACATGTCATAATAGCTAGCAAGATCAAGCTGCTTTTAAAAATGTGTTTTCTCATCTTCATTATTCCTCGCTTTTTTTCTGAATTTTCATCTCTATTTTGAACTCACACTTCAATATGTTTTATACGTAAAGGGCTTAGAAAAAGTTCCTAAAAAGTGTAAGAAACTTGTGGTTCTTTTTTATCTTGTCCTCTATAATATTGAACTTATGATAAAATATACTGGATGAGAAGCAATGAAGAAATATATTTTAATTTTTTTGTCATTGGTCTTTCTCTATGGATTTTCTTATCCTCATACAAATAAAACTTTAAAAGGGAGGGTTTCAGATCAGGAAGGAAAACCATTGGCTGATGTTAGGGTGGAAGTGTACAAGACTTCCATAGTAACCAGGACTCTTTCTGACGGGAGTTTTATCCTGGAGGGCATAACACCAGGTAAACACGAAATCCTATTTACGCATTTTGATTATATGCCTGGAGTGCTCGAAATCGATGTCAGCAAGAATGCAGGTAAGACAGTAAATTTTGATTTATTTGCAAGAAATCCAAACTTGCTCAATATCAGGAAAGAAATAACCGTGACAGCCGAAGCTGACTCCATAATTGATATCAGCCTGCCTTCCCATCGCACTATTCTTCCCGGCAGCATATTGTCTGAACTGGGAACATCCAATATTGCGGAGACTGTAAAGAATGTTCCTGGAGTAGATATGGTTGGCAAAGGCGGCTATTCCATGGTGCCGGCCATACGAGGTCTTGCGGAACACCGGATTCTTCTTCTTGTCGATGGTGTCCCTATTACTTCTGAAAGGCGTATAGGTGCAAGCGCATCTTTTATTAACCTGAATGATATTGATCATATTGAGTTGAACCGCGGGCCTTATTCTGTTTTTTATGGTTCAGGAGCTATTGGCGGGATTATAAATATGGTCACAAAATCTCCTCTTGTGAATGCTCCGTTAGCTGGAAAATTTCAGATTGGCTATAATTCGGTCAGAAAAGAGAGAGCTGCGTCATTTAATTTAAGCGGGTCTAGTGGAAAATTCGGTTTCGTCATTGGAGTAAACGGAAAAAAGGCAGATGATTATTCTTCTCCTTCAGGCATAATAGAACAATCGCATTACTCGGATTATGACTTTAATGTCAAAGTTTTGAGGGAATGGCATAATTCTCAGCTCTATTTTACCTTTTTAAATTATCAAGGCGTGAATATTGGTAAGCCCAGCCCTACATCCAAACTTAAGCCGTGCTGGTATCCAAAAGAAAGAAATACTCTTTTTACCTTGGGTTATAAGATAAAAAACAGGTTCCATTTGGACACACTGAATGCCAGTTTTTATCTCACGCTTCCAATGCTGGAAACACAGAAAGACAATTTGAGAGAAAATCTGACTATTAAAAAGAGGAACCTGGCCAGGATTGAAGGTACTGATTTCGGGTTTAAGGTTCGTGGAGGGAAAGGATTAGATAAAAAACACGCTTTGAATTTCGGACTTGATTTTTTCGGACGCCGCGGCGTAAATGACTCAAATGATGAGTGGGAATTTGATGAATATGGAAATATTTCCGGTAGAACAAAAGAAACTTCTCTTTTAGACGCATGCAGAGATAATTTTGGATTGTATATTGACGATAAAATCCAGATTTCTTCTTTGATAAGTATGGACATCGGTGCCCGTTTTGATTGGATAAAAACAAGTAATATTGTAGAGCTGGATAAGAGGATTTCAAGAAGTGATAGATCATTTACTGCATATATTGGCTCAATATTTCAGTTAACACCGCATTTTTCTTTACTGGCCAATCTAGGCCGGTCCTTTCGGTTTCCAACAATCAGTGAGTTGTTTTATTCAGGCTTAACTGGGAGAGGGACTGTTTTTGGAGATGTGAACTTGAGCCCTGAGAGAAGTATAAACATGGATATTGGACTCAGGTATCTCCATGGTAAGTACTATACTTCGATTTATGGTTTTAGCAATCTTGTGAGTGATATGATTCAGAAATACAGTGGTGTTGGTGAGGATGAATATTATTACAGGAATTTAAGCCAGGGCCGCATCATGGGTATTGAGGGTGAATTTTATTTATGGCTGATAAAAAATTTTGAATTTTTTATCAACTTTCACCATATAGTAGGGAAAGAAAAAGGCACATTCGATCCTCTTAATTACATTCCAGCTTCCAGGATGTACATCAGTTCAAAGTATTCCATTGGAAAATTCTGGATGGAATCCAAATTAACCATGGCTGCTCCCAAGAAGGATCCCGGGCCTTTAGAGCTCGCGATAAATGGATACACACTGTGGGATACCATTTTTGGCTGCAAACTCAATAAAGATATAGTGCTGCTGGCTATTGTGCAGAATATATTAAACCAAACATATCGTTTATCTGCAGATGAGAAGGGGGTAGATGCTATGGGGAGAGGAGTTGTGTTAAAGATGTCGTATTCCTTTTAATTTGTTTTTCTTCAATACCTTCGTTTGATTCTCGACTAAATGATTGGAGGTACAAACTAGAACTCTATATGGAGGAAATATTCTTGGCAGCTATTAAAATCAAATCCCCGAGGATTTTGGTAGTAGAAGATGAAAATATAATAGCTTTGGATATCAAAATTAGTCTAAAAAATTTGGGGTTCTGTGTATGTGGGGTTGTTTCTAGCGGGGAAGAGTCTATTGAAAAAGTACCTACTTTAATGCCAGATTTAATCCTGATGGATGTCAAGCTGAGAGGGAAGATTAATGGAATTATGGCTGCTAATGAAATTTATAAAAATTATAAAATCCCTATAGTTTATCTTTCAGCTTATGGAGATGACGCGACAATAGAAAAAGTAAGAAAATCGAGTGGTTTCGGTTTTGTCAATAAACCTTTTGCAGAGTATGAGTTGGAGGGAATTATCAAGAAAACTCTCCACCTGAATTATTCATAACGAATGCCGATACCTTTATTTAACCTTGACAAAATCTGCTTATCAGCGTGATTTTTTGCAAGATTAAGAGAGTCGCTTTCTTTATTGAATCTAATATTAATTATAATCGGCATTCTTTACCTTACAGGCGAGCCGATCTTGCCACATCTGCTTCGTTACAGCGCATTCGTGGTGAAGGACCACAACTTCATGCGCTGTGCCTCGCATCTGCGGCAAGCTTGGCTCGTGAATAACCTAGGTTCTCCTGAATTATTCATAAAAATTGTCCTTCCTGTTACTACCCGTCCTTGACTTTTTCCGTGGAACTTTATACATAATATTACCTGGATTATATTATGCGCGTAGCAATGTACTATAACAATAAAGATATCCGTATTGAGGATATGCCTATCCCACGGATAGGTCCGGGGGAGATATTGATGAAGGTTGAAGCCAGTGGGATATGCGGAAGCGATGTTTTGGAATGGTATCGTATCAAGAAAGCTCCTTTAGTTTTAGGGCATGAAGTTGCAGGCCGTGTTGAAAAGGTAGGGGAGAAAGTTGATAAGTTCAATATAGGAGACCGTATTGTTTCTTCCCATCATGTCCCATGCAACACTTGTTTTTACTGCCTTAGCGGTCATCATACGGCGTGTAATACACTGCGAAGCACAAATTTTGACCCTGGTGGGTTTTCTGAATACATTCGCCTACCTTCTATTAATGTGGACAGAGGGACATTTATTATCCCTGATGAAGTATCATATGAAGAGGCGACCTTTCATGAACCTCTTGGATGTGTCATTAGGGCCCACAGGATTGCCAGATTAATGCCGGGTCAGTGTGTTCTTGTGATTGGGAGTGGGATAACAGGACTTTTGAATATTCATCTGGCTCGCGCCTCTGGCGCAGGAAGAATTTTAGCCGTAGATATTGTTCCTTACCGAATTAATACAGCTGAAAAATTCGGAGCCGACAAGGCAGTAAGTGCTTCTGAGGATATTAATGACTGCCTTCGCAACATGAATAGTGGAAGATTGGCTGATATTGTTATTGTTTGTACTGGAGCCAGGCAAGCTCAGATTCAGGCTTTGAAGTCAGTTGAAAGGGGGGGGACGGTTCTATTTTTTGCACCGACAGAGCCTGATGTAAAAATTCCGATTTCAATTAATGATGTATTTTTCCGGAATGACATCACACTTTCTACCTCGTATGGAGCGGGTCCTTACGATTCATGGCTTGCCCTCGAATTAATACGTTCCTCTTTGATCAATATAAAAGAGATGATCACTCACAGGTTTCCCCTTGAAGAAATCTCATATGGTTTTAAGCTTGTTGCCAGGGCAAGAGATTCAATAAAGGTTATTATTGAACCTCATGGAAACAAGAATTTTACTTCAAGATTGGAGGAATAAAATGGACTGGGGAAGAAGAAACCGTTTAGCTAAAATAATCAAGCTTGAAACCGGCCGTACTGTTATGCTTGCAGTTGACCACGGCTATTTTCTTGGGCCAATTTCGAAATTGGAAAATGCCCGCAAGACTATAGAACCTCTTCTGCCTTTTGCAGATGCATTAATGTTGACCAGGGGAATCTTGAGGAGTTCTGTAGATCCGGAATGTTCTGTGCCAGTTGTCCTCAGGGTTTCTGGGGGAAGCAGTATTATTGGCAAAGACTTGTCTATGGAAGGAATAACAACATCCATGAAAGAGGCAATTCGCTTGAATGCTGCAGCGGTGGCTCTTTCGATTTTTGTTGGAGCAGAATATGAACATCAGACTCTGATGAATCTGGCTAATCTTGTTAATGAAGCAAATGAATATGGTATGCCGGTTCTAGCTGTTACAGCGGTAGGAAAAGAGCTTGGCAAGAGAGATGCCCGTTTTCTATCCCTTTCCTGCCGTATTGCTGCAGAGTTGGGAGCAAGTTTTGTGAAAACTTATTACTGTGATGGATTTGAAAAGGTCGTGGAAAGCTGCCCTGTCCCACTTGTTGTTGCTGGGGGGCCTAAATTGGAGACTGAGCTGGATGCTTTTAAATTAGCTTATGATGCTGTTAAAAAGGGTGCTGTTGGAGTCGATATGGGACGAAATATATGGCAGTCTCCTCATCCAATAGCCATGATAAAAGCGGTAAGGGCTGTTGTTCACGAGAAAGCTTCTCCGGAAGAAGCTCTTGTGGTTTTTAATAAAAATAAATAGGAATTGGATATTTTCCACGAAAAGATATAAAAAGATGAGAGAAGAAGATGGAAAACTGGTTTGTTGTTAATACAAAACCAAAAAAAGAATTCCAAGTGGAGAAATTATTCATTGCAGGGGGAATAAGAATTTATAATCCCAAATACAATGATGAAAATATTATAAAACCATTTTTTTCTGGCTATGAGTTTGTTTGGTTTGATTACCCTGCTCAGTATCAACTTGTGAAATATACAAGGGGAGTGAAAAAGTTGGTTGGAAACAGTGAAGGGCCTATTTCTATTCCGGAAAGCATGATCCAGCAGATCAAAGCCAGGGAGGTTAATGGTTTGATCGAGCTTAACAAATACGGGGAAGAGCCTGATCTGGGGGACGAAATCGAAGTAATGACAGGAACTTGGAAAGGATTTAGAGGAGTATTCGAAAGACAGCTTACTGATAAGGACCGAGTTGTTATACTGCTAAATTGTGTTTCATATCATGGGCAGTTGATTATTGAAAAGAAAAAATTGAAGAAAGTTTTATAATATTAATGAAAGGGTAAAAAAATGGACATCCCTTTTTTAGATTTAAAAGCTCAATACAAAAGCATTAAGGAGGAAATTGATAAGAAAGTCTTGGAAGTTATTTCATCTCAAAGGTTTATTTTAGGGCCTGAAGTCGAAGGACTAGAGAGAGAAGTCTCAACTTACTGTGGGACAGATTTTGCTGTAGGTGTATCTTCAGGGTCTGATGCATTGATCATTTCTTTGATGGTACTTAACATAAGGGGTGGAGATGCTGTAGTGACAACTCCGTTTACTTTTTTTGCCACTGCAGGCGCAATTGCCAGGCTTGGAGCAAGACCTGTTTTTTGTGATATAGATAAGGCAAGCTATAACATTTGTCCTGATAGATTGGACGAACTGCTTGTTAATGAGATAGACAATAAAGGAAACTCAAAAATAAAAGCAATTATTCCTGTCCATCTTTACGGCCAATGTGCGGACATGAATCCAATTATGGCCCTGGCTAGAAAATATGGTTTGTTTGTTGTGGAAGATGCTGCCCATGCCATTGGTGCTGAATATCCCTCTTCTGATGGAGTTAAGAAAGCATGTACATTTGGAGATTTGGGAACGTTATCCTTTTTTCCGTCAAAAAATTTGGGCGGTTTTGGTGATGGTGGAATGGTCCTTACAGATAAAGAAAATCTGGCAAGCAAGTTAAAACTCTTGAGGAAACACGGTTCAAGTAATAAGTACTTTTATGATGTCCTTGGCGGTAATTTCCGTCTTGATGAACTCCAGGCAGCTGTCCTAAGGATCAAGCTGAAATATTTGGATAACTGGCATAAAGGTAAAAGAGAGAGAGCTTCTTGTTATGATAAATTATTTGAGAGTACTGGACTTGTGGAAAACGGCTTAGTGCAAGTTCCTGAGCTTGTTAATAAGAAAACATGTGTCCAAAATTATCATATCTATCATCAATATGTTATAAGAGTCAAAAAAAGAGATGATCTGCAGAAATATCTGAGAGAAAGAAGTATTCCTACCGCTGTATATTATCCCTTATCTCTACATCTCCAGAAATGTTTTACTTATCTTGGTTATGGAAAAGGAGATTTTCCTGAGTCTGAAAAGGCATCTTCTGAGGTTCTGGCTTTGCCTATATATACTGAGCTTTCTCCAGAAAAACAGGAGTACATTGTCAACTCTATCAAGGAATTTTATTCAACTTAAGAACTTGTTTTAACTTATCCAAACTGATTTTTGCACCGCTTATAATTAATACAACATTTTTATTTCTAAATCTCTCGATTGTTTTGATAAAGGAAGCGATTGAAAGAGCACCTGCTCCCTCAGTTAGCATATAGTGCCTCTCTAAAATGAGTATTATTGCATCCTTGATTTCTTCTTCTGAAAGAATTATAAAATCATCTACTAAATTTTTACAGATATCAAAAGTTATAGCTCCTTTCTCAATCCCACCGGCACTTCCATCTGATATTGTTGGTATTAGTTTCTTTTCAATTATTTTTCCTGCTTTTATGGATTCATACATCACTGCTGAATTTTCAGGCTGGCACCCTATGATTTCTATATTTTTGTCCTCTGCTTTTAAGTAACCTGCGATTCCGGCTATTAGTCCTCCTCCACCGACCGGAACTATAACTGTATCAATTTTTTTAAGCTGTTTTATCAGTTCGATCCCGATAGTTCCCTGCCCGCCGATTATTTTAGGGTCATTGTAAGCGGATATGTAAGTTTTTCCATTTTTTTCTGCTGTCTGCCTGGCAAAAACTTCTGTTTCGACACAGTCCGATCCATAAAATTCTAAATCAGGACCATACAAACGAATTGCTTCAATCTTAGCTTTAGATGCATATTCAGGAAGATAAATTTTTCCTTTAATGCTGAATTCCTTGAGAAGATAAGAAAATGCTGTGCCGTGATTTCCAGATGATGCTGTTACTACTCCTCTTTCTTTCTCTTCTCTGCTTAAGGAAAGAAGTTTATTCATAGCTCCTCGGAGCTTGAAAGAACCTGTTATTTGGATATTTTCAAGCTTGAGAAAGACATCACAATTTCCAAGGCGGCTGAGATAAGGTGAATATTCGAGAGGAGTTTCCCGGATATAAGGCCGTATTCTTTTTTCTGCCTCTATGACTTCTCTTTTTATTTTAGCTGAGTTCCATATTTGTTTTTTGTTCATCTAATTGCTCCATTTTACTCAACGGCAAGAATTTAAATTCGTCTTTTTTTGCTTTTCCAATAAAAATAGACAGGGATGCCAATGGCTGTAAACCCCAAACCAGCTAAAGATTCCACCGGCTTTTCGATTAATGTATTAAGAAGAATTCCGCTAGAAGCAGCAATAAAAACAATTGGAATTACAGGATATCCCCATGTCTTATAAGGCCTTGGAAGGTTTGGATATTTTTTTCTCAGTGTGAAGACAGAAGTTGATGCAGCAATCCAGAAAATTATGGAAACAAACATTGCGAATGTAAAGATCTGTTCAAAAGTGCCTACCAATGTAAGAATTCCGGCCCAGATAGCCTGTATGAGAATTGCAAACCCTGGGGTGCGGAAACGGGGATTGACCCTGGAAACTCTGTGAAAAAAGAGATTGTCTTTAGCCATGGCATAGTAAATACGGGGGCCTGTTAATATTGAACCATTTAAAGCGCCAAATGTAGAAATAATAACAGCTGCAGATATAATTGCTCCGGTAGATGTTCCAAAAAGATATGATGTTGCTTTTTCAGCAATCCTAACTACTCCAATCATATCATTTATTGGAAGAGCATAGAGATAAATGTAATTTGTAAGGATATAAAGGGCAGTTATTCCTAATGTTCCTAGTATCAGGGCAAGAGGGAGATTTCTTTTTGCGTTTTTAATTTCACCTGCAACGAAATTGACATTATTCCAGCCGTCAAAAGCCCATGAGATGGCAACAAGAGCTATGCCAAACCCTACTATAAGTTGGCCGAAACCCATTCCTGTTGGATTGAGAGATAAATTGACAGCTGTTCCTTTCCCTATTGAAAAGCCAAGGACAATGATTGCAACTATTGTTCCAATTTTTAGTATTGTGAAAAGGTTTTGAATAATTTTTCCGAAACCAACACCAATATAATTAAAAATTGACAAAAATATGATAACCCCTACGCCTACTAGTTGTCCTGCTGATAGGGAATAGGTGATAGGGTGGTTAAATAAATTAATGACTGAGGAAAAAATGATTTTGTTGGTTGATAAAGATGGGAAAAAATAGCCAAAATATTCTGCAAAAGCAAGAGCCAGTCCGGCAATGCCTCCTGTCATATAAACGAGAAAAGATATCCAGCCAAAGAGAAAGCCGGCCATTGGACCGTAAGCTTCTCTTAGATAGACATACTGGCCTCCAGCCTCGGGCATAGCAGCACCCAACTCTGCATAAGTAAGAGCTCCTGCCAGAGTAAGAAGTCCGCCTACAGTCCAGGCTAAAAGGATAAGCCCTCCTGAAGGGATGTTTTTTGCCATGATCCCTGTGGTCAGGAAGATGCCTGAACCGATCACTATTCCTACCATAACCATGGTAGAGTCGAATAATCCGAGTTGTCGGATCAGGCTTACATGAGGCTTACCGTTAGATGTAAATTCACTCATTTAATTAAATTCTTCTAGGCTTTGAATTCTCCTGAATTATTCATAAAGAATGCCGATACCATTATTTAACATTGATGTAATCTGCTTTTCAGCATGATTTTTTGCAAGATTGAGAGAGTCGCTTTCTTTATTGAATCTAATATTAATTATAATCGGCATTCTTTACCTTACAGGCGAGCCGATCTTGCCACATCTGCTTCGTTACAGCGCATTCGTGGTGAAGGACCACAACTTCATGCGCTGTGCCTCGCATCTGCAGCAACCTCGACTCGTGAATAACCCAGGTTTTCCTGAATTATTCATAAAGAATGCCGATACCATTATTTATTTTCCATTATATCTGCCAGTTACATTGATCTTTCCTTCAGCATAACATTTAATTCTTAATCAAGAAAGGGTAAAGCAGATGAATTTGAGGGGATGGAGGAAGCGACATTGAAAGATTTAGCCTTTCTGAGTCGATCTTCGAGGGAACCAGACAAAGTCGGGCCTGATGGATGTGTGAGCACTGTATAATCAAAGGGGCGGTGTTAATGATGGCTCGGGGACATCATTGCGTTACTTAATTTAAACATGCGGAGTTCCAGCAGAGCCGAGAAGATCGGGAGGAAATGGCGTTAAAAATCTTAGTGGAGCGCAGACATGCCCTCAATTCATCTTATCTAAATAATTTATCGGCATTTGTTACCATAAAATTAATTATAGGCATTGTATTCAGCTTGTGATATTTTATTGTAGTTGCAGTTAATGTTATTAATCGGAGGAAGAACATGAAAACTATTGGCCTTATAGGAGGTATGAGCTGGGAATCTTCTCTTGAATATTACCGTATTATTAATGAGGAAGTTAAAAAGAAGCTGGGGGGGTTTCATTCTGGCAAGATTGTTATGTATTCGGTTGAATTTGCAGAAATTGAAAAGTTGCAACATGAAGGAAATTGGGATAAAGCAACAGAATTTATGATTGATGCTGCTCAAAAAGTTGAAAAAGGAGGTGCAGATTTTTTGCTTATCTGTACAAATACAATGCACAAGATGGCAGAGGAAGTCCAGCAGAACATTAACATTCCTCTGCTTCATATGGTTGATGTAGTTGCTGAGGAAATACAGGCAAAAGGACAGAAGAAAGTAGGTTTGCTGGGGACCAGATTTACTATGGAACAGGATTTTTACAAAGGGAGGTTACTAGAAAAGCATGAGATTGAAGCAATCATTCCTCCTCTGGATGAAAGAAAAATCATTCATGGTATTCTTTATAATGAGCTGTGCATGGGTGAAATAAAAAAAGCTTCAAAGGACAAATTTAGAACAATAATCAATAATCTTGTAGCAAGAGGTGCAGAAGGAATAATATTAGGATGTACGGAAATACCTTTACTGATTGACCAGGAGGATTATGAAGTGTCGTTATTCGATACGACAACTATACATGCCAGGGCTGCAGTGAAATATGCAATTTCTGTGAATGGTAATTTATTTTAGAAAAATTCTTAATATATTCCATAATCCAAGGACAGAAACAATCAGGACAATCAAACCTCCATATATATTCTGTTTTAAGTTGTTGACAAGACTACCCATTTTCTGTCTGTTATTGAGTACAATTATGAGGAATATCGAAGCGACTGGCAGAATTAGCCCATTGGCTACTTGAGCGAAAATAATAACTGTGAGAGGGTTGAAATTGGATAAAGATACAATAAATCCTATGAGAATAATACCTAACCACACTGCTCTGAATCCTTTGGAATTTGAGCCGCCTTTCCAACCAAGTACACCGGAAGAAGCAAATGCAGCTGCGTAAGGAGCTGTGATAGATGAGCTCATGCCCGCAGCAAAAAAACCCAGTCCGAAAAGGATATTAGTAACTGGACCGAAAAGCGGTCTGAGCTGTTCTGCCATCTGTAATCCTTTTTCTAGAGTAATTCCGCTTTTATAAAAGGTAACGGCTGAAGTAACGACAATCGAAGCGGAAATCAATCCGCCAAGACATATTGAAAAAAGGAGGTCCTTTTTAACATTTTTAAGGTCGGCTTTTGAATTCCATTTTTGTTTTACAGCGGATGAATGAAGAAAGAGATTATAGGGGACAACGGTTGTTCCTACAAGGGCAAGAACAATATAAAGCGAATTTTTTGGAAAAGAAGGAATCATTCCCTTAAGAATTGAGGGAAAGTCGGGTTTAACAATGATAAGTGTTGCAAAAAAAGACAAACTCATAAAAAAAACAAGAAAAATCAAGAATTTTTCAATCAATCTGTATTTTTTTTGGTTTAATAAAAGAATTGCTGCAATAGAAATCACTATGACCCAGATTTTCTGGGGAATTGAAGTAACTATTTCGAGACCGAGTGAAGCGCCTATAATATTCCCAGCCTCATAGGCTGCGCAGCCAAATGTGATTGAAGAAAGAGTAAGTATAATAAAGAAGAATTTTGCCAATGGTGTTTTAGAAAGGCATCTTAATGATTGAGCAAGGTCATCCCCGGATGCGAGGCTGAGTCTTCCTGTCATTTCCTGAAGTATAAGAGTGGTTATTGTGGCGAAAACAAGGGCAAAAATAAGGGCATATCCGAAATTTGCTCCTGCAATGGAACATGAAGTTACAGTTCCTGGACCTATAAAAGCTGCTGTTACAAGGAAACCGGGGCCGAAAGATGACTTATTATTTTTTCTTCCCATAACCTCCGCCTCCAGGAGTCTCTATACGCAGGACATCTCCAGGTTTTGCTTTGAGGTTTACTTTGGAATTCAGAACGATTTTTTTCCCTTTTGTAAGAAGAATGTTTTTGCCTTTTTTACCATTCATTCCTCCTAAGGCACCATAGGGGGCAAATTTCCGCCTGTCAGAAATAATAGTGACTTGAGTGGGAACAAGAAATTCGTATTCGCGGATGATTCCATCGCCTCCGTTTTTTTGTCCTTTACCTCCGGAACCTTTTCTGAGTGAATATCCTTTAATGCGCAAGGGAAGGTAATTTTCCAGGGCTTCCAATGGTGTGTTAAGGGAATTTGTCATATGAGTATGAACTCCGCTGAGTCCTGGGTTGTTATAACTTGCCCCCATACCTCCGCCTATTGTCTCGTAGTATGCAAAAACCGCCTTTTTTTTGGGATCAAATCCTCCAAAAGCTATGTTGTTCATGGTTCCTGAGCTTGCAGCCGGTATTTTTTGAGGTACAGCTTTTGCAAGGGCACCAAGAAGAACATCAACTATCCTTTGAGATGTTTCTACATTTCCGCCAGCAGTGGCGGCAGGATGTTGTGCATTAACAATTGACCCGAGGGGAGCTTTGATTTTCAAAGGCCTTAGTAGTCCCGTATTAAAAGGGATATCTTCTTCAATAAGAGAACGGAAGACATAAAGAACTGCAGAGTATGTAACAGAGTAATTAGCATTTATTCCGCCCTCTACCTGACGGGATGTGGATTTAAAATCAATGATGGCCTGGTCATTACAGATAGTTATTTCTGCTGAAATTTTTACAGGTATATCTTTAATTCCATCATTATCCATATAATCTGTGAATGAATAGATGCCGTCTGGAATATCTTTTATCGTTTGCCTTAGAATCTTTTCTGTATAGTTTTGAATAAGGCTGCCGTAGTGAAGTATCTTCTTTAAGCCGTATTTTTTAGTGACTTCTTTTAACCGATGTATTCCATTGTTGTTGGCAGCTATTTGAGCAAGAAGATCTCCTTTTCTTTCTTCTGGAGTCCGAACATTAGCGAGAATAAGGTTAAAAAGTTCCTTATTTAATTCCCCTTTCAGGATTATTTTTAACGGTGGAATTATAAGCCCCTCTTGAAATATTTCCGAAGCAAGCGGCATGGAACCCGGTGTCATTCCGCCTACATCTGAGTGATGTGCACGATTGGCCACAAAAAAAGATAATTTTTTATCAATAAACACTGGAGAAATACATGTGATATCCGGAAGGTGAGTCCCTCCTCTGTAAGGGTCGTTGAGAATCACCAGGTCACCCTCTTCAAAAGTAACAGTTTTCAGAGAGGATTGGACAGAAAGCGGCATGGCTCCAAGATGAACAGGGATATGCGAACCCTGGGCGAATGTTTCCCCTGTTTTATTAAAAAGAGCACACGAAAAGTCTTTTCTTTCTTTGATATTAGGGGAGAGGGCAGTGCGGCCTAAAACAGCTCCCATTTCTTCAGATATGGACACAAATATATTTTTAAATAATTCTAATTCGATAGGATCAAATTTAATCATTATAAATGTTTTGTTTTTTGGATAATAAGATTTAAGAAACTGTCAGTTTTTAATGTATATGCAGGAGGGAGAAATGTTGTTGATTCATGATCCACAACAAGTGCAGGCCCGTTAATCATATTTCCTGCTTTAAGCATAGACCGTTTAAATACAGAGGCCGTAAGTTTTTTGCCTTTATAGAATAGAGTTTGTTTTTTAAAAAAAGCATTTTTTGGATCTTGATTTTCAATAGAGAACTTTTTAAGCCTGATTTTTTTGTTTATACCAACCGCTTTGACTCTAATATTCACAATCTCGACTGGCCTGTCGTGGTGATGATAAGAATAGAGCTTTTGATGAGTATTGTGAAATTCAGATACAAAGGACAAACCATGAAAATTCTTACCGGTAACTGGAATTGTGATTTCGTAGGATTGTCCAAAATATCTAAGGTCAAGGAAACGAAAAATCTTTACTTGTTCTGGTTTAAATCCTTCCTTTTGCATATCGTTGAGGCTTTTTTGACAGAGTTTGGCAAAATATCCTTCTAATTTTTCCCACTTAATTTCCTCTGTGAGTTTTAAAACAGATTTCGAGTAATCTTTTATGGAATCGGCCAGTAACAGTCCTATGGCAGAAAGAACTCCTGCATTTTTGGGAATAATAACTTTTGGCATTTTCAAATTAGCAGCTATTTCAACAGCATGCATTCCGCCAGCTCCTCCAAAAGAAAATAGTGCAAAGTTTCTGGGATCGAATCCCTGTTCGATAGAGATAACCCGGATGGCCTTTTCCATGTTTGCATTAGCAATTTCAATTATGCCTGCAGCTGTTTCAATAATAGATTTGTTAATTTTTTTTGAAAGTATTTTCAAAATATTTAAACTTTTATCCGGAAAAATCTTCATGCGGCCTCCAAGAAAGAATTCCGGAGAGAGCCGTCCAAGGATAAGATTTGCATCTGTTACAGTCGGATAAATTCCTTGACCATAGCAGGCTGGTCCTGGAACTGCTCCTGCACTTTGAGGGCCAACTCTTAGAGAACCTCCGCTGTCAACATATGCTATAGATCCCCCTCCAGCACCAACAGTATGGATATTAATCATAGGCAGACGAACAGGAAAGTTGCCGATAGTACTTTCATTTGTTCTCCTGATTTTCCCGTCTATTAGAGATACATCAGAAGATGTTCCTCCCATATCAAGAGTGATTATTTTTTGAAAACCTGCGGCCTTAATTATATGAAAGGCAGCGACAACTCCCCCTGCCGGTCCTGAAAGTGCTGTCCGTATAGGTTCTTTTTTTGCTGTTGCAGGAGAAATATGTCCTTCGTTTGATTGCATTATCCGGAGCTCTGCTTCGGGCATCTTTTTTGTTAGGTCAGTCAAGTATTGGCTGATAACCGGCATTAGATATGCATTTACAACTGTGACAGTCGTTCTTTCATATTCACGGTATTCGGGGAGAATCTTACTTGAAACGGAAACCATAATTTTTTTCTTTTTAAGTTCTTTTAGAATAATTTTTTCATTAGCTGGATTTGCAAAAGAGTTAATAAGTGATACTGCAACAGCTTCTGTATGAATTTTTTCAATTTTGTTAAGAATCTTATTTAATTCAACCGTAGAAATATTTATCTCGATTTTTCCTGCTGATGATGTTCTTTCTTTTATTCCAAAACAATGCTTGCTGGAAAGAAGGGGAACCCTTGGTTCGGCTTTCAAGCTGTATAGATTGAGTCTTACTTGCCGTCCTATGAAAATAATATCCTCAAATCCCTTGGTTGTGATCAATGCAATTTTCCCTCCTTTCCTTTCAAGAAGGGAATTTGTGGCTACGGTTGTCCCGTGAATAACTAGAAGAGGCACACTGCTGCGAACAAATTCTTTTATTCCTTCAATAATAGATAGAGAAGGATTACTGGGTGTAGAAGGGATTTTTTTTATCTCAAATTTTCCATTAATAGAGATAAAAAAATCAGTGAATGTACCTCCAGTATCGACACCAATTCTAATTTCAGCCATTTTAAACAATGAGTAAATGTAGGTATTCAAGAATTATTTGCATAAACTGCAGGTTCCGCTTGAGCAAGTGGAGCAACCGTTAGAAGAATTTGTGTTTTTGTCAGTTCCTTTTATTCCAAAAGAAGAGATGCATTTTTGAATATCATGACTTCCGCATTTTACACAGAAGACATCCTTTTCTTTGCCTAGAGAAACAATAGTCTCAAATTTCTTTCCGCAATTTTTACAAATAAATTCATATATAGGCATAATATTACTCTATTGTATTACAGCTACAGCCTCAATTTCAACTTTAACATCTTTTGGAAGGCGTGCAACTTGAACTGCTGCCCTGGCGGGGTAAGGAGCGTTGAAAAACTCGCTATATACACTATTCATCCTGCTGAAATCGTTCATGTCATTGAGAAAAACCGTACATTTGATAACGTTGTCAAAAGAACTCCCTGCAGCTTCAATAACAGCCTTTAGGTTATTTAAAGCAAGCCGTGTCTGTTCTTCTATGCTCCCTGTATTTAACTCTCCGGTTGTGGGATTAATGGGAATTTGTCCTGACGCAAAGATAAAACCATTAGCTGATATTGCCTGGGAGTAAGGGCCGATTGCTTTAGGGGCATTTTCAGTTTTAATTTCTTTTTTCATATATTTACTCCTTTTTTTACAGAAAAATAAACTTGGACTTATTAAGGCCAAGCAGCCAAAAGTGATGATGGCATCTCTTCTTTTCATATCTATCGGTATTATGAATAATTCGGGTCAAATATTAATAGTAATTTTATTTTCTCAAATTATTTTAGCTTTGGGCGACAAAATTACTTTCCATCCATCTAACGGTGTTTATTAATCCTTCTTTTAGGCTGATTTTTGGAGTATACGCAAGAATTCGTTTTGCTTCAGAAATATCGGCTAACGAATGGAAAACATCGCCTTTCCTAGCGGATTCATATTTTGGCACTATGTTCTTTTCTGTAATTTCCTCTAAAATTTCTAATAATTTATTTATGTCAACTCTTGAGCCTGTTGCAATATTGATTGTTTCTCCATGAGTTTTTTTTACCTGACTGGCCAGGATATTGGCATGGACCACATTTTCTACGAATGTGAAGTCTCTGGTTTGTTCACCATTTCCGTAAATTGTTGGAGTCTTATCCGTCAGGAGGGCTTGAATGAATTTAGGGATTACAGCTGAATATTGGGATTTGGGGTCTTGTCTTGGGCCAAACACATTGAAGTAGCGCAGTATTATAGTTTCCAATCCATAAATTGAGCTGAATATTTTGCAATAATATTCGCCAACAAGCTTCGTAAGTGCATATGGGGAAAGGGGATAAGAAGGCATGTTTTCTTTTTTTGGAAGAACAGGTGTATCACCATAAACGGAAGAAGATCCTGCATAGATTACTCTTTTGACCTGGCTGTCACGGGATGCAATAAGAATATTCAAGGTTCCATTAATGTTGGTTTCATTAGAGGCAAGTGGATTTTCAATTGATCTTGGTACAGAAGGAAGGGCAGCTTGATGAAAAACACACTCAATTCCTTTCATTGCCATTCGAACCGTTGCTAAATCGCATATATCTCCTTCAATAAGATGTATTTTAGTACGTAAGTTAGCAAGATTATCCATGTTTCCAGTAGATAAGTTGTCGATTACTCTTACTGGAAGTTTTCTTTTGACCAGGTTGTGAACAATATTTGAGCCTATAAAGCCTGCTCCTCCTGTTACTAAATACTTTGCTTCCATTTTGTTTTTTCTCCATTCACAGTAATCTTTTTTACGGAGTTAAATGAGTTCAAGGTATTTTTTCCCATCCCCAAAAGGGTTAAGGGCATTCTTTATCTTAAGATACTCTTTTGTTTCTTCCAGATCAATAAGTTCTCTTTTTTCTAAGGGAAAAATGACTTCTACTATAGGGCAGAAAATATCCTGTTCGTTTTCCTCCCTTACTACAGCAATTCTAGTATCGGTCAAAGAAACGACAGTTCCTATAGGCCAAATACCCATTATTTTGAAGAATTTCTCTATAAGTTCAGGGTCGAATTGTCTGCCTTTTCCTTTCATCATTAACTTATAAATTCTAATGGGCGGGTAGTACTTTTTATATGTTCTCCGTTGGGCAAGTGCATCATAGGTATTGCACATGGACACTATTAGGGAGGCAATATGAGGCTTTCGAGGAAATGACAATTTAGGATAGCCTTTTAGATCGAAATGGAGGTGGTGTTCAAAAGCAACAACTGCGGATAATGCCCCTAAAGAGTCTGATTGCTCCAGGAGAATATGGGCTCCTAATACAGAGTGATCTTTCATTTGATCGAATTCATCTTTAGATAATTTAGATTCTTTTTTGATTATCTGTTTGGAGATATGAATCTTTCCAATGTCGTGGAATAAGGCAGCAATTCCTATATCTATGACATCGTCCTGTGGGAACCCAAATTTTGAGGATATATACATAGATAGAATGCTAACGTTCAAAAGATGTGCAAATGGTACAAGGTCTTTTTCCTTTATGGAAATTAGATTAAGTAATTCCTGGTAGTTCCCCATGAAGTTTTCAATAAGGTTTAAAATATTGAACTTCAAATTAAGATAATCAATTTCCTCCATGTTTAGAACTTTGTCAACAACATTTGAAAATGATTCTAGTGAATTTTCGTATTGCTTCGTAAAATTTTCAGGCTTTTTAATTTGTTCCTTGTCTTGAGAAACGGCTCTGATTTTGCCTGTCTTTATGTTTTTAATGCCGTGAAGTACTAAAGCTTTTTGAATATCGATTTGAGTTTCTTCTTTGGATGCTGTTAGAAGAGAAATAAACTTTATTAATTCCTCTTTTTTCATAGCTTGATGAAAATATATCCTCTCGATTTCTTTTTCCTGTAAATAAAGAACCAACGGCTTTATTTTTTTGCTGATGTCAAAAAATATCTCATTTTCCCATGCCAGCTCTTCATTGAGTATGCCAATAACCATTTCTTTTTTTTCATTCAAGATTTCTTTTAAGATTGTATATGTTTTTTCAGTAAGCTCTAAGAACATCGGGTGCTCTTCGGAGTATATTTTTCCTGCTTGTATTGCACCAGCAAGCTTCAATATAGAGTTTTTAACTTTTTCTATCATTCCACTTCTTTAAAACTTTTATTGCCTGTTCTCTTAGCTTTCTGTTCCAGAAAAATTTCCTTTTGCTTAAAGGCAGCAAATAGTCCCTTGCTACCATGATCTCCTTTTCTTCGACTATTTTTATATGTTCTATAAGTATTCTGTTTTTTATTCCAAATGGGGATCGAATAAAAAACATTTTTTCAAGGGCGGTCTTTTTTATATTTTCATTTTTTATAAAGATTACGAGAACCTCTCCTTTTAAAGTATAATCCTTCTTTTTTAGAATGGGAAAAAGAAATTTTTCATCGAACTCTGAGAGTTTTTGCATTGCCTTCAATACTATTATTTTAGTGAAGTGACTGCCTAATAAAAAAATATTTTTCAAAATAACAAAGGATTTAGGAGAATCAATCATTTTAAGGCATTCGATCATTTTTTCAAGAAATCTTATGTCAGAAGTTTTTTGTTCCAGATTTATGTTGAAATAAAACAAATATTCTGGAAAAAATTTAAAGAAGCTTTGCAGTATATAGATTGTGACTTTATTTTCTGTGAATATTTTTTTTAGATAAATATTAACATCTGAGTTGCTTTTGCCAAGCTCTTCAATAAAGTATTCGAAATATAATGAAACCTCCCCTTCTAGGATACTATCCTCTATATAATCTGTAATAAATGAAATGATTTTTGAAAATATGGGCTCGGAAGATAACTGTTCTTTTTTTTGTTTCAGGACTTCAAAAATAAATTTTAAATATTCGAAATCTTTCTCATTAGTAATTGTATCTTTTTCATTAAAAATTTTCTTCAGGAGGCTTACTGATTGGATTTTATCTGTTTCTCTTTCAAGCAGGTTTATTAGTATAAAACGGAAATTTTTCTGGACCAGAACATGATCGAAAGTAAATTTCTTTTCAGAAGTAATATCTTTTAGGAAAGAGGCAAGTGTCTTGCGGTAGATCTCTGAAATTAATGGAGTTGATGTTCCGGAGAAAATCCCCCCTATTTTTTCTAATAATTTTTGATTTGAATGTAAAGAAGCATTTTCTTTAATTGTTTTTTTAAGAGAAGATGCGATTTTTTTGTGTTTTTCTTTGTTGGCAAGTTTAGAAAATATGTTGAAACTTAAAGAATCAAATTTATCATCTTTTATTATTTCTTCTGTTAGAACAGAAGCCATATCCTCTTCTTTTAAATCGCTTATAAGGGTGCTTAGTTTGTCGAGTTTTAATTCAGGCGAAATAGTTTTTTTCATGATTAGTGATTTGGCTAAGCTTTTTCCACATTCACGAAATTTCTTTTCATCATGAATTTTAAGATGGGAAAAAAGGCTGGAAAAGTTTTCATATAGATCTTTATTTTCGATTATATCTTCTGGCCCGAATTTATGAATGACCTTTTCAAAACTATCTGTGACATCCATGAGCTTTTGGCTGTCCTCTTTCTCCAAAGCATCACTGAGAAGATAGACCCAGATATCTTTGATTTCCTCTCCTTCACCTTTCAGGAGTTGATAATAGTCAAACTCTTCTACTTTGATATGTGAAACTTTTTCATGTTTTAAGATGTTTCTAATTCCTCCTTGTTGCAGGATATCCTTAGAAGGGAGGTGGATTTTGGAAATTAAGCTTATTAGTTCTTCAAGTGTTATGCCAGGAATTATTTCTATGCTCTTGATTTTGCGAAGATGTAATAATTTTGCCAGCTCAACATACATTTTTTCTTTTTCCCATGATGTTTTCCCTAAGAGCAAAGAGTGGGAAGTAAAACTTATTTTTATAGGGCTTAAATAGTTAAAGAGTATATCGATTTTGTTTTTTAGGTTTTCTACAGATGATTTTAGAGCAGGATGTTCTGTATTATAAACAGAAGCTGTCTTGAACGATATTTTTAAACTACTTATAAAGTCTTTTGAAGCTTTTTCTTTATCCATTCAAAAAGTTATTTTATCATAATTCAGGTTAAATTAGTTCTTTTAAAAACTTAAATAAATAAAAAGGTGCATTTTCCGATTTAGGATGCCTCATCTCTACATCTGCTTTCTTGATTAAGAGGCTAAAAGAATCTTCTTTGATAAGTCTGTTAAGATAGAAAATAAATGATATAAAAACTAGTTGCTTGACTTTTACTCTTCATCGATTCTTAAAGTGACTCGATTTTTCCCAAGCAATTTACTGTGTTGTAGCAGTTCTTCTGTTCTTCTACTAAGCGTTGCTGTTGTATCATTTGCCCGGGCAAGTGTTGCACCAATCGAAACAGTTGTTCTAAGAATTTTTGAAGCCACTATTGTGTTTGATTGAGATACAAGCAAGCAGAGCTTGTTAGCAACAAAATCGAGTTTTATTTCATCAACATTGAGAATTAATACAACGAATTTTTCTCCTGCCCAACGTCCTGCAATATCAAAAAATCGAATATTATTGGTAATCGTTTGAATTACTGTTTTCAGAAGTTTGTTTCCACTTTCACGGCCATATATTTCATTGACCGTCTGTAACTGATCTATGCTAATCAGGATTAACCCGAACTGTAACTGATATCTTTTCATTTCATCAAGTCGAAAATTGATATGCATATCGAGATAGGACCTGTTTCCAAGCTTTGTAATAGGATCTAGCAAACCCATTCTTGCCAATTCCTTAGTTCTCTGTGGGATTATGACCCTGGGAGATGTGTCATAGAAAGAAACTGCAGCTTTAATAATATTTTTCTCATTATCAATAATAGGAAGTACACGCATATTCACAGGTATTCTGAATCCTTCTTTATGCTGAAAATATGCCACTTTATTGCGTATTTTTCCGTCTATGAGAGTCTGCTTAACAGGACAGTTCTCTTTACAAATAGACATCTTCTGTTCATCAACCTGGATAAGGATGTTCTTTGGGCACTGCTTATTGATTATCTCGGATTCATTGAATCCTGTAATCTTTTCTGCTGCCGTATTCCATAAAGATATTTTAAGTTTGTGGTCCAAAAAAAAGACCCCGTCGTGAATGTTATTTAATATGGTCTTGTAAATATTATAATTCACTTATTCCTCGCTCTTGAAATATCACTCTTTTACAAAAAATTTCCCGGCTTATAAAAATATTTTTCTTTGCCTTTAAGAATTTTATATCAGAATTATAATCTTATGTCAAAATCAAATTGTCATTTGCCTTGATATTGACATTTTTATGACATACAGTTATAAAATGAGAATATAAAAATTGGGTTATTCACGAATGGTTTCAAGACTTTCATGGAAAACAATGCTGAATAAGAAGGGGGAATAAAATGCTAAAAAAATTGGGTGTAAAACTCAGAAGAGAAAGAGAAAAACTTGCTCTTACACAGGAAGAATTGGCAAAAGCTGTCGGACTGTCAAGCGAATTTATATCATACCTTGAAATTGGAAAAAGATCCCCCAGCCTTGAATCTATTAAGAGAATTTCTAGCTATTTAAAAAAGGATATTTCCTTTTTTTTAGAAGAAAAAGAAATGCCGTTTAGTATTCTATTCGAAGAGGTTTCTCATAATAAAAGAGCAGGTGCTGAGTTAAAGAAGTTTAAGAAGTTCTGTGAGGACTATTTAAATATGGAGGAGCTCACTGGACGCCGTGTTGAGTCGGCTCCGCTGTATTCTCAAGTTATTCCAGAAAAATTAGCCATTGAAGAAAGACTGAGGTTGGGTCTAGGGGATGCACCTATCCGTAATGTTTTTTCATTGCTTGAAATGAATGGATTGCATATTTTAAGACAATCTATAACAGAGGAAGCAAAAATATCAGGCATATTTGTTTATTTTAGAGCTAAAGATGTGGCTTTTACTTTAATAAATAAAGCGCAGTCTATTGGAAATCAGGTTTTGACGGCAGTTCATGAATATTATCATTACATTAAAGATAGAAACGATGGACCTATTATAGATAATCCGGATGTTTTCGTAAATGAGTATCTTTCTCTTTACCACCCTCGGGAAAAGTTTGCACAGATATTTTCCTATCATTTCTTGATGCCACCTTCAAAAATCAAAGATATAATTGAAAGAGATATGCGCTCTAAAAAATTAAATTTCGAAGATGTTATTTATCTCAAACGTTATTTCGGTGTTAGTACTAGTGCAATGCTTTGGAGTCTTAAAGATTTGTCATATCTTTCATACTCAAAATTCAAAGAATTCCAAAAAATTGACCATAAAACGTATGAAAAAACTCTTTTTGGGGAGGCATCAGTAGAAGAACTAATATTGAAAGGAAAAACAAAAGCCATTCCATCTGATCGTTATAAAAGTATGGCTGTAACATTATACAAGAAGAAAAAAGATAATGAAGAAAGAAGTAAAAAGGCATGATTTAAAGCAGTGATTTTGCGAAATATCACTGACAAGCAGATATCATTGAAGTTGACTAATATTATTGTCAGACTTTATATGAAACAGGATTGTTATGATTAGAAAACCCTTTATTTTAAAAATTTTTGATGCAGCAAACATGCAAAGGTGGAATGATAAGATTAGGCCTGTAGAGCTTAGAGAGTTGGACAAACAAGCTCATAAAATGATTATCGCATATATTCTGGGGAAATGTGAGGAAGAAGATAAGAACAAGGATTTTGACTGGATAGAAATTATTGAAGGTGGAATTTTTGAATTCCTGCAGAGGTTGATCATTACGGATCTGAAGCCTCAGTTATTCAATAAAATAATAGAAGATCGGAATACTAATATAAAGTTAAATGAATGGGTATATAAACAAGTGAAACCACTTTTGTCTCCAATTAATCCTGATTTTCCAGAGAAACTTAAGAATTATTTTTTAGATCCTTCGGAAAATGTGAATAAAAAAATATTAAAGGCTGCTCATGCTTATGCAACAAATTGGGAATTCCGTATTATTGAGCGTGCAAATCCACAGGGATATGAAATTTCAGAAATAAGAAGACAACTCCAGGCGAGGCAAAAGAAATACTCTGAATTATCAGGGATGCACCGTTTAGCTCAGTATTCAAATTTAAGTAATTTTGTAGATTTATGTGGAGAGTTAAGATTTCAGGTAAGATGGAGCCATTTATACATTGTTCCAAGGACTTCTGTGCTGGGACACATGCTTATTGTTGCCATGCTTGCCTATCTTTTTTCTTTAGAAATAAAAGCATGTAAAAAGAGATGCGTCAATAACTATTTTTCAGGCCTCTTCCATGATCTTCCTGAAGTACTGACAAGGGATATTATTAATCCTGTTAAAAGGGCTTTTAAGGGATTGAGTGATTTGATCAAAGAATATGAGAAATTAGAGATGAGAAAAAAAATATATAAATTACTCCCTGAGAAATGGCATTCAGAAATGAAGATGTTTACGGAAGACGAATTTGAGAGTTTTGTGACCAAAGATGTAGAGAAGAAATTAATAAGTTCCGGAGAGATCAGCAAGAATTTTAATGAGGACAAATATAATCCGAAAGATGGAGAAATCGTTAGGGCATGTGATCATCTTGCTGCTTTTACGGAAGCCTATCTTGCTACAAAAAATGGAATTACAAGTCAAGAACTCTCCAGTGCTAAATACTTATTGAGAGGAAAATATAAAGATAAGATAATTTCAGGTGTGGATTTTGGTGAGATCTATGCAGATTTTGATTGAATTCAGTATAATAATCAGAAGTATTTAACCTGAATTATTCATAAATTATGCCGACACCAATATATATTTTCCATTATATCTGCCAGTTACGTTGATTTTTCCTTCAGCATAACATTCAGCTCTTTTCCCATGCACTTCTTTTCCTCTATATCGGCATTCTTTACCTTTCAGGCGAGCCGATCTTACTGCATCTGCTTCGTTACAGGGCATTTGCGGTGGACGACCACAGCTGCATACCCTGTGCCTCGCATCTGTAGCAACCTCGACTCGTGAATAATCCAGGTTAATAAACTATAAAGTATTGAAGAAATGAGTTCCTACACCTAATAATGCTACAAAGATAATCAAGTAAAGGGCTATGCCGATTACTGCCCATACAAGAGAAGCTTTTGCCCAATTGGCTTTGCTTATTTTTGTGTTTGAACCAAATGCCCAAACGAATAACAATACAATATTTACAAGTGGAATAGCTGCCAGTAAAATGGTTACAAACCATTCCCCAAAGCTAACTTCCTTTAAAAGTGAGTTAGAAGTTACTTGATTTTGTTCCATAGAATTCCTCCCGTTCAATTTATATAGAAAATAATCCAGGATAATAAAAGCTAATTTTAATAGAATTTGCCGCAACAAGTCAAAATCCCGCTGATAAAAACGACAAAACAGATAAAGGATTAACAATGCTCAATATATATAATGGCTGTCTTCTGGGACTTGCTATTGGAGATGTGCTTGGTGCTCCGGTTGACTTTCTTAGCTATCAGGAAATCATTAATCTATATGGAAAGAATGGCATTAAAGACTTTTATGCCTGGGGAGGATTTAATCCTGGGTCATATACGAGTAATACGCAAATGTCGTTGGCTACAGCCGTTGGATGTATCAGGGCATACCAGAGAATGTTAAATAAGGGATTCTGTAATTCATCTGATATTGTTTACAAAAGGTATCTTGGTTGGCTTGACTCCCAAAATAACCCGAATCAGATAAGACGTCCAGAATATACAACGTTGAGCTCACTGCAGAGCGGGAAAAAAGGAACCATTGAAAATCCTGTTAATAATAGTAAAGGTTGTGGCGGAGTAGTTCGTACAGCTCCAGTAGGTTTAGCTTTCCCCTCGGTCGCGGCTTTTAGAGAAGGATCTGAGTATGCTGCTACTACTCACGGACATCCTTCCGGATATCTGCCTGCAGGATTTTTTTCAGCATTAATAGCTCATATTATTGAGGGAAAAAAACTGTTTGAAGCAGTAGAGTTTTGTATAGACCGGCTAAAAACTTATAAAGGACATCAAGAAACAGAGGAAAAAGTACGACTTGCCGTTGATCTATTTGTAAGTCAATTATCAGTTAAAAATGGAATTGAAATTATTGGGGAAGGATGGACTGGAGAAGAATCGTTGGCAATAGCATTGTTTTGCTCTTTAACACACGCTTGTGATTTTAAGAAAGGAGTTCAAACCGCTGTTAACCATTCTGGAGATAGCAGCTCAACAGGGGCAATCACAGGAGCGATATTGGGAACATTGCTTGGTGCAGAATCTATACCCAGGAACTGGATTCTGAAACTGGAAAATTCTTACTCTATCAGCCAAATAGCTACGGATATGTTTAAGATATTTAGAAATAATAAGAGGCTGTCTTTTGAGAAATATCCAGTAGACTAATTATCCTGAATTATTCATAAAGAATGCCGATATTTTTATTTAACATTGATGAAATCTGCTTATCAGAATGATTTTTCGCATGATGGAGATAGCTGCTTTCTTTGTTAAATTAAATTTTATTCTTATTATCGGCATTCTTTACCTTACAGGCGAGCCGATCTTACCGCATCTGCTTCGTTACAGCCCATTCGTGGTGAAGGACCACAACTTCATGTGCTGTGCCTCGCATCTGCAGCAAGCTTGGCTCGTGAATAACCCAGGACTTCCTGAATTATTCATAAAAACTGCCGCTACTACATCATCCAAGTGCAGCGAGAGATTTTGTCAGAAACTCCCAGAATTTTTCAACTGTGCCTATATGGACTCGTTCATCTGGAGAATGGGGGTTTTTAATAGTAGGACCGAAAGATATCATATCCATCCCTTGAAATTTTTCTCCTATTATTCCGCATTCAAGGCCTGCATGGATAGCTGCTATATTTCCATCTTTGTTAAAAGTCTTTTTATAGACTTCTTTTAAAGTTTTTAGAAGTAGAGACTGAAGATTTGGTGTCCACCCAGGATATCCTTCTTCTTGAATGATTTTTGCTCCCACTGATTTGCTGATTTCGGCAATTGAATTTCGTGTGGACTCTAGAGCCGAAACTACTGAACTACGGGTACTGCAGATTATTTGAGCACTGTTTTTCATGGTTCTGACGACGGCAAGATTTGTAGAAGTTTCCACGAGATCTTTCATTTCCGCATGCATTGAAATTACGCCATGAGGAATATCGGAAAGAAGCTTGATCAAAGTTTCCTGGGTTTCTTTAGTTAGAGGATCCTCAATGACATGTTCTTGTTCTTCGATTGAAAAAGATACTTCTGTTTCTACGGCCTTATATTCATTTTTTGCGCTTTCGAACTCTTTTTGAAACATAGACGAAAAAATATCTTTTTGTTCAGGTTCTAATATAAGGCAAGCCCATGCTTCTCTAGGGATAGCGTTGCGCAAATTTCCGCCATCGATACTTACCAGATTAAATTGGATTTCATTGCTCATTTGTAAGAGTAGCCGGGAAAGTATTTTAATAGCATTTGCCCGCCCCTTGTTAATATCAACTCCTGAATGTCCGCCTTTTAGTCCATAAATTTTAACCTTGTAGGTTTTTCCTTTGCTGCATTTTTCTCTTTCTAAAGGAAAGTCAATTTGACTATCTGCACCTCCGGCACATCCTATTGTGAATTCTCCTTCGTCTTCGCTGTCTAAATTGAGAAGTCTTTTCCCTTTAAGAAAACCAGGCTGAATGCGGCTGGCTCCAATAAGTCCTCTTTCTTCGTCTATGGTAAAGAGACATTCTAAAGGAGGATGAATGAGTGTGTTATCTTCAAGGATTGCCAATGCAGCACAATCGCCTATACCGTTGTCTGCTCCAAGAGTTGTTCCTATAGCCTTGACCCATTCTCCCTTTATTTCTGCTTTAATGGGGTCTTTAGTAAAATCGTGATCTACGTCGGAGTTTTTTTCGCAGACCATATCCATGTGTCCTTGAAGGATGACCCCTTCTGCATTCTCAAGTCCAGAAGAAGATTTTTTTGAGATAACAATATTTCCAATATCATCCCTTTTCCATTCAAGATCCAAATCTTTTGCCACAGAGATAATATAGTCACCAATGGCTTTTTCGTTTCCCGAACAACGAGGGATTTTCAGGAATTCTTCAAAATGTTTCCAAAGAGAGTTTGGTTTGAGTGTTTTTAAACATGATGACATTTCTTATTTCCTCCTATTGAGATTAAAATATACTATATTCTTTATATAGAAAAAGATATTGACATAAAATTGATTCAGATTCAAGAGGAAATCTCTTGCTATTTGCCCTCCAAGGCTTCTTTATTCTGGATAATTATGGATAGTTTTTCAAGGGAATTTTCAAATATAGAGTAGGCTTTATCTTTATAAAGACAGAAAATAATTTCCTTTGGGTATTCGTTTTTTTTAAGGAATTCTGCAGCGATTTTTAACATTATTTCACTGCATTTTTGTATAGGAAAATGGAAAATTCCTGTGCTTATTGCTGGAAAGGCAATGCTTTTTATTTTCTTTTTGTTTGAAATTTTGAGGCTGTTTAATGTTGCTCTGGCCAGTTTATTAGCTTCATCTCCTTCCCCGTAGACTGGGCCTGCTGCATGAATAATATATTCTGCATTTAAGTTTCCTCCCCCTGTTATTACTGCTTCTCCGACTTCTATAGGACCGATTTTATTGCATTCTTCCTGGATTGTAGGGCCCCCGAAATTCCTTATTGCTCCTGCAACTCCTCCTCCGAGGATTAAGGATCTATTTGCGGCATTAACGATTGCTTCGACATCGAGGAGTGCAATATTTTCTTTTATAAGTCTTAATTTGTTTCCGTTTATAAACAGTTCTTCCATTGCTTTCCCCTGAAGAAATGAATTTTTTAGTCAGTACAAGTTTAAGACTGTTATTATAAACTTAATTATTATATCAGGTCAAGATAAGCCCTTTTCCACAATTTCTTTAATCTCGTTGCTGAGTTTTACAGCTTTTTTATTTAACGAAGCAGCTTGTTTATTTATTTTTGACTTAAATTCTATATCCTGGATCTCGGGGAGATTTATCACGACATTATAATATGCTCCTTCGGCTCCAGCCTGGGCAGTAAGTCCTGCTACTCCGGCATCACTTATAGAATTTTTATTTCCGTTTAGAGCAATGTTTTTTGCAAGTTCCAGGGCATTAACACAATTTTTAAGCACTTGAAAAGGGATTAGAGTTGCTTCTTTTAGTGCTTCCTCTATTGCAGTGGATTTTTCGATTTTTTGTTTATCTGTCTTTTTGGGAAGGTTGAATGCTGACATGACTTTATTAAAAGCTAGAGTGTCCTGATCGATTGCTTTTAGGAGTTCATCTTTTAATGCTTGAGCAGTTATTGATAATTTATTCATTTCAGTCTGGACACTTTCATATCCTTTTTTGCCTACTGTGAGATTTGAAACCATAGAAGAGAGAGATGATGATAATGCTCCACATAAAGCAGCAGTGCTTCCTCCTCCAGGAGCAGGGGAGTCCATCGAAAGTTCATTTGCAAACTCACGCAGATTGAGTTTAAGAAGAGAATCTTTTACTTCTTGGAACTGATATTCAATAATTTTCTTTTGAGGGTCAAACCTACTAACATCGTTTAATCCCAATGATTGAACTGCTGTTTTTATGAGTTCTTCTTCTGGTAAGCCAGGGCATTTTCCCTGCTTTTCGAGGTAATATCTTCCTGCCATAATTAAAGCTTCTTTAGGGATCAAACCGACTAATTCGCTTCCTGTTACCCTAAGACCTATTTTTTCTGCTTCCTTTATTGCTTCATCGAAAACGAGATGGGGGGGAGAAACTTTATAATTTGTGAAATTGATTGATATTTGAGCAATTCCATAATCTTCGATATACCAGCCAACAGCTTTAACTTCTTTAAATTTACCTGGAACCTTGATTGATTTCCCGTTTTCATCTCTTATGATCTGTCCTTTTTTATCTCTTTTTGCCCTTCCTTTCTCTCTTAGATTGAGAGCAATATGATGAACAAGTTTTCGGTCTCGTGTGTTTAGATTTATATTATAAGCAATCAGAAATTCTCTTGCTCCGATTACTGTTGCTCCTGCTTTTGGATTAAAGATTGGATCGCCATAATCAGGAACCCAGTTAGGATCTTTAAGTTTTTCGACTAATCCTTCATATTCACCAGCTCTGATATTGGCCAGATTTTTTCTCTCAGGTTTTTGTGCTGCTTCTTCATATAAATAAACTGGGATTTTTAAATCTTTCGCAACTCTTTCTCCTAATTCATGAGCAAACCTGATACAATCTTCCATAGTTACGCCTGAAACAGGGACAAGTGGACATACATCTGTTGCTCCCATCCGGCTGTGAGCTCCTTTATGCTTTCTCATGTCAATTAATTCAGAAGCTTTCTTTATGGCCTTAAAAGCGGCTTCTTTAATTCCTTCAGGTGTACCAATAAAAGTAACGACTGTTCTGTTAGTGGACTCCCCAGGATCTACATCGAGTAGAGTAACTTTAGGCGTGGATTCAATCTCTTTAACAATGACTTTAATCTTTTCAAGGTCTCTTCCTTCGCTGAAATTAGGAACGCATTCAACGAGTTTCATTTTTCTACTCCTTTTCTTATGATATACTGAAATATTCCCATTGTGTTGTACACTTCTAGTTCAAATTCTTTGAGGTGATTGGCGACTATGTTTATATCTCCAACGATTACCACTACAGGTGAAGAGAATAGATATTTTTGGGCAGTCTCAAAGACTTTATCAGAATTGATGAGCATAATGTTTTCATAATACTTATTCCAGTGTTTCTCGCCAAGATTGAATGCAAGAATTTCGGAAACTTTTAATGAAAAATTATCATAAGTTCTGATTTGTAAAGGGAAATTTCCGATTAAATATGATTTTGCCTGTTCTAGTTCGTAATTTGGAATTTTATTCTTAGTAATTTTTCTGATTTCATTAAAACTTTCCATTAAAGAAACGTAAATTACTTCAGGCCTTATTCTCGCCATAAGGTAGAAGACACCGCAGTGCTTAAAGAATTCTATGGTACTAAAAGACCAGTATGCATATCCTTTTGATTCTCTTAAATTCATGAAAAGACGGCTGTTGGGTGTTCCCCCTAAAACTTGGTTCAGAACTAAAAGTGGAAAGAAATCATTATTTGTTATAGAACAGATAGAATTTCCTAATAAAATTGTTGCATCTTTAGCATTAGGAACATCAATAAAGCAAATTTTTATTTTTTTATTTGGCTCAGGATGTGTAGTTGGAAGATATTCCAGACTTTTTTTCTCCCATGTATTTAAATAAGCACTGACTTTTCTTGAAGCTGTGGAAAGATCGAGATTACCTGTTAAGACAAGTTTTGAATTGTTTGGTCTATAATATTTATTAAAGAATGCAATAAGATCTTTTCTGTTAAGATTTTTTATGTCTTCACGGTTAAAGGCGATTTTTCTATATGAATTTTCTTTAAATAAATTTTTAAAGAGCAGTCTTTTTGCAATAAATTCTGGCTCTGAGCTCTTTCTAACAATTTCGTAAAACATAGATCTTTGGACATTATCGATTTCCCGCCTGGTAAATGTGGGATGAAGAATCATTTTGCTGAGAACATTAAGAGCTTCATCCAAGTATTCATCCAAAAAGGAAAGTGAAAAAATTGAATAATCAGGATATGTGACAGATGAAAAATTTCCCCCTATAGATTCAATCGTTTCCTCAATTTTTGAGGAAGAAAGAGTCAGTGTGCCCTTGCTGAGCATTTTGGCTGTGAAAGTGGCCAGTCCTGGCAAGTTATCAGGAGAAGAGTTTTCTCCTGTTAGTATGATCAAACGCAAGTTGATGACTGGACGATTCGTGATATGAACAACAGAGAGTCCGAGTCCATTTGAAAGGACCGTAGATTCTATACTTGGAAGTCTAAGCTCAGGGAGAGGATCTGGATATGGAGGGGATTTCCTGAATTTCTCCTGAGAAAAAATGGGAGAATTGAATAAAAATAGAAATATAAGCAAGGAATAAAGAGAGATCTTTAGACTGTTTTGTAGTTCTAAATTCATTTTACCTTATCTTTATGTTGAGAAGAATTTTTTCATCAGTGAAATATCTATTAATTATTCCAATAACATCAGAAGTCGTTACACTAAGATATCGTTCTAGCTCGTTTGGGAGGTTATCTAAGGTGTTTTGAGAAAGGAATGTTTCGGAAATAAAAATTGCTTTATTTTCTATTGATTCATCATATTGATTTATATAATCCATTTTAAATATATTTTTTGATTTAAGAAGTTCTTTTTTTGATATCAAGTTTGACTTAAGATTAGTAATTTCAGAAAAAATTGCTTTTTGACTTTGTTGCATAGTAATTTTGTTGCTGTTTGTAACAAATATTTTAAAAATAGCTCTATCATTTCTTTTTTCAATACCACCATTAAATTGAAATGCTAGCCTTTCTTTTTTAAATAATTTTTTATAAAGTCGAGAACTTCTGCCTCTTAATAGTATATATTCAATGATTGAGAGTATATAATAATCATCTTCATAAGGGGAAGCAATCCTGTAGCCAAGATAAAAACCAGGTAGAGAAGCTAGATAATTATTAAGAGTTTTAACTGTGCCTTTTGTTTCAGAAACTTTTGGCAAAACAAGTGGAGGTGGTGTTTCTCCCAGTGGGATTGTTTCGAAATACTTCTGAATAATATTTTGGATTTTTCTTCCTTCAAAATTTCCAACAATACAAAGAACCGCATTATTTGGAATGTAATAGGTATAATAGAAATTCTTGACATCTTCGATAGTTATATTAGCTATATCTTCTTCTTTCCCTATAACAGGATGGCTGTATGTAAAATCATTATAGATAAGTTGGTAAAAATATTGAGAGCTTTCGAGATAATGGTTATTGGCTGATCTGTGGTGAATTTCTTCAATGAGGGAATCTTTAGCTTTTCTTACATTGGAAGCATTAATTGTCAAAGACTTCATCCGGTCAGATTCAAGCCATAATACTAAAGGAAGCTGATTAGAAGGTACTGTTTGGTAGAATATTGTTTTGTCCTCTCTTGTTTCTGCATTAAATTGCCCACCAACTTTTTGGATAAAACTAATGTGCTGCATCCGGCCGACATTATTTGAACCATAAAACATTAAATTTTCAAGTAGGTAGGCCAGACCGGTCTTTCCTGGTTTTTCGTAGAGAGAACCGATTTTATAAGCAACAACAACAGAAATCAGAGGTAGTGAATTGTCTTCAGAGAGAAATACCTGCAGGCCATTTTTTAATTTGAATGAGTTGACATTGAAAGGCATCCTTTTTTCTTGAGCTTGAATGGACAAGTTGATGAAGAGAAAAAATAGAACTTGAGAGAATATGATGTTCTTTTTAATTATCATAGTATCTTTTATTAATTCTATTGAGTAGAAGAATGATATAATAGAAAAATAAAAAGTTCAATATTGGCATTTTTTTGAATATTCCAAACAGTCATTGCTATATCTTAATTCGTGATTATTTTAATAGATGTCCGGTTTTGATGTTACGCAACAGGAAAGTATATTAACAATTGAAAAAATAAGGGCGTTATGTTATTTTTATTTGCTTGATATTTACCAACCAAATAGAGGAGATTATCCATGAGCAAAAATGGAAAATATTTATTTACATCAGAATCTGTAACTGAAGGGCATCCAGACAAGATATGTGACCAAATATCTGATGCTATACTTGATGAACTAATCAGGCAAGACCCTGCTAGCCGTGTAGCCTGTGAGACTTTAGTAACTACAGGACTTGTATTTATAGCTGGAGAAATAACAAGCGAGGGTTATTGTGATTTTCAGAGTGTTGTCAGAAATACTGTAAAGGAAATTGGCTATACAAGGGCAAAATATGGCTTTGATTATGAAACTTGCTGTGTTGTTTCATCTATCCATGAACAGTCTCCTGATATTGCCATGGGTGTTGATGGGACAATAACACGTGAGCAGGGGGCAGGTGACCAGGGGTTAATGTTTGGATATGCATGCAGGGAAACAAAAGAACTCATGCCTGTACCAATTATGCTGGCTCATAAGCTTGTAAGAAGGTTAAGCCAGGTACGCAGGGAAGATATACTGAATTATCTCAGGCCTGATGGGAAGTCTCAGGTCACTGTTGAATATGAGGGTGACATACCAAGAAGAATAGAGGCTGTTGTCATTGCTGCCCAGCATGATCCTATAATCAAGATGAGTTCTTTGAGGGGAGATATTGAAAGAATGGTTGTTAAACATGTTCTTCCGCCTGAAATGGTAGACAAAAAAACTAAAATCTATATAAATGAGACAGGGCGTTTTGAACATGGAGGCCCGTTTGCTGATACGGGTGTTACAGGACGCAAAATTATTGTTGATACGTATGGTGGAATCGGAAGTCATGGAGGGGGCTGTTTTTCTGGAAAGGACCCTTCTAAGGTCGATCGTTCTGGCTCCTATATGGCCCGTTATGTAGCAAAAAATTTAGTTGCAGCAGGGATTGCGGATAAACTTGAGATACAAATTGCCTATGCAATTGGTGTTGTACATCCAGTGTCGATAATGGTTGATACTTTCGGTACAGCAAAAATTTCAGAAGATAGGATTAAAATGATGGTCCGAGAGAATTTTGATTTGAGGCCTAAAATGATGATAAATACTTTAAAATTGCTGAGACCAATATACAAAAAAACAGCAGTTTTTGGTCATTTTGGAAGGACAGAAGAAGAATTTACATGGGAGAATACCAATAAAGCAGCGGCATTAAAAAAAGATGCAGGGATATAAAAATAGAGCAGAATAGTCAAACAGACTAGATTATTTGTTGGTTCAAATGAGAGGAGAGTAAATATGGATTATGATATTAAAGATTTGAATCTTTCAAAAAAGGGAAAGCTTAGAATGGAATGGGCAGGCAGATTTATGCCTGTACTTGGCCTGATCAAACAAAAGTTTGATGAAGAAAAACCTCTACGAGGAGTGAAGATTTCAGCATGTCTTCATGTTACAAGTGAAACTGCAAATCTAATGGAAACTTTGAAAAAAGGTGGAGCAAAGGTCGCACTCACAGCATCAAATCCTCTCAGCACACAGGATGATGTTGCAGCAGCGTTAGTAATATTTCATGAAATTCCTGTTTTTGCGATAAAGGGGGAAGATGACAAGACATATTACAAGCATATAGATCAAGCCCTTGATAATGAACCGCAAATAACAATGGATGATGGGGCTGATCTTGTGAGCACAATTCATTCAAAAAGAAAAAAGCTTCTTGAAAATATAATTGGAGGCACAGAAGAAACCACAACTGGAGTCATTCGACTTAAAAACATGGCAAGAGATAATGTCCTTAATTATCCGATTATATCTGTCAATGATGCAAAAACAAAGCATCTTTTTGACAACCGCTATGGGACAGGACAGAGCACTATAGACGGAATATTAAGAGCTACAAATATTCTTTTAGCAGGCTCAAATTTTGTTGTTGCAGGTTATGGTTGGTGTGGAAAAGGCGTGGCTATGAGAGCAAGAGGTTCAGGGGCAAAAGTTATCATATGTGAAGTTGAACCCCTCAAGGCACTTGAAGCAGTGATGGATGGATTCCAGGTTATGTCTTTGAAAGAAGCTTCCAAAATTGGAGACGTTTTTGTTACTGTTACTGGGGATAAAAATGTGCTTAACAGTGAGCATTTTTCAAGGATGAAAAATGGCGCTATTGTAGCAAACTCCGGCCATTTTAATGTGGAGATTAATATACCAGCGCTAAAGGAATTAAGCCAACGGAAAAGACAGATAAGAAACTTTGTCGATGAATATACATTAAAGGATGGAAGGAAGATATTTCTTCTTGCCGAAGGTCGACTGCTTAATCTTTCAGCAGCTGAAGGACATCCTGCTATGGTTATGGATATGAGCTTTGCCAATCAAGCTTTAAGTGCTTTGTACTTGTTACGGAAAGGAAAGAAGTTGCAGAAAAAAGTTTATTCGGTCCCTGATGATATTGATGATGAGATCGCACGAATGAAGTTGAAATCTATGGGAATTAAAATTGATAAACTCACTGCTGAGCAGAAAAGATATTTGGAAGCCTGGGAAGAAGGCACATGAAGTGAATAAACCAGGTTCACCTGAATTACTTTAAGGCGTTTAAGAACTGTTCGACTTTTTTCTTCATTTCCGGGTCTGTCGTCTTTGCTGAAATCAATTCAAAGATGTCTCTGGCTGATTTGAATTGGCTGTTTTTATAATAAGCTACAGCAAGATTAAAATTAAGATTTAAATCATCAGGGGCGATTTTTAATGCCTGATTATAGCAATTAATGGCTTCTTCATAATTCTCTAGTTTGTCATTGATTAGGCCTTTTAAATTTAGAGCCATAACTAATGTATTATTTAAAGCAAGGGATTTTTCGATAAATTCGAGAGCTTTTTTTGGCTTATCTTGAAGAAAATATAATCTTGCAAGGTTAAAATAAGGAAGTTCCCTTGACTTGTAGTTAATATTACCAGCAGCCTGCTGAAATTGTTCTTCTGCCTTATCGAAAAAGCCCATTTGCTGGTATACAGTGCCTAAGTAATTATGAGTTTCGGTTAGGCTTGGATTGATTTTCAAGCATTTTTCATAGTACTTCGCAGATTCTTCGAAATTTCCTTTCATAGAATATGCTATTCCAATGGCATTAAGAGCAAGATCATAATTGGGAAGGAGTGAAAGAGATTTATTGAAATAATCTATTGCGAGATCCACTTTGCCGTTATTTAAGTATACTAATCCAAGGTTGCACTGATATCGAGGGTCTTTTTCACGTGCCTGTTCAATCTTTTTTTGAGAAGAAGCGCAAAAGATTATATTCAGACAAATAATTAAGATACTTATTGTTTTTAGCCGCATTCTTTTCTCCTTTAATAATATTCGTTTTTTAATTTTCTTGACATCAAATCCTGAAGAGCTGTTCTTGGGCTTTTATTATTGTAAAGAACTTGATAAATCTCCTCGCATATCGGCATTTCAACGTTTTCCCTCTTTGCCAGTTGATAGCTGGAGCGAGCCGTAATGATTCCCTCGGCTATCATTTTCATATTTGAAGTTATTTCATCGAGAGATTTTCCTTTTCCAAGTTCATAGCCGACATATCTGTTTCTGCTTAATTTTCCGGTACATGTGAGGACAAGGTCACCAATTCCTGCAAGCCCTGAGAAAGTTTCCATTTTTGATCCCAATTTTACACCGAATCTTGTTATTTCAGCAATCCCTCTTGTTACAAGTGCGGCAGCGGAATTGTTTCCGAATTGAAGTCCGGCTGAGATTCCTGCTGCTATTGCGATTACATTCTTAAATGCGCCTGCAATTTCGACTCCAGTAATATCATTAGAAGTGTAGGCCCTAAAGTATGCATTTGAGATTAAGTGCTGTATGCATTTTGCAAGATCAAAATCTTTTGCTGCAATGACTACTGCAGTAGGATGACATTCAGCAACTTCTCTTGCAAAACTTGGGCCTGATAATACAGAAATTTTTGGATAAAAATAAGGAAGAAACACTTCTTCCATTACTTCGCTCATCCTTTTTAGTGAATCTTTTTCTATTCCTTTTGTCAAACTCACTAATATTTGATTTGAGGAAAGAAGAGGCGCGAGCTGTTTGTAAATGCTGCGACAGAATTTAGAAGGAACAGCTATAAAAACTACATCTGTTTTATTAACGGCATCTTTTAACTCATGAAAAAACGAGACTGATGAAGGGAAAATGAAATCAGGAAGAAAAACCCTGTTCTCCTTTTTTCTTACGATTTCGTCATAGATATCTTGTTCTCTGACCCAGAGTTGAGTCTCTATGTTTTGACGTCCAAGGTGAAGTGCAAATGCACTTCCCCAGCTTCCAGCTCCAATAACACTTACTTTCACTTGATTTTTTCTCCTAATTTACTTTCATTTCCTTTTATAAGTCGCCTGATATTACTCTGGTGTTTTGCAAGAATCAGAAGGAAAACAGCAAGACTTAGATAGACAATTTCAATATTCCCTTTGAATAGAATTACAAAAAATGGAAAGCTCAAAGCAGCCAGTAATGAACCAAGCGAAACATAACGAGTAATGGCTGCAACAAGTAAAAATATAATTACGATACAGAGGAGAGGTTTGAAAGCTACGGCGGCATACACACCTATGGTTGTTGCTGCACCTTTTCCTCCTTTAAATTTAATGTATATAGGGAAGCAGTGACCGATGATTGTCAGGAAAGCGCACATGAGGGCAAAATTTTTATCCGGAAAAAGTTTAAATGCAAGAAAAACAGGGAGAAAACCTTTAAATATATCAAGAATTAGTACTGGGAGGCCATATTTCCATCCTTTGAGCCTGAGTACGTTTGTAGCTCCAGTTGCTTTGCTTCCAGAGGTGCGGATGTCTTTTTTTTCACTCAAAAAATAAAATATATATCCTATGGGAATTGCGCCAAAAAGATAGGATAGAAGAGCAAATAATATTTTCATTTTAATTCATGTTCCGAAATTATTGTATATTCCGCACCAGAAGGTTTCAGAGTACTCTTGAAAAGGATTATCTTTTTTACAATCATTTCACCAAAATCTTTTTCCCGATATTTTTCCAGTTCCGAGAGTGTAAGACTAAGGTCATGATGTGATTTAACTCTTCCCAGAGTAAGATGAGGATGAAATTTTCGGTTCTCTCTGAGAAAATGAATTTTTTCTAATTCAGATTCTAACTCGGATTGGAAAATTTTCAAATTTTCATTATCTTCAATTCCAAGCCATAAAATCCTTGGACTTTTATTTCCTTCAGGGAATGTTCCTGTCCCCTTAAATTTCAGTAAAAAATGCCTGTGCTTTTCCGTAACTTTCCGTAATGATGATTCGACTTCTGAGACTTTATCTGTCGGTATTTCTCCCAAAAACTTAAGAGTTAAATGCATTCCTTGGTGTTTTATCCATTTGATATTGGGGCTGCATTTTTTAAGCCTGCTGATAAGCAAAGAGAGATTATTTTTTATCTCATTATCGAGGTCTATAGCAATAAAAGTTCTCATTAGTCCCAAAATTCAGCCTTGAATTATGTTTTTTAAAAGATGTCTTCGCAGCATATCAAGAGCTTTCTGGCTTGATTGAAATTTTATTATCTTTCTGTTACCCAAAAAAAGATTTTTTTTGGATTCCATGCCATTTTCCCATGATAATGCAGTGTAAACCAGCCCGACAGGTTTTTCTGTTGTTCCTCCTGACGGGCCTGCTATTCCGGTTATTGATAGTCCGTAGCTTGCTTGGGCATTTTCCCTGATGCTGCTCGCCATACACTGAGCGACTTCAGAACTCACGGCTCCATATTTTTCTATCAGATCAGAAGGCACCCCCAAAATCTGGTTCTTTGCTTTGTTTGAATATACTTGCACCCCCTGAAGAAAATAATTCGAACTTCCCGGAACATTAGTAATCCTGTGTCCCAGAAGGCCTCCAGTGCATGACTCAGCTACTGCAAGAGTTTCTTTGCGGGCAGTTAAAAGCTTTCCAATAATTTCTTCAAGTTCTTCTCCAGAGGTAGAAAACACATTATTCCCGAGGCGTTCAAGTAAACTTTTTGCCAATCTGTCGGTTTTTTCTTTAGCCTGAGAGGTGCTTTCTTTGGAATGGCCTGTGAGATGAATTTCTATCTGTCCTGGATAGGCAAGAATACCCAACTTGCAGTCGGGTTCCTCAGGATAAAGGTCTGAGATAAGCGATTCTATCTTTGATTCAGTAAGGCCAGTGATTTTTATAGTTATTCTTTTAGTATATTTTGACTGCGTTTTTTCTAGGCGAGGGAAGACTGCTGATTCAAACATTGGCTTGAGTTCATGAGGGGGCCCGGGAAGAAGAATAATAATCTCTGATCCTGTATCGATCCAGAGGCCTGGAGCTGTGCCATTTTTATTTTCAAGAATCTCGGCCCCTTCAATGATAAAAGATTGTTTTTCATTCACAGGAGGAACATGCATGCCTCTGTGTTTAAATCTTTTCTCAATTTTTTGAGTGATTTCTTTCTTATAAATGAGCTTCCTATTAAGAACTTCGGCAAATACCTCTCTTGTCCTATCATCTTGAGTTGGGCCAAGTCCCCCGGTAGCAATTATTAAATTGGCTCTGGAACATGCTTCTTTAATACATAGAAGCAGATCATCGCGTTCATCTCCGACTATAGTTTTAAAAGAAACATCCAGTCCAAGTTCATTCAATCGCTGTGTAAGATAGAGAGAATTAGTATCCTGAAAGAATGGAGTGAGGAGTTCTGTGCCGACAGCTAAAATCTCAATTTTGGGATTTTTTTGGGTTTTCATTTTAGAAGTAAATAAAGGTTGACTATTATCCCTGCATAAGCTGCTGCAACAATGTCATCTATCATGATACCCCAACCTTTTGGAAATTTCTCTGTTTTTTTTATAAAGAAGGGCTTGAGAATATCAAAGAAGCGGAAAAGAAAAAATCCGGCTAGAAGAACGATCCAATTTGAAGGCAGCCTGAACATTACAATAAGCTGTCCTAAAACTTCATCAATAACAGCACTCCTTGGATCTTCTTTGTTTAATTCAGTGCAGTGTTTAGAAGAAGTATATACACCGATAAAGAATATGGAAATCAAAAGCAGTAGATAATAAGGCCAGCTCAGTTTGAAAAGAAAGGCCTTGTAAAGAATAACGATGATTAAGCTTGCCAGTGTCCCTGGTGCCAATGGGAAATACCCAATTCCGAAAAATGTTGCGAATATTTTCGACAGTGATCTCATTTTAAAATTTTCCATACAAATCATATACATCGCTCTCTGTAATTTCAACTTTTTGGATCGTATTAATTGTATCTGATGAATTTTCCGAGTTATCAATATATACGAATCCGTCAACTTCAGGAGCCTGAAATCCTGAACGGGCGAGGAGTATACTGGGGTCTTCTTTCAATCTACCCTCAATTAGAACATCAATTTTTCTCCCCACATATTTTGTGTTGTTTTTGTAGGATATTTCAGCTTGGGTTTTCATAAGAATTTCTTTCCTTCTTTTTTTTATTGTTTCTTTGACGGGATTTCCCAAGGAATAACAACTTGTATTTTTTTCATGCGAATAAGTAAAAACGCCCAAATGGTCAAATTTTGCTTCCTCTACGAACTTTTTAAGGTTCTTAAATTCTTTTTTGCCTTCACCCGGGAATCCAACTATAAGTGATGTCCGAATAGCGACTCCAGGAAGTTTCTTTCTTATCTTTTTTATGAGTTTCAAAGCTTTTGTGCCATCTAATCCTCTTTTCATGTGCTTTATAATTTCAGGGCCAGAATGCTGAAAAGGGATATCAAGATAGGAACATATTTTCTCTTCCTGCATTATTTCTAGAAAATCATCGCTTATTTCTTCAGGATACCCATAAAGAATCCTTATCCATTCGAGTTTTTTAATTTTTATAAGATTTTTGAGAAGAAGAGTTAATCCGTTTTTTAAGCCCATATCACGTCCAAAATAAGTCGAGTCCTGCGAAACAATATTAATCTCTTTGATTCCCCTAGAAACTAATTGTTTCACTTCCTGTGTGATAGAGGAAATATTTCGGGAGCAGTAAGTGCCCTTAATCATGGGAATTGCACAGAATGAACAATTATGTGAACAGCCCTCTGAAATTTTTACATAAGTCCATGCTGCTGGAGTCGAAAGATATCTTGGAGATGTATGGTCATAAAGGAAGCAGCTTGCAGCAGACTCGAAGGGGAAGCCTTCGATTGCATTGACGATTTTATCGAAATCATTGACTCCCATCCAGATATCTATCTTAGGGAATTTTTTTTTCAGAGTATCTTTTTCTCTTTCAACATAACAACCAACTGCTGCGATTATTTTTTCAGTTGCTTTTTTCTTCTCACAAACGGCTTTTCGCATGGCCTCGAGGGATTCTTTCCTGGCCGCTTTGATAAAACCACACGTGTTGATAATAATGATGTCTGCCCTGTCAAGTTTCGTTACGAAGTTGTAGCCGCTTCTGTGTAAATAACCCAGCATGACCTCACTGTCAACAAGGTTTTTTGCACAACCCAAACTTATAAGTGCAAGTTTCTTCATATTAGATATCGGATTAAGGGTATATTTTGTGAAGAAGACGAGGGAAGGGGATTGTTTCTCTTATGTGCTTGATTTTACAGATCCAGGAAAGGACTCTTTCTACTCCAAGCCCGAAGCCTGAATGCGGGACTGATCCATACTTTCTTAAATCGAGATACCATTCAAAAGCTTTACGGGGAAGATTGTATTCTTTAAGCCTTTTTTCGAGGAGGGCAAGGTCACTGATACGCTGACCGCCGCCTATTAGTTCTCCATATCCTTCTGGGGCAAGAATATCGACTCCCAATACTAAATCAGGCCGTTCTTCATCAGGCTGCATGTAAAAGGCTTTTATTTTTGCGGGAAAATGTGTTAGGCAGACGGGCGAGTCAAAAATCTCAGATATGAGTGTTTCTTCAGGAGATCCCAGGTCATCACCCCATTTTATTTTTGAGCCTTTTTCATTCAGTTTTGCGATGGCTTTTTCATAGGTGATATGAGGAAAAGGTTTCTTTATTCGTTCCAAAACTTTTGTATCTCTCTCCAAAATATCAAGTTCTTTTTTGTTTTTATCCAGAATACGTTCAATTATGTATATAATTAAATCTTCTCCCAGCTTGATTATGTCATCCAAGAGGGCAAAAGCTACCTCTGGTTCAACCATCCAAAATTCGATAAGGTGTTTTCTTGTTTTTGATTTTTCGGCTCGAAATGTTGGCCCAAAACAGTAAACTTTACCAAAAGCCGCTATTGCAGCTTCATTGTAAAGCTGACCACTCTGGCTTAGATATGCTTTTTGACCGAAATATTCTGTTTCGAAGAGAGTAGTAGTTCCTTCGCAGGCACTTGGGGTCAATATGGGAGTGTCCATATTACGAAAGCCTCGGCCGTCAAAAAAATCCCGTATAGCTTTAATCAGTTCCGTTCGGATCTGGAGTATTGCATTCTGCTTTTGAGATCGAAGCCAGAGATGGCGGTGTTCCATGAGAAAGGGAATTCCATGTTCTTTTGGAGTTATGGGATATTCTTCAGCAATCTGGATGATGTTAATATCATTTATGTTCAATTCATAGCCTCCAGGGGCTCTTTTTTCTTCTCTGACAAGACCTCTTATAATGAGAGAGGATTCCTGAGTGAGTTCATCAAACTTTTTAAAAAGAGGGTTGTCTTTTTTAGGACTGTAAATTGTTCCCTGAAGTATTCCGGTTCCGTCTCTAATAATAAGGAAACGAATCTTACCGCTTGAACGCTTTTTGTAAACCCATCCTTTTATTTCGATTTCCTGGTCTTTATATACAGCAATATCTTCAATATAAACCCATTTCATGATGCCAAGGATTATAAGCAATATACATATTTACGTCAATAGATGTGTTTTCAGGAGTTTTTATGATTTGAGTTTGAATAAATAAAATAAATATATTAACCTGTGTTATTCACGAGTCGAGGTTGCTGCAGATGCAAGGCACAGGGTATGCAGCTGTGGTTGTCCACCGCAAATGCCCTGTAACGAAGCAGATGCAGTAAGATCGGCTCGCCTGGAAGGTAAAAATTGCCGATAAATTATTTAGATAAGATGAATTTGAGGGCATGTCTGCGCTCCACTAAGATTTTTAACGCCATTTCCTCCCCGATCTTCTCGGCTCTGCTGGAACTCCGCATGTTTATATTAAGTAACGCAATGATGTCCCCGAGCCATCATTAACACCGCCCCTTTGATTATACAGTGCTCACACATCTATCATGCCCGACTTCGTCTGGTTCCCTCGAAGATCGACTCAGAAAGGCTAAATCTTTCAATGTCGCTTCTTCCATCCCCTCAAATTCATTTGCTTTACCCTTTCTTGATTAAGAGTTAAATGTTATGCTGAAGGAAAAATCAATGTAACTAGCAGATATAATGGAAAATAAATATTAGTATCGGTATAATTTATGAATAATTCAGGCTAAATATAAGGTAAGTGAATGAGAATGAATAAAAATGAATTGCTGAAAAAAATTGCATTCTCTATCGAAAAAGGAAAGGTCAGTCTTATGTCTCCTCATCCTCCTGAAATGGAAGGGGAGAAAGGGACTGATGAATTGACGAGGGAAGCGCTGGATTCAGGCATACCCGCAAAGGAAATTTTATCAAATGGTCTTATTATTGGCATGCAAAAGGTTGGGGAACAGTTTCGTAATAATGAGATATATCTTCCTGATGTGTTGATGGCAGCTAAATCTATGACTGTAGGGATGGAGCATTTAGAACCGTATTTTAAGTCAGGAGATATTCGATACAAAGGGAAAATAATATTGGGCACAGTTGAAGGAGATTTGCATGACATCGGCAAGAAAATTGTAGGTATGTTTTTTGAAGGTAATGGTTGGGAAGTTATTGATTGTGGGGTTGATGTCTCTGGAGATATGTTTTGCGAAGCTGTCAAAAAAAATAGACCTAATGCAGTTGGCCTTAGTGCTTTATTGACAACAACTATGGTCAGTATGGAAGGTATTTCTAAGGAAATTAAATTAAAATATCCAGAAGTGAAAGTCATTATTGGCGGAGCTCCTGTAACAATGGGTTTTGCCGCAAAAATTGGCGCAGATGCTTACTTTCCAGGCCCTCAAGGAGCACTGGATTTTTTAAATATAGCCTGCAAGAAAAACAAAACAGGCTAGATTCTACATATTATGGTTGAAGCAAAACCTTTTAATTTAGTCAAACTAATCTGCGGTATTATCGCTTCTGAAAAAACTATCTTTGATCTAGCAGAAGAACACCTCATTCGGCTTTATGGTGAACTGGATCATTCGAGTGCATTTTTCAGGTTCGATTTTACTGACTATTATGAAAAACAGATGGGTAAAAATTTAAAAAGAAAGTTCTTGAGCTTTGCCGATCTTTATTCTCCTGAGATACTGAGTGAAATAAAACTCCGCACAAATAAGCTTGAAGAGGAGATGAAAGAAGAACTGAACGCGAAGCACAGAATTGTTAATCTGGATCCAGGCTATCTTACTTCTTCTGCTTTGATTATGGCAACAGCAAAAGATTTCTCACACAGGATTCCTCTTAAAAAAGGTATTTATGGGCATCTAGAATTATTATTCGGAAAAAAAACAGTAAGAACATTGGAGTGGACTTACCCTGATTTTAAAACAGAGGAATATCATGAATTCTTTATAAATGTAAGAAAGATTTACATTTCACAGCTTGGTGACAAAAATGTTTAAGCTGTTTGTGCGTACTTGCAAATTTAAAACTGCTTAATATTCAAGGCTTAAAACTGCATACTTCCCAAAAGATTGAACAGCATCTGTATGAAAAAGAACCCCTCTTTATTTTGCGATTTTTGCAATAGTTTCAATTGGCTGAATCGTTCCTATTTCATTGTTAGCATGCATTATTGATATTAGAGCGGTTTTAGAAGTAAGGTTATCTGCCTCTGTTCCTGAAGCGGTTTTATAGAATTGTTATCCAGCCAGCCTTTCTTTTAAAATTTTTACAACTTCAAAACCTGCCCTTTTTTGACCTTCCTTTGCTCCTGCGCCAATATGGGGTGTTGCAATAACATTCGGATGATCTATTAAGGGGTAATTATCTGAGGGCTCTTTTTCAAAAACATCTATTGCTGCACATCTGACTTTGCCCGATTCAAGAGCATTTAGAAGAGCATTTTCATTCACAGTTCCTCCTCTAGAAGCATTAACAATAATAACTCCAGCCTTCATTTTATTAAATTCATTGTCACTTAAGATATATTTTGTTTTTTCGGTCAAGGGGAGATGAAGTGAGATAATATCTGACTGTTGCAAAAGTTCTTCCAGAGATACCTGCGTTGCATCCATGTCTGTTTTGACTTGGATAATATCGTAAATAATAACTTTCATTCCAAAAGCAAGTGCACGTTGGGCAAGTGCAAGGCCTATTCTCCCACTTCCGATAATACCTAATGTTTTTCCATAAAGTTCTGTGCCTGAAAGGATTTTTTTCTCCCATTTATGGGATTTCATAGAAATGTTGGCCTTTCCATGGTTTCGTACGGCTCCAAGCATTAACCCAAAAGCATGCTCAGCAACGGAAATTGTTGTGGATGAGGGCGTATTTGCGACCTGGATTCCTTTCTCTTCAGCATCTGTAACATCGATGTTGTCAAGGCCGATTCCTGCCCTTACAATGATTTCAAGATTTGAGGCTGCGTCAATAGTTTTTTTCCTGATTTTTGTGGCGCCTCTAACTACTGCTGCATGGAATTCAGGAATTGTTTTAATGAGTTCTGCCTCATCCATACCTGTTTTTAAGGTGACTTCAAAGTCAGGAATGGATTTAAGCTCTTCAAAGGCCTCTGTATTTAAGGCATCACACACAAGAATTTTTTTCATTTCTAATTCTCCTTTAAAAATTTTTTAGGCGAGGATATCAAGAGAGGCAATAAGAGAGAAAATATTTTTGGTTTATTTTGTTCTTTTATGTATTGCCTTCTTAATCTGCCCCTCTAATATTATTATAACAATCACTCTAATTTAAATTAACAGAATTTGAGGATTCAGTCAATTAAAGTAGGAAAAAAATGAACAGTTTTGATTTAATAATATCGCTCCTCTAGAATACTTTCATACTATACTTTATTACTATATTACTATGGGAGATTACAATTTGTTCATCGTCGTGACCAAAAATTAGGGAAGGGAGAGGTTCTGAATTAAACTAAAAATATAATAGATTGACTTTAAAATAAGAGTTTATTATTTTTTGGTCATGGGTATTTGGACAGTAGCAGGTGAGATTTCTTTTATAATTTTAATTGTTTTTTTTGTTTCTTTCGCTGTATTTAGCCTGGTAGGGAGAGAAAAAAAAGCATTTCAACGTAGTTTATTTTTTTTGTTGCTTTTGATATGCATTAATTCTCTCCTTTTTTTCATTCCTTTATCACTAAAAAATTGGATTTTTGGAAGTGTTTTTATTGTTATTGCCACTGCTTTTATTATTTTGATATTTTCTCCATCTCCAAAGAGAAAGACTGAAATTGTTGGGGAACAGAAGCAAATAGATGAGAGGGATGTCATTTTTGCCCGCTTTGACTATAGAGAAGGGTCTGAAATTTTCAAAGAATATTACAAACAAAATTCTATATATAAGAAGATTGATGATGAAATAAGAAAACTTCCAGATATTTTATCTTCTCCTCATGTAAAGAAAAGTCCACTGTTTTTTTCTCTGGCAAATGCAGAATTTGATTTTCTTGAAGCTCAGTTAACGAATGTTAAGGGAGTTAAAGGCTCAGAGAGAATCGAATTATCACCTCATAAAAACACAAAGGTTATAAAGAACGTTATAAGATACATGGGTTCTGATATCTGCGGCATTTGTGAACTAGATAAATCTTATCTTTATTCGAATGTTGGTCGTGGGCCTGAACAATATGGAGAAAAAATAGAAAATAATGATAAATACGCTGTTGTCTTCGCAGTAGAAATGGATTATGAGATGATCAGAACTTCCCCTAAATCTCCTGTAATTGTTGAGACTGCTAAGAAATACGTTGAAACAGCAAAAATATCTATAATTGCCGCCAATTTTATTCGCAGGTTAGGGTATTCATCAAGAGCTCATATTGCCGGAAGCAATTATCAGGCAATGCTTGTTCCTCTTGCCTGGAAGGCAGGGCTAGGAGAGTTAGGGAGAATGGGGATTCTTGTGACTAAGAAATTTGGTCCGCGTGTAAGACTTGGGCTAGTAACAACAGATCTTCCTTTGATTGTTGATAGACCCGAAAATTTTGGAGTTCAGGATTTTTGTGCAAAATGTCAAAAATGTGCCAGAAACTGTCCTGCTCAAGCCATCACTTATAGTGAAAAGGTCAAAGAGAATGGGGTTTTAAAGTGGATTATTAACAGGGAAGAATGCTACAGATTTTGGAGAAAAGTTGGAACAGATTGTGCAACATGTGTCTTTGTTTGTCCTTACAGCAAGCCGGATAATCTTTTTCATAACTTAATAAGAAAAGTCATTTCAAAATCTTCAACTGTACACTCATCAGCAATATTTTCAGATGATTTATTCTATGGTAGAAAGCCTCAAAATAAAAAGTCGCCTTTAGATCTTTGAACTATATTGCTTTTATTTTATAGGTTTAAAATGTTTCTTATCTCCTAGAGGTGACCAGAGTCCATAACTTTCTTCATGAATACGGCATTTTCCTTCTGATGTCCATTTGAAACCGTAATTATAACCAAACCACAGATATTTATCCCCGCCGCCGTTTTCAGTTGTGATAATATAACGAGCATCTACATTTCCAATCCCTAAAACCTTTCTGCCTGGCAAATTCTGATCACCTTTGTTGGCGTCAAAAGGAATCCATCCATATGGAGGTAAGTAAACTTCTGTCCATCTGTGAAATACGTCATCAATGCTGGCATCATCTCCTCTACGGCTTATTGCACCAACATATCGAATGGGAACACCGAGAACCCGACAGAGAGAAATCATGCAGTAAGAGTACTCAGAGCAGGAGGCTGTGCCTCTTTTAAGTACCGTAGGAGCAGGGTTCCATCCTCCTAGAGGTTTAAGGTTATAGCTGAAGTGTTTTCCTAAATAGTCATAGATTCGGCGAGCAATCCAATATGGATTTTTTTCTTTCCCAGCAATTTTTTGAGCAAGATTCTGGATAAAGGGATCGTGAATGCAGTATTTATCTCCATCCTGAGTGTATTTTTTTCTTATGTCTTCGGGAATATCTTCTAAGTTTCCAACCTTATCAGGATAAATGAAGTACTCTGTTGAGTAAATTTTGGAATTAACTTTCCAGCCTGGTTTGACTACTGAATAGCTTTTTAAATTTTCATAATGGAAATGAGCAATTTTTTGTTCCCAATTGTCTTCTATAATCTCCTCCGGTTTTGAATCAAACTGAATAGGCCCTGATAAACTTTGATTGTCTCTATTTTTGGGGAGGGGGAGATAAATATCGAGGGTCTTTACTGTGCCGGGACCATAGTTTCGAAATTCTTTGATAAAGTGAAGTGACATATCACGTTTGTCCAGTCTGGAAAGAATATCATTACAGAATACTTTTATCTGATATATTTCATTATTCTCATAATCAACATTCCAGAGAACATCATTACCCCAGGCTAGTCCGTAAGGGAAGGGGCCGTATGAATGCAGAGAGGAAAGACACATTCCATCTGATGGATTGACAAGATAAATCCTGTCTGAGCCGCGGTCTGTTACCCATAAATACTTACCATCAAAGGTTAATCCAGCCGGTTCTCTTTCAGGAGAAGGGAAATTTTGAACCATCATCCCATCTTCAATAGAAACCTTAAGAAGAATGTCGCTTTTATAGTCTGTAACCCATATATACTTTCCATCCCAAGTGAGATCTCGTGGATTCTGGCTATTTGATTCTAAGATCAGCAGTACATTTCCTGTTTCCGGGTCAATGAGGTACATGGATTTCTCTCCAGAATCGATATGCCATAAGTTTTTTCCATCCCATGCTAATCCTTCCGGATGGTGACCAGGAGACTCGAAACTTTTAAGAATTTTTCCTGATTGTGGTTCAATTTTATATATTTTGTCTGTAAAGTTATCAGCCAACCAGAGGTTTTGTCCATCAAATGTCAGTCCTGTTGGACATGGGCCAGGTGTTTTAATTACTTTAAGGATGTCTCCAACTTTTGCCCAAGATAAGGAACTAATTAAAAAGGCAATGCAAATAAATGAAATGATTTTTCTCATAAAAACCTCCTTTTGATCTGTGTCAGTTCTTTTCAATTATAAGAAAAAAGAGTAAAAAAGTCGAGTGAGATATGGAAAAACAAGAAATTCTTATTACGTTTTGCATATTTATATGGTATGTTTAAAACGGGTTAATTGAAATATTAAAAGGGAGGAAAAGATGCAAACGAATCGCAGGCAATTCCTTAAAGGCCTTGGATTAGGCATAGGTAGTTTAGGTGCTTTCGGCTTGTCTAGCAGAAATGCCCATGCCGCACTCAAGAAAAAATTAGATGAAATAAAGAGTTTATCTCCTTTTGATGCTGCAAGAGATGAAAGTTTTTGGTTTTATGTTCAACAGGCTTTTAATATTGACCGAAGTCTTGTTAATCTTAATAATGGAGGAGTGCATCCAGCACCCAAAATTGTTATGGATGCTGTTAAACGTTATATGGATTTCTCTAACGGGGCTCCTGCTTATAACTCCTGGAGAATTCTAAGACCGAGAAAGGAACTCATTCGAAAGAAACTTGCAGATACCTTCGGCTGTTCTCCTGAAGAGATTGCACTTGTAAGGAATGTAACTGAGGCGTTACAAATTGCGCTTCTCGGAATCGAATTGAAAACAGGAGATGAAATCCTAACAACGACTCATGATTATCCTTCTATGAAAAATGCTCTTTACCAAAGAGAAAAAAGAGAAGGAATCAAAGTCAAGACTTTTTCCTTCCATTATCCTCCTGAGAACATAAAAGATCTAGCTGACCTTTTTGAAAAGAATGTCACTTCCCGGACTAGAATGATTCTTTTTTGTCATATTACAAATCTCACAGGACAAATTTTTCCTGTAAGAGAGATATGCCAGATGGCTCGGAAACGCGGAATTGAAGTTGTTATTGATGGAGCCCATGCCTTTGGACATTTTGAATTTAAACAAAAAGATTTAGGCTGTGAAATCTATGGAGCTAATCTGCATAAATGGATGATGGCTCCGATTGGTACAGGTTTTCTTTATGTAAAAAAAGAGAAGATCAAGAATATATGGCCTCTTTTTCCTGCTCCTGATCCGCTGAGTGATGACATAAGAAAGTTTGAGAATATTGGTACTCATCCGGAGTATTTAAAACTTGCTGTAGGTGATGCGTTATCCTTTCATCATGGTATTGGAGGGAAAAGAAAAGAAGAGAGGCTGCGTTATCTCAGGGATTATTGGGCCAAGAATCTCGAAAAACTTCCTGGAGTGAAGATTCTAACTTCTTTTGACCGGAAGCAGTCTTGCGGTATAGGTACTTTTCTTGTTGAAAATATGGATATGGGCAAGCTTGATCAAGTTCTTTTACAAAAACATAAGATTTATACTACTGGAGTATGGATTCCTGCTCCAGATGGAAAGGGGGAAAATATCACGGGGATACGTGTGACACCCAGCATATATACAATGCTTCGAGAATTAGACATGTTTATAGAAGTTGTGTCCTATTATGTTAAAAACGGTTTGCCTGCTTAAGAAACAGGCAGTAAAGGAAAAATATCGCTGAGTAATTATTGATTATTGGGATTAAACAATGTTGAAAAAGCAATGGAATTTAGAACGGGATTTATCTTCTTTAAGGAAGGAGTTTCCAATTTTAAAGAATTGTGTTTATCTAATTAGCAACTCGCTGGGGGCTGTTCCAGGAAGGGTAAAGGGAGAACTGGAGAAGTATTATTCCTTATGGTCAGAGGAAGGAGTGACTGCATGGCAGAAAGAATGGTGGTATCTTCCGCGAAAAATAGGGGATCGGGTTGCAGCTCTTCTTCATGCAGGTGAAAATGAAGTAACTATGATGGTCAATGCAACCCTTGGTCATTGGGTGGCACTTTCTACAAAATTTATGTCAAAAAATGAAAAAAGGAATAAGATTGTGATAACAGATCAGGATTTTCCTTCTTCAATTTATGCAATTACTAAAATTGCTGAATTTATGAGTTGGGATATCGATAAAATAAGGAGTCACGGACACCCTTATATTCATGTTGAAGAAATATTAAGCCGAGTGGATGAAAAAACACTATTTGTTGCTACTTCTCATGTTTATTTCAAATCTGGTTATATTCAGGACATTGCAAAAATTGCGTACCGGGCCCGTAAGGTCGGAGCCATAACTGTTATTGATGGATATCATGCTCCTGGGACGATCCCTGTTGATGTAAAAAAGCTTGACGTTGATTTTTATATTGGAGGTTGTTTGAAATGGCTCTGTGGTGGTCCCGGAAATGCTTTTTTGTATGTTAAACCCGAGTTGGCATCCAGATTGGATCCTTACCTGACAGGGTGGATTGCACATAAGTCTCCATTTTCCTTCAGGGAAAAAATGAAATATACTGAAGGATCATACAAATTTATGTCAGGCACTCCTCCTGTCACTTGCCTTTATACTGCTTTAGCCGGATTGAAGATTATCCAGGAAATTGGCAGTTCTCAGATAAGACAAAAATCTCTTTCACAAACCCGGTTAACAATTGAAAAAGCAAGGGAAAGAAACTACAAAATATTTTCTCCTGAAGATAAAAACCATAGGGGAGGAGCGGTTTCTATAGTAATATCTCATGCTTTTCAAGTTAAACAGGCATTGGAAGAAAGAAGGATCAAGGTTGATTTCAGGAAAGGCGAAAACAATGAGCCAGATGTAATCAGGATTGGCCCTCATTTTTATACAAAGGATGAAGAAATTGAAATTTTATTTAAAGAAATAGATTCGATTTTTGCATCCGGAGAATTTTTAAATTATCAAGATGAAATAAAATATGTTACTTAATGCTTCAAAAGAAATAGGGAGCTTATTGGCTTTTTCTGGGATTGATGCAGGGAAATGAGGAATAATTCTCAGATGAAGTTTATGACAGCTAAAGGAAAACTGTTGCTTTAAAGATAAAATTGCCTTAAATTATTTTTAATAAGAATCTGCTTTTGATATGATTACTGGCATGAAAAAAATTAGCATATTTTTTCTTCTGTTTTTATTTTTAGTATCTTTGGCTAATTCGGAAATATATTATCCATGGAAGGATGTTTACATAGGTTCTTTAGAGGGGAAAGCTTGGGCTGGTTTGGTATTAGCTCATGAGGAGAATAGTGTCTTTGCTTTTCGCATAAGAATAAAAAGAAATAATGAGATTGCAGATAAGGAAGACATTTTTTATCTTATTTCAGAGGTTGGCCCTCATTCTCCTGATGGCCGATATGCCAGGATAAAAATAGATTTAAGTCTTCCATTTGGAAAGGGGAGAGAGACCCCTATTCACAAAAAGCCATCCTCAAAATCATCTACGTTAGTTTTTGAATGGTCTCGTCAGGATGAGAGAACCGTTGTTGGAAAAATCAAAGGGCCTAAGGATATAGAAATCCACCTAATTCATTATTTTCCTTGGGATCTTAGTGGAATGTACCAGTTTCTTCCTGACAGCCACATAACTGGAAAAAGTATGTCCCCTGTTGGAAGCAATTATTTAATCTGGATGAACCGTAAGGGGGATTTGATTACTGAATCTCAAGGTGAAGAAATTGCCCTGTCTTTTTCTTTAGAAAGGAAGTTATATTTTGTAGCAGGACTTGGAGAGGATGCTAGAGTATTGAGAAACCATATTTATCGATATAAGAATGAAAAGACTATTGATTCTATTTTAGAAGAAGAGGAGAAAAGGTACAAAAAGAAAAGAGTTAAGATTGAAGGAATATATAAAGGAGTTTCTAAAGCAATAACCAACAACCTTTTTTGGATGACGCTTTACCAGCCGGGAAAACATCGGATTTATGTTCCAGCTGGCCGTAGATGGATTTTTCCAAAGCCAGATGGGACTCCTGATCACTGGACAATTTTTGAATGGGACTCTTTCTTTAATGCATTAGAAGTCTCAATAGAGAGTTCTAAACATGCTGAGGATATTTTGAGAGCTGTCCTGGAAACAGAATACCCAAATGGAAATATTCCTAACTGGAGGGGGAGATTCGGAGGAGCGAGTGACCGTTCGCAGCCTCCTGTTGGTTCTTATGTTGTGTTAAAACTGTTTGAAAAGATTGGTGATATGGAGATTTTGAAATTTGCTTATCCATATCTTAAGAAATGGCACTCTTTCTGGAAAGCGAAAAAAGACAGCGGCCAGATACGCAGAGATGGTAACGGAGATGGTCTTCTTGAGTGGGGATCAGATAAGGAACTTATTGCCCAAAGTGTTCCATCTTGGGAGAAGAATGCTGAAGGGAAAACACGTGCAATGTGGGAATCAGGGCAGGATGATCTTCCTAATTGGGATGAGGCCTCTTTCAATGATGAAACAGGGACTTTAATGATGAATTGCCTTGATTTGAATTCTCTTTACACGTTTGATTCCTGGTGTTTAGCTCAAATTTCCAGTGTGCTCGACATGAGAGAAGAATATGAAGTTTATATGGCTGAATATGAAAAAATGAAAGCCCTTATCAATGACTATCTATGGAATGAGAAAGAAGGATTCTATTTTGACCGTTACTGGGATGGAAGATTTTCATCAAGAAAAGCAGCGTCGAATTTTTATCCCTTGTTGGCACGTATTCCAAACCGAAAAAATGCTGTCCGGATGATAAAACACTTGCTTAATGAGAAGGAATTCTGGGGAGATTATGTGTTGCCAACAGTTTCCCGTGATGACCCAGCCTTTAAAGATCAGCAGTACTGGAGAGGAACAATTTGGCCTCCTACTAATTACCTGGTTTATCAAGGTCTGAAAGCATACAATTTTGATGCTATTGCATCTGAATTTGCTCAAAAAAGCTCTTCCTTGTTTCTCCGGAGCTGGGAAAACTTCCAACTATGTCCTGAGAATTTTGATTCCAGGATTGGAGAAGCCGGGGGACAAAGATATCAAAGTTGGGGACCTCTGTTTGCATTAATTGCTTTAGAGGAATACTTGGATTTTACACCATGGGAAGGATTTAGATTTGGAATGATAAATCCCAAGAAAAAAGGAAGATTGTCTAGGGTTTCTATTCAAGGAAGGCATTATGATATAGAGATTTCCCCATCGAAAATGCAGTTAAAAGAAGAAGGGAAAAAGATCCTAATCATCAACGGGTGTGCCGTATTCAGACATTTTCTGTATTCTCAGAATGAAATTTCATTTGAGATAAAATCGCTTGGCCCAAGAGAGATAAAGATACGGTTCATTACAGATGGAAAATATCAACTGGAAGTAGATGATCAGGTTAAGCGGATTTTTGATGGAAAGTCAACAAAGGTCAAGGTGCCTGAAGGGGAACATAAAATTTTAATTTTACTTTTAGCAAAAAAGGAATGAATTAAAACATACTGGATTATTCATAAAATCTTTTTAAGAAAAATTAAAGGTGTGTTGGATTTAGTGTTCTTCTAACACAAAGACAGTGAAGCCCTCTGTGTTAAGTTTTAATGCAATTCTTTCTGCTATGTCTAGGCTTTTAGCCTTGATTCTAACCCTGTAATAAGTTTGATGTGAGGTTTTAAAAATAGAGATATATACACCTTTATAGTTTTTCTGGAGTTTCTTTTTTAGATGGATAGCATTTTTATTAAGTATAAAAGCACCTACCTGGACAGAGAGCTCTTGTGTTGACATTTCAACTGGAACACCTGGAAGTGGCTCTAACTTGACAGGTGCAACACCAGGTGCGATTATTCCTATAACTTTTGCAGCCGCATATGAAAGATCGATGATCCGACCTTTTATGAAAGGACCCCTGTCATTTATTCTGACCGTTACTGATTTTCCATTGTTGAGATTTGTCACAATAACATATGTGCCAAAAGCGAGGCTTCTATGAGCAGCAGTCATGTCATTCATATTGAAAATTTCTTGGCTGGAAGTTGCTTTTCCATGGAAACCTGGCCCGTACCATGATGCTAGACCCCTCTGTACATTTGGAGCAGGTTTGTATCTTATCCGAGTACAGGATGATAGAAATACAGTCAAGACGAAAATGAATAATATTCCCCTTAAAATTTTCATCTTTCTGACTATAATAATGCCAGAAAAATTCAATTCAATCAATCAAGATTTAGAGCAGAAATTTCTCTAATCTTTCCTTCAGGAAAGAAAAAGCTTTCTCCGGAGTAGAGTAATAAGAAAATAGATCTATGTCTTCAGGAGCAATTGTGTCATATTTTAAGAGAGCATCAAAATTTATGACCTCTTGCCAGTATTCTTTTCCGTAAAGAAGTAAAGGAGCTATGTCTTCTTTTTGAATTTTTTTCGTCTGAATCAAAGTCAATGTCTCTACCACTTCATCTAAAGTTCCGAACCCTCCCGGAAAAGCAACTACGGCTTTTGCTTTACTAATGAGCCAGAATTTTCGCATGAAAAAATAATGAAAGATAAAAGAAAGTTTAGGGGATATATATGGATTTGGATACTGTTGAGAGGATAAGGATATATTCATTCCTATTGATTTCCCTCCAGCTCGAGATGCTCCTCTGTTGGCAGCTTCCATGATGCCCGGCCCTCCTCCGGTGCATATAACAAAATTTTTTCCTTTAGGTTTAACTTTAATCGCCCATTTGGTTAATTTATATGCAAGTTCTTCTGCTTCCCAGTAGTATTTTGTTGTTAGCGAGTTTTTAGAATCAGGTTTTGCCCTCGTGGAGCCGAGAAAAAGGATTGTACTCTTGACCTTGAGTTTATTAAGGCGGCTCAGCGGCCCTAGATATTCGCTCAGAATTCTTATGCTTCTGGCTTCGGGAGAGTTTAAAAATACTGAATCTTTATATGCTTCTACAGGTATGTTTTCTTTTTTCATAATATCCTCTTAATAATTATCTAAAAATATAAAATAATGATATCATAAAATCTCTTAGATAAAGAAAAATATATTGATTTTTTGACTTCAAAAATCTCATATGCTATTTATTTGAATGAAAGATTTTATTTATGATAGGAAATAAAAAATGACTGAAGGCCTGGAAAAGTTATCTGATAGAGAATATCCAGGTAGAGTGATAATCTTAGGTAGAGACAGGTCGGGAGAAAACAATGTCGTTGTTTATGCGATTACAGGGCGGTCTCCTTCAAGCCAGGCTAGAAAAATTGAGTTTGAGAAAGATACAGCATGGGTCAGACCTGTAGATGATGAGATATTAAATAAGGGGAATATTGATTTGCTAATATATCCCGCTATATTAATTTCTGGGGGAATTGCGGTTAGTAATGGAAAACAGACTTTGGATATAAAAAACTGCGTTCATCAAAGTCAGAATCCGGTTAAAATCCTGGAGCTTGCACACAGTAGATGGGATTATGAACCCGATGCTCCGGCATTTACTCCCAGGATAAGCGGATGTATAATTCCTGAAAACAGGGCAGCCCTTGGTATAATAAAAAGAGCAGAAGACGGTTCCTCAACAAAAAACTATTTTGAAGTTCCACTAAATGCAGGAAAAGGGAGAATGATTACTACTTATACAGGAGAAAATATAGACCCCCTACCTTCATTTGATGGAGGACCTGTTGATTTAGACCTGTTCGGGAAAACTGTAGATGATGTTGCAGGAGATGTGTATTACGCTATGAGGTCTCAAATTCAGGATGAGGATTTTAGGGTGTCTGTTATCTGCATTTTTTATAAGGAATTAGAAGCAAATAAATATGATATATCTATTATAAACCGGTGTGAAAGGACGAAAAAATAATATGGTTACAATCGGAAAGACTACAAGGAAACAATACAGAACAAAAGTAAAAGAGGAATTCCCAGATACATTAAATATTGGGAATCTTAAGTTTAAGAAAAAACTTTCAATGAGATATGGAGAAAATCCTGGATATCCTGCTGCTTTTTATACAGAAGAAGGAGCGAGTGGTCCTAATATGTCTACTATGAGAGTGATTCAAGAGGGGGCAAAAGGCTTAGGTTATATAAATGTCGGGGATATGGACTTGGGCCAGAGGTTAATAAAAAAACTATCGGACATATATAATAGACATATTTGTGCCTTAATAAAGCATGAGATGCCTAGCGGTGTTGCAATGGGAAATGAGTCTGAGAATGTTTTTGAAAAGGCATGGAAGTGCGATCCTCTGTCTAACTTTGGAAGTGTAGATGTGTTTAACTACAAAACCGATGAAGAATTGGCCAAAAATATTGTTGAAAAAGGGAGAAATGTTGAAGTCGTATATGCTCCAGAATTCACGCCTGAGGCTATTGAAATATTCGCAACAAGAAAGCCATTAAGAGTCGTTAAAATGGGGTCCTTTTTTGATAAACCCTCTGTTGATGAAAATCTGGAATTTAAACGGGTGGCCGGAGGACTTTTAGTTCAGAAAAGATTTAATTCAAGAATCGTCTCGTGTGAATCAGTAGAGGTTGTTTCAGAGAGAAATCCAACGCCAGATGAAATCGATGCTGCAATTTTCAACTGGAATGTAGCATGTTTTACTCGGTCTAATGCAGTTATTATAGGAATGAAGGATAAAGTGCATGGTATTGGCTCTGGACAGCGAAGCAGGATCGATTCTGCAGAAGATGCTATTAAATTTTCAAAAAGGGGTTATGGATGTGAAGGATGTGTCATGGCTTCAGATGCGTTTATGCCTTTTCCAGATGTAGTGGAAATTGCCGCAAAAAATAAAATCACATCGATAATTTATCCGCTCGGTTCAATAAGAGACAAAGAAGTTATCGATAAAGCCAATGAGTATAATATTGCCATGATTATAACTAAGAAACCAGATGAAGAAAACAGTGAAAGATGTTTTCTTCACAGATGACTATCACAGCTTGACTTTGAATAGAAGAATCCTATAATAAGATGTTTTTATAATATTATATACATAGGGGAAGAGATATAATTTCTCTCCGAAAATATGTCATAATCTAAGGAGATATAAAATGAGTAATGATTTCACAGTGGAAGAGCTGTTAGCAAAGGCTGAACAACCTTCCAAGGATGCTATTCGACTTCATCCATTTTACAGAGGTAAAATCGAAGTATTGCCTAAGTGCAGGATTAATGATTTTAATGATTTTGCCATATGGTATACTCCGGGTGTTGCTGCTCCATGTAAAGAGATCTATAAAAACAGTGAAAAAGTATACGAAATGACCAACAAAGCTAATTTTGTTGCGGTTATATCCGATGGAACTCGAGTTCTTGGGCTTGGAGATATTGGTCCTGAAGCTGGTCTTCCTGTTATGGAAGGGAAGGCCATTCTATTTAAATATCTAGGCGGCGTCGATGCCTTTCCAATTATGCTTGACACAAAAGATCCGGAAGAAATCATAAAGACAGTCAAACTGTTACAGCCGACATTTGGTGGAGTTAACCTTGAAGATATTTCAAATCCGAAATGTTTTCATATATTAGACACTTTGAGAGAAGAATGTCATATTCCCGTATGGCATGATGACCAGCAGGGAACAGCTTGTGTGACAGTAGCCGGACTGATCAACGCTGTGAAAATTGTTGGGAAAAAGCTGGAAGACATTAAAGTAGCTATGGTTGGCGCAGGTGCTGCAAATATTGCTATAGAAAGATTGATTGTAACAGCAGGGGTCACGCCTGGTAATATCATTCAAGTGGATTCAAAAGGGATTTTACATAGAGACAGAGAAGATAGAGAGATCCTGCAGAAAAATTTCAAGGAAAAGTGGCATATTTGTGAAACAACAAATAAATACCAGGTCAAAGGTGATATAAAAGAAGCAATGGAAGGAGCAGATGTTCTGCTTTGTGCGTCAAGAGCTGGCATTATAAAGAAAGAATTCATCAGAGTTATGGCAAAAGATTCTATTGTTTTAGCTGCAGCCAATCCGGTTCCTGAAATATGGCCGTGGGAAGCAAAAGAAGCAGGGGCAAAAATTGTTGCTACAGGTCGTTCTGATTTCCCAAATCAGGTTAATAATTCACTCGGGTTTCCCGGAATTTTCAGAGGAACATTGGATGTAATGGCAACTAAAATAACTGATGAAATGTGTATTGAAGCGGCAAAAGAATTGGCAAAAGTAGCTGAAGACCATGGCCTAAGCGAGGATTATATAATACCCAATATGGATCAGTGGGAACTTTTTCCGAGAGAAGCTGTTGCAGTTGGAACCAAAGCAATTGAACAAGGAGTTGCAAGAATCGAGGCTCCTGCAGAAGAAAGGTATAAATTGGCTGAAGGAATAATCAAAAAGGCTAGGGAAGAAGTACAATTATTGATGAGAGAAAATTTCATTATTGACCCTGACAAAAAATAGCTTGGATTATCCATAAAGAATGCCGATACTTTAGAATAATATAAACTAATTCAGTTCTTTCTTCATGAAATCCTGCCAGTCCAGACTACCCTAAATTATAACCTATAAATAATAAAGAACCAAAGAGATAAGATTTGGCTAACATATAGAGATTGATTTATACACGGCAAAGCGGATGAATTTGAGGGGATGGAGGAAGCGACATTAAAAGATTTAGCCTTTCTGAGTCGATCTTCGAGGGAATCCGAGGAAGTCGGGCCTGATGGATGTGTGAGCACTGTATAATCAAAGGGGCGGTGTTAATGATGGCTCGCGGACATTGGTGACGTTGCTTAAGATAAACATGCGGAGTTCCAGCAGAGCCGAGAAGATCGGGAAGAAATGGCGTTAAAAATCTTAGTGGAGCGTAGACATGCCCTCAAATTTATTTTATCTAAATCTATTATCAGCCAGTTGGGGTTATTCTTAAATTGACAGCTATGTTGAATTATAAAATAAATATGAAATAATTTTTTTAAATATACTTGACAAAAAGATACTCAAGTATTATATTAGATACATGTTGAATTAATATTGAAATTAAATTCGGAGGATATAAATGTCAAAAACAATAGGAATTGACCTTGGTACAACAAACTCAGTTGTTGCCGTAACAGAAGGTGATAAGCCTGTAATTATCACAAATGAAGAGGGCGGACGTACAACTCCTTCTGTTGTTGCTTTTAATGAAAAAGGAGAGAGATTGGTTGGCCAGGTTGCAAAAAGACAAAGGGTTTCAAATCCTGAAAACACGATATATTCTATAAAAAGATTCATGGGACGACGCTTCAGTGAAGTCCCTGAAGAAATAAAGCAGGTTCCCTTTAAAGTGACTAAAGATCCAAATGGAGACGTGAGGATAGAAGCATTAAATAAAAAATATGCGCCACCTCAGATTTCAGCAATGATTCTGAGAAAGTTGAAAAAGGCAGCAGAGGATTATCTGGGAGAAAAAGTTCAAAAAGCCGTAATTACAGTACCTGCTTATTTTAATGACAGTCAAAGAAAAGCAACCAAGGATGCCGGAAAAATTGCAGGTCTTGAAGTTGAAAGAATAGTCAACGAACCTACTGCTGCTGCACTAGCTTACGGGATGGACAAGAAGAAGGACCAAACGATTGCTGTATATGATTTTGGAGGTGGCACTTTTGATATTTCAATTTTGGAAGTAGGTGAGGGGATTGTTGAGGTAAAATCTACAAATGGAGATACCCATCTTGGGGGGGATGATATTGATCAGAAGATACAGGACTGGCTGGTTTCTGAATTCAAAAAAGATAATGGTATAGATCTTTCGAAAGATAAAATGGCACTTCAACGATTAAAGGAAGCTGCTGAGAAAGCAAAAATGGAACTTTCCACAACTAAGGAAACCGAAGTAAATCTTCCGTTTATTACTGCTAATTCAACTGGACCAAGACATCTTCTTCTAAAACTGAGTAGAGCAAAATTAGAGGAGCTTATGGATGAAATAATTCAAAAGACAATAGATCCTTGTAAGAAAGCAATGGCTGATGCTGGAGTAAAGGCCGAAGATATAAATGAAGTAGTTTTGGTAGGAGGATCGACACGAATTCCAAAAGTACAAGATCTTGTTAAAGATATCTTTGGGAAGGAGCCCCATAAGGGAGTTAACCCTGATGAAGTCGTAGCAGCAGGAGCAGCTATTCAGGCAGCAGTTTTATCTGGAGATGTTAAAGATGTGCTTTTACTGGACGTAACTCCTCTTACTCTTGGTATAGAGACACTTGGTGGTGTGTTTACAAAAATGATTGTAAGGAATACAACAATTCCCACAAAAAAAACTGAAACATTTTCTACTGCTTCTGATAATCAGCCAAGCGTTGAAATTCATGTACTTCAGGGTGAAAGGGAAATGGCTACTGCCAATAGGACATTAGGCCGTTTTCATCTGGATGGTATTCCGCCTGCTCCGCGAGGAGTGCCCAAGATAGAAGTTGCTTTTGATATTAATGCCGATGGAATACTTCATGTTTCTGCCAAGGATATAGGAACAGGAAAACAGCAATCTATTACTATAACAGGCCACAGCGGGCTTGAAGAAGAAGAAATAGAAAAAATGGTAAAGGATGCTGAAGTTCATGCTGAAGAAGACAAGAAGAAAAGAGAAGTCATTGATACCAAGAACCAGGCCGATCAAATGATTTACAGTTTAGAGAAATTATTAAAAGAAAATAAAGATAAAATTGGCGAAGACGAAACAAAAAAAATACAGATTGAAATAGAAAATACAAAAAAGGCAATCGAGAGTGAAGACCTGGAGCAAATAAAGAAAGCAATAGAATCACTCTCTCAGGCATCCCATAAACTGACAGAAATGATGTATCAGCAAGCAGCTCAGCAACAACAGGCACAGCAGACCAATGCTCAACAGGAAGCACAAAGTAATTCTGAAAGCCAAACAACAGACAAGGAAACTTCTGAAAGCGGCTCTGATGGCGAGGTTATTGACGCAGAAGTGATAGATGAAGAAAAGAAATAAATTGGATAGAAGCCTATATTTTTAACCTGTAAATACCTTTTCAAGCAGACAATTAGCACTGCATGAACATTTAAGACTAAAAGGGCCAGGGATGAAGAAGGATTATTATCAAGTTCTAGATGTTTCCAAGAAAGCTTCTCTGCCAGATATAAAAAAAGCATTCAGAAAACTTGCAAGAAAATACCATCCTGATCTCAACCCAGGGGATAGAGTTGCAGAAAGTCGGTTTAAAGAGATTCAAGAAGCTTATTCTGTTCTAAGCGACTCAAAAAAGAGGAGTCAGTATGATCAATTTGGGTTTGTTGGCAATATCCCTCCTGGAGGAGGATACAAACATTCTTATTCAACAGGCTTCGAAGGTTTTGATTTCTCAGGGTCTGGGACATCTTCATTCCGAGATTTCTTTGGAGATATTTTTGGGTCAAGAGTACAGTCAACTCAGCAAAGAACAACGAGAGGAGAAGACCTTCACTATTCCATGAAAGTTACATTTATTGATGCTTTCAAGGGAGTAGATACACGAATAAGACTTACCAGGATGATTGCTTGTTCGAACTGTAATGGAGCTGGCTATGTGCAAAGCAAGGGTCAGCAAGTGTGCTCAGTATGTAAAGGAAGAGGGCAAATCTACAGACAGATAGGTTCTATGAAATTTTCAAGTCCTTGTCATTCATGTGGGGGAAGCGGAGTATCTCCAGGGGAAGAGTGTGCAGTATGTCATGGGTCTGGATATATTCAAAAAAATGAGCTGATAAGGGTTAGGATTCCCGGTGGAGTGAATACAGCCTCAAAAGTCCGTATTGCAGGAAAGGGGAATGCTGGAAGAATGGGAGGCCCTTCCGGAGATCTGTTTATTACACTTGAAGTTGAACCGCATGCATTTTTTAAGCGTGAGGGAAAAAATATTTATGTGAAGGTTCCTATTACAGTGACTGAAGCAACACTTGGTGCAAAAATCGAAGTTCCGACTCTTCATGGGAAAGCTAAAATCAAGATTCCTCCCGGGACAAAATCCAGTCAAAAATTCAGATTGAGAGGAATGGGAGCCCCTGTGCCTGGAAAGAAGCTCCAAGGCGATGAATTTGTTGAGGTATTCATTGTCCCACCTCCATCTAGAGATCAGAGGATTAGAGAATTAATGAGAGAGATTGAAAAGATCACTGGTCAGAAACCGAGGGAGAAATTGGGGATTACTTGACATGAAAACGAAAAAAGAATCAAAGAAATATCATCACATAAGTACTGTAGCTAGAATATACAATATCCATCCCCAGACCTTAAGATTGTACGAAAGGGAGGGACTGCTCACACCTTCACGAAGTGAAGGCAATACACGTCTTTATTCTGATGAGGATCTAAAACAGCTTGAGCTAATACTTGATATCACACGCGATTTGGGAGTTAATCTTGCAGGAGTCGAAGTGATTCTGAACATGAGGAAGAAAATAGAGAGGATTGAGGCAGAAGTAAACGAATTTTTGGAGTATATAAAGAAAGAATTTTTTGAAGGAAAAGAAGACGAATTTGAAGTTAGAAAAAATGCTCTGGTACGAATAAGTCCAGCCATGATCATGAAGGTAGAGAATAAAGAAGAATGAAAAATTATAATGATACTTATCTTGATTCAAAGAATTTAAAAATATATTTAAATCAGATTTCAAAATTCTCCCTTCTTGCTCAAGAAGAAGAAAAAAAATTAGGTTTACTCATTCAAAAAAGTGATAAAGAGGCTCTGAAGAAATTAATCGAGTCGAATCTCAGATTTGTGGTTTCATACGTGAAAAAATACAGAGGCTTAGGATTGAGTTTACTTGACCTAATCAATGAAGGTAATTTGGGACTCATAGAAGCAGCAAGAAGGTATGACCCAAAAAAAAATGTCAAATTTATATCCTATGCTGTATGGTGGATCAGGCAAGCTGTAATTCAAGCACTGTCAAAGTATTCACGAATTTATCATGTTCCTCAGAAGCTTGCCGATCAGATTTCTGAGATGAAAAAAGTAAAAGCCAGACTAAAAAGAAAATTGGGCAGAGAAGCAAAAAGGGAAGAAATAGCCTCAAGCATGAAATTGCCTACTCAGTATGTTGAAGAATTAGAAATAATGGGAAGAAAAAATATTTCATTAAACGATACAATCTTTGATGATAATATGGAAATTGGAAACAGAATAGCAGACAGTATTACTCCATCTGTAGAATATCAAATTATTAAAAATTCTATACAGGGGCAGATTAGAAAAATGATTAAAAAATTGGATGGAAAGGAATCTCTTGTGCTAAAATTAAGATTCGGACTGGATGATAATAGACAGTGCACTCTTCAGGAAATTGGAAACAGACTTAATCTGTCTAGAGAAAGAATAAGACAAATTGAGAAAAAAGCCATGCAAAAGCTGGCTCAGTCACATAGGATTCAACAGCTTAGAGGATATTTAAACTGATGGAAAAGATTTGTACGGAATGTAATGGAACGGGATGGATATTATCGAAAGTGAATGGGAAGACAGTTGCCAAGAGATGTAAATGCTACCATGAGCGAAAAAGTCAAATTATTTTTGAACAGGCTAATATACCCAAAAGATATTCAGACCGCACATTTAGAAATTTTGAGTGTCATAATGATTCCCACCGTTATGCTTTAAAAATTTCAAAGATATTTGTTAAAAATTACCCTGTCCAGGATATTGGCCTTCTTTTTCAAGGTCCCTGCGGAGTAGGGAAGACGCATCTTGCGGTTGCCATCATTAATGAATTGATCTTAAAAAAAAATGCAGACTGTTATTTCTGTGATTTCAGGGAATTGATAAGAAAGATACAGAGTACATTTAACTCGGATTCTTATGTAAGTGAGTCAGACATCCTGAAACCAATTTTTCAAAAAGATGTTCTTGTAATGGATGAATTAGGAGCCAGAAGAACTTCGGCTTGGGTTGAAGATACTATTTTCTACATTATCAATCACAGATATAACAATAAAAAATTAACTGTCTTTACGTCTAATTATATAGACAGTGAAGAAGAAGAGGAAGATACGAGAGATTCCTTCTTTAAAAAGACTGATTTTACCAAACGGAGGGATGATTCCCTTGTAGATAGGATCGGAGTACGTTTGAGGTCGAGAATTTATGAGATGTGCAAGATTGTAAACATTAGTGGAGATGACTACCGCAATAAAGTAAAACAGGCCGGATATAGATTTTGATATTCGTAATCCATTGTTTCATAGTAAAAAGCTCCTCTGTTGATGAGACAACTGATATTTTGTTTGATATTCTCAAAAGATTCTGCTAAATTTATTTGAACTTACTCCTCGGTAGCTCAATAGGTAGAGCGGGTGGCTGTTAACCACTAGGTTGGGGGTTCGAGTCCCTCCCGGGGAGCCAGTTTTTTATGGGAAAGCAATAAAATCGTTTAGTCACCGTTAGTCAAAAGAAAATTGAGGGGAATTGATAGTTTAAATAATAAAATATTTATAAGGAGGTTTTTATTATATCAAAAAACAAAAAAAACTCTACGGGTAAATATTGGAGTTTTAGGCATGTGTTTTCTGCTGCTTGTTGCTGGCCAGTTGCCTGTTAGATAAAAGAAATCAGAGATAAGTAAGTAAAAACAAGTGAAAGCTGCATATTACACTATAATTGTCTTTCTCGTCATTGTGATGAATTCTAGCATTGTAACATCCTGCAGGACCGAAAAAGAGCATTCTATTTCGATGCGTCAAGAAGGTGTAAAACCAGGGGTTGAGGTTTTTCTGGAAGAACACTTGGATTTAGTTAAAGGAAAAAGAGTAGGGTTGATTACAAATCCGACAGGTGTCAATAGTGATCTTGAGAAAACAATTGATCTTTTTAAAGAAAATCCTGCCGTTAATCTTGTCGCATTATATGGGCCAGAACATGGAGTTAGAGGAAATGCGCAGGCCGGACAATATGTTCCATTCTATTTTGATAAAAAGTATAAACTTCCAGTATTCAGCCTTTACGGTCAGTTTCTAAAACCGGATATTAAAATGTTAACAAATATAGATGAGTATATGCGTTCTTTTGATACACAGAATATAGGAAAGATTCCCAAAAACTCAATGTTGAAAGGTGTGGATGTAATGGTATTTGATATCCAAGATGTAGGTACAAGGATTTACACTTATATCGCAACTATGGCAAATTGTATGCAGGTATGTGCTGAGAACGGCATCGATTTTATAATACTTGACCGGCCGAATCCAATAAACGGAATAGATATGGAAGGCCCGCTGTTGGAATATCCTGACTACAGCTCTTTTGTCGGTCTTTATCCAATACCAATAAGACATGGAATGACAACTGGAGAACTTGCAATGTTATTCAATGACCAATTTCTGGAAAAGAGAGTAAATTTAACTGTTGTTCCAATGCATGGATGGAAAAGGAATATGTGGTTTGATAAGACTTCTTTGCCATGGGTTATTCCTTCTCCAAACATGCCAACATTGAATACGGCCATTGTATATCCTGGGCAGGTATTTCTTGAGGGGACTAACATTTCTGAAGGCCGGGGTACTACGAAACCTTTTGAACTTTTTGGTGCCCCCTGGATTGACGGATATGAATTAAGTAATAAACTTAATAAACTCGGACTTCCTGGAGTGAAGTTTAGGGAAGCATGGTTCACTCCTGTTTTTTCTAAATACAAGGGGATACTCTGTGGAGGAGCACAAATTCATGTTATCGACAGAAAAAATTACAAACCTTTTGAATCATCTCTTTACATAATTAAGACGATAAAAGCAAACTATCCTGATCATTTTGAATTTCATACAGAATATTTTGACAAAATCATGGGGACCTCAAGAATAAGAGAGGCCATTGAAAAAGGAATGGAAGTCAAAGATATTGTTAATATATTTGCCGGTGGTCTGGAGAAATTTTCTGAATTACGAAAATCATATTTACTGTATTAATAGCTTCTCTACTGCAATTTTCGAGTCCGGACTTCTATTCCTTTTTATAAACAAGGTTAAATATTTTTAAAAATTTAATACCTACAAGTAAAAGCATATGCTATAATAATCACTTTTTATAATTGAAAAGAGGAGTTAATGATGCCGTATATCGATGTAAATGGAGAAAAAATTGAACTTAACGAAGAAGGGTTTCTGAATCATCCCGAGGAATGGAATAAGGAGATTGCTGGTGCTTTGGCAAAAACAGAAGAAGGATTAGATATGCTTACTGAAGATCATTGGGCTGTTATTAATTATATTCGGGGGTATTACCTGGAAAAAAATCTCGCGCCAATGGTACGTAAAATCTGTAAAAATACAGGATTTCAGCTTAAATATATATTTGAACTATTTCCCTCTGGACCGGCCAAAGGAGCATGTAAACTTGCAGGTCTTCCGAAGCCTGATGGATGCGTCTAGGATAATAGAATTTGCTAAGATATGGTATTATCCTCTCTTTTTTTATCACGGTTATTTATTTATTTTTCCTGATAATCAGAACTTTCTCTTTCGGCAAAAAATCCTTATATGCAGAGTCTCAGGGAGATGTGAAAAAGGGAATTATTTATGCATTTGGGCAAGGTATGATGCCCTGGGAAAAAGAAAGTGCAAAAAAACACCTTATTACATATTTCGCAGGTATTTTTTATCATTTTGGTATTTTTTCTGCTGCATTTTATGTTATTTCGATTATCATCCATTTTTACATTGGTGATCTAATTGTCAATTTAATAAGAGCACTTGTATTTATTGGAATACTATGCGGAATTGGCCTGTTGGTTAAAAGGATTATTCTCCCTTACATGAGGAAAATTAGTACTCCTGATGATTTCATAGCAAATATTCTTGTTGATGTTTTTCTGGTTTTAGCTTTCATAGATAGTTATAATCTGGAATTGAGAAATGTTTTCTTAGCAGCAGTGATAATTATGTTACTTTACATTCCTTTAGGGAAAATTCGACATTGTTTTTTCTTTTTTTACAGCAGAGTTATTTTCGGAATGTTTTATGGAAGAAGGGGGGTTTTCCCACAGAGTCAAAGCCGAAGGTATTGAACATGAAAAAAGAAGGAAATGCTAGAGATCAATATGAAGATAAAATAGATAACCTCAAGGCTGAAGATTTTGAAAAAGTAATTCAAGAATTTCGAAAGAGAATTCATTATGACTTTGCAGCCTGGCTTAATACCTGTGCGCATTGCGGTTTGTGTGCTGATGCATGTCATTATTATTTGACCTACAAGGATCCAGAGTCTATTCCTGGATATAAATTAAATCTTGTAACAAAGGTTTTTAAAAAGCATTTTGGAGATACTGCAAGCAAGGCTGTTTCTGCCTGGATAGGGGTGGAAGAACTGAATAAAAAAGTCATCCGGGAATGGGCAGACTCTCTTTTTGGAAGATGCAGTTTGTGCGGACGCTGTGCTATAAACTGTACTATGGGAATAAATATTCCTTACATTATACGGGCTGCAAGGGGAGCAATGGCAGCTGTAGACCTTGTTCCTCCAGGACTTCAGTCCACAGTTAATACAGCAATTGAAAAAGGCAATAACATGGGAATTACGAAAGAGGATTGGCTTGAAACGATAGAGTGGTTAGAAGATGAACTGAGACAGGAAGTGAATGACCCACAAGCTGAACTTCCTCTGGATAAAAAAGGAGCAGAACTATTATACACAATAAATCCCCGCGAAGCTCAATTCTTCCCAATGTCTATATTAGCTGCAGGAAAAATATTCTATGCAGCAGGAGAAAGTTGGACATTTTCAAGTGATTATTATGATGTGACAAATTATGGGCTTTATAGTGGAGATGATCATGTTTCGGGGGTAATGTCAAAACGGCTTGTCGAAACCTTGAGAGAGTTGGAATGTAAAAAATTGATACTTACTGAATGTGGACACGGATTTAATTCTAACCGTTGGGAAGCTCCGGAATGGTTGAGCATGAAATACGGTTTCGATGTAAGAAGTATTCTTCAAGTTGTTGCTGATTATATTCAAAAAGGACGTATCAAAGTAGACCCTTCTCTAAACAAAAAGGTAATGACACTTCATGACCCATGTAACCTTGTAAGGTTGGGAGGGATAGTTGAAGAACAGAGATATATATTGAGGAATGTTGCATCCCATTTTGTCGAGATGACACCTAACCGTGAAAAGAACTATTGTTGTGGTGGCGGAGGCGGACAGCTTGCAATGACTCGCTTTGCAAAACGACGAATTGAAGTAGGCAAGCTGAAAGCTGACCAGATCAGGAAAACAGGGGCAGAAATAGTTGTTGCACCGTGTCACAACTGTATTGATCAACTTTTAGAGCTTAACAAGCATTATAAACTTGGAGTGGAAATAAAAACAGTATGTGAAGTTGTTGCAGATGCTCTTGTGATCAAGAAGAAAAAACAAGATTAAGTCACTGAATTCGAATTTCTCTTATTTTTTCCGCGAAAAAGCAATTTCTTTTACAGCGTTGATGGCTGTCTTTATGTGTTCTTCTGTATTGAAAGGTCCGATTCCAAATCTAACGGCTCCATGTATATCAATCGTTCCCAATTGTTTGTGTGCAAGAGGAGCACAATGCAATCCGGTTCGGGTTGCTATGTTGTAATCAACATCAAGAATGGTTCCTGTGTTAAGAGCTTCAAGGCCGTCGATATTGAAAGGAAGAATACTTATATGATTTGTCATGTCATCCTGACAATACATGGTCACATTTTCAATGTCTTTCAGGCCATCTCTAAGCATAGTAGTGAGTTTCATCTCATTTTTATGAAGGTTTGCTAATCCCTTTTTTTCTATCCAGTTAAGCCCTGCGTAAAGACCTGCAATCCCCACAGTATTGGCTGTGCCGTATTCCAGTCTGTAAGGATATTCATAAAGGTGGGTTGGGACTGCTGATCTGACACCTGTTCCTCCTGCCCTTGTATGCCTTATTTCGATCCCCTCACTGACGTAAAGACCTCCGATTCCTGTTGGTCCAAGTAGAGATTTATGCCCTGTAAATGCAACAACATCGATATTAAGTTCTTTAATATCGACAGGAATTTTCCCTGCGGACTGTGAGGAATCCACTGCGAAGGGTATTCCTCTTTCTTTGCATAGTCTTCCGATTTCTTTTACCGGTTGAATAGTCCCAATGACATTTGAGGCATGATTAACTATAACTAGTTTTGTGTTTTTCTTGATTTTTTTTGTGAAATCATCAGGGTCAACGAATCCCTTACTGTCGAAAGGAATATAATCAACTTCGACACCATTGAATTTATATTGATGATAGAGAGGTCTTATTACAGAATTATGATCAAGGGTTGTTGTTATGGCGTGATCTCCTTCTTTAAGCATACCGTTGATGATAAGGTTCAGGGCATCTGTAGAATTGTATGAAAAACAAAGCCTGTTCGGGTCATCACCATTAAAGAAATTTGTAAGCATCTTTCGTGTGTTTTCTACTATTTCTCCTGCTTCCAGGCAGAGGTCGTATCCTGAACGGCCTGGATTTACGCCATAATTTCTATAAAAAGTATCCATAAATTCATATACTTCTTCCGGTTTAGGAAAAGATGTGGCTCCATTATCCAGATAGATAAGCTTAATCACTTTGTGCCTCCATGAATTTGTAAAGAAAAACAATCATTCTTATTTGTGTAATTAATTAAAATTAACTTTATTATAAAATATGGTCTTAAATCAAACAATTTATAATAAAAAATTGACAGGACTTTGTCACATGGAATAAAATCTACCTTTCCATAAACACACAGGGAAACACTCAGGAAATGAAAAACATCAGTTTCAAAATCATTTTCAAGAAAGTTTTGAATTTTTATGTATAATTCTTAATACTGAAGAAGCGAACATGTAAGTTGATAATGAAAGCGAATACGAATAAAGCTATTGAGTTTCTTCTGGCCAGAGGAAATTTGCCCATTCTTTATTGGCTAAAAAAAGATATCCTCGAAGTGCCTGTGGATAGAGAGTATAAGAACTTAAAAAAATTTGCCCTTCGTGTTAGAATCTTACAAAGCCAGATGCCAAACGGAGGATGGTGCAGAAAAAGATATGAAGGACATCCTCAATGGGAAAAAACTCATTATATTTTTGATACTTTAAATAATGCTTTTCAGTTATATAATTATGCCTGTTGCAAGGAAGATGCTGGGATAAAAAAACTAGTGGAGTTTTTATTTTCCACCCAAACAAAAGAAGGTGACTTTCGCGGAGCTTATCTTAATGAATATGCACCTACATATCATGCTTCGATACTGAATATTCTGTGTTTGTTTGGGTATGACAGTGACAAAAGAACCCAGAAGGCATTTCGGTGGCTAATCAAAAATAGGCAGGAAGATGGAGGATGGGTTATTCCCTGCAGGACAGTGGATAAAAAAATTCTTAGAAACCGTTATAATTATAGAGATCAATTAAAACTTGACCCAATTAAAGCTGATATTTCTCTGCCTTTTTCTCATCTTGTTACAGGCATGGTACTTCGTGCTCTTGCCGAATCGCCGACTTGGAGGAAAAAAAAAGAAACCTGGAAGGCCAGTAAACTTTTAATAAGCCGGTTTTTCAAAGCTGACAAATATGAAGACAGTCATGAGCCATCTTTTTGGGATGAGATGAATTATACGTTTTGGGGTACTAATATATTAATCAGTCTGGATTATTTATCAAAGATTGGTTTCACTACTGAGAATGAAAAGATCCAACAGGCAATAGACTGGTTATTGCAGAAACAAAATCCTCAAGGTTACTGGCAGGCTGGATCTCGCAACTCTACTTTAGAAGATCATCTCTGGGTAACTTTTTTAGTTTTAAGGGTTATAAAAAACTTCGGCTTACTGGAACTTTAGCAATTCGAAAACAAAGATACTGTCAATTTCCCATTTTTTAATTCTAACAAGCAGGCAGTCGGGTATTAAAATTGAAATATTTTTTAAGCCTTGGCACAAATCTTGGGGACAGAAGGAAAAATCTAAGTCGGGCTGTTATCTTGTTAGAAAAACAGGGAATGAAGGTTATAAACAGTTCTTCTTTATACGAAACTCAGCCTGTAAATTTTTATTCCCAGCCTATGTTTTATAACAAAGTCATAGAGGTAGAGTCAGGATTAAATCCAGAACGCCTTTTAATTGTTATAAAAAGAATAGAGAAAAACATGGGAAGAAAGCCAGCAGCTTCTAAATGGCCGCGTCTTATTGATATAGATATTCTCATTGCAGAAAATACTATTATACATAATGAAAATTTAGAAATTCCACATAGAGGACTCGAAAAAAGGAACTTTGTGATGATCCCATTCAATGAAATTTCTTCTAATATGATTCATCCTGTCCTTAAGGAAAAAATTAAAGATTTGTTGAAAAAATCTAAAGATAAATCAATAGTCAAGATAGTCGATGATTAAGAATTTGAGCATGGAACTTCAAGAAAAAATGGCAAAGAAAATCGAGGGATATTTTTTCATAATATTTTTCTTTTTGTCGTTAATTTTGACTGGATACGCCAAAGACCGCCCGAAGGTTGGTTTAGTTCTTTCTGGAGGTGGAGCAAAGGGATTTGCACATATCGGTACTCTGCAGATGCTGGATAGCTTGAAGATTCCCGTAGATTATATAGTTGGTACAAGTGTGGGTGGTATTGTTGGTGCGTTATATGCAATTGGTTACAGCGGATTTGATCTTGAAAAAATAGCATTCAACATTCACTGGCAGGAAATTTTTACAGACCGGCCATCCCGTGTTTTATTGCCATATTTTGAGAAGAAAGACACAGGAAAATATCAGATTGAATTTGGTCTTGAGAAAATGAAACTAGCTGCACCGAGTGGTTTGATATTTGGACAAAATATCTCTTTGCTTTTCTCAAGCCTAACATTTCCTTATGAAGGGATAGACGATTTTGATAATCTTCCAATTCCTTTCCGCTGCGTCACTGTGGATCTGGTTACAGGAAATCAGGTTGTACTTAAAAATGGTTCATTATCTAAAGCGATGCGGGCAACCATGGCAGCTCCATCAATTTTCAGCCCAGTAGAATGGGATAATTTCCTTCTTGTTGATGGCGGTCTTGTGAACAATCTCCCAATTGATGTAGCCAAAGAAATGGGAGCTGAAATAATTATCGCTGTTGATCTTGAACGTCCATTAATGGAGCGTAAAGATCTTAATTCAGGCCTGGCTATCCTTCAGCAGACGATAGCTTTGATAGGGGAAAAGTACAGTAAAAAGAATGTAGAAAAAGCTGATATTTTGATTAAGCCAGATTTAAAAGGGTATTTTGCAGCAGATTTTTTTGACGATGACAGGATTAAAAATATTATTAATATCGGCAAGGATGCTGCACATCAAAGCCTTTCCCAACTGGTTGCTCTCAAAGAAAAATATAAACTCCAAAAAATTGAAGTTCTAGATAAACTTGAACAATCAGAGAAAGAAAGAAGAAATTTCCGTTTGATGATTACAGAAGGGGAAAGTGTTATTTCTTCAATTGCAGTTGCTGGCAATGAGAATCTTTCATCTTTATTTATTCATAATTTATTAGGGCTCAAATCTGGAGACAGGTTGAATATTAAAAAACTCCATCGATGCATTATGGAGATGTATGGACTAGGTTATTTCGAACAAATTCAATATAATCTTGAATCCATTGGACAAAACCAGGTCAATTTGAAACTGACTGTAAAAGAACTTCCACGTCGGAAGTTACGTTTAGGGATTCGGTATGACGATTTCCATAAACTCGTAGGGGTTGCCAGTATGCAAGCAACAAACTTGTTGGTGCCTGGTTTGCGTTTTGAAGACGAACTGCAATTTGCCGGGCTGACATATTTTAACTCTAAGATTTATTATCCTTCACGTACGCTCAATCTGCCTGTCTATCCATTTTTACGTTTAGGGTATAAAAATGTTCCAACTTGTTTATATGATGAGTGCGGCGATAGAATTGCTAGTTATAAAAATCGATCTTATCGTATCGGAATGGGTTTAGGATTGCTTTTTGCAAAATCGTTTAATACTGAAATTTCATATGAGTGGGAATACATGAATCTCAGGCCAAATATTGTTTCTTACGAAAATCAATCATTATTTCCGAGTTTGAAGGACAGTTTGAGGAAAATCCAAGCTACAATGACATTTGATATGTTGGATGATGTTTTACTGCCAAAGAAGGGGATTCTAATTAATGCAAGCTATGAAGGCAGTTTTAAAAGATTGAAATCGGATATCTACTATTACATCTTCGATGTATATGCTGATTTTTATCTGACATATTTGTGCCGTCACACTGCGAGAATTCATGGTTACTGGGGGACCAGTTCGCCAGATCTTCCTGTCTATAAGTTTCTAAATCAAGGAAGGCCGAATATTTTTGTTGGTATGTATTATGATCAGCTTCAAGGAAGTAAGATGTCCCTTTTACGCTTTGATTACCGCTATGAATATAAACGATTTCTCTATTTCAAATTTATGGCTAATGTTGCATTGAATTATGAATATCGTTTACCTGCCGCTGTTTTTACTTCTGATAATATGTTTGGTTTTGGTTTTGGTTTAATGTTTGTTTCTCCAATTGGCCCAATTGAATTGATTTATAGTCGAGGGAGTAAAAGCATAATGCAATCCGGGGTAGGGAGGGACATATGGTATTTTACATTTGGAACAAAGTTTTAACTTGAATAATTCAGGTTAAAAAAGATGACAGAAAACCAGATTGTTTTTAATTAAAATGCGTCTTTTATATGAGAAATTAGATAACCTTTATCTCTACTAAATGTTAAGGATATCACATCAAATCGACATTCAACATCTTGAAGGTTGTTAAATGCCAGAAATCCCTTGGCTACTTTTTTAATTTGTTTTTGTTTAGATATAGTAACGGATTCTTCGGGTAGGCCAAAGGCCTTGCTCCTTCTTGTTTTTACTTCTATAAAAACCAGAATCTTCCTGTCATAAGCAATGATATCTATTTCCCCTCTAAACAAACGGAAACCTCTTTTTACAATATTGTATTTTTTCTTTTTTAAATATTTCAAAGCAATTTCTTCACCGCATCTTCCAAGATTATATGGAGTCATCCTATCTTTTTGCAATATTTTACTTCTCGCTTTGCTTGAAAATGATGCTTGTATTACTGGTCAATTTTTAATTTTCCATCTTATTCCGTCTTTTGTATCTTCCAATACAATACCCTTCTGTAATAGTTCATCGCGAATTTTGTCAGCTAATTTAAAGTTTTTTTCTTTTCGAGCATTTTGCCGTTCTTCGATTTTTTTTATAATTTTAGAAGGCAAAACTTTTCCGCTTTTTTTGGGAAGAACTCCAAGGATATTGTCTAATGAATTTAAGGCAGAGATCAGTTCAGCAGCATCTTTTTTAAAGATTTCTCCAGTGGAGATCAGAATGTTGGCTTTTTTAATCATTTCAAATAGGGCTGTTAGAGCCACGGATATATTAAGGTCATCACTGAGTCCTTCTATAAATTTTTGGTTCATCTCATTGATGATTTTTTTAATGTTAGTATTTTTATTGTATCCTTCTTTGAATGTGCGATTGTCGAGTTCATAAATAAAGTCTTCGATTCTTTGGAGAGAAGCTTGAGCTTGATCGAGAGCATCGAAAGTAAAATTGAGTGTTTTGCGGTAGTGAGTAGAAAGCAGAAGGAGCCGTAGAGCATTTGAGTCATTTTTTTTATCGAGGATATCTTTCAATATGTAAAAATTTCCTTTTGATTTTGACATCTTTTCGCCATCGACGATGAGATGATGACAATGAAGCCAGTAATTAACAAACTTCTTGCCGGAATATGCTTCAGATTGCGCAATCTCATTCTCATGATGGGGAAAAATATTATCCACGCCTCCACAATGAATATCGAAGCTCTGTCCCAGGTATTTCATACTCATTGCAGAGCATTCTATATGCCAGCCTGGTCTGCCTGTTCCAATTTCTGTCTGCCAAGAAGGTTCACTTTGTTTTTCTTGTTTCCAAAGAGCAAAATCATATATATTTTCTTTTATGTATTCATCTGAGTCGACTCTAGCCCCTGGTTTTAATTTTTCAAGATTGATTTTTGAAAGCTTTCCATAATCAGGAAATTTTGAAATTTCAAAATAGATAGAGCCAGCTTTTTCATAAGCATATCCTTTTTCTTGAAGGATTTTTATCATTTGAACCATTTCGGGAATATGTTCTGTTGCCCGAGGGTAGAAATCAGCTTCATGAATATTTAATTTTTTTATGTCTCTAAAAAAGGCTTCTATATATTTTTTAGTATACTGCTGGAGGGAAATTTCTTCCTCATTGGCTGATTTTATGGTCTTATCATCGACATCTGTTATATTCATGACATGTGTTACTTTGTACCCCATAAAAAGCAGAAACCTTTTTAGCATGTCTTCAAATACATAAGCCCTGAAATTTCCTATGTGGGCATAATCGTAAACTGTGGGTCCACACGTATAGAGCTTCACTTTGCCAGGAACTAACGGATAGAATGGTTCGATTTTTCCATTAATTGTATTAAAAAATTTTATCATTAGAGGCTATTATTAAAATTATTTTCCAATGAGTCAAACATTTTTGGGTAAGTACTAAACTCTGCCCTTGATGTATCCAATTTTTCTTGACAAATTTTGCTGCCAGGACTATTTTAACTTCTCTGGATTGTATGAGTCAAATCAATAAGGTGGAAATTATGAAAAATGTTGTGGGAATTCGCAGGGAAGATAAAAACATTTGGGAAAGAAGAGTTCCTTTAATCCCTTTACATGTGAAAGAACTTATCCAGAAACATTCTCTTGAAGTATGGGTTCAATCATCAAAAATCCGGGTTTTCCCCGATGAAGCCTATTCCTGTGAAGGAGCAATAATTAAAGAAGATATGTCTTCCTGTCCTATTATTTTTGCTGTGAAAGAAATACCGCTGCATTTTTTTAAAAAAAAGACTGTTTACATTTTTTTCTCTCATACCATCAAAGGCCAGCCTTATAATATGCGCATGTTGAAGAGAATGATGGAACTGCAGTGTACGCTGATTGATTATGAAAGGATAGTAAATGAGAAAGGTTTGAGAATAGTATTTTTTGGAAGACAGGCAGGACAAGCAGGAATGATTGAGACTCTCTGGGCTTTGGGGCAAAGGTTAGATTATGAGGGCATACAAAATCCTTTCGCTCCCTTGAAGCAAGCATATAAATACAGAAATCTGTATTCAGTAAAGGATGAAATTGCTGAAATTGGAAGGCATATCAATAAATACGGGTTTGATTCATCTCTAGTTCCCTTGGTCTGCGGATTTGCCGGTTACGGCAATGTTTCTCAAGGAGCACAGGAGATTTTTGATATTTTGCCTTCAGAAATAATTGAACCGGGGGAAATTGAGAAATTTTTTAAAGATAGGAATTATTCTTCAAATAAAATTTATAAAGTTATTTTTAAAGAAGAACATATGGTGGAACCAATTTCTTTTGAAGACAAATTTGAACTTCAGGATTATTATAATAATCCACAAAGATATAAATCAATTTTTGAATCCTATATTCCTTTCCTCACTATATTAGTTAATTGTATATATTGGACCTCACAATTCCCAAGATTTGTTACAAAAAAGTTTTTAAAGCAGTTGTGGGGCAGTAGCTGTCCTCCTCGCTTAAGAGTTATAGGTGATATTTCATGCGATGTTGAAGGTTCTATAGAATGTACAGTAAAATCAACCAGTCCTGATAAGCCAGTATTTCTTTATAACCCTATAGAGGAGAGGATAATTGATGGAGTTAAGGGAAATGGAGTTGTTGTTATGGCCATTGATAATTTACCTGCTGAAATATCTATTGAGTCGTCTGAGTTTTTCGGTCATTCCCTAGTGCCTTTTGTGCCGGATATTGCAAAGGCTGATTTTTCTGAAGATTTTGAAAATTGTGACCTTCCTCCTGCCATAAAAAAAGCAATAATTATTTATCGGGGTAAGCTTACTCCAGATTATGAATACATGAAGAAATTTATTAAATAAATTTTGAAGGAGTATTAGCATGAAAAAAGTTTTAATTCTAGGAGCAGGTTTAGTTGCCAGGCCGCTGGTTGGATATCTTCTTGATCAACCAGATTTCGAAGTCGAAGTCGCAAGCCGGACAGTGAGTAAAGCAATTAAACTCATCAATAATCACCCTAGGGGAATAGCAAAGTCGCTTAATCTAAAGGATGAGGACTGCTTGAGAGATGAGATTTTAAAAGCAGATATTGTCATCAATATGGTTCCTTACTCTTTTCACCCTATTGTTGCCAAATATTGCATTGAATTTAAAAAGAATATGGTTACAACTTCTTATGTCAGCGATGCTATGAAAGCCCTGGATGAAGATGCAAAAAAGGCGGGAATAATAATCCTTAATGAAGTAGGTCTGGATCCTGGCATTGATCATATGGAAGCAATGAGAATCATACACGATATTGAAAGTAAAGGAGGAGAAGTTACAAGTTTTACTTCATATTGCGGAGGATTGCCTGCTCCTGAAGCAAATACCAATCCTTTTGGCTACAAATTTTCCTGGAGTCCTATTGGTGTTCTCCTAGCGGGGAAAAACTCAGCCCAATATCTTGAAAACGGCAAGGAAGTATTTATTCCATCAGAGGCCCTTTTTGAAAATTATATTATGATCACGATCGAAGGCCTTGAAGAGTTTGAAGGATATCCTAACAGGAATTCTAACCCCTATATTGACCTTTACGGTATCCAGTCAACAAAGACTATATTACGAGGGACCCTGAGATATAAAGGATGGTGTCCTACTTTAAAGAAGATAGTTGACTTGGGACTTCTTGATCAGGAAGAAAAAGACTGGAGTGGATTTACTTATAAAGATTTCATTAAAGAATTAATGAATAATCCTGAAGAAAAAGATGTCAAGAAAGCCCTCAGTGTCTATTTAAATATCGAAGAAAATTCTGATATTATTAGTCGTTTTGAATGGCTTGAGTTATTGAGTAACAGCCCTCTTAATATTACACGTGGATCGGCTTTGGATATTTTAGGAGAAAGAATGTTGAAAAAGCTCCAGTATGAGGAAGGAGAGAGGGATATGATTATCCTTCAGCACATATTTAAAGCCTCTTATCCGGATAAGAAAGCAGAAAAAATTACTTCGACACTCATTGACTTTGGTATCCCTTATGGAGACTCTTCAATGGCACGTACAGTCGGTTTGCCTTGTGCTATAGGAGCTAAGCTAATTTTGGAAAATAAAATAACTCAAACAGGTGTTCATATTCCTGTTTTAAAAGATATTTACTCTCCTATTCTTCAAGAATTAAAAATACTAGATATCGAGTTCAAGGAAAAAAAGGAAGAGATATAGAAAGCTGATATTTTGAGACATCAAAAGGGACATATTGGCCGGAAGTAATTGGTCTTAAGTTAGAAACTAAGCGTAAAAACAAGTTTGAGAAATAATCATATATTGCTTTTCTATTTCTTTTTTGACAGAATAGGGTTGATGGGGAGGATGAATTGAGGAGAAAACCTTCTGTCGCAGGTTATTTTTATCCTTATAGGCCTGAAGAACTCAAAGAAAAAGTGGGGGAAATGGTATGTCTTGAAGGAAAAAAGGAAAAAGCTATTTGTTTGATTTCTCCACATGCAGGATTTGAGTATTCAGGAAGTGTTGCCGGTGCTGTTTTTTCTTCTGCTTATCTACCAAATAAATTTATTATCTTAGGACCGAGTCACAGGAGCGTCAAATCACGTTATGCTATAATGAAAGAAGGAGTATGGGAGACTCCTCTGGGAGATGTCATGATCGATACTCCCCTTGCTGAGGCGGTAATGAGTCATTGCAATTTTATTGTTGAAGATAACAGTGCTCACATCAATGAACATTCTATTGAAGTACAAATTCCTTTCATTCAATTCTTTAAAAAGGATATATCCATTGTTCCATTAAGTATTAGTTACTATACATCATATGAAGAATTAGAAGAGTTAGGAAACGCAATTTCACAGGGAATAAAACAAATAAAAGAAGAAGTAATGATCATTGCCAGCACGGATATGAGTCATTATGTGAGCCAGGAAGTTGCAAAAAAGAAGGATTTTTTGGCAATCGACAGGATACTAGATTTGGATTCCAAGGGCCTTTATGACATTGTCAGTTTTGAAGACATCAGCATGTGTGGATTTCAACCTGTTACAGCAGCTCTGGTTGCTTCAAAGAAATCAGGTGCGGCAAAAGCAGTGCTTGTAAAATATCAGACCTCAGGAGATGTAACGGGAAATTATGATGAAGTTGTTGGCTATGCTGGGATAAGGATAGGATAACCCTCCTGGATTATTCATAAAAATTGCTGATACCAATATTTATTTTCCATTATATCTTCCAATTACGTTAATTTTTCCTTCAGCATAACATTTAACTCTTTTCCAATGCACTTATTTTTTCTAAATATCAGCAATTTTTACCTTACAGGCGAGCCGATCTTACCGCATCTGCTTCGTTGTAAAGGATTTGCGGTGAAATACCACAGCTGCATCCTTTACGCCTTGCATCTGCAGCAAGCTTGGCTCGTGAATAACCCACGTTCTCCTGGATTATTCATAAAAATTGCTGATAAGTTATTTAGATAAGATGAATTTGAGGGCATGTCTGCGCTCCACTAAGATTTTTAACACCATTTCCTCCCCGATCTTCTCGGCTCTGCTGGAACTCCGCGTGTTTATCTTAAGCAACGCCACAATGTCCCTGAGCCACCATTAACACCACCCCTTTGATTATACAGTGCTCACACATCCATCAGGCACGTCCGACTTTGTCGGGTTCCCTCGAAGATCGACTCAAAAAGGCTAAATCTTTCAATGTCGCTTCCTCCATCCCCTCAAATTCTCCTGGGTTATTTATAAAAATTGCTGATAGAATTAATATAATATCAACTGGTTTTTATCGTTCCCCCATGAAATCTTTGTAAGTACCTTGTGTTATATACATTCTCTATAATAAATTTTAGAGTTTGTGCCAAAGTGAAAGGAAAAGGTTGACATGAATATAAAAAACAGAATTATAATCTTATAAATTGACTTGACAAACTTATGTTATAAGTATATTTATATATCATGAAGCGCATTGAATGGAAGCCAAAGGCTCTTCATCAAATCCGAAAGATTAGTAACCAAGAAACAAAAAGGCTGATTTATGATGCGGTGGATACTCTGAAATATTTCCCACAATGTTTGAATATTAAGAAGCTGAAGGGGAGGAATGAATATCGGCTTCGGGTTAGCCATTGGCGAGTAATATTCACTGATTCGTTAAAAATTCTTTATATTGAGGAGGTCAAGAAAAGAAATGAGCACACTTACTAATATCCAGGTTATCGAACAAGATGGGAAACCCGCTTTTGCGGTTATTCCCTACGATGAATATTTAAAATTACTTTCTGATGAAGATGTTACTATCCCGCATGAAGTTGTTGGTCTTGTTGTAAAAAAAGGCTTAAATCTTGTAAAAGCATGGCGCACTTATCTTGGCATGACACAGGCAAGAGTTGCAAAAAAAGCCGGAATCAGCCAGGCCGCTCTTTCACAAATGGAAAAAAGCGAAAATAGATTAAGAACAGCAACACTTGAAAAGCTAGCACGCAGTATGGGATTATCTGTCGAACAACTCAAGGATTGATGAGGGATCTACTTTTTTCAACAAGAATCTAAATAATCGTAAATACAGTATGTATAAAGCAACAACAAAACTTGTAAAAAAGAGGGATAGTGAAATTTAAGACGAAAGCTTTTTTATCTATGGCTATATTTTTTTTCTTTTTATTTAGTTTTGGTGAAGTAAAAATCAAAGAAAAGCCAGAATGGACAGGAAAAATTAAATATAAAGAAGGAGTGAAAGTAGTAAAAAACCTAATAAACCTGTTTATGGAGATTTAACTTTTGATCTTGAAGTAAATCTAGACATTAGTGATAGAAAAAGTAAAAAATTCAAATTTCACGATATCGGACTAATTACTCTTGATAATCAAGAAAATATTTATGCATTGGATACAAGTGAGAATTGCATTCTTAAGTTTGACAGTAGCGGAAATTATTTAAAAAAGATAGGAAGAAAAGGACAAGGACCAGGAGAATTTGAAAGGCCATCAAATTTATTTATAGATAATCAGCACAATCTTTAGGTTTCAGATCAAAGAAAAATAAAAATATTTGATAGCTCTGGGAAATATGTAAAGAGTATTCGCCTTAATTACGAAATATATGAATTTTTTGTCGACTCACAAACAAATATAAAAGAATCTCCTCAATCAATTAGCCGAAAAGAAAAAGGATTTATTATTTAAAGAATGGAAAAGCACATTTCGAGAAGAGGGATAAGGTTCTCAAGAGAGCTAATTGAAGCAGCGTGTCAGTTCCCTCCTCACAGGCCTTTTTTTAAGCGAATTTTAGTTGATGATAGGAAGAGAATCTATGTAAGGAGAGTCGATTCCATTTTAGATAAAAGTGAGGTAATACGATTTGATATATTTGGGGAAGATGGTTATTATCTTTATAAAACAAATCTTACATTTACTCCTGAAGTCATAAGGAATGGATACATTTATGATATCTATTATTCAGAAGAATCAAATGAAATAAGTATTAAAAAATATAAGATAATAAATTGGTCTAATATAAAATCATTTCATAATAAAAATTATTAGGTAGCTTAAAGGATCAGTGATATTACTTAAATATATTTTGCAATTAAGAAGCATATTAATGGCATACTCGTGAATAATCCATGTTCTCCTGAATTATTCATAAAAATTGCTGATAAATAATTTAGATAAGATGAATTTAAGGAAATGGCGTTAAAAATCTTAGTGGAGCGCAGACATGCCCTCAAATTTATCTTATCTAAATAATCTATCATAGGCATTTTTTAGCCTTAACAGGCAATATTCCCCTTAAATAATTGAAATTTTTAATATTTAATGCTATAAATCATTGAGAGGAAAGAAGTTGAAAACCGAATCTTTAAGAGAGAAAGATACTAATATTCTGAATCTATTAGTAGAGAACTATCTGAAAATTGGGAGTCCTATAAGTTCAGGTTTTATTGTAAAAAAAACCAAAGCGTCTATCTCATCTGCTACAGTAAGAAATATAATGGCCAAGTTAGAGAATCACGGCTACCTTTATCAACCTCATACATCTGCAGGCCGTATCCCAACTGATAAAGGTTTAAGGCTTTATGTCAACGGTTTATTCAAAGAAGCCTTTTACAGTCGTGAATATATAAACCTTCCTTTAGAAGATTTTTATCTTGATAAAGGAGACTTCAATTCTCTTCTTGTAAAGGTTTCAAAAGTACTATCAGATTATTCAGATAATATAGGATTTGTAATTTCTCCAAGGATTTCCAAAATAAATTTTAGCCATATAAAATTTGTTAAAATATCTGAAGTGAAAATACTTATCATTTTAATCGCTTTATCTAATCTCGTGTTAACTGAATCTGTTGAAACGAAAGAATATTTCACTCAAGTTGAACTTGATAGAGCTTCTCGTTATATCAATGAAAATTTTGGAGGAAGAAACCTTGTTTTTATTCTTGATTATATTCTTAAAGAAGTCCCCAAATTCAGGATAAGATATGAAGATTTGATTAGTAAATTGACAATACTTTTAAAAGCTTATTTTTTTCAGGAAAAGAGAGAAAACAAAATATTTTTACAGGGTACTGCAAAACTGTTAGAAAAACCTGATTTATTTGATATGGAAAGGTTGAAATTTCTTTTTCAAAGCCTGGAGGAAAAGGCTAAACTTGCAAAGCTCCTTTCTGATTTTATAAGCCTTGAGAGGGTAAAAGTACTCATAGGGTCTGAATTGAATCTTCCCAATGTTTCAAGCTGTTCCCTTATTCTTTCTCATTATGGATATGACCGTCAGGTATTAGGTTCCTTAGGTATAATAGGGCCAAAAAGAATTCCTTATAAAAAAATTATCCCTGTAGTGGATTTTGTAGCAAAAAAGTTGAGCCAGGCTATCAGTTATGACAACTAGGGAGGAGAAAATGTCAAAAAAAATTGGAACAGAGCCAGAATTAAATGACCAAGAACATAAAATAGAAATAGAATATATAATCAATAAAAAAAAGCAAATAAAAGATAAACATGATGATATAAAAACATATGGAATTAAACTGAGAAAAAAGGAAAAAGAAATAAAAAATCTTAGAAAAGAAAATGCAGAACTAAAAGAAGAATATTTAAGGCAATTAGCCGATAAGGATAATCTTAGAAAGAGGCTTGAAAGAGAAAAAAATGAATTTTACCAGTATGCTCTTTCTGAATTTTTAAGTGATCTTATTGTTGTACTAGATAATTTTGAGAGAGCTTTGGAGACTGAGGATCAAAATAATAGTAAAGGTTACCAGGAAGGTATAAAGATGATCTATAAACAGTATCAAGATGTACTCATGAAACAGGGAGTAACCCATATAGATACGAAAGATAGAAAATTTGACCCAAATCTGCATCAAGCTTTTGTTACTGAAGAATCCGAAGATGTTGAAGAGGTCCAAATAAGTGAAGAACTTCAACGGGGATATACACTACATAACAGGCTTTTACGTCCAAGTCTGGTTAAAGTCATTATTCCAAAAAAAGAGAAATAATTATGGAGCATGTTATTGGTATTGATCTAGGAACTACTTATTCTTGTATGGCCTATTTGGAAGGAAAAGAACCAAGAGTTATATATAATATTGAAGGGATGCATGTAACTCCATCTGTTGTAAGTTTTACAAGCAAAGGAGAAAGGCTAATCGGTAACTTAGCCTCAAGGCAAGCAATTACAAATCCTGAAAATACAATTACTTCTATTAAAAGATATATGGGGAAAAAATTCCTGTCAAAAGATGTCCAAGAATCATTAAAAAGAATTCCCTATAAGTTAAAAGAGGCTCCTAATGGTGATGTAATAGTTGAAATTGATTCTAAAGTGATAACTCCTCAAGAGATCTCTGCTATGATTCTTGGGTATATGAAGAAATGTGCTGAATCATACTTTGGAGAAAAAGTAAATAAAGCTGTAATCACAGTTCCAGCACATTTTAATGACAACCAGAGGCAAGCTACAAAAGATGCTGCCAGAATTTCAGGCCTCGAAATATTGCGGGTTATTAACGAGCCAACTGCTGCAAGCTTGGCTTATGGCTTTAATGAGAAAAAAAACAGCACCATAGCTGTATATGATATGGGAGGTGGAACTTTTGATATAACATTGATGGAAGTAAATAGCGGCATTTTCAATGTGCTGGCCACGAATGGTAATTCCTATCTTGGAGGGGATGATTTTGATAACCGCATCGTAGAGTGGCTTATAGATGAATTTAAAAAGGAAAATGGTGTTGACATTTCAGAAGATAAATTAGCAATACAGAGAATAAAAGAAGCGGCAGAAAAGGCTAAACGCGAACTCTCTTTTACTCTTGAAACTGAAATTCACCTTCCCTTTATTTGTTCCTATAAATCCAGCTCAAAACATATAAGAAAGAAGATGACAAGAAGATTACTCGAAGAATTAACAGGAGATTTTGTTGAAAAAACTATACCTTACATTGAGCAAGCACTATACGATGCTAAAATAGAACCTGCGCAAATCGATGAAACAATTCTAGTCGGTGGACAAACTCGTATGCCCTTGATAAAAAAGATGATAACAGATTTTTTTAGGAAAGAACCTGTTGAGCATTTGAATCCTGACGAGATTGTGGCTATGGGTGCTTCTATCCAATCAGCCGTTTTACAAGGTAAAATGTCCGGTCTCGTTGTTCTTCTTGATGTAACCCCTATTTCTTTGGGCATTGAAACAGAAAATGAAAACTTTGTCAAAATTATTGAAAAAAATAGCACTATTCCCACAAAAAAAACAATGGCATTTACGACAGTTGAGAATGATCAAAGAAGAGTGAGAATACATGTTCTCCAGGGCGAAAGTGAAAAAGCAGCCGAGAATATATCCTTAGCGGTATTTAGCCTTGTAGGAATAGAAGGAGCTCCTGCTGGCATGCCAAAGATTGATGTTACTTTTGAAATAGATACTGATGGAATAGTTAAAGTTTCAGCCAAAGATATCGCTACTGGTAGAGAACAAGGAATTGAAGTAAGACCTTCTTCTGGTCTTACTAAAGAGGAAATAGATAATATTATAAAGACACAAAAGAAGGAATCTGGGGTAGATAAGGATGACAAAACAGGACTATTATGAAGTTTTAGGTGTATCTCGTGATTCTTCTTCCGAAGAAATAAAAAGAGCCTATCGTCAAATGGCTCTAAAATATCATCCTGATAAAAATCCAGGTAAAAAAGATGCAGAAGAAAAATTTAAGATTGCGGCCGAAGCATACAGCGTTCTCATTGATCATAATAAAAGATCTATTTATGACCAATTTGGTTATGAAGGTTTGCGAGGAGAAGGATTTAGCGGATTTTCTGGATTTAATTCGTCAATTTTTGAGGATTTCGAAGATATCCTAGGAAATTTTTTTAATTTTGGATTCGGAAATTTCTTTGGGACACGTCAGAAAAGAAATTCATATTATCCTAGTAGAGGAAGAGACCTCGCTTTAGAACTTGAAGTATCATTGGGAGAAGCAGCCTTTGGGGTGGAAAAAGAAATCAAACTTAACAGGATTGAACTGTGCTCTGTATGTAAAGGTTCAAAGATGCAGCCTGGCACACAGAAATCTGTATGTAGCCAATGCCAGGGGAGAGGACAGGTCCGTTATCAACAGGGTTTTTTTACAGTTTCTCGCACTTGTTCATATTGTAGAGGAACTGGAGAAATAATTACTTCTCACTGTGAAGAATGCAAGGGTTCCGGTAGAATAAAAAAAAAGAAAACACTAAAGATTAAGATACCAGCAGGAGTTGATAATGGTATTAGGCTGAGAATGGAAGGGGAAGGGGAAGCTGGAGATAGAGGTGCATCAAGAGGCGATCTTTATATTTCTATTCGAGTAAAAAAACACGAGTTGTTTGAAAGAGAAAATAGTAATCTATTCTGTCAGGTTTCTATATCTTTTGCAAAGGCAGTTTTGGGAACAACTTTGGAAATTCCAACCTTAGAAGGAAAAGAAACTTTGAAAATTGCTCCAGGTACTCAAACGGGAAAAGTTAACAATTTAAAAGGGAAAGGGATGAAAAACCTTCACAACAATAGAAAGGGAGATTTATTTGTTAAAGTCAATGTTAGGACGCCAGAGAATTTAACAAAAGAACAAAAAGAAATCATTAAACAGTTTGCTAAATCCAGAGGTGAAAATTTGGGAACAGTGGACCAAAATATTGTCAGCAAAGTGAAAAATATTTTCCATTAGAGAGGAGCGTGGGTGATGTTTCTCAAAGGCCAGAAGGTCGGTAAATATCATATTTTACAACCACTTGGGAGTGGTGGTTTTGGTTCTGTTTTCTTGGCTAAGAATACATGGCTTAACGTCCAAGTAGCAATTAAAGTCCCCCACAAACAGTCAACAGAGCTTTTTAAGCTTCTTAAAGAACCGAGGCTTCAAGCAGCTTTGGACCATCCAAATATTGTCCGTATGATTTCTGCTGAGAAAGTAAACAAGATCTTTTTCATGGTTATGGAATATGTTAAGGGAGAAACATTGGAAAAGATTTTAGAGCGTGAGAAGGCATTGGATTGTAAGACTTCCATTGAGTATGTTATGCAGATTGCCAGTGCTGTTAGTCATGCTCATGCAAATAAGATTGTTCATAGAGATTTAAGACCGTCTAATATAATTATCTCAAATGAGGGAATACTTAAAATTACTGATTTCGGGACATCGGTTTGGCTGAATAATATGCCTTATGCATCGACTAGAATTGGATCTCCTCCGTATATGGCTCCTGAACAATTTTTAGGAAAAGCAACATTTAAATCTGACATCTATTCCATAGGATGTATATTTTACGAGTTAATTATCGGCAGACCTCCTATATTCGACCCAGATCCTTTTAAAATATTGGAAAAGGCAAAAGAGGGGAAAATTACACCACCACGCTTGAAAAACAATAAAATTCCTAAAGATATTGATAAAATTATCATGAGATGTCTTTCTCCAAAAATTGAAGAAAGATACCAGAAAGCCTCAGAAATCGTGAAAGAATTAACAAAATTCAAAGGTAAAGATACTGATAAATCAGAACTGGATGATATATTAGGAAGAATAAGAGCAAGGGAAAGAATAAATAAAAAGCTATGTTGGAATTGTAGAAAGCCCTTGCCTATTAGAGCTAAGAAATGTCCTCACTGCGGAGAAGTAATCTGAAATCATAACCTGTTTATATTGTGATGATGCAATTTTAGAAAATCTATAGTAGTAAATAAATGCAATAAGGGAATGGAAGCAAAAATGAGGTAATTTGACTTCAATTAACAATTTAGATAAAATTATTTGCTGCATAAAAATGCCTTCGTAAAATGATCCTATTAATGCATTGGAATTTATCATCCGGGTTTAGTGAGCAATATAATTAAAAATAGGAGTTTTAAATGAGCCCTTTTAATGAAAATAGTAAGGTTTGGATGAATGGAAAATTAGTACCATGGAAAGAGGCTAATATTCATATTGCTTCTCATGTTGTCCACTATGGAAGTTCCATTTTTGAAGGATTCAGAGCGTATGAAAATCCTCATGGGATAGCAATTCTTCGACTTCAAACACATATAAAAAGGTTATTTAATTCATGTAAGATATATCGCATGGAAATTCCTTACACTGAGGAAGAAATCAATCAGGCTGTTATAAATACAATTAGAGTGAATAAACTCAAATCTTGCTATATCAGACCTGTAGTATACAGAGGCTATGGAACATTGGGAGTCGATCCTTTCCCAAATCCTGTTGACTGTGCAATTTTAGCCTGGGAGTGGGGGAAATATCTTGGCGATGAAGCATTGGAAAATGGTGTTGATGTAAGAATATCTTCCTGGCAAAGGATGGCACCAAATACTTTTCCTGCATTAGCAAAGTCAGGCGCTAATTATATGAACTCTCAGCTTATTAAAATGGAGGCAATATTAGATGGATATATTGAGGGAATCGCTCTAAATGTTAGAGGACATATAAGTGAAGGAAGCGGAGAGAATATTTTTCTAGTAGTCGATAATATCCTGTATACTCCACCTTTATCTTCTTCTGTATTACCAGGAATAACAAGGAATTGTGTAATGCAGATAGCTAAAGATATAGGGATTCCTGTATCTGAAGAGACTATTCCAAGGGAAATGCTTTATGTCGCAGATGAAGTGTTTTTCACAGGTTCAGCGGCTGAGATTACTCCTATCCGATCGGTTGATAAAATTTCTATTGGAAATGGAAAGAGGGGACCAATAACACAAAAGCTTCAGGATGAATTTTTTGGATATATTAATGGTGATAAGAAAGATAAATATAACTGGTTGACATATGTATATAATACAAATTAAGAAAATCAAATTTAACTTATTTAAACGGGGGCAAGATGGAAATAGATGAGCTTTTAAAAATAGCCATTGAAAGCGAAGCTTCCGACCTGCATCTTAAAGCCGGAAATTTTCCTATAATTCGCGTTCATGGAGTTCTGCAGCCTTTAACCACATTCCCAAGGTTATCAACAGAAAATACTTTTGAATTGACTGATCAGATTACGAATGATTTCCAGAAGGAGGCATTAAGAGAGGATCTCGATATAGATTTAGCTTACAGCCTTGCAGGTTTCGGAAGATTCAGAGGAAGTATTTATCACCAGAGAGGAACATTGGCCATATCTTTGAGAATTATTCCACTAGAAGTGATGTCCATAAGGGAATTGCTGCTTCCTGAAGTTCTGGAGAGTATTGCGATGGAACAGAGAGGCCTTGTTATTGTAACTGGGACAACTGGTTCAGGTAAAACAACAACTCTTGCAGCAATGATCGATCACATCAATATTCATCAAAGGCTAAATATCATTACTATTGAAGATCCAATAGAATATCTTCACCGCGATAAAAAGAGCACTATCAGCCAGCGAGAAGTAGGGCTTGATGTTTCGGATTTTGCAAGAGGTCTTAGAGCATCCTTAAGAGAAGATCCAGATATTATTCTAGTTGGAGAAATGAGGGACAGAGATACGATTGAGACAGCTCTTCTGGCAGCCGAGACCGGGCATTTGGTCTTGAGTACTCTTCACACACTAGATGCACCTGAAACAATAAACCGTATTATCTCGGTTTTTGCTCCTCATCACCAGAGACAGGTTCGATTTCAACTCTCTTCTATCATGAAGGCTATAATTTCCATGAGACTCATTCCAAAAAAGGACGGCCAAGGAAGAGTGCCGGCTGTTGAGGTTATGATAAATACGCCATATGTCGCAGAATGTATTCATGATAGAGAAAAGACTGGCCTTATAAGGGATGCAATTGCATCGGGTGTTTCTCAGTACCATATGCAGACTTTTGACCAATCAATTTATCGCCTTTATAAAGAAGGCTTTATCTCTTACGAACAAGGGCTGCGATATTCATCAAGTCCTGATAATTTCAAATTGAGAGTCATGGGAATTCGGTCAACATTGGATGTTGCCCTTGATGATATGGAACAAGAGATGAGTAGTACTAAGAGAAAGAAAAAAGCTGAGGAAGAAGAACAAGAAGAAGAATAGATGGAAGCCCAGAAAATCAGAGAATTATTTCTCGATTTTTTCGAAAAGAAAAATCATAAAATCGTCAAAAGTTCTTCTCTATACCCAAAAGATGACCAGTCTCTTCTATTTACGAATGCAGGGATGAATCAATTTAAAAACATTTTTCTTGGACTTGAAAAAAGAAGTTACACAAGATCGGCTTCAGTTCAAAAATGTCTGCGTGTAAGTGGAAAACATAATGACCTGGAACAAGTTGGAAAAACTAATAAACATCATACTTTTTTTGAGATGTTGGGAAATTTTTCTTTTGGAGATTATTTTAAGAAGGCAGCCATTGAATATGCATGGCAACTTGTTACAGAAGTTTTCAAAATGGAGAAAGATGCACTTTATATTACTGTCTATAATGATGATGATGAAGCCTTCCAGATATGGAGTGAGAGTATAGGAATTTCCGAGGACAGGATATTTCGATTCGGGAAGAAAGACAATTACTGGGCTATGGGAGAAACAGGCCCATGCGGACCATGTTCCGAAATACATTACGACCTTGGGCAAGAAATCCAAGAAGGAGATCCGTACAGCTTAATAGAAGCTGGAAGTGACAGATTCTTAGAATTGTGGAACCTGGTGTTTATGCAGTATTATCAAGATGAAAAAGGACAAATTCATTCTCTGCCTTCTCCCTCTATTGATACAGGAATGGGACTTGAAAGAGTAGCTGCTATACTTCAAGGCAAAAAAAATAATTATGATACTGATTTATTTCTCCCTTTAATCGAAACTATAAGCAATATTTGCAGTCTCGAATATCCTTCAAATGATGATAATAATATATCCATGAGGATAATTGCTGACCACATAAGGGCAATTTCTTTTTTATTAATTGATGGTATTATGCCCTCAAATGATGGCCGCGGATATGTTTTAAGAAGACTTATCCGTCGTGCATTCCGGCGAGGGAATGTATTGGGAATACACGAACCTTTTCTATACAAACTGGTTGGTGTAGTTAGCGATATTATGAAGGATGCCTATCCTGAATTACTTTCTTCTTCAAATTATGTCTCTAAGATTTGCCTTTCTGAAGAAAAACGTTTCTCGCTTGCTCTTTCTTCTGGAATTCTTACTTTTAACAAATATATAGCAGACGCCAAGGAATCTGATAAACGGATCATTCTTGGAACAAAATTGTTTAAGTTATATGATACTTATGGCTTTCCTCTTGACCTATCACAGGAATTGGCAGAGGAGGAAAATATAGGGGTGGATAAAGAAGGGTTTTTCAAGGAAATGGATAAACAACGACAGCGAGCGCGTCTCTCCTGGAAAGGAGAAACTAGACAGAACGGGATAAAAACTTATGGGGAATTAAAAAATCTTATTATTAGATATATTGGATATGAAGATGTGAGAGTTCATGAGGCTTCTGTATTAGCAATGTTAAAAGAAGGAAAACATGTAAAGGAGCTTAAAAATGGAGACTCAGGGGAAGTGTTTCTAAGCAAAACTCCTTTTTATGCAGAAGCTGGGGGCCAGGTTGGTGATTCAGGAATTTTAAAAAATCCACATTTTTCTGCATTAGTGGAAACTACTTATTACCCAATTCCAAATATAATTTCTCATAAAGTTAAGGTTATCTCAGGAATGCTTAAAATCCATGATACGGTTGAAGCCTTAGTTGATGTCCATAAGAAAAAAGCAATAAGTTTAAATCATACTGCTACTCATCTTCTTCATGCCTCGTTAAGACAGATCCTAGGTGATCACATTAAACAAGCAGGATCTCTTGTCTCTGCTGAAAGATTTAGATTCGATTTTACACATTTTTCCTCATTAAACAATTCAGAATTGAGGCAGGTTGAATTCCTGGTCAATGAAAAGATAAGAGAGAACATTAAAGTCAAAACCAGAATAGTTTCCTTGGAAGAAGGGATTAAAGAAGGGGCTATTGCCATTTTTGAGGAAAAATATCAAGAAAAAGTGAGAATGGTTACCATTGGTTGCTTTAGTAAAGAACTTTGCGGTGGAGTCCATATACATAATACAGGAGAAATTGGCTTGTTTAAAATCATATCTGAAACAAGTGTAGCTGCAGGGATGAGAAGAATCGAAGCAGTAACAGGAGAAGAAGCCTTAAAATATGTACAGGAGACGCATGAGCTGTTGTTAGAAATCCAAAATGTTTTAAATTCCCCACGTGAAAATCTTACTTTACAAATTGGGAAATTGATGAAGTCATTAAAACAAAATGAAAAAGAATCCAAATCACTCAGGCAAAAGCTTGCAAATTTCAAGTATGGCAAAAAAGACAGTCATATCCAGAAAATCAATGGAATTTCTGTTATTATCCAAAAAGTTGAAGGGTTGAATGATAAAGAGGTCAGAGAACTGGCTGATTCTCTTAAACAAAAAATTGGTTCGGGAATAATTATATTAGGTGCTGCTACAGAAGAAAAGGTGTTTTTAGTATCGGTAGTTACAAAAGATCTTACTGTACGTATAAAAGCAGATGACATCATCAGGAAGATTGCACTAATGGTAGGTGGTGGGGGAGGAGGCAGGCCGGATTTTGCCCAGGCTGAAGGAATAAAGGTTAATAGCTTGAATCAAACACTGAAAAAATGTTCATCTATTCTGGAAGAAATGATAAAATAGGGTATAAAAATCACCCTTAAAGGTGATTGTATTTATTTTAAAAATTTGGAATTATATATTTAATTTTCAGTAGAAAAAATAGAGAACAATGGCATCTGGATTTATTCTCACTAAAAAAATTAAAGTAATAATTGCTATATTTCTATTTATACTGTTCTATTCAGGAATAGAAGCCAAAGCCCAGATTAAAAGAGATGGTGGATACGATGAAATCATACAAACAATAGCTGATAAACATGGTGTAGAAGCGCCTCTGATTCATTCTATAATCAAAGCAGAATCAAATTATAACACAAATGCATTATCTACTAAAGGAGCGATTGGATTAATGCAGCTAATGCCTGAAACTGCACGGAAATACGGAGTAACAAATCCATATAATCCCGAAGATAATATTGAAGGGGGAGTAAAATATCTTAAGGATTTAATTAAAGTCTACTCAGGAAGGACAGAACTAGTTCTGGCGGCTTATAATGCCGGCCAGGAAGCTATAAAGAAATACGGTGGCATTCCTCCCTATCCTGAGACAAGAAATTATATTGAAAAAGTGAAAAATTATGGATACAGGAAATCATTTATAAGGCACAGAACAAAAATATATACATATTATGACAAATCAGGGAGGGTGGTTTTTACAAACAACCGGGATCTCTATTTGATGAACAAAAAAGATAATTAGAACCAGAGGGAACAATTCCTAACGATGTTTTCGGATTCAGGATTGATTATTATCTGTGTCTTCAGCATTATACGTGTTTTTAGGAACATCGATGACTCCTTGATTGTTTTGAGATGTTTTTTTCTTAAAAATGGAGATCCCAATTATTCCTCCGAGCGCTCCTAATACTGAAAATATAATTACAGAAATAACGAATCCGAGCATTAACATTGGAATTGATCTTTCAACTCCGCCTTTTTCAAGCAGGTTTTCCCAACCTGAGGGCATTTCTTCAGCATAGTCAGCAAGTTTCTCCATGATGTTTCTAGTAAACTCACTGCTCATAGCACTGAAAGGAATGCTGACAATAAAATCCACAACAGCTGCTATTATTCCAGTAAAAACACCTACTATAGCTCCATCCCCAGCACTTAATGCAACGGAAGAGTCTTTAGATAGTAAATAGGCCGACAGTATGGCTCCGCCAATGATCCATATGCAGCATAGACAGTTAATAAAAGGGACACCTGATAGGATTCCTGCTACAGCTCCGCCTATCAGGGCTGGCATAAACATTCTAGGTTTTTGATCAATCATTGCTCCTCCTTCTCAGGTGGTTTCTCCTATTTTATTTTGTTTTGTGTTTTAATTTCAAGATATATTTTTACAGGCAAGATATCAGATTCTCGAATTTTTCATTTTGTTAATAAAATAGTCAGACAATCCAGCGATAAAGAAAAAAGGAAGAATGATTCCCCAAATTAATCCAGTTATGAATCGCAGCCAGCCAGGAGTCATCCATAAATGAAAAACATTGCCTATTTTATCAGCAACAATTGGCAGAGACATTAGTATAAATGTTTTTATTCTGGGTAATGAAATTTTGGAAAAACCTTTCAAAAAAGGATAAAATACAGTGCCTGTCAAGAACCCAAAATATACACCAAGACAACGGGCACACACAGCAAGAGGATATCCATACACATAAAAACATCGAGAAGGAATTTGATGGCAAATAAGGGAAAAAACAGCATAAATCAGTCTATTCCATTCTGATGTCTGACTTTTAAGGTAAGGAGCAAAAAATATTGCTGCTATCCATAGTAAAACTCCAGCTAATGTGCCAGAATATACAAAAATTACTTTATTTATTGCTTTCATTTTATATCCGTATTAGGCTAATCAATACAGTATACTTTGTCAAAAAGAGAAGTGTTGACAGAATAATTAGCAAAGTATACATTTAACCCTGGAAAATAAGTTATTAGCTAAAGATATATTAATAGGAGATGAGAATGAAAAATAACAAAAAAATTGGGATTATTTCTTTTCTTATTGTATTGCTTCTTCCGTTCTCATTGATATTTCCACAATCCGAAGAAGCTTTGAAAGTTTTAGAAAAAAACAAAAATAGTGTAGTTTCTTTTGTTTCCTTGGGGGAGGATAAAGAAGTAATCTGCAGGGGGACAGGATTTGTTATAAGCAATGGGATTATGGCAACAAACTATCACCTGGTCAGTCAAGCCAAAAACGTTGAAGGGATAAATTTCAAAGGGAAAAATGTTAAAGTTGAAGGGATTGTCACTGTCGATAAAAATTTAGATATTGCTTTTTTAAAAATTAAAAGCAAGGCGCTTTCTCTTCCTTTTAGCGAGTCGAATGAGTTTGAAGCGGGAAAGAATATTTTTACTATTGGAGGAAACGAATCAGGAGAGATCAAAGTTGTTGATGGTACAATAGGAGAACTTTTAGAATATGCTCCTAATCAGAAAATTATCGACACAACCTTAAATCCGCCAGATAGTTTTTGTGGAGGTCCTGTTCTTGATTCAAACGGGCAGGTCTTAGGTATGATTGTTTTCCTGGATAATGTAGAAAAATTCGTCTTTCCTGTTAGAGTATTGATGGGTTTACAGAAAGGCAGCACAGTGACCAAGTTTAAGAATTGGGAGCAGGAAGATTATTTTTCAACTCTGGAAGGGTCTTACTTTGCAGGAAAGATATATTATGCATTGGACAACACTGGCAAGTCTGAAAAATATTTGAAAAAAGTCATAGAACAAAAACCTAAAGATATCAATGTATACATTCTTTTAGCTTCTATTAATGTTAAGCAAAGGTACTATTCTGCAGCAGTCACAAACTATAAAAAAATAATTGAGTTAGACCCTAATATGAACAGTGCTTATTTTGGCCTTGGTATAGTGTATATAAATATGATGAAGTGGAAAGATGCAATCCCACAATTAGAAAAAGCAGTCCAGCTCAATCTTAACAATAACGAGGCTTATTTTCAGATTGGGAGTGCTTATGAAGCACTAAGGGATTTTGAAAAGGCAGCCGAAGCATATAAAAATTATGTTAAATCAGAGCCTAAAAATCCTGGAACAGGGTATTATAATCTTGCTATATGTCAGATAGAACTTAAACAATTTGCAGAAGCTATTGCATCTTTTCAAGAGGCTTTAAAAGAAAAACCTAATGATTTAGTAATCAATCAAAAATTGGCTCAGGCGTGCAAGAATGCAGGCCAGTATGAGAAGGCTGCTGGAATCTATACCAATCTTTCCGAAATAAACCCTGAAAATACAAAAATATATCTAAACAATATTATCAAGATGTATGATGAAGCCAATATGCCTGACAAAGCAATTGAAAGCACAAATAGATTGATTGAGCTCGATCCTGAGGATGCTGATGCTGTTTATAACCTTGGATATATGTATGTCAAGCTTAATAAATATAGTGAAGCGGTAGAACCATTCAAAAGAGCCATAGAAATAAAACCCGATTTTAAGTATGCTTATTCAAATCTAGGATTTTGTTATAGCAAATTAAAGAAATATAAAGATTTTATTGCAGTATACAAGAAACTTGTAGAAATAGACCCTGAGGATGCTGATGGATGGCTTAGTATTGGTATTGGGTATATGTACCTGAAAAATTTCTCATCTGCTGCCGAACCTATCGAAAAAGCGGTCGAACTTAGGCCTGACCATGCTGTTTCACTTTATAACTTAGCTATTGTCTATTTGAATCTTCATGATAATTACAGTGCAAGAAAAATATATGGAAAATTGAAGGAAGTCGATCCGAATCTTGCCAGTAAGCTGCAAAAACTATTACGTTAAAATACTCAAGATTCTAGCCTAAAGAACATTGGAGCGTATGAATAAAATCAAACACTAGAGAACTAACATCTCGGTTAAATTGACAAAAAAGCAAAATTATGATAAGAAGAAATATAACATTAATTCAAACTCAATAAAATAAATCATATCTTTCCATGATGGTCGATTATATAAAGGCTACATTATTTTTGTTTCTGTGTAGAAAGGGCAGGTGGCGAAATTGGCATACGCGCTAGGCTTAGGACCTAGTTCCTATTGAAGGAGTGCGGGTTCGAGTCCCGCTCTGCCCATTTCACATTACCCTGAATAATTAAGGGAGAATTCATGGACAAGACAAAAAGTTCTGTAAAGATACTTAGTGAATGTAAAAGAGAGATTGAATTAGAGATCCCTTCAAATGAGGTAATGGAAGAATTTGAGAGGACAGTATCTAAATTTTCAAACAGAGTAAAAATTAGGGGTTTTAGACCTGGTAAAGCCCCGGCGGATATTGTTAAGCGTATGTATTCAGCTGAAATTAGAGAATCTATAATTAATTCCCTTGCTCCAGAGGCCATAAAAAATGAGATGAAAATAAATAATTTTAATCCTGTTGGAATTCCAGTGGTCAGTGATATATCTTTTAATGAAGGAGGGCCTATTCGTTTAAAGGCTCAATTTGAAGTATGGCCAGAATTTAATCTCCCTGAATATAAAAACATAGAAGTAAAAAAGAAAAGCGTTTCTGTAACAGATCAGGAAATAAATCAATCTTTGCAAAATCTTAGTACTAGATATGTACAATACCTACCAGTAGAGGGCAGGGGAGTGCTTGATGGTGATTATGTTGTCGCAGAATTGAAAGGAAGAAATGTAAAAACAAAAAGGTTCCTTTCAACCGAGAAAGTGACTATTCTTGCAGGCCACCCTGAAAACGAAAAAGTTTTAAACCAGAATTTGACAGGATTAAAACCTAATGAAGAAGGAAATTTCACAATTAGCTATGACAAAAGTCATAAAAATAAAAAATTATCAGGAAAAGAAATTTCTTATAGCCTTAGAGTTATTTCTATTAAAGAAAGAAAAATCCCTGATATTGATGATGAATTTGCAAAGGAAGTTGGAGAATTTGAAAATTTGAAAGAGTTACGAAAAGAAATAAGAAAGGAGCTTCTTTCAGCAAAAGAAAGGGCGATGAAACAAGAATTAGCACAAGAAATTATTGAAAGGATCTCTGATAAATTGAGTTTCGAACTTCCAGATAGCGTGATTGAACAAGAATCTTTAAATATTGTAAGGCAAATGCTTTCATCACGATCACAAAAAACCAGCAAAGAAGAGTTTGAAAAGCTTAAAGACGAAGCGAAAAAAAATGCAGAGAAAAATTTGAAAAATCAATTGATTCTTGCCAGGATTGCAGAAAAAGAAAACCTTGAAGTTTCTGATGCGGAGGTATCTGAGGAGCTAAAGTCTATAGCGAAAGCAAATAATGTACCTTTGGCTCAAATTATAGATAAAGTTAATAAAGAGGGGAATAGGGAGGAATTAAAAGAAAAGTTGCTTTTTAAAAAGACCTTTGACTTTTTAGTTGAACACGCTATAATAAAAGGTTAGTCATACCATGATTTTAATCCCCGCATAATGAGAATTAAGCCACAAGATAAGGGTGAAAATCAATTTGCCAAATATAGATGAAGCAAAGTCAAGAAAAAAAGATAATATTGAATTTTAATAGCGGATTGCTGGAGTAAAATAATGAAAATCGAAGACAACAATGAAACAATAAAGAATCTTCCTTTAATTCCTTTAAGGGATATTGTTGTTTTTCCTTCAACACTAGTACCTTTTATAATCGGACGGTCTTCTTCAAAGAAAGCACTTGAACGAGCCTTTCAAAAGGACAAAATGATTTTTATTTCTGCTCAGATAGATGCTTCTTTAGATACACCCCGTCCATCGGATATTTATTCAGTGGGTCTCCTTGCGAAAATAATCAGAATGGTTAAAATGGATGATGGCAATATCAAAGTAGTTGTAGAAACGAAAAAAAGAGCCCGGATTATAGAATATCTAAGTTTATATCCATTTTATAAAGTTCTTATAAAAAATATCGTAGAAATTGAATGTGATAATGCAATATTAAGAGAAATATTAAAAAAACTCCTTGTTCTTTTTGAAGATTATTTAAAGATTAGCCAGCACACAAATTTAGATTCAATCATTCCTGCTTTAAAAGGTAATAGCCCCGGAAGGATTTCTGATATTATCTCTTCTCATTTATACTTGCCCGTAGAAGAGAAACAGAATCTTTTGGAAATAATAAATCCATATGAAAGATTACAAAGACTTAATTTTATTTTAGAAAATGAGATTTTGAAGATTCATTCTAAATTAAGAGGAGAAGGGAAAAAACAAAACCGCTACAAAGTGTCTGTCGGTGAATCAAATCAAAAAATCTTCCCCACAGGGATAAGTTTTAAAAAAGAAAGTAAACCCAACGAAATTGAAGAACGTAGAAAGAAAATTGCTAAAACCAGAATGACAAAGGATGCAGAAGAAAAGGCTTATAAAGAGCTGGAGCGTTTAGAATCTATGCCGCCTATTTCTGCAGAAGCGACTGTATGCCGTAATTATCTCGATTGGCTTATATCTTTACCCTGGAATAAAAAATCAAGAGAAAAAAGAAACATAAAAGAAGCGGAAAAAATTTTAAATGAGGATCATCATGGACTAGAGAAAGTTAAGGAAAGAATTTTAGAATATCTCTCTATCAGACAGCTTGTTAAAAATCCAAAAGGTATTATATTAGGTTTCGTTGGTCCTCCTGGGGTGGGGAAGAGTTCACTTGCTCGTTCTATTGCACGTGCAACACATAGAAAGTTCGTACGTCTCTCATTGGGAGGGGTCAGGGATGAGGCTGAAATCAGAGGACATAGGAGGACATATATTGGAGCTTATCCAGGAAGAGTGATACAGATGATCAAAAAGACTGGGACAAAAAACCCTGTTTTTTTACTAGACGAAGTAGATAAGATGAGTGTTGATTTCAGGGGGGATCCGGCCTCGGCATTGATGGAAGTTTTAGATCCTGAACAAAATAGTACTTTTTTAGATCACTATATTGATACGGAGTTTGATTTATCCCAGGTAATGTTTATTGTAACGGGAAATATGACCGATTCCATTCCAAGGGCCTTGATTGACAGAATGGAAATTATAAGGCTTCCTGGCTATACAGATGAAGAAAAGCTTATAATTGCTAAACAGTTTTTATTGCCTAAACAGCTAAAATCGCATGGTCTTGGAACACGCAACAATCTTAATATTACAGACAAAACATTTAGAAAACTTATCCGTGAATATACCAGAGAAGCAGGAGTAAGAAATTTGGAACGTGAGATAACTTCTATATGCCGTAAAATTGTTAAAAAGGTCGTCGCAAAAGGAAAGGATTATAAAGAAACCATAACTCCAAAAATTCTAGAAAAGTACTTGGGTATCCCAAGATTCAAGCGTTTAGAAATATATAAAATCGATGAAATTGGAGTCGCTATTGGTATGGCTTGGACAGAATTTGGTGGAGAGCTTTTAGCTTTTGAGGCAACGAAGGTTCATGGAAAAGGAAATTTTACATTGACAGGGCAGCTTGGAGAAATCATGCAGGAATCTGCCCAGACAGCTTTTAGCTATGTTAAGGGAAAGATGTTTGAATTGGATATTGCCCAGGATTTACATAAAAACTTCGATGTTCATGTTAATGTTCCAGAGGGAGCAACTCCAAAAGAAGGGCCTTCAGCAGGAATAACTATTGCAACATCAATGATATCTCTTCTTGCGGAAATTCCAGTATCGAAAAAAGTATCCATGACCGGAGAAATCACCCTAAAAGGAAGAGTTCTTCCTGTAGGAGGTATAAAAGAAAAATTATTAGCTGCATATCGAGAGGGAATAAAGGAGGTCATTATTCCGATAGATAATAAACCAGATTTAAAAGATATACCAAAAAAAATAAAAGCTAATATGAATATTCATATTGTAGAAAACATGGATGAAGTATTAAAAATCACGTTGACAAAAGACTTACCTGATAAATTAATAAAAGGAAGTGCACAAGTTTGCTCTTACGAACCTAAAATCAAAGAAAATGAGAGAGAATCTCAAAAGACTTCTGTAACATATTGATATTAAACAATTTGTGGGGGATTTTCTCTAACTGCATTTGTTTCTAAATAAAAATAAAGAGAGGTAATAAAATGAAAGAGTTCAATCTAGCAGAATTGGAAGAAAAAGATATTCAGAAATTAGTAAAAATTTCCGGAGACTTGGGACTTGCTGATGATGATATTAAAGACTCTACCAAACAAAATTTAACTTTTAAAATATTAGAAGCACAAGCCAAAAAAAATGGACTGCTTTTTTCTGAGGGAGTATTAGAATGTCTTGATGATGGATTTGGATTTTTGAGGTCTCCTGAATTCAGCTACCTGCCCAGTCAGGATGATATATATGTGTCTCCTTCTCAAATCAGAAAATTTAAGCTTAAAACAGGTGATGCTATATCTGGGATCGTTAGACCTCCAAAAAATGGAGAAAAGTATTTCGCTCTTATTAAAATTGAAGCGATAAATTTTGGACATCCTGATATAGTTCTTGGAATGAGAAGAAACATAGATTTTGATAATTTAACTCCATTGTATCCTTTTGAAAAATTTAATTTGGAAGATACTCAGCCAAAGAATCTTAATGCAAGAGTCATGGATCTATTAACTCCTATTGGAAAAGGACAAAGAGGATTAATAGTTTCTCCACCAAGAGCAGGAAAGACAACACTTTTGAAGACAATTGCAAAATCTATTGAGATAAATCATCCTGAAGTATTTCTAATTGTATTATTAATTGCGGAACGTCCTGAGGAAGTTACAGATTTTAAAAGAAGTATAAACGGAGAAGTAATAGCTTCTACTTTCGATGAGCCTCCAATAAGAAATGCACAGGTCGCACATATCGTTTTAGAAAAAGCAAAAAGGCTGGTAGAACTTAAAAAAGATGTTGCTATTTTAATGGATAGCATAACAAGATTAGCAAGAGCTCACAATGCAATTATTCCTCCTTCAGGAAAAGTTCTTTCAGGGGGAGTAGATGCAAATGCTCTTAATAAACCAAAGAAATTTTTCGGTTCAGCTAGAAAAATTGAAGAAGGTGGAAGTTTAACAATAGTTGCTAGTGCTCTTATAGAAACAGGAAGCCGTATGGATGATGTTATATTCGAAGAGTTTAAAGGAACAGGTAATATGGAGATAAAATTAGACAGAAGATTAGTAGACAAAAGATTGTTTCCAGCTATAGATATTAATAGATCGGGAACAAGAAAAGAAGAACTATTAATAAAAGAAAATGACCTAAAAAGAATATGGGTTTTAAGAAAAGTTTTAAGCCAGCTTAACGAAACAGATGCTATGGAATTGTTACTGGAAAAAATAGCAAAAACAAAAACAAACAAAGATTTCCTTGATGCTATGAGCAAAGGCTTGTAGATATGAGCAAAGGCTTATAGAATAGATCTGGATTAAAAAAAGAATCAAATTACGGCCTTTCAGCCGGTGTAGGCGATATTCAAGTTATCGTCATCAATAAAGATTTGTCTACTGATCGTATCCGTTTCACTCTTGCTTTATTAAAATCTATGTCTACTCCAGTTCAGAAAAATTTGACATTCGCAAATTATCCGACTAATAATATTTACGGAGATGTCAGCATGAGGAGGACACTATGAGACTTATCGATGTCCTTGATACTATTAATCAGATCGAGAAGAGCGCGTTTTTAAAAATTTTAGATGGTTTTTGCAGCGATCTTAGAGAATCAAAGCCCAAAATCGATAAAATATTATCTAAAGGGGATGGACAGCTTAAAAATGTTGATGATGAAAACATCGTTCAACTCTTAGAACTTCTTTCTCCTCGATATAAAAAACACCTTCAAGAAAAAATCAAATTCAGTGATTATCAGCTCGATATTTTAGTGGATATTCTTATCAGGGACGGAAACTCAATGATGTCAAGGGAATGGTTCCTTAAACTCTACAACAAAGAGCATACAAAGCTAGAATTAAACATTAAAATTTTCAAAAAACTCCTCGAGAATGGAGGTGGAGATTTAGAGCACCAACGAAAAAGAGATTACCAAATATATAAAAATTGTGTTCAAACTGCCTATGAAAATGATCTCATCCGGAATCAGGAAAAACAGCTTTCTTGGGAAGAAAAATCAATTCTTCAAACTCTGGAAAAAAATCTAGAATTGTCAAACGAAGAGGTCAGGTGGATTTCCCATATTGTAATCCCTTTAGAAAAATTTAAAGTTGATGATTTATTAAATGAATTGAAGGAATCAGGAATCATCTTTTTCAATAGAAAAACAAACACTTTGTACGTTCCTGATGAGTTTATTTGGCTATTGCGAGAAATTGCTGGAATAGAGCTGCCCAATAAATTCCTAAGGCGGATTCTGAAAAATCTAAGCAATCCTGAAATCAACCTTATAACTAAAAAACATAATATCAATAGAAAATGGAGCAGGAAAAAGAAGATTCAGGAGATCTTAAATCAAGGAATTAATGCCACAAATTTACTTACTGAAATTATATTCCGGCCAGGAACATCCAAAACTGACAAATCCAAAAGGCTTCATACACTCATGGAGAAGGGGCTTGAAGTGAATATCGAAAAATTTGGACGTTCTCTTGAAGAAAAAGTCGCGAATTTGATTAAATACTTCAATGACCTTGAGAAAGAAAACACGATTAGCCTTTCCCGTGATGGCTTTAACAGCCTTTTAAAAGATCTAAAAGGCACCTTCCAAAAAATCAACGATAAAATAAAAGAGGAATTCGAGCTTCAAGATGAAAACGTGATGTCTTCTGAATTGCTGAATAAATATAACATCAAGCCTAGAGATGTACTCTATCTTTTTATCCGAGATGAACTTCTAAAATTTTGCAAAGGTCATAACATTAAATCCAGAGGAAATCTAGTTAAAAATATCATCGAAAACTATAGGGACATCGATGATCTTTATATCGAAAATTTTGATGCGATCGGACGAAGAGACCTAAAAACTTTGCACGAAAAGGGGCTGTTTGTCAAAGAGATCGAATTAGGGTTGTTGTATGAAAAAGTCACACAAAAAATATTCAACAGACTTGGATTCAATACAGACAACAAATTGAAAAATAGCCTCAATACCAGCCGCCATAAAATTGATGTATTAATCAATCTTGGAAATCAAGATCTCATGCTGATCGAATGCAAAACAAAAAAGGATAAAGAATATAACCATTACACCTCCGTATCGCGACAACTGAAATCCTATGTGAATCTTTGTGAGAAGAAAAATTATCATGTGACCAAAGCAATAATTGTGGCAAATGAATTCTCAGACGACTTCATCGGAGCGTGTGAATACGATTATGAGCTGAATCTATCCCTGCTTACATCGAGAGGATTTATGAAAATACTTGATGGATTTAAAAATTCTACCATTAAAGAATTTCCTGTCAGGCTTCTCATGAGAAACGGATTATTGAATGAAGATAGAATTGTTAAAGTGCTGACAAGATAAAGAATAGGGGAGGAGAGTCACTTTTTCAATATTATATAAGCAGTTGAAATGAAAGAGTTTAAAAACGATTTTTCGTGGTCGGTTTCTCGTGATGATACCTTTAGAAAGTGTCGAAGAATGTACTATTTTCAATATTACGGTTTTTGGGGAGGTTGGGATTTAGCTTCGGATAAAAAAACCAGGGCAATTTATATATTAAAACATCTTCAAAACAAACAGATGTGGGCAGGAAGCAAGGTCCATGAATGTATTAAGAACGCGCTAAGTAAAATAAAAGCCGGCATCGGAAAAATTGATACAGAACAAAAAATAGAGACTACTTTAGACTTAATGAGAAAAGAATTTTTGAGTTCAAAATATAAAAAATATCTAAAAGATCCAAAGACTTGTGCATTGTTTGAACATGAATATGGATTTGAGATATCGAAAGAGGAATGGCAATCTAATGCTGACAATGTAGTTGAATGTTTAAAGCAGTTTTTCAATTCAGATGTATATAAGGAAGTTTCTCAATTATCAGATAATCAGTGGCTTGAATTAGAACAATTCCCGTTTTTCTATCTCGAGGATTTTAAAATTTACGCAGCACTTGATTTTGCATTTCGTAAAAATGATGAAATCATTATTTATGATTGGAAAACCGGAAGAGAAGATAAAGAAAAGGATAAATTTCAGCTAGCATGTTATGGTTTATTTGCGATTAATAAATGGAATATCAAAGCTGACAAAGTAAAACTAGTGAATTTTTACCTATCGAGTGGAAATCAAACTGAATTTAAATTTGAAGATTTTGAAGTAGATAAAATCCAAGATCGAATCATGAATTCGATTGAGGCGATGACTGATATGCTTGATGATCCACAAACAAACCTTGCTCCGGAAAATTGCTTTCCATTTGCTGAAGTTGAACAAGTTTGCCTTTATTGCAATTATAAAAAGATATGTCCTAGATAGGGGAGGACAATATGTTTTTGATGAATTTTTCATTACTACTGGTTGTCGTAGCGACATTATTAACCAGTCCGATTTAAAATCGCCCTAGAGAACCTCATTTCTATATTTTGCGGGATCCCTAGGCAAGTACATGGATAATTAAAAGTTCTATTGAGAGGTAAATAATATTTATTCAATGGGAAAAGGTTCGGAAACAGGAATTGTGGCCAAAACCTTGCATTTTGTCTTTGAATTTATCCGCCAGATCCAGATAATGATATAATTATAGCAATTTCAATATTTTATTATGATTTTTTAAGCTTTTAAGTTAACCCTAATTATATCAATTTTTGATAGGAGAGAAGCTTGTTGGAAAAATAAAGCGAAGAAATGGATCTATTTCATTAATCGCATCTCTATAAGCAATGATTGCTATTGCACTGCGTGCTCTTGAAAAAGCAACTCTGTAAAGGTCAATTAGTTCATCTTTTGGAATTTTGCTATTTTTCTTCCATAAAGCTTTGTGATTATCTTCTAATACTACAATGACTCCATCAAATTCACGCCCTTTAGATTTATGTATAGTCATTATCTCAGTTTCAGTCCTTATTCCAATTTTTTCGAATAAAATCTGCTGCCTCATATTCTTCTCAAACAATTTCTTCGCTAAAGCCAGATCTAGTAAATCATCATGTTTCCAAGCGGGCTGTATATAATTCATAAATTGTTCACTAAGTTGACTTAATAGTTGGCAATCCTCTTTTGTAAAAGGTGTTTCTGGGACTCCATTTGGCAATTTTTTTTTCTTAAGCCTAAGTAGTTCATTAATTTTTTCAAGATTATTTGCTAATATTCTTTTCTCATTCCTTAATCTCAAAAAATCTTTTGGTTTACGTTGTCCCTTAACTTTTTTTTTAAGCTCAAATATAAATGACTTCCACTCTAGTGGATTTTTTGTATTATTGACATTATTTGATTTTTCAAGTGCCCACATATAACAACACGCAGTTTCTAAATTAATTTCGAACTTATTATTTCCAATGCTCCAGTGTTCTTTAAGTAAATCAACTATTAAACGACCATATGCAAGAAGGACCTCGTCATTAAATCTAAGGGTTGATCTCAGTGGATTCAATCTAAAACTTTGTGAGCCTTGTTTAAATCGATGATTAATCTTAGAAACACCTAAGTTAGTACTGCAAAGAACAGCAATTGAAGTTTTTGTTCTAGATAAACTTAGGCTTTTTAAATATTTCTTCATATTCCATACGTATTTTCCAACTTGTGTTTCAAGTTCTTTTGGATTCCCAGATTGGGTTTTTCTTTCAATCTCAAGGAAACGTATGGGCCAGTTGTTCAAGTAATAAATATTCCCTTTGTCATAGTCTGATACCATTTTTTCGATTTCTGGAATATATCTTCTATGTTCCTCCTTTAATGGCATTATTAGAGTGTATTCTTCTGGAGAGAGTTCATTTTTACATCGAAGTATCACTTTCTCAGGGTCAAACTTGTGAAGTGATTGATAAATAGTTTGGCCGGGACCATAAAGAAATACTAGTCTACTTCCATCTCCTAACAGTTTAATAATATCAAACAACCTTTCATTTACATCTTGGAATTCATCAATAATAATAATTGGCCATATTTTAGAGATTAACTTACGTACGCATGGAACCTGTAAAGTAGAATATGCCTCATTTTGAAGATCTTCAAATGTATATGATTTATGGCCTTCAGGACTAAGCTCCTGTTCAATTTTTTTTGATCCAACAATCCAGGGTCTTTTCGTAGTTCCTTTAGGGCTATATCTCCCATAACAATCGACAATCCACCAAAAAAAACCTGCGAATGTGTCAATCCGAACTCGCATTTTAAATCGTTTTAGAAACTTATCACGTTCTAAAGGAACATATTCTTCAATTTGTGTTAGGTAAGTTTGGCGAATTTTTGCCACTGCGTTTCTTGCAAACGTTAAAAATAAAACGCTTTGATACGATTTCAAATTTACAGATACTAATTCATGTTTAGCGATTTCACAGCCAAAATATGTTTTACCTACTCCTGGCTTTCCTTTAATTAACCTAATTTTTGCATGTGATTTTAGGATTTCGTTTCGAATATCTTTACTTTTATCCTGCATAGATTTTGTTATTATGCTTTTATCTGTAATTTCTTAATCCCTATTTTGTGCAAATTGATTTCTTTGGCTAGTCTAAAAAAAGCTGGAGGAAAGAGTTTCTCTTTTCTATAAGTTTCGAGACATATACGCTGGAGGTCCTCTTTATGTCTAGGTCGACCTTTTTCCCTGACACATTTTATTTTCCAGCATTTATTGCTTCTTTCGTTTAAACTGCAAGTTTCACAAGTAGGATGTGAATAAAATTCGTCCAATGCATTATCTTGTTTATTATTCGGAAGACCCAACAACAAGGCATCTTCTAAAGTTGGATCTTTTTCAATGTCACATTCTTCATAAATGAAAATTGGATATCCATTTTTTAGTTCTTCTGCTTTGTCTTTTCCCGCTTCATCTCCATCTAATAGTATAGATACTTTTTTGTCCAAACCTGATAAAATCTTTGCATATTTATCTATGTTCCCTGTACCGCCGCAACTAATTATTGAATATCCTAAGGCTGCCAAGAATTTTTTTTCAGAGAGGCGATCCAAGTAACCAGAAGTAATATTTTCATTTGCTCCTTCAACCACAAGGATTTTTTCTGTAAATAAAGCACTTGCTTCACCTGGCATTATCTTGCTTTCCCATTCTAATTCATAATGAGATAATCCAGTCGATGGACAACTTGTACGTAGACTATTTTTAAAATTAATAATTTTTCGTTCTGGACTGATAAGAAAAATATCTTCAGATGCAAATCGCCTCAAAACTGATTCTGAATGCGAAGTCATTATTATTTGAGGTTCTTTCCCAGAAGGTTGTCTCTGAATTTCATCAATAATCTTTGCGATCGCAGAAGGATAGAGTGCTGTTTCGGGCTCTTCTGTAACAATAATTGGTGGTTTTTCTCCGGGCATTGATGTAGTTGCTAGGGCATATGATAATGCATACTGTTCACCGGCAGATAATCTTTCAAATGGAATAAATCCTGCATTTTCTATTCCCATTTTTTTTTGTTTATATCCGACAGTTAAAGCAGCCAAACTTGTTTGAAAACCACCAAACCTAGGACCAAGCCCTGGAGCCATATCTTGTTGGACAAACGTACCCAGTACTTCTACTGCACGAGTAGTAATTTCTGACAGTTTTTGGCCGATTGTCTTCTCATAAGTAAGTTGTTCTCCTTCTTCTATTTCTCTAATACAATCTAATCTATGTTCACATTCATCACAATTAAGATTACTTATATCGCATTCAGTAGTCAAATTTTTTGGTCTGATCTTTAAAGGGAGCTTTCCCATTTTGTAATTAAGACGCCGAAGATGGCGTCCTAAAGCAGAATATTCTCCTAAGGTAAATGCCCCTTTTGCGATTTGAGGTTCTATTTTAAAAAATCCAATAGACTCATGCTGGGCCTTTGTTAACTCTTTTTTCTCTTCAATTTCTGTTGGTTTGAATTTTGGGAGAATCCATTTCCACTCGATATCGCCTTTTATGGGGTCTTCATATGCTTCAAATCTAATAAGAATTCCTTCATTATGGTTATTTTGGTTAGGTTCTATATTCTCAATGTCTATTGCTTCCCAACTATCCTGATTAAACCATTGAATATCTGCTGGGAATTTTTGTATGGAGGGGCCTATATCTGACAAGACAATTTCAATTTGAATTTTTTTTTTTGTATTACGCCAAGAGAAGTCAAATTCTGAAATCAAGTTATAATTAAATCTATTTTCTGGATTTAAAACTATGTTGATTGCATCAATTAAAGCTGTTTTCCCAGATGAATTGGATCCAATTAGTAAATTTAGACCGCTATTAGGGCGAAATTCTATGGGCCAGACACCATCATCATTTATATCTCCAAAACAACGAAAGTTCGCAATCCTTAGTAGCATAATTTTCATAATCCACCTCAAAAAAAATGTAAAAAATTTAATTAATCCCACAAATACCGATTATATCAGAACATTTTACATTATGTTTATTATAAATTCTATGCAGCAACGAAATCATAACACAAAATATAATTCAATTTTCCCACAAGTGCACAAAATATGGGCAGGGAAGATATCCACAACCAGAGGAAATTGCCAACTTATTTGATGTCAACTACTTATATTTAGGGTTAATATTGTGTCGCATAAGGTATATTATGTCAACTAATATATTAAATTAAAATATATTATATATTTCAGTATTTATTTTCTTCATTTTTTATCTTATTTATCACTTCTTCTAATACTTCAATTATCTCATTTTTTGTTATTTTCTTATTCTTAAATTCTATTTTTAATTTATAATATTTATTTCCTTTTCCCATATATTTATATACATAATACTTGATTCTTTCTCCCTTTTCTTTTAATTTTCTAGATAATTCTCTTGTATCTTCTCTCTTTAAATTTCTATTTTTTATTTCTTCTATTAGAATATTCATTTCTTTATTGCTTCTTTGTTTTGCAATTTCAATTAATGTTGTTCTGCTTTTAATATTATATTTTTCGCATAATAATCTAATGTCATCCGGAATTTTACTAATGCTTATTATTTCTGTAATCGTAGATCTTGCTTTTCCAATTTTATTTGCAATTTTATCATGATTATATCCATAAATTTCACCTAAAGATTTTAATGCATCAGCTTCTTCAAATGCGTTAAGATTCTTTCTTTGAAGATTTTCAACCAATGATAATTCCATTGCTTCATTGTCTTCAACAATTTTTTCTATACATGGGATTTCTTCTAAACCTAGTTTTTTTGCAGCAATAAATCTTCTTTCTCCTGCTATTATTTCATATCTCCCTCTTTTAGGTCTTACGATGATTGGCTCTATGATTCCTTTTTCTTTTATTGATAACATTAATTCTTTTAAATTTCCCAATTCGCTTCTAGGCTGATGAGGATTAGGATATATTTTAATTAGAGAAATCATTCTAATTCTTGGACCTGCGGAACGAGATGATATTAAATCTACAAAATGATTATCATGTTTCATACCGAAATTTTCAGGTAATCCCGTTCTTTTACTTTTTTGCACGTCTTATTATCTCCTTAACTACATTATTATATTGTAAAGCTCCTACTGAATTAGGAGCATAAGTAAATATAGATTCTTTATAAGCTGGACTTTCTTCCAATTTAACACTTTTTGATATTATTGTTTTAAAAACTTTTCTGCCAAAAACTAATTTTATTTTATTTACAACATCTTTTGATATATTAGTTCTTTTATCATGAAGAGTTATTAAAATTCCCAATATTTCAAGATTAGGATTTGCTACTTTCTTTACTTTCTCTATTGTTTCAAGCAGGTCATCTGTTCCTTCAAGACATAGATATGAAGATTGTATTGGAATTATAATTTTATCTGCAGCAACAAGAGCATTTAAAGTTAGTAATCCCAGGGTTGGTGCCGTGTCTATTATAATATAGTTATAATTATTTTTTAATGGATTAATAATATCTTTAAGCCTATAATGGCCGTCAATTTCACCCAACAATTTTGTTTCCAACTTTGCCATTGATATTTTTGATATTGCAATATCAAGCCCTGGAATTGTTGATTTTACAATTACTTCCTCAATATTTACATCTGCATCTATCATTGCATCATACAAAGATTTTTTATAATTCGAATGGTCCTTAACACATGAGATAGTACTGTGAGCCTGAGGATCTATATCAATTAAAAGTGTGCTTTTTCCCATAAATGCTAGAGCTGAAGATACATTTAAAGCTGAAGTTGTCTTCCCTACTCCACCCTTCTGATTTGTTATGGTTATTATCAAGAAATTCTCCAAAAATCACTGATATAAATAAAATATAGAATATCAAATAAAATATCAAGAAGAAAATTATAATAAAGGATAAAAATATTGTCGGCATGCCGACATATAAACGTATATATAAGATAATAATAGAGTTAAAAGAGATATTGTATAAAATTAGATGATGTGTAAGTAAAGAAAAAAAATAATATGAGAACATGAGAAAATATTATAATATATTAAATGTGTATTAATTAATTTAGTATCAATAAGATAGAAAGGAATTAATAATGAGTTTCTAATATAAAATAAGTTCAATGACAGGAACAATTACATCAGGTTTTTTTATAGGAACATGGAGAATAATATTGCCACTAGAATTTTTAATTCCAATATTTGTTTTTTGATGGGAAATATTTACTTCAGAAGAATCATTTAGGATTTGTGCATATTTAACTTTGGTAGCAAAGCCATCGAGATAAATTCTGCCAATCGGCCAATCAAGAACATGTATATATAATCTTTTTAATTTAGGGTTGTAAGTCATAATGCAATTTTCTGGGCATTTAAATTCGTCAGGTGCTTGAGTGCAGCAATAAATAGATCGGCTGTGATATTTAATCCACTCACCTATTTTATTTAGACTTGACATTGCACGGCTGTCAAAAGTGCCTCTAGCAGTTGGGCCGACATTCAGAAGAAGATTTCCACCTTTGCTTACAGTCTCAATCAATAAAACGACGAGCTGACGTGAACTCTTCCATGTAGATTCATCACGGTTGTAACCCCATGATCCTGAGAATGTATGGCAAATTTCCCAAGGTACTCGTTTTCCATTGAATTTAATCCATTCACGTGGTTTTAATTGTTCAGGTGTTATAAAATCCCACCCACCAGGTACGTCAAGAAGGTCGAGACGGTCATTAACAATAATATCAGGTTGATGCTTGCGGATCATATTTAAGAGTTTCTCAGACTGCCAATCATCCCTGCCTTTGCCGTCTTTTCCAGGAAAAGAAAAGTCAAGGAAAAGACAGTCAATCCGGCCAAACTCAGTCATGATTTCTTGTACCTGATTGTACAAATATTCTGCATATTTTTTTATGTCTCTATTTTTGTTCTTCTCCCTAAATTCCTTATTGTCACGCATTGGATGAATTCTATCAACTGGATACTCAGGATGATGCCAGTCTATGAGTGAATAGTAGAATCCGACACGGATTCCCTCATCTCGAAAAGCTTTAACAGTAAGCTTTATGAGATCTTTACCATAAGGAGTATTTGTAACCTTATAATCGGTATATTTTGAGTCCCATAAACAGAAACCTTCATGGTGCTTTGTTGTGATAACAAAATACTTCATTCCGGCTTTTTTTGCTGTATGTGCCCATTCTTTTGGGTTGAATAAATCAGGATTGAATAGATCGAAATACTTTTGGTAATCTTCATTAGAAATGCGTTCTCTAGACTTGACCCACTCATGACGTGCTGCCATAGCATAAAGCCCCCAGTGAATAAACATGCCAAAACGCGCTTCTGTCCACCATTTCATCCGTTCTAAACGCTGCTGTTCTGTTTCTTTATAGACTGCTGCCTGGACTGGAGAAATGGGAACATGTAACATTAATACGGCTGCAGCAAGCATAGAAATTACTATTTTTTTTGATTTAATATTCATTATATTCTCTCCTTACCACTAAAATTGTCTTCCAAACATTCCCCAAAATTCATCCCCAAGCTCCCAGTATCTAAACATGGCTGCCCGGGCAAAATCATTCGTGTATTTTGTAATATATTTTAAAGATTCTTTAATATTTTTTTTATTAAGCTCCTGCACAATTTTTTTTAAAGCAGGAAGTTCAGTAAAAGCTTTTTCTTCAAACTCCATTACTGCCTGCTCAATATATTTGCCTGCAATTCCCCATCGAACTGTTGCTAAACGGTTAGCACGCCTGAATGCCCAGCATGCGGAATCTGTGCGGAATCTGTGCTGGCCACAAATTTCGAAACTCTTTGGAAGTTCTGCAACTCCTGCAAATATTGGGATTCTTGTACTCTGACCAGGATTATCAAAAGCAAACCAGCATATACCTCCTACCTCATCAGGCAGCCAATCCCGGCATTGAAGCACATGAGAGTAAGAACATCCTGCAATTGCGATCGTTCTCTGGCGTTGTACTGCTCCGGGCTTCAGTGTATTGAGAAGTGTAACCAGGTCTCTTGACATCCAAGGGCTGATAACTGGGCTCTTAATCATCTCACTGCTTCGGCGCTTTTTTACCATTAAATTTTTTGTCATATCTAGTTCAGTCCCTGCATAGGTTTGCCTGTAAAGTTTCATTATGTCTCTCACTGATACTTTTTTATCAGGTTTTACGGAAAAAGGGAGTTCTTTCGAACTCCTATCCAAATTAAGAGATGGAGCTAGCGTACTGAGTACAAAGTATTCCCTGGTTGAAAAGGGCTTTTCTCCACTGTAAGCTTTCCAGAATTTGAAAGGCTCTCCGCTCTCTGAATCCCACCATCCCATTTCTTGAGCAACAGAGAAAACATTTTCTGAAGCCATGTAATTATCAGGGTCGTCAAGACTCAACTCTCCTATCCTTGGGATATTAGCTGATATACCGACGTGTTCATCTGGGATTCTGGCTGCTGCCCATACTGATCCGATCTCTAAAGGCCCAGCACCGAAAATTTCAAGCTGCCATACTTCTTTTGGATCAGCGATAGTAATACACTCACCCCAATCACTATATCCATATTTTTTTACAAGTTCACCTACAAGCCGAATGGCATCCCTGGCATTTGTACATCTTTCTAAAATGACACGTTCCAATTCTTCAATAGAAAACACCCCCTCGGAATTATATAGATCTCTCCTCCCCCCAATTGTAGTTTCGCCTATGGCAAGCTGTTTTTCATTCATACATGGATAAGCAGTATTAATAAAAGCATAGGTTTCTTCAACCTGCGGGATCTCACCTTTTAAAACAAGGCCTCTCAAATCCCATGCTGTTTCAGTATGCAACTTTCCGTGATAAATTTTGTTTGTTGAGCCCTTTTCATGTTTCTTATGAGGGACAATATTCAGCCAGGTTCTGTAGTTGCCATCGCAGGAATGTGCAGTGATTACTGAACCATCTGTAGTTGCAAGACGGCCAACCATTATACTGGTACAGCATGACTCCATATCTTTCAAGTCTTGAGGTTTTTCCTGAACTGGATGGAGGGCAAATATCAGGATTATACCTGATAATAATATTAAAATAGTAAATAGACTCAGTCGCGAGGATGTTTTTTTCAGAGAGGAATGATTTATTTTCACGACAGTCCTCCTTTTTTTAGTTACTTAATTATTTACGATGAAAATGAAGGTGTCAATAATTTTTGTATTTTGCACAGCAATGGTATTTTTAAACAGGAAATTATATTTTTATGTGAAAGTGGCAAGTAATGAAAGATAAAAACAAAATAAAAGAGTAAAAGTTCAGGCTAATCGGTTGTTATTGGAATATTACGGGTTTGGTTAGAATATCGTGGATACGTTTCATATCAAATTTTTCTGACCTGTCAAAATTATAAATTCCGTTTTGCTCCTGTTCAACGTCTGTTAACTGTGTGTAACAAAAACCACAGATATGTTTCATACTTAATAAAACATCGGTTAATCCTTCGAGCCTTTTGTAATATTCTTCCAAAGTTATTGGGTCTTTCCCATAGCCCCAGGAATCATCAGCATGTTGTTTTTCAATACTCGGGATCCATTTAATACCTCCGTACTCGTCGATTAAATAAGGCTGTCCCTTATAATCGGTACTTTTATCGAAATCTCGTATCCATACACCGCTGTCCCCTGAAAGTTTTAACAATTCCTCTAATTTTTGAGGATCTTGTTCATAAGTATGCTCTGTCCATAGGTCGGTTTTTACGTGTAATCCACCGCTGGAATCATTAACAGGACGCGTAGTATCAAGGCGAAGGGTTAGGTCATAAGCATTTGCAATTAATCGTTTATTTTCCTCTCCCCTACTCCATGCTTCATTAAAGGGTGACCATGCAATAATAGAAGGATGATTTCTGTCCCGGGTAATAATTTCCTCCCATTCGGTAAGAAAATTTCTGGCTGCTGTTCCATTATTCGGATCAATGCCCCAGCTTGAAGATTCTCCCCAGGTCAAATATCCAAGTTTATCCGCCCAGTAATGAAACCTTTCTTCAAATACTTTCTGATGCAAGCGGGCACCGTTAAAACCTGCTTTCATAGATAATTTAATATCTTTTTTAAGAGCTGCATCAGTTGGTGCTGTCCATATACCGCTTGGGTAAAATCCTTGATCGAGCACAAAACGCAGATAATAGGGCCTGTTATTTAATAATATCTGATTGCCTTTAATATGCACTTTTCGCATTCCCATGTAGCTTTCGACTCTGTCAATGATTTTTCCATTGCTGTTAATAACCTCAAAAAGCAAACCGTATAAGAAAGGACTTTCCGGAGACCAAGTTTTAAGTCGTTTTATACGCAATTCACATATCACATTGTTACTGGCAATTACTTCGTATTTACTCACTGTTTTTTTGACATTTTTTACGGTCGCTCTAAATTTTAGTCCGTTTTCTAATCCATAAAAATGTGGTTGGACATAAAATCTTTTATTGTCAAGGTCAGGAATAATATGACATGATTTCAGCCCGTATTTAGAAACTGCTTCAATCCATACAGTCTGCCAGATGCCGGTCGTGCGTGTATAGTGACACCCTCTTGATTTGAAAGCCGGACATTGTTTTCCTCCAGGTTGTATACCGGATCTGGTATCATCCTGAACATAGACTACAAGATTGTGTGTTTTACCCTCATTGACGTAAGGAGTAATATCAAACTCAAATGAAATTGTTCCTCCCCAGTGTTTTCCTACAGATTTTCCGTCAATAAATACCTCGGTTTCATAGTCAACTGTGCCAAAGTGGAGAATTACATTTTTTCCTTCCCAGTTAGATGGAATCATGATAGTGCGTTGGTACCACATGGCACTGATAAAATCTTTATGGTTTACTCCTGACAGAGGACTCTCTGGGCAGAAAGGAACTAATATTTCATCATTAAAGCTAATGCAGTTTGCAAAATCACGTTCCTTGCCTGACTTCCCGAAATCGAATGTATAAGTCCACTTTCCATTTAAATTTACCCATTGAGACCTTACAAATTGAGGGCGAGGATATTCTGGGCGTGGGATATTATCAATTTGAGCCTGCGGAGATATTTCGCTTGAATATCCTACATGAAGTATACAGACTATTGTCAAAATCAAAATTAATATTCTTTTCATGGCATTAATCTCCTTCCTTGCTTATCATGCTTTTATTACATCATATAAACTTTTAAACTTTATTTACAAATTAATAAATATAATTTATATTTAATGAACTATTTAATAAACAAAAGTTTTAGGAGAAAACAATGTTAAGGGACATTATCGCAAAGGAAATACAGGATACAATCATGAGTCCAAAGTTTGTTTTTACCTTCCTACTCTGCACAATTTTAATTTTGTTATCGGTGTATACAGGAATAAACAACTACCAGGCGGAGCAGAAGGAATACAGCGCAGCCGTGGCTTTAAACAAGAAAAATCTTGAAAGCCAGCCCACCTATCAAAACCTTGCAGGAATCGGCACTAAAATAAACAGGCCGCCTCAAGTACTTAGCACAATTGTTAATGGCATCCAGGAAGCTGTGGGCCGTGTAGCGACTATAAACATAGCATTCGACCCAAGTATGATTGAGTCAAAATACAGCAGCAGCCCAATTTTTGCAGTTTTCGGTGCACTGGACCTGACATTCATTGTGAAAATAGTATTGAGCCTGTTTGCTATACTTTTTACATATGATGCTATAGTTGGGGAAAAAGAGAGAGGCACATTGAAGCTTGCTCTGTCGAACAAAGTTCCGAAAGACAGACTTATTCTTGGTAAAGCCATTGGAGGATTTATAAGCCTTTTAATCCCTCTGATTATTCCTCTGGTGCTCGGCCTGCTGATTCTGTTAATTTATCCGAATATTTCACTTTCGGGTGATGACTGGGTAAGATTATGTATAATAGGCATCTTGTTTCTCCTGTACTTATCCGTATTTTTCACACTCGGACTATTTATTTCTGCAAGAACAACTAAATCATCAACTAGTTTTCTGATTTTATTATTTGTATGGGTGACTTTCGTGACAATAATTCCTAAAGCTGCAATAATGACAGCTGCCCAGATAAATCCCATTCCATCTGTCCATGAGATTACCGCACAAAAAGATGCCTACCTGCAGGAAATTCAAAAAGAAGCTATTGTAGAACAAAGACAGTATTTTAAAGATAACCCACGTCCAGAAAAGGCAGAAGAAATAGCTAAATGGAATGAAGATTTAAAAAAATGGGCAGAGGATTTTCAACAAAGGTTGACGTCAAAAATCGATGAAAGGAACGCTGCAATCGAGAGGGATTACCAGGCTAAAATGCGGGGGCAGCAAAAACTTGCAGTAAATCTGTCACGTATTTCTCCAGCTTCTGCCCTGATGTTTGGTACTATGAACCTCGCAAGAACAGGGATAATTGAGCACGAGAGATTCTTAAACTCGGTAAAGAATTATAAGCCAATATTTACAAAATGGATTAACGCAAAAATGATGAGATCTTTAAATCTGGGAGGTGGAGAACAGCCGAAACCTGAATTAGATGATATGCCGCAGCACGAGTTTATTCCAGAGCGTCTCGGTGATTCAATAAAAAGAATGCTTCCTGACCTCATGCTGATGATTTTACTGATTATAGTATTTTTTATGGGTGCCTATATATCTTTCATCAGATATGATGTCAGGTAAATGATTAAAGGCCAATGATTATGTCAAATAAAAAAATAAGAGGAAATTATGTTAGAAGCAATTAATCTTACAAAAAAATATGAGGATGGGCTGTTAGCAATCGATCATATAAGCTTCAAAATCGAAGCAGGAGAAATATTCTGTATGTTCGGGGCTAATGGTGCAGGTAAAACAACGACAATTAATCTTTTTCTGAATTTTATCCCGCCTACCGAAGGGAGTGCTTTAATCGAAGGGATAGATGTGGACAAAGAGCCATTAAAATCAAAAGATTATATTTCCTTTGTTTCTGAAAATGTTATGCTGTACGGAAATTTTTCAGCCTTCCAAAATATCAACTATTTTGCAAAATTAGCAGGAAAGCGCAACCTAACCAAAAAAGATTATGCCAAGGTGTTAAAGCGTGTGGGGCTTCAGGAAGAAGCATTTGATATGAGGACAAAAAATTTCTCAAAAGGAATGCAGCAGAAATTGGGGATCGCCATTGCAATAATAAAAGATGCGCCAAACATCATACTTGATGAGCCAACATCTGGCCTGGATCCCAAGTCGGGGCAGCAATTTCTTGAACTTCTGTTAGAATTGCGTGAACAAGGAAAATCGATTTTCATGTCCTCGCATGATATTTTCCGTGCAAGATATATTGCAGATAGAGTTGGATTCATGATGAAGGGTAAGCTGGTTATGATGCAAACGAAAGAAGAACTTGTAGGTCAAGACCTTAATAAACTGTATATAGAATACATGCACGAACATTCTAATTGATATAAAATCTGTTTAAGACAAACGTAAATGGATATCATATTCGGTATCATTATCATTTTTGCATCCATTGCTTTTATGATCTTCCTTATCATTAGGAGCCGAAGGACGATTGAACTGATCCATAAAAAAAGACTCAATTCGGCTCGAGAGATCCTAAAAGGAATAAATGAAAGAAGATAAAACTCATATTTCCTCAGAGCTCTCCAGAGAACTCTCTCTCTTTCACATTACCATGATGGGTCTTGGGATGATGATTGGTGCGGGAGTTTTTCTTGGAATAGGAAATGCGGTTTATTTTGCAGGTCCGGGCGGGGTTCTCCTTACATTTACTCTAAATGGAGTAATCGCTTTATTCACAGCTTTATCTTACGCTGAATTGAGTTCAGCAATTCCTCGTGCAGGTGGTGCATATAATTTTGCCCGTTTGGCTTTTGGACGGGGGGCAAGTTTTACAGCAGGATGGATTGAGTGGTTCGCATCGAGTGCGGCTGGAAGTTTATATGCGGTGACTTTTGCAATTTACACTGTAAGATATTTCAAAGGCCTGGGATTATTGGGCTGGCTCCCTTTTTCAACAAACATAACAGAAAAAATCGTTGCTTTTCTTATTGCCATACTCTTCCTGTATATCAATTATAGCGGAGTTTCGAAAACTGGTAAAATTGGAGCATTTTTTACGCTTGGTCAAACCCTTTTTCTCATTCTCATCGGAGGTGTAGGTATTATTGTAGCAATGATAGATCCCTCAAGGCTTCAGAACATCTCACCGTTTCTTCCTTATGGCTGGTCAAAGGTTCTTATAACAATGGGGTTTACATATGTTGCTTTTGAAGGCTATGAGGTAATTGCTCAAGCAGGAGATGAAACAATTGATCCCAAACGAAATCTTCCAAAGGCGATGATTTATTCTGTTTCTATAGCAACATTCACTTATGTGGCAGTTTCTTTTGCTGCAATTGTTGCAGTAAAAGCAGGATCTCCTGGAGTTGAAGGAGTTCCATGGGAGTGGATTGGAAGTTTTAAAGAAAGAGGATTCGGGGAAGCTGTTTCGCGTCTTATGCCGTTCGGTAATTTTCTCCTAACTTTGGCGGTAATATTCGCTTCTCTTTCTGCCTTGAATGCAACTATATATTCTGCTACGAGGGTATCATATGCGCTTGGTCGTGATCGTATGCTGCCTAAATTCTTTGCAAGTATTTCACACATACGAAAGACACCATGGATTGCACTTATGTTTTCTGGATGTATTATCATAACAGTAGCAATATTGCTTCCAACTATGGATGTAGCTTCCAGTGCAAGTATCATGTTCCTTTTCCTTTTTTTCCTTGTAAATATGTGTGTAATCAGAATCCGCTTGAATATGGGTGACGAATTGAGTTATGGATTTATTATGCCTTTCTTTCCATGGCTGCCAATTATTGCTTTTGTCTGTCAGGCTATAATTGCTGTTTCGCTTGTAAAAATGAGCTGGATATCCTGGACTATAGGCCCAGCCTGGATTATTTCAGGAATTGCTATATATTATTTATATTCGAAATCACATGCCATCTCCACCGAAGATGAAATCAGGGTCATTGAAGAAGAGAAAGTCCCTGAAAGCGACCAATACCATATCATGGTTTCTGTAGCAAATCCTGATAATGCGCTCCAGATGATTCGTACTACTTACGTACTCAGTGAAGCCAAAAATGCCAGGGTTAATCTGCTTCACATGGTGCCTGTTCCGAAGCAGGTTCCTTTAGCCGATGCCGAAAAATTCATGATGGAAGGAAAAGAAGGAATTGTGGAGGCGATGCTCTATCTTGTTATCAAATTTCCTATCACTACAACCATAAGGTATTGCAGAAATATCGCCCGTGGTATCTTAAGCGCTGTAAGGGAAAAGAAAATCGACATGCTAATTATGGGCTGGCATGGTCAACCTAGAAGCTCCGTATTCAGACTGGGCAGCACTGTAGATATTATTATTGAACGTGCCCCATGCAATGTCATTATTTTAAAAGGCCTTGGAAATCGTGAGTTTAAACGAATATTAGTGCCTCTGGGAGGAGGCCCAAATGGAGTTTTTGCTCTTGAAATTGCAAGCATACTGGCAGAGAGAGATAATGCAGAAATAATTGCCTTTAGTGTGAATGATCACAAAAACAAAATTGATTCGGTACAGTATCCCAGATCATACAGAGCACGGAATCATAACCGAAGTCATATAAATTTCAATCGAATTAAAATCAAAAAAGTGGATTCCCAAAATATAATAGAAACCATTCTTGATGAATCTGAAAATTACGATCTAGTCGTCCTTGGCACAACCAGAGATCCATTGATTTATCAGATCACAAGGGATTCTGTTTCCCATGCTATAGCACAGAAATGCAGGAAACCCATGGTTATTGTTAAAGCATCTGGAGGCATCAGGTCCTGGATCAGACGGTGGTTGTAAAAGCGAAACCTGAACAACTAATCCTTTATTTTATTTTTTTTTAAGTAAGCTCTCCATGTAATTGCCCATTTTTCGGGGTTATCCAATGTGCTGTTATCAATCTTGTGCACGACACTGTTATGAGGTGAATTTTTAACTTTTTCAGGATTTTCATATGCTTCTTTTGCGACTTCATTCAATGCAGAAATGTATTCATCAATTTCATCTTTTGAGTATGACTCTGTTGGCTCAATTGTGAACGGTTGGGGAACAATGAATGGATGATGACTAGACCATAAATGGAAGCCAAAATCAGCCATTCTGCAACTTATTTCTTCTGTTGAAATTCCTGTTTCTTCTGTGAGCTTCTCCCAACTATACCTTACCTGTTCAATTCTGTGTCTCCCTTTTGCATAAGGGGCACTTGCACCGTGAATTTGTTTCACTTTATTTAAAATGTAGTTATTGTTTAAAACAGCGATACTTGCTGCTTCCTTGAGTCCTAAAGCCCCTAGACTCATTATCCATGCATAAGCTCTTAAAATGACTGGAAAAACCCCAAGAAATCCTCTCACCTTGCCGATACTTCCTGGAAGATTGTAATTCAAAAAATATTTTTCGCCGTCAAACCCAACTATTGGAACAGGAAGATAGTTTATCAACCTTTCGGTCACTCCAAGTGCTCCAACCCCTGGGCCTCCACACCCATGTGGAGATGAGAATGTTTTGTGAAGGTTAAAGAAGCACAGGTCAAAATCAGCTTCTTTGGCACGAGTAATCCCCAATATTCCATTGGCATTAGCCTGGTCATATCCACAGAGGCCTCCTGCATCGTGAATAATTCTTGTAAATTCTGTTATTCTAGGATTGAAAATTCCTGTATCTTCAGGATTTGTAATCAACAAGCCTGCAGTCTTATTGGAGACTGCATTTTTAAGAGCTTCAACATCGGGCAGTCCATCTTTATCTTGAAAAATTGTAATTATTCTATAACCTTTTGAAGCTGCTGCAGCAGCATCAGATGGATGTGAGAATATGGTTGTAATTATTTCATCTCTTTGTTCTGCTTCTCCGTTCGCTTCATGATAAGCTCGAATGATGGAAGCCATGGCAAAAATAGCTGATGAACCTCCTCCTGGTTGGAGGGAAAATTGGCTTAGTCCTGAAATTTCCCTCAGGAAGGTATCCAGTTTATATATAATTTCCAGCGCACCCTGGACTGTGCTTTCATCCTGAAGTGGGTGGAGCTCTGTTACTTTAGGTGAACGGATAAAAATCTCGTTAATTTTTGGACTGTATTTCATTGTACAAGTCCCTTGTCCTATATCCACGTTTAAATCTGCCCCCAGGCATTGCTGCGATAAGCGAAGGTAATGTTTTAATACTCTCATTTGTGATATCTCAGGAAGCCCTGGTGCTTCTTTTCTTTTCATATTATCCGGCAAAGCAGAGATCCCATCTCCAATAGACTCTTCAATTTCTTTCTCTGCTTCAGGTATTAAAAGTCCTCTCTCTCCTTTTTTACTTAACTCAAAAATGATAGGCTCATCCCATTTCGCCTGATGAAATTTTCTCAATCTAGTTGTTTTCATTTAAATATCATCCTTTTTTATATTTCCGTTCTATTCAGGACATCACTCAATACCTGAACCAATCTATCGATTTCTTTTTTTGTATGGATTTCTGTTACACAATACAGAGCGCAACTTCCCAATTCTGGGAAATCATCAGATAAGTCTTTTCCTCCGAAAATAGCATGTTTTAGTAATGATTTATTTATTTCCTTGACTGGAACTTTAGTATCATTGAAATCCACTATAAATTCTTTAAAGTGAGGTGCATTGAACAAGGGGGCTTTAACTCCCTTGATTTCTGATATTTTCTTCATTGCATATTGAGATTTTTGCATAATGGCCTTACCAAGTTTTTGCATTCCCTTAGGTCCCATAAGCGATAGATAAACACCTGCTGTAATTCCCCATAATGCTGAACATGTTCCTATAAATTCTTTGCCTTTCTCCCTGAGGCCAAATGATGTCCTGTCATAAGCAACATCACCGAAGCCATATTCCCCTTCTACAGCAGTTTTTGTGATGCCGAAGAGTCGTGACGGGTATTCCATTACAAATTTTTCTTCATCATGTGTTGCGATGAATCCTGCAAGCCCACCACCGTAATTCATATGCACTCCAAGACCCTGAATGTCACCACAAACAATATCTGCCCCATAATAGCTTGGGGGTACAATAACGCCCAATGAGATTGGATCAACACCAACAATACTCAAAGCGCCATTTTTGTGGGCAATATCTGATAGGGCATTTCCTTGACTTTCAAGGAATCCCATGTAGGATGGATTCTCAAAATAAACTCCGGCTGTACGTGGAGATATTTTTGATTTTAGGTCATTAAGGTCAATAGCCCCGGTTTTCGGGCAATGCTTCAATGTTTTAATATCAACAATTGGCCTGCAATAATTATTGATTACTAAAAGTCTGTCAGGAGATACGGTATCAGAGATTAGTATTTCATTCCGTCCAGTAATCCTGCATGCCATTCTTATTGAAGTACTGGCAGCCTGGCACCAATCATATGTCGGCACATTGACAACATCCATATCTAAAAGTTCTGCCATCAGGCTTTCATATTCAAAAAGAGCCTGGAATCTTCCATGGTCTTCGTATGGTTCGCCTGCATATGCTGTTAAAAATTCTGACCGTTGATTTATTTCATCACATATGGCAGGAACATAATGCTGCCAGCATCCGCCTCCTAAAAAACTGAGATTATCCTCACAATTTTGATTTTTGGATAGGATTTCCTCAACATGGCGTTTTAACGCATATTCAGAAGGCAAAGCCTGAGGTAAGTTCATATTCCCTTTAAACTTAAGACTTTCGGGGATATCATTGTATAATTCATCGATATTTTTCACGCCTATCTCTTTTAACATTTTTGCTTTAACTTCGGGTGCGGAATTAGGGATATACGGATGTGCGCTTCCCTTTTTACTGTTCATAGCTAACCTCCTTTATATGTTTTTTGGCAGATAACTATCCAGCCAATCCTCCTCCGTCAACAACTAAAATAGAGCCTGTTACCCAAGCAGACATATTACTTGCAAAAAAGAGGACAGCATTCGCAATATCTTCAGGGGTTCCCAGACGGGAAATAGGCCGATCTGCGGCTTTTTTCATAAAATCATCATCGGCTTCTCCTAATTGTACTGCTTCAGTATGCAGCAGCGGAGTGTCCACATCACCTGGACAGACACAATTTACTCTTATATTGTGTTTCCCATGGTCGATGGCCATTGCACGTGTAAGATTTACAACACCACCTTTTGCTGCACAATATGATACAGCCTTGGGACCGCCTCTTAGTGACCATCCTGAACCTGTGTTTATTATGTTTCCCCCTCCGTTCTTTATCATATGAGGAATCACATGATGTGAAAGCAAGTATATTCCTTTAAGGCTCACTCCAGTTACTAAATCCCATTCAAATTCATTTAACTCGACAATATTCTTGCGTCTCGTAACCCCCGCATTATTGAATAGAATATCTATTTTCCCAAATTCTCTGATAACATTTTCTGTTGTTTCTTTACAATCAGAATTTGAAGTGACATCACATCGAAAAAACTCGGCATTCTGTCCAATTTTTTTTATCTTTTCTGCTGCTTCTTTTCCTTTTGATTCATCGATATCAAGCAAAGCGATATATGCACCCACTTCCGCAAGTCTTATTGCTGTTCCAAGGCCTATTCCTGAGGCTGCCCCTGAGATCATAGCAACTTTTCCTTCTAAAGAAAGAAGATCTCTGATTTTATTATCTAATTTCATGTCAATTTCCTCCTCATGTTAGCATGATTTTTCATGATATCAAGTGAATCACACTGTTTGTTATGTTTTCCCCTTCTAATCATAATCGGCAATTTTTATGAATAATCCAGGTTAGGTATTATTAAGATATTTTCTCTATGCCCTTTAAGTATTGACCTGCTGTTTCACCGCCATCGATTGATATCGCCTGTCCGGTGATATAGGATGCCTCGCTTGATGCTAAAAAAGCAAACAATGCGGCAATTTCTTCAGGTTTTGCATGTCGCTTTAAAGGAATCTCTGAATTTATATTTTTCAGCATTTCTGGTAAGTATTCTGATTTTTGCATAGGAGTAAGAACATAACCCGGGCAAACAGCATTTACTCTCAACCAGGGAGCAAATTCAAGAGCAAGAGTTTTTGCAAGCATGATAACTCCTGCTTTGGATGCATTATAATCAGAATAAAGCGGATGACCCTCAATTCCATTTGTAGAAGCAGTAAACAATATAACGCCTGAAGACTGGTCACGCATTCTCTTAATAGCCTCTTTTGCACATAGAAACATGCTATCTAGATTAATTCTGAGAACTTTTGACCATTGTTCATATTCAGTTTCCAGAAATGATTTTCGCACGCTTATCCCGGCATTAGAGATTAAGATATCGATTCCACCCAGAACATCATCCACTTTCCTGAATGCTGATTTCATGTCTTCAGGAATGCTAACATCTCCATGGAACCCGCCACAGATATTTGTATTTTTAACGAATGTTTTTTCCAGAGCTTCTTTATTACAATCAATTATAAAAACTCTTGATTCTTCAGAGATAAATCTCTTTGTAGTTGCAAGCCCTATTCCACTTGCTGCGCCGGTGATGACAACTCTTTTATCCCTAAGATCTTTATAAATTCCCATTATATTCTCCTTAGAGAAAATATGTAGTCAGATAATAATATTAACACAGATATATATGAGATAGAAATAATCCAGGTTAAATGTGATATACTAAAAAACGAAAAGAATAGATTCAAACGCCAATAAGGAGAAAATGAATGGATTCTTCGGTTCTTGATTTGATCAACGAGAGGATTATTCTGCTTGATGGAGGCATGGGTACAGAGCTTATAAGACATGGTTTTCCTCAGGGAGCATGCCCTGAATCGTGGAATTTAGAAAGACCGGAATTGATAATTAAGATTTATAAGAGCTATTTTGATGCTGGTTCAGATGCAGTCTTAACTAACAGTTTTGGTGGGAACAAAATAAAACTTTCCTCTTACGGTCTGGATGACAAGTGTTATGAAATAAACTCTACAGCAGCCTATCTGGCGCAAGAGTGTCGACCTGAAGGCAAATTCATTGGTGGAAGTATGGGGCCAACAGGCAAATTTCTTAAACCTCAAGGCAACTTTACAGAAAACGATTTTGAAGATGCATATGCAGAGCAGGCCATGGCTTTGAGTAAAGGGAAAGTGGATTTTCTTTTAATCGAGACTCAGTATGACTTAAGAGAAGCCCTTTGTGCTCTTAAAGCAGCAAGAAAATCATGTGATCTTCCTGTCTTTGTTACTGTGACATTCAATAAAAATCCAAGAGGTTATTTCACCATTATGGGTGATAGTGTTTATAGATGCATAAAAGAATTGGAATCATGCAGTGTGCCTGCCCTTGGAGCAAACTGCACTCTCGACAGCGAACAAATGGTAGGATTAGTTAAAGATATGAGAAAATACACTTCCCTACCACTTATCGCTCAAGCAAATGCCGGTCAGCCTTCTCTGTCTTCAGATGGTAAAGTAATTTACTCTCAACCACTAGAAGATTATATCCGTTTTATACCGGCAATGATTGAAAATGGTGTAAATATTATTGGTGGATGCTGCGGAACAAATCCTGATTACATTCGGCAAATGGCATCAATTATTAAGAATATTCCTTGAAAAGCCCGTGCATTCTCTATCAGATATCGGATTTACTATGCCCGTTTATTTTTACCGGAAGAAAAGAATCAAGCCGGCTATGATATATGATTCAAACTGAAATGAGGAAAAATAAAAACATTATTATAATAAATATTAAGCGGTTCAAAGATTGGGCTGCATGACTTAAAAGAAATTTAATGCAAACGAGGATAACCAAGTGACAAAAACATTCAATCTCAAACAAATCAAGGAAGCCCTGGAAAATATTGATGCTGTAAAAGTTATCGAGGAAGGCTTTGTTGCATATTCTCAGGGAAGAGTTGTCGTGCCACCTGTAGGAGAAATGATCTTTGAGAATCCGCCAGGAGAAACCCATATAAAATATGGTTTTATAAAGAACGACGACTACTATGTAATAAAGATTGCTAGCGGTTTTTACGAGAACTACAAAATCAATATGCCTGCAAATTTCGGTCTTATGCTGTTGTTCAACCAGAAAAACGGGAATCTATCCTGCATCTTGTTTGATGAAGGTTGGCTCACTGCTGTTAGAACAGCTGCAGCCGGGGCAGTAGTTGCCAAATATATGGCTCCTAAAAATGTCCACCGTATCGGTATCTTCGGTGCGGGAGTTCAAGGGAGATTGCAGTTGCAGTATTTAGAGTCAATTATTAACTGCAACCAAATCATTGTGTGGGGTGTAAACCAAGCGGAACTCGATGCATATAGGAAGGACATGGAACCTTACGGTTATAATATTGAAACAACACTTGAACCCGACTACATCACCTCAAACTGTAACTTTATAGTTACAGCAACCCCTTCAAAAACTCCTTTGGTAAAATCTGACTTAGTTCTTAAAGGAACTCATATCACAGCAATGGGCTCAGACACAGCTGAGAAACAGGAATTGGATTCAATGATTCTAAAAAATGCCGACATTGTTGTTGCCGACAGCATCAGTCAATGTAAATTGAGGGGCGAAATATATAAAGCTTTAAAGGCAGGTGTTTTGAAAGAAAATGATCTTGTTGAATTGGGCAATGTGATTGTAAACAAAGAACTCCAGAGGATATCGGACGACCAGACCACTGTGGCAGATCTAACCGGTGTTGCAGTCCAGGATTATCAAATCTCAAAAGCTGTGTATGAAGCCCTGAATTCTTAAAAGAGAATCACTTCGGAACTACGGAAAGTGAAGAAATCATGGAGGCTCTTGGTCTGTATATCACTTTTTGATGAAACTGCCTTCGTGTTTTAACAGCCACTCTTTTCTCCATAATCCGGCCCCGAAACCGACCAGCTCCCCATCGATGCCAATAACACGATGGCATGGAATAATGATGGCTACCCTGTTTTTTCCGTTTGCGTTTCCAACTGCACGAACAGCATTCTTATTTCCAACAGATACAGCAATATCCTTGTAAGATACAGTCTTTCCAAATGGAATCTTCATCAACTGCTTCCAGACTTTTTTTTGAAAATCTGTGCCTTTCAACTGAATTTTTACACTAAATTTTTTACGATTACCTTTAAAATAATCATCAATTTGTGAATAACATTCTTTTAAACAGTGAGGAATTTCGACGTTAGTTACAGATTTTTCTTCCAAAAAACTAACAGATAGTATCCCTTTTTGTGTCCCAGTTATTTCTAAAACACCGATATTGGAATTGTAATATGTCTTAAACTCCTTAAACATTTGACTCTAATCCTCATACATAGAATAGATTAAATCTCCGTATTTTTCCTCAATAATTTTCTTTTTAATGCGGGACTTTCAAGCACATTATCCATGACTATTGCATAGATTTTTTCAAATAGACGAGGAACACTAACCATTATATAAGGCTGGACTTCTATCATATTATCTGCGACAGTCTCTACACTTTCAGCATATGCGATAGAGCACCCTTTATACAAAAATGCAAAGGTGCACATTCTCTCCAGGACATGCGATAGAGGTAAAAATGAAAGGATCACATCTTTATGTGTAAATTCAACGAGAGCAGCTAACGTTTTAATATTGCTTATAAAATTGTCATGAGTAAGTATCACTCCTTTGGGAATCCCGGTAGTTCCAGATGTATAAATAATAGAAGCAACATCGTCAGGTTTAACTTCTAGTGCTGTCTTTTCGAAAAGATCCGTTTTTTCATCCGCAATCCGTTTACCTTTTCTCATCACATCATTTAAACTCAGGACACCTTCAGGAATTTCGGATTGGAAGCTAATAAAATGAGTAACCTTTGTCAATTCATTTTTAACTGTTTTTACCTTTTCCCAGAGTTCTTGACTCGAACACACGACAATTTTTGCATCAGAGTCGTCAATAATATATTTTATTTGTTCTGGTACTAAAGAAGGATAAATGGGAACGGTTATTCCCCCCGAACAAAGATTAGCAAAATCAGTCATAATCCATTTAGGACCATTTTCAGCAAGTATAATAAGTTTATCTCCAGCCTGATGTCCTAAATCTTTCAGCCCAAGGGATAAATATTTTATATCATTTCCAAAGTCTTGTGTTGATATCCGAACATAAGCACCTTCCTTTTTAAAAAGTATCAAATCTTCTTTCGGATATGACCTGACAGTATTGAGAATAATTTGGCTTATTGTATCAACCATTTTCCCTCCTTCTCAGATGAGTAACATAGGTAACATGATGATGTGATGCACCTCCTTCGGGAGTCGATTGTATGATAGACTACCCGCAAGGTCAAAAATTAAATTATTAAAGTTTACTGAATTATATGGGAATTGACCATCATAAGTAATACTCTGTACTCGTCCATAATCCACCATCAAAAAATAGAAAGACCTCGCTGTACCCATATGTTAGAATGGATTTCTGAAAAAACCTTTCACCTGCTGGGTGAAAGAAACAACGAGAAAACAGCGAGGCAAAAAAATTATGTCAC
>Ga0268282_1000008_pt1 | contig 201953 bp, 187 predicted proteins | sample saktaG_12_FD_190133 | JGI IMG/M metagenome (GOLD analysis project Ga0268282, IMG submission 190133) | Saline water microbial communities from Sakinaw Lake, British Columbia, Canada - sak_2011_5_24_120m | ecosystem: Environmental > Aquatic > Non-marine Saline and Alkaline > Saline ...
AATTCGGCATACCTACGTTTACTAGTTTGGCGCCGGCGAGCCGAATGGCGTGGTCATAACCCTGACGCTGACGCTGGTCAATCAGCACCTCGTTAGGCATGTTGCTCGTATCAGGGAGTCGGTTCATACGATCTACATCCAGGCCTGCCAAGCATGCGGCAGTGGCCAGCGTCAGAGCCGCAGATGCACCGGAAGTTACGTATCCTGCTTCTGCACCCGTTATCTTTGCAATTATTTTGCTTGCGACAGCTTGCAGTTCGTCCATACGAACAGAGTACCTGGCCGCCTCTGACATGGCATCAATTGTCTCCTGTTCCATGAGGGCGCCGCCAAGACGGGTTATCTCCCCTTGCGTATTAATCAACGTCTGCACCCCCAATTTCTCGTATACGTTCATATCCACTCCTTATATGAAATTTTAGCTGCGCTAGCAGACTCTCATGCTCACATCTGAATTTACATATATCACACTCTTTTTAGCATAGGGTATTCATACCATATCCTGAACAATAAATCACTCCTGCGGGTGGGTGTCTTTTATAAATAGAACCACAAAGAATGCCGCCAGCATCAATGCTGCTAGCATCAGCAATGACGCTACGAAATCCCCTGTGAGCCCTCTCAGTACTTCCACCGCAGCTCCCAGTACCAGTGCAGCCACATTACCGAGAAGATATATCCAGCCGACTGATACGCCGGCATATTTTGATCCGGTGATCTCGGCAGACATGGTCAGCATGATGGGCAAGGCTGATAACCACAAGAAGCCAATCGCTATGAAATTGATTAAGTTGGCTGTGTAGCCCTGGGCGAATATCATGATTGTTAAACAAATTGTTGCCACCGGCGTAGCAATGATGAGGAAGGGTTTCCTTCTTTTGAGCTTATCCGATAAAAGTGGTATTACAAAGCACCCAATAGTAGCGCTGATAATCATTACTGCCGATATACTGCCTGCATCCGTCATAGGAATGCCATGCATTTCATTCAATATTTTCTCTGCCCAAACTGCCAGACCATTAAAAACCCCGATGCCCGCAAGCGCCGCAAACCCCAACAGAACAAAATTCCGGTTCTTCAGGATCGTACCGATTCCTCCCCAGCGTACTACCGACTGATCCTCCTCAACCGCCCTCGCAGGTGTCGAAGGCTGTTTCGGGATAAACGCAAAGGCCAGCGTGCCCACAATACCGGCGATGCCGTATATCCAGAGCATTGTGGTAAAACCTGAGCTATCCACAATTACTGGTGTCAATCCCAGGGCTACCATCATGCCTATGAATTGCGCCAACGATGCCAGCCCGATTGCCGTTCCCTCTTCCTTAGATGCAAACCATGTCGTTGCCAGCTTGGTTGTAGCGTTCAAAATAAAAGGCTGGCCAAGTGAGATTACGATCTGTCCGATCAGCAAAAGCAAAAATGAACCGGGGTCAATCACGCGCATAAGTGCTCCTGCGCCTATAAAAAACGCCCCTATGCCTACACCCCATTTAAAGCCGACCTTATCGATAATAATGCCTGCCGGCAATGTAAGTATAATCAGCAGAGCCGGAAATACCAAAGCCAACCACATGGCATCGCTGGGCGGTATTTTCAGATAGCTCTCAATGAAGGTTTCTATGGCAGCGAAATTCAGCCAGTAAAGCTGTGTGAGAGCAACCAGGTACATAAAAATAACCAGCACCACCCACCGGGAACCGTAAACCCTGTATTCTTGTTTCATACACTTCTTCTCCTTGTTTATTATTTTTTTAAGTTACACCAAACATCTCAATATGACATCATCCTTATGATAGCCAATTCCAATTCAGCCACCGGTCACGGGATATAGCTTGACCAAATCATTTTCTTTCAGTATTGTTGAGGACCAGCAGGGTTCATTATTGACTAATACTATCAAAGATTTTTAGAGGTTGGCTGGCAATTTCAGGAATGCAAGGAAGTCACGAACCGCGTTACTGTCTCTGATTTGTCGGTTTTGAGTTAGAGAGACCTTGCAATACATTATACCGCTATCCTGGATAGAGATTTTAATCGTTCAACCCAGGGACGGGATGCGCGTGGGCCGGATATTGCGGGCAGTCCCGCGCTAAAGTAACCGGCATAATCAAATTTCATCGTGCGATCGACCACCCGGTTAACTTGTTTTTCTGGCAACTTAACTGGCATGATATTGCTTCTATTCATACGGAGACGATCTGCAAGCGTGCCTTCGCGTATATTTATTCTCAGCCACAACATGCGGCGTATTCCCTGCGGTGACCAGCTCATACCCTGGTTCTTCATCCTTCTTACAATTAACTTATCGATATTACCCTCGATAGCTCCGGTCCTGCGCAGAGAACTATCATGTTTAGTCATATCTTCCCGGTAGTCCTTTAACCCGAAAGCATTGGAGATCATATATCTTATAACCTGCTTGATATCTTTCGGCTTATCGTTTTGAGCTTTGCCTGCCTCTTGTTTTAGCTCCGCAATAGCAGTTTCGAAATTGCCCTGGCTACAGTGATGTTGAACCGACCGGAGAGTTTTACTATCATGCCCCAGGGCATGGCAAAGGGCACGGTTAAGATGGTACCGGCATAGTTGATACCGGCCGCCAAAATAATCCGCGCCTTCTTTGATCCACGCTGCCCCATCCCCACCGACAACGTATTGCGTTCCCTCCAGATCATATCTTTGATGCAGCTTCAATGTCACACCTGCCCAAAATCGGTCGGTGTTTGCCACATCCGCATAATATGTCTTATTAACTGTTCTGTAGCGGTCTTTGCGCGCCTTCTCCAGCGCCTTGAATCCACCCCTGGTAATATATGTGTTGATGTCCTGAGGATCGATGCTTTCGCAGTTGCTTAAGATAACCCTTTTCTCCGCCATGCGCATGCTCCTCTTAATATGATCCCAGGATTTCAGTGATCTTCCGGGGCGTCAGATTCCCGTACAGCTTATCGTTGATCAGCATGGCAGGCGCCTGGTCGCAGGCGCCGATGCAGCTCACCAGCTCAAATGAGAACCTGCCGTCCATGGTGGTCTGCCCAGGCGCTATGCCGAGCTGTTTCTGCATGCTCTCGATAATGGCCCGCCCGTCCCTGAGCTCGCAGGGCAGGCAGCGGCAGACCCTGACAACATTTTTACCTGCTGGCGCCACCGGCAGGTACGCGTAAAACGAGGCGACGCCGTAGACCTCGTTCAGCGGGATGTTTAACCGGTCGGCCACATCCGCCATTACCTGTTTGGAAAGATACCCGTTTCTATCCAGCTCTGATTTCAATGCGGGAAGCAATTGAGCGCGCTTGACGGTATCGTGTCCTGCTGCTTTACTCATTGCGCCTTCCCTCCTGCCACTGCTTGAAGTTTCGGTCCGGCACTGAGGGCGCCGGTGGGGCAGTGCTCTACGCAAATGCCGCAATCGCGACAAATTTCTATGGTAAGCGCCTCATCGAAGCCGGTAACCACCTTTGATCTAAAGCCGCGGTAGCCGATGCTGAGGATGTTTTTACCTGCTATATCGCGGCAGGCCCGCACGCACTTGCAGCAGAGAATGCATTTGGAAAGGTCGCGTTTTATGTAAGGGTTGTCATCCTCGGCCGGGAAGAAGCGCGGCGCTTTAACATTGAAGCGCGGTGCGCCCACCTCGTAGTCGGAGGCCAGGTTATGTAACATGCAGTTTTCAGCGTTGGTGTCGTTGACACAGTCGCCCGTGTGCGCGGTCAGCAGCAATTCTATGATCACACGGCGCGCCGCCAGCACTTTTGGCGAACGTGTCTGCACCACCATTCCCGCAAATACTGGTGTATGGCAGGCGCCCACCAGAGTCCTCGATCCTTCCACCTCCACCACGCACACCCGGCACCCGCCGAACGGCAACTGTCCCTGTATGTGGCAGAGCGTGGGGATTTTAATGCCGTTAGACTCGGCAGCTTCCAGAATGGTAGAACTTTCCTTTGCCCTGACCTTTTTACCGTCGATAATTAAATTAATATTTCCCATATGTGCACCTGTTACTGCAAAATTCCTTATATTTTAATTAAATGTAAATTATTTATGTTTGTTCTAACAATGCACTGATAATAGGGTCCTGACAGCTAAGATATAACAAGTCATCTTTATTCCCGCTGAGCAGGCGAAGGTTTTTGACGGCCGTCCGCTTTTTGCCCATGGAAGCGGCCTTGAGTCGGTCTAGGTTGCCTTCCGGGACATCGCGGAAATCCAGAACTCCCTTTTTCCGCGCAATCTCCATCAGCTTTTCCCCTGCTTTGCTCCTGACTATCACTTGATTCCACCTCCTGGCGGTCTCCCATCCTTCTGGGAGACGGGCAGAGCCCACCGAGATATCACTGAACTCCGCTGTCATATCGAAGCAATAGCGGCAGCTGCCACGCACGTAGCGATTCACCTCATCCAGTGACAATTCTGTTTTATTCCCTTTTACAGTGTAAACCTCGAGGGTATGGTGCTTACTGGGCGGTATATCCATGCCCGCAATCTCCTTTGCGTTCATTTTGGCTGCCAGAAAGTTACTCAACTCATCAAAAGAGAAGCTCCATCCGCAGAAGAGGCCGATAACGAGCTTGAGCTTATCGATATTGTTATCTTTATCTGCGATTGGTTTCTGTTTCATCTTGGCAAACGCAAGGGATTGGCAGGGCAGTGCCACCGCGCCGATGTTCATTACATCTGTCTTGGCCAAGCGGTTGAATTCTGCGACAGTGGGAGAAATGAAGTAGCTGCTTCTACCTAGGGAGAGGGCACACCGCCAGTCCCGGGTAGACATGGCCTCCGGCAAAGCGCTGCCGTTGACGCGGTTCATAACGGCTGCGTCTATCAATCCTTCTTTCAGCGCAAGAGACATCAGCGCGGTCACTGTACCGCCGTGCTGCGACTGCTCTCGTGTATTAATATCTCTAGCGCGCGTTATATAGAAACCTTTTACAGCTCCTGCCTCGGCCGTAAGGTCTTCCTCATCGAAAAGGCTTTTCTGCAGCAATGCGAGATCGACCTCTGTCCGTGGGCAAAAGGCGTAACAGCGTCCCTGGGCTATATCGCAATCAAATAAAACCGCTACACGATCCTTGTAAGGCACCTGGTATGGACAAAGATTAACACAGGCGCCACAGCCTGTACACAGGTATGAATTAATTACTTCGGCCTTGAGGCTAGCCTGTCCTTTGTTTATTATAGGTTCTACCATGGGAAAAAGACCCCCGGTTTATGATTTTTCGTGGCAGGCATTTCACTTCAATGTGGAAACCTTTTTAACACCAATATCGAAAGCACTGACATTTTTATCCACGAATTGGGGTTTAACCTGCTGAGAGATTATGGACTTGAAATCCTCCCTGTCGACGGGAAGCAGGTTTATACCTACGGATGCCCCGATGATAATTATATTGGCAAGTATCGGGGCGCCCAGCTTTATTGCCTCTTCAGTGGCGTTGACCATGTAGCTTCTTGCCGTGTATTTGGCAAAAAAGGCTTCGATTTGTACATTGGATGGATAGTTCATAGCCCCGGATATCACCTGAATGGAATGCACCGGGCGATCGTTGGTAACTACTACAGTATTCTTATTGCCGTAATCTGCCAGTACGCGGATGGCCTCGCTCGGTTCAAGCGAAATGATGAAATCAGCCGTGCACTTCGGAATTTGCGGGCTCCAGACGGACTCCTGCGAAACGCGGATATGGCTCATGACAGAGCCGCCACGCTGGGAACTGCCGAAAGTTTCACCGATAGTGATATTGTAGCCGTTCAAAGCCAGCATCCCAGCGATAACACGCGAGGCCATGATATTTCCCTGTCCGCCAACTCCGGAAATGATAATGTTATAGGGATCTTTAGCTAACTGTGGCTTTGGCATGTCCTTTGGCTGCCTCCGGATTTTTAACTTTTTGAATTGCGCCTGTAGGACAAATGTCGGCACACACGCCGCATCCATTGCATACCACTTCATCGATTGAAGTGGCCTTGGCTGCTGGATCCCAGCGTAGTCCTGGACAGCGGAAGACACGAGTACATAGCCGGTTACACCCACAGGTATCAGCCAGGCAGAGGGATTTGTCAACCGACATCCTATATTGCTTGATGGATCTTTTCTCGGGTGAAAGGGCGCACATCTGCTTGAGTATAAGTACCTTGGTGCCCTCTGTGTCTTCGAGGAATTCCAGCAGCGCATCCTTCGTCGCAGACAAGTCGAAGGGGTCGCAAACCCGGGTTTTGGCGCCGATGGCGCTGCATACGGCCTCTATATTGATAGCAGGCATGGAACTGTTGCCCATGGCGTCGATTTTGAGTCCCGGGTGAGGCTGAAAACCAGTCATTGCAGTGCCGCCATTATCGAGGATAACCATGATAATATTGGATTTGTTATGGACGGCGTTTACCAGCGCAGGCATAGCGGCATGGAAAAAGGTAGAGTCTCCGCACACTGATAGCACAGGCTGCTCCATACCGAATTCCCTCAACTTGCCGAACCCGCTGGCGAGGCCGGTGCCTGAGCCCATGGAGAAATGGCTTTTCATTACATAGAAGCCGGCGCTAATGATAGCTAGGCCATAACAGCCGACATCACCGTTGACAAAGCCCTCGCGCCCCACCATCTGCAAGGCATTGTGGATAGACCAGTATGATGCCCGGTGCGGGCAACCCGCACAGAAAGTAAGTTCACGCCCGGGAACCAGCTTCTGTGCATCCACGGCCGCGTAGTAGGACCATTCCTGTGGGGCTGTATCTACCTTTATATTGAATATTTTGGCCAGGCTGGTCATAACGATATCAGGGTTTAATTCACCCGTCATCGGGAGGGTGCCGTCGTTCTTTCCGTAGAATGTTTTGATCCCGACTTCAGCCGCATTCTCCCCGGCCAGCATCTTGACCTGCTCCTCCATGAAGGGCAAAACCTCTTCCACAAAAAGGATGTGGCTGGCCTTAGCGAGGTGCTTTTTAACAAGGTCCTGAGGAAGCGGCCAAGTTGTGCCTATCTTGACTATGCCGACCCTATCCTTTAACCCCAGCATATGCACCGCTTCTTTGGAATAAAGATTGGCCGCACTTCCGGTAATAATAAGCAACTCAGGGTTTTCAGATCCCTGGTAACTATTAAAAGCCGAATCTTCAAAAATTGACCTGGCCTTTTTCAGTTTTTCCTGCTGCCAGTTATGACGCAATGAAGCTGGGTTGGAGTGCATCGGCCCGGTCAAAGGATCGAGTAGGCCGCCGTCGAAATGGAAGTGGGCCATATCCGCAGGTTCAGGGAGCTTGCCGAGTTTTACTATCCCGCTGGCGTGCGAAAGCCGTGTGCAGCTGCGCACAATTACAAACTGGTGCAACTGCTCGGACAGATCGAAGGCCCAGGCCGTCATGTCTTTCAATTCCTGGAAATTCCCAGGCTCCAGCACCGGCACTTCCAGCAGCCGAGCGAAATAGCGCGACTCTGCTTCATTCTGGCTGGAAAGCGCCCCGGGGTCCTCACAAGCCACGAGCACCATCCCTGCTCTGATGCCTGAAAGCGCCAAGTGAAGCAGAAAATCCGAGGCAACATTAATTCCGTTCTGTTTCATCGCGCACAGGGAGCGCAACCCGGAGAATGAGGCAGCTGCGGCAACTTCGCATGAAACCTTTTCATTAACTGACCACTCGACGTACATGTGCCGGCTCTTGCCAATCCGAGAAAAACCTTCGAGTATCTCGGAAGATGGTGTCCCAGGATAAGCAGCTGCCACGCTGACTCCGCCCTCAAGTGCACCCCTGACTATAGCCTCGTTGCCCAAATATAAATGTAAGCTACCTTCTTTTTGATCGAGAAGCGGATGTACTTTTACCACCATGCGTTTCCCTCATTAACATAAGTGTAATTTAGATTGTTGCCTACAAATTGGTATGATTTTTACAATATAATATAAAAATCACAGGTCCCTGTCGTCCGTTTTTATAATTTTAAACAACTCTGCTGCTATCTTAGTCATTAATAGTCAAGCGAGGAACGACCCGAAAAATTTCCCGCGCCCATTAACAGTACATTTTTCCCCGAATCAGGGGGTTTCTCGCTGGTTATTTGTTTCCTCCTTATATCTTCGTGTACCTCTCTTTCGTGTTATCCCAGTGGAACAGATTTTATTATTGCGATTATGGTTGTATTATCCAACGCTTTGATATCCGTCTGGTCACGCTCGCGCCTATCACTTAGCCAGACTTTATTAGTTGATTTGCCGTTCATCCTGAGTTTTATATGCCTTTTGAGTAGCCGGCAGGCAAAGAAGAGATGGATAACAAGTCTGTTTCCATAGACATTTCTTTGGGTGTGTACATCTATTACATCAGGTTAGCGATTATGGAAACAGATTCGGCATGTTCGGTTATGCTGTTTCCTCTGTTGCCATGCCATTTCTTTCTTCTTTTAGCTGACGTGTCTTGGACCCTGTTAACATGACAATCGCCTTCCCCCGTATTGCAAACGGCAAAATGAATGGATTGTTTGGTAATACCACCGGATGACGGGAAGTCCATCAACCCATTTTTAAACGCGGCTCACTGCTTTGTTATTTTTAATGAAGCAGTATCATCAAGGCGATATGATTGGGGTGTCAGCCCGGTCTGTTCTTTAAAGAAAGCGTAGAACGTGGATTTTGAGTTGAAACCAACTTCATAGCAAATAGCAGATATACTCATAGATGGATTATTTATTAACAGTCGTTCGGCTGCGCGAACCCTGTAGCCGTTAACACATTTTCGGAAATTTACATGCATCTGGTCGTTGAGAAACTCAGATAATTGGTGTGAGGAGATGGACATTTTTTCCGCCAGAGTATGTAAGTTAAGATCCATATCCTTATATACCTGCTCATCGCTCATCAACTCTTCCAGCCTATTTTTTACCAGTTCGGTATTAAGTCCGTGCAGGATGGAGCGTTCGTAACTTTTTTTCCTCATTTCCTTCCTGAAGGCAAAGAAAAAAGACGGATAATAATCCTGGGTAATCAGAATGGATATCTGTATGGTGGCTGATATGCTACCGCCAAGTAACATTAAGAGGCTGTTGGTTAAAAATATTCCCAAAGAAAAAACAGCTACCTCAGCTATGGAGAAGAATAACCTGATAATGATTATACGTGCTTCCTTATGTATCTCCCGATTGGCCCAGAAAGGCAGCATGTTCGTCATCAGTAATATAAGGTAGAAGCTGAGGTGAAGTATAGCGAGAATAAAAAGTGGGGTGAAGGCACTCTGCAGTGGATCTGTGAGAAAACCGGTGATAAAATTCCTTTTAAGTTCACTGTCTTGAAGCTGGAACACAACCTCACAGATAAACATCAGGAAGGCAGGTATAAGATGCATAAAATAGGTTTTTTTAATCGAATTTACTCTACCGGTAAGGGCGTTAATTGAGAAGAAGTATAATGGACCCAATAGAAAGCAGCACGTAGGGAACAAGAATATAGAAAGGGGGAAGTCTACCGGAATGGCATTTGGTATAAGACCGATGCCCAGCAGGATAACGGCACTGCATATAAAGTGTATGAAGCGCAGAATATTGGCGCTTCCCCTTTTTCCGGCGGTTATTTGAAGGATCGCCAGGAGCAACGATAGGAAGCTGCCGAACAGCGTATAAAAAGTCAGAAAAAGTATGCCAGCCTGCATTTGCGCACAAACTATACACCATTATCCATATGCAAGAAAATATAACATGTCGTGCCGACTAAACAGGGCAGTTGATAATATACGTTTTGAGACGTATAATTTCCTGCGGTCGCTGGATGCAGATTGAAGCCATGAATAACCCCGTAGATTCGCTCATTGAGCTGGCTAAAAAGACCGGGGCCATCAAGTTCGGCGAGTTTACTCTTGCATCGGGCGCCAAAAGCAACCGCTATTTTGAAGGCAAGCTCCTCACTCTCCACCCTGAAGGAGCTTGCCGCATCGGCGAGGCCATCTGCGATATACTGGAAGGGAGCGGGGTACAGGCAGTGGGGGGTCTTATACTGGGCGCCATCCCCATCGCCACTGCAGTTGCAGTTATAAGTCACGGAAGGGGGAAACCCATACCCGCCTTCCTGGTGCGCGATGCCCCCAAGGAGCACGGCACTAAAAAGCAGGTTGAGGGGCACCTGGAGCCGGGCATGCGGGTGGCCATAGTGGAAGACGTTGTTACACGCGGCGGGTCAGTTTTTAAGGCCATCGAGGCGGTTGAAAACATCGGTTGCACGGTGGTGAAGGTGGTGGCAATAGTTGACCGCCACGAAGGAGGCAGCGACAAGCTTGTAGCCGACGGGTACGACTTCGTCCCCCTGATCCACTTTAATACAGACGGCACGGTGCAGGCGAATAAACTGCTCTAAGCAGACAGTGTATAATATCTTTCTGGAGGTGGAATTTAGAGATGTTGCCGATTAAGAATATTCTTTGCCCGACCGATTTCAGTGATCCCTCTTACGAGGCGTTAAAAGCGGCAGATGAACTGGCCGCGCATTTTGGCGCCACGCTTCATATCACCAATGTGGTGCCTCTTGTACCCATCGTAGAAGCGCCCATAGGCGTTGAATCAGCCAGCTTTAATGTCGCCTCTTACCAGCAGGAACTGGAAGGACAGGCGCAGAAGTCACTTAAAAATATGGCTGAGCAGAAGATAAGCCGGGGCGTTACTGCGGTAACGGAAGTGCTTATCGGCAATGCCGCAGGCGAGGTCATGCGCTATGCAAGCGAGAAGGGAATCGACATGATTGTTATCGCCACCCACGGGCTATCCGGGTGGCGCAGGTTTATCTCGGGGTCCACCACCGAGCAGATCGTCCGCCAAGCCTCATGCCCCGTCCTCACCATCCGCAAGCCTGCGGCGAAATAGAGTAACAAATAATTTGTAGGGGCGGGTTTGAAAACCCGCCCGTTGATGCGGGCGCGCCTTAATGTGCGCCCCTGCCTTAATCTCTATATTAATACCCTGTCTTACGGGCTGATATTCATCTCCGCCCCAGTTCGTGGTGAACCTGCACGTGCTTGATTATATCGGCACGGTTTAACATCCCCACCAACCGCTCCTCCACTACCACCGGCAACTGGTTAAATCCATTCTCGGCCATGAGATGGACGGCTGTCTTCATATTATCACCGGGTGTTACTGTCTTAAGCGGTTGGGGCGTCATAATACTTGAGACCGGAGTGGTCCGCCATTCCCCGGGCGTCAGCTTCTTTATATCGGCAAGGGTAACTATCCCGAGTAATCTCCCTCCTTCGACCACAGCCGCCGCCCGTGTGCCCTTCTTGACGTAAATGTCGTTGACCAACGCTTCGACATTCGAGTTGCCCTCGATTGTCTCCGGGCGGTCGTTCATGATGCTCATCACTCTCACATTTAGCCAGATCGCACGCAGTTCCACCTCCCTCCTGGAAGACTCGGCTGCGCTGTTGAGGAACCAGCCGATAAATACCAGCCATACACCGCCCATTATATTATCGGCGAGAACCCAGAAGGCTCCCCCGACTATCATAATCCAGCCGAATACCTGTCCTATGGCCGTAGCAATATTAGTGGCCCTCCTCAGGTCGCTGGTTGCGCCCCATATGATGGCGCGCAGTACACGGCCACCGTCAAGGGGAAACCCGGGCAAAATGTTGAAAGCCGCCAGCAGTACATTGATCTCAATCATATAGACAATCGTGGCTTTGGCCGGCCCGGCAGCCGCCAGGCCTGTTAAATCCAGCGCCCAGAATAGGCCGGCCAGTGCAACACTGGCGAGGGGCCCGGCTATGGCGATGGCAAACTCTACACCTGGTTTCTCCGGCTCGGATTCCAGGTTGCTCAGCCCGCCAAGCAAAAAGAGCGTGATGCTCTTTACGGGCACACCGCGCGATCGGGCTACCAGGGAATGCGCCATTTCATGGATAAGCACCGAGACAAACAGCAGCAAGGCCGCCACCGCGGCCGTCACCCAGTAAACCAAACCTTCCCAACCCGGGTATTCGGCCGGAAAATAACCCGCGGCCAGGGACCAGACGATCAAGAAAAAGATAATGACCCATGTGTAATGGATACCTATATCGATGCCGGCAATCCGGGCTATGCGTAGCGAACCTTTCATGATGACCTGTAATTTACGTGGCTATCTGCTTGAGAAAGCTTTCGATGGCACGGTTGACCTCCACAGGCTTTTCCAGAAAGGCCAGGTGCGTGCCGCCTTCGATAATGCTCACCCGGCAATCGGGCATCTTGCCGGCAAGGTACTGTGAATACTTCGGCGGTGTCATATTATCCTGGTCGCCTACTATGCAGAGCGCCGGCAGTTTGATCTGCCCCACCTTATCCATAATATCGAACTTATCGCAGCAGCGAAAATCGTTGAGCTGGGCTGCAGGCCCCACTTCGGCCAACCTCGGCATGATGGCCCCGCGTATCTTTTCATCCACCGTTCCATGAAGCGGCTCGAGCACCTCGCTGATCCAGGCCTGTGTGTCCCCCAGTTTGCCCTCGACAACCTCAAAAATCATCGGCAGCACTCTCAGGCGGGCGCCGGAACCTATCAGGATGATTCCTTTCAGGTCCTTTGGGTACTTGATGGCATGCGTCAGCGCAATACCGCCTCCCAGCGAATGGCCTGCCAGCACTACATCTGTATATCCTTTATCCTGGAAATAGCCATGCAGCCAATCTGAATACGCCTCCATACTGGTGCATATTGCTCCATTCGGATGGCCGGGCAGGTCAGGCGTATCGGCGTCGCTAAAGTGCTGCTTCTGCAGCATCCATACATCCCCACATGCGCCTGACCCGTGTATAAAGACCAATTTCATATTGATTCTCCTCTATACTGCTAGATCGCCGCAGTCTGACCGGCCAAATTTACGAGGCAAACGGCAGTTCCTGCTGGCCGACAACCATGGGTTTGGGTGGTGTAGTGGTCATGGCGCGGGTCTCTTTGGCAGTCTGCTCCTCGGGGTTCTCTTTCTCCACCAGTGCGATGGAGACTACCCGGTCGCCTTCATCCAACCTCGATAGCATGACGCCCTGCGTTATGCGCCCCTTGACGGGCACACCCTCGCGCCTCTTCTTCCTTCCACCTTCTACCAGTACCTTGGTCTCTCTCTCGACATCTACATTTATCCTGAGCTGCACGCCGTTGGCGGTGGTGATGAATAGCTCGTAGCCGGGCGGCACGAACTTGGCGGCGATGACCTTGCCGGTCTTGGCATTGACCCTGTGGGCCAGCACGCCCTTCCCTCCGCGGCCATGCAGGGGGAATTTGTCCACTTTGGTCTTCTTGCCATAACCGTTCTCCGTGACCGTAATAAGGTCAGCGGCAGTCTGTACCGTGCCCATGCTGACTACGATATCGCCCTTGTTAAGTTTGATGCCCCGCACTCCTCCGCTGGTGCGTGAGGCATTGCGCAGGGGCGCAACAGCGAATTTTACGGCCTGCCCGTTGCGGCTGACCAGCATCAGCTTATCCGATTCGGCTACAACGTCCACCCCGATCAGTTCCTCGTCGTTCTTCAGCTTCATGGCGATAAGTCCACTGCGGCGGACGTCAGTAAAATTGCTCAGCCCGGTCTTTTTAACTATGCCCTTCGAGGTGGCCAGCAGCATAAAGAGGCTGGGGTCGGTCTTCTCCGGCACGAACATGGCCGTGACTTTTTCTCGTGCCTCGATGGGGATCAAATTGATGATATTAATGCCCTTGGTAGTGCGGGCAATGTCCTGCGGTATCTCGTGGCATTTTATCTTGAAAATCCGGCCGCGGTTGGTGAAGAACAGCAGGTTGTCGTGCGTGTCGGCAGACATGGAGCTCATCACGTCGTCGCTGTCGCGTGTTACCATGCCCTTGACACCGCGTCCACCTCGTAACTGCTTTCGGAAAACATCGGCGGGGATGCGTTTGATATACCCCTGTTCGCTGAGTGTCACGATGACGTCCATGTGCGGTATGAGATCCTCCACCTGGAACTGACCCGCTTCATCTTGTGTTATCACCGTGCGCCGGTTGTCCCCATGCTTTGTCTTAAGGTCCACCAAGTCTTGTTGAATGAGTTTAAGTATTTTCTCCGGGTTAGCCAGCAGGTCCTCAAGGTAATGTATGGTCGTAAGTACGTCTTTATATTCGTCCAGTATCTTCTTGCGTTCGAGGTTGGCCAGCCGGCGCAACTGCATCTCGAGAATGGCCTGGGCCTGCAGTTGGCTGAGCGAAAACTCAGTCATAAGGTTCGTGCGTGCCGTGTCGGCCGTCTCTGACTCTCTAATAGTCTTGATCACTGCATCCAGGTGGTCGAGGGCAATCTTGAAGCCCTCCAGGATGTGTGCCCGCTCTTTGGCCTTCTGCAGGTCGTATTTAGTCCTGCGGGTAATGACCTCGGTACGGAAGGCTACGTAGCACTGCAGTGCTTCCTTTAGGTTTATAACGCGCGGCTGGCCGTCCACCAGCGCGATCATGTTGATGAAGAAAGCCGTCTGCATGGATGTGAACTTGAAGAGGTTGTTCTGCACCTTGGCCGGGTGTGCATCCTTTCTCAGCCCGATGACAAGGCGCATGCCCTGGCGATCCGACTCGTCGCGTACATCGCTGATACCTTCGATTTTCTTGTCCCTGGCTAACTCGGCGATCTTCTTGACCAGCTCGGCTTTATTGGTCTGGTAAGGCAGCTCCGTCACGACCAGCTGCATCTTGCCCGCCTTGGTCGATTCCTCCACAACCCGGGCCCTCAGGACCACCTTGCCCTGCCCGGCGGCATAGGCATTTTTTATGCCCTCTACACCGCAGATGATGCCGGCGGTGGGGAAATCCGGCCCCTTCACGAACTGCATCAGTTCATCAACCGAGGCATCCGGGTTCCCGATTAAATAATTTATGGCATCGCAGATCTCCGTGAGATTGTGCGGAGGAATATTGGTGGCCATGCCCACTGCTATGCCGGAGGACCCGTTGACCAGCAGGTTGGGCAGCCGGGCCGGCAGCACCGACGGCTCTTTCAGGCTGTCGTCAAAATTCGGTATGAAATCGACCGTATCCTTGTCGATATCCAGCAGCATCTCGTCGGCTATCCGTGCCAGCCGCGCCTCGGTGTAGCGCATGGCCGCAGGCGGGTCATCATCGATACTGCCGAAGTTACCCTGGCCGTCCACCAGGCGGTATCGCATGGAAAAATCCTGCGCCATCCTCACCATGGCATCATAGACCGATGAGTCCCCGTGCGGGTGATATTTACCCAGCACCTCGCCGACGATGCGTGCGCTCTTCTTGTAAGGCGAGTTGTAGCGCATATTCAGGTCGTGCATGGCAAACAATATACGGCGGTGTACGGGTTTGAGGCCGTCACGTACGTCCGGCAAAGCGCGGGAGACTATTACGCTCATGGCATAATCCAGGTACGAGCGCTTCATCTCGTCTTCAATGCCGATCGGCCTTATGGAGAATCCTAATTCCATTTTTACTCCTCGCCCCCAAAGCTGTTATCGAGTCGTTGCAGGTCTTCAGCAGCCGTGTATCCTTCGTAAATCGAGAACCCCTCGGGGACGGTCTCGGTATCTTCCGACTCAGTGTAATCGGGCTCTTCAAGCCCATCTTCCTCGCCGGCACTGTGTCTCAGCAGGTTATCCTTAACATGGGCGGGATAGGTCTCAGTCACCCGTATTGGAAAAGATAATCGGCCGGCCTGGCTGGAATGCTGAAAAGTCTCGCGTATTATGACCTTGACCTTGTTATTATCATGGTCCAGGCTGACAATTGCAGCTATATACTTATTCCCGCCTTGAAGCAACTTGGCCAGGCGAAGTCCGTGCTCAGGTTCGATCACCCCCAGGTACTCACCACGGTCATTCTTTACTACGGTATCCTGGCTTCTGGTGTCCAGAAACACTTTCTCACCCGGGGTCAGCTTCACGAGGACGGGTTGAGGGGCAGGTTCGAGCAGGCTCACAATGCCGTATTTGCCCACATCAGCTATGAAATCGCTGGGCTTGGCCTTTTCCCGCTTCACGCTCGCGCCCTTCACTCCCTTGAGCAACGCCAGCCGGTCGAGGTTTTTCCTGGCTATTATATTGCTGGGGGAGATCTCCAGGGACTTGCTGTAGGCATCCTTGGCCTTCTTGTACTCGCCCAGCTCCATGTAGGCACGGCCCAGACGGTTGTAAGCGTCTACGTCGGCTGGAAAAACCTCGATAATTCCCTGGTTTGCGGCAACAGCCTGCTGCCAGCGGTTCTCAGTGGCCATCCTTATGGCCTCCTGGATACGTCCCCGCCATATCCTGGCTTTCTCTTCTTCGCGTTCAGGCATCCCTGATACCCTCTGCTTTAAATGTATCTGACATGTCCTCTGTAATCATTTTATTTAATACCATATTTTCATCAAAGGCAAATCTGTCACTTATTACCATAGCCCGCATCCGGTCCGGTGTGATTTAAGTCGTTTCATTCCTCCGCTCTTATGCCCATACTTTGGGCGCCGGGAATTTGACACGGCTTTTCAAGCGGTGCTAAATTACCACGTAACTTAAATTAAGTCAATAAGAAGGTGCATTGATGAAAGAACAGGTACAGGAAATATTAAATATTATCCGTCCCAGCCTCCAAGCTGACGGCGGAGACGTTGAGCTGGTGGATGTTAAGGACGGCGTTGTCAGTGTAAGGCTTAAGGGCGCCTGCTCGGGCTGCCCCATGTCGACTATGACGCTTAAGAAAGGAATAGAACGCTTTCTTAAGGAAAAGATCCCCGCGGTCAAGGAAGTTGTCGGCGTATAGGCGTGCGGCCTAAACCTTGTCCAGTTCGAAGGCCTTATGCAGGGCCTTAACTGCTTCTTTAACCTTGTCTTCTGCAATAATGCAGGTGATGCGTATTTCCGAAGTTGTGATTAACTGTATATTGATATCCTGCGCGAACAAGGTCTGAAACATCTTGGCTGCATAGCCAGGCGCATTTTGCATACCTGTTCCGATTATCGATACCTTGCCCAGTTTTGAATCGCTAAGGCATTCTCTGGCGCCTATTTCCTTGGCCACGGGAGCTATTATATCCATCGCCCTGGTAAGGTCCTTCTCCGTGATGGTAAAGGTAAGGTCAGTGATATTATTGACACTGGCATTCTGAACTATCGTATCGATGCTTATGCCTGCCCTTGCCAGCGGTGTGAAAATGGCAGCTGCTATGCCAGGGCGATCCGGTACACCGGTCACGGTTATCTTGGCTACATCCATATCATGTACAATGCCCCTTACCTTATTTCCTTGCTCCATGCTTTTCCCTCCCTGAATAATAGTGCCGGGCTTCTCCGCCATGCTCGATGCTACCAGTATGGGCATATTGAATAACTGTCCCAGTTCCACCGAGCGGTGGTGCATGACCCTGGCGCCCGATGTGGCCATTTCCAGCATCTCTTCGTAGCCTATCTCATCCAGCTTGCGCGCCTCCGGCACCAGACGTGGGTCTGCCGTGTAGACTCCTTCCACATCAGTATATATCTCGCACACCCTGGCCTTTAGACTTGCTGCCAGGGCCACGGCCGTTGTGTCTGAACCTCCCCGCCCCAGCGTGGCGATTTCGTTGTCGGGAGTTATCCCCTGGAAGCCGGCAACAATTACGATGTTGCCCTTATTCAGCTCTTTTACTACCCGCCTGGGTTCTATGCCGGTTATCCTGGCCCGGCTGAAGGCAGAGTCGGTGGAAATCCCGGCCTGAGGCCCGCTGAGAGCCACCGCGCTGAAGCCCATGGCGTGTAGCGCCATGGCCAGAAGCGTGCTGGAGACTATCTCCCCCGTGGACAGCAACAGGTCCATCTCGCGGGGCTCCGGGTTTGGATTGATCTTGCCGGCCAGTTCTATCAGGTCGTCGGTCGTATCGCCCATGGCGGAAACAACCACTACCACCTTGTTGCCCTTGTTGTATGATGCTGCAATCCTGCGGGCAACGTTGCGAATCTTGTCAGCGTCGGCTACTGAGCTGCCCCCGTATTTCTGCACTACTATTGCCATATCAATCGCCGCCCGATGTTATTCTTTGTCCTTCAAAAAAATATCCATGAGCCTGTATCCCGGCCCGACCGAGACACCTGTGCGGCCGGCCTCCGCCTCCGTGAACCGGGCTGCCCCGCTGGGTTTTACACCGCCGCCCCAGATAACGAATGGCACCGGTTCTGCGCAATGGGTCTTGAGCTTGATCGGAGTTGGATGGTCCGGCATCACCAACGCCTTTAGTCCGCCGTTCTTCCAGTCAATCAGCCTGCCTATGACCTCCCTATCGATGAGCTCTATGGCTTTTATCTTGTCGTCTGCCGAACCCCTGTGGCCCATCTCATCCGGCGCCTCAATGTGGATAACAGCCAGGTCACCGTTTTTAAGCGACTCCAGCGCCCCGTCAGCCTGGGCGGCGAAATCGTTATCCAGGTTGTCCGTTACTCCCTTGATTTGCAGCACTTCTATGCCGGCCATCATTGCCAGCCCTCGCAGCAGGTCAACACCCGAGGTAAGTGCTGCCTTGAGGCCATGCAACTCCTGAAAAGAAGGCATCTCCGGCAAGCGACCACTGGGCCAGAAAAGCCAGATCGAGGTGACCGGCAGCTTGCCCAGCCTTTTGCGCTCGATATTTACCGGGTGATCGGCCAGTACCTGCTCAGACTTCCTCATCAGTTCTCGCAAAAGTGGGCTGCCCTCGCCGCGCGGCAGATGATCTGCCACCGGGCGGTCGGTTATATCATGGGGAGGTGTACAGATGGCCCCCAGCGCATCCTCGTGCCCGCTTATCCTGCAGATATGCCTGTAGCTGATGCCGGTAAAAAAGCGTTCCGATTTCGATCCCAGTTTTTCATTAAGCGTTTTGATGATGGCCCCGGCCTCCACGGTAGTGATATGCCCGGCGCTGTGACTGATCATCCTGCCCTCTATTACCGTCACCAGGTTGCAGCGGAATGTGACCTCCCCCGTCCCTATGGGGACACCCACGCTACGAGCTTCGATGGCGCTCCTGCCCCTGTAGTAGACCGTGGGATCATAACCCAACACCGACATGCACGCCGGTGCGCTGCCCGGCTCCATACCCGTCGGAATAGTCAAAGCCGTACCGGCATACCCCTCCCTGGCCATGCGGTCAAGGTTTGGTGTGAAGGCTAACTCCAGGCATGTCTTATTGCCCCTTCCCTCAAGCGGCCAGCCGGAGGCGCCGTCCGGTATGACAATGCAAAATTTCATAGCCAATAAGTTTACAATTGTTGCCCTAAAAGTTAAAGCCTACTATAATATCTAACTCGTGCGGGGAGTAGCGCAGTTGGTTAGCGCGCAGCGTTCGGGACGCTGAGGTCGGAGGTTCGAGTCCTCTCTCCCCGACCATTTTTCATGTTAGACCCCGTTATACCCAGCCGCCTTTTCTGCATATATTCTCTCTGGTAGAGTTTCTTCTGTTCACCCGATAGTGGCATTGTGTTTTCCTTCCTTTTGTTTCGGTTTTCTTTTCCGTTTGTAATCCAAGCTAAGAACCACCCAGTCACGTCCCAGCTTCTTACCTCTTAATCTATCATAATTGCCACGAAATGTCAAGTTATGCGTTGGTAAGTTTTATATGATATGAGAAATAATTAGTTGACACGAAATGCACTATATGTTATCCTATTACTGAGGTGATTAATATGCAAAGGTTATTAACGCTTGATGAGGTTGCAAAGGAGCTACGAATCAGCAGACGTACCCTCTATTTATGGATAAAGCAGGATAGAATAAAGGCGATTAAGCTACCGAATGGTAAGTTCAGAATAGAAAGTTCCGAGTTGGAGCGAGTGTTGAAGGATTCCAATGTTGATAGTAACGTGTGGCATAACATGATGGAGCGGCTCATGGAATGAGAATTCCATACCCTTGAGACAATAAGGAGATAACCTATGGCTAATAGTACAATGGTTCAGGTAGTGATTAACGGCGAAGTGTTGGTTTTGCCAGAAACCTATGTAAATACCTTGAATGCACTTGATAAGTGGCTTTACATTGAGGATTGGCAGTCTATAAATATCCTATTGGGAGCCGCAGCGGCATTATATGTTCCTGGTGACCCACTTTGGCTTAGATACATTGGTGGTTCAGGTGGAGGTAAAACTGAGGTACTTAGAGCAATATCCGCTCATGCTGATTCATTTGAGATAGCAACTTTCACTTCTGCAAGTTTGGCCGGCGGATTCAAAGATGGATACAAGTTATTAAAGGATATTGATGGTAAAAGAGTGGTAACTCTCGATGTTTCACCTCTCATAACCCAAAACAGCGATACTCGAAAGCGAATTTTCGGCATCCTCCGCTACGCCTTTGACGGCAGCCTTGTCTCAGCATTTGGTAGCCCCGAACAATTATTAAAGCAGAAAGCTTCTTTTGATTGGTTACTCGGTGCCACACCGGCCATCGAGTCACAGAGAAACCTGGATGCTGAGTTGGGTGAGAGGTTCATTGACCTCAGACTTCAACTGAAAGACCGAGAAAAGGCGGCTGAAAGAGCTTCTAAAAATGCTGGAGTATTGAAACAGATGCGACAAGTACTTGGTGAAACGGTTGGACAGCTTCTTGAATACTGTAAGACCGGTCCAACACCGCAACTTCACCACGATATTGCGGATAAAATACCCAAGTTAGCTAATCTCATGGCGCTTCTAAGAAGTCCAGTATCCAGAGATAGATTCAATCATGTTTCTTATATTCCGGTACCTGAATTGGGAACGAGAGTATCGCAAGGCCTAAGTAAATTAGCCAAAGGATTAGCTCTGATAAAAGGTAAAAATGAAGCGGACTGGGAGGAGTTTATGGCATTGGTAAGAATTGCCTCCGATTCCCTGCCTTCTACGCGGAGAGTGATAATGGCCGAGTATTTGAGCGGCAAGAGAAAGATTGAGGATATAGCCAAAGCTGTAAGACTGAGCGTTGGTCAGGTAAGTGATCTTTTGCGGGACTTGGAATTATTGGGGACAAAGAAAGGAGACCATCTCCAAGTGGATTTTAGCAAGGCCGTGGTCACCGCTCCTGGAACTAATTGGCCTGTGCAAATCGACTATGCTGAGGTGATTGCTAAACGTTAGATTTTCACGCATTTTACAACCTCCCCTTCTTATACATAGAAAGAATATTAATTAAATAATAATCTAAGAGGGTAGATAATGCGTGAAAGAAGCAACCTCTCCAGTTGTTATCCTGATTTTTCCGTTTCTGCTCACGATGCAAAGTTTTTATCTTTGAGCTACGAGCGAGTGCAATTTTGTGCAAAAAAGCTACAAGTGAGAGTGCTGGGAGTATTCCCCGAACTCCTGTTTGAGAATAAAAGGCATTTTCCAACGCTCCAGCAATTGCTTACAGGAGATAAGACATCAGATATACAATTTCGCTAATGGTCTGATACCTAGGAGACTGTCCGAGTAATCCAAAATGGGACAATTATTTAAGCTAAGAGCCAGCTTGTTTTATGACCCGTTTGAAGCTACTGTACATATTACTCGGACACACTCCTAGACAACGTGAAAAAGATCCAAGCTGGCTGCAAATGTACTAAAGCCGCTTGTCAAGAGCGGCTAATCATTCACCTGTATTAGGATGGCCTTATTCCAGATTGCGAAGTCGTTAACGGGGGACGCACCTGCATCCACGCGCAGAATGAAATAATCTTTCTGTCCCTCGTAATCACTAAGGTTGATATCCCAGTACTCTAAAGGGCCCGGCGCCGTCACTTTCTTACTGTCTACCCAGGTCACATTATTGTTGACACTATCCCGCAGGCCAAACTTGAATGTAACGCCATCACTTCCTGTTGCGTTGCGCGCCAGTCCGATATTGCCCATAAAATGTAACTTGGGGGGTATTCTAATGGGGGCCATTTTTTGAGAGCCTAACTCGTCGGCATAGAAATAGCCCCAGGTTCCTTGCATATAACCATCGGGAACTTGTTGGGGTATGGTCTCCACCGTAGGCGTCACATCTATGGAGCCGGTGCTTACCTGGAAATGAGCCCCAACCACGTTGCCCTCGCCGCCGGTTTCGGGAATGTTACCGGCGCCATTTGTCCAAGTGGCCAGGGTGTTTACGGAAAGCAGGTCGTAACTCCACGGTGTTCCCAATACCATTACCTTGCAGTTATTGGTTTCAACCGCCTCACTGGCCTTTCCCTGTGCATCAGCGCATACTTCGATCTTAGTGTTTAGTAGCCGTACATCGGCATAACCTTGGGGGTTAATATCGAGCTTAGTTTGCGCTGAACCTGCTGGAGCCAATTGAAAGCTGGAGAAAGTATTCAACTGCTCCTGGCCAGGTTTTAAAATGTCGACGTAGCTGGAGCCGCCCTCAGTCGGCAAAAGGTCATTTACCTTGAGATAGGTGTACGTCGGTGGCGAGTCCACGGCGCCAATATTTTTGATCGTATAGTATATCTTCGACCCATCACTCCTGACCTGAGTGATTATTAGGTCAGGTGCTCCTGCAACGGGCGCAACAGGAGCTGTGACTGCCCCTGGACCGGCGGGCGCAACCTGCGGTGCAGGTGTTTTATTCTCTGGAGCAGCCTGCGTACAACCTGAGACGACTGCCAGTGATATGACCACGATTAATGACAGTAACAGGTAAAAACGGGGGTTTTTCATGATAGATACCTCCAATTTTATTTTGAATTAAGCATTCCACATATTTAGGATCTGCTTGACTAGTCTAAATCCTGTTCCAGAACGACTAAGGATTCACGAAAAGTGTCGATGATATTCACGGACGTCGTCTTCGGATCGTATAACTACCGTAGATTTATTGCGGGGGGGGCCCGCGACCATTTTTATATCTCCTCCATTACCTCCAATGCCCTTATTTTGCCGTTTGCCACTCATCCTGAGTCAATAACGATTCAAATTACAAGAAGGATTTTATATTATGTCTATATGCTAAGTGTATTCCTCCCCTCCCCCATTGTCAAAATGCTTGTCGTGATTAAGCGATTGAATAATGAGAAAGGAAAGATACTTAAGATGGAATTTAATTTGCCGTTAGCTCCTCTATCCGGCAGGACAGAGGGTTCGGGAGCTGTCTTTAGTGGTGTCATTCTTAGCTTTGGAAAATTGAATGGTGGGGCATTGTGGATTTGAACCAGCGACGCCCAGTTAGTAAGGCAGGAGCTTCTATTTGCCCGGATAGCGAAACTTGGCATAATTTTGGATTCCGAATTTTCCAGCCAGCATTGAAATCGACATATTAGCCTCCATACGAGAATCACCAAACCCCAGGCAGAAACGATGTCAGCCAAGTGGAGCTTTACAAAACTTCTTTGAGTCCTGAAAGCCGAATGTGTGGGTATAATGCCGCACCATAATAATTTTCTCTTTGTCACCATGCCTCTGCAAAATCGCTCTACGGGGCTAAAATCAGGGCTTATAATATCGGAGGGATGGGACTCCACCTGCCATTGCTTTTCCGGTGTAATTATCGGCGTATTTACAATGAATCAAACAAATTTATCTGCATTTAAGACAATGGAGCTTTATAAAGCTTGAGACTATCCTCGAACCGTACTGACCTCGTGTATCGGTCAACCATTTCAAGATTTTGCCACCTTCCCAATCGCTTGATATCCAGGCTATCCATCCCTGATTTTAGCAGGATGGAGGCAAAGGCCCGTCTGAAGCTGTGGGGATTGCAGGTAACATGAGTAGCCTGATGCAATCGTTTTAGCATGCCCTGAATGCCAGCCCTATCAATACCCCAGATATTGCCGTTTACCTGGTGAACAACCAGCCATTGTTTCAACAGATTCTCGGACGTTTGACCAAACGGAGCCTTGCCTTCCTTCTGTCCTTTGCCCCAAACTCGGATAGTACGCTCAGACCAGCAAATGTCCTCCGATTTGATAGCACTTAGCTCAAAGAGCCTAAGCCCCGATTCTACAAACACGGCAATAATGGCCTTGTTGCGTAATGCCATGTCTGGCGGGTACTGGTTATCAAGATAGTCGAACAATTCCCTTACGTTGTCCGGTGATGGTGCTTTCAAGAGTGGCACTGGTACCCTGGGAATATCAATATCCGACCAGGGATTGCGCATAACCCTTTTTTTCTCTAACCACCTACCAAAGGCACGGAAGGTCTCAAATAGCCGCTTTCTCGCACCAGGTGAGTGCTTACCGAGCCATTCGCTTAGTTGCACCGAATTGGGGATGGTCTCAAAATCTTGAAGTAATCGCCTAAAGTGACCCTCAATGGTTACCTTGCTGAAGTGCGTTAGACCCCTCGTATTGATTCGGTCTGATAGATACCAATTTGAAAGTCTGGCAAGGTTGGTATTGTTAGACCCGTAGTCGGTTTTAGCTTCGAAGTAAGCGTTCGGGACGCTGAGGTCGGAGGTTCGAGTCCTCTCTCCCCGACCAGCCCTGCTCTCTACCCCACTTTCTTTTTTGCCTCGTCCCAGATGGCATCCATCTCTGTCAGCTTCATCCCCCTCAAGTCCAAACCCCGCTCCCGGCAAACCCCCTCGATATATTGAAAGCGCCTCACGAAACGGGCGTTCGCCTGGCGCAGGGCTGACTCGAGATCAACGTCCATCCGGCGGGCCACGCTGGTCAGCACCAACATCACGTCGCCGAATTCGTGGTTCCTCTCCTCCGGCGTCACGGCATTCTTCAGCTCCTCTATCTCTTCAACCAGCTTGTCTATGATATCGTCGGCTTTCTCCCAATCAAAGCCGATGGCCGCCACCCTGCGTCCCACCGTCTGGCTGTAAGCCAACGCCGGCAGACTACCGGGTATGCCGGCCAGCAGCGACTGGCTGCCGTCCTTCTCCTGGTCCTTAATCTCCTGCCAGCTGAGAGATGCCTCTTCAGCATCAGCTACTTCCTTGCCGCCGAAGACGTGCGGGTGCCTGTTGATCATCTTGGTGTTGATGCCACGCAATACGTCCTCAAGAGAGAACTCGCCCGATTCCCGGGCAATCTGGGAGTGCAGCATTATCTGCAGCCAGAGGTCGCCCAGTTCTTCGCTGAGGGCAGGCATATCGTTAAGCTCGATCGCCTCAAGTACCTCATGGCTTTCTTCAACAAGGTATTTCTTGAGCGATTCATGCGTTTGCCTGCGGTCCCACGGGCAGCCGCCCTTCCCCCGCAGACGCTCAATTATTATCCTGAAGGTCTCGAATTTATCGAGCTCCGCTTCACTAAACCCGGATATTTCGTTCGCCATGACCCGGCTTAATTCCGCCCGCCGCCGAATACCAGTAATACAAAGTAGAGCAGTTGCGCCACGGCCTGCAGCATGGCCGCCACATAGGTCAGGGCCGCCGCGGAAAGGACCGCACTTGCGCCATCATACTCCTGCCCCACCAGCAGCCCGGTTTCCTTGATCATTTGCCGGGCCCGGTTGCTGGCGTTGAATTCCACGGGGAGCGTTATCAGGGTAAATAATACTGCGGCTGTAAAAAGCAATATGCCTGCAATCGCCACCACCTCGCCGAAAGCCTGGGACAATCCCATGAGGAGGATGCCGCCGAATACCAGTATCCATCCGAGGGTGCTGCCGATGTTTGCGGCGGGGACCAGCGCGGACCGTATGCCCATCATGGCGTACTTCGTCTTGTGCTGCATGGCGTGCCCGGCCTCGTGAAGCGCTATGCCGACAGCGGCCACAGAAGGTGTCCCGGCAACTTCAGGGGATAGCCTGAGCACCTTTTTGGAGGGATCATAATGATCGGTAAGTTTGCCCTGCACGATTTCGACCGGCACATCCGCCATACCATTTGCCCTCAATACCTGGGTTGCTGCCTGGGCGCCGGTCACGCCCCTTTGATTGCAGACCTTGGCGTACTTGGCATAGGTGGATTTAACCTTGAACTGCGCATATATCATAAATATCAGGGCGGGCGCCATTAATATAAGGTAAAGCACCATAGCTAACTCTCCATTGCATCCATTTACACTTAATAAGTCTATTTCGCGTGGGCTGTTAAGTCAAAGCAAACTGCCGATAAAGTCTCGATGCCCGGCTGCGAAATCTCCCGCTGTCATCTCTCGCTTGCCCTCGGGTTGAACCGTAACAAGTCCGAGCATGCCTTCCCCGGTCCTGACGGCCACCCGTGTTACCTCCCCCCTGGGCAACGCGATAACTTGTCCCACGCTGCCTTTTCCGCTGTCCGCCAGCGGGACCGCTGCCACGATCTTGATTCGTGAACCCATCCATTTAACATAACATACCGGCCAGGGATAAAAGGCCCTTACCTTGCGCCACAGTTGAACTGCCTGCCATTTCCAGTCCAGCTCGCCATCCTCTTTGCGCTCCATCCTGGTATAGCTTGCCCGGGCTTCATCCTGCGCCAGAGGCTTTATCGTCCCGGACACCCAGTCAGGCAGGGTGTTTATCAGCAGTTCAGCGCCGGTTGCCGCCAAACGGCCGGTTAATGACCCCGTGGTATCCTCATCCTGTATCGGCACCTGCGTCTGTGCAATTATGGGCCCGCTATCGACCTTCCTCTCGATTAACATGATGGAAACCCCGGTTTGCGCATCACCGTTGAGTATGGCGGCCGCAACAGGTGACGGCCCTCTGTACCTGGGCAAGAGCGACGGGTGGATATTGATACATCTGTACTGAGGTATTTGCAGCACTGTTTCCGGCAGGATCTGGCCATAGGCCGCCACTATGATTATGTCGGGTTTTATCCCCCTGAGCAGATCTATCTCCCCGTTGCTCCTGAAAGACTGGGGCAGAATAACGCGCAGGCCGGCGCCGGTGGCGTACTGCTTTACGGGGCAAGCTGTAACCCGCTGCCCGCGCCCGGTCTTTTTATCAGGCTGCGTATACACCGCGCTTATGTCATATTTGCTCGATACAAGCGCTTGCAAAGCCGGCAGGGCAAAAGCCGGCGAGCCCATAAATACAACTTTCATAATCCGATTAAAAATTAAAAGTTTTTTTCCGTTATGTCAAAATAACCATTGACAGTGCTGAAGAGGCCCGTGGTAATCTATCTACGGTTTGGGAAGCGGACCACGGAATACTCGGCAGACGCATCATCCAAGCGGTTGCTACTTTAACTAAACAAAAAGTCTGCATTGGACGTTTCAACTGGGGAGCTTTTTTTCTTTTTTCCGGCATCCTCGTATAAAAATATAGTACGGTTAAGAAGCATATGCAAGCTGATAAAATATGGCAGGCCGCCTTGGGCGAACTGCAGCTACAGGTAAGCAAAGCTAATTACAATACCTGGCTTAAGGATTCACGGGGTATAGACTATGCCGACGGCGTATTCACGGTAGCTGTCCCCACAGCCTTTATCGCCGAATGGCTCAAGGGCCGCTTGTATTCCGTGGTCTGCAGGATTCTTGCAACCATCACAGGCAAAATCACGGAAGTAGTGTTCCAGGTACAGGCGGTAAGCCATGCTACGGTCCCCGGCAGTACCAGGCTGCTGCCCGATGGCGGTATCAGCATTAAGGAGCGGCCCGCTTACGCCCGGGGCACCGGTTTAAACACTAAATTTACGTTTGATACCTTCGTTGCCGGCGACTGCAACCGTCTGCCCTATACTGCCTCATTGGAAATATCAGAGAACCCGGGTCAATTCTTCAATCCTCTTTTTATTTACGGCAGTACTGGCACCGGAAAAACTCACCTGCTCCACGCAATCGGGCAGGCAGCCAGGTTAAGAGAAGTTAAGTTACTTTATATGAGTGCCGAACAATTCACTAACGATTTCATCGCAGCTATACGCAACAAGAAGGCCGAGGAATTCCGCAGCCGGTTCAGCAGGGTGGATATACTGCTGCTCGACGATATACAGTTCCTCAGCGGTAAAAATCAAACCCAGGAATGCATCTTCCATATTATTAACGACTTTTTAGCGGATAACCGTCAAGTCGTTATATCCTGCGACCGGCCTCCCAAAGAAATCGAATCACTTAACGTGCGCCTCCGCTCCCGCCTGGAAGGAGGGTTGGTGGCTGACATCTACCCTCCCGACCACAAAACTCGGCTGTCTATCCTTGATCTTAAATGCTCTTTTCTTCAAACTAAGTTCGATGACGCCGTTCTCAATTTCCTGGCGACTAATTTTCATGGCAGCGTAAGATCCCTGGAAGGTGCGCTCATTCGCCTTTCTTCCTATTCCCGCATGAGCAATGCCACCCTGGACGTCAATGCCGTGAAACAGCTTCTCAACGATATGATAACAGCTTCAAAGCAAAGCAGCGGGCATTATTCTGCCGCAGCTATCATTAATGCTGTATCTGATTATTTCGCCATCCCTCCGGATGACATAACGGGCAAGAAAAGGGATCTCAAGACTTCCCGGGCTCGTCATATTGTCATGTACCTTTTACGCCAGCAGAACCATACCAACCTTGCTGAGATCGGCAGGGTCCTGGGCAATCGGGACCACTCAACCGTCATCCACGGCTATGACAGGATCGCCATGAATATAGGATCTGATTCACAGCTCAGCAAGTCAATCGAAGATATACGCCTCATGTTGAAATCCCGCGGGTCGGCTTAGCCCTGTTCTTCCATTGTGGAAAAATATCCCCGCTTTGTTGATAACTTCCATATATCTGTTAACAGGCATCCCTGATATTGGATTGCTCTCGCTGCTATGCGATACTATCCTCCACATAATTAACCATCTTATAATGAATATGATTATACTGACATATATCCTATATATAGATTAAAATACAATTAAATATATGTTTGTTGATAATGTAGAAATACAAGTTCGGGCTGGACGCGGCGGTAGCGGCCTGGCCAGTTTCCGGAGGGAGAAATTCCTGCCGTTCGGAGGTCCTGACGGGGGTGATGGAGGCAGGGGAGGAGATGTTTACCTGATGGCCGATAGCGATATGGAGAGCCTTGCATCTTTCAAGCATAAGCGCCTTTTCAAAGCCGGGAACGGTGGCGCAGGTGGTAAGAACAGGATGCACGGCACAAATTCCGGTGACCTGGTGATCAAGGTACCGGTGGGAACTATAGCTTATGTAAAGGAAAAGGGTCAGGAATTGGTTGTAGCCGATCTGCAGAAAGACGGTCAAAAGGTGATTTTAGCCAGGGGTGGAAGGGGTGGAAAGGGAAATGTCCATTATGCTACTTCTACGAGGAAGGCGCCAAGGATTTTCCAGCCCGGTGAGGAAGGCCAGCAATATGACATAATCTTGAAAATGAGGCTGGTTATCGACGTATGTATTATCGGATTTACCAACAGCGGAAAATCATCACTGCTGTCAGCGCTGTGCTCCGCCAGGCCGGAGATCGCTGATTACCAATTTACCACGAAGGTACCTGTGCTGGGCGTTGTTGACGATGGCGTGAACAGGCTGACCTGGGCTGAGTTGCCCGCCCTTGTAAAGGGTTCCGGGCACGGGAAAGGGTTGGGCAACCGGTTTCTGCATCACGCAGGCCGATCACTTGTAATTGTTTATCTGCTGGACGCGGGTTCGGATGACGTGAAAGGGGATTTTAATGAACTGAGAAACGAGGTTATGGCCTTTGATGCCGGGCTGTTGCAGAAGGCGGCAATAATTGCGGTAAACAAGTCGGACGGAGTGGATAATGCAAGTACCTGTGATCATGTCAAGGAAATGCTGGCGGATGTGGGTGCGCCTGTGGTCATGGTGTCGGCGCTGGGGAGACGGGGCCTTGGCGAGTTGGTCTCGGTGGCGCACAGGCTGGTCCTGGATGCGAGGAGCGGGCAGTCCGTCGGCATGGCGCCGGAAGCTGTCTTCAGGCCAAAACCTGCAGACAGGCGGAATAGATAATGAGAGTGGGCATACTGGGCGGCACGTTTGATCCGCCACACATAGCGCACCTTATCATAGCCGAGCTGGCAAGGGTCAGGCTGGAGCTCGATAAAGTAATCTTTATCCCGGCGGGCGAACCCTGGATGAAATCCGCCCGTATCGTGACCAGTGCCGATGGAAGGGTCGAGATGGTCAGCCTCGCCATAAGTTCAAACCCGGCTTTCAGCCTGTCACTTATCGAGGTGAATCGGACCGGCCCCACTTACACTATCGATACAATCGAGCAACTGTCAGGTGAGGTCGGCTATGATGTGGGCCTGTTCCTGCTGCTGGGGTGGGACAGCGCAGCTGAACTGCCTTCCTGGAAGGCGCCTGACCGTATTACGAAGATGGCCAGGATAGTGGTGTTCCCCCGGCCTGGATTTACCAAGCCCGAACCTGAGGATCTGGAAAAGGCCATGCCGGGCATTGCTGAAAGGATGGTATATATGGATGAACCCTACTTGGGTATAAGCTCAACCTGTATCAGGCAGAGGATAAGGGAGGGGAAGTCAGTGCGTTATCTGGTGCCGGACAAGGTTTGGCAATATATTGACGAGCATAACCAGTATAAAGCCTGATGCTGACGGGTGCTAAATATCGAGGTTCTTGACGCTACGGGCATGGGCCTGAATGAAAGACTTGCGGGGCGGCACCTCGCTGCCCATCAATATATGGAATATCTCGTCGGCCTTCATGGCGTCATCTACCCGTACTTTGAGCAGCGTGCGTGTGGCCGGGTTCATAGTTGTCTCCCAGAGCTGCTCGGGGCTCATCTCACCCAGTCCTTTGTACCGCTGCACGTCTACCTTGCTGCTCTTCATAGTGGCCAGCTTGGCATCTTTCTCGGCGTCTGAGTATACCCAGTGCTGCTGCTTGCCCGATGTCAGCCGGTACAGGGGTGGCTGGGCGATGAAAAGGTGACCTTTATCGATTATGTCAAACATGTTGCGGTAGAAGAAGGTCAGCAGCAGGGTGCGGATGTGCGCCCCGTCCACGTCGGCGTCCGTCATGATAATGACCTGATGGTAGCGCAGCTTATTATAGTCGTAGCCATCGCTGATGCCGGTGCCCAGGGCAGTAATCAGCGCCCGTATCTCCTCGTGATCAAAGATCTTGTCCTTCGCGGCTTTTTCCACGTTGAGTATTTTGCCTCGCAGGGGGAGGATGGCCTGGAAATTGCGGTCACGCCCCTGCTTGGCCGAGCCGCCGGCGGAATCGCCCTCCACCAGGTATAATTCACAGTCCTTTGGGTTATTGCTGGCACAATCTGCCAGCTTGCCCGGAAGCGTACCGAACTCAAGGCCGGTTTTCTTGAGGATAAGGTCGCGTGCCTTGCGGGCAGCTTCACGTGCCTTGGCGGCCAGCAGGCACTTGTCTATTATCGATTTGCCCTCGTCAGGGTGCTTCTCCAGGTACTCGTTGAGCCCGTCGCTGGCCACTGACTCAACCTGTCCCTTTACTTCAGGGTTGCCCAGCTTGGCCTTGGTCTGCCCCTCAAACTGGGGCGACCCGACCTTTACACTGATCACGGCTGTCAGGCCGTCGCGGACGTCGTCGCCCGACAGGTTGGGATCGCTTTCCTTGAGGAACTTGTTTTTACGGGCATAGTCATTGAGTACGCGTGTCAGGGCGCCGCGGAACCCGGTCATGTGGGTGCCGCCTTCCTTGGTGTTAACACAGTTGGCAAAGGCGGTCACGTTCTCCGAGTATCCGTCATTATACTGGATGGCGATTTCCACGGCGGTGCTGTTGATCTTGCCGGAGATGTAGATGGACTTATCCAGTACCTGGCGGTTTTTATTTATGCGCCTGACCAGGCTGGCAATGCCACCTTCGAAGAAATAGTTGGTCTCCCGGTCCGTGCGCTCGTCCTTGAGGTTGATCTCGGTGCCTTTATTAAGGAATGCAAGCTCACGGAGGCGTTCAGCCAGCTGGTTGAAATCATAATCGACCTCCCCGAATATCTCGGAGTCAGCCATAAACGAGATGGTGGTTCCTGTCTGGTCGGTCCTTCCCACGGATTTTACGTCCGCCTGGCGAATGCCCACCTTATAATCCTGCCGCCAGATCTTGCCGTTTCTACTCACCTCGGCGCGCAACCAGGAAGAAAGCGCGCTGACCACTGACGCCCCGACGCCGTGCAAGCCTGAGGAAACGCTGTAGGCGCCGTCGCCGAACTTGCCGCCGGCATGAAGGGTTGTCATCACTACTTCAAGAGCCGAGATGCCCTTTTCGGGATGTATGTCAACCGGTATTCCTCTGCCGTTATCTGAGACTGTTACGGAGGTGTCTGCATTGACGGTGACCTGTATCTTGTCGCAGAAGCCGGCCATTGCTTCGTCAATGCTGTTGTAGACTATCTCGTAGACCAGGTGATGAAGGCCGTCCTTACCGGTGTCGCCGATGTACATGCCCGGCCGCATGCGCACGGCTTCAAGGCCGTCCAGGACGCGGATATTTTCTGCAGTATATTCGCCGTTGTTGGATCCGTTGATCTGTTCAGGAGTCATGGTTTATCTCTTGCGCTGAATGTCGCCCATCCAAAGCCCGCCGGTAAGCGAGATATCAAGACAAGCATCACAATATATTGTGTTTGCTCAATCGAAGTACACAAGTACTTGCAATTTCAGTGATTAGTATAGCATATCCCGGGCGGGAATGCATCAGCCTCAGAAGGTTTATACTGCTTCCTTGATTCCCTGCCGGGCAAGCTCGTCCGCCCTCTCGTTCAAATTGTTTCCGGAATGTCCGGCGACCTTGAAAAATCGTACATTATATAAGGATACCAGTGAGAGGAGCTTCTCCCAGAGGTCACGGTTTTCCACCGGTTTCCTGGCGGCATTGCGCCACCCGTTTCGCAGCCAGGCGGCATACCATTTTTTCTGCATGCAGTTAAACAGGTATGCGCTGTCGGTATAGACCTCGACAGCATATTTCCCCGATTTGATCTGTTCCAGCGCCCTGATGCAGGCGGTCAGCTCCATGCGCTGATTGGTAGTGTCCCTCTCTCCCCCGTGTATCTCCTTTAGGAGGCTGCCCTGGCGCAGGATGGCGCCCCAACCACCCTTGTTGGTGCGATACTGGTTGCCCGAGCAGGCGCCATCGCAGTAAATTATTATTTTGTCAGTTCCCGGCATGCACCAATTATACGCTATTGTGAGCCTGCCGGGACCCCATTATATTCTTGCCCTGCCAATATAATCGATGTTAGAATTCACCTGATTTTACTTTCATCGTATATTCCATGATTTTAATAGGCGAAAATATCCACATCATTTCGAGGTCAGTCAGCGAGGCCGTCAGGGACAGGGACGCTGCGCCCATACAGGCTCTGGCAAGCGCGCAGGCTATGGCAGGGGCCGACTATCTCGATTTGAACTTGGGCCCGGCCCGCAGGGAACCGGAGGAAGTGGCTTCATGGCTGGTGAGAACAGTCCAGGAGGTCGCCGACCTGCCGATATCCCTGGATACCATGAACCCTTTAGCCATGGAGGCGGGGCTGAAACTGTGCCGGAAGAGAGCACTCTTGAACTCGGCGTCCGGTAAGTCTGAGAGCAGGGAAAGCATGATGCCCCTGGCCATAAAATATAATACGCAGATCGTCATCTCTGTTATCACAGACCGGGGCTGCCCGCCCGATGTCGATTCCAGGGTTGAGAGCATCGTGGAGACCGTGGCTTATGCCAACGATATAGGTATTGACAATGAGGACATCTGGGTGGATCCGATCGTTTTGCCGGTTAGCGCTGACCAGAAGCAGGTGAGTGAGGCACTCGAATTTATCAGGATACTGCCGGACCTGCTGCCGGGCGTGAAATCTGTGGTAGGCCTTTCAAATGTATCTAACGGTACACCGGCCAACCTGCGCGGTGTCCTTAATCGTACCTACATGGTTATGCTGGAAAGGAACGGCCTGTATTCTGCCATCGCCGATGTGCTCGACGGGGAACTGGTAGAGCTGAATAGCGGTGGATTAAAAGACGTCAGGGTGCTTATCCACAGGGTGATGGATGGAGAGCCGGTCGATGCTGAAGCATTGCCTGAGAAAGAAAAGAATTATGTTAAAACGGCCAGGGTATTGATGGGTGACGCGCTGTATTCTAACGCCTGGCTGGAAACTTAGTCGAGGTAAAGCTTATGGAATATAGGGCGCCTCTGGAAACATACTCTGGCAGAGTCAGGGAAGTTACCATCGGCAGGGGCAAAAAGGCTATAAGGGTGGGTGGAAGCAATATTTTACCCCTGCACTATTTCGAAGGCACGGCGCTAAACAGGCCCGTGATTGCACTCGAGGTGGACGATAATGGCGCCACCGGTTGGGCCGGGGCTGCAGTGGAGCCTTTCAGGGACGTGGTCCATGACCCTGTGAAGTGGGCAGGCAGGTGCCTGGAATTGGGCGCCGACCTGGTCTGTCTTCACCTGGAGGGCACTGACCCGAATGGGGCCAACAGGACGGCGGCAGAGGCCGCAGATCTGGCTAAAAAGATGGCGCAGGAACTGGATTCGCCGTTGATCGTTTACGGCTGTGGCGATGACAAGAAAGATGTTGAAGTACTGGCGGCAGTTGCGGAGATCTGCAGGGGTGAGAACCTGTTGATGGGTCCGGCTGTCAAGGAGAATTACGAAGCCGTATTGAGGGCGGTTTCTGAATACGGACATTGCATTATAGCCCAGACGCCCATAGATATTAACCTTGAGAAGGAGCTCAACGTTAAGCTGCTCAAGCAGCTCCCGCCCGATAGAATAGTCATCGATCCTCTTAGCTCTGCGCTCGGCTACGGCATGGAGTACAGCTTCACCATCATGGAGCGTACCAAGCAGGTCGGCGTGGTCTATGGTGATACGGCTATGCAGATGCCTGTTATAGCAGACCTGGGCCGCGAGTGCTGGAAAACCAACCAGGCGAAATTGGACAGAGATCAAGGCATGCTCTGGGAAAGCATCACGGCCATGAGCTTGCTGCTGGCAGGCGCCGACATACTGGTGCTGAGACATCCTGAGAACTGCCGCTTGTTGAAGGAAGCCATCGAAGGCAAATTATAGGAGGCTGCTGTGGCAAGGAACGCGAGGCAGACCAGTGAGCTACGGGATTTTATCCTGGCCCAAGATAGCTGGGAGCCGGTCGGGCACACTCCGCTACCGGGCATGCTGGACCTGAGAAACTGGGACAGGCGGCTGCTTCAGACCTGGAAACCGTTCTACGTGCCCGTCACTGATAAATGCAACCTTTGCACGTACGGAGAATGCAACCTGTCGGATGGCGGCAGGGGCGCGTGTGGCATGGATGCTACGGCTGTACAGGCCCGCCTTACCCTGCGTACCTGCTGCGAGGGGCTGGCGGGCACACTGGCACAGGCGCGGAGGGTCATCGATTACCTGGTACAGGTTAAAGGCCGTGAATTGCCCATAGATTTGGGCGATAAAGTCGGCATCGAGGCGCCGCATATTCGGACAGTGCTTGGGTTGAAACCTGCGGCGCTGGGCGACCTGGAGAGGATATTATCTTACGTGGAGGACCAGCTTTCCATGCTACTGGCCTCGGGCAACACGGGTTTTGAATCGAGCATTTTAGATTTGGAATCAAAGGCCATGCACGCGTCGATGCTTGCCCATGTTGTGATGGAGGCTGCCGACCTGGCTGCCATCTCGGGCTTCGGCTTTCCCTCATCCAGAGCGGACACGGAAATGGTGGAAGTGGGATGGGGAACATTGGATGCTGCCAAGGCGGTTATACTTATAGCCGGCAGCGATACAGTATCCGCAGTCTGCCTGATCGATTACATCAGGCAAAGCGGGCTGGAAAATAAGATAGAGGTTGTTGGCATAGGCCCGGTTGCCCATGACCTGGTGCGGTACTGCCCCATGGCTAAAATAGCTGGGACACTATCAAGTTTGCCCTTTTTCCTGCGCAGCGGTATCTCCGATGTCGTGATGTGCGGTGGCGGCAATGCGCTGACAGATATCGCCGCCGAAACGCTGGCCACGGGGGCGGCTTTCATCGCTACCGATGCAGGAGCGGCTTATGGGCTGGAAGACCTGTCGGTCAGGAATACCGAGGAGATATTGATTGAACTGCTGCGGGAGAAGGGAATACTGCTGCCCGACTCCACCAAGGCCGCTGCCGTGGCCGTGGAAGCCGCGCTCAAGCTCTCGGCGTCCCGCAGCAAGGTATTGCCGAAGGAGGGAGATGTCTGTCGAGAAGTGTGCAGGATGCGGGTTGGCCGCGGACCGGTCATGGATAGGGAGATAAGAAAGGTCGGAGCGCCGCTGGTACTGGGTACCATACCCGGGGTTATCGCCATTGTGGGAGGCTCGAACTACCCCGGCGAGCCGGGGGATATCGCCGATATCGCCGAGGAGTTTGCCAGGCGTAAATATATCGTCGTGCTGGCCGGGGACTCAGCTATCGCGGCTGCCCTCAAAACGGACGCGGAAGGCAAGTCCATTTACGAGAAATACCCGCCGGATTTTGATGCAGGCGGCGTAATAAATATCGGCTCGAGTGTCTCGGCCGCCCATATCAGCGGCGCTGCCGCCAAGATAGCCAGCATATTCGCGGCGCTGCCGCTGCGGGCCAATTACGAAGTAGTGGCGGATTATATACTTAACCGTGTCGGCGCCTGCGGGTTGGCCTGGGGCGCCTGCGGCGAGGAAGAACTGGCCCTGGCCACCGGCTGCAACCGGCTTGGCATCCCGGTCATCGTAGGCCCGCGCTGCATTAAATACGGACGACTTTACCTCAGCCGGCCGGGCGAAACCGACTGGAGCGTAATGGACGGCCGCGCCGGGAAAGTAGTGGACACGGGCGAGCCCTCCCCCGAGCACCTGATCAACCTGCTGTCAGAAAAAGGCGACGTTATGGTTGCGCTGGCCAAATTATGCATGCGAAGGAACGATACCCCGCAGGGCAGGGCTACCAAGCTCACGCACTACATCGGCCTGCACAAACAGTATTTCGGGAAGCTGCCGGGCGATGTTAACCTGTTTGTCAGGAAAGCCTCTGACATACCCATTTTTTTCAAGAAGGAAATACAGGCACATCTAAGTGAGGTTGGCTGGCAGGAGAAGCCCGTCCTGTCGCTGCCCACCCTGATCGGCACCTATTGCTCGCAGGTTACGCTTGATGAAGTCGTGCATTGATACGTGCAGTCCACATTAGGATAAGCCCCGTTTGTGCGGATATAATATACAGTCAGACGGCCGAAATGATTATGAGGAGAAGGCGGAAACACAATGGCTGATGGAATATTCCCGGTTGATATCGGGCCCCAGTACGAGGGAGAGGTTATTCGCAAGGCCAATATGCGGGTAGAGTTCGGCGGGCCCAATGTGAGAACCAAGTTTGAGCTGGTTTCTATCAGAAAGCTGGATGAGGTTGTACACGAGAAGGTGGAGATAATTGGGCCGGACCTTCCTGATATAGCCGAGGGCAGCAGCCATCCTATCGCCCTGCTGGTGGACGTGGCCGGGAGCCGCATGGAGCGGGATATCGAACCTGTCCTGGAACGGCGGCTGCACCTTTACCTGAACTATATCGACGGTTTTTACCACATGAATCAGCGACAGGATGTCTGGATGCGCCTGAATAAGGCTTCTTTTGACAGGGGACTTCAATCGCTGAAGACGCTGGGTGAGGTGCTGATATTCCTTTACACGTCGGAGATAGATATCATCGAAAAGATACAGGTCACCTTTATCACAGACACGGCCAGAGTAGAGGCGTTATTGCCAAAGGCAGTGGAGGTGTACCGGACGCGCGATGAGAAGATAAGGGGCTTACGAGAGGCCGATGTTGAGGAGTTTTACAGTTGCGCCCTCTGCCAGAGTTTCGCCCCCACGCATATTTGCTGCATAACACCCGAGCGCATCGCCAACTGTGGCGCTATCAACTGGTTCGACGGCAAAGCTGCCTACCAGATGGATCCTGAGGGGCCGATCCAGGCTGTGCCCAAGGGCGATATCATCGACCCGGTACGCGGTGAGTACAGCGGCGCCGATAAACTGGCGCTGGATAAGTCCATGGGCACTTACGATAGGGTCTTTCTGCATAGCGCCTTCGGATACCCGCACACGTCCTGCGGCTGCTTCCAGGCAATCTGCTTTTATATACCGGAGGCGGATGCTTTTGGCATCGTTAACCGCGATTTCGAGGGCGATACGGTTACGGGAGTTCCCTTTACCGAGATGGCAGGGGATACCAGTGGTGGAAGGCAGGTGGAAGGATTCCTGGGCATCGCGCTGGAGTACCTGCGCTCGCCGAGCTTTCTTAAAGCGGATGGCGGCTGGTACCGCATCGTCTGGATGCCGGGCGTGATACTGAAGATGTACGGGGACGCCTGCCCCATGGATCTGAAAGGAAAGATAGCCACGGAGAATGATGTTGCTAATGTTGATGAGCTGGTGGCCTTCCTCGACCATGCAGGCCACCCCTGGGTAAAAGGTGAGATAAAATTACCCGTTTAACAAGGAGACGGAGTTGGCAATAAAAGGTACGGATATAGTCAAGCGCCTGCCCGAGGGCGGCAAGAAGAACTGCAGGGAATGCGGCCTGCCCACCTGCTTCGCCTTTGCTATGAAGCTGGCATCGGGCGGAATCGGCATCGATAAATGCCCGTATCTCGCACCGGACGTCAGGAGCGAGATCGAGGGTTCGCTGGCGCCGCCCATACGGTTGGTCACCATCGGCAAGGGCGCAGGCGCCCTTGTAGTTGGCGATGAAACTGTCCTGTACCGCCATGAGAAGACATTTGTTCATCAGCCGGGTATTGCTGTGCTGGCGGCTGACGATGAGCCGGCGAAAGGGGTAGAGGACAAGATCAGGAAGCTGAAGGAGTTGCAGTTCAGCTGGGTTGGCAAGACGCTCAGAGCCGACCTGCTGGCCCTGCAGTACAGGTCGGGCGACCCCGCCAAATACGCAGCGCTGGTTAAGAAGGCGCTCTCCGACGCTGTCTCTCCGCTGATGCTGATTTCCGAAGATACCGATACTTTGCTGCACGCGCACGGTTTATGCGCTGAGAGCAAACCCCTGCTCTATCCGGTAACTGCGCAAAACCTGGAGAAGGTCATCAGCGCGGTGAAGGAAAAGCCGGCGGCGGTGGCTGTTAAGGCAGCCGGCGTGGAATCGCTTGTACATCTCACCAGCAGGCTCAAAGAAGCAGGCGTAGAGGATGTCCTGCTGGACCCCGGCTCCAGAGACCTGCAAGCAGCCGTGCGGGACCAGACGCAGATACGCAGGGCTGCGCTTAAGCAGGGCTTCAGGGCGCTGGGCTATCCCACTATCGCCTTCCCCTGCTTTATGACCTCCGATAGGCGCCGGGAGATGCTATTGGCCTCCATGTTCATCCCCAAGTATGCCGGCGTAATAGTGCTCTCTGATATCGATGAACACTCCCTGTTGCCGCTGCTGGTGCAGAGGATGAACATATATACGGATCCCCGTATGCCCATGTCCATGGAGGAGAAAGTTTATCCAATTAATAACCCCGATGCCGCTTCCCCCGTGCTTATCACGACCAACTGGGCGCTGACCTACTTCATCGTGTCCTCGGAGGTTGAGGCCAGCAAGGTGCCCTCCTGGCTATGCGTCAAAGAGACGGGGGGTCTGGGAGTGCTGACCGCCTGGGCGGCCGGCAAGTTCGGCGGCGACAGCATCGCGCCCTTTATCATGAAGTGTGGTGTGGCCGGGTTGGTCAACCACAGACAACTGGTCATCCCCGGCAAAGTGGCCCGCATCCGCAACGAGCTGAGCGAGGCGCTTCCCGACTGGCATATAATCGTGGGCCCGGGCGATGCCAATGAAATACCCGCTTACCTGCCGGCGCTGGTCAAAAGCTGGAAAGGGTAATCAAAAGTATCCCGTCATGGGGAAGAAAGGGGCTATTTTCACGGCCTTGCGAGAAACATTGTGGCTGAGCGATCTGACCGAAGAAAGAGAAACCAGGACGGCAGCAAGGCGCAACAGCCTTCAATATTGAACTGCGCCCACCGCCATCCCCGCCACCTGATCGATATCCTTCAGGAAGTACAGTCGAGAGAAGGCTATCTTTCCGGTGAAGCCATGCTGAAGGTCGCCAAACATCTTGGTATGCCTTCTGCAGCCGTCTGGGGTGTAGCCACATTCTATAACCAGTTCCGCTTCACCGCGCCCGGCAAGCGGCCGGTAAGGGTCTGCATGGGCACAGCCTGCCACCTGGCTGGGGGTCAGCTTGTACTTGAGGCAATGGTCCGCGAGCTTAAGGTCGAGGTGGGTGAGACAAGCGAAGACCGGGAGTTCAGCCTGGAAAGGGTAGCCTGCATCGGCTGTTGCGCTTTAGCGCCCGTGGTAACCGTTGGTAAGGATATTTACCCAAAGATGACACCTCCTAAAGTGGAGCAAGTGTTGGTGGAAATCAAGACGACATCGGCACAGAATGGGGTGGATTGCACGGGTCCGGCATGACTTACGGAAAGATCTGCGAGCGGTCTCGGGAAAAATGGGAAGCACAGTATGCCGGCAAACTCATTCATATCCTTGTGGGCACGGCTACCTGCGGCCGCGCTGCCGGCTCGATGGCCGTGCTGGAGGCTTTCAGGCGCGAAATTGACAGGCTGGGGGGGGAGGCGAGGGTCTCGGAGGTGGGTTGCATGGGGCTGTGCTCCCAGGAGCCGCTGGTCGTGATCGTAAAGCCGGGCGATTTTTCCGTCTGTTATCATCACGTCACTCCCCAGATGGTACCGCAACTTATCGACGGATACGTCAGGGGCGATGACCCCTGCCTGGAGTTGGCGCTGGGGACAGTGGCGGGAGGCGGCGGAGAAGCGGCATATATACCGGAGCTTGACCTGTTCAGCAAGCAATCGAGGGTGCTGCTGCGCAACTGCGGCTACAATTCGCCACTGGATATCGACCACTACATCGCCTGTGGCGGTTATGCAGGCCTGGCCAGGGCGTTGACGATGAGACCGGCTCAGATTATAAATGAGCTCAAGGGGTCGGGGCTGCGAGGCCGGGGTGGGGCAGGGTACCCCGCAGCAGCCAAGTGGGCGGTGTGCCGGCAGGCCGGTGGCAGTGCCAAATACGTAATCTGCAACGCTGACGAGGGCGACCCCGGGGCATTCATGGATCGTGTCTTGCTGGAGAGCGATCCTCACGCCATCCTGGAGGGAATGGTCATCGCCGGGTACACTATCGGAGCGAAACAGGGATATATCTACATCAGGGAGGAGTACCCGCTGGCCATCGAGCGGCTGGGGATAGCGCTCAAACAGGCCGGAGAAAAAGGCCTGCTGGGCAAGCACATTTTAGGCTCAGATCTCAGCTTTAAGATCGAGATAGTCAAGGGAGCCGGCGCTTTCGTCTCGGGCGAGGAAACGGCTATGATTTCCGCCATCGAAGGAAGGCGCTCGTGGCCGGAGCACCGGCCGCCTTATCCAGCACAGGTGGGGCTGCGGGGCAAGCCGACGCTGGTCAATAACGTTAAAACGCTGGCATATGTTCCCGTTATTTTACAGAAGGGAGAGCGCTGGTTCCGCGGCACAGGTACAGCGGAAAGCCCTGGAACGGCGCTATTTGCCCTGGCCGGCAAGCTGGAGAATACCGGTCTGGCCGAGGTGCCCATGGGGACTTCCCTGCGCACTCTGGTTTACGATATCGGCGGAGGGATAAAAAAGGGAAGGCAATTCAAGGCAGTGCAGATCGGCGGACCTTCGGGCGGATGCCTTCCCGCAGGCCTGCTGGACATACCCATCGACTTCGATTCATTGAAGGAGGCCGGCGCCATCATGGGATCGGGTGGCGTTATCGTCATGGACGAGGACAATTGTATGGTGGATACCGCCAGGTATTTTATTGACTTCAGCCGGCAGGAGTCCTGCGGTAAATGTACCCAGTGCCGCATCGGTACCTGCCAGATGCTCTCGATGCTGGACGAAATAACTAAAGGCAAAGGTTCGCTGGCGTCCCTGGAAGCCCTGAAGGAGCTGGCCGAAGACATCAAGGCTGGCTCGCTCTGCGGCATGGGCAGGATGGCGCCTAACCCGGTGCTCACCACGCTGCGCTACTTTCGTGATGAGTATGATGCCCACGTGCTGGAACAGCGCTGCCCGGCGCGCGTCTGCAAAGATCTTATTGCCTACTATATCCTGCCGGAGAAATGCGAGAGGGGCTGCGACCATTGCGTGCTGGCCTGCCCGGCCGAGGCCATCTTCAGTGACGAGAAAGGGCTGAAAGTTGTTGACCAGGAAAAATGTACGAAGTGCGGCAGTTGTGAGCTGGTCTGCCCCGCAGAGTATAATGCTGTAGTAAGGCTGTCGCCCGTCAACCTCGTACCGGCGGACCGGCGGACCAAGCCGGATACAAAGGAGCCGTGAAGCATGACCGTTACTATCGCTGTCGCAGGCAAGGGCGGTGTGGGAAAAACCGCCATCTCGGCCATACTGGTCGATTTCCTGTCCAATAAGGGTGCAGTGCTGGCGGTTGACGCCGATCCCAGCACCAACCTGAACGATGCGCTGGGAGTGGGCGTGACTGGCACAGTAGGCAGGGCGCGCGAGAAAATGACTGACGAATTCAAGAGTGGCCGCTTGACCATGGCCGTCTCCAAGCAGGAGATACTTGACGCACGCATACACGAGTCGCTGGTCGAAACCGACAGGTTCGACCTGCTGGCAATGGGGCGCCCGGAAGGGCCGGGTTGCTACTGCGCCGCCAACCATATGATACGTTTCTCAATTGACAGGCTGGCCAAGAGTTATGACTACGTGGTCATGGACTGCGAGGCCGGCCTGGAGCATATCAGCCGCCAGACGACGCAGGATATCGATTTCCTGCTGGCGGTGACAGACCCCACTATGCGCGGGCTCAATACCTGTATACGCCTGCAGCAGCTCAGCAAAGAGATACGGACCAACATAAAAGGAGGTCTACTGCTGGTGGTGAACCGCCTGCGCGACGGCCTGCCAGCCGAATTCAAGGAGGCTGTCGATAAGTCGGGGCTGATGCTCTTCGCCACTATACCGGAGGACCCTTATATCTCCGATCTGGACGTGAAAGGCAGTCCGCTTACCGCGCTGCCGCTTGATTCGAGTTTCCGCCGGGCGGTGCAGGAGATTCTCTTCAGGCTGAAGATCAAATAGTTTCTTAGCTTTAAATGTGTTGTTTTCAAATTGTCAATAGAATTGCTTTGTGTGATACTTTTTAATAACTTTAGCAACTTGTAAACGGCATGGTAGATAAAAAAGGCAGGCTGCTCAGCCTGGCTGACATCGAGGGCAAGACCAGCCCCCACCAGTTGCAGGTGAAAGGCGCGCTGAAGATGCGGGCCGCGCCCCTTGAATACGTCACGGATGTTGAAGCGCTGGCCGCCTTTTTGGGCGGCAGCATCGTGAAACCCGGCGTCGGCGAGGATTGGGCGGTCAGCAAGGAGATGTTCCCGGGAGTATCAGTTTGCTTTATTTTTAACTGTCGGGACGACGAATTCCCGGCAAGGCTGAGGGCACTTTACGGCGGTGATAAGATTAGGATGATCAAGGGTGAAGAACTTGCCACTATCACCATATCGCTGGCCAATCAGCTGTTACGCTATGTGAGGGAAACCAATCCCCATATGAAGCTCCCGGACGTTTGCTACAGAGTTTAGACTCCCGGACAATGAAGCATGGATGACGAATTAAAGGCGTTTATAGATACAAAGTTTCGGTTGCCGCCCATCGAGGGCGAGGACAAGACATGCTCGATCGAGGAAGCGGTACGGCGGCATGTCAAACCCGGTATGTCCATCCATTTCGCGGGCAGGAGCGGTGCGCTGTTTTATCAGCTGGTACGTGAGTTCTGGGGGAAGAAAGGGGAGTTCACCATCATCAGCCCCTATGTGTCTGCCCTGCTGCTGGCGCTTATTCGCGGCGGGTTGATGAAGAAGGCCATTACCAGCTTTGCGGGCAATACCTATCCTACGCCCGGTCCCAACCCGCTGGTGCAGAAGGCCTATATCTCGGGTGCAGTGGAATTCGAGAACTGGAGCATGCTGACCATCGCTCAACGCCTGCTGGCAGGCGCCATGGGTTGGGACTTTATACCGACGCGGTCTCTCGTGGGCAGCACCATGGCCGAGGAGAATAAGAGCGATTTCAGCGTTATCGATTCGCCCTTCGGCGGTGGTCAGACCGGCCTGCTCAGGGCGCTGAGGCCGGACATTACTTTTGTGCATGGACTGGCTGCCGACCGCTCCGGCAATATCTTATTGCCGTATCCCCTGAGCATAGATGCATTCGGGGCCTGGGCAGCCACGCAGGCAGTGATCGTGAGCGTGGAGCATGTCGTGCCTACCGATTATATACGCAGCCATGCCCATCTCGTACGTATACCGTCCTACATGGTCAAAGCGGTTAGCGAGGTGCCCTACGGCGCCCATCCCGGGGGCCTGCCAAACTGCGGCATACCGCAATACGAGGGCTATTTTGACGATTACGAATTCGCCACTCTCATACGGGACGCCTCCATGGACGAGACCCGTTTCATGGGATTTATCAGGGAATGGATACTCAATTGCAAGGACCACAAACAATATCTGGATAAACTGGGCAAGGACAGGCTGCGTTACCTTAAGGACAAGGCCAAGCCGCACTCCTGGGTAGTTGAGACGCTGGCTGCCGTGCCCCATATTGAGTTTCAGAAAGAGTCCAACCAGCTTGAAAGGATGGTAATCGCCGGCAGCAGGCATATTGCCGGCCTGTGCCAGACCAGGGGATATCACACTATGCTGGCAGGGGTGGGCCTTGCCCAGCTTGCCGCATGGATGGCAGCCTACAGGCTGAGAAGTTTAAAGTTCGATGTGGAACTGGTGGCTGAGAACGGCATGTACGGCTACATGCCGGTGCCCTCAGACCCCACCGGCTTCAGCATGCACAACCTGCATTCCTGCAAGATGCTGACCAACATCGAGACAGCCCTGGGAGTGCTGGCCGGCGGGTCGAGCAGCTCCTGCCTGGGCGTCCTGGGGGCGGCCCAGGTCGACAGGCACGGCAACGGCAATTCCACCAAGATACCCCATGTTTATTACATCGTGGGGTCGGGTGGCGCCAACGACGTGGTCAGCTCCTGCCGCGAGACCATAGTATTTGCCCCCGCCGGCAGGGAAAGGCTGATCAAGGACGTGCCATACATAACCTTCCCGGGTGGCAATGTGCGGACACTGGTCACAGACGTGGGCATTTTCGAGAAGCTAGAGGGGAAGGATACGCTGGCGCTGACCTCTTATATACCATACGGCACGGCTATCAGGGAGGAGGAGGCGATCAGGGGCATCAAGAGGATGGTGGGATGGGAGCTGGAGGTGGCCCCGCACCTGGATAAGATCGACCTGCCTTCGTACGAGGAAAAAATGATGATCAGGCTCTTCGATCCACACGGGTTCTATACCAAAGTATGAATCATATCTTGCGAGGCGGGGAAGGCCGCTGCAAACTCGCTGGGCAGCTCTATCAAAGATATAGCTGCGGTGCGTTAGCTATAAGATGTCGATGGTTTGCCAGGGCTATTGAGTACGGCCGAACTCCCTTTTCAGCTGTTGTGAGCTGAGATGCAGCATGGTAGGTCGGCCGTGGGGGCAGGTGCGCGGCTGGGAGGTTTTTGCAAGCTGACTGATAAGACTGGCCAGTTCACCCGCATCGAGTGTTTGGCCGGCCCTCACCGCGCCGTGGCATGCCAGCGACTGCGCAGCCTTCAGGCCGCGCTTTCCCGGGTCCTTTTCATCGCCTATCTCATCCAGCAGCTCCATTATGGCCTCTGCCAGTGGCGCATCATTGAGCACTGCAGGCACAGCGCGCACCAGGCAGGTTTTGCTGCCGAAAGGTTCAATATTGAATCCAAGCTCGCCGAGCAAGCCCGCGCAGTTCACCAGCGCCTGCTCCTGAGCGGGCGCAAGCTCCAGCGCCAGGGGATCCAGCATGCCCTGCACATCCGGCTTCAAGGTTGCTCTCTGAGCCACTATTTTCTCGAATAGTATGCGTTCGTGAGCAGCATGCTGATCGATCAGGTAAAGGCCCTCCTCGCCCTCTGCCAGTATGTAGCTGGCGAAAAGCTGCCCCAATGTCCTCAAAGCGGGGACGCCCGTGGCATGAGGTTCCCACAGGGGCCGTGCGGACGCCTCTTCGAGATCCGGTCGCGCTGAGGGAAGGGGCGATCTTGCAAGGGTATCTCGCAAAGCTTTAACTATGGCGGTGAAGATGCTGTTGTTATTGCGGAACTTTACCTCGAGCTTCGTGGGGTGGACGTTAACATCCACTTCTTCCGGAGGGACAGTGATATTAAGTACCGCCAGCGGGTGCCTGCCGCTCATCAACAGCCCTTCGTAGGCGGTCTCAACCGCTTTGGCCAGGATAGAGTTGCGCACATAGCGCCGGTTGACGAAGAAGCTGAGGTAGCTGCGGCTGGAGCGCTGCACGGAGGGCGGGCTGGCCAGGCCTTGAATATAGAGCTGGCTGTCTGTTCCCTCTACCTCCAGCATTTTTTTTGCAGTTTCCAGGCCGTATACTACGGACACCGCTGAACGCAACTCCGCGTCTCCGGCGGTGCGCAGGGCGGTACGGCCCTCGATGACCAGATCGAACCTTACCTCGGGATAAGCAAGCGCAAATTGGCTCACCAGCGTAGCTATATGCCCGGACTCAGTCGCGGCGGATTTGAGGAATTTCAGCCTTGCCGGGAAATTTTGGAAGAGCCGCCTTACCGTCACGGTCGTGCCCTGCGGACGGCTTTTTTTCTCTCTGCCGGTGATCCTGCCGTTCTCCAGGTGCAGGTAGCTGGCGGCGCTGCTGCCCTGGTCACGGGTAAGTATCTCCATCTCGGCCACTGAAGCGATGCTGGGCAGGGCTTCCCCCCGGAAACCCAGCGTACGGATGTGTTCCAGATCATCCAGTCCGCTTATCTTGCTGGTGGCATGACGCCTGACCGCTATCTCGACCTCTGACGCCGAGAGCCCGCAACCGTTGTCGGTAACACGCATGTAGCTGATGCCGCCGTTATGCGCTTCGATACCGATCTCGGTTGCCCTGGCGTCCAGAGAATTCTCGATGAGCTCCTTGACCACCGAGGAGGGACGCTCGATGACCTCGCCGGCAGCGATCTTGGAGGTTACTTCGGGAGACAGGACTTTGATGGGCATTAATTAATTTTACAACACTTTCCCGTCCATCACCGTATGCACTATCTGAACTGGCACATCGCCTGATGCCCACAACGCCGATCCCACCCAACTCCCGCAGGGTAATGACATCGCCCAGCGAGAAGCAGCCTTCATGTGACATGAGCGGTGTTTTAACGCGCTTTTGCACATAAGCCATTCCCACGTAATCGGCGGCGGCCACGGGCTGCTCGGCGACATCGATATCATAAGACTCAATAGTCTTAATAGCCGTTACAGCTTCCTGCGGCGAGTAGGCCTGGTTATAATCCACGCGTATGCGGACCTGACCGCCGAATTCCTTCCTCATGGCCTGTAGTATGGCGACGTCCTCCGCTATCCCGTGCCCCAGCTTCAGGCGCAAAGTCCTGTAACCGTCATCGAAGAACATTTTGGCCAGGTAGACCATGCCGTCGGCGTCCATCAGGGGTATCAGCGCGGCCAGCGGAATGTCCGCCGGTTTCCCGCCCATGACTTCGCAGGCCGGAACTCCCTTGATCTTTCCCATCAGGTCGTAGCAGGCCATATCGAGCAGGCCCTTGGCCGCCTCTGAGCGCGCCACGTTGTTATCCATGCGCCGGCAGATGCGCTCTATGTCAAACGGGCTCTGCCCGAGGACGTACCTGGCCAGGGCCTGGCGGATGACCTCGATGATCTGGTTGGGCGAGGCGCCGGTCTCCGGCCACCAGACGTAGGATTCACCCAGTCCAACGTTGCCCGCCTCGTCAACCATTTTACAGATGGCGCAGTCGATGCCTGTCCAGGCTTCCTCCGCCGGTATGGCCATTCCCAGGCCACCCGCTTTGCTCATGGCATCGCGGACTATCTCCTGGAAAGGTATGACGACAGGCGTGAGCTCGATACTGACTATGCGGGGCGTGTTTGTATCCTGTCCTGTCAATTGCAGCCGCCTCTACTCACTAAAACAGCCACTTGCGCTGAAGCCTGCCAATCTATAGAATGGATGGTACTTTGCGCAAATTTCCTGCGCGTAAAAAAGAAATCACAGGAGGCTGATTACAAAATGGCAGAGAAAGTAGTTGAACAGGTTGAAGAGAGAAAACCAGCCAGCATGCTGCCCCCGCATGTAAAAGAGTTCTACAGGAAAGCCGAGGCAGACCTGGATGGCTTCTGGGAAGAGGCGGCGCTGAATGCCAGACATGACCTTCACTGGTTTAAGATGTGGGACAAGGTCTTCGAGCACAATTACCCCACCTTCAAATGGTATGTGGGTGGCAAGACCAATATCTGCTATAGCGCAGTGGATTTCAAGGTCAAGATGGGCAAGGGCGCCAAGGCGGCCCTTATTTATGAGAACGGTGACACGGGCGAGACGAGAACTGTCACCTATATCCAGCTGCTGAACCTTGTAAAAAGATACGCAGCCGCCCTGCGTGGTATCGGCGTAAAGAAAGGCGATCGCGTGGCTGTTTACATGCCGATGGGTATAGAGGCCGTGGGCGCCATGCTGGCCTGTGCCAGGATAGGGGCGATACACGTGGTTATCTTCGCCGGCTTCTCACCCAGGGCCATCGCCGACAGGGTTGAGCTTAGCGGCGCCAAATTTATAGTCTGCAAAGCCCGCGGCACGCGCCGCGGCAAAGCCGTCGATCTCAAGGAGATGGTCGACGATGCCATCACCAGGCTTCCCAAAGAGGTCGGCTTTAAGCACACCGTCGTTCTGGACGAGCCTCATGATAAAAATATTCCCATGGCGGCCGGGCGAGATATCTTCTGGAAAGACTTCCTGGCCAAGGGAGCAGGCCAAAGCGGCGATTACGTCGAGATGGAGGCCAACGAGACGCTCTTCCTGCTGCCGACCTCGGGCACCACGGCCAAGCCAAAGGTCAGCGTACAGTGCCACGGCGGCTACCAGGTCTACGTGTATTGCATGGGCAAATGGATCTACGACCTTAAGTCCAGCGACATCTGGTTCTCCACCTCGGATATCGGCTGGATCGTGGGCCACAGCTACAATGTCTACGGCCCGCTGCTGCACGGATGCACATCGATTCTATATGAGGGCACGCCCGATTATCCCAACAATGAGATGTGGTTCGACATCATAGAACGCAATCGCGTGACCGGCATGTTCACATCCCCCACGGGCATAAGGGCCCTGGCCAGGTTCGGCGTGGAGCCGGCGCGAAAGCATGATTTAACGTCGCTGAAGCGGGTGGTCTGTGCTGGAGAGGTGCTCAACCCGGCGGCCTGGAAATGGTTCCAGGAGGACGTCTTCAAAGGCAGCATTCCCGTGATCGACCACATGTGGCAGACCGAGACCTCGGGCGCCATTATCGGCAACCCCTACGGCCTGGGTATGGCTCCCATCAAGCCGGGCTCGGCAACATTCGCGACCCCTGGCGTGATAGCAGATATCGTCGACGAGAAGGACGGACACTCCATGGGAGTCGGGGAGAAAGGCATTATGGTGATTAAGAAACCCTTCCCCGGCCTTACGCCCACCTTATGGGGCGACCCGGAGAGGTACAAGACCGACTACTGGGAGGCCCGGCCGGGCACCAAGGGTATGTATTATGCCGGCGATGCTGCCTCTATGGATGAGGACGGCTATATCTGGTTCGCCGGCCGCGCCGACGAGGTCATCAAGATAGCCTCCCACCGCATCGGCACCGTCGAGGTTGAGAATGCGCTTGTATCGCACCCGGCCGTGGTTGAAGCTGCCGTGACGGGGGTACCGGATGAGCTGCGCGGCGAGATAGCCAGCGCCTTCGTGGTATTAAGGGCAGGCTATCAGCCCAGCGATGCTCTCAAGAAAGAGCTGATCGACCATATCAGGAAGGAGATGGGCGCCATCGTGGTGATGAAGGATGTCGGCTTCATCAAAATGCTGCCCAAGACACGCAGCGGCAAGATCATGCGCCGCGTCATCAAGGCATTGCTCACAGGCAAAGACCTGGGCGACCTCTCAACCATCGAGGAAGAGGCCTCGGTCGACGAGATCAAGGAAGCCATCGGCAAGATAGGCAAGATATAAGCAGATTTCTACGTAAAATAAAGGGGCGGGACTTAAGCCCCGCCCCTTTTATAATTGTGATGTCATTGCGAGAAGCGTAGCGACGCGGCAATCTGTAGATTGCTTCACTTCGTTCGCAATGACAGCGCGACTGCTACCCTTCCTTCCGCTTCTTTATCTCCAGAGCCGTTTTCAGCCCCTTCTCACGGATGACCTTAAAGGCCAGGCCCTTCTCCGTCTGATGGTAGAAGCGTTTCGCATACTTTTTAAGCAGCTTTTTGTCGATCTCGAAGCCCAGGCCCGGACGTGTGAACGGCTGCAGCATGGCGTTTTTGTCCGGGATGATGGGCTCGATGATGCCCTCGCGGAACTCGGGTATCCACGAGGGAGGTTCGTTGGGGTATTCCAGCGGATGGTGGTTGCCCTTATCTGCCAGCACCATGTTCCAGCCGATATAGAAGCCGATGCCGCTGGTCCAGGTATGTGGCGAGAACAGTCGATCGTTCTTGTGGCAGGCGTCGATGACCTTCATCACCTGCTGGATTCCACCGGCAAATGTAGCATCGGGCTGGTAGACATGGAAGCAATCCTTCTCGAACATTATTTTGATCTCGTCCCATCCATGATTAAGCTCCGCGCCCGCTATCTTGACCGGCGATATCTTCTTGAGGGCGGCAAGCCCGTCGTAGTCATGCCAGTCCAGCGGCTCCTCCAGCCACTCGATTTTATTATCTGCGCAGGCTTTGGCGAAGTCGGTGGCGCGCTTCAGGTCCCAGGCCGGAATGCGGTCGACGATGGAGACCAGCCAGCCCTGGTTGGCATCTATACCGATGACCGGGTCCGGGCCCACGCCTTTGCGCACCTCCTCTATCAACCGCACATCGTCCTTGAATTCCTTGGCCTTGGCGCGCAGCTTGAAGGTCTTAAAGCCCTGCTCTTTCAAGGCCAGCAGTTCCTGTATACGCTGGGCGGGCTCATGGAACTCGCCGAAGGAGTTGTAGACCTCGATCGGCCTGGCGGCGCCGCCCAGCAGCTCGTATACAGGCTTGCCTTTGGACTTGCCTAATATGTCCCAGCAGGCCGGCTCGATCCAGTAGTTCAGCCAGCCCAGGAAGCCCGCCTGCTTGAGCAGGCTCTGTATGCGGTCGATGTCCGTCGGGTCCGACCCCAGCAGGTAGCCTCCCAACAGGTCGCCCAGGCCCTGCCGCTCCTCGCCCATGGCCGTTCCGGCTGACCAGCCCTCGATGCCGTCGTCGGTCAGCAGCTTGATCAGCGTAAAGCGGTTATGCGTCTGCGGATACCCGGGTATCCACGTGGGCCAGAAAGTGTGCTTTAGCGGTATATGGACGTGGAAAAGTTCGATCTCAGCGATTTTCATGTGAAGACCTCCTCAATTACAGATATTTCTACTGCTTTACTTGCTGTGACCTGATCGCTCGATTTCCTTGTTGAGAAAATAGCTGATCACCGTCCTGATGGCAACAATGGCTACCAGCACCGCCACTTCCTCCAGGCTGGGCTTGATGATGGTGCGGATGATATCGGCGGCGATCAGGAATTCCAGCCCCAGCAGCAAGTAACGGCCCAGGTCGATGCGTATCTTTTCCAGGGGCAATAATTTCCTTTGCCTTCCCAGGTGAGCAAATTGGGCGCGAATGAATTCAACCAGACCAACAACCACTCCCCACAGCACGATAAATATGCCGACCATCCCGATGCCGAGGGAGATATATTCGAGGATATTTACGAGCTCTGCCATACTTTGCCCCACCTGGAAGACTGCCCGTATTTTAAGCTAATGAGGGATCGATAACAAGAGAAAGCTGCCGGCAACACTGACATTTGGCAGGGATTATATAATCAGTGTAATCCTGATTATTTTGCTCATCGCCGGTTCAAAGGTGGTACTATAGAGGCAGATATGGCAGGAGTAAAGCAGGAAGTCTTCGCGGTCACGTCAGCGTACGTAAACGCCTATATAGTGCGCAGTAAGCGGTCGATTATCGTTGACACGGGTGTTCCCGGCTACGGTGGCAGGATACTGAAAACGATGAGCCGTCACGGAATCAGGCCTGAGGATATCTCCCTCATCATCATTACACACGGGCACCATGACCACACCGGCAGCGCAGCTTACCTGAGGGAGAAGACCGGCGCGCCTGTGGCGATACACAGGGAAGATGTCGAGGCGCTGAGGACGGGAATAAATCCTCCCCTTTGTGGGGTGGGAGGCAAGGGCAGGATCATGGTGACACTGTCTAAGATGATAAAGATGCCGCGCGTGCAGGGAATGGATCCCCAGATATTGTTGGATAAAGAGATGGACCTTGCCGATTACGGCATCGAGGGTAAGATAGTTCCCACACCGGGGCACACCGCGGGGTCGGTCTCGGTCCTGCTGGACGGGGGATGCGCACTGGTGGGCGACATGATATTCGGCGGGCTTGTACGGAAGCATTCACCGGGCTTCCCCTATTTTTGCCAGGATGCTGAGACGGCATCCAAAAGCATCAAGGCTATTATTGAAATGAGGCCAAAGATATTCTATGTCGGGCACGGCGGACCGTTTACCGGCGGACAGGTCTGGCGAAAGTTATTCGTTAAGCCCTGACCCCACTATTTAAGCTGCTCGCGGGTGAAACCCAGCACCCTGCGTGCCACGATGAGGGTATTGATCTGTCCTGTCCCCTCGAATATGTCGTTGATCTTGGCATCCCGCATGAACTTCTCAAAGAGGTACTCGCGCGAGTAGCCAAGGGGCCCCATCAATTCAACCGCCCTCTGCGTGATGAGAGTTGCAGCGCGGCCGGCCTTGGCCTTGGCCATCGATGATTCCAGGGCGTTGGGCAGGCCGTTCTGCATCATCCATACTGCCCGTATAGTAAGCAGCCGGGCTGCCTTGTAGTTTGCCTCCATCTCCATGAAATCACGCTCGAGCACCGTTTGCCTGTTGCGCGGCGCATTGTATCTGATCTTAACGCCCTCTTTATCAAGCACATCCCTCAGCATGTCCAGCGCTGCGCGCATGACGCCCAGCGCCATGGCGGCTACGATGGGACGCGTGGCATCGAAGGTGGCCATCGCGCCCTTGAAGCCCTCGGTCTTGCTCTTGACCTCGGCCTTGCCCAGTATATTGCCGAACGGGATGCGGCAGTTCTCAAATACCACTGTGGCAGTATCGCTGGCGCGTATGCCCAGCTTTTTCTCCAGCTTCTCCACCCTGCAGCCCGGCGTGCCGGCCTCGACCACGAAAGATTTCATGCCGGCGCGCCCCGCCGATTTGTCCACCGAAGCCCAGACAACCACGATGCCTTCGGACAGGTCAAGCGCCCTGTGGCCGAAGGTGACGAAGATCTTTTCGCCGTTGAGTATCCAGTCATCGCCGTCGCGCACTGCCGTGGCGGTGATAGCGGACGTGTCTGAGCCGCAGCCCGGCTCAGTCATGGCCATGGCGCCCCACTTGGGCTTTCCTTCATTGAAACGGGCCAGGAATTTGCCCCACTGCTCCTTGGTGCCGGCAGCAAATACGGCTGCGCCGCCCAGGCCGGGACCAGGCATGGCAAGCGCCAGGCCGGCATCGCCCCAGCATAGCTCCTCGGTGCGCAAGGCGCCGTCTATGCCCAGGCCCATGAGTCCTCCCTCGCCCCGCTTGGACCACATCAGATCGATTAACTCCTGGGGCTCCTGGTGCTCCTGTTCGTCGTAGTAACGGCTAATGGGCCGGAAATGCTTCTCAGCTATTTCGTGCGCCTTTTCAACGGACGCTTTTTCCTGCTCTGTAAGCTCAAAATCAATCATCTTCGCATTCCTCCTTTATACTATGGCTATGCCGTTGAAGGCAGTGAACCCTCGCCCGTTGCGGAACCAAAGCTCGACCGGGTTATCGCGGACATACCCGTGGCCGCCCATTATCTGCACAGCATAATCGGTGCACATCATGACCATGTTGTCGGCGTAAGACTTGGCCAGGCCGGCCTCCCGCGTGGCGTCCTCTTTGCGGTCCAGTTTCCATGCCGCTTCCCAGTTCATCAGTCGTGCGGCGTCTATCTCAATGGCCATGTCGGCCAGCATGAAGGCTATGGACTGGCGGGAGCCGATGGGCTCGCCGAATGTGTAGCGATCGCGGGCATAATCACGCGAGAATTCCAGCGCTCCCCGGGCCACGCCCACGGCCATGGCGGCCAGCGCCACGCGTGAGAGGTTATCCAGCCGTGCGAAGTCGCAGCCCTTATCTCCGCCCAGTTTATTGTCAGCAGGCACCTTGCAGTCCTTTAGCTCAATCCCATAGGTGGCCAGGGCACGCACGCCCATGTTCTTCTCCTTCCCGCCGACTGCCAGGCCCCTGGCGCCTTTCTCCACGATAAAGCACTGGTTTCCTTTACCCTCTCTTGCGTAAACCAGTGTGAAAGAGGCGCCGTCGGCCAGGGGCACCAGGCACTTGCTGCCGTTCAACACATAGCCGCCGTTTTTCCCGGCCGTGGTATCCAGGGCGCCGGGGTCAAAATTATAGCGGGGTTCTGCCAGCGCGGCTGTAGCCGCCGCAAAGCCGCCCCCGCAGAGCGGCGGGAGGTATTTCTTTTTTTGCTCTTCGCTGCCCATCTCCACGATGGGGAGGATGACCAGCGAGGGCGAAAGTATGTGCAGGGCCATGGCCAGGTCTCCCCAGGCCAATTCCTCCGCCAGCAGCGCCCCCGTGACCGCCGAATGCTCCCAACCGGCGCCGCCGTGCTCCTCGGGAATGCAGCTAACCACCAGTCCCAGCTCCCAGGCGGTACCGATGACCTCCGCCGGTATCACTCCGGACTCATCGCACTCACGGTATTGCTTACGCATCACGTCCGTGGCGAACTGCTTGACGGTATTGACGACCATCTTCTGTTCTTCGGAAGGGCTGAACGATATCATGACAAACCCCCTTATCAATGCGCTTTGTCTATTGGCAAACGATGGAAACTAATTTATCATCTGCAAATCGATACGTCAATCAAGAAAATAGCAGGCGCGGACATTCAGTCGGCGCACTATATCTCAGGCCTGAAATGGGAGGGCGACAATAATTTGGGAACCTGGTTGACCAGCACGCCGCTGAACATGGTCCTGGCACGCTGACTTATCTTGTGCATAGGTGTTTCCCCTGCTGCCATCTGCACCAGTTCAAGCAAGTGGTAGATTTGCTGTGCGCCCGGGTAAAACAGAGAACCCGAACCGAGCATCTGCATGCAGCCTGCGCAATAAACGCAAAGTATGTCCGCGCCCGTTCTTTTAGCCTCATGCAGCCTTTTCAGCGTGGAAATCGTCAGGTCGATGGTGTTGTAACTGCTCTCAATGCTGAAACCACCTCCGATCCCGCAGCAGACCATCCTATCCCGGCTGCGCGGCATCTCCACGACTTCAACGCCGATACGCTGAAGGATTTTACGCGGCAGCTCAATATAGTCCGGCTCCAGGAACTTGGAATAGCATGAGTCCTGTACGGTCGCCCGTAAATTTAGCTTGCGCTCGATCTTGATGCGGCCGCTTTCAAGCTCCTCCCACAGGTAACGCACCAGCGGCTTGAATTTGGCATCGAATTTAATGCCCAGGCGCTGGGGCATAACCTGAGAGAAAAGAAAAGTGCCGGCGGTACACATCATAAGGATGTTTTTCGCCCCCATTTCGGCAAAGCGGGCTTGCATACGCCTGCCCTGGGCTTCTGCCAGGTCATAACAACCGGTGCGGTAGTAGGTTTCAGCGCAGCACCAGGAAAGGCCTCCGCGGATCGGTATTTTCGGCAGCAGGGATGTATCTGTCAGATAAGGCGCCGTACAGACATTGCAGCCTGGGTAGATGAATTCCTCACAGGGTGAGCTGTCATCCCAGCTTGCCAGCCTGGCCTTTTCATCCGACGGAAGCCGCTCAGTAACATAGCTGCGGAAGTTCTGCGGCTCCAGCGGCTGAAAGTAGCGCGCCCGCTCCAGCAAACCGCGGCTGCGGTAGGCTTCATACCAGTAATGCACAATGGTTTCACAGGGATTGGCCTGGTTGGGACAGTAAAAGTCGCAATTGAAGCAGCCGGTGCAGTCCCGCGATATACGATGGCTTATCTCCCCCCGGTTAATTTTCAGCTTCTCCTGCTTGGCAACCTCAAGTGGAAGGTTAAGCTCGGGACAGCGCGACAGGCACTCCCCGCACAACATGCATCTGTCCACTCCATCAAACTTGTATTTTTGCGTCTCACTCATGGCTTAACCTCCTTCTCACATTAATGACCAGCCTGACGGTAAAGTGAAGCATACTTAGAACTACAGGATTCTGAATGGCGGGGCTGCCGTATACTGTGTTGAAAAAATTGACCAGGCGCCCGGGTTGTAGATCTATATCATCTGATTGCAGCGCATGTTCAAATCGGCTGATATCAACATAGAAGCGCTGGCGGGCATCGCCCTGGAAAAGCATGCGCAGGACATTGGCCGAGATGATGGCGATAATCTGGAAGGCGCGCCGACGCGTGCGGTGTAACGGCCGGCCGCCACCGGCCATGTCAACCAGCTCGATAATGTGATACAGCTCCAGCCTGCTTCCGTAAAGCTCCTTCACCACCGAAAAAATAAAATAGCAGGCCGGGCAATATACCACCAGACAATCGGCGCCGGATCGCTCCGCTTCCTTCAGCCGCCTGGAACCATGCTCGATCAGGTCTAAGAGGCTGAATTTCCCGGCGGCGGCGCCGAACCCACAGCAGAGAGCATCGCGCCGATTGTGTGGCATTTCCACTATATCGGCGCCGCAGGCTGAAGCGATGTCCCTGGCCGCCTGCCATAAAGTATCACCTTCGATCTTAGAGAAGCAGTTATCATGTATGGCAATACGCTGATTCAGGGGCGTTGTCAGGCGTAAGGTTCCCGACTGCAATCGTTCGAGCAGCCATTGCTCGAGAGTGATAACATCCACGCTGGTATCAATGCCGAAACGTTTCGGTAAAATGCTCGTCAGCATGGCATGTTCCGCTGCCATCATGGTCACAATGCGCTGTGGCTGTAATTCCTCCAGTATTCTTTTAACCCTTAAACCTGCCTGCTCCACAATATCCAGCAGCCCGAGCTGGTAGATATGGCCCCCGCTGCACCAGAGACGCTCATCGCCATAAACCACCAGCTCGCTTAACACGGGTGTTGCAGCCAGGTAGGGAGAAAAAGATGTAAAGCAGCCGGTCAGCAGGATATCCTTGCCCCGCTTCATATCCCTTTTTCTCCAGGTTTTAATCTGCCCTATCTCATCTTCGGGCAGCAGCGGATAAAGCTGGCTCCATATCGATGATTTATCCTCCGGTATAACCATGCGGGCGATGGCCGGCAGACCGTATCGCTGGTAGCGTTCATACCAGCGATACAAGATCAATTCGTAAGGATGGCAGTTGTCAGGGCAGTAAAAATCACAGGAAAAGCACGTAGTGCACCTGTCCAGTGCCGGGCTGTCCAGGGCGCGGTTAAGCCGGTCTTTGGCTACGCGAGCCTGTTCCTGGCTGTAATGCAGTACGGGACAATGGGACAGGCAGTTACCGCACAGCCGGCAGCAGCTCGCATCGAAAAAATCCTTCTTGACCACCGGAGCCTCGACAGAGATTATAGCTTAAACAAGGTAACACAAACAGACAGTACAGCATATACAGGTCTCCCAGGCGCTATTCAGGTTTCAGTTTACTGCGCAGGACTAAATTCGGACGAAGGCGTGGAGCAGGCTATTGTACATAGCGGAAACGCCTCCAAATAATTTGCTAATAATCAGGGTGTATTCTTAATATAACTGAGGGAAACAAGAATCCCTCAGCAATTCTACGCAAAAGGAGGATCAATATGGGTAAAAAAATCTTGGGGCTGGCTGCCGGGATGCTCGCAGTGGTTCTGCTGATAACCGGCGTAATGACTGACGTAAATGCTGATAGCTCGAATAGCAGCGCAACCGCACCGGCCGGGGCTCGTTTAGGGCCGCCTCCGGGCCGTGGTTTTGGCCCTCCCACGGGCGGAGACATGCTCGAAAAAGTGGCGGCCAAGTTGAATATCGATAAGGCCACGCTGGCAGATGCCTTCAAGCAGGTGATGCTGGAGGAGCAACAGGCCCGCCAGAGCGATATGTTTGCCAAATTGGTTGCTGACGGCAAACTGACCCAGGAGCAGGTGGATGCCTATAAGGCCTGGCTCAATGCAAAACCGGCTGGTCTGCCCGGGTTCCCATTCATTGGAGCGGCAAAATCGACCAATATGCTGGATAAGCTGCTCCTGGATGGCAAGATAACCCAGTCACAGTACGACGCTTACAACGCATGGGTAGCGCAGAAGCCGGCAGTCGAATTGCCCAAACCGGAAAAGCCGGCGATTCAAAAGCCCTGCCCGCAGCGCGGCGACGTTAAGTAACATAGCAGCAGTCAAAAAAGCAGAGTAAAAAGAAGCGGCGGGTCTTCACCCGCCGCTTCTTTTATTTCGCATCGCTATTAAGTAGAAGGAAAGATCTCATCCAGCGCTTCGGGCACATATTTCATAACCATGCCGGTGGTCAGGGCATTGGCCCTCGCAATCTCGGAGTAAAATGATGCTGAAGGTCTGGGTTTCCTCTCCTGCGTCACTGGGTCCACGGACACCATGCCGAATTTCATGGCGTAACCCCAGGCCCATTCGAAATTATCCACCAGCGACCAGTGGTGATAGCCCAGGATCTTGTGCCCCTGCTCGATGAGGCCATGCATGGTCTTGACCGCTGTGGCAATCACCCACGGCCGCAGCTTATCGTCCCTGTCGGGCACGCCGTTTTCCAATATGAAAAAGGGCTTGCCGTATTTTGCCAGACGCTCAACCACGATTTGTATACCCTGCGGGTAGATCTCGCCGAACATCGGTGTGCCGTTGGGATGCAGGTCACCTGTACGTCCCCTGGGTGGGGCGATCCGGTTGACGAAGGCGGTTTTCGGCTTGGTTATATCGAAAAAAACATCCACACCGCCGTAGATATTCACTCCTACGTAGTCCCAGGTGTCTTTTATCTCGTCAAGCCGCTTGTCGATGCCGCTGAAAAGAGGGGCCCGCCTTCCGGTGACCATATTGATGAATATGTTGTTAAAAGAGTCTCTGGCCACGCGCGCAGCAAGACTGTCGAAAAATTGTGTTTTGACGGCGGTGAATATCAGAAAATGATTGGCAAAGCTGACGCTGGCATAGCGCTGCAGGTTGTGGATGATGTGATAGGCCGAGCCGTGGCATAGACCCATGTTGCCCAGAGCCTTGAAATACCTGACCACGTGATCATGCTCTGCCGGAGGGTGATCTCCATCCACATATCCCTCGATACCGTAAATATTGGGCTCGTTGAAGGTCAGCCAGTCGCTGCAGTAGTCGCTGATCTCAGATACGGTAAACTTAACAAAGCGCGAGAAATCCGCTACGCAATCTCTGGAGAGGAAAGCTCCTTTTTTTTCGAACCACACAGGGTGGGCGAAATGGTGCAGGCAGACTATCGGGCGAATTCCCCTTTCGATCAGCGCAGCCAGCATCTGGCGGTAACGTTCGATGGCTTCGGGGTCGAAGATGCCCTCCTCGGGCTCAATCCTGGACCAGCTTACCGATAGCCGCAGGGAATTCAATCCCATGGATTGCGCGATGTCGAAATCCTTTTCCGCGTCACGCCACCAGTTGCATGCCCTGCCGCTGGCTTCCCCGGTCCTGATACCCCCGGCCTTTTCAAATTCATGCCACTGGGTGTTGCCGTTATTGCCCTCCATCTGGAAAGCCGATGTAGCAACGCCCCACAGGAAACCGCTGGGGAACTTTAGTTCCTGGGAGGATTGATCTGCGCTCACCTTATTCTTTCAATGGCAGCCAGGCTGCCGAGGAATTTTTTAACGCCGTGGTCTTCGAAAACTACTATAACATGAAAATCCCCTGCCTGCTTGATCACACGTGTAACCCGCCCTTCGCCAAAGCTGCGATGCCTGACCACGTCACCTGGCTTGAACACCACACCCGGCGTCGGCGCCGGCGCTGCCACCGGGGAAGGATACTGAGCGGAAACAGGATGTGCTGCCACCGGGCCGGCCATATTCCGGCTGCTGATCAAAGAGGCCGGCAGCTCCCGTAAAAACCGGGAGGGCAGCCGGTAACTGAATTCTCCATAGGCCAGGCGTTTTTCAGTGTAGGTGAGGTAAAGACTATCTATAGCTCTGGATATGCCCACATAACATAGCCTGCGCTCCTCCTCCAGCTTTGATTGTTCCTCCGTTGACCTGCTGTGTGGCAGCAGGCCCTCCTCGACGCCGGCTATAAAAACTACACGAAACTCTGAACCCTTGGAACCATGCAACGTGTTGAATATGACTGCGTCTTCCGAACCCTGCGCCTCGGCCGCCTCGGAAGCCTGGCTGATCCTGCCAAGCAATGAAGTAACTGCGGTCAGGGGGTTTAAATGATCATAGGCTGTGGCCAGCGATATGAGCTCCAGCACGTTCTCCCAGCGCTCCTCGGCGTTTTCCTCGCCATTGAGGTGGTCCCGATAGGCCGTTTTCTCTACGATGAGGTTGAGCAAGGCTGTTAAGTTGACATGCCTGCTGCGTGCGTGCAGATCCTGCAGCAAAGCGTTGAAACGGCCGGCTGCACTCTGCGCGCGTTGGCTCAGCGAAGGCAACCCGCCCGCGGCTGCCTGCTCGAGAGCCCGGTAAACGTGAACTTTTGTTTTTCCCGCCAGCTCCTGCATTTGGGCCAATGTCTGGGCGCTTATACCTTTGCCGGTTAGTTTAATCACCCGCAGCAAAGCGGCGTCATCAGCCGGGTTGCGTATTACGCGAAGCCAGGCGGCCAGGTCCATGATCTCCCTGCGTTTATAGAAGGGCGTGCCGGTAGCCAGCTTATAGGGTATCTTTTCAAGGTTGAAGGCGTCCTCCAGCGCGCGTGACTGCGCATTGACGCGGTAAAGCACGGCAAAATCGCTCAATTTCAGCCTGGATTCCGCCGCCAGGGCTTTGATGCGGGCGGCGATAAAATGGGCTTCGTCAGCGCCGTCCTTGAGCCGTATCACTGATATGAGGCTTCCGGCCTCGCGCGATGTAGAGAGTCTTCTGCCCCTGCGCGTGCTGTTGCGCGCGATCAGGGCATTGGCCGCCTGCACGATGGTCAGCGTCGAGCGGTAATTTTCCTCCAGGTCGATGATCCTGGCGCCGGGGAAATCCCTGCGGAATATATCTGCATTGCGTACCTCGGCCTGCCTCCACGAGTAGATTGTCTGGTCCGGATCGCCCACGACGCACACATTTCCATGCCCCGCCCCCAGCATCCGGATTATCTGGTATTGCAGGCCGCTTGTATCCTGGAATTCATCGACCAGGATATATTTAAAAAGCTGCTGGTACCGCCGCAACACATCTCCGTTTTCCTTTAACAGCCGGCTGGTGAAAATCAACATATCGTCGTAATCCAGGGCGCGGCTTTTTTTAAGAGCGGCCTGGTAAAGGCGGTAAATTGTAGCTGATGCATCGTCAAATCGCTCTCCCCTGACCGCACCTGATGCGTCAGGATCAATGCCGTTCACTTTAGCGTGGCTGATCAATCCCTTAATGCGGCGCATGTTGCTTTCCTCGATGCTCAGCCCGGCTTTGACGATACATCTCCTGATAATCTTAGTAGTCTCTTCCTCGTCATACACTGTGAAGCCGGTGCCCATGCCGGGCACACCTTCCCTGCCCAGTATGCGCAGGCAGGCCGCATGTATTGTGCTGACCGTCACCGCGGGTGGTTGATCGAACATTTCTCCAAGGCGCTTCTTCATCTCCTCGGCGGCCCTGCGTGAGAAAGTTACGGCAAGTATGTGGCGCGGCTCGATTTTGGCTGTGGACACCATATAGGCAATGCGGTGGACGATAACCCGAGTCTTGCCGCTGCCCGGACCGGCGTACACCAGCAGCGGGCCATCGACTGCCTCTACAGCCTTTTTCTGAGCGGGATTGAGGCCTTCTAAGGGATCCATACCGGCCTGCGCAAATATATCAAATCGCCTGTATCAATCAGATTTTCTCAAGCGGCGCCATGCTTAGCAAGAGCTTCTTGACTCCGCTTTCCTCGAAAGCCACGATGACCTCGCGGTCCTGCCCGGTGGGCCTGACACCAATCACCTGCCCGTCACCGAATTTGGCATGGCGCACGCGGTCTCCGGGGTTAATCGCCAAAAGCGCCGCGGACGGTTGCTGAAGCGGGCTCTTTTTTGCCAGGAGGTCAGCGATGTTGACGCCTTCATCCTCGTCGCGCCAGAGCTTTGCCCGTTCCCGGGCGCTCCTGCCCGGTTGCCCCTCACCTTGAATAATGCCCTTCCGTTCCACCAGATGCTGCGGCAGATCGTCCAGGAACCGGGACGGTGTGCTCTCCGAGCTCATGCCAAAGATGGCACGCCGGACAGTGTGCATGAGGTACACGTGCTGCTCGGCACGCGTCACTCCGACATAGCAGAGGCGGCGCTCCTCCTCCAGCTCGTCCCCGCCCTCTTCCATGGAGCGCCTGTGCGGCAGCAAACCTTCCTCCATGCCCACGATGAAAACGACGGGGAACTCCAGGCCCTTGGCCTGGTGCAGGGTTATAAGCGTTACGGTGTCCTCCCTGCTTTCAATCTCGTCCGTATCCGCCACCAGGCTGATTTTCTCGAGGAACGGCGCCAGACCTTCACCCGGCGGGAGATCGTCATAGTCGGCTGCAACCGTACGCAGCTCCTGAATATTCTCCCAGCGCTCTTCCCCATCCTCCTCACCTCTGATCGCGTCGCGGTATCCCGACCTTTCCAGCATAGTGTCCATCAGCTTGACCAGGCTTAGCTGCTGTCCCTCCACGACCAGCTCGTTGAGCATGCGGTAGAAGCCTGCCAGGGCGGTGTTGATCTTTGTGCCGAACACAGGCCCTCCACCCTCGCTGACCGCCTTTATGGCGGCGAACAGAGACAGGTTGTTTTCCCTGGCCCGGTTGGTAAGGTCGGAGAGTGTTTTCGCCCCGATGCCACGGCCGGGTATCCTTATAATGCGGGAAAGGCTGATATTATCGAAAGGATTCTGTATCACGCGCAGGTAGGCAACGGAGTCCTTTATCTCGCGGCGCTGGTAGAAACGTGTGCCGCCCACCAGCTTGTACTTGAGTCCATAGCGCATAAAAGCCTCTTCCACAGCGCGTGACTGGGCATTGGTGCGGTACATCACCACGCAGTCGCCCGGCTTGATGCCATTGCTGCCGCTTAACGTAAGGATCTCGTTGACTACAAATTGGGCCTCTTCCTGCTCATTGTAGGTCTGAACCAGAAAGACCGGCGTTCCCTCCGTGTTGTCCGTCCAGAGGTCTTTTTGCTTGCGCTTCTTATTGGCCGATATGATCGCCGATGCTGCCCCCAGAATATTCTTGGTGGAGCGGTAGTTCTGCTCGAGTACGATGACCCTGGCGTCGGGGAAGTCTTTTTCAAAGCTCAGTATGTTGCGGATATCGGCGAATCGCCATGAGTAAATGGACTGATCGGGGTCGCCGACTACGCAGACGTTTCGATGTTTTCCGCCCAGCAGACGCACCAGTTTATACTGTATGAGGTTGGTATCCTGGAATTCATCTACCATAAGGTGCAGGTAGCGGGAGCGGTATTTCTCTAAAACCCCCGGTTGCTTTTCAAAGAGCTGAACAACCTTCATCAGGAGGTCGTCGAAATCGGCGGCGTTGCTCTGTCCGAGCTGCTCCTGGTAGCGCTCATATACGCGGCAAACTGTATCCTCCCACTGACTTATGGCCTTGGCGGCCAGGCCGTCATGTGTAAGTTGCTGGCTCTTGGCCTGGCTGATGGCATTGCGTATCTTCTGGGGATTATACTGCCTCGGGTCCAGGTCGAGGTCGAGCAGGCACTGCTTGACCAGGCTTTGCTGGTCCTCCTCGTCGTAGATAACAAAGTTTGTATCGAGTCCCAGGGATTTGCCGTCCTGGCGCAGGATACGGGCGCAGATGGCGTGGAAGGTGCCGGCCGAAACCTGTTCCGCCAGATTGCCGAGCAGCTTGTGGAGCCGCTCCTGCATCTCGCGGGCAGCCTTGTTGGTGAAGGTGACAGCCAGTATGCTGCGAGGGCTGACGCCGGTGGTTTTAACCAGGTAGGCTATGCGGTGGGTGATGACCCGTGTCTTGCCGCTGCCAGGGCCGGCTAATATCAGCAGAGGCCCTTTAATGTACTGAACGGCCTCCCGCTGGGACGTGTTCAATCCTGCCAGTATATCCATAGAATTATTTTACGGTCACCTTAGTGGTGGTTACAGGCTCTATTTGAAAGTACCTCTCATGTATCAAGGATAGCTGCAGTGGAATCATGGCTGATGAAGGACGTTCATGCGGCTGCCGCTTAATTATAGCATCGTATTGGAGCCTGCTTCAAAATGTGAGCATCAGCAAATAATTATAATAGTCTGCAGATTGGGCATTAAGATAAAATGTCATATAGGGCGAAGTGAAGCAAATAGACGAAGTAGACTATGCGCAAGACCGGAAAGAGATAACGAGCAGGGCGGAAATCGAGGATATCCTGGCGCTGATTTACTGGATGGGGGGTGTATGTTGCGCAGGATAGATTATCAGATCAAAGACAGGGTGGTTATTAACGCAATTCCGGGCTGTGCCGGCATCTTCCGCCTGGGATTTTGTAAAAAAATCGCTGATGGAATTATGCCGATAAACTATAGCTATGCTGACGGGCGCATGTATATCCACCCTGCCAAAGAGAGCAGGTAAATGTATATTCTGCAACGCAATAATTTTATCGGGTACAGCTTGATGTGGGGTGGAACTAGCACATGGATTATGGGTATCCCGCTGTGCCGCCGGGGTGAACAATAAATTGTCTACCTGGCACCTGTTCCTGCCTTCCTCTTTGCAACGGTACATAAAACCGTCCGTCCTGGCCAGTATGCTTTTATCCATGTCATCGGGTTCGGCAACTGTCCCTCCGACCGACACGGTCACACGGATTATGTTTGAACCGAATTGCAGGCCGGCATTCTGCACTGCAACACGCACCCTTTCTGCGGTGGCAAGCAACCTGCGCTGGTCCACATTGACCAGGATCAACAGGAACTCGTCTCCTCCCCAGCGGAAGATGAAATCGAAGGGCCTTATACTGGACAGCATGGTCTGGGCCACAAGTTTCAAAACCTCATCGCCCGCCTCGTGGCCATAGGTATCGTTGACCAATTTTAAGTTGTCTAGATCGGCGAAGAGCACCCCAAAGGTCGACCCGTAGCGTTTCAACTCGGCCAGCTTTTTCTGCAAGGTGACGTCGGCATAGCGCCGGTTACCCACACCCGTCAGTCCGTCAAAGGTCGAAAGTTTTTCCAGCTCGGCAACATGTTTTTTTTCGTATAACAGAGACGAATTGTCGTTAAAACTTTGAATGCCGCCTATTATGGATCCATTCGCATCATGTATGGCATTGACCTTGACCAGCACAGGTAGCATGTGCCCATCCCGGTGCTTGAGGAAGGCATTGATTTCCCTGCTCTTGCCGTCCTCTATGGCGGCCTGCAGCGGGCAACCCGAATCGCACAGCGGGGTCCCCTTTTCATCAACGTGAACCAGGATATTATCGGAGCAACTTTTCCCCACTACATCCGCGCAGGTATAGCCTGTGATATTCTCAGCTGCCCTATTCCAGTAGGTTATGGTCTTGTTGGAATCTACGAAAAATACCCCGTCGTAAAGGTTGTCAAGCAGTTCCCTGTAATAAATGTTCTGTATTGCCATTAAACCACGCGCCTCCATGATAGCGGATACGATCACCACCAATTCGCAGCATCAACTTCTTAATTAATAGTAAATAGGTATACTGCCAAATATTCCCTTGCGAATAATTAGAAGAGCACAAAACCCATTACAAATTATAAAGCATTCCCCAAAATAATTCCGCTTTAAATATGGCTCGCCAGCCATGCCTCGAGGTCGGCGAAGACCCTGGCGTTGCCCGGCTCATTGTGGACCTCGTGATAGAAGCCGTCGTAGATTTTTAAGGTTTTATCCTTGGAGCCGGCCTTTTCATAACACATTTTGGCCCCGTCCTGGTTGACCAGCTTGTCGTCCGATCCCTGAAGAATGAGGAGAGGGATGGTGATGGACGGCATCTGCGCTTCGACTTTGGACATGGTGGAGAACATTTCCGAGCCGAGGCGCGCAGTTATCTTGCCGCGGTAAACCAGGGGGTCCTTGTCGTAGGCTTCCACCACCGCCTTATCGTGGCTGAGGAAGGTAGAGTCCAGCGCCTGCACACCCAGCTTCGGCGTGACGACCGAGAGGATCCTCGCCATGGTTATGGTAGCCGGTGTGATGCTCTCCCCTGCCTTGAGCGCCGGGGCGGATACCACCAGTCCGTCTATCTCCGACTGGTGCTGCAACGCGTACGCGGCGGCAATCAGACCGCCCATGCTGTGGCCATATAAAATAATCTTTTTACCGGGGTTATCCTTGCGCACCATGTCGTAAAAAGTCTTAAGGTCGTCGAGGTAGGTTTGGAAGCGGTCGATAAATATGCGTGTGCCCTCGGATTTGCCGTGGCCCTGGTGATCGAGTCCATAAACTGCGTAGCCCAGGGGGACGACGTTGTTGACAAGGTTAGTGTAGCGGCAAATGTGCTCGCCCAGCCCGTGGGCTACCAGTAATACTGCTTTAACCTGGCCGTCGGGCAGCCAGCATTTCCAGTAAAGGTTGAAATTGCCGGCGCCTTTGAAATTGCCCTCTTTCTGCTGCATTATAACCTCCCCCGTTTTTGCCAATATTATGCGCCTGCGGGCCACGGCCGACAAGTAACATCGAACCGGACCCCACCCAAACCATGACTGTGCAGAGAACGGCTACCATGCGCTGACAATTTGTCCGCGCCGTGCGAAAAACGTAAAATTGACAGGCGGTTTTGCAATTATGCTTAAGGCTGTATTATTCGATCTCGACAACACTCTGATACTGTTCGAGGAGACTACATTCCTCAATGGTTACTACCCCGTGCTGGCAGCCCGGTTTGCCGGCATCTTCCCCGACGGTCAATTCGCCGATAGGCTGATGAAGGCTACTATCGAACTGCGCCACAACGACGGCAGTAAAAGCAACCGCGAACTTTTCATGGGAGCTCTTTGCGATGGGCTCAACATGAACAGGGATGAGGTATGGTCCCGTTTCGAGCAATTTTTCAGCCAGGACTTCGAAATTTTTAAAGATGCAGTCACCGCTGCCCCCGGCGCCGGGGAGGCCTTCAGGCACGTGAAGGACCGGAGATTAAAGTTAGTGGTGGCCACCAACCCTATCTGGCCGCTCGTTGTGCAAAAGAAAAGGCTGGCCTGGGCCGGTTTGGGCGATATAGAGGTTGACCTTATCACACACATCGACAACATGAGTTATTGCAAGCCCCAACTGGGATATTACAGGCAGGCCTGCCGATTGATAGGCGTGCAGCCTGAGGAGTGCCTGATGGTCGGCGACGACCCGGCCAACGACATGGTGGCGGCCAAAGCAGGCATAAAAACCTATCAGACAACGGACAGCCTAGCATACTCAAAGAAACCGCTCGAAATAAGCAAAAAGGTCATCGGCAATAACCTCGAGGGTATACCGCCCGCCGATTTCAGCGGTCCACTGACAGACGTGCCCCGCGCAATTAATAGCCTGCTCGGGCTTTAACAGCCACCTATCGCCTGAATAGGCCCCATTCCAAATATAATAGTTTGCATTGCACAAACCATTTCGATTATACTAAATATCGGAGCGTCGCTGTTGCGAACAGACCGAGGATGATAGAAAAAAGTGAAATTATCGACCGTATTTTAGGGCAGGTTGAGGCGGCCTTTCGGCAGCTTCTGCCCCTGGCGCATCAGGAATTGCTTGATCTTGACTTGACCACACCGCAAATGAAGGTCGTGCTGCTGCTTTACCTGAACGGGGAAGCAAGGATGAGCGACCTGGCCTCCTCCCTGGGTGTAACCATGGCAACGGCCACCGGCATCGTAGACCGCCTGGTGGACAGGGACATTGTAAAGAGGGAAAACAGCATGCAGGACCGGAGGGTTGTGGTCTGCCGCTTATCGTCCAGGGGGCACGGCCTTACGGACAGGCTCTACAGCTCCGGCCGCGAGCGCGCACGGGACTTCCTGCAGGGGTTGACTGAAGCTCAATTGAATAAACTCGATGAGGCGCTGACCTCCCTGCCGAATGGGAGCGCAGTTAAGGAGATAAAATGAATATAGTTGTCACCGGCGCAACCGGTCATATCGGTAACGTACTGGTAAGGGAACTGCTGACCAGGGGTGAAAGAGTCATGGCACTGGTTCCCCCTTTCGAGAATGACCTGCCCATACGCGGCCTTGACGTAGATATCGTGGCGGCGGACGTCTGCGATGCGGCCTCTTTAGTCGCTGCCTTTCAGGGAGCGGATGCCGTTTATCATCTTGCCGGTATCATAGCCATCACGCCGGGCAAGGATGAACTGCTGCAGCGGGTAAACGTTGAAGGAACGCGCAACGTGGTTGACGCTTGCCTGGCTGCCGGCGTCGGCAGACTGGTTTATACCAGCTCCATCCACGCCATACAGGAACCGCCCGAGGGTATAGTTATTAATGAGACCTTCCCGGTGGATCCCAACAATGTGATCGGACCTTATGCCAGGAGTAAGGCACAGGCGACCCTGGAGGTGAGGAGGGGGATGGAGCGCGGACTGAACGCAGTGATCGTGCATCCCACCGGGGTGATCGGCCCCTTCGATTTCAGAATATCGGAGATGGGACAGCTCGTGCTTGATTTCATCAGAGGCAAGCTTAAAGCCTACATGGATGGGGCTTACGACTTTGCAGATGTGCGTGACGTGGCGCACGGGCTGACGCTGGCCTGCAGCAAGGGGCGCACGGGTGAGAGCTACATCCTTTCGGGAGAAAGGGTCAGCATCAAACAGATTATGGAACTACTGGAGGAAACAAGCGGCATCAAAGCGCCGAAGTTCAAGGTGCCCGCGTGGTTGGCCCACACCGCCGGCAAATTGGCGCCCATCTATTACCGCATCATCAGGAGCAAGCCGCTTTTCACTGACTATTCGGTGGACGTTCTGCGCAGCAATTCCAGGGTGACCTCGGAGAAAGCGCGGACGGAACTGGGCTATAAACCGCGCTCAGTGCATGAATCGATCTGCGACTCCGTGACCTGGTTTTTGCAGAATTTAACGCCGGCGCAACTGGCGCCGGCCGTCAGGCGCATATAAACCAGTGCTGAGCTAATTCTGCTGCGGGACTCTCCCGCGCATATTCGCCTTTTATAGACTTAGCGGGTGTCGCCATATATACTCGGACATTGATAGCTGATTGTCGTTGGTGTATATTATTCATCGATTTTGCAGATAGGCGCACATGTAGTGCTGCTTTAAGGAGGCGAGATGGTTGAAGATTATGCTGAGAAAAGTTTCTGGCTGGGCAACTCCGGGGCTTACCAGGAAAACCCACCGCTGGTAAATGATCTCAAATGTGATGTGGCCGTAGTCGGGGGAGGATTTGCCGGCATAGCAACCGCTTATTACCTGAAAAAAGTTCAGCCTTCCCTAAAGGTCGCTGTGTTGGAGGGATGGGTAATAGGGTGGGGCGCATCCGGCCGCAACGCCGGTTTTGCCATGACAACCTTCGGACTGATGATGTCCATCACCAAGATGCTCTTTGGTGAGGAGAAGACCAGGCAATCCCACCGCTATATGGAGCGGGCGGTCGACATCGTGGGTGAGCTGGTGGCCGAGCATAAGCTCGATTGCGACTACGAGCGGCCGGGCTTCCTGCGCATCGCCACCACACCCGCTTACGTCAAACGCATCAAGGAAGAGGCGCACCTGGTCAAGGAACTGGGTCTGACCGGTGTGGACTGGATAGAGGCGGACGAGGTGCAGAAGCGCGTGAAGTCACCGCTGTACATGGGCGCCTGGTGGGAGCCGCGCTGCGCACTGGTCAACCCTGCAAAGCTGGCGCGTGAGATGAAGCGCGTGGCGGTTAAGTACGGCGCCGAGGTATATGAACGCACGCCGGTAACCGAGATAAAACGCTCGGCGCAGGGGTTCACGGTTAAAACTCCAAAGGCTACGGTTAGCGCGGAGAAGATCGTGCTGGCGACCAATGCGTACTCGCTGGCCATACCGGAGCTGAGGGCCATGCAGCAGCCGGTCTGGACCTATATAGTCCTCACAGAGCCGCTGAGCAAAACCCAGCTCGATGATATGGGCTGGCAGGGCCGCGAGGGCATCGAGGATTACCGCAACATGGTGCACTATTACCGCCTCACACCCGACAACCGCCTGCTGATGGGAGGCCGCGATATCTCGTTGAAGTACGGGTCAAATATGGATAACGATATGAATCCCAAGATCTTCGCCCAGCTTGAGCAGGATATCGTCGACTTCTATCCCTGCCTTAAAGGAATTAAAACGACCCACCGCTGGGGAGGGCCGGTCTCGGTGCCCATGGACATGATCCCCGCGCTGGGCTACCTGGGCGACAAGCGCGCGGTTTACAGCCTGGGATGCATGGGGCACGGCGTTTCGCTGACCCACCTTAACGGCGAGGTCATGGCAGACCTGCTGCTGGAGCGCAAATCGGAGTGGACGGAGTGCTTCCCGGTCAACCGCAAGGTGTTCAAGTGGCCTCCCGAGCCGATCAGGTTCGTCGGGGAGCAGGCAATTTTAGGTTACCTGCATGCCGAGGATGCCTGGCTGGAACGGAAAGGCCTGGGCCCTGCCAAAAAATAACCGGCTATTTCGTGTCGTTTCGTCATAGGGCTGCGCATGACAGCGCAGCCCCGGCGTGCTAAAATCCATGAGCCCTGGCAGCCGCCGTTAATCGAGCGGCTGTCAAACCGGGAGCGATATGGACCCCCTTTTAATACGCGTCTTCCTGCTGGTACTCGTACTGATATTTGCGCACACGGTTGAGACCGTGCTGGGCTTTGGCGCAACTATTATTGCGCTGGCCATCGGCATCTTTATATTTCCGCTTGAAACCATTTTGCCGGTACTGGTCATCCTGGGCTTTTTGCAGAGCCTGTGGCTGGTAGCGCGCTGGTTTAAATACATCAGGTGGCCGGTGCTGCTCCTGAATATCCTGCCTGCGGCAATCATAGGAATGGCTGTAGGCATCTACTACAGGACGCTGGTGGGCAATTATACGCAATTGCTTATATTGCTGGGCGTCTTCGTCATGGCTGTTTCGGTGATGGAGATTGTCCTGATATATAAAACGAGGTCGGCCGGGGGGAGCCTGCCGTGGTACCTGGGCTGGCCGATACTAATCGTGGGAGGCATTTTTCATGGCATCTATGCCAGCGGGAGCCCGCTCATCATCTACTATTCCAGCCGCCAGCTTAAGGAGCCAGCCGAATTTCGCGCCACGATATCCATGCTATGGCTCATACTGGCTGTTATCCTGGTCGTCAACCTCTATTCCATCGGCCTGATCAACGTAAATACACTGGCGACAACGGGCATTGTGCTTCCCGGGCTTATCCTTGGCATTATATTCGGCAGCCGCATGACCTTCAGGACCCTGGTTTTCAAAGTGCTGATCTATACCCTGCTCTTTATCGCAGGCCTGCTGCTGGTGGTGCAACAAGTAATCAATTATTAAAGCCGGGATGGGCATTCCTGCTACAATAAGCAGGGCCGGATATCCCCGGGGATACATGAAATGAAAAAAGGTGAGCGGAGACTTGTTCCGCCCGGGCTGACCTACATAGCGGACAACATCAAAGACCGCGATAATATACTCGGCCTCCCGTTCGAAGCCAGGGCTAAATGGGCCGAAGGGCTGGAGTTCTCAAGTGACCGGTCAACCATCTTTTTCGCCGGATGCGGCTACCAGTATTCATCGCTGCTTGAGCCGCTGGTAACGCTGGTCAGGACCGCCGACCGCATGTCCATCAATCCGGACCTCCCCGTGGTCCTTGCCGGGATACCTAAAAAAATGGGCGTGGATGTGGCGGGTATTTATACGAAAGCGCTGGCCCGCGATGAGGGCAACGACAGCGGGGTGCTTCGCGATGCCGTGAGCGTGCTTAAATACCTGGGCGTTGATATGGCTTACCTGGGTGAGCACGAACCCTGTTGCGGCGCCCCGCTCTACCACATGGGGCTGCGCAGGGAGTTTGCCGCTAACGCCGAAAAGGCCGTTACCAGGTTCAGGTCACTGGGTGTGAGGAAGATAATCGGGATAGTCCCCTCCTGCACATATGCCCTGCGCACTCTCTTTGCCAAAACGGCGCCCGGCTACGATATCGAGGTCTGCCACTTCATCGAAGAGATTGCCGCGAAGATCAAGCCGGGGCTATTCCGCTACCCGGGCAATATAAAAGTAGTCTACCACGACCCCTGCCAGTTGGGCAGGTACATGGGCCTTATCGAACAGCCCCGCCGGGTAATGCACGCCATAGAAAATGTGGAGCTGGTTGAGCCCGAATGGACAGCGGGAGAATGGTCGACCTGTTGCGGCGGCGGCGGCGGCTTCGAGGTCGTATTTCCCGATATGAGCCAGACGCTGGCTGAGGGCAGGGTCAGGGAGCTGGTCGCTACCGGCGCCGATGTGGTGGCCACCCAGTGCCCCGGCTGCCTGATGCAGCTTAAAAGCGGGCTGAAAGCCCTGAAAAAAGATAAGATTGAGGTCGTCGACCTCGCCACCCTGCTGGCCAGGTCTATGAACACAAAATAAGAACGGAATATGATTGATAAAGGCGCATTTACCGTGTGCCGGTGAGAACAAGAGATGTCCATATCGAAGGATTACAGGAAAGAGCTTAGAGACGCAGCCGGCAGCGGGCGCATCCGGCTGGCGCTGTCGCGAGCCATCAAAAGCTATCGTGTGAACACAGATAATGCTCTGAAGAAATTCCCGCATACGATAAAAATGGCTGAAGAGGTAAAACTGATCAAGGAGGCTTCCATCCAGCACATGGCGGAGCTGGCCAGGAAAGCGGGACGCAGCATCGAGGAAAATAAGGGTAAATATTACATTGCCGGGACGGCCGGGGACGCGCTCAGGATCATCGGGGAAATCGTCGGGAAGGGCAAGCTGGTGGTGAAGGCCAAGAGCATGACGGCCGAGGAGATCCAGTTGCGCGAGCGCCTCGAGGAAGCGGGAAACGAGGTATATGAGACCGACCTGGGCGAATTCATCATACAAAAGCTGGGGCAGCGTCCCATGCACATCCTTTCTCCAGCCATACACGTCCCGAGGGAGGATGTGGCCAGGCTGTTCTCGCAGATAACAGGCCAAAAGCTGCAGCCCGATATCGATACGCTGGTGGCCACGGCACGCGAGTTGCTGAGGGAGAAATTCTTCAAAGCGGATGTGGGCATCAGCGGCGCCAACGTGGTCTCTGCCGATACCGGCACACTATTTTTAATTGAGAACGAGGGCAATATCCGCCTGGCCACAGGCGCCCCGCCCGTGCATATCGCCCTTGTCGGCATGGAAAAATTGGTTCCGACGCTTGAAGACGCCTTTAAGGTCTCCGAGGTTACCTGGCGTTATGCCAACTACACAGTGCCATCTTACGTTAGCATGATCTCAGGTCCCAGCAAGACGGGGGACATCGAAAAGGTGACCACTTATGGTGTTCATGGACCCAAAGAATTTCACGTTATCTTCCTGGATGACGGCAGGATACAACTTGCCAGGGACCCGGTACTGCGGCAGGCTCTTTACTGCCTGCGCTGCGGCGGGTGCCTTTATGAATGCCCGGTCTTCGGTCTCACCGCCGGTTATTTCGGCGACAAGTATTTCGCGGGAATCGGCGCCGTGTGGGCCGCCGAGGTCACCCGGAACATGGAGAAGGCCGCGTCCATGGCCTATACCTGCCTGACCTGCGGAAGGTGCAAGGTACGCTGCCCCATGAAGATCGATGTCCCGGAGATGATACTGGCGCTACGGAAGTCCATAGCCGAGCCTTAATGCCCAGCCTGTGCCAGGCCTGCGAAACAGGGCGCTTCGGGGCAATGTGTCAGTAAGGTATCGTTACTCGCCGAAACGCTGAAGCAGCTGATAAATGGCATCGGCGCCGAATATAAGGGCTTTGACCGGGACGCGTTCATCGGCCGCGTGGAAAAGCTGTTCGAAATTAATGTCTGGAGGAAGCTTGAGGGGGGTGAATCCGTAGGTTTGTATTCCCAGCTTGGCAAATAGGCGCGCATCTGTTACAGCCGGGAATAGCATGGGTGTGGGAGTACTGCCCGGGTCACTCTCGCTCAGTATCTCCGCCAGCGTATCGTAAAGGCCCATGTCGGGCTCCGGCATACCTCCACCGAAATGAGACACCTCGTACTCTATGTCGCTGCCGGCAAGGTACTTGAGCTCAGCGATGATATCATCCGGTGAAAAGCCCGGCAGCAGGCGGCAGTCAAGGCCCAGGGAAATCTGGCAGGGGATCTGGTTGAAGCTCTCCCCGCCCCGTATGGTAGTGGCCGCGACTGTGTTATGCAGTATGGGATCGAACATGCGCACCTGCTGGCCGAAGGTATCGAGGACTGAATTGGTCAGAGCGGGGATGAGCATCTGCATAAAGGTCTGTTTAAGCGGGCTGGGCAGGCCCTCGGCGGTGCAGCGGACCTGTTCCCTGGCAACGGGCGTTATATGTACCGGCAGGCGGTGCTCAAGGCTATGCAGAAAACGTGCCAGACGTGCCATTATGCCTCCCCGCGCAGGCCATGCGCCGTGGCCACCCTTGCCATGCAGGTTGGCTATAACGCCGCAGCCCTGTTTTTCAGAGACCATAATGGGGTAAAAGCGGCGCCTCAATATGTGTGATGTGTAACCGCCGAATTCACCGATTGCGTATTTAACACCATGGAAAAGCTGTGCCTGGTTGGTGACCAGGTATTCCGCCCCGAAGGTGCTGCGGTTCTCCTCGTCGCTCAGTACGGCCATCAGGACATCGCCGGCCGGGACCAGGCCATCGGTCCTGGCGCGCATCATGGCTGCCAGCATCATGGCTATGCCCCCTTTCATGTCCAGCGCGCCGCGACCCCAGACATATCCGTCCAACTCCTCACCTGCAAATGGGCTAAGCCTCCATTTCTGGTTGGCCGTGGTCACGACGTCTATGTGCCCGTACATCAGTAGCGGTGGCGCGGCGCCCCGCCCCGGGATGCGCGCTACCAGGTTGGGGCGGGACGGTTCGCCGGCCACGATGGTGTTCTGCACACCCGCCCAGTCCAGCAGGCCCTTGATGTAGTTGATACAGGCAGCTTCATTTCCCGGTGGGTTGACCGTGTTATGGCGGATCAGGCACTTGAGGATCTCAGCCGGGCGGGTATAAATCGAGGACTGCTCCTCTGAAACTGAACCGTTCATGGGCTCCCTCCTGTGCTAACCCGGGCGGATTTATTGTAAACGGACTGTCTGGCCCATTGTAGTAAATGCTTGTAGACATGTCCAGCGTGCCGCTCCGCAGGTAGCCGTTGATATTGACTTGTTGCAGAGGTCAAACTATCATTACCACGAACGGAGCTAACCGAATTGAAGGCCCCCTACGGTACCAGATTTAATCTAACAGACATGGCTAACGACCTCAGGGTCGCCTTATTTTTGGTTTTCAAAGCAATTACGCGTGGCAACAGGTACACCCTGGTACTGACCATTTTGGTCACCACACTGGCCTTTATCAATATCATTTTCACATCATCCATCATGAACGGGGCCATCAGCAAGGCCTACCAGCAGGCGCAGGAAAACTACGTTTCCAATGTCGTGATACTGCCCGCCGTTGATGATAAATATATCAACCAGGTACAGCAGTTGAAAACGAAGATCGACACTTTGCCCGGCGTAGTGAGCTGCAGTTCACGTTACGCTCAGTCGGGGCTGATCAGGTACGATCCGGAGAAGGACAACCTGGATGTGCGTGAGAAAGCCTGGAATATCAAATCCATCAACCCGGATGAGGAGATCAAGGTAACCAACCTGCAGAACTATATGATCGCCGGCAGGTACCTGGAGGAGGGCGATCGCGACCAGATCATAATGGGCAGGGAGATATCGGGAGGTTATGGGGCCAGCTTCCAGATATCCTCACTAAAGGGAGCTGAGGTTGGAGACGAGATAACCATAACTTACGGCAATGGAGTCATTCGCAGCTATAAGATTAAGGGGATCTACAACACATATTTTCCCCTGGCCGACCTCAATATCTTCGTGACGGAGAAGGAGATGGAATCGGTGCTGGGCCTGCATAACAGGGCCTCGGAGGTGCTGATCAAGACAGATGGCTCAGTGCCTGAGCGTGTCTATATAGATCGGCTGAGGATGATGGGTATAGAGAAGGAACAGATCAACGTCTGGATGGATTTCATCGGGTATATCAGTGGATTGACACAGACTTTCGATATTGTCAAAGGCATCGTGACCTTTATCGGGCTGCTGGTTGCAGGCGTGACCATATTTATCGTTATATTCATTGCCACTGTGAACCGGCGCCGTCAGATAGGCATACTCAAGGCCATCGGCATGAAGGAGCGCATCATCATCCTTTCGTATATATTCCAGGCCGTATTTTATGCATGCCTGGGTATCCTCGCCGGGCTGATAGTGATCCACGCTGGTCTGGTGCCCTACTTCGTCCGGCACCCCCTCCCCATGCCCATCGGGCTGGTCAGCCTGGCTCTGGTAAAACAGGATATGGCGGTGGCCATACTGAGCATGCTGCTGGTCAGCGTGGTGGCCGGCTTCATACCATCGTGGATGGTGACCAGGCAGAATATCATCAAGGCTATCTGGGGATGAGAACATGGTGATAGTAGAAGCGAAAGGGCTAAAAAAAGTATTCGGCGGTGAAGTGCCTGTAGAAGCGCTCAAGGATGTTGACCTGCAGATAGGCGAGGGAGAGTTCGTGGGTATAATGGGCCCGAGCGGCTCGGGAAAATCCACCCTTTTACACATGCTGGCCCTTCTGGACGATCCGACCGCAGGGAAGATCATAGTTGACGGCGCCGATATTGCGAAATTATCATCCATGCAGAAAACTAATTTCCGCCTCAATAAGCTGGGCTACGTCTTCCAGGAATATGCCCTGCTGCCCGAACTGAACGCCCTGGAGAACGTCTGCCTGCCGCTCATGATGCTGGGCGCGCCGGCCATGGAGTACCGAAAGGTGGCGATGGAGATGATGGAGACGGTGGGATTGGGCAAACGCGCCAAACATCTCATCAGCCAGATGTCGGGCGGGGAGCAGCAGCGCGTAGCCATAGCCAGGGCGCTGGTCAACAAATCGAAGATCCTCTTTGCGGATGAGCCCTGCGCCAACCTGGACACCAAAAACTCCGGCATCGTCATGAACCTTTTGCGCCAGTTGTGCGACCAGAAGAAACAGACGATTATCATGGTCACCCATGAGCCGGAGCACATGCAGTTCGCCGACCGTATCATCTGGATAAAGGACGGCATGATTGAGAAGGGGGAGAAAGCGGTATAAAAACACTGAAGGGCCTGCCGTCCATAGGCAGGCCCTTCAGTCGAATATAAAGCCCCTGGCTTAGTTGTATCTGGTCAGTTCGTCTGCCAGAGCCTTTTTGGGCAGTGCCCCCACCTTGCGGTCGGCCAGTTTGCCGTCCTTGAAGATGAGCAGTGTGGGAATGGCCTGCACCTGGAACCTGGCTGCGATATCCTGGTTCTCATCGGTGTTCAGCTTGCCGAATGTGATCTTGCCTTTTAGATCGGCTGCCAGCTCTTCGATTACGGGTGACATCATGCGGCATGGGCCGCACCACGGCGCCCAGCAATCCACCACCAGCGAGCGGTTATTGCGTATAGCATCCTCCAGGTTCTTGCTGTCTAGCTCCAGCACCAGCCCTTTTTCATTTTCCATTTTAATCTCCTTTGTTTCCTCCAGGTTAAAGAATCGCTCTTAACCTGCTGATTATTGCCTATATTTTAGATGGCGCAAAGGGGCCGGAAAATGATTTTAGTCACTTGCCATGCGGGCCGCTGTAAAAGGTTGTATAATATAATAGTTGTAATATATAATAATATTATAATACAATAATGTCAGGAGGGCTTAGCTGATGCTGGAAGAAAGGCAATATATCCAGGTGAATCAGGCGCTTTTTTCATTGACGCATGCCTACGAAACGCGGATGTTGAAAGATGTCAGTGCCAGGGCAGCAGGTCTCAGGCTGTCTGATTGCGCGGTGATAATGGTGCTGGGGCAAATGGAGCCGCTTAGCGGCAGTCAGATCGCCAGCCATATGGCCATCAATCCAGGCGCTGTATCCCTTTATGTACAGCGCTTAGAGGAGAAAGGCTTCATCGTGCGCGAACGGGATAAGAAAAACCGCCGTGTCTGGTGGCTGACGCTGACACGGGCGGGACAAGATGCCTATAACGCCATTATGCAGGGAACAGCGCAGTACACACGTGACTTTTTAGCGGCTCTCGGGGTGGATGAACAGGCAATGCTCCACAAATTATTGCTGAAAGCCTCTCATGGGCTTGGCTTTAACTGGCAATGAATTGTGTATTAAAGGGGATGGTTCTGAAATGAAGCGCAAACTGATCCTGATTAATCCAGTCAATCATTCACGCGTCGGTTTAACGGTTAATAAAAGTTCACGTTTTCCTCCTCTCGGACTTGGTATTATAGCCGCCTTAACTCCAGATTCCTGGGATGTCACACTGCTGGATGAAACATGGGAACCTTTTAGCTACCAGCAGGCCGACCTGGTCGGTATCACCGCTTTCACAGCAACTGCCCCGCGGGCTTATGAAATAGCCCGGCTGTACCGTTCGAATGGCATACCGGTGGTTCTGGGTGGAATCCACGCCTCGATGTGCCCCGAGGAGGCTTCCAGCTTTGCTGATTGCGTGGTTAAAGGCGAGGCGGAAATGGTCTGGCCGCAGATTATAATCGACTTTGAGGCAGGCTGCCTTAAATCGCACTATTCCGGTGTCTGGGGAGAACTGGCCGGCAAGCCTTTCCCCCGGCACGATCTATTCAATCCCGGTTATATGTTTGCCTCGGTGCAGACTTCACGCGGCTGCCCGATGGATTGCAGCTTCTGCTCGGTGACTGCTTTCAACGGTCGCCGGTATCGACGCCGGCCTGCTGCGGAAGTGCTGGATGAGCTGTCCGGGATAACACAAAAAATGGTTTTCTTTGTCGATGACAATATCATCGGCTATGGCGAGGAAGCCAGGAAAGGAGCATTGGAGTTATTCAAAGGTATGGTAAAACGCAAACTGGACAAGTGGTGGTTCTGCCAGGCGTCCTTAAATTTCGCCGATGATGAGGAGGCGCTGAGATGGGCCGGGCGCGCCGGATGTAAGATGGTCTTCCTGGGACTGGAGTCCGAGGATGAGGACGCACTGGCCGAGGTCAACAAGCAACTCAACCTGAAGAGACGGGTTTCCGCATATACATCAGCCTTTCAACGGATACACCGGGCGGGCATTGCTGTGCTGGGCGCGTTTATCTTCGGTATGGACAGCGATAACGCTGCCAGGCTGGATGCGCGGGCCGAATACATGATTAACAGTGATGTGGACGTTATGCAGGTTACCCACCTGACACCGCTGCCGGGGACGCGGCTCTTCACTCAGTTGCGGCAGGAGGGCCGGCTTTCTTACATCAATTTCCCGGAGGATTGGAGCCGCTACGATATGACCCAGGTCGTGCACCTGCCTGCCAATATGAGCGCAGCGGAACTCGCAGCAAGTGTCTTGCGCTGCAATAGGAGACTATACTCCTGGCCGGTGATACTGAAAAAAGCCTGCCGGACATTGGTTATGACCCGTAATCCGGTGGCCAGCATGTTTGCTTTCCAGTCGAATGTGAACTATCGCAATGTGGGCGAGGGCCAACTGACGAAGTGAAGAGATATTATTACCGCTTGATCTTGCCCGGCAGGATATAAATATAGGGCTTGCGCAGGATATATTTGTGCAGCCAGCGGTCGAAGCGGCGGAAGGCCAGGAAGAGGACCCAGATGAGGGCATCCTCTTTGTAATAAGCTTTAATCTCTTTTTCCGTCAGCGGCTTTACCCCCAGTGACGCGCCCTCCGAGGCATAGAATTCGTTGGCGGCCTGCGCCAGGCCGGGCACCAACTCGGGCCGCTGCTCCTTATAGAAGTTGGCGATGAGGTCGATCGTAACCAGGCGGGCATCGTAGTAGCGCGTCATCACCCCCTCCAGGAAGAGCCAGCGGATCAGCCATACTAGGAACGAGGGGGCGCTGCGCAGGAAAAGCTCCGGGTCCAGCCGCTCTACGCCCTCTTTCTTCATAAGGGGAGTGCTGGTATCGATGTAGAGCAGTCTCGATCCGGGGCTTATCTGTGGCCTGGCCGCATCGAAGTCGACGATGGACCAGTTGGATATCTGGCCGTCTATTCCCATGGCCCGGTCAGGATTGGACAGGTTAAATCGCCAGACCTTGGTCAGTTCGCGCAGCACGAGCACAAATAGTGTGCGGACGCCATCGGTGTTCAGTATATGGATTGCGCGGTTGCCGATGGATTCCGGGTTCAACTTACGCTGGATGTCGAAAGCTATGATATTGCCGGCGTCCGAGGTAAACCATGCGAAGCCCCACTCAGGAATGTTGATGCCAAGTTCTTTTTCCAGCACCTCGTTATAATCTTTGTAAAGCGCCTCGTATTGAGCGACCTCGTCTTTCGTTTTGAAGATGGGCATTCGCTTGCAGGCCAGGTTTTTAGTTGTCCCGGCTTGTATTTCAAAAATAGTGCTGATCTCGCCGTACCCCAGCACCCGGGCGGGTATTTTACTGCTTTCGGGATGCGCCGGGTCCAGGCCCTTCTCAAATTCTTTCAGTACATTGATGTCTACCTGCACAACGGCCTCCTTTTGATTTTTTACAACCCCAGGAAAGCCGTGGTGTCGCCCAGGGCGGCGTCCACGCCTTCCAGTATCTGATGAGCAATTTTAGTATCGATGATCAGCGGCGGCAATAGCTGGCACACCTTTTTGTCGTTATTAGCGTAGATGGCCAGTATGCCGTGGTCGTAGCAGGACTTGGTCAGTATCGGACCGCAGGTGTCGTTGACCATCTCGATGCCCATCATCATTCCCAGTTGCCGCAGCCCGGTGAGTATCCTGGGGTGCTTCTTTTTCAGCTCCACGAAGCCGTCTTTAAAAACGGCAGCCAGCCTGTTGACATTATCCAGGAATCCAGGCCTGGACGATTCGTCCAGCACAGCGGAGGCTACAGGGCAGCCCACTTCGGCGCCCCCGAAGGTGGAGATGTGAATGAAGGGGTTGTTATGGAAGAAGCTGGAGAACTCCTTGCGGTAACAGGTCGCGCTCATGGGGTAAATGCCGCCGGACAGCCCTTTGCCGATCACGATGATGTCCGGCACGGTGTCGAAATGCTCGATGCCCCACAGTTTACCGGTGCGGCCCAGTCCGGTCTGCACCTCGTCGATTATGAGCAGCGCGCCCTTGCGGGAGCAGATCTGCCGGGCCTTACGGAAGAAATCTCTGCCGGGGACCGGCATGCCGAGCGTAGCGGGTATCGTCTCGAAGATGACTGCGGCGGTTTCGTCGTCCACGGCCTGTTCCAGCGCCTCCGCATTATCGAAGGGGACCTGTACAAAACCCGCCAGGTTGGGCCCGAATGGAGCCCGGTACTGCTCATCTCCGGCGGCCAGGGCGAAACCCGTGTGACCGTGGTAGCCGCCGACGGCCGAAATAACCTTGTATTTGCCGGTGCAGCCCCGGGCTAACTTGATGGCCAGATCAATAGCCTCGCCGCCGCCTACTCCGAATACCGTGCAGGAGATGTCGCCGGGCATCAGGCCGGCCAATTTCTCCCCCAGCAGGGCGCGTTGTTCGCTGATCAGGTGGTGGTTGCCGATATCCAGTTCCCTGAGGCTGTCCTGCATGGCTTTGATAACCAGGGGATTGCGGTGGCCGAGGTTAAATACGCCGCCGTTGCAGTGGCAGTTGATCAGGCGCTTGCCGCTGGTCGCGTCCCAGACGTAGGGGCCTTCGCGCCTGCCGAAAACGAACTCCATGTCGTAGGATTTGAATGTCTCGGCCTTGCCTGAAGACACGTAATCGGAAAACCGCCTGACAACGGTTTCCTTGCTGTCCTTTCCTATATACTTCATGAAGGCCTCCTCACGAGCTTTATTAAAGATAAGCCCGCACTTCAGTGTGCGGGTACGGAAGCCAGGTTAACCAGTGCTTTGAGCAGGTCGGCGACCACACCCCTGGTGGCCTCGTCCGTCAGCTTGCCCTTGTCATCGAATTTCTGCCCGGCGAATGTCACGAAGACCTCCGGCTTGGACACTGCTCGCAGGCTGCCGGCAAATCCAAGGATGTTCACCGTTTCCATCTCCTGCCTCCATTACTGCAAGCTCCCTGCCGCCGGCTATTGCATGGGTCCAGCCTGCGGCAGGGAAAGCTGCTGATCGTTAGATCATTAGTATCAGGGTGTCAGCACCAGTTTATGCGTAGCGGCGTTATTGACCTGGTCCCTGGTCCAGAGCATGGGATGGTACTTGATGTTGAGCCAGGAGTTGATCATGTCCCCGTACCATTTGCTGGCAGGGTTGCCGCTCTGTCCCGTGGCATTCATGCTGACGCTTTTGCCCACATCGCTCCAGTCGATAATCATGCGCATGGATGGCATGGTGCGCACCTGGAAATCGCCTTTATCAACGGTCCAGCGGCAGGCGTCCACAGCGTCGGTACTGCCGCTCGCCGGGTAGGGCCCTTTGTTGACGAGCGACTCCAGCGGCGATATGCCGCTGGCGCCGAGCGGGTTACTGACGAAAGTGGCGGTATGAAGGGCGCCCCATTTCCAGAGGTTGTGGTCGGGACCCAGGTCCGCCACCGCTGCATCCCAGCCTTCCTTGAATGACCTGGCCAGCATTTCATCGCGAGTTTCCTTTATGTCCTTGGTGGAAAGGTCGTCCCACCATGTGTCGCCGGGGTTTTTGAGCAGCCGGTTGATGGCCCACATATCCCTGTCGTCGCCTTCCGATTTGATGATATCGCCGAGCTTGTTCTGGAAAGTGTTGTTGACCAGCTTCATCCAGAACTCTGCGTAGAGTGCGGCCTGCGGGCTGTCCGCGCTGAAGGTCTGGTCCCAGTGCACCAGCCAGTCCTTGGCATCGGCCAGGACCGGGTCCTCGAACTTGATATTGGCCAGGTAGGGCATGACCTCGCCCACGCTCAGCACCTTGGTATCGCCCTGAATCTTCTGGAAGGTCTGTACACTGTGTGGCGCCAGCTCATTGATCAGCTGGTCGATGCGCTGGCCGCGGTAGCCGTAATTCCATTCATAGCCGAGGTTGTAGTTAAGGTTGGGATCGAGGTGTTTTTTGAGGAAATCGTAGTACGCCGGGGGCGCCACAGCCTGGTTGGCCGTGACAATATAACCGCGTGCCGGGTTGTAGGCTCGCGGCAGCAGGTCAAAGGGTATGTATCCCTGCCACTCGTACTCGTCGGTCCAGCCCGGGACGGGCAGCAGGCCGTTGTGATTTTTAGCGCGCAGGGGCACCTTGCTCGGCATCTGGTAGCCGATGTTGCCCTCCTTGTCGGCATAGACAAAGTTCTGGGACGGGCAGTCCCATTTGCTGAGCGCGTTGCGGAACTCGTCCCAATTTCCGGCAGTGTCAATCTCCTGTACGGCGGTCATCAGGGTTCCCGGCTCAAGGGCTGTCCAGCGCAGCGCCAGGGGATCCTTGTTATTGAAGCCGAAAAACTGGCCGGTCTTGGCATCGTACTTATTGTCATTGATGATGGGTCCGAGGTGTGTTTCCCTGACCTTGATGGTGATAGGATCTGAGCCGTCGCCGAAATTGATGGTCTCATTGCGCACGGTCATGTCGCGCCACTTGCCGTTCCACTCGTACTGCAGCGGGTTATCAGGGTTGACCTTGATCTGGTAATGATCGTGCACATCGGGGTAGACATTGGTCACGCCCCAGGAGATATTGTTATTGTGGCCGATGATCACGCCCGGGCTTGGTGAAAAGGCGAACCCGGCAACATCATACGGCTGGCCTGTCCCATCGTCGGGGCAGTGCAGTCCGATCTCATACCAGATGGAGGGCATCTGTATGCCCAGGTGCGGATCGTTGGCCAGCAGCGGCTTACCGCTCTGCGTAAGATTGCCGGAAACGACCCAGTTGTTGCTGCCTATGCCGGCCGGTGGGCCCATCACCCAGCTCAGGTCCGGCTTCGTAAAATCATAGGTCTGCCCGGTCGAAACAGGCTGTCCCGTTGCTGACGGGACCCCTTCGACCGGCGCTGCGGGGGCAGTCGACTTATCCATTTCCTGGACATCCGCGTCCTTAATAATAGTAGGTTTATCGCCGTATCCCCAGGGCGGTGTCTGCCACTTGTCGGCCATCTCCTGGCCCAGCGCATCGTAAAGCTTGGTGCGCGTTATCTCCTCGTCGCCGCTGTAGCCCAGATCCCAGCACATCAGCTTGGCGAAGGCAAGGGTATCAACCGGGGTCCAGGGCTCGATCTTGAACTTAACTCCCGTCAATCCCAGGATGCTGTAATTGACGGAAAGGTCCTGGGGGCTGCGGTTGGAGATGTAGGCGTTGACTCCGGCCGCGAAATCGTCCAGAACGGCGCGCTGGGCCGGGGAATAGCTGTCGTATTCCTTTTTTGCCACTTCATACCAGCCCATGGTGCGCAGGTAGATGTCCGAGGAGATCAGGCTGGACTTTTTACCGGTGAGCTCTTCCACCCGGCCTGCGCAGAGATGCCTGAAGAACTCCATCTGCCACCAGCGGTCCTGCGCCTGGACGTAGCCCTGGGCAAAGCTCAGGTCATGCATGTTGTTGGCGTAGATATGGGGAATGCCGTTGGCATCGCGTATGATCTCGACCTTGTCATAGAGTCCGTTGACCTTGACATTCCCGTCAATTTTGGGCAGCGGCGCGTTATTAACGTAATTGAAATAGCCGATACCGCCCGCACACAATATGACTATGATGGCAAGTACAGTCAATACAGCGATTAAAGCTGATTTGCCGCTTTTTTTCTTTTTCAAGGGAGGGGCTACATTTTCGGGGGTCGTAGTATCTTTTCCGTTGTCAGTCACGGTGTCCTCCTTCCACTTTTATTCTGCTTCGGGGATGAAGCTTGCTGAACCAACCCCTGTACCTGAGAGATATTACTCTGAAACGCACCTGCCGTCAACGAGGCGCGAACTTACAGGCAGGTGCGTTTGGAATCTCTTTTCAGGTGAGCCGCCGCTGGATCTGTTTCCATGACCTGGTGATGAGGAAGCTCTCGTCCATGTTATCAACCATGGCCAGGAATTTGGCCATGGGCGCGGAAAAGGTTAATTCGTTTTTCCCCACGAAGGGACGCGCGGAGATATCGGACATTCCAATAATCGCCTTAGGGTTCTCCGACTCGCGCTGGAAGAAGGGGTAATAGACGATGGTGGAGCAGCCGGAGCCAAACGGGGCAATGACGCCGTCGGGCTCCTTCTGATCGAAGTTGGCCAGTGTGAAAAGTCCGGCCAGCACGTCGGGAGTGGCGAAGAAGATGACTACCTGCGGATCATCGAGACCATCCAGCATATCCCAGCGTTTGAATACGATATAACGGGCGGGCGCCTGGAAAGGCTGCTGATATTGCATGGCTTGATTCACCAGGGCCGGTGTTTTCTTATAGCGCTCACCCTCGAGCTTGCCCGGTATGCCGCAAGAGAGGAAATATTCGAAGTTTGGCATGATCTCCTGCCTGAAGCCCAGATATCTCTTCCCACCGGGGCAGCCGATGGCTTCAGCCTGGAAGCACATGGATTTGCCTTTCATCACATCCTGGAGTGCAGCGATAATACATCGGTGGACCGAGCCGGGCTTTGCCGGGGCAGCCCTCCCTTCCTTATCCGTATAGTAGAAGGTGATGGGCAAAGTGGCGTTGCCGAAATACCGGCCCCATTTGGTTATGAAGTTGTCCCTGGTGGCTTCATCCATTTCTCTTCATCCAACGGTCATGGGTTCAAGTTAAGTTTATGTGCTTTGCCGGCCTCCACCTGCTGTCGAGTCCAGAGCATGGCGTGATACTGGACCTTGCTCCAGGGCACAATCATATTGCTGTACCATGGATTGCCCGGGTGCCCGCTCTGGCCGGTGGAGTTCATTCCGACACCCTGGCTGAGGTCTCCCATATCAACGATCATGCGCATAGACGGGATGAGGCGGATGGAGAAATTGCCGTTGCTGACGTACCACATCATGCTGTTGACGCATTCGCCTGTGCCGCCTGCCGGAACGGGGCCCTGGTTGACCAGTGACTCTATCGGCGCTATATCGCTGGCGCCCAGCGGGTTGCTGACAAAGGTTGCCTTGTGCAGCGTACCCCATTTCCACTGGCTGCGGTCTTTACCCAATGCAGCCACAGTAGAGGCGTAGCCTTCCTTGAAAGAGCGGCTGAGCACCTCATCCCTGGTCTCTATCGCATCTTTGGTGACCGGGTTGTCCCACCAGGCGTCGGAGGGGTTTTGCAGGAGAAGGTTTACGGCCCACATCTCCCGGTCCAGGCCGTCGGACTTAACGACATCACTCATCTTGTTCTGGTAAATATTGTTTATCAACTTCATCCAGAATTCGGCATACAGGGCAGCCTGCGGGCTGTCTTCGTTGAAGAGGCGGTCCCACTTGAGCAGCCAGTCCCTGGCATCGGTAAGCTCAGCATCATCGAACTTGAGCTTGGCCAGGTAAGGAAGCAGCTCATCGGCCGGGATATATTTATTATCTCCCTGGATCGACTGGTATGTAGCCACCGTATTGGGCGCAAGCTGCTTGATCAACTCGTAGATGCGCTGGCTGCGGTATCCGTAAACCCATTTATTATACTTGCTGCCGAAGTTGGCATTGATGTCGGGTCCGAGCTGCTGGTTCAGGAATTCATAGTAGTCTGGCGGTGCGACCTCCTGGTTGGCTGCCACGATGAAGCCGCGGGCGGGATTGTACGCGCGCGGCATGAGGTCATAGGGCACATAGCCCTTCCACTCGTACTCGCTGGTCCAGCCCGGCGCGGGCATCTGGCCGGCGTAATTCTTGGGCCGGACAGGTATTTTGCCCGGCATCTGGTAGCCGATATTGCCCCTGGTGTCGGCGTAGATAAGGCTCTGCGATGGCACGTCCCAGTCTTTGAGGGCGCTGCGGAACTCTTCCCAGTTACTGGCTTTATCCAGTGCGAGTATTGCCAGGGAGATGCTGCTGGGCTCGAGAGCAGTCCAGTGCAGGGCCAGCGGGTCCTTGTTATTAAAGCCGGCAATCTCGCCGGTTTTAGAATCGTATTTATTGTCGTTGGTGATAGGGCCGAGGTGGGTCTCCCTGACCTTGACCGTTATGGAGGGCTTCCCGTCGCCGAAGGAGATCTTCTCCTCTCTCACCGACATGTCGCGCCACTTGCCGTCCCATTCATATTGAAGCGGATTATCCGGATTGACCTTTATCATATACTGGTCATTCACATCGGGGTAAACGTTGGTGTTACCCCAGGCGATGTTGTTATTATGTCCGGCTACAACCCCGGGACTTGAAGCAAACGTGAAGCCCGCCACGTCAAACGGCTGGCCGGCGCCGTCATCAGGGCAATGGAGGCAGACCTCGTACCATATCGACGGCATAGCTATGCCGAGGTGCGGGTCGTTGGCTAATAGAGCCTTGCCGCTCTGCGTCATATTTCCCGTAGCCACCCAGCTGTTGCTGCCCGGGCCGGCCTGCTCCCCGAGCAGTTGCCTGAGGCCGGATGAAGCATCTTCAAAGGTCGCTCCTGCATTTATCAATACCTGTGGTGAAGCCGATACGGCGCCTGGCGAGGCAGCCGGCTGGGCCGGCTGTATTAATGTCTGGATATCCTCATCCAGCAGTATCGTGGGTTTTTGCCCGATCGGCCATTGCGGAACCAGCCATTTATCGGCCATCTCCGCGCCCAGCAAGTCGTAGAGTTTAGTACGTGTTATTTCCAGGTCGCGGCTCAATCCGAGGTCCCAGGCCATCAGCTTGGCAAAGGCCAGCGTATCCAGCGCAGTCCAGGGCTCAACATTGAATTTAACACCGGTCAGGCCGAGAATGCTGTAATTAACGGATAGCTGTCCCGGTGAGCGCCTGGCAATGTAAGCATTCACTCCTTCTGCAAATGCATCCATGGGAGCGCGCTGCTCCGGTGTATACATGTCATATTCCTTCTTGCAGACATTGTAGAGGCCCAGGGAGCGAAGATAGATATCCGTATTTACCAGGCTGGCTTTCTTTCCTGTTAGTTCCTCGATACGGCCGCCGCACGTCTTGCGGAAGAATTCCATCTGCCACCAGCGGTCCTGGGCCTGGGCATAGCCTTGAGCAAAAAATAGATCGCGCATATTCTTGGCGTAGATGTGCGGGATGCCTTCCGCATCGCGGATAATCTCAACCCCGTCCTTCAGCCCTTTTGCCTGTAAATCGCCTTCTATTTTCGGCTGAGGGCTGTTCAAGATGGACAGATAGTAAATAAAGCCTCCTCCGAACAGAAGAATTATCAGAGCCAGGATAACGAATAGTACGATCTTGCCGGCGCCGCCCTTTTTCTTCACTTCAGCCTCCTCAATATTTATCGCTGAAAACCGATAATACATGATAGCGCTAATCCGGTCGGTGGTTCAATAAAATTCGAGAGATAAAAGATTAATTACGATAAACTGCTGTAAATATTCAGTACAAATTACCTGTTCGGCTGGCAGCCGGATTCGGTCTGCCGGGCCGAATTATATTAAAATATTGTATTATGCCTGCGATAAACCGCCCGTCTGAAGAAACCATTTCCAACGATCCCACCGGGCTGACGCGGATGTTCCGCGCGCTGCGTTACCGGAACTACCGGCTTTTTTTCATAGGTCAGGGCATATCGCTGATCGGCACCTGGATGCAGCAGGTGGCCATCAGCTGGCTTGTCTACAGCCTGACCAATTCAGCCTTCCTGCTGGGAGTGGTGGCATTTTCCGGCCTGATAAGCACCTTCCTGCTGACACCCTTTGCCGGTGTGCTGGTGGACCGGTTGGACCGGCACCGCATACTGGTGATCACCCAGACGCTGGCCATGCTGCAGGCTTTCGCACTGGCGGCGGTTGTGCTGACCGGCACGGCAGCGGTCTGGAACCTGATACTGCTGAGCGCAGCGCTGGGGCTTATCAACGCCTTCGATATGCCCACCCGCCAGTCATTCGTACTGGATATGGTTACCAACCGCGCGGACCTCGGCAATGCCATTGCCCTCAACTCCTCACTGTTCAACAGCGCCAGGCTGATCGGCCCCTCCGTGGCGGGCGTGCTGGTTGCTTTAGTGGGCGAAGGGCTCTGCTTCCTCATAAACGGTATCAGCTTTATCGCGGTCATCGCCTGCCTGCTGGCCATGAAGATGGCGCCGACCCCGGCCAGGGGCAAGCAGGAAGATTTCTTCCGCGGTATGAAAGACGGCGCAAATTACGCTTTTGGCTTTCGTCCCATGAAATACATCATCATATTGCTGGCCTTCACCGCCCTGGTGGCCATGCCATATCCCGTGCTTATGCCTGTCTTTGCTAAAGAGGTACTGCAGGGCGGGGCCAACACGCTGGGTTTTTTGATGGCGGCCGCAGGTGTGGGCGCCCTGGCCGGCGCCATCTACCTGGCCTCGCGTCAAAACGTATTCGGGCTGGATAAAGTAATAGTTGTGTCGACCTTCAGCTTCGGCATCGGCCTGATATGTTTTTCGTTTTCTCGGATAACGGCGCTTTCAATGCTTTTCATGGCGGTAACCGGATTCGGCATGGTGGTGCAACTGGCTGCCTGCAATACCATCCTTCAGACAATTGCCGATGACGATAAGCGCGGTCGCGTCATGAGCTTATACATTATGTCGTTTATGGGGCTGGCCCCCTTCGGCAGCCTGCTCTTCGGAGGCCTGGCAGATGTTATCGGGGCGCCATACACACTTCTGATAGGCGGCGTTTGCATGCTTGCCGGAGGCCTGCTATTCGCGCGCAAGTTCTCGTCGGTCAAGGGCATGGTGCACCGGGCCTACGTTAAGAAAGGGCAGGTTCCCGATAACAATTAAAAAAATAAATGAACCATAGGCAGCCCAAAAAAAGCTGCCTATGGTTCGCGAATGTCAGCTTATGTGATTATTAGGCTTTGCCGATGCGGAACATCTTCGTGCCGCATTTGGCGCAGACACCCTGGGTCGCCGGTTTGCCATTCTTCATCTTAATGGCCTTGGCATTTTTCATTTCCCTCTTGGCCCTGCACTTCATGCAATAAGCTTCCATCAATGTACCTCCTATGTATTTGAATTTAGCATAGTTGATTGTTTGAAGCTTGTCAAGTGGGGGGGCAGCCTTAAAACAGCTATAAAAAGAAAAATTTCCTCAATGTGATCGTAAAAATGATTAAAATATCGTGAAAAATTATACAGGCGGCTATAGTACAAAAGTCCTGGCGATGTCGCACTTTGCCAGAGGGAGCGCCTTTTCACTATAATTGTGCACCTGCAATTTTACAGGTTACGGTGCTTAAGTGAATGTAGTGGCGCTGGTCGGCATGCCCGGCTCTGGAAAATCAGAAGTAGCCCGCGTATTTCAAAAGCATGGTTATGCGAGTGTCAGGTTCGGTGACATCACCGATGAGGAGGTGAAGAAGCGCGGCCTCAAGCTGAATGAGGGTAATGAGAAGCTGGTCAGGGAGGGCCTGAGGGAAAAGCACGGCATGGCGGCCTACGCCATACTCAACCTGCCGCGCATTGAGTCCGCCCTGGAGAAGTCCAACGTGGTCATAGACGGCCTTTACTCCTGGGAGGAGTATAAATACCTTAAAGACAGGCTGGGTGGCAGGCTGCATATCGTAGCCGTCTGGTCGCCGCCGGAAGTACGTTACGCCAGGCTGAAGGGCAGGGCGATTAGGCCGCTCAACCCTGCGCAGGCCAGGGAGAGGGACTATGCCGAGATCGAGAACGTCAATAAGGGCGGCCCCATAGCCATGGCCGATTTGACTATTAACAACTGCAGTACGCTGGAATCACTGGTGGAGCAATCCAATAGTATAATAAAGGTATTGAAGTGAAAGAGATCATAAGGCCGTCGCTGGACGAGTATTTTCTCAAGATCGCCTCCGTGGTGGCCGAGAGGTCTACCTGCCGGCGGCATCACGTTGGAGCTGTTGCCGTTAAGAGTAAGCATATACTCTCTACGGGCTATAACGGTGCGGCTGCCGGGGTTAAAGATTGTTTGGAGCTCGGCTGCTTAAGAGATGAGCTGAATATTCCGTCGGGCACCAGGCACGAGATGTGCAGGGGCATCCACGCTGAACAGAATGCCATCATCCAGGCGTCGCTGCACGGCGTCAGCCTGGAAGGCGCAACGTTATACTGTACCCACTCCCCCTGCATACTCTGCGCCAAGATGCTGGCCAACGCGCGCATCAAGCGCTTCGTCACCTTCGGCAAATATGCGGATGACGGCTTTATAGACCTTTTTAAAGAGGCCGGCATTGATTTCGACCAGAGGCCCAGGCCTCCTTTTCAAGTCACACCCCTTGACTGAGATAAGCGTAATAAAGGTGAGGTCAATCGAATGCGCCAGTGTAAAGAAAGCGATAACAGGAAACTCTGTAACTGCACTTACGAGCCATGCTCGAGAAAGGGGATATGCTGCGAATGCATAAGGTACCACAGGGAGTTGGGTGAACTGCCGGCGTGCTACTTCCCCCCGGAGATTGAACGTACGTATGATCGATCAGTCGAGCGGTTTATTGCTCTCCACGGGAAAAGGCAGCGCTAAGCTTTTTGGAAGTCCTCGCGGCCCAGCACTATGAATAGCAGATTAATATTCGCCATTATCTGCACAGTTTTGGCATCGACATTAATACTGCCAGGCTGTACCGGAACAAATCCCTCTATCTCTGGTGCGAATTGCACGCCTTGCACCATTTTACCTGCGAACAGGCTCGTGTATGGTTTCTGGCCCTGTTGGATACATCCTGATTCATATCAACCAAACTGGAATTGTTTAGATTACGTCTGTTATTTCTCTTTGGATGCTAATTCCAACGGTACGTTAAATACGGACGATATTGAAACAGAATATTACACTGTCAGGGATACCGCTCATTCACACAAGGTAAATGTCCCTTTGGCCGTCACCTGTTTTGATCAAGACACCCAGGATGAAATACTCGCCTATCATGGGGATGAGCTGGTAAATAATATAGCGCGAAAAGTGCAAGACCTTGGCGCCGACGGTGTCAGCATAGACTTTGAAGATGTGAGAGATACTAATTCGCTGATTCATAGCTCCAATACAGGTTTGATGCAGAACTTCATGATGACATTGCATGACACTCTCAAGAACATAAACAGAGACTATCATATTTCGTTTTGCGTACTGGGGAATGTAGAAAAAGTGTATCAGAATAGTGCTTTATCAAAATATACGGATGCCGTATTCCTCATGGGGTATGAATATCACTGGTCAACAAGCCCTGAAACCGGAGCCATTTCTCCGTATAATGATCAGAACCAGCTGGATGTTGACGACTCAGTAGACACACTCAAAAAATATTATCCCCCGGATAAGATTATTTTAGGATTGCCTTTCTATGGTTATGATTGGCTCTGCTCGTCAGGTGAACCTGCTGCACGCACTGAAGGAGAAGGAGCTATAGTTTACATGAATTCAGCCATTGCTAAAGCTAATATACACGGAAGACTTTGGGATTCCGACTCGCATACACCATGGTACAAGTACCAATCTCAGAATGTGTGGCATCAATGCTGGTATGATGATGAAGAATCTCTGGGCTTGAAATTCGACTATCTTATATCTGCACAGCTTGCCGGTCCGGGTTTCTGGGCATTGGGCTATGAAGGGACTGACGCGGCGATATGGAATGTAATAAAACAAAAGTTCAGCCGCTAGTTTATTGAACTATTGGTGATTTTCAAGGTAATCTGGCTGGTGTGACTGCGGCATTATTCCGGAGCTTCGGCGTGAACTTGTGCTTCTGTGTTGACTGTCAACAATTCTGCCACAAGTACATCGATCTTCTGGGCGATGCCATCGTCGTGCAGGGCGTTACGGATTTCTTTCCTCGCTCTGATAAAATGCATTCCTTCCTTTAGTTGTACGGCGGCCGCGATCTTTTCTGCGTGTCCAGCCGCTTTCTCTAATGCTTTGTGCAACTTATTTGAATTATCAAAATGCGGAATTGGCAGCGAGAGCATCACCTTATCAAAATGGCGGGCGCCCCATTGTCCTCGGCTCTGAAGGTGCTCCGCACGTTTACGTGTGGTTTCACTGTTAAGGATAGCCAGCAGATAGCGACCCTCCGCAATGATCTCCACTGCCAGCCAGTATAATTCATGATCGATGACGCCTTGCCTATCAAATAGTAGAGCAGCCGCTGGTAATGTGCCAGATTTGGTATACACGACCCTGAGCCGTGCTATTGGAAACTGCGCCGAAAGCTGACCGTAATAGTCCAATTGCTGCAGAAGCTTCCTCCTCCCGCTGTTGTGCCGAGACCATATGTGCTCGGCCTCTGCCATCCAACCCGCCAAATACGCATATCCCCGCGATTGAGCCCCGCCAGAGTCCAATAGGCAATTTTGTTCGCTGTCCCAGGGAACAACGGACAGTATTGGCGTCAATACGCGATATGGCGCAATAGATTCCCCCGGATATAACGGATATAAGAACTCCGACTCTATGTTGCGCCTGAGTGAAGGTACATTCTTCCAGGGAGGTTTCTCCTGAACGGTGCGGCGGCTCTCAATCAAGGGATTAGTCGGATTTGCGCCCAATCTGCTAGTCTGCGCGCTCTGGACAGTAAATAACACTCGAGGATAGACTATAGCTCCATCACGGAAAAGATCAGCGTAACCTTCCGTCACTCTATCTGTGCGTTCGCTGGGCCACACATCATCATGCCAGGATAAATATTGTTTGGCTTCCTTCGGCGACGCATCTCGTCGCGGCAAATTACCGGCAGCAACTTGTACCTTGCCGGGTAACCGTGGTCCGGGAGCGTCCCCGGGTTTTGCAAAGAGAACGCAAGAAGGGACCGGGAAGAGAGGCTTTACCTGGTCGGAGAATACCCAGGCGTCAGTAAATTGCACAGTAACATAAATCAATCTGGCGCTTCTCTTCTGAGCAGCACCATAAAGCCCTTTCCTGAAAAGGGCGAATTGTCTGCGGGTCATCGCGGCATACGGCATAATAAAAGCGATGATGCCATCATCCTTAAGATAAAGTTCCACGCAACGCACAAAGAAATATGACGACAAATCCTGTTGCTGAGCAACCTCTCCATGCCATATACCAAATGCCTGGCACTCGGCACGGAAACGGGCCTGCAATCCGGCGTCCATATATCTATACGACAGCCAGGGAGGATTACCAATGACTACATCCACTTTTTGGCTGTTCTGTGAAAGCCACACAGGACGAACAAGATTGCGGGTCACAAAGCCCCAGATATGATCCCTCCCACTACGATCGAGTTCGCGGAGGGACTCGTAGGTCTGAACCAGGGTCTTCACTGTCTCTGCACCAAGAGGATACTCTCGATTCAACCAGGCTGTCAGACCTCCTGCCGGGGCATCTTGTTCGCTTAATTCCAGCATGCGTTCGATAACGTTGTCAAAGACGCCGGGATCTCGCGTTACCTCGAAAGGAAATTCCAGCGATTGAGGATTTTCAGGAATTTCAATGATCACATCACGCTCCGCCAGGAAACCGCGAGTATTCCACTGCAAGGCATCGCCAACGTAAATTGGGACGTTCAAGTTAGCCGGGCGCTGTTTCAAGCGCTCCGGTCCGAGCGCCAGCAAAAAGGTTACACGCGCGATTTGAATAGAGACAGGATGGACGTCAATTCCGAAAACTTGCCGGCACGCACGTTCAATTGCATCAGGCACAGGTATTCTTGCTTTTTCTGCGGCTTTCAGTAATAGACGCACGGCATGGAAAATAAAGGTACCAGAGCCGCAAGCAGGGTCCAGAACGCGTTGCTCCAACGGGTTCTGAATTGCCTTGGCGCACATTCTTTCGGCCAGCCAGTCTGGAGTGTAGTATTCACCTAAGAAATGACGCTGCTCCGGATCAATCAGAGATTCGTAAAGTCCTTTTAGGACATCAGTATGGACATCCTGCAGCCGAAAACGCCCGGCCTGAAGAGCAATGCGTCGCACCAGTCCCGGTCCCTCCGCCGAAGCTAGCAACCAGTCGAAGAAATCAGATTCCACAACGCCCCCTATACCTGCCTCAATAAAGCGACGTCCTGATAGTAATTCGGCGGGTTCCGATGTATCCACATTTAGCACTTTGGCTGCCATGGTCTTGGCGATAATAGTCAGATAGGTGTGTTGTAGGAAAAGAACATCTTCATTAAGCGCCGTACCGTATGCGCGGCGGATCAACTGCGTCCAGAGGTCGCGTTTCAAGGTCACATCGGGATGCTCGCCTACCTCTTTCCATATGGATTCAAGTTCGCGCCTTGCCACATTCCACGCCAGGCTGCCCCGTCCGAGTTCACGTTTAACTACTTCCGAGGTAGGCTCCAGGTCCTCATTTACTGCAACTACAGAGCTAAGCCACGACAGGATCTCACGAGGTTTTTCGGCGGATGGTACGAATGCTTCGAATTTAACAAGCTGGCCATCCTGTAATTCATAGGGAATGAAGGTGGCCCCGTCCGTAACCACCCCGACAAAATGCGCACCGGACTCCTTTTCTCGCTGGCCGAGATAATCCGGCAATTTGCTCTCAGCATCCGATTGCTCGCGACGCAAATCCGATTTAAACTCAAATAGCGTTCTTCCCAGCAATGCATCAATGCGTCCATGGACTTCTGGGACCCTTCGTTCAAAATCAAGCTCGGTGCTTTTGGCACCGAGACCATTAACGAGCAGATCATAAACTAACGCCCTGACCTTTTCATGCTGCGGGCGTGAAACTAACTCTAATACGATTTCTCGTAGTTGATCGGTAGACAAAGACACTCTTACTTCTTACCTCAGCACATGGCTATTTTCTACATGTTATCACAAACTCGATTTACGCCCATGCTTCTTATATGATATCATCAGGGTAATATATTCTCTAGCCCATCTTCCGATCTGCGTTAAGTGAGAATGCTGTATGAAAAATAGGTTTTTCGCAGAATCGAAGGAACAATCAAAAGTAAAATCGCAAATATTGGTAAAATATTTTTCCACATGGGCTAAAGTCATTATCCCCACAGCCAAGAAGCACGGCAATAAAATCGGTTTCTTAGATCTATTTGCGGGGCCGGGCGCGTACGAGGATGGTACTGAATCAACGCCCATTATAGTGCTCCAAGCCGCAGTTCAGGACAGCGAATTGAGTCAGATGCTCGTTACCATATTCAACGACATTGACAAAAGGAACGCGGCTTTACTGCAGAAGGCGATCAGAGGCATTCCAAATATCGCAGCGTTGCGACATCAACCGCGCGTTTACAATGATGCTGTAGGGAAAGAGATGGCTGATATATTCAGAGAAATGAATCTAATTCCATCTCTTATTTTTTTTGATCCATGGGGATACAAAGGTCTTTCTCTTATGCTCTTTGGGGCGGTACTTAAAGACTGGGGTTGTGACTGTGTATTCTTCTTTAATTACAATCGTATTAATATGGGAATTACTAACGATCGAATCAAGGAACATATCGATGCTCTATTCGGAGAGAAAAAGGCCACTGAACTTCGCAACATTCTGCCCAAAATGACACCAATGAAGCGAGAGTCAACAATACTGGCAGTCCTATTTCAAGCATTTCGAGAAATGGGATATAGGTATCTATTGCCATTTAGATTCATTGACAACAAGCGACATCGGACTAGCCACTACCTGATATTCGTCACGAAAAACTTCAAAGGATACGATATCATGAAAAGCATAATGGCGAAACAAAGTTCAAGTCACGTTCAAGGCGTTGCTAATTTTGAGCACGATCCGAGTAAGTTGGGGCAGCCAACGCTTTTCGAAATGTCGCAACCAATGAATGACTTGGAAGTGTCGTTATCAGATAAATTTGCAGGGCAAACGCTGATGATGCAATATATATACGAAACACATTGTGTCGGTACAGCGTATGTCAAGTCAAACTATAAGGATATCCTTAAGAAAATGGAATCTGAGGAAAAAATACTGGTCAATCCGGCCTCTAACGAGAGAATGAAAGATACTTTTGCCGATAACGTAATGGTCACTTTCCCACCAAAGGATCAGCAATAGATGGGACTCAAATCTTCTATAGAATGGACCGAAGCTACCTGGAATCCAGTAACGGGTTGCACCAAGGTCAGCTTGGGGTGCCAGCACTGCTACGCTGAAAGACTTGCAACAAGATTACGTCTTATGGGACAGCCGCATTACAAGAATGGATTCAGATTGACACTCCACTATGATGCATTGACAACACCATTATCTTGGAAAAAACCCACATTGATTTTCGTTAACTCCATGAGCGATCTTTTTCATGAGGATATCCCAACTAGTTTTATATTGAGGGCGTTTGACTCAATGAAGGCAGCAAGGTGGCACCAATTTCAAATTTTAACTAAACGATCTGGGCGTTTGGCGGAACTAGATCAAATAATAGAATGGCCTGATAATGTATGGATGGGAGTTACAGTTGAGACCGAGGACTACGCGTTTCGAGTCGATAGTTTGAGAAATACTAGGGCACATGTAAAATTCCTCTCCCTTGAGCCTCTACTGGGGCCGATCTCCAATTTAAATATTGCAGATATCCAGTGGGTTATTGTAGGTGGAGAATCTGGACCAAATGCTCGCCCGCTCAAAGAAGAATGGGTTGTATCCATACGGGACCAGTGCAGGTCGGCAGGAGTCCCCTTCTTTTTCAAGCAGTGGGGAGGAGCAAATAGGAAGGCGGCTGGACGAACCCTTCAAGGCAGCATCTGGGATGAATACCCGCCACAGATGAGACTTGCGTTCAGCGAATAAAGTTTACGTCGATACGCACTTACCACATTATCAAGTGGTACCTCGTCGCCTAGGGATTCTATCTTTCGGACTAACCCGTTTGTTTAGATGCGCTAAAACATTAATTGAAATTGAATGGAGATTTGTCTTAGGAATCTTGCGATTCTTTATGGCTTCCCTGGCAATCAGTCCCGGCCCATTAAATATTTCATCGAACGAGCCGTCATGATTAATCTTAATGCCCAAATAGTAATCAGGTATATGATCCGCGGGGAAAGTCAATGAATTCTTCATAGTCGCTTTAATTTGTACTTGTTTGCCATCTGGAGTCGCTGCGTCATGATGTTTATGAATGTCAGAGTATAAATCTATAACATATGCACCTTCGACAAGAATCTCGCCTAAATCGCCCACAAGGCGACCGTCAAGAGTAAATCGTTTCTTGGGATATGTATTTTGCAGACGCTTTACAATCCCCAGCAATTGTTTTATGGCGGTAGGGACCGTAGTATCCATTATCTTTCCTCCTTCTTCACTACATTTAAGGTTGTTTACCACCTGATATCGATATTAGACACTGTGCCCATGGATTCCCATATGGGTCCCAGCTCCGCCTTCTCGCGGTCAAGGCCGGCCTCTTCCGATTTTAGCAGGTAAAGCGACATCTGGAGCTGTTGCTTCCACTCGCCGGCACGGCGGGCCTCGCTGCTGCCGGCTGTGAATGTAGTGCCTTCTACCCACCGGTTAAAGTCCTGCACGTCCGCATTATAGGCCTTTACCTCGTTGTTAAAATCGGTCAACTTCGCTTCGAAGTCGCGGCTCTTAATGCTGTAATTCTCGTAATAGGCATACTCTGGAGAGGGATTGACGTTCAAGCTGATGAAACCGAGCTCCTTTCCCTTCTTAACGTAAGCCACACGGTCTCCATCGAGGGGGGATACACTGCTGCCGTCCCCGGAAGCTTCCGGTTTGAGCAGGGCCATTTCGTATGCCTGAGCGGTCTCACCCGTGGAATCTGTGTAAACCAGGCCGCGGTCGGTGGTATTGAACGCGTTGACGGCATGGCCGATCGACTCGCCAGCCAGGTCGATGCCCACAAAGGCGGCCCGGATGCCCGCCTTCTCGGCATTGTTATGCACCTCCTGGGCAAATGATCCGCACATGAAATCAGCGGCCACGTATTCCATCTCGTCCGTCTTATCTGCTTTCAGGAAGGCCACCACCTGGTCCCAGGTGGGGTCTTTGGCATCCGGGTTATTCTCCAGAATGACCCTGAACCCGTATGTGCCGTTATAAGGCAGCTGGCGGGTGGCGCCCTGGCAGGACGGAAGAAGAAGCACAAACGCTAAGGCCGCCGATAGTATAAGCGGTACACGCTGCCTGCTCACCTGCGCCTTCCTCGAAGGCTGTAGATACATCCGCAGTAGTTTTGCCGGTAAAGCTCCCAGCTCTTCGCCAGCTCCACCGCCCGCTTAAAGCCGTCCTTCTTCTTAAAGTCCCGTGACATGTAATTATCTCCACCAATCTCTATACCTATTCGGCTGATCTCCGCCGCCGATTTATGCGGGCTGATGGTCAGCGTGGAGGTAAAAGCATCAGCCCCCATTTCCTGCATAAAACCAAACGTCTTTTCAAGGCGTATGCGGTAGCAGATGGAACAGCGCGACCCCCCCTCGGGTTCATCGCCCAATGCTGCTGTTGCCGAATTCCAGTTTTCAATGTCATACGGCCCGTCCATAAGGTCGAATTTAAGCTGCTCTGAGGTTCGCCGGGCGGCCTCAAGCCTCAGGCGGTACTCTTCTTCCGGGTAGATATTGGGATTATAGAAATAGCCGGTGACCTGGTGACCTTCTCTCAAAAGCACATCGGCGGCGCCTGCTGCGCAGACGCCGCAACAGATATGCAGCACTACTTTCATCAGATTAATGTTTACGGGTTCGTCAGGATTTCTTGCCTTTTGTCCTTTCCGCCAGCCGCTGCTCGATCCTCTTGATAAAATCGGGGTCCGAGAAGCCCAGGCTCTGCGCCATGCCGGCGCATTCCAATCCGTCGGCCACGCTCATATTCATGCTCATATCGATATTGCGCTTGGCCAGGCCCACGCCGATGGGGCCGTTGACCATGATCTCCTTCGCCCAGGCAAGGCCGGTTTTCTCCAGGTCCTCGAGCTTGACTACTTCGTTGACCAGCCCCCAGCTTTCAGCCTTCTGGGCGCCAATAGTCTTGCCTGTCAGGATCAGCTCCTTGGCCCTGCCCACTCCCACTATGCGCGGCAGGCGCTGGCTGGCGCCGTCATCGGGAACAAGTCCCATAGCTACTTCGGGTATATTGAAAGTGGCCTCGGGGCTGCACAGCCGCATATCGCAGGCCAGAGCCAGCTCGCAGGCGATGCCGAAGCAGAAGTTATGGATTAGTGCGATGACCGCCTTCTCAAGATATTCGATCTCGTTATAGGCCCGTTGCGCCATCCTGACGAACTTGCGGATATCCTGCTGGCTCCCTCCGGCCTGGAAGGCGGTGAGGTCGGTCCCAGCCGAGAACCCCTTGCCTTCGCCCGAGAGCAGCACGACCTGGACGCCCGGCTGGGCTGCCACTTCGGAGAAGCACCTATCTATGTCCCAGAACATCTGGGGATTCATGGCGTTCCTTTTGTCAGGCCTGTTCAGCTTGACGTGCAGGATGCCGTCTTTTTCGACGCAGGCAAGAGTTTCGAAATGCATAATACTATCTCCTTAATAAATTATTATGGAACTGGTGTAATCTGGCCCCAAATCAGGCAGCCCCATTAAAAATAGCTGTCGCGGCCACGGTATGTCAAGCACATACCCGTTGCCGGACAGCTACTTGTCGGCGCCCCGCCTGCTGATCCACGGTGATAATCACCGTGGATCCGGCGTCGCCGGCCATTTAATCTGAATGGACTGCTTTACAGGCAGAGCGTCAGGCCTTTTTGCCTTTTACCTTATCCATAAAGCGCTGCTCTATTCTCTTGAGGAAGCTGGGATCCGAAAAGGCTGCGCTCTGTGCCAGGCCCGCGCATTCCAGGCCGTCATGGATGCTCATGTTCATGCTCATATCGATGTTGCGCTTGGCAAGGCCCACGCTGATCATGCCGTTGCTCATGATCTCTTTGGCCCAGGCTATGCCTGTTTTCTCCAGGTCTTCTAACTTGACGATCTCGTTAACCAGCCCCCACCTTTCGGCCTTTTCCGCACCAATAGTCCTGCCGGTCAGGATAAGCTCTTTGGCCCGCCCTACACCTATCACACGGGGTAGCCTCTGGCTGCCTCCACCGTCCGGCACCAGTCCCATATTTACCTCTGGAATGTTGAAGGTGGCGTCAGGGGCGCATATCCTCAGGTCGCAGGCCAGCGCCAGCTCCAGCGCTCCACCGAAGCAGTAATTATGGATAAGCGCGATGACGGGTTTCTCCAGCAGCTCTATCTCGTTGAACATGGCCTGGAAAAGCCTGCGTATATTGCGGCGCAGGTCCTGCTGGCCCATGCCGGCCTGGAAGGCGTTGAGGTCGGTGCCCGCTGAAAAACACTTCCCCTCCCCTGATAGCAGTACAACCTCCACAGAGGGCTGGGTTGCCACATCGGCGAAACATTGCTTGATATCCCCGATGATCTGCCAGTTAAGGGCGTTCCTCTTCTCAGGCCTGTTTAATTTGACATGCAGGATACCATCTTTCTCAGCGTATGATACTGTTTGAAACTGCATTTCTGTCTCCTTTTCAATATTTTTCATGCTAAGCTGTTGATATATTCGTTTTTCAGCCGGGGGTATCCGTATGCGGCTTTGGCGGTGTGCAGAAGAGTATGAGCACCGCGCCGATAAGTCCGCCTGCGCAGGCGATGAGCATGGCTATATCGTAGTTCCCGTTGATATCGTACATATAGCCGGCAAAGGCAGGCGCTCCGAACTGGAAAATCGAGTTGACCGGATTGGTGATCCTGCTGATGCTGGGGAACGAAGCAGCCCCGAAGTAATTTCCCACGATAAGCGGGGTTGCCACGTAGGTGGCCCCGAAGCCGAACCCCGCCAGCAGCGGGTAAAGATAGGCGGCCCACAGGTTGTCCTTCGAGGCGATGGTGAACAGTATCCCTCCCGCCAGCAGCGAGAAGCCGGCGATGCTGATGAAGTAGCGAGTCTCGATCTTCTCACCCACGAAAGATACGCTGAGGCGCCCGATGATGCTGCAGGCCAGGATCAGCCCGTAGATAAAAGCAGGTTGGAATATCAACTGCGCGTCCGAGGGGGAGAAACCCCGGTCGTGCAAGTGGGCGGGTGTCTGCGTCAGCACCGCCTGCCAGAGAAAAAAGAGGAAGGACGTTGTAGCTACGAGCAACCAGAGGGAATGTGTTTTAACCGCGTCCTCGAATCTCCAGCTAAACGCAGTATGATATGTCCTGATAGGGCTGTGTCTGGCATGGGCGATAGCCGCCTGTTCAACCGCAGGGTCCAGCCCGTCCGGGTGCTGTCCCAGGTCCTCGGGACGGTTGCGCACGGCGATAAGGGCTATGACGGCCCCGGCCAGGCAGGCCAGCGCTATAATATACCAGCCGACACGCCAGTCATTGCCGTAATCGATGATGCCGGCGCTGATAATCTGCGGGTAAATGAATCCGCCGATGGCGCCTCCGCCCAATACCAACCCCAGGGCCAGGGCCCTGTGCACGTTGAACCACAACAGCACCAGGGCCTGTGTTGGCACTACCGAGCTTAAGGATAGTCCCAGACCCAGGAAGAAACAGATAATCCAGTACAGGACCGGATAGGAGTGCCCGGAAAAGGTCATGCATACCTGGGCCAGCAGCGCCATCAACACACAGCACAGGGCAATGATTATGCCACCTATGGCCAGCGTCTTCCTCGGACCGAAACGGTTGATCAGCCAGGGGATGACGAGCGCACCCATGCCCAGCATGATGCCGATGATGGAGTAGCCGACATTTATCTGCCCCCGCTGCCAGCCCAGGTCCTCGGCCATAAACGTGTAGATGACGGGCGGCCCATAAAGGGCGAAGCCGATGGGGATGGAGTAAACCAGGCAGAGGATGGGAAGCAGCCACCAGCCGTAAAAGCCGCTGACAGTCGCTTTATTGGGCATTCGCTGATTCTCCTTTACGGCTAATTGATACTGAGGATGCAGAGAAACCATTATATCACGAGACTGCTTCTCAATACATGCAGGCCGATTGACACCAACTCATTAACTATAGTTGACAAAGCCGTTCACAATAGTTAAAAGGATCCGTATGCGCCGCCTGGCGCCGGCGTTTTCCGCGTGTCTGTCTCCAGAGCCGTCGCCGATTTCCCCAATGAGTTTTTGGCCTCGCGGATAGGGCGTATTGCCTTCCGCGACTTCTTGGCCCGGCAATTTCATAGAGCATGCCAACGCCTCTGCCCGGGCAGGCGCGGTACTGGCAATAGCGGGCTCATAACCATTGCCGAACCCGGCCAGGAGATGCCTGACGTCGTTCACAGGAGCCTTGATGTTCTCGACCCGAGGTGGACATCTCGCTGCCTTCAGGGGACTGGATCTGGCTGCTGCCCTCAATCGGATTCGCGGCTTGACAGTATGTCAGGAGAAATGACGGCTTCCACTTCGAACGTGAGATTCGTAAGCACTGCGGTAAAGAAACCTCCGGTCAGTATTCAGCGTAGTGACAGTTGCGCAAAAGCGCAACTGCAGGATAAGCATTATGGCGGATGCTGCGGTTTGCACCGGATGTTAAATTATAAGCAGCCTGGAGAAGAACCAAGGACAGGAGGTAAACAAAATGGCCAAGACAGTAGAGAAAGTTGAAACAGCGCCTGAAGTCAGCAAAGAGCGCGGGTTTAATTTCTGGACCGACAAGAAGCCGTGCTGGGAGCTCTGTCACTGCACCAACATGGTGAAAGGTGAGTGCCCGGCATTCAAGTACCAGTTCCTCCCCTGCTGGGAGATCGAGGGTACTTATTGCAAGCTGGATGACTACGGCGCAGACGGCAGGGATACCAGCATCTGCGAGGTCTGCCGGATTTACAAGAAGTACGGCGGAGGCAAGACTATACAATTGAAGTTGCTTGGCCGCGGCATCAATACTTCACTGAAGCTGCTGGCAGAGGTGGCGACGGTCTGAATTTTATCCGCAGTACGCGGGATACGGTTCCCCCCTCCTCGCGGAGGGGGGAACCTTTTTTATTGAGCAGACGGACCGCTGACAGTTGCGCTTTTGCGCAAAAGTAAATTAAGTGTTAAAGCGGATGGCGCTGCGCACCGGGCATGTTAAATTGTCAGTGTAAGAAAGATTACTGAGCAAACAACAAGGAGGGAAATAAAATGGCTGAGACTAAAGCAAAGGTTAAGAAAGAAACCGGGGTCAAAGAGGAGAAAGGCGTAAATTTCTGGACCGATAAGGCGCCGTGCTGGGAGCTCTGCAACTGCCCGGAGATGATAAAGAGCGAATGCCCCGTCGAGAAATACCAGTTCCTCCCGTGCTGGGAGATCGAGGGCACTTACTGCAAGCTGGATGACAGGGGCGCCACGGGCCGTGATACCAGCATCTGCGAGACCTGCAGGATCTATAAAAAATACGGCAACGGTGAGCCGATCGTACTGAAGCTCTTCGGCAAAGGCATTGATACTCACATCAAAGAGCTCGACAAGATAGCAAAATAAACGGCGGTTACCTGCAAAGCAAAAGGGGCGGCCCCACGGGCCGGCCCCTTTTCTATTGTGCCTTTTCCCCTCTCCCTATGACTGCGTTGCCGTGGGCATATTGATCTCGTCCAGCGCATCCCTGAGCTGTCTGAGGTTCACGATGTCGTCCCGGTTGTAGCGGAGCAGCAGGTCCAGGGCAGCCCGGTCGTTTGATTCTTTATACTGCTGCCACAGCGATATCGCATCCAGCCCGTTCAGCCCGTCGGTCTCCCGGGAAATCCCCAGATGTTTTAAGACTCGCTTGAAGCCGCCGCGCAGATTGAGGTCCCAGCATTGATACATTAGGTCAGTGTGAAGGTGCATGCGCTCCAGGTCCGGACCCAGGTGAGCTTGTATAAAAGGGATATCGAAGCGGCTGCCGTTATAGGTAAACACGTGCTGCGTACCCTCCATGGAATTCAACAGACTCTGACAAGATAATCCGGCATCGTAAAGCTGAACCAGCCTGCCGTCATCACCGTTGCAGAAATAGATGCCGATAACGGTGATCCTGCTTTCCTGTGGGTCCAGTCCTGTGGTCTCTATGTCCAGGTAGGCGTCGGGGAAGCCGATCATAACGAATCCTTGTTGTGATTATACAGCATTGCCGCACAGCTTTGTTTTAATGAAAAGGCAGATGGCGCCCAGGCCGAAAAGGATGGCCGCCAGGTCGCACAAACAGCCTATGAATGGGATGATGGAGACTATATAGACGACCAGCAATCCCAGGGCCAGCGCGCCGATCAGGGACCCAACCCGCGTGCTGTCGCTGTGCTGCCGCAGCATCCATTTGCCGATGAACAGCCCTGTGAAGATGTGCCCCAGGTAAACGGCCAGGATATAGAGGGCCAGGCCGGCCAGACCCAGCGGTATGCCGATGACCAGCATAAAGGCAATGACTACGGCGATCGGCACAAGGAAGAGAAAGAGAGCTCCGTAACCCAGGCAGTGCCAGGGTTTGCTTTTAAGCGTCTCTATCAAGCCGGGTATATATTTGCCGACTATTAGAATTATTATGATGCCGGTCAGCAACGCCGCGATGTATTTGAATACGGCAACTATTATGAGCAGTATCACTGCAAATATGACGATGGCTGAAAGGGCCCAGCCTACCATCAGGCCAGTCGATTCACCGGATGTCCCGGGCTGGGGTGGTGGAGATACATGCGTTGTCCGGCCCTGAACCACGGCCCCTTCGGCCTGCGATGCCTCATGTTCCGACCTGTAGGTCAAATCACCGGATATGCTGGCGGCCGGTTCAAGCTTGACGTCCTGGCATTCAACATCGACGTTGCCGCCCACGCTGCCATTGATAATAAGACCGCCGGCGCTGCCGCGGATGTCCTTCCCCACCGGCCCGTCCACGCGCACGGTCCCCACGGCCGCCAGTAAGTCACGTCCCACCGATCCGCCTGGCGTTATATATACCTGAGAAGCAACGGCCACCAGGTCGCCGCCGATATGGCCGTTGACATCGATGGCCGAAGCTGCTGCGCGGACTGAGTCCTGCACCTTTCCTTTGATCGTAATGTAATTGGCGCCGCCGTTGAAGTTGCCGTTGATTGGACCGTTGACAGCGATCCTGTCTCCGAAGGCGATGACATCTCCATTGACGGTACCGTCAATGGTTATACCCGAGCCGAAGAGGTAAAGGTCGTCGTTGACGACCTCATCCGCCGGGATAATCAGCATTTGGCCCTGCCGTATGTCGGCAGCGGCGGCCGGCGCTGTTAATATGATAGTAACAGCCAGCACAGCGGCCAGAAGTGTGATGAACCTGCCTGCCTTTATAAACATGGTCTGCCTCCCTTTAAGCGTATTTGATCAAAACCAATTCTTGCATATCTGAGGAGCCTATTCAACCGCGGGCGCGGAAACCCCGGCTATCAGCATCCCTTCCCCGTCCCGGCGCATTTTGACATAACTGAACTTGGCAAAGAAGAGCAGCACCCAGGCGGTCAGGTAGATGAACATCAGCAGCACGATGACCGAGCTTATGGGGCCGTAGACCAGGTTATACTGCGCGAAGTTCTTAATATACCATACGAAGGCGAACCTGACGATCTCAAAGCCGATGGTGGCCAGCAGAGCGCCCAGCCAGATGTGCCTCCACCGGGGCTGGTTGCTGGGGATGAAATGGTAGAGAAAGAGTATCACCCCATACGCCAGCATGGCGCTGAACAGCATGAAAACCAGCCTGGCGAAGAGGCTGGTTTGGGTGAATTTGAAAATCCACAGTTGCATATTCGACTCATGCGCGTATTGGATGGTGGTGGTCAGCCAGGTGAAGGTGAGCAGGGCTATAATTGCCAGTATCAGCATAGTGACATTGATAAGCTGGCCTTTGACAAAGGTCTGGCTTGATGGCACGCCCCAGGCACGGTTGAGGGAGTTGCGCAAAGCATCGAAAAAGGATAATGCGCTCCAGATAAATATCAGCAGCGCTATAATCCCCGTCGCCTCGCGTGCCTTGATCACGCCCTCCAGCGTACTTACGATCAGGTTCCTGGCCACAGGAATAAGGGCGCCTATGGCGGTAATAACCTGGTTTTCAATTTCCGCGGAGGACATCATAAAGCCGGCTATGGAAAACAGCGCCAGCGCGAAGGGGAATAATGAAAACAGCAGGGTGTAAGCCACCGCTGCCGCCAGAAGCCTGCTGTTATCGGCGCTGAATTCATCAAGCGTAATCCAGAACAAAGAGATAAACCGGTTGTTTTTTACGGCCGCCCAAAAATTCATAGCCCTCTCCTCAGATAAAAATAGGCAACGGCAGGAGTGGCTATATGTTATCAGATTTCACCAATCGGTTTCAGGCTGTGCGCACCGGTAGCGCTTTTTGCAGTAAAATTAACTTCACGAGACCCAAAAGGAGGATTGTCATGGAGGAAACACAAAACGAGCAGAATAAGTCCGCAGCCAATAACCTCGGCGATATGTTCGATGCCCTGGGTGACGCGATGGGCCAGATCTTCAACGACCCGAAGCTGAAGGAGAAGGCGCGCGACCTGGGCAAAGCAGCCAAAGAATCGGCTGAAACTCTGGGGGAGCGCTTCAAGGACGAAGAGGTGAAAGCTAAATTCAAGGACGTGGGCAGGGCGGCACAGGCCTTCGGTAAAAACGTAGCAGGTATATTTGACGACGGTACAGGTAAGAGCAGCAATGGAGATAAGCACGCGGCCGAGTGATGCCGATGTCTTTGCGAGGGCCGCAGGCCCGTGGCAATCTGCTGAATGGCAGTGTACTGTAGACCGGCGCACTATGACTCGTCTGCCAGCAATGTTTCAAGCTGTTTGATCAGTGGAGGCAGATCATTTTTTACTATCCGCCATATGATGTCACAATCAATATCAATATAACCGTGGGCCAGCCTGTCACGTGTGCCGATGATGAGAGGCCAGGGTATTGAAGGGTATCGTTCACGCAAAGCCGGTGACACCTTTCGGGCCGCCTCACCGATAAGCTCTATAAGCCGTGTGATGGCGAGCGCCAGCATAGCATCGGTATCCATGTCGGAGCGGCGGCGTTTGCCTGTGAAATCAACCGCCTGACGGGAAAAGTCAAGCATATGACGGATATATACCAGGTCCCTATTCTGCTGAATATTGCACCTTCGCTTCACGCACTACACGATCGCGAAAATAGCGGCTGAGGTCATCGCGTGTATGCATGTCCACTTTTCGGGACAGGATGGATGACAGTTCATCTTCGATAGAAACGATATCCCACCCCGGTATATGACCGGGCTCAAATTCCACCAAAACGTCAATATCGCTGTCCGGCCGGAAATCGTCTCTGAGTACGGAACCAAAAAAAGATAATTTCTTGATATGGTGACGCCGACAGAACGTTGCAAGCTTGCCGTTGGGTACTTCGATGTTGGAATTTCTACGGAAAGACGAAGATGAAAAAATCCCTTTGTCGGCCAGGCGTTTGAGATCAGTAAATATCGGGCAATGCCGGTTGACCTGATAATATACCAGTCTATCTCTTTCCTGGCGTGTAATTATGCCGGCGGTTGTGAGTAACTTCAACTCTCGTTGCACAGAGCCAAGCCCTGCCCCGGTCTCCCTGACGATTCTCCTCAGGTAAAACTGTTCGTCAGTATGGGAGTAGAGCAGCGCAAGTATCAAACGCCTTGATTTACCGAAGAGTGTTTCGGCTAACCTGTCAGGTACATTATCTGTAACCATTATGATTACAATTGTAACCTATTATACTACATGAAGGCAAAATATTTATGCTGGCTGTTACGTTTTACGGCAGGGAAATTGCTGCGTCGTTGAAGCTAATTGAATCGGATAAACTCGAATACAAACAACTAATTAAACCAACGGAAAATAATTGAATCAGGGGTCGCCGTAAAAATTTGAGCAAGAGCGAGAATGACTCCTACGATTGCTAATCCTATCATAATATTATCAGTGCGTTTGCGCTCATGTTCGTTGATTTCTTCGAGTTTGAGTTCAAATCCCCGCCTATCTTTTTCCATCTTCTGCTCGAACTCTTGCCTTTGTTGCTCTAATTGTAACATCTTGAATTCCTCATAATGTTCCTTTGGAGTCGCGAACTCTCTCCACGGATACCAAGATGAGCAATTTCTTGATTTTGTAATGACTCGATGAATACAAACATTCTCTCGATTAAGTTCCTCATCTTTGGCATCAAAAAGTTCATCCGCATCGTTTTTAAGATTGGCTTTACCAACAAAACACCAAGGAAAAGTTTTAATATTTGGTACAATTTCCGTAACCCCTTTTGGTCTTGGGTCAACGTATTCATTGAGTGTTCCAAAATCTCTCGCATACCTTGAGGCGGGATAGCACTCAGAAATACGCATATCCCCATCTCTACAGCCAAGGAATCCACAATTGATACATTTCCCTTCGCCATATTGGTCAAGCACCACGTTGCACCTCCACACAAAGGTGCAACTATTCTACCACTCAGTTGACGCTCCTGCTATACTCAGAGAATCATCGGATGGGAGGTAGGAAAATGGCAAAATCAACGTGTGCCAAATGCGGCGGGCAATCATTCGAGTGCATAGAAATACAGCCAGAAAGATCGCATTACGTTCTCATGTCTATTCAATGTTCAGGATGTGGAGGAGTTATTGGGATTCTGGAAAACATTAACATCGGCTCAATGCTTGAAGAATTAAAGAGAATGATAGTGAACACTTCACAACGCTAACACCATTAGCGTATCTTACCGCGTCATCTTCTGATAAAAACATTGCCTTTGGGATTGCCATATTCTCCGGGATCACAGCATAATAAAAGCCTTCGTAAATTGCCTTGTGTGGGTTCTTATTTGGGATATTCATAAAATCACCTCGAGTTTTAATGTGGGAGGGCAGAATGAACATTCAATTAATAGTGAACGTTGTAATACAAGCTATGGTAACAGCGGGAGCTTTATGCCTAGTACATAAACCTCCACTTTCAAAGAGCGAAAGAATAGGAATATATTTGATATTTTGGGCATTTGTTGTATACGCAGTGTGGAATAACTATTTATTATCAGGCGCAGATGTGCTAATGGTATGGATTCTCCCTATCGCATTGGGTATTATCGGGACTGTAGTATTAGAATGTAAAAAATAAACAACAACCCTATGGGGATGAAAGGGATGTGTAATAGAAATTCCCGAGTCAGCAGTATTTTGTCGCTTTTTAGATACGGAATAGGAGGAGAAAAATGGTTCAATGGCGATACTATTCAACTGTACCATGTGAAATAAAAGACCTGGATGACGCTTTAAATAGAAAGGGCAAAGATGGGTGGGAATTATTTGCATTAGTGGAGATTAAGGTTAAAACAGGAGAACGCCAAAGGTTTGTAGGTATCATGAAACTTGCTAAAAACAACGAGAAATAGCATCACCCCCCCGCTATTATGTCACGAGGGCTGTGTCAAGTATATAATCCCGAAAGAATAATACTTAAGAATCAGTGCTGCCGCGGGCGCCTTTCTGCGCTGCCTGGGTGTAGGCCACCACCGCCGCCACGGCTGCCGCCCGTTTACTGTCGTCGAAAACCTGCGACAGTTTCTCCTCCAGCGGCTTCTCCCTTGCCATGATGGCCTGCATATCATCGATCAGCGTCGTTTCCTGGGTAATGAAATGCGTTCCAAGCTCCCCGCTGCGGAAGCGAGCGTTCTCCATGACCGCCTTGTGGAAGGGTATGTTGGTCTTCACGCCCACTATCACGTATTCATACAGGGCGCGCCTCATACGTTCAATGGCCTCGTCCCTGTTGCGGCCCCAGGCCACCAGCTTGGATATCATCGGGTCGTAGTTTGGTGAGATGGTGTAGCGCGTGTGCACACCGCTGTCCACACGTATGCCCACGCCGCCGGGTGAGCGGTAGCCGCGCAGCTTGCCCGGTGAGGGCGCGAAGTTGTTGAGCGGGTCCTCGGCATTGATGCGGCATTCAATGGCCCAGCCGTTCATCCTGACGTCCTCCTGCTTTATGCCCAGGGGTTCGCCCGACGCGATCAGCAATTGTTCCTTGACGATATCGACGCCGGTCACCATCTCGGTCACCGGGTGTTCGACCTGTATGCGCGTGTTCATCTCCATGAAATAGAACTCGCCTTTGGAAAAAATGAACTCAATCGTTCCGGCGTTCTCATACTTGATCTGCCGGGCGGCCCGCACCGCCACTTCCCCCATGCGGGCGCGCAGCTCGGGCGTCAGGGCGGGGGAAGGCGCTTCCTCGATCAGCTTCTGGTGCCTGCGCTGGATGGAACACTCGCGCTCGCCCAGGTGGATGACGTTGCCGTGGGCATCGGCCAGCACCTGGATCTCGATGTGGCGCGGGCTCTCGATGTATTTCTCGATGTATATCTCCGGCAGGCCGAATGTGCTGGCGGCTATCTTGCTGGAGTTCTCCAACCCTTTTTTGAGGTCGGCCTCGCTGTGCACGATGGTCATACCGATGCCGCCACCGCCGCCCGAAGGCTTGATTATTATGGGATAGCCGATTTTCACGGCCATTTTTTTCGCTTCCTCGAATTCGCTTACCGCGTCCTTCGTGCCCGGGGTGATGGGCACGCCTGCCTTGCTCATCTCCTTACGGGCGGCGATCTTGCTGCCCATCAGCTCGATAACATGGCTGGAAGGACCGATGAACTTGATGCCCTCGCGCTCACAGGAATAGGCGAAGCTGGGGTTCTCGGCTAAGAAGCCGTATCCCGGGTGTATGCCATCGGCCCCGCTTTCCCTGGCAACGGCAATGATTTTCTTGATGTTGAGGTAGCTCTCGATGGCCGGCGGCGCGCCTATGCAGTAGGCCTCGTCAGCGTATTTAGCGAATATGGCGTCCCGGTCCGCCTCGGAGTACACGGCCACAGTGCGGATGCCCAGCTCGCGGCAGGCGCGCATAACGCGTATGGCGATCTCGCCGCGGTTGGCGATGAGCACCTTCTTCAACATACGGCTTCTCTCTCGGATCCTGTCATTATGAGCCTGTGAATCCCGTCATTGCGAGGAGCCGCAGGCGACGCGGCAATCTTGTGTGCCGCTGATTCGAACGCCAGATTGCTTCGCTTCGCTCGCAATGACGTGTCTGGTTCACTCGATCACCATCAGGACGTCGTCCTTGTTCACGATTTCGCCATTAAAGGCGAATATCTCCTTGATCGTCCCCGAATAAGGACTATGCACGTCGTTCTGCATCTTCATGGCCTCGGTGACGACTACGGTATCTCCTTCCTTGACCTTGTCGCCCACCTTGACCTTAACCGTAAGCACCATGCCCTGCATGGGCGAGAGCACGGCGCCCTTGGGTATCTCTCTTGCCTTACTCTTGCGGTTGACGTCCACGGTATTGCCCAGTACTGGTGTTATCTTGATATTGAAGACTTCGCCGTCCACGTCAACGCTGAACTCGCTGGGTAAATCCGACCCCGCCTGGCTGGGCGTTGCGGCGGGCGACGGCCCGGCCAGCACCTCCTCCTTGCCTTCGCCGCGCAGGAACTTGACCGCTACCTGCGGGTAGAGGGCATAGGTCACCAGGTCCTCTTCCCTGTGCAGTATGCCCAGCTTGCGGGCCTCATCTTTCATTTTCGCCAGCTCAGGTTCGATGTGATCACCCGGCCTGGCGCTGATGATCTTGTTGTCCCCGGCCACCATTTTGCGGACCTCGGCATTGAGTTCTCCGGGCGGCCTGCCATAATAACCCAGGATGTAGTCCTTGACCTCCTTGGTCACTTTCTTGTAGCGTTCGCCGTTGAGAACGTTGAGCACGGCCTGGATACCCACGATCTGGCTGGTGGGTGTCACCAGCGGCGGATAGCCCAGGTCGGCCCTCACCTTTGGTATCTCCTCGAGAACTGCGCCGATCTTGTCCAGCGCATTCTGCTCCCGGAGCTGGCTGATCAGGTTGGAATACATGCCGCCCGGTATCTGGTGCAGCAGCACGTTGACGCTGGGTCGTGTGGCCTCGGATGTCAGCAGCATGCGGTACTTGCCGGCAATGGCTGCGAAGTCCTCGCCTATCTCGTAGAGCAGCTCCAGGTCCAGTCCGCTGTCCCAGGGCGTGCCCTGGAATGCGGCCACCACGCTCTCTGTGGGTGGCTGGGAGGTTCCCCAGGCGAAGGGGGAGAAGGCGGTATCCACTATATCCGCGCCTGCCTCGGCGGCCGCCTGGTAGCTCATCGGCGCCATGCCGCTCGAGCAGTGAGAGTGTAAGTCGACGGGCACCTTCACCACCTTTTTAATCGCTTTAAAAAGTGACGTAGTCTGCGGCGGCGAGATGAGTCCCGCCATATCCTTGACGCAGATAGAGTCGCAGCCCAGGTTCTCCAGCTTATGCGCCATATCGGCAAAGCCTTCAATGCTGTGAACCGGGCTGATGGTGTAGCAGATCGTGCCCTGCACGTGTACCTTGTATTTCTTACACTCGTGGATGGCCAGCTCCATGTTCCTGATGTCGTTGAGCGCGTCGAATACGCGGAAGACGTCCACGCCGTCCTTGGCGGCCAGGCGCACGAACTCCTTCACCACGTCGTCGGCATAGTGGCGGTAGCCCACCAGGTTTTGCCCGCGCAGCAGCATCTGCAGGGGGGTGTGCCTGGCCTTGCTGCGGATGTCTTTGAGCCGGTCCCAGGGGTCTTCGTTGAGATAGCGTATGCAGGTATCGAAGGTGGCGCCGCCCCACATCTCGAGCGAGAAGAATCCAACTTTATCCATCTTCTCCACGATGGGTAGCATGTCACGTGAGCGCATGCGCGTGGCGATCAATGATTGGTGCGCATCGCGCAGCGTCGTATCCGTGATCTTAATAGCCATATTCCGGTCCTCTCTGATTTTACCTGCCGGCCTGACAGGGGCCAACCTCATAATGATAAGGATTTGCCGACGCCTTCGTCAATTTGTGGCAAACGCAGTATCGGGGTGCGGCGCCGGGTTGAGGGTATCTGTCTTCAGCGGGCGGACTTCAGTTTGCCCAGCATGAAGGCAAATACGGCCATACCTGCCGTATCGGCCAGTATCATGGGCGCGGCTATGATGGCCACCAGGTTCAAGGCCTTGTCGAATGGCTGGGCCATCAGCAGCAACAGGCCCATATCCGCACATTCCATGAGGAAAGCGTAAAGTGTCGGCTTCCAGATGCCGAGATTGCCTTTGAGCAGGGCGTAAATGATGCCGGCGGCCAGGCCGCTGGTTATGGTGCCCAGTGCACAGGGGACAGCGGTGAACCCACCTATGCAGTAGCGGTGGACGCCGCCGATCAATCCGGCGCCCAGGCCGGCCAACGGTCCTCCCAGGAAGCCGCCGATCATCGGGCCGAGGTTGCGGATATTTGCTATGGCGCCGGATGTCTGTACTCCGCTGTAAGTGCCGTAAACGGCCAGCGCGCCGAAGATAACTGCCAGGATAAGCTGGTCCAGCAGATTGGGCTTCCCATCCAGCATGCGCCGGAAGAACCTGATCTGGAAAAGAAGGTAAAAAACGACGATGACCAGGCAGGCCTGTTCCAGCAGACGGAGAAGGATATACCAGATTGTAATATCCATGGAACCTCCCGCTATAATTTATTTGACCGTCATATTATAGTGCAGCACCCGATTAATTTGAAGCTGAAGGATGTTTTGCATACGATGCATCTTCCACCAGGTTTAACACTTTCCATCGGTGATGTAAACAGCTTAGCCAGCGTTTATTACGAGTTTGATAAGGCTGCCCGGTTTGGTTATGATTGATTTGCAGACACGGCAATCAAATACAAAATGAGCAGGGACATGTAAAGTGGAAGATAATTTGAATACGCGGGTCAAACGTCTGGAAACTGTGATATCCCTGGGTATCCCGGATAGGGCGCCTGCAGTCCCATTGATCGCCCAGTTTGCCCTGAGATACCGGGGTGTGCCGCAGAGCGATGCGTACAGAAATGCACAGACAACTATTAAGGCACTGGTGGAGACATTCGATGCATTGGGAGGTTGGGACGGGCAGCTCGCCGCTAACCTGATATGCATTCTTCATTTCGACACCGACTGGACGCTCAACATGCCCTACCTCAAGGATCTGCCGCGGGGAAAATGCATATGCGAGCTTGACAGCAGAACAGATATATTCAAGGCCAAGGAGATCTTAAAAGGCCATATGTGCATAATGGGCGATGTTCCGGCGACCCTGCTTTCGCTGGGCACGGAGGATGAAGTCGTAAATTACTGCAATAAGCTGCATGAGATAGTGGGCAGGGACGGCGGCTTTATTTTAAGCACGGGCTGCGAGTTTCCCATCGACGCAAAATTCGAAAATGTGAAGGCGATGCTTGAAAACGCGCGTCACCATACATATCCCGTCCATAATTAAGGGAGGAGCAATATAATGGCTGAGTACGGATTCGGGCCGGCTGCGAAGGGCGAGAAGCTGATTTTCGGTTCGCAGCGGCCCGGCAACCCGGGCAAGTTCATCCAGAGGCAGGTGGTGGACGACTGGGTTGCTTTCATGAAAGGGCAGGGCATTCAACGTGTCGTCTGCCTGCTGCCTGAAGAAGAACTGAAATATTATCCCCTGGAAGGCGGGCTGCTGGGCTTGTACGCGGAGGCTTTCGGGCCGGATAACGTATTGTGGGCCCCTACACCTGATATGCAGCTTCACACTGCCGAGGCAATCCGGCATATACTGTATTTTCTATACAATTCACTGGAGAGAGGCGAGAAGACGGTGGTGCATTGTGCGGCCGGTCAGGGGAGGACCGGGCTGGCGCTGGCTGCATGGCTTGTCTTCCATGACCGTGTATCGGAGCGCAAGGCCATCAGGATGGTGGAGGAGCAGAACCGCAACCCCAGGGAGGCCGTCCGCCGAAACAGAGTCGCGGAAGCGGACATGATGGCGTTGCTGGCCGTGGCCAGGGAACTGGATAAACCAAAATAAGAGAAAGAAATTCCAAATACCGAATTCCAAGCTCCAAACAAATTCTAATATCCAAATTCAAAACACGGGGTTAAGTTCCATTTTTTTCAATATGTGTATTGTTTGGAATTTGTATTTTTGGAGTTTGGAATTTACCGGCTTGCCGGTTGTTATCCTTCGAATTCCCTCCTGTACTTCTCCCATACCGCGCCAGCCTTAAAGGCTTCGATGCAGGCGCGCATCACGTCGTACTGTGCGAGATTGGACTCCATCATGGCGGTGATCACCTTTATCCAGTCTTCGGAGGGAGATACCTCGCCCGCGCTCTTATCGTACCGTTTGAGAAAGCGGTCGAATTTATCCTGCAGGCGCAGCTCCCGCACTTTCTTGCGGTAGATGACAGAGTCCTTCTTGAGTATGTCCTCAATCTGCTTCTGCCAGAGGGGTTGACCTGATACAGGGGCCTTCTCCCCCTCCTCCGGGGGGAAGAAAATATAGCGGGGGAACCTGTAGCGCGTAAGCAGCACATCCCAGGATAGCTTGATCCTGTTCTCCTTCTCCATGTTGATCAGCGCCGGTAATATCCTTTTGTAGATGAGGGTGTCCTTGTCGTTGCCGGATACGTCGTGGGTGAAATGGGCGATCAATTCCGTGAGGCGCACCTTGTCCGAGTTAAGCTTGGAGATGTATCTGAGGATTCGGTCTTCCATGACGGTCACCTCCTTTTCAAACGTTCCGCGCAGAGATCCTGGTTTATTTTAGCAAATCTTGGACACACATCGCTAAAAAGCTTTAAAATACGGCTTTGTGGACATCGGAGGGAAACCATTGAAGCAATTTGAGATTCTGAAGCAGGATAAGCCCAACGGGGACGGCGCTATCATGAAGTACCGGACAGGACGCGGTACGGACATCTACTGTCTGGGCATGCCGCTCTTCTATGATTCGGGCGGCGACTGGGACCTCGGCCCCACCTGGTGTTACGTGGTGACAGGCGATAAGCTCACCCTCATCGATACCGGCCAGTTCGGCAAGTTCGATGTGCTCGTCTCTATGCTGGGTCAAGCCGGATTCAATATCAGGGACGTGCGCCGCGTTATCGTCACACACGGTCACGAGGACCATGACGGCAACCTGCCCGAGACGCTGGAGGCCAGCGGCGCCGAGCTCTGGGCGCACTATGCTTTCGACAACATGATCGCCTACCATGAGGATATAGATGACGGCGCCGCCCATCCGGAGTTTCCCGGCTCATGCCGTACCTGCCTTATGCCCGACAAGTTCACTGCTGCCTGCCGACCCTACCACCGCAAGCGCAGCCAGCTTAAGACCGCATATCATATAAAGGAGGGCGCCTCTTCGCCCGACAGCCGTTTCCGCTTCCTGCTCACACCCGGGCATTCGCCCGATGCCCTTTGCGCTGCCTTCGAGGACGAGGTGGTCTTCAGCGGTGATACCATCCTGGCGAGCATTACGCCGCACCCCTCGCTGATGCTGGAATATTACTGCAACAGGCGCATTCTGCCCGACGGCTACGGCGGGGACAACGGCGCCTATGGTTTAATAGTCTATATAAGGTCGCTGGAAAAGCTACGAAAGCAGTGCCGTGATACGGAATTGCTCCTGCCGGGGCACAGGCTGTTCGAGAAAGGCCGGCCCAACTACCTCAGGCCGGCTGACAGGGCAGCCGAGATATTGCGCTTCCACATCGAACGCTGCGGCAACATACTGAGAATACTTAACGGCCGCGTGCTCGATCTCGATCAAATATCCATCGAGCTTTTCGATCCCAGACTGCGCAAGGGATTCGGCAAGTATCTTTCCCAGCGGGAGGTCATGAGCCACTTGGAGTTGCTGGCCGTCCACAGCGACATCGCCTGGGTCGATGGCCCGAGGTTCAAATCCCGCGCAACTGGCAGCGAGAACTATAAGAACTTCTTCAAGCAGTTCACGCATGAAATTCCAAAATCCAAACAATAAATAATTTTAGAAGTTGAATAAGTTGAGTACATAAGTAGTTTGGAATTTGGTTATTGGAGCTTGGAATTTGTTCCTCTGTCTGTAGAGGGAGCCAACGAGGGACGCAGTCCCTCTTGGGAAAAAACTTACCCGCTCTCCTTGGAAAGAAGAGGGGACAGCGGGAGAGGAGAAAAAATGATAGTAATAACCGCCACCATGCGAGCCAAAGAAGGTCAGGGCGACGAAATGGCAAAGGTCATCCTGGACTTTGCGCCCAAATTCCTCAAGGACCCGGGCTGCATCGACTACAGCGTCCACAGGCGCGCCGACAACCGCGACATCTTCTTTTTCTACGAGAAGTATGAAGACAACGAGGCGCTGACCTTCCATTCGTCAGCGCCCCATTTCAAGGACATGTTCAGGGCGATCAAGCCTTACCTCGAAGGGCAGGCCGAGATCGCCATGTACGAGAAGATATAAACAGCCGTTCGGTTTATTGGGAAATGGCAGCGTACGCGCCGCCGATCAGCAGACCCAGCAGCACTATGATGATGATGGGTATGATGGCTGCCACGATGACCGTGCCTACGGCCCTGCCGGTGGTGAAGTCGCAGGCCTGCCTGACCGCTATCACGGCAGCTATGATCGTCCATATCCAGGTCGCGAAGGGGATGATGGGACCGATGAAGGGGATGAAGCTGAATACATTGAGTACTCCCGGCGTGTAGGCGAAGCCCAGGGTCCTGAGCAGCTCTCCCAGGCTGGACTTGGTATTTGGTCCTTTGAAGAGTGAGGTGCCCAGCCAGAAGCAGAGCAGCGAGAAGATGAACCAGGCTATTAATGATCCGATAATGCCGGAGAGCAGCCCTATGAAGAAACCGGATACAGTCTCGCCGCCTTTCATCGCGCCGGTGATACCGGCCCCGATGCCGGCACAGACGCTGACAAGCACGACTACAAGCAATGCCTGCCCGGTGGCAGTGGAATCTGACTCCACCTCCTCGTAAAGCTGCGGTTCCAGCTTGGCTGCGCGTAACATGCGCTGTAACAAAGCTCCTGATGCCATAATCAACCTCCTAATTTATTACACTGCATATTATATCAGGGGTAACAATCACGGGTACACCGAATATGTCCTGGTTAATTTAATCTCATTTAATAATGGCTCTATATATCCCCGGTTACCTTTGTTCGCGCATCCCGGATACGGGTCTCAATGTCCCGCGGCGCTTCCTCCCTTTTTGTCCTTAAGAACACCAGGACCACCTCCCGCACTTTTCTGCCCGTCGCCTGTTGAGCCATCAGGGCATAGAGCCCTGCCTGCATTTCGTAAATATCTTTCTTCTTCTGCATTTCTTCTTCATTGTCGATCGCATCGGTCTTGTAATCTGCGATGACCAGGCCGCCATCTTCCTCGAAGATGATGTCCATGATCCCTTCCAGCAATCTGCCCTCGATCGATGTACTGACGAAGACCTCGCGGCGGTAATTGCCGGAAGCCACAGCCCGCCTTACGATAGCGGATTGCAGGCCGTTGCGGGCCAGTTCGGCCACATCCTGCCATTGGCCGGCGATGCCCTCAGCGGCAGCCTGTGCCTGGCTGAGGTCTTCCAGCCCATCGCCCGTGGCCAGGTCGATGCTCTGCAGCACGCTGTGCACGGCACGTCCCAGGCTGCTGCCACCGCGTCCCGTACGGTAATAGGACTCCCCGCCCTCGGCCTCCTCCTTGGCTATTTTGACCAGGTCGGTAACGGCTACGGCCGCCGGCTTGGAGCATACTTCCAATATACCGGCGCGCCGCTCCTTCCATTTCTCCAGGTCGGCCGCAGTATCGTCCTTCTCAGCATCCATGGCATCGGCGGCGGGACGATAAAGCGTCACGGCGGAAAGGTCGATCTCGTACCATAGACCGGGCGAATCGCTGCAGTGGCCCAGGATGGCGGCGGCGTCGGTTTTGTCGGACGAGTGGTAAAGGCTGAGCACAAGGTGGTCGCGCGCACGTGTGGCAGCCACGTACTTGAGCCTCACGCGTTCGGCTTCCTCGGCATCTTTCTCGATGTCCTTGAGCCCGTCATAGCCTGCAGTTTTGAACTCATAGCTGCCGCTGCCCAGCCGCATCTCGAAGCCCCCGGTAGATTTATCGAAAATCGCGTTAGCATGATGGCTGCCGGGCCTGTCGCCCAACCCGAGCATAATGACGATGGGAAACTCCAGCCCTTTGGCAGCATGGATGGTCATAATGCGCACGGCGTCCTCGTCTGCCTCGGGCACGGACATCTCCTCCATGCGTGATTTCTCCTCCGTGCGGCGGTCCATCCAATCCAAAAATCCGCGCAGCGAACTCCCCTCCACCCTCGCGTAGGACCGGGCCAGGTCAACTATCACCTGCAGGCGGCGCAGCTTTTCGCGCGGCCGGGTCCGTCCGTAGGCGGCCTGCGCCATGCGCCTTTCTGCAATAAACTCCTCTATCAGCCGGTCGGCCTGCAGCCAGCCCCGTTTTGTGTGGAACATACGCATCATATCGAGTGCATCTGTGACGACCCCTTCGCCCTGGCCGGGGTTGGTGTAATCGAGTCTCCCACCGCTTTCGGCGAACAGCAGCAAATCAGCGTCGCTGCAGGCGAAGGCCGACGAACGCAGGGCGCCTATCAGCGACACCTGGTCGGCCGGCGAATCGATGGCCCGCAGGCAATTAAGCAGTTCCCTGACGTCCTGCGTTCCCAGTATGAAAGACTCGCTCTCAATGCGGTAGGGGACCTGCGCCTCCTCAAGCCGGCGCTCCAGCGCCGGCAGGCCGGTGCGCGACGGCATCAGTATGCATATGTCCCTGAATTCAGCATCCCGCAGGCCGCCCCCCGCCCTGATTTTCCAGGCCTCCGTCCGGATATGCTGCAGCAGCAATGACACGTCACGCGCTTCACGGCGGCGCATAAGATTGGATTTCTCGTCTTCAATGTAGCCGCCGATATATTTGACGCAGCCCGTCAACTGCGACCCCGGCGGAAGCGCCGCGTGCTCCAGCTTCATGTAAGGCGGCTGCACGCCCTCCTGCTTCACCATCCAACTGTCAAACACGTGGTTGACCCAATCGATGATCGATCTCTGCGACCGGAAATTGTGCGTCAGAGATGTGCTGGCGGCCGCCATCAACCCGCGCACCAGGTCCACGGTGGCGATATCTGCCCTGCGGAAGCGGTAGATGGACTGCTTGGGGTCGCCCACCACGAACAGCTTGCCCGGCAACGGGCTGAGCTTCTTCCAGTCGCGTTCATCAAGGCCGGAGCCGTCCGCCGGGGGACCGGAGGCCAGGTAAAATGCTATCTCGGCCTGGATGGGGTCGGTGTCCTGGAACTCGTCGATCAGGATGTGACTGTATTTATCCTGGAAATGTTTCCTCACGGCTGGATTATCGCGCAGCATGTTCCTAGCCCAGACCAGCAGGTCATGGAACTCGGCCACGCCGGACGCACGGCGCTCATCGGCATAGGCCAGCACTGCCAGCCTCAGCTTTTCCAGCAAGATTGCCAGCCCGGCCTGTTTTACAGACTCCAGCTCGGCCTGTTTGCTGTCCTCCAGGTCACTCAGCAATGACTTGAGTTCAGTGCAGGCGTTCTCACCGGCCGGCAGATTTCCCCAGTTCTTCTTATCGCCCCTGCTTTGTTTGAGCTTGCCGCCCCGGGCCAGAGCCATCATGGCGTAATCATCAGAGGGCTGCATGGCGGAAAGCATTGTACCCAGGCTGAGGACGCCCTGCATGTGCCGGTAGAGGTAATCCGATTCATCCAGGCAGAGGTTACAGAGTTGTTGCATCAATGGAAGCGACTCAACCACTTTTGCCACGGCCCGGCGCGGCGGCGCAGGGGGTATGGCGAAGGGTATGGTGATACGGTCATAGTTGCTCTGAAAGGCCGCGGCAGCGGCCCGCAGGTGGTCCGTCTTCAGCCCCAGCTTGATCAATCGCAGCAGTTCGACGGCTGTCTCCCCGGCCAGCAGTTCCTCATGCAGCCACGATTGCCATTTTTCCTCGAAGCGGATATCGGCCTCTATGGGCTCGGCGATACGGAAGTTGGGTGGCAGGCCCGCCTCCAGCGGGCGCTCGCGCAGCAGCGAGGCAGCGAAGCTGTGCAGAGTCTGGATGCTGGCGCCGTCCATGCCGTCAGACGCCAGACGGCAGCGCCGCCCGGCGTCTTCGCCGGCGACGGATGAAAGGGCGGATTCCTCCAGCCGGCGCCTGACCCGGTCGCGCAGTTCGGCGGCGGCCATCTCGGTGAAGGTGATGGCGGCCAGCCGGTCTATGGTAGCTACACCTTCTCTGATGAGGTTGACGATGCGCGAGACCATCTCGGTGGTCTTGCCCGTGCCGGCGCCGGCCTCGATGAAGAGGCCTTCATCCAGGCTATTGGATATCCTGCGGCGTGTTCCGCGGTCGGCTGTAATCGATCCGTCGCTCATAAGTTCAAGGTTTCTTTAACATCGGTTCCTGCATTTGCAGGTAGCGCTGCAGTTCAGGGGCCCCGGCCTTCCTCTCCCACTGAATATAACGGTCACTGTGGCAGGCGCGTTTGAAATCGCACCATCCGCAGTTGCCGTGTTCCTGGTCCTCCGAACGTCCCGGGTTGGCGACAAATATGCCGTCAGCAATGCCGCAAATAATGATGTCCAGGCATTCCCGGAACCTGCCCTCGACCTCTGCCAGCGGCACTTTCATACGCTTGAAGCCGCCGCGTCCGGTGTTGTACCAGTACATAGCCTCTATTACACAATCCTCACCCACGCCGGCGCGAAGGGCCAGGGCGTAAACCGGCAATTGCAGCAGCGTGCCGCCCAGCAGCATGTCCCTTTTAAACACATCCATGTCACGGGCCTTGCCGGTCTTGTAATCGATAACCCAGGCTCTGCTGCGGCCGGGGTTGAAATCGATGCGGTCTATCTTACCGCGGAAGCTGATACGTATACCGCTGGCAAGCGGCACCCGGGGTGCGGCATGGGATCTCGCATCGCCGCCGATGCCGAAGCTGTACTCGGCGTACTCAGGGACTGAATTATTTTCGGCACGCAGGGCGTTGTCCTCCCGCAGGAAAGTCGCCAGGTCGTGCAACATCTCTGTTTGAGCCGCCTCCCAGAGCAGAGGGTGGCCGGTGACGCCGCGCCTTGCAGCCTCTGCGAACTCCTCCCCGGCTATGCCGCTAAGTATTGCAGCATGACTGCGCTCCCAGGGTCCTCCGTGAACCGGCATGATGCCCGCGGAGTAGCACGCATTGATGAACCTTTCCAGCACTTTGTGCAGCAGCGAACCGCGCTCCATGGGATCGATCTCCAGCAGGTCCTCGGGCGGATCGAGCACAGATATATTGAGCACGTTCTCTAAAAAATATTTGAAAGGACAACCGGCCCACTTCTCCAGGCGCGTGGCAGAGAACCTGGCCCCGGCTTCTATTATCAACTTATTACTGCTGCCCCTGGCGCCGGACAGGTTGCCATCCCAGGCGGTGAACCGTGGGCTGTTGCGGGCTTCTTCCATGCTCAGAATGCGCCTCCCGGGGCTGCCTGGAGGATTGAGGAAGTGGTCTGCGGCCAGCCTGCCCGACTTGCTCCAGCGGGCCAGGCTGTGTAACTCATAATCGCGCGTGTCGCAGAAGGCCGTCTCCTTGGCCAGCTTCAGACCGTGCTCAGATGATTCAACCACGGTCAGCCAGTCCCGGCTGCCCATCGTCTGTAGTATGGAGGCGTTCAACGGACTGCCGCTTAACGCTGATGCTGCGGCAACGAACCACGGCGAGGGATACTGGGCGCGCTCACCCGCAGCCTCCGCCCTGGGGTAGGATAAAATGCGCTTGCGGCCTGCGGCCAGCGCCTCCAGGAAAAGCCTTCGCTCTTCCATCCTGCGCTCAGCCCTCAACGGCAGAGAGTCCTGCTCGTCCAGCGAGGCACGCAGGGAGTCGGGCAGGACGGCGTCGTCAGCGCTGGCCGGTGGGAAGGAGCCCTCTGCCATACCCACGATGTAGACAATATCGAAATCCATGCACTGTGCCAGCCTGAGTGGGCCCGTGAAGGCGCCTGTCCCCACCTTACCCAGCTTGCCGGTGGTGGCCGAGAGCATATCGTCCAGCATCTGACGGAAGGCGGACAGGGTAGTACTGCTGTCGATGGGGTCCAATCCCTTCATGTCGCCGATGATCTCCCGGACATGCTCCAGAGCCTCCCGGTCAGCCTCAGGCCAGTCATCCGGCCGGTGGGTAAACCTCTTCAACATTGCCAGGGCCCAGTCCGCGAACTCGCTCCAGCGTCTCCCGTCTGCAGGCGGCTTCTGCGAGGCAACCTCATCGACAAAGACTATTAATTTCTCTGCGGATTCGATCTGTCCTTTTTTACCCGCCATGCGGGCCGGGCTGGCCTCCTCGTCTGCCCGCATATCCTCCAGATCAGCTTTCTTGCTTTCAATGTAGCGTGCCAGCCTCTCTGTCCAGGAGCTCCGGCCCCTGACGACGCCGGCATCCTGGGATATCACCTCCCAGCGGACCAGCTCGAAGGATGCCGGGTACTGGCCCTTGTTCACCGTTACCGGCGACTCGGCTATCCAGTGCATCAGATGCGCGCGGTCAAGATCAGCGGCCAGCACGTCCAGTAGCCCTGTCAGCAGCCTTCCCGCAGGCGTATCGTGCAGCGGCCTGGATGCGGGCCCTGCCAGGGGGATGCCGGCGGCGGAGAACTGGCTTTCGATGATGGCAGCATAGGGGTCGTCATTACGGTAAAGCACAGCCACGCGGTGGAATGGCAGGCCTGCCTCGGCGTCCTTCATGATCCGGCGCACGATCCAGCGCACTTCCTCGGTTGCGCTGGGAGACACCAGCAGGTGGCCGGCGACCGTGCTTTCGCCATCGAAGGATGGGCGGGTTATAACCGAAACCCCGCATCGCCTTAGCTTCTCGGCTTCCTGTATTGCTGACTTATCGGCCGTCGCCTCCCCTGTAAGCGGAAGAATGATCTGGCACAGCCCGGCCTGACCCAGGGCTGAGATGAGGTCCCTCTCGGAGAGCGTGAAACGAGATATGCCGTAAAATATGATGAATCCCAGGTCGCGCAGGGCGCCTCCTGCCTTCCCCTGCTTTATCGCTGTGGCCGCAGCCCGGAAGAGATCCTCGCGCGAATAAAATTCCTTCAGGCGGTCTTTGTATTTCCTGTACCATTCTACGACCTGGCGGGTCAGTTCGGAGGAAGTCTCCAGGCTGTGCAAACTGTCCTCAGACAGTCTATTCAGCTCGCTGAAAGTCTGCCGCAGGTAAAGGTGGAACTGCGGGTGATTGGACACGGCGCCCAGGGGCGGCCTGGCCGACATATCGCGCGCAAAATGCCTGACTGCCGCCAGTTGGATCAACGGCGTGAGCGGAGATCTGCCCTGCGCAGCCAGTATCGGCGCGCCCAGGTACTCAGCCAGGCGCGGCAGCACCACAAAGCGGACGTTGATCAGCCCCCTGTCCTTCGCCATCTGCCGGCGCAGTGAAAGGTAGGCATAGGTCGTGGGCACGACGACCGTAAGAGGATAGAGCATGCCCTTTTTATGCTTCGTAATGAGTGTGTTTAACAAGGTTTATCCTTTTGTCCGGGTTTTCACAGCTTCCTGGAAAATGGGGGTTAAAAGCGCAGCATTTTGTATGGTGAGGGCAGCCAGATATACAGGAGCAAGAGCATGCCCATATATACCAGCCAGCCGAGGATACACGTGGCTGTGGCTTTGCCCGTGTCGAAATCAAGCGTCTGTTTGACGGCGATAACGCCGGATGCCAGTGTCCAGATGCCGGACAGCAGCATGATCAGCCATCCGATCATGGGGATGAAAGACAGGATACGCAGGACTCCCGGCGAGTTGGCCAGGCCCAGTGTGCGGGTCAGCTCGGCCATGCTGGCCTTCTCAGGCCCGCGCAGGAAGGTTGTGCCGGAGAAGAAGGTGATCAGAACCCAGGCATACCATCCGACCATTGAAGCCAGGAACCCGCTCAGCAGGCCCCAGAGGAACCAGATTGCGCCCGCCCCGCCTATCAGGGCGGCCAGGCCCAAACCTATGCCCGTGGCGGCGCTGGCTATAATGGCCACCATGATGGCGTGGGCCAGGGCGTCCTCCTCGGTCTCCATCTCCTCGTAGAAGCCGGAATCCAGCCTGGCAGCCCGCATCATACGGTTGAGCAGCTTTTTCCATATCTCCATGCCGATCCTCCTTCCCCTCGTGTGCCCGGGCTTATTATAGCAGTTTAATCTGCGCGGCACTGTGCCTGCGCGGGCTGGTCAGCTTGTTTCAATCGGACTTGCGGCGTTATAATATCTGCTGTTTTATGTGACCACCATCAACCGCCGCTATTTTTCAGAAAGGACTGACTATTCATGACTGAGTTCAACAAATTCTTCGCACCGCGTTCGCTTGCTTTCCTGGGGGCATCCACCGACACCAAGAAGTGGGGCTTCCGCATCTTGGCCAATATCGTTACCGGTGGATTCCAGGGCAAGATATATCCCGTCAATCCCAAGGGAGGGGAGGTGCTGGGCCTGAAGGTTTACAGCAGCATCGAGGAGATACCGGAGGCGCCGGACCTCGCCATCATCGTGGTCCCCCCGGTCCAGATGGTTGAAACCATAAAAGAATGTGTCGTTAAGGGTATAAAGGCAGGCGTTGTGGTGACCGCGGGTTTCGCCGAGGTCAGCCGGGACGGGGCAGCTGTGCAGGAGGAGATCGTGCGCTTGGCCAGGCAGGGCGGCCTCAGGCTGGTCGGTCCCAATTGCTTCGGCATACTCAGCCCGTCGGCCAAACTCTACGCGCAGATGCCGCCCATCTTCCCGCCGGACGGGCAGATGGCGGTCGTCTCCCAGAGCGGCAACGTTGGACTGACGATAGCGCGCCGGGCCATGTCCATAGAATTCGGATGCAGCCGTTTGATCAGCATCGGCAACGAGGCGGACCTGCAGGCCGAGGACTTCCTGGAATACCTGGCGGGCGACGAACATACCAAAGTGATCCTCAGCTATATCGAGGGTTTCAAGGATGGTCGCAGGTTTTTCGAGATAGCTAAAAGTACCAGCCTGAAAAAACCAATTGTGATGATCAAGGTCGGGGAGACCGAGGCAGGCGCCTCGGCAGCCAGGTCGCATACCGCCGCCCTCTCCGGCTCCGCCGAGGTATTCAACGGCATCAGCCGGCAGGCTGGCATAGTCAGGGCCAACAACCTGCAGGAGCTGATGAACCTGGGCTACGGCTTTCTCTGCCATCCCATACCCCGTGGGCGCAGGGTAGGCATCGCCACATTGGGAGGAGGATGGGGTGTACTGGCCGCAGACGCCTGCGCCAGGCTGGGCCTGGACGTGATCAAGCTGCCAGCGGACGTAATAAAGGAGATGGACTCGTTTCTGCCCGGGTGGTGGAGCCGCAACAATCCCGTGGACCTGGTGGCCGGGTCGGCCGACAACATCACCAGGGTGGTGGATATACTGGCCAGGTGCGAAGAAACCGACAGCGTTCTGGCCCTGGGTGTGCCCTTCCCGCACTTCGCCAGGGTGGCTCTGCCGACCAACGAGGACGAGAAAAAGAAGTTTTTCGAGTTTGTCGTGGAATCATATATCAAGTCCTTCCGCGAGATGAGGGCCATATCCGAGAAATACGATAAGCCCGTCATCATAGCGGCGGAGCTGCCGACCCCGCGCGGAGAGCGCGCTCTCGATATGGATATAATACGCTTCATTGCGAAGGAGAACATGATCTGCTACAGCATGCCCGACGAGGCCGCCATGGTGCTTAACTCCATGGTGACATACGGGGAATTTCTCAAGCGCGGCTGAAGTTCAAAGGCGACTGGATCGGGCCGATGTCTGTGCTATAATTCGGCCTGACGAATTTGTGGGGAGGTTTAGATATGTCTACACAGATGAGCGACGAGGAGATCCGCAAACTGGCTCAGCGCCGTGTTGCAGCTAAAAAGGGTTTTTTCAGCAATCTTTTCAGTTATATCGTGGTAAACGCAGTGCTGGTGCTGCTGTGGTACTTTGTCAGCGGGGCCGGGTATCCGTGGTTCCTCTGGGTGATGGGTGGTTGGGGCATCGGCTTGATCTTTCACTTCTTCGGCGTGTTTGTTTTTCCCAGGGAGGGAGGCGATTGGGAGCAGAGGCAGGTACAGAAGGAGATGGATAAGATCAAGAAAAGCCGGGGTTAGTGCTGTTTATTTGCCCAGCCATGACGGGCCTCTTAAGGCCAGCACTATAACTGCAAAGACCAGTGATACAAGGATGAAGGTGGCAATGACCAGTATGACGGCTATCTTGATAAATTTGTTGTCCATAGTATGATGACCGGATACACAATTATAGATGTCGCAGGCCAGGCTGGCAATGCCGTAAATATCATGTGGAAAATGTCGTTGCGAGGAACGAAGTGACGAAGCAATCTCACCGAAGTCGATTTACAGGAGGTTGAAATGCTGGAGACAATGGTCAAGAGATGGTGGCTGATCTCTCTGCGCGGTCTTCTCGCCCTTGCCCTGGGCATCATCATGCTGGTCATGGACCCGCTGACGGCCGCTGAACTGCTTATACTGTTTATAGGCGTCTATGCCCTGGTGGACGGTATATTTGCTCTGGTGGTGGGCATTATCAACAGGCCGCCCCACAGGAACCGCGCCTGGCTGATCGCTGAGGGTATTATCGGCATACTGGCGGGCGTTGCCATACTGGCCGCGCCGCTGCTGGCAGGCGCCGTAATCGTTTACTTCATTGCTTTCTGGGCGTTGCTTACGGGCATACTGGAACTGGTGTTCTCCATCGCCGAGTGGAAATATCTGCCGGGCGCCTGGATGATCCTGATTAACGGCATCATCTCCGTTCTGCTGGGTGGACTGATCCTGGCCAACGTCGTGGCGGGCGCCGTGCTGCTGGTCGTCATCATAGCCGTCTACCTGGTGATCTTCGGCCTGCTGCTGATGTTGCTTGGCTTTTCACTTAAGAGTATTGACGTTGAGAAGCTGCGCAAAGAGATGATAGAGATCAGTCAGAAATAGCTGGCTGGACCCGGTGTGAAAAGGGTGGCGGAGGGGGCGGGATTCGAACCCGCGTTAGCACGAAGCTAAAACGGTTTTCAAGACCGTCACCATCGTCCACTCGGTCACCCCTCCGCGGGACACATTAGTATATTTAATGTCTTGCGTGGAGGCAAGTCACGGCTAAGGGCTCTTTTAATCTGTTGGAGCTGTTCAGATCAGCGGTAAACTTGAGATTCACCCGGGCCAGCGGGAGCTATTAAAAACTGAGCCTGCTCTCTATAGCAGCGGCATTGGCGAAGGCGCCGTCCTGCTTGCTCCTGATGATGCCGCTGGAATCGATGAAAAAAGTCACGGGTATGCCGCTCATTACGTCATAGGCCATGGCAACGATGCCTGAATCGTCCAACGGCACCGTGAAATCCCAGCCGGCGTTGTCGATGGCTGCGCCCACGTATTCATCCCTGTTTGCGGGGAACCCGCCGGCGGCGCTGTTGATTATCAGCATTGCTACATCGCTCTCGGTGTGATTTTCGCGCACCTCCTGAAAATATGGCAGCTCATCCATGCAGTAATGACAATTTAAATTCCAGAAGTTGATGATTACTTTCTTGCCCTGCAGCGCGCTGAGGGTCACCTGGCTGCCGTCGGCGCAGCGCAGCGTGAAGTCGGGGGCTGAATTTCCAACCGATGATCCTTCCGGAGCAGGCGTCACAAAAGTGGCGTCCGGCGACGACTGCTCGTTGCCGTCGGCGTCTCTCGATATCACCTTATAATGGATGGTCATTTGAGAGGGCAGCCCGTTGAGGATCACGTCATGGAAGGTTGCCGGCGTCGTGTCGGTCTGCGACGGCTGCAGGGTGCCGTAGCCGGCGGACGTCCCGTAGCTCACCTGGCTGGTGGCCGGCTCGTCCGTCTTCCAGGTTATCTCCGCTGATCCCGAACTGGAGATATTGGTGACATTCACTGCGCTGATCACAGGCGGAGTGGTATCAAGTATGTCCAGGGTACTCAGCACGGCCGTTGCCTCCAGGCTGGAGTCGGGTGAATCGGGGTCGTTGCCCAGGCTCGATTTCACCGTTATGTGATAGGATTTGCCCTGTTCAAGATCGGTCAGGTTGACGCTGTGGTTGGTGGCCAGCGCATCGTCCCTGGCGTTTTCGCACAGGGTGCCGCCGTCAATGCAGTAGATGACGATGCTGTTGGACTTCTTGTCGGTTTTCCAGGTCACGGTGGCGCCCGTACGGGTGATATTGGAATATTGTATGTCCGATATCGCGGGCCCCGTGGTTGAGCCGGAAGGTGTTGTGATCGTGGAAGAAGGCATCACCACCGGCGCAGGCGTCTTGAGCTGGTCCATCAGGAAGACTATGCCGATGACGATAACCCCGGCCAGGGCAATAAGCGCCAGCAGTATGGGTATCGGGGAAGACCTCTGCCCGGGCTTTGCCGTCCTTTCTTCGCGCTCGCGGGGCATCTTCTCCTTCCCCCGCTTTTTCTCGCGGTAAATCTCCTGCACAAATCCGGGCGCCGGCGCCTGGTAGGCCATTTCATATGGCTGTACCGCCGGCTGCCCATAATACGGGTTATCCTGTGGTGGATCCTGTTGTGGATACTGTGGTGGGTAGGCAGCATATGCCTGCTGTGCGGCCTCCGCGGCCCTGTAACGGTCCTCGGCCTTGATAAAGGGTTTGCTCCTCTCGGGAGGGAGGCGGTTGTTGCCGCAGGTGGGGCAAACCTTGCTGCGGTCGGGCACAGCATTACCGCAGTTCGGGCAGGTTCGCTGCTCGGCGGCCGAGGGAGGCGCTTCCGGCATGGCGGGCGCCTGTGCCATCTGCGGATATATATCCTCGGGCGCTGTTTGCCTGACGCTGGAGCGGACCTGTCCGGCAGGCCCTGCCTTCTTCTCCTCCATCCTCCTGTATACTTCGCCTTCGAAGGTCTTGTCCCTGACGGGAGGAGTAAAAGTTCTCAAAGTATTGCCGCCTCCGAATTTGCCATGAACAGGGCACAGGCTGGACCCGGGCGGGATGACCCTGCCGCACTTGGAGCAGACTTTCTGTGTGGTGGGACCCTGTTCAGCAGGCGGAGGGGCTGTGAACGTCGGGGTGTGGTCGCCCTGTGCGGGCTTCATCACGCCGTGGCCTTGCGTCGGCATCGCGGTGAAGCGGTTTCCCAGCTGTCCGCAATAGGGGCACTTGCCCAGTGAAGAGTCTATCCTGTTACCGCAGCTCGGACAGACATACCTGCTGGCCGGCATGGCGCCCGGAGCCACTGCCGAAGCCGTAAAGCTTCCGGCAGAGTACTTGCCGGGCCGGAACGAGCCATCTTTCTTGCCGCAGTGAGGGCAGATGGACGCATCGGGAGATTCGATTAACAGGTGGCAATGCGGGCAGAACCTTGCGCCACATTTCTGGCAGACGGTAGCGTTGGGTTCATTGATCTCGTGACACCTCTGGCAGATTACCGTGCTGGGCATTAACTGATATCCATATTAATCTACATTCAATGTTACATTAACGGTAAGACAAGATACCTTCTGTGTCAAGTTTATTACATCGTGAGCGGCAGCGCCTCAAAGATGGTTGCCCGGCATAAACACCTGCGCACTGGCGTTTCTGGTGGAGATCAGTATGAATCGAGCATGAACTCGATCTCGCCGGGGCCGGTGAACATGCCCTGCTGGATCCTGCGGATCACGCCGTCTTTATCGATAAAGTAGGTCTTCGGTATGCTGATGAGATCATACTTATTAAAAGCATCTTCGCCCGGGTCCAGGCAAACGGCAAAGGTGTAACTGCCGTTGTCTATGAAGGATTTGATGACAGGCTCCTCCGACTGGCTGCCGGCCACGGTTAAGATGACGAAGTCGGCGCCCGGATTGTATTTATTCCAGATTGTCTGGAAGTGAGGCAGCTCGATCTTGCAGGGTGTGCACCAGCTGGCCCAGAAATTGAGGATGACCTTCTTGCCGCGGAACTGGCTGAGAGAGATGGTCTCCCCTTGCAGGTTTTTCAGGGTGAAATTGGGAGCCCTGCTGCCCATGTAGGGCGCAGTTCCCGTCTCGGGCTCGGTCCGGAAGTCGAAGTCACTTAAGGTCATAACGTTGCCGGAAGCGTCCCTCGATATGAGCTGGTAATGGTAGGTGGTGTCGGGCGAAAGCCCGCTCAGGAAAACGCTGTGGGAGAAGCTAAAGTCATTGGTAAAAGCGGATGGGAATTCATAGCCGGCGCCCAGGCTGTATTTAACCTGCGACCTTGCCTCCTCGTTTGTTTTCCAGGAAATGGTAGCAGTCATATCATCCACCGATACGGACGGCTGGCCGATAAGCTGCGGGGCGATGGTGTCGGCGGCGGATAGTAAGGTCTGGAAGCTCCTCTCCTGCTTGCCCTCGTTGTCGGAGGCATCCCGGCAGATTATTGTTATGTAATAAGTCTTCCCGCTTTCAAGCTCGCTGAGGTCAGCCTGGTGGTAACGGGAGGGTGTGACCGCCCCGTTGCGGACTTGAGGTTCGCCCACCTCTGTCTTATAGGTAACTCTGCTGGTGCATGGTTCGTCCGTCTTCCATGTCAGCGAGGCGCCATGATCCGTGATGGACTTGATAAGAATATCGGATATAACGGGCAGGGTTGTATCTGAAGGCGCAGCAGGCTGTTCGGGCGCCGGCGCTGTCTGGTTGGAAGATGCTGCCGGCTCGCTGGCGTTGTCGGCCGGCACGGCCGGGGCTTTTCCCCAGCCGAACACTGCCAGCAGGCCGGCAAAGGGGTTCTGGCCGGAATCGGCCGTGTCTCCGGGCTGCTCCGTGGGTGTGGTCGTCTCGGGGGTTGTTGGTATCATCAGCCACCTGGTCAGGTCATCAAAGTTGTTGTAGACATAGAGGGCGCAGAGTACCAGCGCTACGATCAATATGATACTGATAATCGTGGTTGCAATACCTCCGGCCTTGCCTTTACGTGGCTTCTTCTCCTCTTCTCCCTCGTCGAGGAAGGATTCGAAGTGCCTTTCCCTGGCCGGCCTTTCACCCGTATCCCAATCCCCGTCAGACTCCCGTTCCCTGGCTTTCTTCTGCCGCTTAGCCGGCTCTTTCCTGTCCTCCCTGTCCATACCATCTATATGATCCAGTATCTCGGCCCTGCGGCTGATGCCGACGGGAAACCTCGTGTCATCATCCCCGCGGTGGCCGCGCCCCCTGCGGGGCTCAACATCAGCCATATCCACCGGCTCGAAACCGGCCGGGCTCTCACGCCCTGCTGCAGCAGGAGGCTGCCTTTCACCCCTGTCTACGGGGATATTATCAGCGCGCCTTTGCTGTGGCGGTCCCTGTGTGGTTATAGCCGGCGGGCCGGCCTTGCCGGCATAGCTGTGCGGGCCGAGGCTGCCGCAGTCCTTGCAAGGCTCATTGGAGTAGGCCATCGGCTTGCCGCATTTACATCTAAACTGGCTGTCCAAAGTGGTATCTTCCTAAAAATCTACACTACAACGGGACGAATCGGCTGTCAAGGGTTTCAGTGGCATGGGGCTATAAACTGTTCAATGTCCTCTCGACCTGGTCCAGATTGAAATTACCCCGTTCAATATCTCTGATGATCATATCGCCATCAATGAACACCGTGTAGGGCGCTTTCTCAACATTGTAAAGGTGGGCTGTTGTCTTATACATGTCGACCACCACCGGCACAGTAAGATCACCGCTCTCTGCCTTATACTTGGTGATGGTCTTGTCTATATCATCAAGCTTGCTCTCCATGAAGACGGCTATGATCTTGACACCGGGAATGTTTTTGTTCTGGATCGACTGCAGCAGGGCCAGTTCGCGATCACACTCGGGGCAGTAAATGGCCCAAAAGGTGAGCAGAACCTTCTGCCCCCTGTAAGTGCGCAGTGAGATGGTATCCTGTGTCTGGAAGATGGGGAGTGTGAAATCCGGCGCCCTGTCACCAATTCGTGGCCCTGTGGGCACCGAAACCAGTGTCGTAAATATGTTGGGGGGGGCCATCGTGGCTACGTTTCCATCGGCATCCACGGACTTGATGCGGTAATAATAGCTGGTATTGGCCTCGAGGCCGATGATACGCACCGAGTGGTCTGTGACAAGCATGGTATCTGCTACGGTGAAATTCGGACAGGACGTGTCCGCACCGTAAAACACCTGGCTGCTGGACGGATTGTCGGTGGTCCAGCTTATAACGGCGCTTCCGTCAGCGGGGATAACCTTGAATGCAGTCACGGCAGGCGGCGTGGTGTTCTGCCGGGGGCCGGTATCAAACATGTGGTCATTGCTGCGGTACAGTTCATTGCCCTTGCCGTCCGTTGCCACCACAATGAAATGATAGGTCGTGGCAGGCTCAATGCCGCTTAGCGTGACCTTCTGGGCGCTGCCCTGGAGAACCGCAGCGGCAGAATCGCCGTAAGATTCCGTTTTGCCGTACATGACCTTGCCCCAAACAGGTTCGACAGTCGTCCAGGCAATGGCAGCTCCATCCGCGGTTATATCTGATATGGCTATATTGGATATCTCAGGCTCGGCAGTTACAGCCGGCGGGGATTCCTGTTGCTCGGGCGGGTTGAGGAAGGTCAGCGTTGACGGCAGAATCCCGTATCGCCTGGCTAAGAGAAAACCGATGCCTGCCAGGATAACTACGATGAAAACGATGATGATAATATCGAGGGTCTTGAGACGGCGTCTGCCGCCCTGCCTCTTGGCCCGCTGGGAAGCGCCCTTGATGGAGGCCAGCCCTTTAGCCGCCGGGGGCAGGTTCAATGCCTGAGCAGTCTCTTCAAGCGATGCCTCCTCCTCCTGCCCGGGTGGCACGATCCTGGCTTTGGCCGTGCTTTTCCCGCAATGGGGGCATGTGGGAGAGGGGCTCTTGAGTACCGCCATGCAGTTGGGGCAGCGATACTGTTTCTCTTCCTGCGCGGGACCGGCTTCTCCTAATCCCGCTGCCGTCCTCTTCTCGATGATCTTCTGCCAGAGGTCCACCCCCTGCTGCTCCACACGGTCCATGAACCACTTCTGGCCGCAACGCGGGCAGATGGCGGTGCCCTCGGGTACTACGCCGCCGCACTGGCGGCAGAACCTGGGGCCGGTCTGTGGTTCACCTTCTGCCATCATCTATCAGGATATTGCCTAAAGTATTTCTTTAATTATACATATAGTTAAATTGAATTTGAAGGCAATGTCAAGGTGTCGGTACATGCAGGCGGTTTGCATGCTGGAAAAAGCAGGCGGGGCAGGAGAATCACGAGGTAACGCGCGGATGCAGCCGGCTACCTGATTATATCTGCATTCATGTATGGCCGCAGCACAGCGGGCACGCTGATGCTTCCGTCTTGCTGCTGATAGTTTTCTATAATGGCGATCATTACGCGCGGCAATGCCAGTCCAGAGCCGTTCAATGTATGCGCCAGGCGTGGCTTAGCCTCGGTATCAGGCCGATAGCGTATATTGGCCCGGCGCGCCTGGAAATCGCCGCAATTGCTGCAGGAGCTTACTTCAAGCCACTCCCGGCATCCCGGCGCCCACATCTCGATATCGAATGTCTTTACGGCTGCAAAGCCCAGGTCGCCCGCGCATAGCTGTATCACACGGTAGGGCAGCTCCAGCCTGCGGCAGATGTCTTCGGCATCGTCCGTCAGCTTGTTGAGCTCTTCATCGGATGTAGCAGGATCAACGAACTTGTACATCTCCACTTTCTCAAACTGGTGACTGCGCTTGATGCCGCGCGTGTCCTTGCCCGCCGCCATCTTCTCGCGGCGGAAACATGATGTGTGTGCGACATAACATAAGGGCAATGTGCCGGGCGCCAATATCTCGTCACGGTGCAGGTTGGTCAGGGGGACTTCCGCCGTGGGAACGAACCAGTAATCCTCTTCAGCGTCGTGATAAAGGTTATCGGCGAACTTGGGCAGGTTGCCGGAGCCAACCAGGCTCTCTTTCTTGACCATGAAGGGTGGGAATATCTCTGTATAACCGTGAGCATTAACGTGCAGGTCGAGCATGAAATTGATCAGCGCCCGCTGCAATTGCGCACCCTGCCCGCGCAATACGTAAAACCTGGTGCCCGAAAGCTTGACCCCGCGCTGGAAGTCGATGATACTCAGCTTTTCGGCCAGTTCCCAGTGGGGAAGAGGCGCAAATGCGAATTCACGGGGCTGGCCCCAGGACCGTACCCCTACATTATCTTCCGCACCATGGCCCGGAGGTACGCCGGCCGATGGCAGGTTGGGGAGGCGCAGCAGCCCGTCCTCCAGCCTGGCCGAAAGCCGGCCGGCCTCGGTCTCGATTTGAGTGATGCGGTCGCCGACCTGCCGCATCTCAGATATCAGGCCGGCCGGCTTATCTTTCATGCGGCTGATCTGCTTGCTGACGTCGTTGCGCCGGGCGCGCAAGGCTTCGGCCTCTTTGAGCAACAGGCGATAAGAGCCATCCAATTCTATGATTTCGTCGACCTCCGCACGTCCTTCTCCACGCTTTTCCATCGCCTGGTAGACAACTTCGGGATTGTCACGAATCAATTTAATGTCGATCACTCGTCTTCCCTCCCCTGCTTATGCTTAAGCTGCGGGAAGAGTATGACCTCACGTATAGACTGTTTGTCGCTGAGCAGCATGATCAGCCTGTCTATACCCAAGCCCAGGCCTCCGGCAGGCGGCATGCCGTGCTCCATCGCAGTTATAAAATCATCATCGATCATATCGGTTTCGGGCAGTTCCCCCGCCGCTTTAGAGCGCTCTATTTCGGCTGCGTGCATCTCGCGCTGGCGGTTGAACCGCTCGCGCTGCTCACGCGGATCGTTTAGCTCGGAAAATGCGTTTGCCACCTCCATGCCGCAGATGAATGCCTCGAACCTCTCCACCAGGTCCGGGATCTGGCGGTGGAGCTTGGCAAGAGGTGACATATCGACAGGGTAGTCGATGATGAACGTGGGCTGGCGAAGGTCGGGTTCAACGTAAGTCGAGAGCAGTTCATCGATGAGCCTGCCCCTGTCCTTGAAAGGATCGACCTGCAATCCCATCTCCTTCATGCGGGCGCGAAGGCTGTCGGCGTCCGGGTACTGCATGAAATCAATGCCGCATTTATCCACCAGCGCCTGCCTCAGGGGAAGCCGTCTCCACGGCGGGTCCAGGCTGATGACCTCACCGGCAAAGCTGATTTGCGTGCTGCCCAGTATCTCACCGGCCACACTGCATACCAGTTGCTCCATCATCTCCATTACGTCGTTATAATCGGCGTATGCCTCGTAGCTTTCCATCATGGTGAACTCCGGGTTGTGCTTGGTGGAGATGCCCTCGTTACGGAACACGCGACCGATCTCATATACCTTGTCGAAGCCGCCTATCAGCAGCCTCTTGAGGTAAAGCTCCAGCGCAATGCGTGGATAAAGGTCCTGGCCGAGGGCGTGGTGGTGTGTTATAAAGGGCTTGGCCAGCGCCCCGCCGTACATCGGCTGAAGTATAGGGGTCTCAACCTCGATAAATCCCCTTGCATGCATGAAGTTGCGTATGGCGCTGATGCCCCGGCTTCTCCTGATGAAAAGCTCCCTGACTTCCTCATTGGCTATCAGGTCAAGGTATCGCTGGCGGTATCTTTTTTCCACGTCCACGAGGCCGTGCCATTTCTCCGGCAGGGGCAGCAGAGCCTTGGCCAGGATGGTATAGTCGGAGGCCTCGAGGGTTACCTCACCGCTGCGGGTCTTAAATAAGCGGCCCGATGCGCCCAGGAAGTCTCCAAGGTCGAGTTCATGCAGCAGTGCATATTTATCCTCTCCCAGTGAGTCGCGGCGGAAGAAAACCTGGATTTTGCCTGAGCCGTCACGGATGTCGAAAAAAGCCGCTTTACCCATGAGCCTGGCAGCGGTAATGCGCCCGGCCAGGCTGACGTCGGACAGGGTGGCTAAAGGGTCGGTTTTAACTTTTTCCAGAAAAAGGAGTGTGGCTTCCCTGGTGTTGTGGGACCTCTGGAATTTGTGCGGGTAAGGTTTGATCCCGCGGTCTATCAGCCTGGACAGTTTTTCCAAGCGCGGTTGCTCAATGCGTTCCTGCCCGGCCATGTTCTTAGATTACTTCGATGATCTGCAATTTCATTATACCCGCCGGCGTTCGCACCTCCACCTTAGCACCCTTTTTCTTGCCCAGCAGCATCTTGCCCACCGGCGATTCGCAGGATATCTTGCCGTCTACCGGGCTGGCCTCGGCGGTTCCCACGATCGTGTAGCGTTCGGTCTTGCCGTCCTGGTTCTGGATAAGTACTGTGTCACCAAGCTCCACCACGCCCGGCTGGTGTGGGGCCTCGATGATGCGGGCGTTGAGGATGATGTTCTCGAGAGAGCTTATACGGCCCTCGATAAACGCCTGCTCGTTTTTGGCATCTTCATATTCGGCGTTGTTCTCCGTGCCCCCCATCTCACGCGCCCTCTTGATCTTGTCGGCCACCTCCTGGCGGCGTACAGAAGTAAGCTGATCATACTCGGCCTTCAGCTTTTCGAGGCCATCGCGGGTGATATCAAACTTTTTTAGTATCATGGGTGTTACCTCCCGGCATGCCGGATATTAAAAAACTGAGAGCCGTGATAACTCTCAGCCGTTTCAGTATCTTTACAGAATATTATATTCCGATGCAGCCGGGAAGTAAAGAGTGGTATAATATCGCCCGGCTATAATTCAGGAGGCGCCATGACTAATTTACTTATCGCTGCTTACGACCCTGGCGGGAAAACGGCATTGTGCGCCGGCATAGGTAAAAAGCTGGGCAATTCAGGAAAAAAAATCGGCTATATCAAGCCGATCCAAGTAACTGCGGGGGGCGCTGAAGACCAATGCCTGGACGCGGCCTTTATGGGGGAGGCTCTTGAATTGGGTGAGAACAGGGAACAGCTCTGCCCTATCCATATCAAGCAGGAGGAGCTGTGGCGCTGCCTCTCAGAGGATGCAGAGAATTTCTCCAGCAGATTGAAGACGGCCTGTGATAAAGCCGGCGCCGATAAAGATGTCCTGATAATTGAAAGCCCGGGGAGCTTCAAGCATGACCAGGTCTCGACGCTGGCCGCGTATACTATAGCTGAGAAGCTTGATGCCCGGGTCGTATTGCTGATCTGTTGGTGCTCGGACTACCGGGAGCCGGATATCCTGCAGGTAGCCGAGAAGCTGGGCAGCAGGCTGGTGGGCGTCGTTTTGAACCAGGCGCCATCTTCGAAGATAAACATAGTGCAGGCGGAGTGCGCGGCCTATTTTAAAGAGAAGGGCATTGCAGTGCTGGGGGTTCTGCCTGAATCGAGGGTATTGCTGGGGGTGACAGTGGGGGAGATCGCCAGCGCGGTGGACGGGGAGATCATCGCTTTTAAGGACAAGGCGGGTGAGCTTGTGGAGAACGTTATGCTGGGCGCCATGTCCCCGGATTCGGCCAGGGATTACTACAGCAGGTTGCGCAACAAGGCCGTGGTTACCAGGTGTGAGAGGGCCGATATGCTGCTTGCGGCGCTGGAGACTTCGACCAGGTGCCTGGTGGTGAGCGGCAGCCGGCCTTCAACTTCGGTCATGATCAAGGCCGAGGACAAGAAGGTGCCGGTCATAGTGGCTGCTAAAGATATCAATGAAATCGTCGGCGGGATTGAGCGATCGCTGGTCGGCGCAGGCTTCCAGCATCTACAGAAGCTGCAGGCCATGACGGCTTTGCTCGACAGCAGGTTCGACTATAAGGCCCTCAATGCTGCTCTTGGTCTGAAATAGAAGGTCTCTTAGTCTTCGATTGCATCGCCGGTTGACCCGATAATCTCCCGTGCCCGGCCGGCCCACCTGGCCGGCACCTGCACCTCTACCTGCCCCAGCCCATCCACCGTCAGGCCGTACACGCTGCCGATGCTTTCGTATTTCAACAGGGCAAGTATGCCTTCTATTTCAAGCCTGCCCCTCACTATCTCAGCCTCCGGTTGCCCGCAGGCCTTGTAAACGGTTACCAGTTTTTCTTTTGTATCCATGATGTCATTATGTGAACCTGGATAAAATAAATAAGCGCTGCCGATAAAGGCAGCGCTTATTTATTTTTCAAGTTACCTAGTTGGTTAGCTTACTTGGCGCCGCTGCTGCAACTCTTGCACTTGGCCAGCAGGTTGTTCTGCAGGCACCAGGTAAGAGATACACACTCAGGATGCGGGCACGCGGTGACGCCCCAGTCACCGCCACCGATGGGGGATGTGCCCCTGTGGTTCATGTGGCTGTTGTTGATGTTAGCCCTGGTGCCGATATCGGCAGCCCCCCAGCTCTTATTGGCAAAGGACAGGCTCTTGCCCCAGCAGCCGGAGCACTTGGAAGTGCCGAGGCCGGCAGTGGAGGGGTTGGCCGGGCAGTTAAGCGGGCAGTCATCAAGAGGTAGAGATGTAGGCTTGGTCTCGGGGTTTAGGCATCTCTTGGAATCGTCACACGCAGATCCAAGAGTTCCTGCCTGTGTGTTGCAGTTGCTGCAGCCACCCAGGCACTGGTTCATGTCGCAGCCCGTGGGCTTCGGGCACTGAGATGTGTTGCACACGCCCTGACAAAGCTTATCCGGGCCGCACAAACCAGCAAGTCTGGACATGGCGCTTGTCGGCGTCCTTCCCCAGTGCTGGAGGTATAGCTTCCAGGAATTCTGGTTATTTTCCCATTTAACTTTGTCCCAACCCGTGCATTTGCCTAGGTCGGCTGAGACAGCGGCCGGTATCAAAACTAAAGATAAAGCCACTATGATTGCAACGAGGGTTCCAAAAATTCTCCTCACGGCATACGCCTCCTTAATTGATGAATTTGAACGTATTTTACAAGGTCATATAGACTTTGTCAATAGGTAGCTTACGATATTTCTTGAAATTAGTCAACATAAAATATAAAATTACGTTCTGTTTAGAGAAAAATATAGCCATTCGGATATTTATGTAATGCCATTCCGAGGAGGGAAGACACTTGACTGCGCTGGGGAAACACTTACTGTTGGAACTGAAAGACTGCGACGCCGGACTGCTGAATGATATGGATTATCTGAGGGAGGCGCTGGCCGAAGTGGCCGGGTTGGTTGGGGCAACCGTAATTAAGGATTCCTTCCACCGGTTCTCGCCGCAGGGGATAAGCGGCATCGTTATCATAGCGGAGTCACATATCTCCATACATACATGGCCGGAATACAGTTTTGCCGCTGTGGATGTTTTTACTTGCGGGGAGGTCATCGAGCCGTCAAAGGCCGTAAAGCCGATGGCGGAGAAGCTGAAAGCCAAATCTACGTCGTACATCGAGTTAAAGCGGGGCGTCCTGATTGAGGTCCCGTCGGTCGCAGGACAGTAGATGGCAAGGCCGGATTATTTTGACCAAAGCAGGTGGCTCATCGACGAGTTGTCCGATGAACTATTGCAGATCCATGGGGTACGGAGGGTGCTGCACGACACGACGACGCGCTTCCAGCACGCCCAGATAGCCCAGACCCACACGTTCGGCATCTGCCTGGTACTTGATGGAAAGATCCAGTCGGGAGAGAAGGACGAATTCATCTACCACGAATCCCTGGTTCACCCGGCTATGCTGGCGCATCCCAACCCGGAACGCGTGTTCATTGCCGGCGGCGGCGAGGGGGCCACCCTGCGTGACGCGCTTATGCACAGGACGGTTCGCAAGGTGGTGATGGTGGATATAGATGAGGAGGTGGTTCGGTTATGCCGGGAACACCTGCCCACTTTTCACCGGGGAGCTTTCAATGATAAAAGGGCAGAGGTCCGCCACGAAGATGCCAGGAAATATGTCGCTGAAACAAGGGAGCGTTTTGATGTCGCAATTATCGACCTGGCGGACCCGGTGGAGGACGGCCCGGCCCGCCTGCTCTACACGCAGGAATTTTACCAACTGGTCAGGGACAGGCTGAAGCCGGGAGGCATCATGGTAGTGCAGTCCGGCCAGTCCGGCTGGATCAACCTGCATAATTTCGTTGCCATCAACGGCACCCTGAAAAGCATTTTTAAGATCGTACGCCCATACCAGGTCTATGTGCCGTCCTTTGTGGATATGTGGGGGTTTCATACGGCATCCGACTCGCTTGACCCGGCTCGCCTTTCACCCAGGGAGATCAACAGCAGGATATCAGCCAGGGTAAGCGCTAAGCTGCGTTCTTACGACGGGATTGCCCACCGCGGGCTTTTCTCCCTGCCCCTGAGGCTGCGCCGTAAATTGAGCCGGTCACGCAAGGTTATAACCGATGCCTCTCCCATAGCTGTTCACTGACCTTTTACCGGCGCAGGCCCGCGCTCTAACTGCATAATTATGAAGGTGTGTACTCCCCGTACAATATCTACACTGGGAACAAAGCCGCATTTTTCGAAACAGGCCCGGGCGCGCGTGTTCCATTCAAGCGTGCGCAGCATCAGTCTCTGCAGGCCGGATGTATCGAAGATATCAAGGATAAAGGTGTTCATCGCGTCTGTCCCGTAACCGCGCCCCCAGTATGGCTTTTCGCCAATCATTATTCCGGTCTCGGCGGTGCTTCCGGCAAGATCAAAATTGAACAGGCTGCAGCTACCTATATGGGCGCCGTCCAGAGTTTCTATGGCCAGTGTATACGTGAGCCCGGGACACTCCAACTCCACAGCATACCGCTGAAGGAATTCATCGTAGCTGTGAACAAGCGGTTCTGAAGCGTCCAGCCGGCACAACTCTTCATCAGTACGCCACCTGTACTCGGCGGCGGCATCCTCCGGCCGGCGGGGGCGAAGCCTGACCTTATCCCCTGTAAGCACAGATTGTCGTTTCAGGAATTCGAAGATAGTGGGTCCTGGCAAATCTCAAGCTCTGTGAGTGCGGACAGCGCCGCCTCCTTGATCCGGTTCTCGTGCGATGTTCTCAGCCTGGTGAGCGCATTTTTGGCCTCCTGGCCACCTATTTTACCCAGGGCTGCGATGGCAGCTTCCTGTACCTCGTGGTCATTGTCGTCTAATAGATTCAGCAGGCCGGGGACGGCATTCTCGTCCTCTATCTCACCGCAGGACCGGGCCGCTTCGAAGCGGAACATGTCATTGTTGCTCTGCATCTCTTCAACCAGGAAGTCCAACCAGCGGGGATCGCAATTACGCCCCATGGCAAAGATTGCGCTGGCTTTGAGCAGAACGTCCTCACTGTAATAGAAATCCTCTATGTAATTTGCCACGGGCTCCTGCCTGAAAGGGGCGATGGATTCAAGCGCCCGCCTTCGCAGGGATACGGGTTCAGAAGGATCTTCGAGTATGCCGAGCAGCGCGTCGAATATGTCGTCACCCACAGCCACCGGCAATTCCCCCAGCTCGGCCAGGAGGGCAAATTTCCCCATGACCCGTGCAGCGGCCTTCCTGACCTCGGGCGATTCATCCGTTTTAAGCGTCCTGATTACCGGCAGGGCGAAATTGTATTTATTTTCAAGCTCCAGCCCTCCGAGGGCCTTGATGCGAATACCTGTGTCAGGATCATTAAGGCAGAATTTAAATATCCGTGTAAAATCCAGCCTGGCGTCATCCTCCCCCAGACTACACAATCTTGATATCAGCAGTTCCCGCCTTTCCAGGGTGGCGTTGCTCCAGCCTTTCTTGAATTGAGGCATTTCATCATCATTCAGATCAGATAGCCTGGGCAGGTCTAAATACCTGATATCCCCGCCCGAATACAGTACTTCCCCGATGATATCGCTCAGGCAACGTTGAGGTTCGCTCATTCCTCCTCCTCTTCCTCCTCGTCCTCGAATTCACCCTCATCCTCCGGCGGCGGCCAAACCGGCCGGGTGTAGCGGTCGATATATTCACCCATAGCCTGTGCCGCCAGACGTTTCATCTGTTGGTCCGACTCCTCGGCTATTTTGGCGAGTTCGCTCAGATCGATCTCAATTTCCAGCACCTGTAGAAGGACCGTCAAAACGGCCAATGCAGCCTTGGGATTGGGAATGCGGGTAGTATAAGAGGGAACTTCCCCCAGCAGGCAAATGCCTTCCAGTGCCCGCTCCTTGGCAACTCCCAGCAGAAGACCGTTCAAGCCCGCTATTTGCAGGCGGCCGCGCAGCACTACGTCAAACTTTTTAAGGAATTCAACCAGTGATGTATCCGTGGCTACTCCCCACACCCTGGGCTGCTCGGTGTGGTGGATCTTGGCAATGGCCGCTGCAAAAGTGTAGACGCGCTGGACTTTAAATTTCTTGGCTACATCAAGAATAAAGTTGGCGAGGTCGTATCCTTTATATGAGGGTTGCTCGTCGCTGATGAAAAAGAGGATGTCCTTTTTGCCGGCAGTGTTGTGCCAGTAGAAGAACTTGCCTTCCGGGAACTGCGGTGTCTCGACGATGTTGTCTTTGACCATCACCCCGATAGGGTCGAAGAAGGTGAAGGGCTCGATCTCCCCGATCTCCTCGGCGGCCAGCTTCTCCCTCAGGTAGCGCGTCACGATGAGGGACAGGTTGCCTATGCCCGGCCACGCTGCCAGCAGGTCGCAGGCTCGGGGTCGTGGTTCCTTGTGAAAATTGACCAGTTTTTTCATTTCCTTATTTGGCGGAGACGGCGATGGCAGGGCAATAGATACTCGGCGTATTCACGTACCCGGCTATCCAGCGGGAGTCGCTGCCGATGGCTGAGATCTCTTTTAACAACTGATAGACGTTGCCGGAGACCATCGTGTTCTTGATTCTGCCGATTATTTCACCATTATCCACCTTATAGCCCAACAGCACATTGCCGCTGAAATCCCCATTGAGTATATTGCCCTGTTCGGCGCCCATCATCTGCTCAATGATCAGCCCGTCTTTCATATCTTTTACCATGTCCGCCTGGGAAACCTTCCCGCCTTCGATCACGAGTGCATGGATCGATGGGGAGGGCATGCCGCCGCTACGGCTGCCATTGCCTGTGCTTGACGATCCGGACAGAGCTGCGGTGTGCAGGTCATAATAGAATTGCGCGACCTTTCCCCGGTCGATGAGCGCATTGCGCCTTGCCGGCATTCCCTCGTCGTCGAATGGTGTGCTTCCCGGCTGGTAGGGTATAGTGGGGTCATCAGATAAAAATAGTTTGCTGTCAAATATAACCATATCTTTTTTGTCTTTAATAGGTGAGGCGCCGTCCAACACGGTCTTGCCGTTGAATGCGGAGATGAGGGGCGCCAGCAGCGAGCCGGCCACACCGAAAGGTGTGAATATCACCGGCATGGTTCCGGACTTCAGGGGGGCGTTGCTCCCGGCCAGGTCGAGTTGCCTGATAATTTCTCCGGCAACCGGCGAAGCGTCCATGATGGGGCGGCAGGAGCTGCGGATATCACCGACGTACAATATGTCACCGTCCCTGACCAGCATACCATCCATGCTTATACTGAAATTAGTGCGCTTACAGGATGCGCGCCCGCCGCCGGTACTGGCGATTTCAAACGTGGCCGTGCCGCGGGATATGCTGCCCTCACAGAGGATTCCTGCCGTATTGGCACATACCGCGTCGATTACGGCCTGGCCGAGGCTGATCATGCTGTCGATTCCTATACTTTCGACCTGCGGGTCGAACACCTCAACGTCTACAAAGGATCGCAGGGGGGGGAAATCGAAGTCCGCCGGGAAACCGAACTGGCTTGTTTCTAGAGCCATGCTGACCAGATCGGCGGGCGGTATATTGCCGCTGGCCTGGGCAAAGCCCATTTTGCCGTTCTTGACAAGACGCAGGGCGACGGAGACCGATTCCTTGGTCTGGATCTGTTTGAGTCGGTTGGCCTCGAAATGGACCGGCGTCCTGATGGACGTTACCCGGAACACCTCGGCGCGTTCTGCGGACCTGCTGGCGATGTCAAGTATCTCTTCCACTCATTTTCCCCCGACCAGGCAGTTCTGGATCCTGATGTGCGGGCTGCCGTTGGAGACGGGCAGTGGCGATTGGCCGGCCTTGCCGCAGCCCCCTCCCTGGTTCATATCGAGATCATTGCCGATGGCGTCTATGTTGTGCAGTGTCGTGAAGACATTGCCGCTGAGGACTACAGGCCTGATCATCTCCGCGATCTTCCCGTTCCTGATCATGTAAGCTTCCCCGGCTGAGAATGTGAACATCTCAAGGCTGGTTGTGCCGCCATACCAGTCCCTGGCGTAAACACCTTCCCTGATCCCGCTGATCATGCCATCGAATGTGGTGGATCCCGGCTCAATATATGTATTGGTCATGCGCACTATAGGGGGATAGGTGTAGTTGATAGCGCGGGCGTTGCCCGTTGGTTGCTCCCCCATCCGGGCTGCCGTCTCACGGGAATGAAGCCGGCTGTTGAGCACCCCTTCCTTGATCAGGTAGGTCTTGCTGGCCGGCGTTCCCTCATCGTCATATCTGTAGCTGCCGCGCAGCCCCGGCACGGCTGCGCCATCCACAATATTTAGATGCTGACCCCCGAATCTGCGTCCCAACACCATCAAGTCCCTCATCTGGGGGTTCTCGTAGATGTGGTCCGCCTCGGAAAGATGTCCGAATGCCTCATGAACGAAGACGCCCGCCAGTACCGGGTCAAGGACTACAGTGTAGGCGCCTCCCCTGGCTTCGGGGGCGGAGAGCAGGGCAACGGCCCGTTGGGCGATGCCCCTGACCTTCTCCTGCAGACCCTCCGCTGTGGAGAAATCACCCTTGCTGCCTATACTGAGGCCAACCTGCTGGACATCGCCGTTGCGACTGGCAATGGCTGAAAGGCGCAGGTTCAGGTCGATGCGGCTTTGCTCGATGTAAGAGCCGTCAGAGCTGGCAAAGGTGACCTTTTTTTTGACATCCCCATAGCCGATGCTGGTAGTCTGGATACCCAGAGTTTCAAGCATGATGCGGTTGTATTCATCCAGTATCGATTTCTTGGAAGAAAGGGAGACCTCCAGGGGATTCTTTTTATATTCTGCTTCAACCTTATCTATAACCGCCCGGGCAGGGCTGAACTCGCTGTGACCTTTGCCGACATGTGTGGCCTGCTCAACTGCCATGGCTGCGCTTTCGGCCAGCCTGCCCGGGCTATTGAAACTGGAAAAGCCCCAGCCTCCCTTCACCAGCGCACGCACACAACCGCCTGTGCTGGCCGTCTTCCCCGCCTCTTCCAGGCGTTCGCCGCGATAGACCAGACGGCTCGACTGGCTATCATCAAGTCGGATCTCGATGTAATCTGCCTTGAGCCTCTGGATGATTGAGAACAGTCTGTCTTGCATAGACTCCTTGGATATTCAATTTTAGCAGATAAACTTCGATATGGTGAAAGAAATGGACAATGGCGCAGGCAGGCCAGTAGCGGCATATAATGTGGTATAAAATCACTTAAATATAAATAGACTTTTGATACCGGTCGTTATATACTTTGGGCGGAGGTGACCGATGCAACCCAGTCTCGCCGGCAAGATCGAAAAAGCCAAACGCTATGCAGAGGAGCCTGAGCGGGTGACCATTCACAATTTCTCAGCCGACTTTCGTGGTGAGAATGATAGTCACAGTCTGTCATTTAGTGACGGAAAATGGTCCTGCAACTGCCATTTCTTCTCACAGTGGGGTCAATGTGTTCACATCATGGCGTTGCAGCGCCTGCTAGGCAGGATGCTACCCGTAGAGGCCGACACCTCTCGACAGGCTTAATTTACAGCGCTATTTCCCGGCGCCGTGATACGGTGCAGGGTCAGTTTATCTAAAATTGCCCTCCTTAAACGCCCTCCCTATTTCCGCTGCTAAAAATAGTGACCCGGTGGCCAACACGAGGTCGTCGTCACCGCAGGCGGCCAATGCCGCCGAAAGGGCTTGCCGGGCATCCGGCCTGATATCCGCCGGTACACCGCGCTGCCGGAAGATGTGGGCCAGTTGCTCAGCGGCTGCTGCCCTGGGGTGGCCTGAACTGGTGACAATTACGCTACCTGCAAATCCGGCCAGCACCGCTGCCATGCCGTCTATATCCTTGTCAGCCGACGATCCGAAAATGATGTGCAGCTTTTTATAAGGGAAATAATTTCTGATAGATTCGAGCATAGCTTTCATGGAATAAGTATTGTGTGCGCCGTCTATAATGAGCAGGGGAGATTGTCTGAGCACCTGCAGGCGCGCCGGCCATTTAACGCTGTCCAGCCCACGCACTATATTGTCGACGGTTACACCCGCGCCCTGCTGACTAAGCGCCTCCGCGGCTGCAACGGCCAGGCAGGCGTTTTCCAATTGGTGATCGCCCAGCAGTGGGATATGAAGTTTATAACTGTCATTCCTGCCCCTGACTGAAAGCGTCTGCCCCTTCAGGTCCCCGCTCAGGCGCTTCCACTTTATATCCTCTCCGGCCAGCACCAGTTTGCAGCCTGACAACCTGCATTGTGCGGCGATCACGGCCAGCGCTTCGGGTTGCTGCGGGGCACTGATTACTGTGCACCCGGGCTTGATGATTCCCGCTTTTTCGGCGGCGATCTTTGCCAGGGTATTGCCCAGCACCTGCGTGTGGTCGAAGCTGATTGAGGTCAATATGCACACGTCCGGGTCAACGACGTTGGTGGCATCCAGCCTGCCTCCCATCCCTGTTTCCAGCACCTGGAAAGCTGTGCCTTTGTCCCTGAAATACAGGAATGCCATAGCGGTCAGCGCTTCGAACGTGGTGATTTTACCAAATCGTGCTTCCCTGCTGATGGCCTCTATGCGCTTTTGGACGGCGCCCGCGAGGCGGGCAAAATCCCTTTTGGTCACAGGGCGCCCATTGACGGCGATCCTCTCCTGCCACGTGTACAGGTGAGGGGATGTGAAAAGCCCGGTCCGGTAGCCGGCCGAGACCAGGATAGAGGATATCATCGCCGCCGTACTGCCCTTGCCCTTGGTGCCTGCTATGTGCACCGTTTTCCTTCCCCTGTGCGGCTGGCCCATTTCCCTCAGCAGGATTTCAACTCTGCGCAGGTCGAAGTTGGCGGCATTGTACGCGGCGGCCGGCGATATCTCGTAGTCTGTCAGGCCCTCGAGATATGCAGCGGCGGCAGAATACTCCATTGTGGATTGAATTATAGCATTGCCGCAGGTGATGGGCAGTCGGACGCATAGCAATAACAGGGTTTTTACAGCGCCACCCGGCGGCTGTTTCAGAGCTTGACGAACTTTGGCATAATGCGGCCCTTCCAGAGCGCCTTGCCCTGAATGGTAAGAATCATTGAAGCTAAGGCGACCACCGTCATAAAAATGGCGCTGAAGGGGTAGATCAGTACGAGGTAGAGCGGGAAATGGAACCGCAGATGACTGACGGTCCAGAGCACCAGGTTGAGGAAAACGGCAATTCCAGCCATGGCCGTGATCTCCATCGGCACCTGCGGTTGGGCCAGACCTATTCCCAGCACCACCGGCGGGCTGACAAAGAATATCAGCACCAGCGTATACATCAATGTCAGGAAATAGGGATCGAAATTAAAGGTGGCGAAGGTGCTCTTGGTCAATCCTTTCCAGACCTGGTCGAAGTTGCGGTACATCCTGCAGGAGACCAGGCCGTCGCCGTCCAGCAGTTTATACTTCAGGCCCATGGTGTGCACCCGTCTGCCAATGGCGATATCGTCGACCACGTTGTGCCTGACCGCTGCATAGCCCCCGGCTGCATCGTAAGTATCTCTGCGGAAGACCAGGAACTGCCCGAGAATAGCGAAGAGCAGCGGATTACGCTGGAGGCGGGTAAGCTCCAGGGGCACCCCGCACAGCATGCCGAGGTAAAAGGCCGGGATGCTCAGCATCTCGGACCACGAGACGACGATCTGCCGGGGCAGCGCCGAAATCAGGCAGGTGTTCTCGGCTGCCATGGAGGCCGCTGCGCCGCGCAACATGCCCGGTTCATGGGAAGTGTCGGCATCGACATAAACCAGCAGTTCGCCGTCCGCAACCTGCGCAAGCTGGTGGCAGGCCCAGTGCTTGCCCAGCCAGTCATCAGGCAGCGGCTTGCCCTTTATCAGCATGAGTTTTGGGTCATTGGCGGCTAATCCCTGAAGTATTTGCCAGGTCCGGTCTGTGGAGTTATCGTCCAGCACGATGACCTGGAAATCGGGGTAATCCTGGGCCAGCAGACCGCCCGTGCAACGGGCTATATTGTCCTCTTCATTGCGGGCAGGGACCAGCACCGAGCAGCGTGGCCAGGCAGGGGGCGCCGGGTAGCTGTAAAGGCGCCGCAGATACCGCATATTGGCAAGCGCTATGATCAGCAGCACCACCAGGCTGGCCACTATAGCGGACTGTATGTAGAACAGGATTTCTAAGAATAATATTTGATGCACTCGGTCCTATTTCGTGTATCAGACGGATTAATTATCTCTTCGGCTTTTTTCACGATATCTTGCGGCTCGGCATCTTTCGGTCTTTCCAGGTGGCCCTCCCCGATAACGTGAGGAACATGGACGAAAATGCAATGGCTGTCATGAGAGATGCGCTCACCGGGTAGAGCAATACCGTATACAGCGGGAACTTGAAGCGTTGGTAGTAGAAAGCAAACAGGACCAGGCAGGATATAACGCAGATGGCCGCCAGTCCCAGCGACAACACTGGAGGATAATCGGGTATCTTGTGCACTCCCAGCTCTATGATAGGCCCCCAGAAAACGAAGTTGATCCACAGCCAGGTGAAGACAAAAAGCGGCACGTTATATCCGTAGGAGGGGAATATGTTTTTAGACAGGCCCAGGTGCACTTCCGTCCAGTTATGGTACATGCGGCAGGTAACGTTATCTGTCCCGTCGAATACGCGATAACGCATTCCGAGCAGAGATATTCTCTCTGCCAGTTGCAGGTCGTCCAGAACGCTCTGCCGTATACCCTGAAATCCCCCCGCCGATTCATAAGAACGACGTTGGAACAGCATCAGTTTACCGCTGGAAGACACCACCTTGGTGTTTCCCGGCCTCAAGCGCGCAGACAGGGGTATGTTGGCAAAGGCCCCCAGGGCAAAGACTGGCATTATGAGTTGCTCTGCCAGACTACCCAGGTTATGCCTGGGTAAAATGGAAAGCATATCCGCCCTCTCTTCCAGCAGGGCTGCCGAGGCGCAACGCAGTGTGTCCGGAGCGTGAACCGTATCCGCATCGGTGAACATAAGCAGTTCACCGTCGGCCGCCTGGTACAGCTGGTGGCAGGCCCAGTGTTTGCCCAGCCAATCAGGCGGAAGCGGCTGGCCGTTTATGATCATCAGCCTGTTATCGCATTGCCCGAGTTTACTCAATATTGCAGCGGTCCTGTCAGTGGAGTTGTCGTTTAACACGATCACCTGAAAATCCGGGTAGTCCTGTGCCAGCAGCGAGCTGACGCAGGGACCGATGGTATCCTCTTCGTTCCTGGCCGGCACCAGGACGGAAATACGGGGAAAGGTCTTGTTCTTCTGATATTCCCGCAGGTTGTGCAGCTTGCGCATATTAATGGCGCCTACCACCACCAGGTAAAGCACACAGAGGACGACCAGGATATTGGGCAGCAGCAGTGGATCGCCGGCAATCATCGTTTTCCCAATACCTTGCCGAGCCAGGCCTGCGGCTCCGGCCAGCTTTTAAAATAGGAATAGCGCCTGATGGCTAGGATGGCGTCTTGTGCCAGGCCGGCACAGACGAGGGGCGCCCTGTACATTTTGATAAAAGGATCCGGGATAAACAGCAGTAAGATAAGGAAAAGGAGCATACCGCCCACGGTGGCCCATACCCAGTTCTTCTGAATAATAAACATGAACCCGATGCAGAGCGCCATAATCACCGGCGCCAGCCAGCCTGTCAATCCCAGCCATACACCAAAAGTGGTGGCAACACCCATGCCGCCCCTGAATTTAAGGAAAGGGGAAAAGGCATGCCCCATTACCGGCGCCACTGCAACGGCGGCCATCTCCCAGCCGGTAACTCCCGATAGAACTTGGGCCAGCCACACAGGCACAGTGCCTTTGAAGGCGTCCAGCAGCGCTGCGATCACGTAAAGAGATTTGCTGCCTGCCCGTGCCACATTGGTGGCCCCGGGCGAGCCGTCGCCGAACTCCCTGATATCCTTGCGCAGGAATATTTTACCGATCCAGACGGAGAAAGGCAGGGAGCCGAGCACCAGCCCCGCAACTATCCAGGACAGGCTATACATCAGTTAATTATTATATAATTAAGCCGTGGAGTTTGTCAGCCGTCTGCTCAATGCCTCGCGTCGCAATCGCAGCCTGCTGTGCGTAGGATTGGATCCTGACCCGTCTAAGCTGCCTGTCAGAGACGTGTTCGAGTTCAACCGGGCAATCATAGATGCGACGTCTGACCTGGTCTGCTGTTATAAGCCCAACCTGGCCTTCTATGAGGCCATGGGAATACGTGGGCTGCAGGCTTTGAAGAAAACTGTGGCATATATCTCCGGTGACATCCCGGTCATAGGCGATGCCAAGAGAGGAGATATCGGCAACACTGCAGCCGCCTATGCGGAGGCGCTTTTTGACTACTACAAATTCGACGCGGTTACGGTCAATCCTTACATGGGTTATGATTCAGTAAAACCGTTCCTCGATTACCAGAACAAGGGCATCTTCGTTCTCTGCCGCACATCCAACAACAGCGCCTCCGACTTCCAGGACCTGGTGGATAATTTCGGCATGAAGTTCTACCAGTCAGTTGCATTGCGCGCGGGTGACTGGAACAGGGGAGGCAACATCGGCCTGGTGGTGGGCGCCACATATCCTGACGAATTGAAGGAGATAAGGAAGTTGTGCCCGGACATGCCCCTGCTTATCCCGGGCATAGGCGCACAGGGCGGTGACCTTGAGCTGTCCGTCAAGTACGGCATAGATGCCGCAAAGGAGAAAGCCATAATCGTGGCGGCCCGCCAGGTGCTTTACGCTTCAAAAGGACCCGGTTATGCGCAGGCGGCCCGCGAAGTTGCGCTTGAACTTCGCGACAGCATCAACATATTCCGCGGCATTTGAATTTACCAGCGGTCGGGTGCTATAGATGGGTGATGCCGGAAAAGTAACCTTGCGCACGATTTTCCACGTAGATCTTGATGCTTTTTTTGTCACGGTCGAGCAGGTTCTTAATCCCGATTTGCGTGGTAAGCCGGTGATAGTTGGCGGCAGGCCGGAGGGACGTGGGGTGGTCGCTTCGGCTTCCTACGAGGCACGCAAGTTCGGGGTACACGCCGCAATGCCCCTGATAAGGGCAAAGCGGCTTTGCCCGGATGCTGTTTTCCTGGTCGGTAACTATCGTAAATATTCCGAGTTCTCAAACAGGTTCATGCAGATATTGGGTGATTATAGTCCCGCTATCGAACCCGGCGGGCTCGATGAAGCGTACCTGGATGTCACCGGCTGCCAGAACTACGGCTCCTGGCGGGCGCTTGCTGTGAAGATCAAGGAGCGTGTAAGGGGCGAGACCGGCCTGGTGGCTTCAATCGGCATTGCCCCGTGCAAGGTCGTGGCCAAGGTGGCTTCTGATGCCGGTAAACCGGACGGCCTGGTTGAAGTGCTGCCCGGGCGGGAAAGGAATTTCCTTGCTGCTATGCCGGTTCAGAAACTGCCGGGTGTGGGGGACAAGACGGGCAAAGTGCTCAGGGCTATGGGGATCGAGACAATCGGCCAGTTGGCGGATATGCCGGACGGTTTATTCAAATCACGATTCGGGAACGGTATGGCATGGCTGCAACAGCATGCCCGCGGTATCGACAGCAGCACAGTTGAAGCGAGAGGAGAGGCGAAGTCGATCAGTCGTGAGACTACCTTTGAGAAAGATACTGTAGATTCGGCCGTGCTCAAGGCTACACTTCGCTACTTTGCGGAGAAACTGGGCGCCGAGATGAGAGACATGGATAAGATGGCGAGGACGGTGACGCTCAAATTGAGATACGCAGATTTCGAGACTGTTAACCGAGGCTCAACATCCAGGCAGGCTATTAATCTTGACGACGCCGTTTTCCAGGCGGCTGTGCGTTTGCTGGAGTCGACACTGGGCAAAAATTTCAAGCCGGTCCGCCTTATTGGGCTTGAGGTATCAAATTTCACCGGCGGAGAAACACAGCTCAGCCTGTTTGATGCCGAGACAAAGCATCTGGAAAAGCTGAACCGTGCCATCGACAGAGTGCGTGATAAGTACGGTTTTGATGCTATACAGACAGGCTATACACTTGAATTGAAGCGTAAATACGGTGGCCAACGCGGCAAAGATGAGAAGCTGCCGCCTGTTTAAAACAGCTTGAAAACCTTCTTGAGCAGCCAGATAATTATAAGTATAAGCGCGATGACCAGCGCCAGGTTGATCAGCCAGCCGAGGCCGGGAAGGGCGATGAAACCCAAAAGCCACAACACCAGCAGGATGATACCGATAATCAGAAGAATGTTCATAGCCACCTCACTTCTTTAATGCTCTATATCTTACTGCCGACTATTATAACAGCATGAGTAAAAGCGGGGCCAGAGTAAAGCCGCGGCGAAATCCTGGCAGGTTTCCAACATAAATTTGCCATATAATAATAGATAATGAGTTTCAGAGATTGCCTCAAGGTATCACTGCAGATACTGCGCGCAAATAAGATGCGATCCGGGCTGACCATCCTGGGCATTGTTATAGGCGTGAGCTCGGTGGTGTTCCTGATCTCTTTCGGACGTGGGCACGAGGCTAACCTGATGGCTATCTTCAAGAGCCTTGGGGCTGAGACAATATATGTTACCAGCTCTTCACAGATGACCGACCAGATATCCGGTATAACGCGCAAACTGACCATGGAGGACGCCATTGCCCTGGAGAACTCCAGCCGGCTGCCCTCAGTGGCGCTCGTGTCCCCTATGGTCGAAAAAATGTCCACCATCACCTATGCCAACGAAAAAGCCAGCACGGATGTAATGGGCGTTGTGCCCAACATCCGCAGCATCATTGATTACCCTATTGAGAGTGGTTCATATATAACGGATAAAGACGTCATGTCGGGGTCGAGTGTGGCCGTGCTGGGCGCCACGGCCAGGGAAAACCTGTTTAAGGATGAGGACCCGCTGGGCAAAAATATACGTGTGGACGGTCGCATATTCGAAGTTGTGGGCATGCTGGAAGCCAAGGGGGGATTCTTACCGGGTGCAGACGACTTCATCATGATTCCGCTGACCACCATGCAGGCCAAGCTGATGGGAGAGACCACCACGGAGGGTCGGCCCGTACAGACAATAGCCGTGAGGGCAATTTCCTCTGACCATATCGGCAGCGCCATGGATGAGACTATATCGGTTCTGAGGCAGCGTCACCATATCCGCGAGGGCGAGGAAAACGATTTCTACGTCATGGATATGCGCGACATAATCAACCAGATGAAACAGGCGCTGGAAGTTTTCCAGGTTTTTCTGGCCAGCGTGGGCGCCATATCCCTGGTAGTCGGCGGAATAGGTATCATGAATATCATGCTGGTATCGGTCACAGAACGCACTCGCGAGATAGGCATAAGGAAAGCTGTGGGGGCCAGGAGGCTGGATATCATGAAGCAGTTCCTGGTTGAATCCGCTATTCTCAGCATTTCGGGAGGAGCCATCGGGATCATCATCGCATTCCTGTTCGTGCTCATGGTGACCGGGGTCAACCTGGGGGGTTATACCGTCCAGGCGCCCTTTTCGATCGATATCGTTTTGATCGCCCTGGGCGTCTCCACGCTTATAGGTATAACTTCGGGTCTTTATCCGGCCTTTCATGCGGCCAGCATGGACCCTGTGGAATCGCTGCGCTACCAATAGGAAGATTTTTATGGCAAAAGTTGAAACGGAGAGGCGGCAGCAGATATTTATTGTGAGGATAAACCGGCCTGAGGCCCGCAATGCCGTGGACGCCGAAACAGCCGGACTGCTGGAAGCAGCCGTCAATGAGTTCAAATATGATAAAGAGCTCAGGGTCATGGTGTTGACAGGCTGGGGGGACGTTTCCTTCTGTGCCGGCGCCGACCTGAAATCAGCGAGGGGGCTGATAGAAAGAAGGGGCGCCGACAGAAGCGGTCCCATGGGTTTCAGCCGGGTTACCGACATAGACAAACCGGCCATTGCTGCAGTCAATGGCTACTGCCTGGCGGGAGGTCTGGAGCTGGCCTGCTGGTGCGACTTCCGAATTGCAGCGGCCGGAGCAAAATTCGGGGTGGTCAACCGCCGATGGGGTGTGCCGCTCATCGATGGCGGTACGCAAAGGCTGCCGCGCATTGTGGGGTTGGGCAACGCACTCTACCTGATAGAGACCGGTGTTATGATAAACGCGGAGCAGGCGCTGCGCATGGGCTTGATCCAGGAGATCGTGCCGGACGGGGCGGCCCTTGACCGGGCGGTCGAGCTTGCCGACAGGATAGCTGATTACCCCTGGACCAGCCTGATCAACGACCGCCGAGCGGCTTACGAAGGGTTGGCCCTCGATCTGCCGCGGGGTATCCGGCGGGAAAAGCAGATCCACGCCGCGTTTTTCAGAGATAGTGAGATGTTCGAAGGGCTGGAGAGGTTCAAGCAGGGCCGGAGGCCGTCGCCGCCCACACCCCCCGGCTGATGTTCTATGTGTGCGCCGCCATTGTGGCGAGCCGATGAAGTCTTCAGGTTGTTAGGTTCTTTACCAGGCAGAGTATGCGGCAGCTGATCTCAAGCAGCTCCGTGATTACATAGGCTTCTTCAAGGGTCATGCCCCTGGCGAAGCTTCCGTGGCGGTGGACCATGACTACTGCATGTGTTTTCAGCGCTTCAGCTATCTCCTCCGCCGATCCGCCCGGCTGCGGCTCTTTACCGAAGCCTATCACAGGCGCCTCTGGTATAAAGAGCTTCCCTCCCTCATCCTCAGGGTGGATGATGTGACGAAGGGAGGATACTGCTGTGGCATGGACCGGGTGGCTGTGCACGATGGCCTTGAACAAACCCTGCCGGTAGATGGCGCGGTGCACCTGTAGCTCCGAAGAGGCAAGGCGTGTGTTTTCATCGTCTTTCTCGAGTCCGGTCATTATCAGGTCGGACTCCGACAGGTACCCCAGCCGGCTGCCGCTGCGTGTGATTACAAGACTATTTTCATGTCTGACGCTCAGATTTCCGCCGTGCACAGATACCATGCCGCGGTTGTACAGGTCCGAACCCACAGTTTGAAAATGGGGCAATAGATCGATCATCGCTCGCCAGCCTCCTCCGGGCAGGTTATTTCTTGTTTGACGCGTTGAGCTTCTTCATCAGGCGTGACTTCTTGCGGGCGGCGGTATTGGCATGTATAACCTTCCTTTTGGCCGCCCTGTCCAGGGAACTTATGGCCTCCGTCACGGCCGCGCCGGCCTCCGCGCCTTGCTTGGAAGCTATAAGTTTCTCTGCACGAGTGATCTTGCTCTTGGCGCCGCTCCTAATAGCCTTATTGCGTTCGGCTTTTCTTACAGAAGATCTGGCTGATTTTTCCGCTGTCTTAGTCTTGGGCAATTGTGACTACCTCCTTCGATATCACGAGCTGACATTCATCCTGGCAATATGGGCCTTGGTGGCGTTAATAACGCCGCGCAGGCTCATCAGCCGGTTTAATATGTGGTTCAGTTGGGTCATATTCTTTATCTCTATCGTTGCGAACATGGTGAATACGTCGTCATTATACTGGGTGTTCACACTTGTTATATTTATTTTCTCTTCGGCCACGGCCGTTGTGATGTCACGCAGCAGCCCGACCCGGTCGAAGGCTTCTACCTGGATATCAACCGGGTAAACGTCCTCCATCTGGCCCCAGCTAACATTGATCAGCCGCTCCTGTTCTTCCTCGTTTATAACGTTTATGCAGTTTTTGCAGTGCACGGTGATGCCGTGGCTACGCGTAATGTACCCGATAATATCATCACCGGGCACCGGATGGCAACATTGAGCCAGGTGGGTAAGCAGGTCACCCACGCCCAGCACCTCTATTCCCGAGCCCTTATGACGCGTAGGTGCGGTCGTGGGTTTGGCCGAGGGGACCTCTTCCGGTTCTCCTGCCAGTTTAATGGTGATCTGGTGAGGTGTAATGCCGCCGTAGCCCACGGCAGCCAGAAAGTCATCCGCAGTGTCGAAGTTCAGTTCTTTGGCAAGGTCCTCATAGTTGGCTACATCGATGCCCATCCGTTTAAGCTCCTTTTCCAGGATGGTCCTGCCGTGCTCGATGTTCTGTGCCCGCTCCTGCTTTTTGTACCAGGCGCGTATCTTCTCTTTGGCGTGGGCGGTCTTAACGAACCCCAGGTCCATGTTGATCCAGTCCAGGCTTGGCGCTTTCTCCGTCTTGCTGGCCACGATCTCGACTATATCGCCGTTTTTAAGCTCGGAGTTGAGAGGCACCAGCTTGCCGTTGACCTTTGCGCCGATGCAGCGATGACCGAGATCCGTGTGGATGCGATAGGCGAAATCCAGCGGTGTGGCGCCCCGCGGGAAAGGCCTGATCTCCCCCCGCGGTGTATATACAAAGACCTGGTCGGTGAAAAAATCCTCTTTCAATGAGGTAAGGAACTCCTCGCTGTCCAGGGAGCTCTGCCAGTCGATAAGCTGGCGCAGCCAGGAGATCTTCTCCTCGAAATTAAGGTCCGGCTTGGCCCCTTCCTTGTAGCGCCAGTGCGCTGCAACCCCGTACTCTGACATCCGGTGCATCTCGTATGTGCGGATCTGTATTTCGAGTGGCGTGGACGCGCCGTCCCCGGTCATCACAGTCGTGTGCAAAGACTGGTATCCGTTATCCTTGGGATTGGCGATATAGTCATTGAATTCTTCCGTGATCGGGTGCCAGGTGTTGTGGATAATGCCCAGCACCTTGTAGCAGTCGGATACAGTATTAACCAGCACGCGCAGCGCGAAAAGGTCATGGATATCCCCGAAGCTCCTGCCGATGGCTTTGTATTTCTGTATCTTGTTGAAGATGCTGTAGATGTGCTTGGGCCGGCCGTGCACGTCACCCTGGATGCCGGCAATGACCATCTCGTCGCGCAGCACGCGGACTGCGTCATCGATAAAACCCTCACGCAGCGACCGGCGTATCGCCACCATCCGCGCAATCTCGCGGTACTCTTCCGGCTGCAGGTAGTGGAAGGACAGGTCTTCAAGCTGCCACTTTATCTCCCACATGCCCAGTCTGTGTGCCAGCGGGGCGTAGATCTCCAGGGTCTCCTGTGCGATGGCCTGCCGCCTGTCCGCTGGTAAAGCCTGCAGCGTATTCATATTGTGCAGCCTGTCCGCCAGCTTGATGAAGACCACACGCAGGTCCTCGGCCATGGCGATAAGCATCTTGCGCAGGTTCTCCGCCTGTGTCTCCTGACTGCTGACCGCTACGTCGCGCCTCCATGCCAGCCTGCTCAATTTGGTCACCCCATCCACCAGCTTGCTTACATCAGGGCCGAACTGCTTCTCCAGCTGTGAGATCGGTATATTGCAGTCCTCAGGTACATCGTGCAGCAGCGCGGCAGCCAGCGTGGAGGCATCGAGCTGCAGATCGGCCAGAGTCATGGCTGTCTGGAGGGGGTGTTCCAGGAAGGGCGCGCCGGATTTGCGCTTCTGGCCGTCATGTGCCTTGAGGGCATAATCATAGGCAGCCTCCACGATCGCCAGTTTATCGGGAGGCAGGTACTCCCTGGCCTTTGCAAATAATGGATTAGTATCCATGCGCCCACCGGTCAACTGTATGATAAAGCATGGCTGCAACCCGTGGCAAATGTTTTCCGTATGTAATGTGACCTCTGTCATCTACATGCCGTATCTTCAGGCATTATCATTTTCCGACTAACGGCGCCGGATATTCAGTAAGAATCTGATTGCTGGTGGGGCAAACCGTTAGGACAATGACCAAATATCTGGAGGTACTTAAATGAAAATTGTAAAACTGTGCCGCGAAGGCTCTTGCTGCCCGGCAGTAACCGTGTTCGAGAATAAAGTCGAGATCGGCGAAGATGCCAATACCTGCGTCCTCACCCGCGATGAGTTCGAGATCCTTAAAGAGAAGATACTCGCCCGGGAAATCTAAATACAACTGACATACATAGAAGCAATAGGATCCACCGTCCCACCAGGTGGATCCTATTTTATATGGCAAGGGACGGCGTTGAAATTTGAACTTCACCCGCTGTAAATGTATCCTTGATAAGCCGTATTTCAAAGCGGCAACAGGAAGGAAGGTTCATGAGCACCTCAAAATTTGAAGAGTTGAACAGCATATTTTTCCCCCGTAATACAGCGGTCATAGGCGCATCGTCAAAGGACAATTACACCTATTCACTGCTGGGAACGAAGATGCGGGACAATCTATATTTTGTAAATCCCAACTACGAGGAGGTGCTGGGCAGGAAGTCATATGCCAGTATTCTTGATATAGACGTCCCTATTGATTACGCTGTCATAGCCATCCCGGCTCAGTTCGTATTGGGCGCCGTCGGCGACTGCATCGGGAAAGGGGTTAGAGGCGTACATATATTCACATCGGGTTTCAGCGAGACCGGGCTGCCGGAGGGTATCAGGTTGGAAAAGGAGCTGGCAGACCTGGCAAGGGGGAAAATAAGGATAATAGGGCCCAACTGCCTGGGCTCGTATTGCCCGAAATCGGGCCTGTCGTTTAATCCAGCTTCCACTAACGCGGAGGGGAGCATAGGCGTCATCGCTCAGAGCGGCACCTTCGCCCAGATGTTTGTCTATGCGGGCAGGACCATGAATATGAAAATAAGCAAAATGGTCAGCTACGGGAACGCCGTTGATCTCGATTGCCCGGATTTTCTGGAATATCTGGCGGATGACCCCGATACCAGCGTTATCGCCCTTTATATTGAAGGTATCAAGGATGGGAAACGGTTGAGGTCTGCGCTGGAGTATGCGGCAGATAAAAAACCGCTGGTGGCGCTTAAAGGCGGAGTAACCGGGGCGGGTGGAAGGGTAGCGTCATCACACACGGGTTCATTGGCAGGTACGGGACAGACCTGGTCGACCATGTTCAAGCAGAGCGGTGTGGTACAGGTTGACGATGTAGACGACCTTATTAACACAGCCAAAACGATGAGCTCATCTAATATCCCGTCGGGGAATGGAGTCTCGATTGTGACTTATTCCGGCGGGTTCGCCGTGGTTCAGAGTGACATGTGCGTAAAGGCTGGCCTTCAGGTCCCACAGTTTTCCCAAAAGGCTATTGATGAATTGAGAACGTTTGTCCCGGCCGCAGGTACCATGATAGGCAACCCGCTCGATTCCTGGCAACTGTTTTACAAGTATTCGGGCGAGGGCAGGTTGTCGGATGTGCTGCGCATTATATCGGGTGAGAAGCAGATTCATAACATTATATTGCAGTTCGACGTAATCAGGTTCATGACCCTGATGTGGGGTCAGGGCGCGGAAGAAAAACTAAGATCCATTGCCGAGGATTTCCTGGCAGGCTGTCGCTACGCACGCGATGAAGCTGGCAGGCTGGTAGTGATCACGATATCCCTGGAGCCCTACACGGATAACGAACTGGAGAGACGGCTGTCTGTTTTATTGAAAAAGATGTGTGAGGAGGCGGGGTTTCCCGTATTTCCTTCGCTCAAGGAAGCAACCAGGACGGTATCCTGCATGTGCAGGTACGCTGCCACTAAAAAATAGATGATAAAAGGGGTTGAGGAATGGAGGGAAGACAGCACTTTGACCGCCTGTACTATAATAGTGGCTGAAAAGGAGAGCAGGCATTTTGTTTAAAGCGCCGCGCGGCACAACCGATACGCTGCCGGAGGAGCAGCCATACTGGCGCTACATCGAGGACAGGGCGCTGGAGGTATGCCGCCTGTACGGCTTCAACCGCATCAGCACCCCGGCTTTCGAGGAGGCAGGCCTTTTTCAGCGCAGTGTGGGCGAGGGTACGGATATCGTCAACAAGGAGATGTATATCTTCAGGGATCGCAGCGATAATGAGATGGCGCTCAGGCCGGAGGGCACCGCCCCCGTTTGCCGCGCCTATTTAGAGCACGGCATGGACAACCTTCCTCAGCCCGTAAAGCTGTTCTACTTTGCCGACATCTTCCGCTATGAAAGGCCGCAGGCGGGACGTTACCGGCAGCACCACCAGTTCGGCTACGAGGCTATCGGCGACCCATCACCCGTGCTGGATGCCGAAATAATTCATATGGCACTCAGCTTTTTCGGCGCTCTGGGGTTGACGGATTTCTCATTGCAGGTCAATAGCATCGGTTGTAAGAAGTGCCGCCCGGACCACCTGCAGAAATTGATAGAACATTATGTGCCGCTGAAAGAGCAATTGTGTACTGATTGCCGGGTCAGGCTTGAGAAAAATCCGCTGCGGCTACTGGACTGTAAAAAGCCCGCCTGTCAGGCGGCGGCCGATCTGGCTCCCAGGAGCGCTGATTATCTTTGCCAGGAGTGCGGGCAGCATTTCGATTCACTGCAGGGTTACCTCACTGCCCTGGGGATCAAATTCATACTGAATCACAGGCTTGTACGAGGGCTGGATTACTATACTAAAACCGTATTTGAAATCCAGCCTGCCGAGGGTGGGTCGCAAAGTGCGCTTGGTGGTGGCGGACGTTACGACGATCTGATCGCTATGATAGGGGGAAAGCCTGTGCCGGGTATAGGTTTTGCCGCCGGCCTGGAGCGCATTGTCCTGAACCTGAAGACGCAGGGTATAAAGGTTCCTCCGGCAGAGAGACCGGCCGTTTTCGTCGCCTGCCTGGGAAAGGATGCCAGGGTGGTGGCTACTAAGTTATCAGCGGCGTTGCGTGGTGAAGGTATTCCGCTGGTGATGTCTTCGGGGGAACGCAGTCTCAAAGCGCAGCTCAGACATGCCAATGCTGTGGGGGTAAGGTATGCGGCTATCATCGGCGGCGATGAGATGAAGGCGGGAACCGTGATGGTGCGCAATATGGAGACGGGCGAACAACAGGAAACACGGCCTGAGGAGCTTATCGCGCTGTTGAAGGCAGGTAAATAACAGGCAGGAGAAATATCGGGATGGATACTTTTGAAGTCATTTACAGCAGGCGCAGCGTACGCCAGTACAGAGACACACCTGTCCCCGACGATGTTCTTAAGAGGGTGCTGGAAGCCGCCTGCTGGGCGCCCTCCTGGGCTAACACGCAGTGCACGCGTTACGTGGTCGTGAGGGATCCGGAAATTAAAATTCGCCTGGCGGACTGTCTGAATAAGGGAAACCCCTCTACTGAGGCTATCAAGCAGGCTCCTGTTGTTATTGTCGCCTGCGCGGAACTGGGCAAATCGGGATATTACAAAGGTAATGTGGCAACAGACAGAGGAGACTGGTTCATGTTCGATGTCGGCATCGCCATGCAGAACCTGGCCCTGGCGGCTTGGGCGCTGGGTCTGGGCACGGTGCACGTGGGTTACATACCAGATTCGAAGAAGGTGGATACGATACTCGAGCTGCCAGCCGGAGTGGTCTCAGTTGAGATGACACCGCTCGGCTATCCCTCCGGTGAGTCTAAAGGCCCACCGCGCAGAGAGATGTCGGATACCGTATTTTACGAAAAGTACGGCAGGCATTAGAATTTAGTCAACGTACCTGTCAGGTCAATTACCGCCCGCTGCGGCTGAGGCAGCCGGAACAGCTTCACCGTGCGGGCCTGTAATTTTATTAAGGAGGGAGATATGGCCAGGACGATCGCGGAGATCAACGAGAAAATCAAAAAAGGCCAGGCGGTCGTGGTCACTGCTGAAGAAGTGATCGGCATCGCCCGCAAGAAAGGTGTCGCAGCCGCAGCTAAAGAGATCGATGTGGTGACCACCGGGACTTTCGGTCCGATGTGCTCCTCCAGCGCCTATATGAGCCTCGGCCATACCAAACCCAGGATAAAAGTGGGTGGTGGCAAAGTATACCTCAACGATGTGCCGGCTTACACGGGAGTAGCGGCTACGGATATCATACTGGGCGCCACAGCCATGCCGGATGATGACCCTAAGAACAGGATTTACCCCGGAGAGTTTAACTATGGGGGCGGCCACGTGATAGAGGAACTTGTTTCCGGAAAGGATGTCCGGCTGGTGGCCAGCGCCTACGGCACGGACTGCTATCCGCGCAAAAAGCTGGAAACCCTCATTAACATCAAAACCATCAATGAGGCCACGCTTTTTAACCTGCGCAATGCATACCAGAACTACAACGTGGCCGTCAATGTCAGCAACCGCATGATCTATACTTATATGGGCGTCCTCAAGCCCAGGATGGGAAACGCCAATTTCTGCTCTGCAGGCCAACTGGCGCCCCTGTTGAACGATCCCCTGTATAAAACAATTGGCATAGGGACACGCATATTCCTGGGTGGTGGTGTTGGCTACGTGGCATGGCATGGAACGCAGCACAACCCGTCTGCCCCTCGTACGGAGAAAGGCGTTCCCACGCGTGGGGCGGGTACGCTGGCGGTGATCGGCGATCTCAAACAGATGATGCCCAGGTGGCTGGTGGGCACCAGTTTCCTCGGCTATGGCGCTACGCTGACTGTCGGCATAGGTGTCCCGATCCCCATATTAAACGAAGAGATACTGCAGTACACGCTGGTGACCGATGCAGATATTCTGGCGCCGGTAGTCGACTATTCTGACACCTACCCCAACCGCAAGCCGGATATACTGGCGGAGGTCAGCTATGCCGAATTGAAATCGGGCAAGATAAACCTGGATGGCAAAGACGTTCCGACTGCCTCATTGTCGAGCTACCCTGGGGCAGTAGAGATAGCATCTACGCTCAAACAATGGATCAGCAGCGGCCGGTTCCTGTTGAGCGACCCTGTCGCACCCCTGCCCGGGGTGGAATCCGGCATCAAGCTCAAAGCGCTCGAGGAAAGGCCGTTGCCCTGAAGGAGGCAAAGATATGAAAATAGCGAAGAAGATCGTATTGCATTTTCCTCAACAGACCATAGACAAACCTATCGTCAGCGGCCTCATCAGGGAATTCGGGCTTGATTTCAATATTCTCAAAGCTTCCATCTCCCCGGGCGAAGAGGGCTTGATGATCATGGAGTTGACCGGCGAACAGAAGGACTACGACCGCGGCATAAAATACCTGCAGGGGGCGGGACTCGAGATACAGTCCCTCAGCCAGGACGTGCTGCGCAACGAAGATAGATGCACACATTGCGGAGCATGTATAACCATGTGCCCCACACGCGCGTTCACGCTTGAGGAGAAGACTCGCAGGGTCCTCTTCGATAATTCCAGGTGCATAGTTTGCGAACTGTGCGTAAGGGCCTGCCCGCCTAGGGCCATGGAACTGAAATTCTAAGCGGGCGTGTTTAAAAACCCGCCCCTACGAAGGTAGGGGCGTACCTTCAGGTACGTAAGAAAATAAAATAGGCCAATGTAGGGGCGTACCTTCAGGTGCGCCCGTGAGAACCTGATGTACGAGCAGCGCACCTATCGTCACGATATAAAGGACGGGGACCTGGTCTCTTTCCAGGTCATGGTAAAGGAAACCGACCTTTACATACGGGCGGTAAAAAACCTCAGTGATGAAGCAGTGGCAGCCATCAATGAAGTGCGGGGCCCCCTGGAGCGATATATACGGGAGCATCCCATCTTCCTGCACAGCCTGGAGCCGTTGCCGGTCGAAAAAGATGCGCCGGAGATTGTGCAACGGATGGCGCAGGCAGCCCGGCTGGCGGATGTCGGACCGATGGCGGCGGTGGCGGGAGCTGTGGCTGCGATGGTCGGGGAAAGGCTGCTTCAGTGGTCAGATGAGGTAATTGTGGAGAACGGGGGTGATATTTACCTCAGGGTCAGCAGTAAGCGGAAGATCGGTATATATGCCGGTGAGTCCGCATTCTCGGGCAAGCTTGCTATCGAGGTCGAGCCGGACCGGACGCCGCTGGGCATTTGTACATCTTCCGGGAGCGTCGGGCCTTCCCTCAGCCTGGGGCAGGCGGACGCGGCGGTTGTCATCGCGCCATCTGCGGCGCTGGCGGATGCTGCGGCGACAGCCGTGGGCAACATGTTAAAGGCGGAGAAGGATATGGACTCAGCCATTGAGCGCGGCCGGCGGATCAAAGGAATCAGGGGCATTGTAGTGATAAAAGGCAATTCAATGGGAGCCTGGGGGGATATCAGGCTGGTGAAAATCTGATGCGGCAGGCTATCCGCTGCAGCAGTGCACGCTGATGGTGATGGTAAAGTAGGCGTCTCCACCGTTGCCGTCAGAGATCTCGCATGTAATGGTGTATGTTCCCGGGTCTCCGGCAGCCAGCCACTGAATATTCGGCCCGTTTCCAACGATCTTCCCACCGCTCGCTTTCCAGATGTAGGTCAGCTGATCGTCATTAGGATCTGCGGCAAGGCAGGCCACGTCCGCTGTCTCGTATTTGCGGATGATCAGTTCAGGCATCTTCCGAAGCTCATCTTCGGATGGATTGGTTTTAACTGTGATGGGCATGCGCCCCGGACGGGTGAACTTCAGTGCGGTGATCACCGGCGGGTTGTTGGGTTTTTCGGGCACGGTGATAGCCGCGTCCACCAAGGCCGCCCCGCCCTTTCCGTCGCTGACGACCACGGTAATCTTGTAGATGCCGGGGTCCTTTGGGGCTGTCCAGGTTACAGCCGCCTCTGAGCTGTCGATAGTGCCCGCGCTGGCTGTCCAGCGATAGGTAAGCGCATCCCCGTCAGGATCGCTTGCACTGCAGGTGATGTTTGATTTACCCAGTGGCTGAACCACCTCTGGGTCGGCCTGGATGCCTGTGATAACGGGGGAGTTGTTTACTGGTTCGGGGGGCGCCTGGACCGGCTGGTTATCGGCCTGACCGCCGCAACCGGATAGAGCAACGCTGATGATTAAGCCAAGCGAGCATACAAACGCCAGGCGTAAACGCAAATTAGAACGCATAATGAGAATACCTCCTGTTTGAGGGAGGAAGGTGGGGGTTATACCTTGTCCCTGGACATTATTTTATTGATCCAGAATTGATGTGCGAAGAAGGATCCCGGGTGCACAATTATTATTATGACTGCCAGGATAAAGAGGGATATATCGTAGTACATAGACTGCAGCGGGGTCAATCCCCCAAACCACTGCTCCCAGACGCCGAAGCATTCGCATTCCGGGTATTTGTCGAGGCCCTGCGAGATCATGTACGCGTTATTGGCCATAAAACTCATCACCATTGGTAGAACCAGGATGGCCACGCAGCGGGGCCAGAGGCCGATGACCAGCAGCAGCCCCATCAGTACTTCAGCGATGGGCAGGATCCAGGGTATAACGACCAGGCCTATGAAGCGGGCAAATTCCGGGGTCATGATGAAGTCCGGGATGAACCTGTCGAGGAATTCTGTCTGTCCCGGTATCTGGCCCAGGTTGGCCAGTTTACCGCCGCCCGCAAAGATGAGTGTCAGCCCGATGAGAAGGCATGCAACGACGCTGATAACGCTGCGCACCATGGGTTGCCTATCATATTCATAGTCCAATGGTATATAACCATCCTTTTTCTTTAAATAAGTCTTGACTTGTGGAAAATTATAATCTACACTATTGCGAGTATGCAAACCCTGGTTGATGGTGAGTCTTAATCTGGCTGCTTCTTAAATAGGGAGACCATAATGCCGGGACTAAGACTCCCAGCGTATGTTTTAAGAGGTTCTGGGCCAGACAGACCCGTCAGTATCCATGGCGCATAGTTATTATCAACAAGGAGGCATCAATGGCCCTAACGGACAAGAACCTTACCTGTGCTGAATGCGGCGGATCTTTCGTATTCACAATTGGAGAGCAGGAATTTTATCAGTCGAAAGGGCTTCAGAACGAGCCCAAGCGCTGCCCTGATTGCAGGACCAACAGGAAGCAGTCCCGCTCCGGCGGCGCCGGCAAGCCCAGGCAGATGTTCAAAGCCACCTGCGCAAGGTGTGGCATTGAATGCGAAGTTCCCTTTGAGCCGAGACAGGAACGTCCGGTTTATTGCAGCAGCTGTTACGCAGAGTCCAAACCGGAACTTTAGATATATTGCCCCCGCAGTCTCCCGCGGGAGCCACTTTATACCGGTAGCTGTAGGGTGGCAGGGCGGGCTTTTGTGAAAGTAGGCGTCTGCAAATTGAAGATCCATATCCCGGGGAGCAGGTCTCTCAAGGATAAGAGGAGCGTCGTAAAATCACTTGTAATGCGCCTGCAGAAGCAGTTCAACATTTCCATCGCCGAAGTAGATGACCACGACCTCTGGCAGATGGCCACCATAGGGCTGGCCTGTGTCTCCAACCATAACAAGCGCGTTGATGAGATAATCAGCGCGGCCATCAGCCTTATCGAACGCGATTTTCCAACCATCGAGATAGTTGAGAAAGAGATGGAGCTATTCAGTTAAACTCTAATATCTAAATCCTAACCCCCAAACAAATTCCAAATTCAAATCCTCAGATTCCTCGCCGTCAGATTTATTAGTTTGATATTGCTTAGAGTTTAGTATTCAGGTTTTAGAATTTTTATAATTAACTTATGGACACCTCCGCGTTCCTCGAATTCCTGAAAAACGATCCGGAGTATAAGGGCCAGGTCGTTCATGTTCAATACATACCCCCACGCGATGCCCGTCCGGGCTGGCTGGACAGGCCCCTGAACCCGGTACTGCAGGGTCAGCTCGACAGGCTTGGTTTGAGCACCCTTTATTCACACCAAGTTGAATCCATCAACTCTACCAGGCAAGGCGATAATGTCATGGTCGCAACACCCAGCGCCAGCGGCAAAACCCTCTGCTACAACATCCCCGTCCTCAATATCATGCTGGAGGAGCCGTATTCCAGGGCACTGTACATTTTTCCGACCAAGGCGCTGGCACAGGACCAGTTGCGCGGACTTGCCTGGCTGACCGGCGATACCATCAACCTGCCCTGGGAATGCGCCACTTACGATGGCGATACGCCGGGCGAAGAGCGTTCAGGCATTAGAAAACGAGCACGTATTGTGCTCACCAATCCGGATATGCTGCATAGCGGCATCTTGCCAAACCATAAGTCGTGGGATAAGTTCTTCAGACGTCTTAAATACGTGGTGGTAGATGAAGCTCATGTTTACCGGGGAGTGTTTGGCTCACACGTAGCCTGCATACTGCGCAGGTTGAGACGTATTTGTGCTCATTATGGCAGTAGTCCACAATTTGTGTTCTGTTCAGCTACAATTGCCAATCCGGGGCAGCATGCAGAGGGGTTGGTGGGGCTGCCTATCAAAGTCGTGGATGTGGACGGCGCGCCTTACGGGGGCAAGGCTTTCGTCTTCTGGAACCCCCCAATTATTGACGAAGCACGCAGCCTGCGGCGCAGCGCCAACAGTGAGGCTACGCGCCTTTTCACGGAGCTTATACGCAGGCAGGTGCGCACCCTCGTCTTCGCCTCGACACGGAAGCTGACTGAGCTTATCTATGTGTACAGCCGAGACCTGCTGGGGAGTCCTTTAGGCGAGAAGATAAAGCCGTACCGGGCCGGCTACCTGGCTTCTGACCGGCGGGAGATCGAGAGGGGGCTGTTTTCAGGTGATCTGTTGGGGGCGGTGGCCACCAGCGCCCTTGAGCTCGGCATCGACATCGGCGGGCTGGATGCTACGGTTCTGACCGGGTATCCGGGCAGCATCGCCAGCGCCTGGCAACAGGCCGGACGCAGCGGGCGGCGCGGTGAGAGATCGATCACATTCCTTGTGGCGCAGAACAACCCGCTTGATCAGTATTTTATGCATAACCCCGATTTCTTTTTCGGCAAGCCCTTCGAGAATGCACTCATCAACTGGGAGAACATCAATATACTGCACCTGCACTTGCTCTGTGCTGCCTGGGAGAAACACATCGACGAAAAAGACAGGGAATATTTTGGTGGTGCACTGGACGCTGCCGTTGCCGGGCTGGGTCAGGAGGGGAAGCTGAGGAAAGCCGGCGGCCACTGGCATATTGCGCCCCGGCTTTCGCACCCGGCGCAGGATGTGAATATCAGAACTGCCTCCTCCCATCAGTACCAGTTGCTGGATGCTTCCAGGGGATACCAGGTGCTGGAGATGGTTGAGGAGGACCATGCTTTCCGGCAGGTACACCCCGGCGCCATCTACCTGCATCAGGGCGATTCCTATTATGTTAAAGAGCTGGATATCGAGAAGCATATAGCGGTGGTGGAGCCGGCCGCTGTCCCCTATTACACGCAGACCATGGAGTTGACCGATATTAAGGTGCTGCAGCAGATGAAGGAGAAAGAGGTCAGCGGTGTGAAAGTCCGCCTTGGCATGGTGGACGTGACCAATCAGGTTGATGGCTTCCGCAAGAAGAAACACTATACTGATGAGGTGGTGGGGGAAGAGGCGCTGGACCTGCCCCCTATGCGCTTTATCACCCAATCATTGTGGTTTGATCTGCCGCAGCAGGCGGTGGACACGATCGAAAAGAGCAAGCTCGATTTTCACGGCGGGCTTCATGCGGCCGAACATGCTGCTATCGCCATACTGCCCCTCTTTGCCATGTGCGATCGCAACGATATCGGGGGAGTATCCACGCCCTTTCATATAGATACGGGCCGGGCGCAGATTTTTATTTACGACGGCTACCCGGGCGGCATCGGTATCGCCGAGAAAGGCTACGAGATAATCGAAGGATTGTGGGCGGCCACGCTCAAAACCATAGAGGAATGTCCCTGCCGCGATGGTTGCCCGGCCTGCATTCAGTCGCCCAAGTGCGGCAATAACAATGAGCCCCTGGATAAGAAAGCGGCTGTTATTTTGCTCCGCGGCCTGCTGGGAGTGCTTCAGTAGGCGCTTCGAAGCCTTATTGTGGAAGCGGTGAAGCAGACGTTCATACAGGTTCAGTGGCTGAGTATCTTGCCTAAGAACTGCTTGGTCCGCTCGTGATGCGGGAAGTTGAAGAGGACGTCCGGCGGGGCTTCCTCGATGATCTGCCCTTCATCCATGAAGATGACGCGGTTTGCCGCGGCGCGGGTGAAGCCCATTTCGTGCGAGACCACGGCCATAGTCATTCCTTCCCTGGCCAGCGCCAGCATCACCTCGAGCACCTCCTTGATCATCTCCGGGTCAAGTGCGCTGGTGGGTTCATCGAAAAGCATGACCGTGGGATTCATCGCCAGCGCCCGGGCGATGGCCACCCTCTGCTGCTGACCTCCTGAAAGCTGGGCCGGTTTTACGTCGGCCTTGTCGGGTATGCCCACCTTGTTGAGCAGTTCCAGCGCAGTCTGACGGGCCTCAGCAGACGGCCGTTTGCGCACAACGCGCTGGGCCAGCATGAGGTTATCCATGACGGTGAGGTGGCTGAAGAGGTTGAACGATTGGAAGACCATGCCTACTTCGCGCCGCACGGCGTTGATATTCCTGGCATTATCCAGCGGGATGCCGTCCACCACTATCTTGCCGTGCTCGTACGTCTCGAGACGGTTAATGCAGCGCAATAGTGTGGATTTGCCGGAGCCCGACGGCCCCACGATTACCACGACCTCCCCCTTAGCTATGTCGAGGTCCAGGCCGCGCAGAGCGTGTATCCTGCCGAAGTATTTATGCACCCCGCGGATGCTGATGATGGGTTCAGCCAAGCATCACCTCTCGAATTTGGTTTTCTTTTCTATCCAGTTCACGACTCGCGCCGAGAAGAGGGTCATAATTAGATACAACAGGGCTACCAGCGTCCAGACCTCGATGGGATCGAAGTGCATTGATGAGTACTCGCGGCCTCGGCGTGTCAGTTCGGCTACAGCCACCACGCTGACCAGAGAGGAATCCTTAAGCAGGGCGATGAACTCATTGCCGATGGGTGGCAGAATAACCCGCATGGCCTGTGGCAGGACGACGTGGCGCATGGCCTGGAAATACGTCATGCCCAGGCTGCGAGCGGCCTCCATCTGTCCTTTAGGGATGCTCTGTATGCCGGCGCGGTAAATCTCGCTCATGTATGCCCCGTAGCAGCAGACCAGGCCGATTATGGCCATCACGACGGGGTCTGCCTGAAACCCCTCCAGCGCCGGGACGCCCCAGGCCTTTCCCAGTGCCTGGATCATGACCGGCACGGCGAAGTACCAGATGATCAGTTGCACCAGCAGCGGCACGCCGCGCACCAGTTCCACGTACAGGGTAGACATCATGTAGATGACGCGGTGAGTCGAGAGTCTGCCCAGTCCGCCTACCATACCTACGATCAGCACCAACACGAAAGAAACAAGTGTGACGGTCACCGTTATCACGATGCCGTCCTGGACGAACTTGAAGATGTTCATGAACGGGTCCGGCCAGGCTATGAGCAGGAGGGCTGTGATGCCGACCACCAGGGCCACCAGCCACCACCAGGCGTCAATGCGCGAAGAGGGTTCGGCGCCGGGTATGTGGTCCAGTACTTCCCGGGGGATCTGAGGTTTTTCGGGCGTACTCATAGAACCGGTTCACATTATACGCCTTAAGCGGGGTATGGGGATAAAAGCGGCCCGATGCTTATTGGCCGATCCATTTCTGCGAGAGTTTATCCAGGAATCCCTCGTCTTTGAGGGCTTTGAGCGCGGCATTTATCTTGGGTACCAGGTCGGCGTTCTCCTGGCAGACGGCAATGCCGTAGTATTCGTCCGTGAAGATCGGCCCGGCGGTCTTTAGTTTATCTTTATTTTTAACGACATAGCCCTGGGCTAACGGGTAGTCTGCTATGACGGCGTCGAGTTGCCCGTTGATTAAGTCCTGGAAGGCAAAGCCGATCTCGTCAAAGGTCTTGACCTTTGCGCCAGGTATTTTGCCAGCTTCGATGATACCTGTCGTGCCGATCTGGCCGCCGACAGTTTTGCCGGACAGGTCATCCTTGTTTTTGATGCGGTCATCGTCACTGCGCACTGTGACTATCTGTCCTGCAAGGTAGTAGGGATCGGAGAAAAGAATGGTCTTTTTTCGTTCATCGGTAATAGTGATGGAGGAGACAGCCATGTCATACTGACATTGGGAAACACCGGCCAGCACCGAGTCGAAACCCACGTTGACCAGTTCTATATCGAGGTCTGCCTTGGCTGCTATGGCGCGCATCAGTTCGGGTCCGAAGCCGTCCAACTGCTTGGTCTGCTCGTTGACTATCTCGAAAGGCGGCCAGGTGGCGTCGCAGGCCACTGTCAGCTTTGTCCGGGTTGATGGGGCCGGGCTGCAGGCCGGCATCAGCATCGCCAGTAAAACGCAGGCAGCAACGGAAAAAAGTATGAGTTTTTTCACGGGTACTCTCCCCGGCCGGAAAATCGGCCAGACTTATTATATCATCACAGGCAGCGTGGCCTTTTATGAAACTAAAGGTAGCCCGTGTTCTGCAGCTTCCAATTTCGGCGGAAATCCGGTTCAACCGGTACGCCGTTCTCTTGAGCAACCAGGCGCAGGCGGAAATGGTCGTAGAGCAGCGTGGAAAGGACGCGCATGCGGCGGTGCTCCTCGGGGAAGGTGTAGTTGTGGGTATCCAGGATTATCCTGGCAATATCCGGCCGGTGGGGCAGATCGAAGGTGTGTTTCTCCGGGTGGTTGAGGTGGATGGCGATCAGGTTGGTGATCTGCGGGTCCAGGCAGGCCACCAGCATGGAAGGGTCGTAGAAGGTGCCGCCGCCGTCACGGTACACCTGCCCGTTAAGCTCGGCCGGCTCCATATATGTGTTCATGGTCCAGCCTGCGATCACGGCCTTTATGATCGGGGCAGCCAATACCTTCCAGGCGTGGCCGCCGAACTCGAAGCGGCGGTCGGGGGAGGTCATGCCCATGAAATCGGTGAAGCCGTCAGAGCGGGCCGCGGTAACCGTCATTGGCAGTGCGATATCATCGAAGGTGAGCTGTTCCGGGTGCGGCGAGCCAGTGTAAGCAGTGAGCCTCTCTTTGAGGAACTCCTCCAGGGGGCCCATGTTGGCCCAGCCGTGCCAGAACCTGAATGGGTTGCGATTAAACCTCAGTAGCTTATCAGATGTCAGGTTGGCTATGAGGTCTTCCAGGTCCTGCAGAGCACGTTGTGCCGGCGGTTTATAAAGATCAGGGTTGCGGCTGGCGGCCACCTGCACGGCATGGAAGAAGCCGTTGAGCACGCCGGCGGACACGCCGTAGATCTGCCTGATTTCGCCTCCGGCCCGCCTGAAGCCTTCGTCCACTGCGCGGGTGGTGACCAGTCCGCCCAGTATGCCGGAGCATCCCCCTGCGCCGTAGATCACGTTGGCAGGGCGGTCGAAGGGGAAGCTGTCCATCTGCCCGTCCAGTATCTCCGTGAAGCGGGCGATGAGCTGTATGCGGTTGGCCGCGGATTCACGCAGGTTAGTGGCGGCCTCGGTGGAGCCGATATAGGGCAGGTCGACCTGCCCCAGGGTGGGGGTTGCTTCCTGTGTCTTATAATCACCCGCGGTAAAGGCGGGCAGTTTAGCTCTGACTGCCGCTGTCAATGCGCGGTGGCGCCGCAGCAGGTCCAGGTAGTAGTCGGCCAGCAGAGCCTGGTTGCGCTCGTGCTGGGAATGCATGATAAAGGAAGAGGTGATGAAATTCAGCTTCCACGTGCGTATCACCGCGTGTGGCCTGGTGCGCAGGATGGGGCCCGGGTCGGAAGCTTCGAGGTCGGCCACCATGGCGCCGGCGTCCACGATGGGTGGACGGCAGTCGTAAACATATCGGCCGTTGACGGTGGATGGACTGGTGGAGAGCAGGGTGCTGACCGCGGCTATAACGGCATCCACCAGCGGGGCATCCTGCGGAGGCCCGATATGGGTAAACTGGTAATCGCACTGAAGGTTTTCATCGGGCGGGCCAAACATGGTAAAGAGGGCATCCCTGTCTATGGTACAAATGTAAAGCGGAACGCCCAGGTCCGAGATATTTAATTGTAGGGGCGTACCTGAAGCTGCGCCCGCTGTGCCGCTGCAGTAATAAGTTAATTTCTTTTCCAGCCATTTCCTCAAGGGATTAAGGTTGGACCGTCCATACCACGGATTGAGGTTAAGCGAGCGTATTTGGCCGTTTCGGGCCTTCGAGAGGAAACTGCGGAAATCGCTTATGGCTGTGGAGGCCTTAGCCCACCTGGCCGGGTCTTTTTGTGCGGCCAGGGCTAGCGCATATGCTGTAGCTGTCAGCGCCCCTCCGCTGACGCCGTAAATTCGCCCGGCAGTTATGCCGTCCTTAAGCAGAGCTTCAGCGCGGTCGAGTTCCTTAACTATGAAAGGCAGGTCGCCAAGCTTGGCCGCCTGGAAAATGATAGAGGGAACGGAGGACATGAGATAGTTTAACAGAAATCGTTAATCTGTAGAATAGGACGGATTATAACTTTCGGGTAATATAAATTTACTGCCGGCCCTTGATCACCAGCTTTTTCTCCCCCCAGATGCGGCGAACAAGAGCGTCGCCTCTGGCGTTGCGGTAGTCGAAGTCGCTGCGGGTCATGCTGGTCAGGTTGACATTGATTCCGGTGGCATCTTCGAAATCGGCCGTCAGTTCCAGCAGCCCATCCCTGTTGATGTCCCCGATAATAAGCAAATCGATGCCGCTCTCAGGGATCATTTCTGACCTGGCAGCCTCACCATGGATAAGGGCCAGGTTGACTGTGTTCAGGTCCTTCAACCTATCGCTGAGGTAACTGACAATGGATCGGAGCGTGAGGATGGTCCCGGTCTTAGGCTGCGGGGTTTGCTCAGGCGCTTCGCTACCTGCCATAGCATCCTCGTCCGTGATGCTTACAATGGCGGGAGCAGGAAGCTCGATGACATCAGGCAGGGGCTGCGGTTCGTGGTTGGGAATCACGCGGGCTCCGGGAAGGATGGGTTTGCCACCGTCTTCCAGGGGGGCATGCTTAAATGATTCGATTATGGCGATAGTGTGTTTTTTTTGTTGGGATTGCCTGGTCTCGCCGCTCTCCGCAGAGGCATCCATGGCCGCGTTGCTCACGATAGCGGGCGAAGCAGGCGCCGTGACAGCTGAAGGCGGGCGGGCGGCGTCGGATTCCATGATGATCTTCCGCCACTGAGTCAGTAGCGGGAAGCCCTTAACGACTTCGTAATACTTGAGGTTGCCCTGCGCATGGGAACTGAACAGCCCGGCCTTCTCCAGGTAACCGAGCTCCCGGCGCACGGCATTGAGAGGCTCTCCGGTTAAGCGCGCCACCTCACGCGTGTAATAACGCTTGCCCGTATCCCGCAGGAAGAGGTATAGCACACTACGTTTGGCCTTGGATGTTATAAAATATTTTAAAATGGTCATCAGTGAACACCTATTATGTTCCAATGTACCAATAAGATGGATATTTTTCAACCTCGGTTGCCGGGAGCGAGCGGGTCTGGGACCCGTAAGATTTACATTTATGATAAAATTTTCCTTGCGTATCGTATGCCAGGAGGTTGATACATGACGGATAAAGTGAAGATGGGGCCCCAGCCGCTGGTATTCCCCATGCCAGCATTTCTGGTAGGGGCTAATGTCGAAGGAAAACCCAATTTTATGACGGTTGCCTGGGGCGGGATCGCCTGCGGCGAGCCGCCCATGGTATCGGTGGGCATACGCCACACGCGCCATACGCTCAAAGGGATGCAGGAGAACATGACCTTCTCCGTTAACGTGGCATCATCTGATCAGGTAAAAGAGGTTGACTTTTGCGGCATCAAAACCGGCGCTAAAGAGGACAAGGTCAGGGCCTGTAAATTTAAGGTCTTCTACGGCGTAGTCGAAACTGCGCCCATGATCGAGCAGTGCCCGGTAAACCTGGAATGCAAAATCGAGCATATGCTGGATTTGGGCAGCCATGTGCTGGTAGTGGGCAAGATCGAGGAGACCTATGTCTCGGGTAAATGCTTCACCGGGGAACATCCGGATGTCAGGAAGATCCGTCCTATAGGCTGGACCATGCTGCCGGCCAATGTCTACCAGGAGCTGGGAGAGACCGTCGGCAAAGCCTTTAAAATAGGACTGGAACTCAAACCTTAATATCCGAAATATCCGAGTTTTGACACCGATCCGGCTTCGTGTTATATTTATAAATGAAAATGATTTTCAATTGGCGATAAAAAACATGGCGGGGAAGGATATTACAGCGGAGCTGAGAAAGCGGGGATTCAAACTGACACCGCAGAGGAAGGCCATTATTACCATGCTGTGTAACTGCTGTGAGCACCTGACTCCGGCTGACATTCATGCCAGGCTGCATAAGAAATACCCTAATATCGGCCTGGTGACGGTGTACCGCACGCTGGAACTGCTACAGGAAAGCGGTCTATTATGCGAGATACATATAGGCGACTCCTGCCGCAGCTACCTTAAGCGCCAGCGGCCGGGTGAACATCACCACCACCTGGTCTGTAGCAATTGCGGCAGGGTGGCCGACTTCACCGACTGTGAATTGGACTGGCTTAAGCAACGACTGGAGCAGCAAACGGGTTTCCGCATAAGCCGCCACCTGCTGGAATTCATGGGGTTGTGCCCGCAGTGCCAAATAAGCAAGGTGTAAGGGAGCGGAGATGTTTAGACACGCATTAATCATTATAATCACAGTGGTTTTGGTGATAACTGTGGTGGCATGTAGCAATCCCGCTCCGGCGCCGGTAAATGATAAAACAGGTGTGGCGGTGACCATCTTGCCTCAGCGAGAGTTTGTGGCACGTGTGGGAGGCGACAAGGTCGATATCACTGTCATGATCCCGCCGGGCGCCAGCCCGCATACGTATGAAGTCACCCCCGCCCAGATGGTACAATTAAGCAAGGCCAAGGTGTATTTCAAAGTCGGTTCGCCAATTGAATTTGAGCTCGTCTGGCTGGATAAGCTTTTAGCTCAGAATAAAGATATGCTGGTGGTTGACTGCAGTAAAGGGATCAATTTGATCGAGAGCGACGATCCTGATGAGCCGGGTATAGACCCGCATATCTGGACCTCTCCGCGTAATGTGAAAACCATGGTGCAAAATATCTCCCTGGGCCTGTCGCAGGTCGACCCGCAGAACCGGCAATACTACGAGCAGAACCGCGATTCATATCTGAAAGAGTTGGATGAGCTGGATGCAGAGATAGACGCTTCATTAGGTGATACAGGCAACCGCACTTTTATCGTGTATCACCCCGCCTGGGGTTATTTTGCACACGATTACGGGTTGAGACAACTGGGCATAGAACAGGAGGGCAAAGAGCCGCAAGCCGCTTATATGGCCAGGCTGATCAATCAAGCCAGGTTACAGAATATCAAGGTGATTTTCGTTTCCCCCGAATTCGATTCCAGGAGCGCCGAGGCCATAGCACGTGAGATCGGAGGCAAAGTCGTGATTATAGATCCGCTGGCCGGAGACTACCTGGATAATATGCGGAAGGTAGCGTCAGCCTTTAAGGAGGCTTTGAAGTAGCCTTGTCATCCACGGACATCGTCAGGCTGGAAAACGTCTGGGTGAGCTATAATGGCACACCTGCTCTGGAAGACATCAACCTCGGGGTGGATGAGCATGACTTTCTGGGCATCATCGGCCCCAACGGCGGGGGCAAGAGCACCCTGCTCAAGGTTATTCTGGGCCTGATCAGGCCGCAGCGCGGCATGGTAACGGTGCTGGGCAACCGGCCGGAGAGGAGCCGCAGCAGGATCGGTTACGTGCCGCAATACAGCAACTACGACCATAACTTCCCGGTCAGTGTAATTGAAGTGGTAACAATGGGCCGCTACGGAAACGCGGGCCTGCTGAAACCTTACGCGCGTATCGATAAGCAAGCTGCGGAAAAGGCCCTGGGGCGTGTGGGCATGCTGGACCATGCCGGAGCGCAGATCGGTCGACTTTCGGGCGGCCAGCAGCAGCGTGCCTTTATCGCGCGGGCGCTGGTCTCGGAACCGCGACTGCTGCTGCTGGATGAGCCTACCGCCAGCGTGGATTCAGCCACGCAGACCAATTTCTACGAGTTGCTGGCGAAACTGAAGAAAGAGATGGCCATTATCATGGTATCTCACGATATCGGCGCCATATCTGTATTTGTGGATAAGATAGCCTGCCTTAATGTGCAGCTCTATTACCATGGCTCGCGTGAAATAACACCGGAGATACTCGAGGCCACTTACAAGTGTCCTGTACAGCTCATCGCCCACGGCGAAGTGCCGCACCGTGTGCTGAGGGAACATTAAAGATGTTCGATGCCTTCCAGTTCGAGTTCATGCGCAACGCCGTGCTGGCGGGGTTGCTGGCCTCGGTAGCCTGCGGCATCGTGGGCGTTTACGTAGTGGTCAAGAAGATAGTCTCGATGAGCGGCAGCATCGCCCACGCCTCCTTCGGCGGCATCGGCCTGGGTTACCTGCTGAATTTCAGCCCCGTATTGGGCGCTATGATCTTTTCACTGCTGTCGGCGCTGACCATGGGGCTGGTTACGCGCAGGACCAGACTGCCGGAGGACACGGCTACTGGGATACTCTGGGCACTGGGCATGGCATTGGGTGTGATTTTTATCGGGCTTTCCGCAGGTTATGCGCCGGACCTCATGAGCTACCTCTTCGGTAATATCCTTACCGTGCCTTCCGACGACCTGTACCTTATGGCCGCGCTCGACCTCATCATATTGGCGCTGACCGCCGCCTTTTACAAGGAATTCCTGTTGCTATCATTCGATGAGGAATTTGGCACCGTGGTGGGTATGCCGGTCAATGGCCTTTATATGCTGCTTTTATGCATGGTTGCGCTTACCGTCGTTGTGCTGATCCGGGTAGTGGGGATGATACTGGTTATCGCCATGCTGACCTTCCCGGCAGCGCTTGCGCGGCAATTCACCCACGACATTAAGAAAATGATGATGCTGGCCGTGCTTTTCGGCATGCTCTTTGCCTTCGGCGGGCTGTGGATATCCTATATCCTCAACCTCGCGTCAGGAGCAACCATCATACTGCTCAGCGGCCTGGCGCTGCTGATGACGTATATTGTGGCAGGTCTGCGAAACAGGGCGAAAGTACAATTACCTCCGAGTTGACGGCTCAGAATGCGGCCGGTTACAGCAACGCCAGCACTTCGATAATGGTATCCAGCACTACCGCTCCACCGCCCACCGGCGCGCGGCCTATTGCTGCACTGTACATCTCTCCGCCCAGCATATCTTCGGGCGGCTCGGCTACGTTGAGTCAGGTGGTTATTACATACCTGGCGTACTTACTACACTCCGGACATCCCCTCTAACAAAGCAAATTCTACGACGGCTAGGGCAACGGCGATACAAAGGCCAAAACCCATGCCCTTCGCTATCTCCCCTTTATGCGCAAGAGCAAAACCAAGCAGTGTCAGAATTGCTGCGCCAATCAGGCCGAGGCCGACAATAAAACAAACGTTTGATATATCGGATACCCCCACCTTTCCGGTTGCGTTGTGCAGCAGTTGGAAAATAACAGCAGCTATGGCTACCACGCCGGTAGAAATTACTGTAGCCAGTATGGCAATTCTACGGGGATTGGTCGGCCTCTTTCCGGGCCGAAGCACCCACGCCAGAATACCCATAACAATAATTAGAGGAATGGCAAAAGTCATAACGCTATCTCCTTTCTTTTCTATCCTTACGTCGCCTATTTCACAACTCAATATCAGCTCAGATCAATCCTGATGAAGTTCCATGATTAGTACTTGCTTACAAATCTAGTCATCATTCAGGATAAAAATGTCTTCGATACCGGCTTCAAGCGCCCGGGCGATATTGTGGGCCAGCTTGAGCGAGGGGTTGTACTTGCCTTGCTCAAGGAAGATGATGGTCTCGCGGCGCACCCCGACAATTTCCGCCAGCTTTTCCTGGGTTAGACCGAGGCGGGCGCGGCATTCTTTCATCCGGGTTTTCATGCCTGCTCAACGCCTGTGAAACTTACCCACAGTCCCTTAATAAAAACTGCCAAACTTCCCAGCAGGCTGACTGCAAATACCGCCGGAGCCACTAACAGCCCCAGTATGAAGAAGAAAGCATCCTCGAAACCGAACCAGGCGCTGATCAGATTGTGCAGGACAATAGCCAATGCGATGGTGCTCAAGGATAGCCCGGCCGTTATCAGGCATATTTTAAGCCAGTGCGTCGCCCGTTCTCCCAGATTGGGGCGGACACGGTCGTAGTAATAGTAGCTGACCACATAGACGATGCCTACGATCACTAATTGCCCACTGATGATTAGTCCCGTGGCCGTATCCCGGAAAACATTGAATCTCAGCAGCAGTATCAGCACGATACTGGCGATAAAGAAAAAGCCACCGGTAAGTCGCATCGCACTGGTGAGATTATTCCGTACCCGTTCGTCAATAACGGGCAGCCGCCGGTATCTGACGAGCGACCACAGTTCACGATGCCCCAGCAGCAGGAAGCCGAGTACAAGCGCTATCACAACGTACACATTCTCCCTGGAAAGCAGCAGCATTAGCCCCAGAATACTGATAACGGCATAGACTATTAGAATCCATCTTATCTTCACTGTGTTACCTCCGCCAGATGTTATAAATATATAACGTTAGATATATATAACATACCACCGCCACAAATACCTGTCAAGACTTTTTATGGAAATAATGGTCAGGTGGTCGGGGAGAATCTATTGGGTCTTGTAATGCACATAGGAATGGTCACGATGTTTCTAAGTTGCTTACGGTATATTGATGGTGGCGCCTATAGCCTGCATCCCATATCCAGAGTGCCCGTGGTTTTGTTTGTACGCAAAATAACCTTGTGCTATGATTTGTGGAAGCGGCCGGGGCCGCTTCCACCATTTTTATTAGGAGGCCAGGCCAGTGAAAATAGCGGTTCTCAACGGCAGCCCCAAGGGCGAAATCAGCGTTACGGTCCAGTACATCAAGTTCATCCAGAAGAAATTCCCCCAGCATGAACTTAAGCTGATTAATGTTGCGCACGATATTATCAAGATCGAAAAGAATGACGACCTTTTCAAGTCGATCATCGACGAAGTGAGGAAATCCGACGGTGTTATCTGGGCTTTTCCGCTGTACGTGTTCCTCGTTTGCTCTCAGTACAAGCGCTTTATAGAGTTGATCACCGAGAAGGGTGCGCAAGAAGCTTTTGCAGGCAAGTATGTTACGGCACTCAGCACATCCGTGCATTTCTTTGACAACACGGCGCATAACTACATGCATGGTATCTGCGACGACCTTGATATGAAATACGTTGAGCCGTTCTCAGCGGACATGGACGATATCATGATCGAAAACATGCGTCGTATATTGCTCAAGTGGGCTGACAACTTCTTTACCGCCATCGAGAACAGGAAACCGACTATGAAGCTATATACCCCGGTTGTTCACAAGAAGTTCACCTGTAAACCTGGCAAAGGCACGGGCAAGGTTGACACCGGGGGGCTGAAAATCAGGGTGCTGGCCGATATAACTGAAGAGAAGTCCAACCTGGCTAAAATGGTTCAGCGATTCAGCGAGTCGTTTAAAGGTGATATCCAGGTGGTCAGGACCAGCGATGTCAAAATGCGTGGTGGGTGCCTGGGCTGCATGGAGTGCGCCTTTGATAACATCTGCGTTTACCAGGGCAAGGACGGCTTTGTCGACTACTTTAACGCCGCGCGTGACGCTGACGTCACCATATTTGCCGGTGAAATCAAAGATCGCTTCTTTTCTGCGCGAATGAAGATGTTTTGGGACAGGAGTTTCTTCAACGGCCATATTCCCACGTCGGTGGATAAGCAGGTGGGATTTATTGTTTCCGGTCCGCTCAGCCAGGTGGCCAACCTGCAGGAGATTATTTGTGCCATGCCGCAGATGAGTGGAGGCAACCTGGCAGGCGTGGTAACCGATGAGTGTGCTGATTCCGGCCAGATAGATAAGCTGCTCGAAGCATTTGCTGCTAAATGTGTTGATAACGCTGTGAGTACATATATGCTGCCGCGCACTTTCCTGGGTGTGGGCGGGCACAAGATATTTCGCGACCAGATCTGGGCCCGACTATCGTTTCCCTTTACGGCCGACTACAGATACTATGAATCACACGGCCTCTTTGACTTCCCGCAGCAGGACGCGAGGTACCTGGAGTTCAGCAAGCAGATGACAGAGATGATCAAGGACCCCAAGATGAAGGAAATAGTGCGTAAGATGATGAAGACCGAGATGCTCAAGGGCTATGCCAAGATGGTCGAAACCAAATAATAGTCAGGTATTTTTAACGCAAGTTGCAAGATATAATCAGGAAAACAGAGCAGGGTGTAAGCCGCAGCCGAGAAGGATTTTTCTCCAGGATAACCGGACTTTTTAATCGCACCAGGATCGAGGAGTCCACCTGGGACGAACTGGAAGAACTGCTGATCTCGGCGGACGTTGGCATAGAAACCACGGGAAAACTGCTGGACCGGGTGAGAAAACGCGCGAGGGATGAGAAACTGGTAGAGGGAAGCCTCGTACGTACTGCTTTGAAAGAGGAGATGACCAGGCTGCTGGATGTTCCTGAAAGGGCTGGAGTTGGGATCCCCGGTGCGGGGAAGAAAGTGATTCTGATGGTCGGAGTTAACGGTACGGGCAAGACCACCAGCATAGCCAAACTGGCCAGCGAGTACAAAAACAGCGGGAAAAAGGTGCTGTTGGGTGCAGCTGATACATTTAGGGCCGCAGCTATCGACCAGCTTAAAATGTGGGGTGACAGGGTGGGTGTTGAAGTGGTGGCCCACCAGCCGGGGGCCGACCCGGGTGCTGTTGTATTCGATACGCTGGATGCCGCGCGCAGTCGCGGCGCCGATGTTATCATTATCGATACGGCGGGCAGGCTTCAGACCAAGCACAATTTGATGGATGAGCTCAAAAAGATCAGGAAGGTCTCGGGCAAATATGACGCTGAACAGGAAGTACTGCTGGTCATAGATGCCACTACCGGGCAGAACGGCCTTTCGCAGGCGCGGAGCTTCACCGAGGCCACGGACGTCAGCGGCATATTGCTTTCCAAGCTGGACGGGACCGCCAGGGGTGGTATAGTATTGGCCATCTGCGATCAGCTGCAAATACCCATTAAATATATAGGGATCGGGGAACAAATCGGGGATATTGCCCCTTTCGATCCGGTATCTTTTGTAAACGCTGTTTTCGAGGAAGTGTCTTAAAGCAATGTTTGATATCGACTGGAACCCGGTGATACTTAACATCGGCACGCTGGAGATCAGGTGGTACGGCATCCTGGTCGTACTGGCAATCATCGCTGTGATAGCGCTGTCCATGGTTGAAGCCAGGCGCAGGGGAATATCTCAGGATGTGGTCTGGGATGCCGGTCTGTGGGCGGTGGTCGGTGGCATCATAGGCGCCAGGCTGCTGCACATCATCGATAGGTGGCAATACTACCTGTATCATCCCGAGCAACTCCTTAATTTCGCAGGGCTTGCCGTTTGGGGGGCCGTGCTGGGGGGTTTGATCGCCATTTTTATCTTCTGCCTGGTCAGGAAGATGTCTTTTTGGGAACTGGGCGATATAGCAGCACCGGGGGCTATGCTCGGGCAGGCCATCGGGCGTGTGGGATGCCTGATAAACGGATGCTGTTACGGGCTAATCTGCGAATTGCCAATAGCTGTCATATATAGCAACCCCAACAGCTATGCTCCCCTTGGCGTACCGCTCTATCCTACACAGTTGTTCCATTTTATCTGGAACATTGCGGGTTTTGCAGTCCTGTGGTGTTTGCGAAAAAAACTCAGGCCGGAAGGATCGCTATTCCTGTTGTGGCTGATCTTGTTCGGCGCCGGGGACTTTATCATACGCTTCTTCAGAGAGAGTGAACCTTTCCTCTTCAACCTGCCCCAGGCACAGATTATAGATATCGTGATAGTGGCGGCTGCGGTTGTGATATTTAGTGTAAGGTATGCCCGGTACCGTGCGAAGCAATCGGTGGTGAAGGCCGAAGTCAGTAAGAGCGGGTAAAATCAATCAGGTTGAGCCTGAGCTGCCCCTTGCCGTTGTAATTATCTACCTCCACCGAATAAACGACATCTATATGGCGTGCCAGTTCACCCAGGTAATTGCCCATACGAAAACCCATGGTATCCCAGATGATGCCATCCTGCCTCAGCTTGAGCTTGATATGATCGTTCTGGCTTCCCACCAGCTTCTGTTCCACCACCTCGACCTTGCGGCTGAGGAAAACAGGTACGGGGTTACCTATGCCGAAGGGCTCAAGCTGGCGCATCTCCTCGAATGTCCCTCCCGCGAAAACTGAAAGTGAGACCTCAGCGTCGATATTTACATGCGGGCGCAGGTCGAGGCCTGTTAGCTGCTCCTCAGCCAGCGAACGCAGCCTTTTCTGCAGTAGCTGCATGTCTCTGGTATGCATATTGAATCCAGCAGCACGCGCGTGGCCGCCGTACTTGGTGAGCAGGTGGTGGCATGATTTCAGCGCTTCCATCAAATCGAATTCCGGGATGCTCCTGGCGCTGCCGCGGCAGGTTTCCGCACCTATCTTGAGGAGTATGACAGGGCGGTAAAACTCGTCTGCCAGTCTGCCGGCAACCAGGCCGATTACACCCGGGGGATAATCGGCGTCGCTGGCCATCAGGATGACCCTTTCCGCACCATCCTCCATTATCTGGCGGCGTGCCTTATCGTATGTATCCGCCACAAGGCGCTGGCGCTCCCTGTTTTTTTCTTCAAGATCGGCGGCCAATATCCTGGCCTGCTCACGGTCCTGGGTCACCAGCAGCTGGTAGCTGGTGCCCGCATCATCCAGCCTACCGGCCGAGTTCAGCCTGGGACCGATCTGGTATGAGATGGTCTCGGCTGTTAGCTTGCTTTTCTCAATATTGGCAGAATTCATAAGCTCAACCAGCCCGATACGTCTGGTCTTGTTCAGCACGCGAAGTCCTGATTTTACCCAGTGACGGTTCTCGCTTACCAGCGGTACCATGTCTGCAATGGTGCCAAGCGTTACCAGTTCCAGCGAGTTGTCGAGCAGATCATCACGCCTGCTGCCGGAAAGCAGTCCTTCCAACAGCTTGAAAGCGACTCCGACGCCGGCAAATTCCTTGAAGGGGCAGGTTGAATCGGTGCGCTTGGGATCTACGATGATACTGGCCGGCGGCAGCTCATCGAGCGGGACGTGATGGTCGGTGACCAGTATCTCCATGCCCATCTTATGGGCTCTCTCAATTTCAGTAAAAGCTGTTATACCCGTATCTACAGTGATAACCAGTGTGACTCCTTGCTTTCGCAGTTTCTCCAATGCCGGGACCCTCAGCCCGTAGCCCTCCTGTATGCGGTGGGGTATGTAGGGTACGACATCGCCACCGAGTTCGCCCAGGCCTTGAACGAGAAGCGCGGTGGCTGTAATACCGTCGGCATCGAAATCACCATAGATGGCTATTTTTTCGCCGGAAAACAGGGCTTTATAGACGCGGTTGACGGCCGCATGCATGTCGGGGACGCTGAAAGGGTCTATGGCAAGACGTTTATCGGCTTTGAGGAAGATCTCTGCCTCAGAAGGATCGTTGATGCCGCGGTTATAAAGCAGCCTGGACACAAGTGTACCTGTGCCCCGGAATAATAGGGGATTCTCGGCTTCAGGCAGGAGCTTCCAATGTGTATGGGTCAAATGGTATCTTCGCTTTCTTAAGTGGATTTATACCATAAAGAGGGTGCAATGTAAATAATCTGCTGCGCCTCACAGGGGGGCCAGTCGTTCCTGGGTGATGGCTGCCAGGACAAAGAAAAGCATATTAGCTACATACAAGGCGGTGAAAACCACGCTGCCCCACAGGTACCCTGCATCGCCTTTCTCACCCTTTACAAACCGCCAGAAATGATATACCACCGCCTGCATAATATATAGTGAGTAGCAAAGGATAATCACGATATATGCCGACATTCCCCACTGGAACAGGAAAGCCGCCAAAGCGGATAGCCCCATGGCCAGATTGGCAAAGCCGACTTCGAACTGGTAACCCGGAGATGCAGATTCCAATCCCAATCGTGCGGCATCGGATTTGTGAAATATGACATGGCTGACGAAACTTATCAGGCCGTTAAAGACCACACACGTCAAAAGGATCACTTCCAGGGCGGGTCTTGCGTCCGACCAGGTAAAATACAGGTAGTATGCAACGGCTATTCCGACTCCGATGACACAGTACCTGATAATGGCTATGATTGAAGCAATCATCTCCAGCCCTCCTTTTCGAATTCGTGCAGCTAGTTCTGTAGCTGGTAACCGCCGGTCCGCATCAGCCAGTTATAAGTGATGTACCTGTCTAAAACCACGTTGCCATTTTGTGAAACCGACGATACCACGTCCAGTGAGTATTCGTACCCAATACATAACTGGTAATACCAGGAGTGCACGATAAAGGGACCCCCGTAATACCATTCACCCCAACCGGTACCGGTGAGTTTCGGCTGGTTATGTGTTACCAGCTCTATGTAGAAGTCGCCGTTGACTTTAACCCCCGGGACCTCCACGCTTACCCATTGTGGAATATATGAAAACAGGTCTTTACCATAGTCCCGGCTGAATAGCTTATTGTGGCGGCTGTCCCAGATGTTGATGGTGAAATTGGGATTGACGGGCTCAACGGCGGCAATATCCGGTCCGTAAATCCAGGCGCCCGGCCCGAATTGGGGATTGACGTCAAAATCGTGGGTGCTGCTTTTGATGTAGCCGAGTATCTCAATTCTATCTATCTCGTATCCGCCGGGCGGCGCCGTATACTTGATCATATTCCCTTCGATCATCTGGATCATGTTGCCGGGATCACCTGTGGCGCCGGCCAGGACGTCACAGCCGTCCACCATACCGTGGTCAGATTTAAGCTGAAGGGTTCCTTTCCGCTCCATAATATCGATCACGGCTGTTTGCGGTGCAATTTTTATCTCATAGTGGCCGGCTGTGGGGAATGTGGCCTGGAACTCCACCCCGGCTGAATTACCCGGTCCTAGAGTGACAGCATTACTTTTCACAAGAGTTCCGTTTATCGTCAGTTCCGCCATAAATATCCCTGCGGCATTGCCCGTGTTTTCAATTCGCATGCTGATATTTGTGGGCTGGCCGGCCATTACAGGTAGCGGGGAGATAGATATGGGATCAAACTTATAGACGGCAACATTTTGTGTGGGAGGCTGTATGGGAGGTTGCTGTTGGGCTGGTGAGGTTGGGGCCCATACGCACCCGCAGAATTCGAATAAAACCAGCATGGATACAAGCAAAATACTGGCAGTATAAATATGCTTATCTCTCATATTCGTCCTCCTCTGCATGCCGGCTGTTATACGTGTTCAAGGTGTTCCCCACTTTAAGGATTATAAGGTGCTTCCCCGCAGTTTTCAAAATATATTCAGTTTTAACCCAGCAACATGTATAATCCTCTTTATTAGACCTGATTACGTAAAAAGAGGGGACTTATAAACTTGATTTAGAGGAGGTCATTATGCCTTTTGCTGTCTCCCAGGGCATAAAACTTTATTACGAGGTTACAGGTCAAGGTGATCCGCTTGTCCTTATCATGGGTTACGGCCACCATTCCCTGCACTGGGGCGCCCTGCCGCAGCAGTTAGCCGGCATAAATTACCAGGTCGTTCTAATGGACAACCGCGGCGTCGGCAGGAGCGATAAACCGGATGCGCCCATGAGTATCAACACGATGGCGGATGACGTATGCAGGGTAATGGATGAGGTCGGGCTTAAAAAGGCCAGCATTTTCGGCGTATCTATGGGAGGATTGATTGCCCAGGTCTTTGCATTAAACCACCCGGACAGGCTGACTAATCTGGTGCTGGGCTGTACGTTTCCCGGTGGCCCGCACATGGCGCCGACCGGTCCCGAGGGTCTTAAAATCCTGTTTGATTATGAATACATGCAAAAGATGACACCCGAGCAAAGGTCGATGACAGTCTTCCGCTTCTTTTGCTCTGATGAGTTCATAGAAACTAACAAAGAATCATTTAATTATTATCACAGGGTGACCACCGAGTATCCAACGCCGGCGTACATTTTCAAGAGGCAAGCAGAAGCCATTGCCGCCGAGGATACCTGGGACAGGCTCCCGTTAATAAAGTCGCCGACCATGATAATAACCGGTACCGATGACCGCCTGGTGACCTATAAAAACAGTGAGCTGCTGGAGGAGAGGATACCCGGCGCCGAGCTTACCCTGCTGCAGGACAAAAGGCACGGCTTCTTCATCGAGGCTATGGATTCTACCAGGATCTTTGTCAACGGCTTCATGAAAAGGCGAAGCAAGAGATAATCCCGGCGGAATCGGTATCTCAGAAAGTGGTGATTGCCTCCAGTTTCTGTGGAGGGTAAATCTGCTCTGATTTGGGCGGCATCGGGCTGTAGACCCAGTCGGCCACCAGTTCACCGCATCCCACTCCGCCTATACTATGGATGCCCTTGTAAATGCCACGCAACAGCACTGTCTGCATCTCGAAGGACATGCAGAAGAGCGCCGCTGCCGTTCCGGCTGGCATAGATTTGAGGTCGCTGTTGAATACGGATGAGGCGAAGATTACGCGGTCACTGCCGGCTGTCTGTGCCTGTATCACGGGGATAATCGCGGGGTAGCCATCCGTATCTACATAGGCCAGGAACTTCAGGTTATCCATCTTGTCTATCAGCCTGTGCGTGAAATAGTTCAGCGCCTCTTTGCCGTCACCTTTGCCTGCCAGCGTTTTGGCTATTATTGTTTTCACGGCTGCCTGTATTACGTTGGCCATGGGCAGAGCTTCCTTGCCGGTATGACTCACCAGGTCCATGTAATAGACCGTGTGGATGCCGAAATACGCATTGTAACGGAACATCGGCGTGTTGTTCAGCAATTCGTACTCACTGCCCTCTTTCGCCGTACGGGTGAAGCTTGCCTTGCCGCGCCACAGGTTTTTATCCAGAGTCATGATAAGGAATCCTGTTTTAGGGTTCTTCCTGATATTGGCCTTGCTCATACCTTCGGAAAACTGCCCCCAGAACATCTCAGTGGGTGAGCAGGCCTGTACGGTTGAGATAAGCGTCAAATGCGGCAAGCCCGCTTCGTTGACCGTGGCTATCAGCCCGATCTTCATCTCGGGCTTAAAGCTCTCGATATCTTCTTGAGAAAACGCCTTGTATACTTTTTTCTGTTCCTGCATCTCCGGCCTCCTTCAGGTGTTAATGTTTTCTATCCGGGCTGCTCCCGTTACGAATATTTTATCGGGGTCCGGACCCGAACCTCTGGCTATCGCCTCGAACTCGGCCATCTCGGCTTTGCTCATGAGTGGCGTGGCTGCGTATTGCCAGTCCATGTCCAGCCGCCGGTACTTGTCCCGGCAGAGATTATTGAAAGCGCAGAGCTCCCAGCGCTGCACCTCTTTTTCGAGCGTGCTGTGTATAAAGCGGCCAATGCGTTCTACAGTATCCGCCTCTGCGGTGGCGCCCGGTATGAGCGGCGTGCGGATCCAGAGATGCTTTCCGGGGTTTGCCCTGATGTAGTCACGTACGTATAAAATGTTTTCCAATATCCTGCGGTTATCATGGCCTGTATAGCTGCGGTGCTTTTCAGGATGTATTTCCTTGAGGTCGAAAAGGATCAGGTCAACGAGAGGCAGCACCTTTTCCAGCGACGCAATGGAGCACATCCCGCAGGTATCTACGGCTGTATTGACGCCGTTATCCTTAAGTTTTTGCAGCAGGCCGGCGCAGAACTCTGCCTGCATCAGTGGTTCCCCTCCCGAAAGTGTTACACCCCCCCCGGATTTATCATAATAGACCCGGTCCTTCAACAGCTCTTTCAGTAGCTCTTCCTGCCCGACCATTTTCCCCAGCATCTCCTGGGCGCCGGTAGGGCATTCCTGGGCGCATCTGCCGCACGAAATGCATTTTGACCTGTCCCTGACTATGCCGTTTTTTGTCTTCACCAGGCAGCCGAGAGGGCAGGCCTCCAGGCATATGCCGCATCCGATGCAGCGTGACTCCATCCAGTGCATCTGAGGCCTGTGAGATATGCTTTCAGGGTTGTGGCACCACAGGCAATTCAACGGGCAGCCCTTGAAGAAAACTGTGGTGCGTATACCGGGGCCATCTTCGGTGGATAACCTCTGGGTGTGAAGAATAATAGCCTTATCACCCCGGATAATATGCTCCGGTAGTGGCTCTATACCAGGCTGTACACCTGTATCAGCAGGCACCTGCTCGATTTTCATAGGCGCAAATTTTACATCCGGTGACTTTCGCGGGCGATGATCTCGTTTTGAAGCTCACGGCCGATCGAGGTGAAATACGCATTATAGCCGGTAACACGCACCAGCAGGTGCCGGTAGGTGTCGGGATTTTTCTGCGCATCGCGCAGGATATCGGCATCGATCATATTTACCTGCAGCGAGCTACCGCCGTTCTCTGCGTAGCTGCGCAGGAAGGCCATGAACTTTGACTTGTGCTCGGGGTCGCGCAGCAGCGACGGGCTGAATGTCATGGTATGGCTGGCGCCGTTGGGCAGTACATTTAAGTAGCCATCCCAGTCGCCTTTGCCCGCCGGATCCTTGCCACCTATCACCTTGCCGACAGAATTAACATTGGCTGTCGGACCGTTGATGTCAGCTCCGGCGCAGGGGCAGATCGCGTTGGATAGGAATTGCCCTTTGGGGCGACCGTTGGGACTGGCCGGCAGGACATAGCCGTCGCCTACCCAGTAGTTCCATGACAGCATGCCAGGGCGGTACTGTTTACCGGTAACCGAGGTGCGGTATTTCCAGCATTCGCCGGTCCAGAGCTCCATAACCTTCTTGCCCAGGTCATCGGCCTGGTCGTCATCCCTGCCATATTTAGGCGTCTTGTTAAGTGCCTTGGCCTGCAGTACCTCGTGCCCCTTCCAATTATCTTTGAGGGCCCGGATAAGCTCCTGCATAGCGCACTCTTTTTTATCAAAAACCAGGTACTTGACCGCCAGCAGTGAATCCACGGTTGTTGCGTAGGTCACAGCTTCAACTGTGATGAAGTTTAGCTCAGCCCCGCCCTCGTTTATATCCATGGCCTTATCGATACATCCCCTCACGATGCACGAGAGATAAGGGGTGCGGATATACGTTGCCCTGATCCTGTCCGTCCAATCATACAGATCGGCTGCCCTTTTGAGGATGCGCCTGGTCTGTATCGTGTAGGCGTTCCAGAACTCTTCCCAGGTCGTGAATTTAGTGGCATCCCCGGTATCGTCTCCCATGCGCCTGGCGGGCTCCTGTTTGCCGGTCATGGGGTCTGTCCACGGGACCAGGTCATAGCCGCCGGTGAGCGAGTGCTCCACCGCCTTGAGCAGGTTGAGGTTGATATCCACTGTGCCCGAGCGGTCGTTACCACACATGGTATTCTCGAGGCACCCGACCGGCGCATAATCAAAAACATTATCGGCATTGATCAGCTTCTCTACGCCGGCCATTTTGGCCTCGCGCAGCATTCCGGCAATGGAGCGTTCATCGAAGTTAAGCAGGAAGGGTGATCCCTGGCTGGAGGCGATCATGTCGACCACCTTCTCCATCAGCCCGTCCGGGCTGCGCCGGTGCAGGCGTACATTCGGCTTGGGTTCCAGCAGTGGGCTCATCTCGTCGATTACTTCGAGCATGCTGTAAGTCAGGTCATTGCTCAGGTCGACTCCGCCTTTGCCCATCCCCGACAGGGTGATGAGTTGGCCGAAACCGGCCGTGATACCCTGGTTGCCCCCAGTGCGTATCATGGCATCGTAAGCGTAGTTGCAGTGGATCCAGAAGCACTTTAAGAGCTCCTTGCCGAACTCGCGCTCCATGCCCTCTTCGAGCGATTTCTTCCAGTATGGGTAAAGGTACTGGTCTGCTCGCCCGAACGAGACACCCGGGCCGGGATAGTTCTCCTCGCTCATTACCAGCATGTGGGTAATCCATAGCGACTGCAGGGCTTCCCAGAAATTCTGAGCGGGCTCCCATGGGACGCGACGCAGGATCTCCGCCATCTTAAGCAGTTCATCTTTTTTCGAGCCGTCTGTTTCCTTCTCGGCCAATTGCGTGCAAACCTTGCTGTATTCAAAAGCTACATCCCGCGCCATCGTGGCAGCGACCAGCATGGCCTTTACCTGCTGACCCCTTTTACCATCGTACTCCCGCTGCGAAAGGGATGACAGCCTCCGGTTCAATTCCTCATGTACGCTTTTCCAGCCCTCGCGCAGTATGCGGGGGTAGTCGGGGATAATGTGACCGCTGGTTACACCCGCGTTGCCGTACCCGTGGTTGTGGAACCAAAACTCGGCGGCCCGGGCGCCTTTCTTGCCGTAAACAGCCTGGGAATATTCTTTAGCTTCCTTCTGAGTGAAGCACTTGGAAGTCTGAATATTAAAGCGGCCTCCGGCTATAAGGTCGCCCGGCAGCACCTCGTGGGGGAGGTAATACACCATGACTTCCCTGACAAACCAGGCCTGCCGCTCCGGCAGGCTCCATTCCCAGAAGCCTTCTGGGAGGTCAACTTTGTAGGAGGCTTGCTGGAAGGCGCCGGTAAAAGTGGGGAAGAAAGTATAGGTCTCCGGTACTATGTAGTAGTTGCCCTCCTGGTACTGGATATCCCAGGGTGTTCCTGTAGTGAAGCCGGTGAATTCGTTGTTCCACTTCCGGTTGTTGCCCTGGAAGTAGTAGTCGCGCAGCCACTTGATGCGCGGTGAAAGGTTGCGTGGTTCCTTAATCGAGTAACGGGGGGAATTGCAGCTCTGGGTGGTCATGGCCTTACCCTCCTATCCTTGCTAAACAGTAAAAATATGAAATATCGAGATTATCCGGCGTAACACTGTAATTTTAGGAGTTTGGCCGGGTTTGTCAACCACTTTGATCACATCAACATACGGATTGAACACAAATGTGACTATAAAGAGCAGGGGCGGCGAGCACGCTCGCCGCCCTGCTTTATCGCCAATCGAATGAATTATTACTCTGCCATCAGCTGTTCGTGTTTGACCTTTTCCAGGTCAGCAGGGTAGGGTTTGGCAGCCATCAAGTAACAGATTCCTCCCAGTAAACCGCCGATACAGGCTATGGTCAGGGCTGTTCCCAGCGCCTGTGCGCCCTGCCCCAGGGCATCCGAGATAGCTCCCACCATATAGGGACTCCAGCCTCCGCCGAAGACATACATACAAAAGACCATGAGGCCCCAGACAAGACCTTTTTGCGCTGCAGGCGCTACGTCCTGCGATACGGCGCTCAGACATGGCAGCGCCATCACGTTGAGCACACCATAGGCGATTACAAGTGCCATGCCGATGCCCCTGAACTGGAAGTAGAGAGCTCCTGCAAGGCAGATGGCGCTGAGGAATATGGTGATTGCCGGGATATACAGCCTGCCCCTGGGGTCCTTTTTAAACCAGACGTCCGCGAGGATGCCGCCCAGCGGTGAGCCGACTATGGCGGCCAGAACGATGGGCACCATCACGGCATTGGCGGCTACAACATCCACGCCCCATGCCCTGCCTACAAAGGCAGGGGTCCAGAAGAGGAATGACATCGACATGATGTTGGCCAGGCCGTAGCCTACCAGGGCCCAGACCAGCGAGGGTATCTTGAAAAGGGTTTTTATCGATTGCCCGAAAGTGACCTTCAAGCCTGTAGCCTGTGTTTTGGTCACAGTCTTATAATCTTTCATAAACAGGGCCAGTATGCCGAGGATCACGCCGGGGATGGCAAAGTACAGGAAAGGAGCCTGCCAGCCCTGTGTCTTGGCTATAGCGCCGGCCAGCACCGATCCCAGGGCAATGCCCAATGGGATCGACATGTTGAAAACTCCCATGGCTGCGCCGCGTGCCTTATGTGAGTAAGCAGCGCCGACCATGGCTGTGCCGCCGGCCGAGAAACCGGCCTCACCCACGCCGACCAGGCTGCGCGGGACAAGCAGCGACGCGAAATTCCAGGCCTTGCCGGTCAGGAACGTGAAGCCGCTCCACAGGATCGCCATAATGGCAATGGACTTGCGCCTGCTCCAGCGGTCGACCATGTAGGCTACAGGGAATGAGAATAAGGCTATGCTGAGGAGGAAGACTGAACCTAAAATCCCCACGTCGCCGTCGCTCAGGTTCAGGGCGGCTTTCATCGGTTCCACCACTGCGGCGACCACCTGCCTGTCCATGTAGTTGACCATGTACAGCAGCGTGCAGATGATCAGGATGTAAAGCGATGCCCCCTTGCCGGCTTGGTACTGTTTGGAATCGCCAGTGTCTTTTGCCACTACATACCTCCTTACTGAATTTGTTTTATCGTTATAGCCATCAACGGTTTAATAATTTTCTGCCAGCAACTCGTAATAGGACTGCGGATGCCTGCAAGCAGGGCATATAGTGGGCGCCTCGCTGCCCTCATGTATATAGCCGCAATTGGTGCAATGCCACCTGGTCTTCTCCTTCTTTTTGAAAACCTGGGCGCCGGCCACGTTGCTGATCAATTTTCTATATCTCGCCTCGTGGAATTTCTCCACCGAAGCTATCTGATCGAAGGAGCTGGCAACCTCGGGGAAACCCTCCTCCCTGGCTACCTTGGAGAACTCCTGATAGAGCGCCGTCCACTCCATCTTCTCGCCCGTTGCAGCCTCTTCCAGATTCGTCCTGGTGTCTTTGATCATACCTGCCGGGTAGGCAGCTACGATCTCCACATCGCCTCCCTCCAGGTACTCGAAAAAGATCTTGGCGTGCTCTTTTTCATTGAAGGCCGTTTCCTCGAAGATATTGGCGATCTGCATAAATCCGTCCTTGCGCGCCTGGCTGGCAAAATAGGTATATCTGTTCCTGGCCTGAGATTCTCCGGCAAAAGCCTTCAGCAGGTTCTGCTCGGTTTTAGTGCCTTTAAGTGATTTGCCCATAACAAATACCTCCGGGATATATTTCAGAATATTTTACCGATTATTAATAATGTGTAAGTGACGAAGTTCGCGTGTTTCTAACCCCGCTGCACTATTAAATACTATTTTGCATTTACATGCAACATCTGGCCAGCCTGTTACACAGCCTGCCCTGTCTGTTCCGCATATTTATACAGCCTGGCTAGAGCCCTGACTGTAATATCGCTGGCCGGGTAAACGGGGAAACCATGCTGCTCGAAAGCGTTTTTCAGCATAAGATTGCCTTTCCTGTCCTCGTCGTCATCCAGGAAGGGATCGAGGGATACGCTTAAAAATACCGGCTTTCGTAGAGCATCGCGGCAATAGAGGCTACCCTCCAGCATCATCTCGATTACCAGTTTCATATGATCGGCTGCCTCATGTTTGCGCGCCCGCCGTATATATCTGAACTGGTCGAACATGAAAACCAGTGAGTCGATGTTATCATCTTCAGCCACGGTCCTGATGATATCGTTGAGGCTGCCCTGCTTCTGGAATACCTTGTAGAAGATCGGCCAGGCGTCCAGCGGGTTGCCGATGCTTGTGCCCGCCAGGGGAACCATGTGACGCAGCTTGCTCAGTGTTATATCACCGAAGGGTGGTACAGCCATTCCCTCCGCAGCGCACAGGTCAGTCTGGATGACGCTGAATCCGCCCGAATTGCTCACCAGGGACACGCGATTGCCTCTGGGAAGCGGCGAATGACTGAAAGCGGCCACCGTATTGACCAGTTCGTCGTGGTTGCTGACCTGTATTACGCCGCACTGCTTGAAAAGTGTTTTCCACACCTCGGGTGCGCCGGTCATCTGCCCCGTGTGCGACCTTGCCACGCGATTGCCGTTATCGGTCAGGCCACCCTTGACAGCCACAACCGGCTTTCTGCAGGCCGCATACCTGAGCGCCTCGTGCAGCCGTTTCCCGTTCTTTGATCCCTCGATATAAAGGGCGATCACACTTGTTTGCGGATCGTCGGCCATGTATTCGAGAAAGTCGGGGCAGTCGAGATCGGAGGCATTTCCGTAGCTTACCACCTTGCTGAAGCGCAGGTTCTTGGTCTTGCCGAAATAGGAGAAAGATTCCGCTACGCTGCCGCTCTGGGCAATTACGCCTACGCTCCCCTCCACCTCGCTCGATTCAGGAACGATAGCCAATCCCGAGCGGGGGCAGTAGATACCGAAGCAATTGGGGCCTATGATCCTTATTCTGCCTGAGGCAATTTCCTTCAACTCTTTTTCGAGATCGTCTCCCTCGGGCAGACCTGTTTCGCTGAAGCCGGAGGTAAAGATGTGGACCGCCCTGATCCCCTTCTCGATGCATTCGCCGACTACTCTTGGTACTAAGTTGGCGTTGACGCCGATGATAGCATAGTCGATCGGTTCCGTGATATCGAGGACACTGGCGTAGCACTTGCGGCCAAAAATCTCATTGTACTTGGGATTAACGAAGTATACGTTGTCCCTGATTTTGGTCTTCATCAGGGACAACGTGGCTATATCGGCTATGGGGGAAGCTCCTATTATGGCAACTTTACCGGGATGAAAGATACCATCCAGTTCCTCGTACTTTTCTTTTTTCATGTATAATGCCCCCTTAACCGATGCGCCGTGTACCGAATGTATTCGAATTGCTCTCCGGGCTGCAGTCGGAATGTGCGCGGTTTCAATTTAAGTAGTTTAAAATTATATAATAATTAAGCCGGCTCATTAAGCGCACCGATTGAATAGCCCATATCAGGTGCGTTTGTAAAGTTCGCTGAAAATAATAACTGAGAGGTCAATAAATGAAATTTAGGATCGCCCCCTATCCAGTGCTTTTTATGGTAGTGATGGCTGCTGCCTTGATGCTCAACGCGTGCGCCGCACCTGCGCCTGTGGTTAAGCCCCCTTCGACGCCTCCCCCTCCTGTTGTCCCGCAGCCGGAGATCAATAACATATTGGGAATTCGCGAATGGAATCCCAACGTAGAGAGTACCCTGTTTTGTGTCGCCTCAGATCCTGACGGTAATCCGCTCACATATACCTGGACCGCCGAGAAAGGGATTATCAAGGGAGAAGGGCAAAGGGTTAGCTGGGCGCCGCCCGAGGAGGTAGGGGAATACGAGATCATGGTAAAGGTGACCAACGACAAGGGGGGGGAAGCCTCCTTCAGCCAGCGCTTTGCGGTCGTAAATCCGCCGCCACCACCTGTGGACAAAACCATATATTTGAAGCTGGCGCCTCCGGCAACAAACGTGGTCACGGCATCCGGTCGTATCAGGTCCCTTTACACTTCCGAGATACAGTGCGAGGTCCCGGACCGTGATCCGTCGGAGTTCACTTATGCATGGGCGGTCAACGGCGGCAAACTGATGGCTGATGGGCTTGACGAAGGTAAGGCAAGCCGGGTGGGATGGATTGCGCCGGGCCAGGGTGGACAATACATAGTAAGTGTAATGGTAACCGACAAGGCGGGGAATAAGGCCATCGGTGAAGTCACATTTGAGGTGCTTTGCTGCCGGGACCCCTAATTGCTGACCGGCAGATTATTTGTCAAGGGTGATTAAAGTGAGACAAGCTGCAAGGTATTTTCGATTGACCATACTGACCGCAGTTATTCTGATCAGCGTATCCGGCGGCGTTTCATGTGCCGCGCCTACGCCTGCTCCGGCAACAGAGCCGGAACCACAGGGAAACCGTCAACCTTTAATCCAGCAGATCAATGGCTCCTCAGATTGGTCACCGCTGACCGAGGGGCAGTTCACCTGCATTGCTATAGACCCGGATGGCGACGAGATGACTTATACATGGACAGCCGATAACGGCACTATCAGTGGAGATGGAGCAACAGTGACATGGATATCGCCGGCCACCATGGGTAAGTATACGGTCACTGTAGAGGTCAGCGATGGAAAGGGAGGGGAAGCCATTGCTGTGCAGGAGGCCAGGGTCGTCATTAATGCTGATGGAAGTGTAAGCCCCGACGCGCCGGTTGTGCTAAAAATGCCCGTTCCTTCCATGGAGGTGGTGACAGGAGCCAAGAGGATGCGCATCTGGACGGCTTCGCCCATCGAGTGCCTTATCGAGGGTGCGGACGCGAAAAACTTGAAGTTCACCTGGTCCGCTGCCAGCGGTAAGCTGCAGGCGGCTAAAGGAATGAACCTCAGTGACGGCACTGCCAGCAGGGTAAACTGGATAGCTCCCGGTGTAGGAGGAGATTTCACGGTCGATGTTGTAGTGACCGACGGCAGCGGCAATGAAGCCAAAGGCACTGTCAATTTCGAGGTCTTCTGCTGCGGCAACTGAAGCTAAATGGAACCGAATAACCATGTCCTTACATATTCCGCCGGTACCTGCCGCCCACTTCGTAAAGTGCGCCCGTGATCTGGCCCAGAGAGGCGTATCGCGCTGTTTCCATCATCTGCTCAAATATGTTGCCGCCTTCACAGGCCACCTGTTGCAGCTTCTTAATCGATTCTTTGGCTTTGGCCGCGTTGCGCTTCTGGAAGTTGTGCAGGTTGACTATTTGTTCCTGTTTTTCATCGTTTGTTGAGCGGCTAAGCGGTATGTCAAATGGTATCAGATTGCCCTCCCTGGGATTTAAAAACGTGTTGACGCCGATGATGGGCAGCTCTCCTGAATGCTTGCGCTGCTCATAAAGCATCGACTCGTCCTGGATCTTGCCCCGCTGGTACTGTAGTTCCATGCCTCCCAATACTCCGCCGCGCTTGGAAATGCGCTCGAACTCGTCCAGTATAGCCTCCTCTACCAGCTCGGTCAGTTGCTCCAGTATATAGGAGCCCTGCCAGACATTCTCATTTTTAGTCAGGCCGAACTCACGCGTGATGATAAGCTGTATTGCCATGGCCCGTCTTACCGACTCCTCGGTGGGTGTCGTAATAGCCTCATCATATGAATTGGTATGCAGAGAATTGCAGTTGTCATAGAAAGCCAGCACTGCCTGCAGAGTGGTACGGATATCGTTGAACTGTATGTCCTGCGCGTGCAGTGATCGGCCTGAGGTCTGAATATGGTATTTAAGCTGCTGGCTGCGTTCGTTGCCGCCGTATTTTTCACGCATAGCCACGGCCCAGATCCGCCGGGCCACTCGACCGATTACCGCATACTCGGCATCCATTCCATTGGAGAAGAAGAAGGAAAGGTTGGGAGCGAAGGAATCGATAGGGAAGCCCCTTGAAAGGTAATATTCTACGTACGTAAATCCGTTAGCCAGTGTGAATGCCACCTGGGTTATGGGATTGGCGCCAGCCTCGGCGATGTGGTAGCCGGAGATGGATACGGAATAGTAATTGCGCACGTTGTGTTTGATAAAATACTCCTGAATATCTCCCATCATCTTGAGCGCGAACTCAATGGAGAAGATGCAACTGTTCTGTCCCTGGTCCTCCTTGAGGATGTCGGCCTGGACGGTGCCGCGCACGTCTGAGAGCGTCTGAGCTTTGATACGCGCGTGCTCGTCCGGTGTGGGCAGCCGTCCATGCTGTTCGCTGAACCTGTCTACCTGCTGGTCGATAGCTGCATTAAGGAAGAAGGCCAGCATCACCGGCGCCGGGCCGTTAATTGTCATGGAGACCGATGTGTTGGGCGAGCACAGGTCGAATCCGCCATATAGCTTCTTAATGTCCTCCAGTGTACAGATAGATACACCTGACTCTCCAACCTTGCCGAAGATATCAGGGCTTTCCTGCGGATCTTCGCCGAAGAGAGTGACGGCATCAAAGGCAGTGGAGAGACGCTTGGCCTCATCGTTCTGTGAAAGGTAATGGAAGCGCGTGTTTGTACGAACAGGCCCTCCCTCCCCGGCGAACTGGCGCTTGGGCTCCTCACCTTTGCGCCTGAAGGGGAAAACGCCCGCTGTATAGGGATAGTGGCCCGGCACATTCTCCAGCATCAGGTACCTCAGCCTTTCACCATCGTCTTTCAGGTCGGGCACGGTGACACGCGGTATGTGGGTGCCTGCAAGCGTGGTATCGGTCAACTCCACTTTATATTCCTGGCCGCGTACCCTGTAGCGGAAATAGTCGCCGCTATAGGTCCTGCGCAGTTCGTCCCAGCCTTCCAGTAGCTTTCGACATTCCGGCTTGAGCTTGTCGTGCAGCGAGACTATTTTTTTCTCGATGGTGTCGTGCGCGGTCTCATCTTCAAGTTCTACCAGCGCTGAGCGTAACTGCTGGATACGACGCGCTATCTCAGCGTGTTTATTTACACCTTTCTTATAATCGCGTACCCCCTCGGCGATTTCGCCCAGGTACCTTATACGGTCGGGTGGGATAGCGAAGCGCATGGCGCTTGTGCGAGATATCTTGTCCTCAGGTATATCACATTTAAACTGCTGCCCGCATTTCCTGTTTATGCATTCCAGGAGCCCGGTGTACAACCCGTTGACGCCCTCATCGTTGTAGCGTGCCGCGATAGTACCGTAAACCGGCATGCTTTCCAGGGGCACATCGAATTTTTCATGTGTACGCCTCAGAACTCTCCTGACATCACGCAGGGCATCCTCGGAGCCTTTTTTATCGTATTTGTTCAGGATAACAATATCCGCGTAATCCAGCATATCTATCTTTTCGAGCTGGGTGGGCGCCCCGTAATCGGCGGTCATGATATACAGGCAGATGTCCGATATATCCACTATGGCATTGTCACCCTGGCCTATGCCCGCAGTCTCCACCAGCACTAAATCATAGCCGGCAGCTTTCACCACAGTGATGGCATCCTGGATCACCTCGGGCACCTCTGTTTTGGATCCCCTGGTGGCAAGCGAGCGCATATATACACTGCCGCCATACACGTAGTTCATGCGGATACGGTCACCCAGCAGCGCGCCTCCCGTGCGGCGCTTGGAAGGATCGGCTGAGAGAACTGCCACAGTTTTGCCGGGGTTATCTGCCCGGAAGCGCAGCACCAATTCATCCAACAAAGAGCTTTTACCCGAGCCCCCTGTGCCGGTTATTCCGATTACCGGCGCCTTGCTTTGCCCGGCTCTTTCTTTCAATATACTGCTGTACTTCGGCCAGGGGTCTACGCCCATTTCGGCCAGCGTGACCATGCGCGCAACCTTGGCAGGTTCCTTAGTACTGAGTTTGGAAGGCGCCGGTATAGCTGAGCCGCGCTTGGATTTGTCATGTTCAGAGGTTATCGCGATGGTATGAAAGTCGCAACGCTGCAGCAAATCGTCGATCATTCCCACCAATCCGAGGTTACGGCCGTCCTCGGGGTCGTAGATGCGCTCAATACCGTAATCCTGCAGCTCCTTTATCTCGTTGGGACGTATGACGCCTCCTCCTCCTCCGAAGATACGTATATGTCCCGCTCCGAGCTTGTCGAACATGTCCCTCATGTACTTGAAGAACTCCATGTGCCCGCCCTGGTATGAGGAAACGGCCACCGCCTGCACATCTTCCTGCACGGCCGCTTCAACTATCTCCCCCACCGACCGGCTGTGACCAAGGTGTATGACCTCGGCGCCGCCGGCCTGTATCAGCCTGCGCATGATGTTTATGGCCGCATCGTGGCCATCGAAGAGGGCAGTCGCTGTGACTACCCGGACTCGGTGT